>Ga0265297_10000049_pt1 | contig 433938 bp, 479 predicted proteins | sample Munlanlwell13791_FD_192502 | JGI IMG/M metagenome (GOLD analysis project Ga0265297, IMG submission 192502) | Leachate microbial communities from a municipal landfill in Southern Ontario, Canada - Leachate well 137-91 | ecosystem: Engineered > Solid waste > Landfill > Unclassified | place...
CCTTTTTATACTGTCTCATTTGTCTCATTTTGATCAGACCTAGACACCTCAAATTGAGTATCGCCAAGACCCCCAAAGAACCCTTACACTGCTTGGAGGGTAGGGGTTCTAGACCGACCTTGCCTGCACGCTACAATTTAGTATCGAAAGACCCGGATAGTTCTAATATATAAATATGTCAAATTATTTTCCAACAGGATTAGATAAAAAAAGAGATGGAGCATTATATTATTATGGAAGCATAGCGGCAATGCTGATATTGCTTCCACTATGGCTACCGTTTATTATTTTAATTGAATTAGTTGAGTGGAATAACAAAAGAGGAAAAAAATAATATGCATCGAATAATATCAAATTTGACAGTAAGTAATGACATCTCTTTTTGAGGTGTTTTAATTTATAAAAATATGAATAAAGAAATAAATTATTCTGGAGCGGCAGCAGGATCAATTGCAGTATTTTTTGTAACAGCCCTATTAACTTTTATAATTGGCTCTTTTATTTCATCAAGTCTTGAAACTATCGGATTGATAACAATATTTTTTTCATGGACTATTATGCTTATTGTTCAGTTTATCCTGTGTAAAGAAATTAGTTTCAAAGCAATTGAACCATTAATACTTTTTGGTTTGATTGGTCCTCTTTGGGCATTACTAGGAGCAATATTAATATTATTTGGAGTATTAAAATAGTAAAACTTATGAATTACTATATGGATCCTCCAACAAAATACGATTATTATGGACTAATAACAGTTTTATTTATTATTTTTATAATTAATTTACTTAAATATATGGATATTCTAACTATTATTAGTTTATTATTAGGATTACTTGGATTAATAGGAACTCTTACGGGATTATATTTTACTTATATATCCTTTGTTAATCCTATAAAAAGATTTAAAACACTATTAAACAAATCAAAAGACTGGGAAAGATTTATTATTTCCGATCAATCTATATATATTTACAGACATAAAAAATATTCTAATAATCAAATTATAATTGATAAAAGTTTACCCCTTAATGATGATTTTAAAGATCCATGGATTAAATTTTTTCCAGATCCAAATAATAAATTATGGTCAGTAGGATTGAAATCAAATGGAATTTTTTTAATGGAAGAATTTTTCGTATCTTTGGATGGCGGAAGATATTTCGTCCCTTGCCCAAGAAGAAAATTAGACCAAGGACAACGTGTATATTTTTATGATAAGATACAAATACAATTAACCAATATAATCGGTCAATATTGGGACGATAAAAATATTAATAATTTTATAACTAATCATAGTTTAGAAATATTAATAATAGACCCTGACGCCTGACTATCATCAAGACCTCCAAAAAACCCTTAAGCTGCTTGGAGGGTAGGGGCTATAGACCTTCCTTGCCTCATTTACTTTTTACATATTAAAAAATATTCATGCAAAAACGTCTTTTAAGTATTCAAGACATATTACAACAAGAATCTATTGTGGAAACAGAAACTCAAGAAAAATTGGGAGGATTTTACATAAAAGCTCACCAAGGGATTGATTTACTCATTAAACTTTTGTACTATATTCCGATCGAACCAAACGATGAAAGTGCAAATCATAATTATGCTTCTTATTTACATAGTTGGTTTTATATGGCCTCGTATACTTTTCGAGCTTGCATTTTATTATTTTCAAAAGGATATTATTTCGAAGCATTAATATTAAATAGAAATTTAATTGAAACGTTGGGAAAAATGCGATATTTTTCAAACCACAAAGAAGACCTCCAAAAACTTGAAAATGTTGAATCTATAAAAACTGGGAAACCAAGAATGAATTTTAAAACAATATTTGATGAAGTTTTTCCAGAATTTTATCCAGAATATCGAATGAGTTCACATTTTGCTCACAGTGGAATCGGGGCAAGATTAATGAAAATTAAATATAATTCTCCTACAAATATAGAATCTGATACGGGTGTTGTCTATAATGAATGGAGAGCAACACACATAATACATAATTTTGAAGTTTATTTTCTTGGTTATGTCCGTTTTTATAAAAAAATTTACCCTGATGCTATAAATAATTTACCGCTTAATATTAAAAATAATTTTGCAGAAATTGAGGACTGGTTTGAAAATAGCATACGTGCACATATTAAACTTAAAGGCGGAGAGAATGATTGGCATAAAGCAGTTAAACAAATTTGGGACATTTAAGCTTTGAATCAAAAAAACCCTGCATCTCTGCAGGGCTTTTGTTATATCTTCTTGATTATCGTTTTTTCTCCCGAGTCCTCCACCAACCATCCTTTTTCTTCAATCTTCTTTCTCAATTCATCCGATTTGTCCCACTCCTTGTTCTTTCTCGCTTCATTCCTTTCTTTTATCGTTTTCATTATTTCTTCGGGAATAATACTGATATCTCCGGTCCAGACCGGAACTCCGTCTTTTGATGTCTTAATCATGAACTCGGATTCTGTTTTTGGCTGGATTGAAGAAAGGCTCAATCCGAAGACCTGATCAAAATCAATTAACAAATCGTACTTTTCCGAGTCGGTTAAGTCCTTGTCTTTGATTGCGTCCCAGGCCAGAGCCAAAGCTGAAGGAATATTCAAATCATCATCAATGAATTCTTTAAACTTCTTTCCGTATTCTTCATATTTGTTTGAATGTTTTGTTTTTTCTGCTTGCATCAATTCAGAAACCTTGTCGTATAGTTTATTCAAACTGGTTTCAGCGAATTCAACACTCTCATCGCTGAAAGAAAGCTTGGAGCGGTAATGAGTATTGAGAGAAAGGTAGCGAAAAGAAAGGGGACTGACTCCTTTTTCATTTAACGTCTGAAGGGTAATGATATTTCCCAATGACTTAGACATTTTTCCTTCTTTCAAGTTAAGGAATTCTCCGTGCATCCAATAATTAGCCAAGGGTTTGTTGTAGGCCGCTTCGGCCTGGGCGATTTCATTGGTGTGATGAATGAAGACATGGTCAATGCCTCCACAGTGAATATCAAAAGGAATGCCCAAGTTTTGTACTCCCATAACCACGCACTCGGTGTGCCAGCCGGGGAAACCCTTACCCCAGGGCGATTCCCATTCCATTTGTCTTTTCTCGTCTTTAGGGCTGAATTTCCATAGGGCGAAATCGCTGTTGTTTTTCTTTTCTTTGACTTCTTCTATTCTCGCCTTGGCTTCTTTTCTTTCTCCCTCTCCCCATAGTCTTCCGTACTTTTCCAGTTTGGAGGTGTCGAAATAGACTCCGTCACTGATGACATAGGTGAAACCTTTCTTTTCTAATTCTTTAATCAGTTCTATTTGTTCATTAATGGTGTCGGTTGCTTTAATCCAAATGGTCGGGTCAATGATGTTTAATGATTTGATATCCTTTTTAAAGAAGTCTGTATAGAACTGAGCAATTTCCCAAACGGTCTTTCTTTCTTTCTTGGCTCCTTTTTCCAGCTTGTCTTCTCCGGAATCAGAGTCAGAGGTAAGGTGGCCGACATCGGTGATATTCATGACATGCTTGACCTTGTATCCGTTATACATCAAAACTCTCTTTAAAAAGTCTTCAAAAAGATATGTTCTCATGTTGCCAATATGGGCAAACCAATAGACCGTCGGTCCGCAAGTGTATATTCCGACTTCTTTGTCTTTAATCGGCTTGAACTCTTCTTTTTGCTTGGTTAAAGTATTGTATATTTTCATGGTTCAATTATATACCAGTTTTAAATCTAATTAAAGATACCTCTCTCCGCGGTCGGGGAAGATGGTAACAATGTTCTTGTTTGGATTATCTTTCTTAATCAATTGGGAAACATACAGAGCGGCTCCGGAGCTGGGACCGACCAAGATTCCTCGCTTGGCGATTTCTTCTCTGGCTTGCAATGCTTTATTTGCTTCCAAGTCATATATCTCGTCAATGATATCCAAATCAATGATGGGAGGAACGAATCCGTCTTTTAAAGACCTCAATCCTTCAATGATTTCTCCTTGAATTGGTTGGACTCCAATTATTTTAATATCGGGATATTTTTCTTTGAGCTTTCTTCCGATTCCGGTGATAGTTCCTCCAGTACCCATGCCGGCGACAAAATAATCAATATCACCTTCCATCTGACTTAATATTTCTTCAGCGGTGTTTTCGTAGTGAGCCATGGGATTCATTTGGTTTTCATATTGATTTAAGAAAACCAGCTTTTCTCCATTTCTGATTCTTTCTTTAATGTCATCGATAACGGCTTTTCTGAATTTAGCATTTTCAACCAAGATGACTTCTCCGCCAAAAACCTTGATCATCTTTATCTTCTCTTCGCTGGTGCTTTCGGGCATAATGACTTTCACCTTGTATCCTTTCATCGCTCCGACCATGGACAAACCGACTCCGGTATTACCGCTGGTCGCTTCAACCAAAGTATCTCCCTGTTTTAATATTCCTTGCTTCTCGGCTTCGGTAATCATATTTAAAACAATCCTGTCTTTAATCGAACCGCCGGGATTGAATCCTTCAACTTTGGCAAAGATATTGTCTTCCACTTTTATCAATGGCGTATTGCCGATATGGTCTAAAATTGTTTTCATTGTTTATATATTAAAAAATCTCTTCTTAAGAGATTAGTTGATTATTGAGTATAATTAAAAAGAAACCAATCTCTTAGTATAGAAGGGGACAGCAACAACAGATTTGATTAGCTCTATTTTTCATATGTTTTTATTCTATATATCTATCATATGATTGTCAAGAATTGACAAAAATGAATTCAGAGAATAGTATTGAGACATAGCACATTCTACTACTCCCAGGATTGACCACTACCCGGTCAATGAAGGGCAGCATTGCTTGTCGAACAATGAAAGCAACGCAAAGAAAAAAAGGAGAGAAGTTAGCTCCCAGGATGAACACTTTCGTTTTGCCTTAAAGAGCGACCTCTTCTAGTTACCATGGAGGTGGTAATAAAAAAAATTTTAGAAGCATCGCGGCGATGCTTTGCATAGAAGGGCTTCCGGGGTTCGCAAAAATCCGTAATCCAGCATGTCAGATGCAAGAACAACAACCCCCCAAGCCCTCCTCTCAAAATTGAAGACAAAAAGGGTCTTTTTTTTATTGACAAAAATTAAAAATCATAATAATATAATTATAGATTCGTCAGAAAAATCGTTAATAAAAGATTGAGACCAATGGGTCTTTTTTAAATTTTAACGATAAAAGAGAGGAGATAGAAGATTCTCCATGAAGAAGGGTTTTGTGACTGTTTTCTAGAAATAGGCCATAAAGCTCTTCTCCCTTTTTACGGGGACCCGAACGGTGTCTTTTTTTGTTGACAAAAATACAGAGTGTTATATAATTAACATAGAAAGTAACTTAATAATTAGTATATTATATTTTCCTTCTAATTTTAAAAAAATTAGGAAATTATAAATATAATATATGCAATATTGGTCTTTTAAATATTTCTTTCTAAAAGACAATATTGTTCAATATAAAATCCATATTTTATAAATATTTTTTAACAAAAATATTATAGTATAGATTTATGAAGCATTCACTTTTTTGAATGCTTCCTTTCTTTTATATTGACAAATACTTGTGAAGACTTATAATTAAGTTGCTACAGCAACCATTGCACGTTCCCGGGTGCTGAGCTTGACCGGCGCCTTTAAAACTCATTGATGCTGTGCACAAACATCATACATCTCTAGAGCAAATAGCCTCATGGATCAATCATCGCGTCGAGGGGTCATGCCTTAACCAAATACAAGGCGTTCCCAACCCCTCGCACGCTCCCATATCAAAGCTTCGGCTGTTTTTTTATATTCATTTGCTTTTCAGACAAAAAAATAATAGAATAGTGATATATGTCAAACCTCGTTTTATACCGTAAATACAGACCGCAGAACTTTAAAGAGTTTTTCGGACAGGAGCATGTAATCAAGACTGTAATGAATGAAATATCTTCCGGCATGATTTCCCATGCTTATTTGTTTTCCGGACACAGGGGAACGGGAAAGACCACTTTGGCCAGATTGTTTGCCAAAGCCATCAACTGTCAGAACTTGAAAGGAGCCGAACCCTGCAACAAATGTCCTTCCTGTTTGGAAATCAACAGCGGAAGGGCAGTTGATATTATTGAAATCGATGCCGCTTCAAACAGAGGAATTGAAGATATTCGAAGCATTAGAGAGGGAATCAGATTCGCTCCTTCTTTATTGAAATACAAAGTTCTGATTTTGGACGAAGCCCACCAATTATCAAAAGATGCGGCCAATGCATTATTAAAGATATTGGAAGAACCGCCCTCATATGCAATTTTTATTTTAGCCACGACCGAAGCGCACAAAATGATTCCGACCATCGCTTCCAGATGCCAAAGGTTCGATTTCTACAAGCTTACTTTTGATCAGATGGTTGAGAAGCTCACTTTCATCTGCAAAAAAGAAGGGCTGGAGATTGAAAAAGAAGCCTTGGGATTGATTGCTTCGGCTTCGGAGGGCTCAATGAGAGATGCCGAAGGAACCTTGAATCAGGTTTTAAACTTCTTACCCGATACGAAGATAAAGGCAGAGGATGTTCAAATGCTTTTGGGATTGGTTGATATCCACTTGGTGGTTGAATTATCTGATTTCTTGATTAAAAAAGACAAAGCCGGAGCTTTGAAGTTTATAGGTGACAATATTGAGAAGGGAATAGACATTCCCGAATTCACCAAAACCTTTATTGACTATTTGCGAAAATTGCTTATCCTTAAGATTGATTCCGATTTAATCGGTTCGATTATGCCCGGGGAAACCAAAGAGGTGAAGGAAAACGCTCAAAAACAGTCCAATGAGTTCACAGAAGAAAACTTGAAGAAAACCCTTAATCTTCTTTTGGATGCGGACAACAAGAGCAAATACGCTTCAATCCAACAACTACCTCTTGAGCTGGCTGTAATCGAGTCAATCGGAATTGAATAATATTGCGGGATCGTCTAACGGTAGGACTGTGCCCTTTGAAGGCATCAATCTTGGTCCGAATCCAAGTCCCGCAGCCGTCTTATGCTAAGTCAGGTGACTGAGATGCATACATGAAAATCACTGGTTTATCCAGTGATTTTTAGTTAGCAATCTTATTCAAGAATAATCTTTCTGTCTTTTAATACCAATTTACTTTTTAAAAATGATAGGAGTTCTCGCTTTTCGGTGATTGTGCCTTCCTTTAATAAATACTTGGCATAATTGCGGATATCAATATCTGAATCATTCGCTTCTTTTTTATGTCCGAGTACTCCGATTCTGAATTTATTGAATCTCATTAATTCTTTTTCAATCTTGTCTCTTATTCCAAGCTCATCTAGATCAATCCTATCTACAAGTTCCGTCAGTTCGTCTATTAGGCTTGTTTCGCTTATCGGCTGATTCTTGCAATCAATATTTCTCGCCTTGGTACAAAAATAATAGACGTGGCGGTTGACTCCGCCATCTTTTAATTTCTTAAACTTTTCGTCGGCAGATATTCCTGATCCACAATCTCCACATTTGATTAGTTTGGTAAAGGCGAATTCCTTTGATTCTGTTCTGGGTATGAAATTTTCGCCGATGGTCATTTGGACTTTATCGAATAATTCTTTGGTTATAATTGGAACATGCTTACCAGCATACCAATTACCACTTTTAACTGGATATTCAAATTCTCCATAATAAAAAGGATTTCTTAAAATAAGATAAATATTTGCCAATACAAGTGGCTTACCAGTTTTAGTCTTGAATCCTATATCTATCAGCCATCTGAATATTTTCCTGCCACTATATTGTTCATTCGCAACTCTTTCAAACATTTGCTTGATAATAGGTGCTCGTTTAGGGTCTATTCTGCATTGGCATTTCTTATCAACATGCTTTTCATTAAGATATCCAGTAGGTGCTACTCCAGGTCTTAATCCCATTTCGCATCTCGTCCTTAATCCTCGTTTCACATTGACCGCTTTATTGTCATTCTCAAGCTTTGCTTGAGAGCCTAATATCATTAAAAGGAATTTCTCGTTAGGATTATTGGTGAACTTCTGTCCGTATGTTCTTATCTCAACAAGAAGCTTTTGATCCATCAAATCTACTATTGATCCTAGGTCCCCAGCATTTCTACTTAATCTATCTGGAGCCCATGTTAAAATACCATTATACTTAGCTTCACGAATTTCCTTAATCATTTGATTGAAAATCTCTCTTTGTCCAACTTCTTTTGAAGAGTGCGATTCTCTTTTAATTTCAACTATATCTAAGTTGTCTCTTTCTGCTAAAGACAGCATTTCCTTTACTTGGGATTCTATTGAAAGAGCCTGCTTGTCCTCAGCTTCGGTTGATTTTCTCGCATAAAGGCAATACTTGATTGACGTATCAAGAATAGGGGATTGACTAGTATTTTTTGCTATTCGTTCCATATTGTGTTTCTTATTATCTTATGGACAAGAATGACGCAATGGGTCTAGGGAGTCCAGACCCCACATGTAGACAAAGTGGAGACTAAAACACTGCACAAAATCTATACCTATTGGTTGACAGACATATATAAATAACCTATAAATAAAATAAGAAAAACAAGCAATCTTCTATGAAAAAAGATTCCATCTCTTATAGTAGTCTTATAAATATTATTAATAAAGATATGAACAACACCTCATTTTTTGAGGTGTTTTAAATATAAAAATATGATAATCGATTTTGACACAAAAAATGTAATAAATGGGAATTATTATGTTAAACTCTTCCAGGAAAACGACATTACTAGGAATTATGAAGAAATTCGTGATTGCTATTTCTTTGTCGCAAAAGAATTTTTAATCAACAATGATATTAAGGGTGGCAATATAAATGAATTTATTATGGATTTATTTAATAAAAAGTATGATTCTAAAAATTATATGAAAAATATCATTAATGTGATTTATGTTTCATCAAAAATTGAGAATAAAGAAATTTTTATTAACTCTCTGAAAGATAATTTTAATTTAGAAAAAATACCTAGCTCAATAAATATTCAAAAATATGAATAATTTTCTAAAACAAAACTGGTTTAAAGTTATAGCCATAATATTGTTATTGTGGGCACTAACAGATAATCAATATAGCTACTATCAATTTGTAAGATGGGCTATTATGATTATTGGAGGATATTCAGCCTACTTATCTTACACTGTAAATAAAAATGAATGGGCTTGGACTTTTAGCATTATAGCTATCTTATTTAATCCAATTATTCCTTTTTATTTCTCTAAAAATAGTTGGCAAATTTTAGATATTATTGTTGCTATTATTTTTTCTTATTCATTAATTAATCGTAAAACAAAATAATATGGGATTTCTTTCAAGTCTAGGAAATATGCTTTCTGGTAGAATATACCACTTTAATTCTATTAATGCTCCGATTGATAATAGTATTGCTGCAAAAATTAAAAGGTTAGACGATGCACCCGAAAGGTTTTTATTAATTATGTCTTTTGGAATAACTCAAGAAATGGTCGGGCAAGTATTTCATCCAGATTCTGGAATATTCAAAAAATCGCTAGAATCACTTACAGCAGAAAGTCTAACGAAAATCTATTTTATTTTATTGGACTTAAGCGTAAGTTCAATTATAAAACTCCCTCTTAATATTAATGAGAGAAATATAATTAGCGGATTATCTAGAGTTTCTGATCGTGCAGTAAATAAAACAGCGGAAAACATTAAGAACTACACTGAAGCAGATTCAGGAATTATGAAAGCTTATGAAAATATTTGCTCTGCTCTTAATAAAGAACAAAATAAGCAGACTGCTATTTTATTTGGTACCACTTTTATGAAAATTTATAATGAAATTATTGAAAAAATCGGCAGTGCAGTATATGAAAATTAAATTCAAATAATAATTAATAAAAGCATGGAAAATAAAGCAACAGAAAAAACACCATCAGAAAATTATAATAAATCAGCAATTTGGAGCTTCGTCTTATCTCTTGTTTCAATTTTTGGATTAGGATTAGCTGGCCTCGTTGGTTTTATTTGGGGAATAGTTTCATTAAATGAGATAAAACATACCGAAGAAAAGGGTAAAGGATTAGCTATCGCGGCTATTATTATTGGTTTTATATATTCTTTTGGAATAAATATATTAAAAAGACTTGTTGATGCAGGATATTAAAAAATGATAAACAATATTAAAAATTCATTATATAATTTTTTAGGAATAGGTATTTTTGTTTTGGTAATTGTCGCCTTCTCCTTGTTAATTATCGGGGGAGCTAAGTTATTTGAAGTTCTTTACCCATTTCTAGAGGGGACATCGTCTTTTATTTGGGGAATAGTTTGGTTACTGATATTTTTATCGATAGTCCCTAAGTTTAGAAATTTTACAGGTAATGGAATTGTTATCGGAACTTATCTCGGGGGAGCTATATTTTGGCTTCTATGTTTTTATATTACGTATTCTTTATGGGGATTATTAGGAATATTTGTAGGAGTTTTATTTATGGGTCTTGGTGTATTTTTTACTGCGATATTAGCTTTATTGTTTAGTGGTCAATTTAGTCCAGCTTTCTATTTCATTTTTGTATTAGTCCAAATCTATTTAGTTAGATTATTAGGTTTTTGGATTATTTCTAAATATAAACTTAAAGAATCAATGCACTCAGATATTGTAGAAAAAAATAGTATCCCAGTCGAAACAGACAATATGAAATTACTAGATAGTAATGATTTTGAAAAAACAGAAAATATAATCCATCAATATGGAAAAGTTCTAGAAAAAGTAGGACGAGAAACTATTAAAAAATATCCGGCCGTTGTATATCCACAATCATTATTACCGTATCCTAAAGTAGTAATAGAAGAAGCCCTTAAGGATGGACTTATTTATGTTGAAGACGAGGAGATGAAAGAGAACATAAAAGGTTGCCTTGGGAGCTTGGTTGCTTTTATTGATGATGAGGAAGCGAATATTAGAAATTCTAAAATATTAAAATTAAAAGCTTCTATAAAAAAACATGAAAAAAATTAACTTATTGATATTATCTTTAATCATATTTATCATAGGTTTGTTGTTTTTTATATTTATAAACAACAATAGCATTAATAGTAAAATATATAATTCGCTAACAGAAGATTGTTTATTAAGATGTGAGCCATCAATATCTAGTGCCAATCTTAAATATGAGTATAATCCTATTAATGGAGAACAACTAAAAAGTGAGGATATTAAAGAAACCAAAGATTATAATGGCTTTGATCCAGTTGAATATCTTAAGTGGAAAGAATCAATGGGGGTTGCTACCTATAAAATAGAGTACTTTAAAGATAAAGAATCTTGTGTTAACTTTTGCGTTAACGACAGAAAATAGACATAAATTAATAAAATGAATAATTTTTTAAAACAAAACTGGTTTAAAATAAGCATACTTATACTTATTATTATAATATTAGGAGGGTCTTTTTATTGGTATAAATATAGACCTGCTCAGGTCGAAAAAGAACGTATAAAAAATTATTCAGAAGCTTTATTGAAAGAATTATCAAATAACACTCAAGAAAGTACTTACGATGAAAATGATGGTAATGCAAACGATTGCGATATTGCTGAGATAAAAATAAGAGGAAACATAGTAGACTATATTCCACCAGAATCTATCGATGTATCAACAGGAAGCTTAATAGAAGATATTACCAGTGCAGAAGAAATAGTTAAAGAAATAGAAGATGCTGAAAGTAATGAAAATATAAAAGCAATATTAATAGAAATAAATTCTTATGGTGGCTACGCATTTGCCGGAGAGGAAATAATGAAAGCCATTAGAGATACTAAAAAGCCAACAATTGCTCTAATAAAATCAGCAGGAACTTCGGCTGCTTATCTTATAGCAACCGCGACTGATGTTATTTTTGCTTCTGAAATGTCAGACATCGGGTCAATTGGAGTAACCCAGTCTTATACTGGAAACTACGAAAAGAATGCAAAAGAAGGCATATCTTACAATCAATTATCAATGGGGAAATATAAAGATATGGGTGATCCAGACAAACAATTGACCGAAGAGGAAAAACAACTATATTTGAGAGATATAAAAATAACATATGATTTATTTATAAAATACGTATCAGAAAATAGAAATATTTCTTTAGAAAAAGTACAATCATTAGCCGATGGATCAACAATGATGGGCGAGCAAGCACTAAAAAACAAACTAATAGATAAGATTGGTGGAATCAAAGAAGTTAAGGAAGAATTGATAAAAATAATAGGTAACGATTATATTTGCTATTAATAAATGAAGGAAATAAAAAAATCTACTATTTATAAAATATTAATCGAATTTAAGGAAAATTATTTTAAAGTTGGAACTATTATTATTAGAACTTATGATGGTGACATTTTGTATACTCCCTCTATGAAAATAGCTGAAAATTATGAAAATAGTATAAGAAGAGAATTAGACCATGTATCTTGGCATGCTAGTGGAAGGGTAAGCATAAAATATACAGACAATAATTATGATATTATTGAAAAACGTGGAGATAGGCAAAAAATTTCTGAAATTGGTTTTCAAGAAATATTGAAAGATATTATACTTGATTTTAAAAAATTGCCACAATATAAAAAGAAGGTGGTTCCCCTTGATGTAGTATTTAGTGTTAGTGAATACCCTGGTCCAGTTTCTTTTAATTTTTCGATTGTTTCAGGCAAACTAATTGTTGCAAAAAATCTTGGTCAAAATGTTCCAATAAAATCAACAAACATTCTAGAAAAAAATGTAATTGCTAATACAATAAGGGCGCTTGGTCATCATTCAGGGAATAGTGATAAAATGTTACAATATTCTTTAAGAAAGGAAGGGGATACTAAATTAAGAACCGAAAGACAAATTTTTATTCCCCATGACATGAAGATAACTAATCAAAATATAAAAAATGACTCTTAAATTTAAGACCAAATGAGACACGATACAGAACCTTTTTATACTGTCTCATTTGTCTCATTTTATCCCGACTGAGACCCCTCAAATTAATCAATATTAAATCGTCAAAGAAACCTTACGCTGATTGAAGGGTATGGGTTCCAGACTGACCATCACAACAAAAATATTTATGGAAAAAGAAATAATCACAAAATTACATAAAGATTTTGAAGAAATAAAAAAAGAAAAAGACAATGTTGAGTTTTGGCTTGCCAGAGACCTGCAGGATGTTTTTAAATACGCTGAATGGCGTAATTTTTTAAAAGTCATCGAAAAAGCGAAGGAGGCTTGCAAAAACTCAAAAGAAGAAACAACCGACCATTTTATAGCAATAAAAAGAATTGCTTTATTGGGAGATGGAGGAGAAAGAGAAATCGATGATTTAATGCTCACTCGCTATGCTTGTTATTTGATAGCTCAAAATGGAGACTCTTCAAAAGAAGAAGTTGCGTTCGCTCAAAGTTATTTTGCAATACAAACAAGAAAACAAGAACTAATAGAACAAAGAATAAAATTGTCCGAAAGACTAAGTGCCAGAAAAAAACTCACTGCCTCGGAAAAAGAATTTTCCCATATTGTCTTTCAAAGAGGAGTAGACAGTCAAGGATTCGCACGTATAAAAGGAAAAGGTGATACTGCTTTATTTGGAGGATATAGCACTTCTGCTATGAAAAATAGACTAAATATTCCTGAAAAAAGACCTTTGGCTGATTTTTTACCAACTATTACAATTAAAGCCAAAGATCTTGTTAATGAAATAACTAGTCACAATCTAAATAATAACAAAAATATAAGAGGAGAAGAAAATATAACAGGAGAGCATATAAAAAATAATGAAAATATGAGAAATATGCTATATAAAAGCGGCATAGTTCCAGAAAATTTGCCTCCAGAAGAAGATGTTAAGAAGATAGAAAGAAAAGTTAATTCCGAAAATAAAAAAATAGTCAAAAATACAAAAACTTTTAAGAAAGAAATTTAGATTATGTCAATACCATTTTGTCAGTTCCAACAAAATGGTACTAATACGCACCAAACAGATAAATAAAAACATGGATAATCCGGAAGAAATCAAAAAAATAGTCAAAGAAAGATATTCTGAAATCGCAACAAATAAATCGCATTGCGGATGCGGTTGTAGTGGCAAAAAAGAAATCTCTAAAAGCATCGGCTATTCCGATAGTGACCTTGAAATAACGGGTGATGCAAATCTCGGACTTGGTTGCGGCAACCCTATCGCTTTGAGTAACATCAAGGAAGGCGATACCGTCCTGGATTTGGGTTGCGGAGCCGGAATGGATTGTTTATTAGCATCTAAGAAGGTCGGAGATAAGGGCAGGGTTATCGGCGTAGATATGACAGAAGCGATGATTAAGCAAGCAAAGATAAATGCCGAAAAGATGGAAAGGAAAAACATAGAATTCATTTTGTCTGAAATAGAAAACATGCCCATTGAAGACAATTCAATCGACCTCATCACTTCCAACTGCGTCATCAATCTGACTCCCGACAAATCAAAAACGTTTAAAGAAGCGTACAGGGTTTTAAAACCCGGAGGCAGGCTCTATCTTTCCGACATTGTCTTATTGGAAGAACTTTCCTCAGAACAAAAGAACAACAATGATTTGCTTACCGGCTGTGTTGCTGGGGCATTACTCAAAGATGATTATTTAAATAAAATAAAAGAAGCTGGTTTCAAAGTGAATGTTCTTCACGAAAATAAAGAGATAAGCAAGGAACAATATAACGGAATTGCCTTGGAAAGCTTAATAGTTGAAGCAATTAAATGACGTTAGAAAGCTTTGAAAAACTGGTCAACGAAGGAATTGAACAAATCCCTCAAAAGTTCTTGGATAAACTTAAAAATGTCGGGATTGTAATTGAAGACGAACCGACTCCCGAACAACTGAAAAAATTGAAAATAGGGAAAAATTATTTTCTTTTCGGATTATACGAAGGAGTTCCCAAAACAGAAAGGTGGGGAACCGATCCGCTGATGCCCGATAAAATAACAATATTTAAAAATCAGATTGAAAAATCAGCCCAATCGGAAGAAGAGATAAGACAAATAGTTAAAGAAACTGTTTGGCACGAAATCGCGCACCACTTCGGAATGAACGAAGAGATGGTGAGAAAAGCGGAGAAAAGAAGAAAAATAAAGATTTGACGATTGTATGCTCATAGCATACAATTGTATGTATATAGCATACAAAAAATAATATGATTTACTACTTATTAATCATTATCGGATTCTTAACCAGATTCATTCCTCATCCCATGAATTTCACCGCTGTCGGAGCGATTGCTCTTTTCAGTGGGTATTACTTCAAAGACAAAAGGATTGCTTTTGCCATTCCCATGGCCATTATGCTTTTGAGCGATTGGTATCTCGGCTTCTATGATTGGAAACTGTTGTTAAGCGTCTATCTTGCTTTCGCTTTGGTGGTATTATTGGGAATACTTATTAAAAACAAGAAATGGTTCATCGCTCTTCCAACCAGTTTAATTGGAACAACTTCTTTCTTTTTAATAACCAATGGGGCGGTCTGGGCTTTTGCCAACTGGTATCCGCACACATTTGCCGGATTAATGCTTTGCTATGCCGAAGGAATACCTTTCGTCAAAAATAACTTTGCCGGGGACTTAACATATACTTTCTTGTTTTTCGGAATAGCCGAACTGGCCATCTTATTATCTAAAAAGATGGAAATTAAAAACAGAGAAAAAATTTTCGCTCACGGAAAGATTTAAGAGTCTTGGATAAAGTCAGTTTTGTTTTTCAAAGCCTGTTCAGCTCTGTACAATTCCGAACCCAGATAGATGCCATGAGTTGTGTCGCTGACAAACCTGCTGATTTGATTTCTTAATTCGGAAGCGGTCTTGCCTTTAAACTCCTGAAGAAACATCCCCTCTGTATCAACGTGCTTAACCACTATTTCTTCATCTTTGATTTCAATGACAAAGTTTCCTCTCGGGTCCATCTCGCATTCAAGCTTCGGCTTGTTTTTTTCTATCATCTTCTGGGCTTCCAAAAAATCCCTTTCATAGATATGGCCCGAACAAGAAACAACGATCATTTTGCCGATTCTCAAACCCAATGTCTCGGCTATTTCTTTCTGAATCTTCAAAAGACCGAAAGCGTTCTGGGGCCAGGCCCGATACATATCATTGGAGCGGAGATAGGCGGTAAAATAAAGAATGTCGTCCTGAATCAAGGCCTGAACCAAGTCCAAACAAGGGGATTTGGAATTCTTGCAGTCCTTTGAAACATTCCAGGTGAAGGCAACAGCTCTTCGGGAATAGTTTTCTTTCCTTAATTCATCAATCATCGCTTCTATCTGATTCGTTCCGTCATGATTTCTCAAACGGCTGCCATAGGTGTATTCAACCCCTTCAAAAACCCTGTCGGTCATCATTTGAGGATAATAGTTGATTAAATCTTCTTTGGTGAAGTAAAGATAAGGGGGAAGATAGGGTTCATCCGGATTCTCATCATTGATGACGGTTATAATATCCACCAGTTCTCTTTGCTTTTCTCCGTACTGGCTCATCTTCACGTATCCGAATTTCATAATCCTGTCCAAAACCTTCAACCAGACATCGGCCACTTTTCCTCCCTCAATCCTGAATCCCACTTTTTCGGAAGGGAAGGTGGTCGCTTCGGTGGCCATGTGGTCGGCAAACTCAATTGGCTCCTTGGTCCACTTTTTGGGGAATTGAGAAACATTTAATTTATTCAAAGCAGATTCAACTTCGTTGGTTTCAACGAATAAATGATTCTTGGAAAAATAATCGACAAATTCTTTGATTCTTTCTCTGGGAATTTCGTCATGAATAAATTCTTTCCTTTCTCCGTTCAAAAAACTCTTGAATTCCTTCAAGCTTCCCGACAAATCTCTTCCGGTGATAATTAAAAAATTAACTTCCGGATTCAAGAACAGGTTGCGAATGATATAATTGATTCCTTCTTTGGAATACAATTGTCCGACAGTCAAAACTTTCTTCTTGGAAGTCTCGGAAAGCACCTTCCAAACATCTTCTTTTTTGGTCCAGCCGGTAGTTACAGCAACAGTGGAACCGGACTCTCGATTGAGAATCAATTGATTGCCGTAATACTTGGGCCAGATGTCTATATTCGGGATTTTCTTTTGTCTGCTCATTACCTATACAATACTGCAAAGGATTGGATTTGTAAACTTAATTATTTGTGGTAGAATTATAATATAAAAATAAATAAAAAGTATGAAAATAGAATTAAACAAACCAACCTGGTATTCAAAGCTTCTCGCTTTAATCGTTTTTGTCGGAACTTTCTTTCTGGCTTTCTATTTGGGACAAAAATACGAAGCGGTTAATTCAATAGCCAAAGAATATCAAAAACAAGCGGAAACAATCACTGCGGTTTTCGCCTGCCCGGAAGATAAAGCCATTTATGCCGAATTCACAAAAAACCAGGTTAAATTAATATTAAGCGACGGAAGAAAAATGACTCTGCCTCAGACCATTTCCGGTTCGGGAGCCCGCTTCGCCAATTCCGACGAATCTTTTATCTTCTGGAACAAAGGAGACGGAGCTTTCATTGAAGAAAACGAGTTCACGACCTATCAAGATTGCTTAACCAAATAATTATTTAAGAGGAACGAAAGCAAAACCGTCGAATCTGTCCATTTTCATTTGCTTTTCGGAAACCTTTTCCAACCTTAAGATGCAATTACCCAGAGGGATAATCATAACTCCTCCGACTTTTAATTGCCTGATAAGTTCTTTCGGCAGTTTCTTGGCCGAAGCGGAAACAAGAATCTTATCAAAAGGAGCCTTGTCTTCTAATCCCAGTGTTTCTTCTGCTAAAACTATCTGTGCATTATTGAATTTATATCTGGCCAAATTGTTTTTTCCGAATTCAACCAATTCGGGAATTATTTCCGTTCCATAGACATATCCCTTCTTGGCTATTTCCGCCAAAAGCGCGGTGGTCCAGCCGGAACCGGAACCGACATCAAGTATCTTGTCTTTTTCTTCCGGTTGCAGAAGCTCGAGCATGAAGGCAACGGTCGTTGGCTGTGAATTTGTTTGGCCGAATCCGATAGAGAGAGGGAAGTCGCTGTCGCACGCCTCTTCTCTGTTTTCCGGCAAAACAAAATTCTTCCTGCTTATGTTTATAAAAGCATCGATTATTCTCTCGGTCTTTAAAACTCCTTTTTGAATTAAATCTGCTATCAATTCTTCCATATGTTTCAATTATATCATATAACTATTGCTTTTTGTACAAATCCCTTGGTATAATAATCGCAATGGACATACTTAAAGAAGTCGGAAAAGAGCTTAAAAGCGGCAAAATAGGAGTAATCCCGACCGATACCCTCTATGGTATCGTTTGTTCGGCTTTCGACAAGAAAAGCGTTGAAAAGATGTACGAACTGAGAAAAAGGGATTCAAAGAAGCCGATGATTGTCTTGATTTCTTCTTTAAAGGATTTGAAGCTGTTCGGGGCGGAGATTGATAAAAAGACGGCGGGCAAGTACTGGCCGGGAAAGGTGAGCATCATCATCCTTGTTAAAAAGTTTGAATATCTGCACCGGGGTAAAAAGAGCTTGGCTTTCAGGATTCCTGACGACGAAAACCTGATTAAGATACTTAAAATATCGGGACCGATCGTCGCACCCTCCGCCAATATCGAAGGAAAGGAGCCGGCCGCAACCATCGAAGAAGCCAAAAAGTATTTCGGGGAAAAGATTAATTTCTATCTCGGAGCCGGAAAATTAAAATCAAAACCGTCGAAGATAATCTCTCTGTTGAAAGGAAAGGTTGAGGTGGTGAGAAAATAGTGATAATATTTAACCATGAATAAATTAGTAATCATCAGGCACGGAGAAAGCATTTGGAATAAAGAAAATATCTTTACCGGATGGATTGACGCTCCTTTGTCGGAAAAGGGAATAGAGCAGGCTAAAAAAGCCGGCCGAGCATTAAAAGAAAAAGGATTTTCTTTTGATATTGCCTTTACTTCTTTGTTGGAAAGGGCATATAAAACTCTTGACTTGGTATTGAAAGAAATGAATCTTTCGATTCCGGTTGAAAAATCATGGCGTTTGAATGAAAGACACTACGGAGCACTTCAAGGAGAGAACAAAGACGAAATGAGAAAAAAGTTCGGTATTGAACAGGTCGAAGCATGGAGAAGAAGTTATAATGTCAGGCCTCCAGCCAAAGAAGAAAAAGATTTCCGATATGAAGAGGTAAAAGAAGGCGAGGTTCCTTTAACTGAAAGCCTAAAAGACGCCGAAAAAAGAATTTTACCATACTGGCAAGAAAGCATCGTTCCTTTGATAAAGGAAGGAAAAAAGGTGATAATCTTGGCCCACGGCAACAGCATCAGGGCTTTGATTAAAAATATTGAAGGAATATCCGAAGAAGAAATTGCCAAAATTGCCAAAATAGAAATACCATTGGCAACCCCTTTAGTCTATGAATTGGACGATAATTTGAAACCGATTAACAAATACTATCTCAAAGATTGACATATTTTATCTTTGTGATATATCTGTAATACAGTTCTTTACGAAGCGTCATTGATGGCCGAATTCAATAATATTTAAGTGTTATTGAACTTGGCCATCAAGCAATGAGTCCAGAAAACGTGCCAGCACACACGAGCAAGGTGCGGAAAACGGTCCATTGATGATGGTCAACAACTAAAAGTGGGGCGGGGTCTCTCTCACAGGAACCTACTGGAAAGGGTTCTCTCATCCGGCTAAAGACCTCCCCCAACCCTCTCAACTCGTAGCGTAAAGGCTCTTTTTTTATATCTCTTCCATTATCAATCCAACGCCTTGACTGCCAAAATAGATATGGTATATTGGAAACCATATGATATCTGAAAGGCAGGCACAAATCATTAAGAATCTTGTCAGGGAATATATCAAGACCGCTGAACCGGTCAGTTCTAAATTTTTAGCCGAAAAATACGATTTCGGCATTTGTCCTTCGGCGATAAGGATTGAATTCCAATATTTAATCAAAGAAGGGTACTTGGAACAACCCCACACTTCGGCGGGAAGAATTCCGACCGATAAGGCCTATCGATATTTTGTCGATACTTTAAAAGAAAGAAAAGAAGAAAAGGTTGAGGTAGAATTGGAAAAGATACTCAAGGGAATGTCGGATAAATTCAAAATGGCTTCGGAAATCACCAAATTCATGGCTGATAATTCTTCCAGTTTCGTCAATCTGCATTTTTTCAGAGAAGGGTTTGATTTGAAAGAAGGTTTTGATGAAATCTTCAAAGAGCCGGAAGCCAAAGATGAAAGCTTTGTTTCGAGCTTGGTCAGCTTCATGGAAAACTTTGAAAAAAACATTGAGAAACTCCATGATTCCAAAAGTATGGTCTTCATCGGAAAAGAGAATCCCATTCCGAGAACCAAAGATATCACTTTGATTTGTTCCGAATGCAATCTGCCGGGACAAAAAGCCTTCATCACCATCTTGGGACCGAAGAGGATGGATTATGAAAAGAATATAAGATTAATTAATTCACTTAATAAAGCATTAGAAGAACTGCTATGAAAGAAGAAAACAAAAAAGAAGAAATAGAAAAGGACATTGAAGAGATTGAAAAGAAAAGAGATGAATACTTCAGTGGCTGGCAGAGAGAAAAAGCCGATTTCCTCAACTACAAAAAACAGGAATTCGAGAGATTGAAGGGAACCCTTTGCATTGCCAAAGAGTCCCTCTTTGAAGAGCTCATCCCCGTCTTGGACAGCTTCCGATTGGCGGAAAAGTCCATTCCCGAGGGGGATAAAGAGGATAACCGCATCAATGGGCTAATATTGATTAAAAAGCAGCTGGAAGACGCTTTAAAGGGCCTGGGATTGATGGAAATCGAGTCAATCGGGCAGAAGTTCGACCCCGGTATTCATGAAGCGGTGGAAGAGGTAAAGGGGGAGCCGGGAATGATAGTTGAAGAAGTTGAGAAAGGATATTCTTTCAATGAAAAAGTTTTAAGACCGGCCAAGGTCAAGGTGGGAAAATAGTTATCACTCTTGACACGCGAGTGATAATTTAATAATATAGAGGTATAAAAATAAAATTAACAGATTATGACAAAAGTTTTAGGAATTGATTTGGGTACTGCGATTACCAAATACGCTTCGATTGTTAACGGAGAACCGAAAGCCCTGGAAAACAGAGAGGGCTCTATTTTGACCCCTTCAATCATTGCCCAGACCAAGGGAGGGGAAAGAGTGGTTGGAATCTTGGCCCAGAGACAGGCTATCACCAATCCGAAGAATACCATTTCCGGAATCAAGAGATTTATCGGCCGAAGATTTTCCGATGCCGAAGTGCAGAAAGAACTGAAACTCCTGCCCTATGAAACCAGAGAAAGAAAAGACGGAGGAGTGGAAGTTAAAATAGGAGACAACTGGCACACTCCGATCGAAGTCTCTTCAATGATCTTACAGAAAGTCAAAGCCGATGCCAAAGACAAATTGGGAGAAGACATTAAAAACGTCGTCATCACTTGTCCGGCCAACTTTGACGATTCGCAAAGAAAAGCCACTATGGCTGCCGGAGAAATCGCCGGATTTAAAGTTTTGAGGGTTATCAATGAACCGACGGCCGCTGCTTTAGCCTACGGTTTCGGAAAAAAAGAAGCCAGCAAGGTCTTGGTCTACGACTTCGGAGGCGGCACATTTGATGTAACCATTTTGGACGTTTCTCCGGATACGGTTGAAGTCTTGGCCACCGGCGGAGAAGCTCACTTGGGAGGAAATGACTTTGACCAGAGAATCATCGACTGGATGCTAACCGAATTCAAAAAAAACCAGGGAATCGATTTATTTAAAGACCCCTTGGCTTTGCAGAGATTGAAAGAAGCGGCGGAAAAAGCCAAAACCGAATTATCCAGTGCCATGGAAACCAATATTAATCTGCCTTTCATCACTTCTGATGCCGAAGGACCCAAGCATTTGGAATTCAAAATCACCCGAGCCCAGTTTGATTCAATGACCAATGACTTGATTGAAAGGTCAATCGACCGAGTCAAGAAAACCATCGACGAAATTAAATTGGACAAGAATGAAATCAAGGAGGTCATCTTGGTCGGAGGAACAACTTTGATTCCGGCAGCCCGAGATGCGGTTAAGAATTTCTTCGGTAAAGAACCGAACAAGTCAATCAATCCGGAAGAAGTGGTGGCCATCGGTGCGGCGATTGAAGCCGAGATATTGACGGCCAAAGAAGAAGGACGAACTCCGGAAGGAGATATCAAAAGCGTTCTCTTATTGGATGTCTTGCCACTATCATTGGGAATCGAAACTTTGGGAAATATTTCCACTCCGATGATTGCCAAAAACACAACCATTCCCACGTCCGGTTCGCAGGTATTTTCCACTGCCGGAGACAATCAGACTTCGGTTGAAATCAATGTTTTGCAGGGAGAGAGGTCATTAGCTAAAGACAATAGAAGTTTAGGTAAATTCATTTTGGACGGCATTCCTCCGGCACCGAGAGGCGTTCCTCAGGTTGAGGTGAAATTTGATATCGATGCCAACGGAATCTTGACTGTTACCGCCATCGACAAAGCTTCCAACAAAACACAATCAATCAAGGTGGAAGGTTCAATCGGATTAAGTAAAGAAGAAATAGAAAAGATGAAAAATGATGCCGAGGTGAACGCAGCCGATGACCAGAAAAAAAGGGAAGTCATCGAAACCAAGAACATCGCCGAAAATCTCATCTACCAATCGGAAAAAACCTTGAAAGAAGCCGGAGACAAAGTCACTGCCGAATTGAAAAAAGAGGTTGAAGACAAGATTAGCGAATTGAAAAAAGTCAAAGACGGTGATAACATGGAGGAGATAAAGAAAAAAAGCGAAGAGCTTTCGCAAGCCATTCAGAAAGTCGGAGCAGCCATGTACCAGAAGCCTGAGGAACCCAAAAAGGAAGAGGGTCCGGAAAACGCTCCCGAAGCTGAAACAGAGAAAGAATAATTCAAAGAATTATCTGAAGAATGGCAAAATCGATTGATTTTGCCTTTCTTAATTCATCCATGCAAAAAGACTACTACAAAATTTTAGGAGTTGAGAAAAACGCTTCTCCCGAAGAAATCAAGAAGGCCTACTACAAACTGGCTCACGAACACCACCCGGATAAAAAGGGGGGAGATGAAGCCAGATTCAAAGAGGTGAATGAAGCCTACCAGACTTTGTCGGACAAAGACAAGAAAGCCCAATACGACCGCTTTGGAACAACCTTTAACGGTGGCGGGGCTCAACAGGGAGGATTCAACCAGAATATCAACTGGGAAGATATCATGGGCAATATGGGTGGTTTTGAGGACATCTTTGATATGTTCGGAGGAGGCTTCGGTATGGGAGGAAAAAAGCCCAAGGATATGAGAAAAGGAAAAAACCTTGAAGTGATTTTGGAGCTTGATTTGGAATCAATCCTTCGCAACCAGGAACAGGAAATAATCATCACTAAAAATTCCACCTGCACAAGATGCAACGGCAGCGGAGCCGAACCCGGAACCGACACCAAGGAATGTTTCACTTGCCGGGGAATGGGAAGAGTGCAACAGATAAGGAGAACTATCTTTGGAACTATCAATCAATATGTCGTTTGTCCCGACTGCCACGGAGAAGGAGTCAAGCCGGAAAAACCGTGCAATGTCTGCCGTGGAGAGGGAAGGATTAAAAAAGAAGAAAAAATAAGGATAAGCATACCGGCCGGTGTTGACAATAACCAGATAATTAAGGTAAAAGGAAAAGGTGAAGCCGGAAAGAGAAACGGAGAACCGGGGGACCTCTATGTGAGGATAATGATTAAACCGCACAAGGTCTTTGAAAGAAGCGGAGACGATATTTATCTCAAACAGAATATCACTTTTTCCCAGGCAACTTTGGGAGACAGCATTAAAATACCGACCCTGGAAAAAGAAAATATCATCATCAAGGTTCCCAACGGCACCGAATCAGGAAAAATCCTCAAAGTTTCGAAGAGGGGCATTCCTCATTTTTCTGGCATTGGCCGGGGAAACCTGTATATTGAGTTCAATGTTGAGACTCCGCAAAAGCTGACAAAAAAACAAAAAGAATTGCTGGAAGAATTGAAAAAAGAGGGACTTTAATCCCTCATCCGCCCCAATAGCTCAGTTGGTAGAGCAACAACCTTTTAAGTTGAAGGTCACAGGTTCGAATCCTGTTTGGGGCACAAATAAAAAAGAAGGAAGTTAAATAACCTCCCTGTATATTAATTTTCCTTCCTCTGTCGAAACAATGATGAAAACTGGCTCTCCTCCGTTGATAGTCTTTTCGAAAAATTTTTTGCCGATATCTTCATACATTGATTTCATGGCGCTGTATTTATCATAGCCGAACATCCATAACTTGTTCTGGCCAATCACCCCTTCTGCAACTTGCCAAAGGACAACGTTTTCGTCAAACTTGTTGATTTCAAATGTTTTAATCAGACAAAGCTGATGAATAATATTGATAAGAGAAAGTCCTTTGATTGAAAGGCTCTTGTCGCCAGGAAAAAGACCGATGATGACATCTCTTCCTTCCTTGAGCTCGTATACTCCGTCAACAGTTTGAATTTTTTTAAGAACTACTTTTGTGTGTTCACCCATTAGCTCCACCTCCATGGTAGCTTGTCCATAACATATCTTAAAATATTGATTATGTAAATAGCTTTAATTTTGACATAATTTTAATAGTTCCCATTATTTGGTTCCTATTAACGCGGCGGATAATGGTTCCAATCCTACCACCGGAGCAAAGTTTACATAAGTTGACAAGAGTTTACACTAAGAAGTCGCCAGAAAGGCGATTTTTTGGTATAATCACATTAGATTACGATTACATTTATGAAAGGTGAAATGACATCAAAAAATAACCAAAAAACATACTTACAGATAATAACATCCGCAATCTTGCTGTTTGTTTTTTATAAACTAGGCTTCTCATTCTATTTCATTATCGGGATGGGAATTTTTATTTTATTGCTCGTTTTATTGAAGGGTAAACTCTTTAACAAGATGGATGCTTTTTTGACCGCTAAATTACCGTTTCTTTCCAGGCAGAGTCCCCGCGTCAAAAAATTAATTATTGTAATCGCTTTTATCCTCGCATACATCATATTGAAACAAATTATCTTTTTTATTCTGTCGCAATTTGGGATAGATGTTCAGAAGATAATATTGGATGGCGTTAATAACCATTAAATATATAAAAACTATGAATGACAATAAAAAAACAAGAGTAGTGATGCAGAACACGATCAGCTTAGACGGTTCATTTATCAACTTTGAGACGTCTCAGGAAGTGATGGGCTTGCATTATCAAATCGTAGGTAGTTTTGGCAAAGTCCTTTATCTGTTCGGTTCAAATACCGCCAAGGTCGCGATAGAAATGTTTGGCGGGTTAACGCCTGAAACAAAGGATGATTTTAAAAGACCGCAAAAAAGCGAAGACTTGTCATATTGGGTTGTCGTAGATTCGGAAGCTGTTCTTAAGGAAAAATTACATTTTTACCGCCAATCGGAATATTGCCGGGATATAATCGTTTTGGTTTCAGAAAGCACCGATAAGAGTTATTTGGATTATTTAAAGGAAAGAGAATATGATTTTGTGGTTGCCGGAGAGAAACAGGTGGATTTAAAGAAATCTTTTGATGTTTTATCCGACAGATATGAGACAAACACCATTTTAGTGGATTCGGGGCGCGGCCTAACCAATGCCATGCTTAATCAGGGATTGGTGGATGAAATTAGCTTGCTTGTTTTACCTGTTATCGTGGGAGAAAAATCAGAAAATTTATTCAGCAATATTGCAAAACAGGTAAAGCTCACCGAACTTAAAGAAAAGACTTTTCCCGGGGGATACGTTCATCTGCATTACAAAATTTTTAAATAAAATTAATAAAAAAATCATGACTGACAAAAATAAATCAATACAAGATTTTGACTTAAACTTAATTTGCGAATTACATGAAGGATTGGAACGGCAAGGACCAGGTAGTTCCGAAATGACTGTTAAGGCACTAAGTTTTATTGAAAATCTTGATAAAAATTCAAAGATATTAGATTTGGGTTGTGGAACCGGCGGGCAAACAATGGTTCTTGCACAAAATACTCCAGGGAATATTATTGGCTTGGATTTTTACCCTGGCTTTATAAATACCTTTAACGATAATGCCAAAAAGTTAAATCTCCAAGAAAGAGTAAGGGGTATTGTCGGTTCAATGGATAATTTGCCATTTCAAAAAGAAGAGTTTGATCTTATATGGTCTGAAGGAGCTATTTCTGGCATTGGTTTTGAAAAAGGATTGAACTACTGGAAAGACTTCCTTAAAAAAGACGGTTATGTTGCCCTAACATATGAGTCATGGTTTACCGATGAACGCCCTACTGAAATTGAAAAGTGGTGGACTGATAATGTTCCTGAAATAAGCACGATACCGCATAATATTTCAATAATGCAAAAAGCCGGCTATAGTCTTGCCGCCGCATTTGTATTACCCGAAAAATGCTGGACGGATTATTTTATCCCGCGGGAAGCAGCAAGCAAAACACTTTTAGAAAAGTATGCTGGGAATAAAACCGTGGAAGATCTTATTGTAAAAATGAGGTACGAGGCGGAGTTGTATTCAAAATATAAACAGTATTACGGATATGTTTTCTATATCGGCAAAAAGATTTAGAAATACGATGAAAAAAACTTATATCATCGTCATAATCTCTCTATTTTTGTACACGTTGGTTTTGTTGGGAATGATAGTATTTAAATATCGTCACGGCGCTATTTTTGAATTTTCCCAAGCTAATTTTGTGCCATTTAAAACAATCGCAGAATATTTGTCAGGGTATCCGACATGGGGAACGGCCAGACGCAACCTTTTGGGCAATATTGTTCTTTTCGTGCCTATTGGTTTATTGTTGCCCTTAGTTTTTCAGAAAAAATCTAAAGTGATTTTATGGTTGGGGTTATTGACTTATGGGATCATGCCGGAGATTTTACAAGTCATATTCAGATCGGGCATATTTGATATTGACGATATTATTCTTAATTCACTAGGCGTGATTGCCGGATATTTTTTGTTCACTGTTTTTAGACTATATAAAATCAAAACATGAAAAGGGTGCTGATTTATTGACCAATAATAATTTTATCAACATTATAAACAAATCGTCTTTATGAAGAAAATCATCCAATTCATTACAATCGTTATCTTATCCGCTGTTATCGGCGCGGGTATATTTAGTTTTGTAGTGGCAAAAAAGTTATATTTCCCGAATATCAAACAAATAGCCTATGACGGCGGTGCAGGATTAACTTTAACTGCTTATCAATACGCTCCTTGGCTTTGGAATCGGGAAAAAATAACTATTATAAATATTGAAGATATGAAAAATGACGCGCCGAATGTCCAGTATAAAGTAAGAGGCGAAGTTTACAGCCTGCGCGTCATGCATAGCGGAGAAGACTACGCCCTGATTGCGTATAGCGATCCGGATTTTTCATCAATGGAAAGCGGGTATATTGTACATCGCTCGCCGAAGTCAGAAGGTGAAAATACGATAGAAGAAATACATATTGGCGGGAATATCATTGCCGTGGCGCCGGATGAAAGCGGATATTTTTATATTTCTGGAAGCAAGATATTTAAAAGAAGCTGGCAAGGCGAAACATTAATGGAGGCTGATCTGGGAACAGAACTTGAACCAATTTTAGATATTCAGCTGACAAGCATGGTAGGAAGGACTAAAAGTCAATCCGTATCATTTTTCAGCAATAATACGAAAATGGGTTTTTTGGGCATGTCGGTCGGCGGACCTTGGTATGAAGGCTATCTGTTTATTTGGAATCTTGAGAACAATGAAATAAATAAAATTTCCCGGCAGGATATTGGAGGCTATAATGATTTGGCGGTAGAGGATGGGAAATTGTATGTGGAAAGAATGGATAGCTCAGTCTCTAAAAGATTAATTGCGGAATAACTCCAAGTCCGCCTACTGTGACTAATCCGATTTTGCTTAGAAACGGTTTATTACTCAATCCAATCGAACGGCGATTCGTGGCGGAGCATTTTGACGGCCGCGTCCAGTTCATAGGATTTCCAGCCGTTCATAAGGATGGTGCGAAGTTCTCTCACGGCTCTGAGCTTTAATAGAAACTAACTTTTGTCGATTTTTTTGTTTGTGATATAATCAAAACATGAAAATACTTAAAGAAATAAAAGGAAGCGATATCGGATTGAATGAAGAAGAAAGATTTGATAATCCTTACTTTCTTAGAAAGGCAGCTAGGGCGGTGGTTTTTAATAATAACAATGAAATTGCTTTTCAATTCGCTTCTAAGCATAAATATTATAAGCTTCCTGGCGGAGGAGTTGAAAAAGGTGAAACAATTAAAGAAGCTCTCAAAAGAGAAGTTCTAGAAGAATCAGGGTGTGGAATAGATATTATCGACGATGTTGGTATTATTATTGAATATAGAAATAAATTTGATACATTACAAATATCGTATTGTTTTTTAGCTAAAGTTATTGGAGAAATAGGCAATCCTAAATATGAAGAATTGGAAATTAGTGAGGGGTTGATGCCAATGTGGACTCCAATAGAAAAAGCAATAAACTTAATTGAAAAAGTTAATACTAATGATTATCAAGGAAGATTTATAAAAGAGAGGGATTTATTATTCCTTAAAGAAGCTCTTGTTTTAATTAATAAAAATAGAATTAATTAAAAATAATAAAGAGAGGTGAAAAAAATAACAATCGCAATAATATTTGTTTTATTGTTTCTGTTTACAGCAGATGTTTTTTACGAGGTTAATTTTCCTAAAGTTAACTTAATTGAGATTGAAACCGACAAGATAAAAGCAGGGGAAGAAATTAAAATAGTGCAGATTACGGATTTACACAATAAGAAATTTCTTAACAATCAAATCCAAATTTACGACAAGATAAAAGAAATTAACCCCGATTTTATAGTTTTGACCGGAGATATGATAGACAGAAACACAAAAAACTATTCTTACGTTTATTCTTTTATCGACGAACTTTTAAAAATCAATTCGAAGATATATTATGTTTCAGGCAACCACGAATTGGACCATGAAGATGTAGATGCATTTAACAATGAAATTGCAAAGAGAGGAGTGGACATAATTGACTCGGGATTTCGGGAATATAAGGATATAGATATTTACGGAACCAAATACTATAATAATATTCCTTTACTGAATAATCAGCCCAGATTTTCTTTATTATTAATCCATGATCAGAGCTTCGTTATTAACAGCCCCGATGGCTTTAATTTGATTCTTTCGGGGCACACTCACGGAGGACAGACGAGGGTTCCTTTTGCAGGAGCCGTATATGCTCCGGGGCAGGGATTGTTTCCTAAATATAGTAAAGGGTTATTCAAAATAAAAGACAGCTGGTTATATATTGACAGCGGTCTGGGAAATACATTTTTACCCGTTCGTTTTTTAAACCAAAGTCAAATCAGCTTTATTAAAATAAATTCAAAATAGGCTAAATCATAATTATTAAGTAAATCAAACCTAAAAAGGTTCCGAGTTCGTTCCGCTTACCGTTCATTGACTTTTTATCAAATATCCATAGAATCAATACTGGGGGTTTTGTTATGAAAAAACTCTTATCGTTCACGCAGAACGGGATACAGTTCTTGTTCTTCAAAAAAAGAGTCTCCGATGAGGCTGAAGAAGACAAGTATGGCAATATAGCCATGCTTAAAAAGCTCAACGACGAATATCGTTGCCCGAAATGCAAAGAATTCTTGGTCTACGGAGACGACTCATGCCAGACACTGGTTTGTCTGGCTTGCGGATTCCAAAAATCGGCTCCAGCAAAGGAGGTGAAAAAATGATTGCTGTCGTAGCTACCGCCACGGTCACTCCCACGGTGGGGGCATTGCAATCCCCGGGCTTTGGTGCTCTTATCGCACTAATCGGTCTCGGAGCGGTGTTGTGGATACTCTTAAGAAAAAGGAGTCTTTAAGACTATGCTGTTTTTCAAAAAGAAAAACTTCATAGTTTATTTTTTTTAAACCTTACAATGAAATGATTCTTGATCGTGGAAGGGAAATAAAAACCCGGCATCGCTGCCGGATTTTTTCTTTGAACTATCTCACCGAGTAGGTTATCGTTACCGTTGAGGTTATTTTGTTCTGTCCGGTTTGTATCGTCGGAGCAATTGACGATTCAAGCATTATGCCTGATCCACTGACCGTTTTATACAATTGATCGGAATAGTTGGGATAGGTTCCTTCGGAAAAGTTAACTATTTTGACCAAACGGACTCCGAGAGATTTCTCCAGATTCTTGGCCTTTTCTCTGGCATCTTTGATGGCCAATTCCTTGGCTTCCTCTTTTACCTTTTCATCGTCGTCAACGGTGAAAGAAAGGCTGCTGATATCGTTGGCTCCCAATCTGGTGGCATTGCTGATAATGTCTCCGACCTTGGTCAGGTCTCTTATCTTCACCTGAATGGTCTGGCTGACTTCGTATCCGTCAAGATTCCTCTTTCCGGTCTTGTCTTCCCATGAATAAACGGGATAGATATTGAAAGAGGTCGTCTTTATATCCTTTTCTTCAACGCTATTGTTTTTCAAGTATTCAATGATACTGTTCATTTTTTCACTGCTTTCGGATGTTGCGACGGAAACATTGTTGTTTTTAGCCACGACCGATATGCTAACCAAGCCGATATCGGGGGTAACGTAGACTTCTCCGGTTCCGGTTACACTGATAACATCGCTGTCATTGGCCCCGGCCTTTTCGTTGATGCTGGCCAGAAAAAAGAAGATAACGACTATCATTAAGATATAAACCAACGCTTGAAAGAATTTATTTTCCATTATTTTCATATTTTTTATATTAATATTTAATTACTTCTGAATGAACGAGAACGTTCCTATCGTTGAAATAGAAAACTGTTTTCGTATTGTCGTCGACCATTTCCAAAGTGTTTGCCCCCGAAGCTTGTGTGGCGGGGCTGACATTTTTGTTATTTGATAGAATGGAATAGAAAGTATTCTCGTTGGAAACTTTTTCTTCGGTACCGGTGGAAAAATTGAAAGCGAAACCAACCAACACCAATGATAAGGCCAAAGAGGGGATAAAGGTCTTCCAATCCCAAACTTCTCTTTCTTCATTGAAATAATCGTTCTTAAGCAAGGCCGACTTCAGATTGGCCTTGTGTCGCTCAAGCTTGATTTCCGTATTCGCTTTTTTGAATAATTCTTCAAAAGTCATAGTTTTCTAAAAATTTAAAAGCGTCTGCTTTGAGAATCCTTTCCAAGTCTTCTCTCGCTCTCTGGCAGTAGACTCTGACGGTTGATTCATTCTTTTCCATTATTTCCGATATTTCCTGATAGGACATTTCTTCGAAATACCTCAAATTGATGATTTCCTGGTATATCGGCTTCAATTGCCTGATTGCCTTATTCAAAACCATCAAATGCTTGTCGCTGTCTATCTTCTTTTCTATTTCTTCGGCCGCCTTGTTATCGTCTCCCAATTCAAAAGATATGTTAACTTGGTATCTGTTCTGTAACCTGAAATACTGATTGATTTCGTTTCCGGCAATCCTGAAGACCCAGGCGGTAAAGCTAAAGGGGCCGCTTTTCCATTCAAAACTGTCTAGATTTTTCAAAATCTTTATAAAGACATTTGATGTTATGTCTTTGGAATAGTCGACATCCAAAGTTCTTCTGAAGACATACTTCAAGACTTTGTCATAGTGCAAGTCAAAGAGCTCGGCAAACGCCTCCCTGTCTTTGTTTTGTGCTCTTAAAACCAATTCTTTTATTCGGTCGTTATCCATACACTTATTATAATACATAAATCGGTTTTTTGTTACAACAAAAGAAACAGATATGCTATAATAAATACATCTTAGCATAAAATATATTTTTTATGTCAAATAAAGAAAATATCTTTGCATATATTGATGGAGCTAATTTACATAAAGGCGTAAACGATTTGGGGTGGAATCTTGATTATAAAAAATTAAGAATTTGGCTAAGAGATAAATATAATGTAACGAGTGCTTATTTATTCATCGGATTTGTTTCTAAAAATAAAAATTTATACACAAAACTTCAAGAAGACGGTTTTATTCTGGTATATAAAGAAGTAACTTATGACGGAATAGGCAGAATCAAAGGAAACTGCGATGCTGCTTTGGTTTTAAAAACATCATCTGACTTCTATGAAAAAAAAATGAATCAATCTGTTATTATTTCGAGTGATGGCGACTATGCCGAACTAGTTGGATTTTTAAAAGAAAAAGGGGCCCTTAAAATAGTTGTTTCTCCGAGTAATACATGCTCCTATCTTCTCCGAAAACAAAACATACCTATCTTATATCTGGACACCCAACGCAAAAAACTGGAAACAAAATAAAAAAGCCCCCGATAAGGACGGAACCTTAACAGGGTCTTTTTCATAGTGATAATCAAATTATAGCAACGATATTGGAATAGTCAAGACTTTGCTATTACCGATACTTATGTTAAATTATTCAAGTATGCGAGATTCGTATAGTGGCAGTATATCTGCTTCCCAAGCAGAGGGCGCCAGTTCGATTCTGGTATCTCGCTCATGAAGTTTTGCCTTAAAACATATGGCTGCAAAATGAACCAAGCCGATTCCGAACTGATGAGGGGGATTCTTTTGCATGAACACGAAGAGTCTTCGGAAAAAGATGCTGATTTAGTTATTTTGAATACCTGCGGAGTGGTGGAAAAGACGGAAAGGAAAATATTAAAAGAAGCTCTTGAATTAAAGAAAAAAGGCAAGAAGATAATTATTTCCGGCTGTCTTCCTTTGATTTCTTTTAAGGAGTGTCATGAAGCGGCTGACGGATTATTGGGACCATCCAATGTTTCTTCAATTGGTCTATTGGTTGAAAAAATATCACAAAACAAAAAAGAATTCATTATTGAAAAAGAAACACATGACAAGGCGGAAATGTGTTCCAATAAAAAGAGGGGGGATAAAGAAACCTGTTCAGCCATTGTTTCTATCGCCGAAGGATGCGTTGGCTCTTGTTCATATTGTGCCACCCGATTTGCCAGAAAAGAACTCAATTCTTTTAATAAAGAAAATATCATTAAGGAGATAAAAGGGGCTCTTGCTTCCGGATTCAAGGAAATACAACTGACTTCCCAGGATTTATCAATCTACGGAATGGAGAAGGGGAGACAGATGCTTCCGGAATTGATAAAGGACATTTATCAAATAGAAGGCGACTTCAAAATTAAATTGGGAATGATGAATCCGGGACAAGTAAGAAAAATGATAGACGAATTATTATCTTCCTATCAATCAGATAAAATATACAAATTCATCCATCTGCCTTTGCAGTCGGGAGACGATGAATTGTTAAAAAAGATGAACAGGGGATATGCGGTCAATGATTTTATTGAGGTTGTTAAAGCTTTCAGGAAAAAATTCAAAGAAACTATCATTGCCACGGATATAATCGTCGGCCATCCCTTGGAAACCGAGGAATCTTTTAAGAAAACAATTGAAGTGATTAAGAAGATTCAGCCGGAGATAGTCCACATTTTCAAGTTCTCTAAAAGAAAGGGAACTCCTGATTTCAATTTGAAGGACCTACCAGATAGGATTAAAAAAGATCGCTCAAGGATTCTTTCCGAATTGTTTGAAAAGTATAATCTGGAGAAAAATAAAAAACACAAGGGAAAGAAATTGGACGTTTTGGTTGTTGAAAAAAGAAAGGGAAAATACTTGGCCAGAACCGATTCGGGCAGGGCAGTAATTTTAAAAAAAGGAAAGTTGGGGGAAAGAATTAATGTTAAAATCAACGATTATAAATGGAATTACTTGATTGGATGGACTGTCAACAATTAAATAAACTTGACAAGTGTCAAGTAATTGATATAATTTAAATAAGATTTCTTATTTAAATGATATGCATCTAATTCAGGAAAAAATAATAAACTTGGCCGATAGTCGTAATTTATCTGATTTGACATTGCGAAAAATCGGCGAGCTTATCGGCGAGCCCAAAAGCCCTCAGAAAATAAAACACCACGTGAACCAGTTGATTGGCAAGGGGTTGTTAATCGTGGGGCCCGATGGAAAAATCAAAAAGACGAAGGGTGGCATCGGAAAATCGGGATTGATTTCTCTGCCGATATTAGGCTCGGCAAACTGCGGACAGGCTTTAATCTTCGCCGACGAAAAAGTAGAAGGGTATTTAAAAATATCCCGAGGGCTATTAAAAAATAATCTGATTAATAAAATCAAGGATATTTTTGTTTTAAAAGCCGTCGGCAACTCCATGAATAGAGCGACAATCAATGGTAAAAATATTGAAGACGGCGACTATGTGATTATCGACAAGAAAGAAGTTGTCAGAAACGGAGATCAGGTTGTTTCCATCATAGATGGAGCGGCAAACATTAAAAAAATATATATTGATAAGAAAAACAGCCAAATAATTCTCTTGTCCGAATCCAATCAAGACTTTCCTCCGATATATATAAGCGAAAAAGACGGCAACAGCTATTTGATTTGCGGAAAAGTCGCCGATGTTATAAAAAAGCCCGATGAAATGGCATTAATGAGAAATGCCTCTTCTTCCGACATTCTCAAAGATTTGGGTGAAATATCAAAAGAAGAGGTTGAATACTATGAAAACCTATGACTATTGAATGCGGCGAATTATTTTTGGTTAATTTTAATCCCGGACTTGGGCACGAATACCAAGGAAAAAGGCCGGCAATCGTAATTGAATCAAATAAACAGCTTAAGAAAAGCAGTCTTGTTACCATCTTGCCCCTGACTTCTAATTTGGATAACAGAATGGCCGACGATATTATTATTGAGGCGGATAAAAACAACCGCCTTAAATTCAATTCTTTAATCAAGGTCTATGATATTATTTCTTTTGATCGCTCCCGCTTTATTAACAAAATAGGGATGGCAAACAAAGAAGTATTAACTCAAATAAAGAAATATTTATTAAAACACTTCGACTTGTCTTAATTAAAATAAATATGGATTAACGCCTTCTTTGTATGCACATTGCCACATTGTTTTGATTTTTAAAATATGATATTCTGTATGTATTGAATAACAAACAAACTATGACAAACCAAACCAAAAACATCGTTGCTGTGATAGCCGTCGGAATCGCTTTTGTTTGCGGATTTTATTTCCACGAAGCGATGTTCCAGCAGTACTACAAAATGGCCTATTCAATAGACGGAGTGGACTTTTCTCTTTTGAAACAAACTTGGGACCAGATATCGGCCAACTATGTCGACCCGGAAAAGATAGACGACAAACAAATGATGTATGGAGCCGTTTCGGGAATGGTTGATGCCATCGGCGACCCCTATACCGAATTCTTTGACCCGGAAGAAGCCAAAAAACTGCAAGAAGACCTTTCCGGAAGTTTTGAAGGCATCGGCTTGCAATTGGGAATGAAAAAAGACCAAGTCACCGCCATTTCTCCGATTAAAGGGACTCCGGCCGAAAAAGCCGGATTGAGGCCCGGCGATGTTATCGTTGCGGTTGATAAAAAAACGACAGCCAAGCTTTCGGTTGAAGAAGTGGTGAGCATGATCAGGGGAGACAAGGGGACTAAAGTTGTTTTGACGATAAGCAGGGACGGTGAAATCAAAGACATTGAAATAACAAGGGCTGTTATCGTCGTTCCTTCGATGGAGTACGAAATAATCACAACTGAAGACGGAAAAAAGATTGCCAAAATATCTCTTTTCCAATTCTCGGAAACAGTTTATCAAGATTTCAAAAAAGCCGCCTTTGAAATATTGAATCAAAATGTATCGGGAATTATTCTAGACCTGAGAAGCAATCCCGGGGGATTGGTCAACGAAGCCACCGATATTGCCGGATGGTTTATTAATTCCGGAGATATTATTTTGGTTGAACAAGAAAAAGACGGAAACAAAATTGAATTCAAATCAAACGGACCTTCCAATTTCTCTTCCATTCCTTTGGTCGTTTTGATTGACGAAGGAAGCGCTTCATCTTCGGAAATTTTAGCCGGAGCTCTGAAAGACGACAGAAAAATATTGATGATCGGACAGACTTCCTTTGGAAAAGGAACTGTTCAAAAGATTATCGACTTTGATGACGGCTCAAGCCTGAAGGTTACAATCGCCAAATGGTATACTCCTTCCGGTGTGAGAATACAGGATACCGGAATCGAGCCGGATATTAAGGTTGAATACACCGAAGAAGACTATGAGCAAGGCATTGACCCGCAAATGGAGAGGGCCTTGCAAGAAATAGAAAAACAACTAAAATAAGGTATATGAAAGTTATCCTTTTAAGAGACGTTCCCAACACGGGAAAAAAGCACGATGTCAAAGATGTCTCTCCCGGTTTTGCCAGGAACTTTCTAATCTCTAAGGGCTTGGCTATTGTCGCCGATGAAAGCTCATTAAAAAACTTGGAGGCCAAAAAGAAAGCTGACTCTGAAAAAGCCGAACAAGAATTGAAAGAAACCGAAAAGGTTGTTTCCAAGCTGGACGGAACAGAAGTGGAAATATTGGTTAAAGCGGGAAAAGAAGGACAATTGTTTGAATCAATCAATAAACAGAAGGTTAGTGAACACCTGAAAGAAATTGGCTTTAATGTTTCCAAAGACCAGGTTGATTTGAAGACTCCCATCAAGGAAACGGGGGAATTCCCGATCAAGCTCAAGCTTGAACACGGATTGGAAGCAGGAATAACGATAATAATTTCAAAAAAAGAGGAGTAGCTTTCTCTTCTTTTTAATTTTAAACGATATGGCATATTATATTTTCGTAGCAGGCGGAGTGATGAGTAGTGTGGGAAAAGGAGCAGCCACCGCTTCGATAGGAAAAATTCTCCAGGGCAGGGGATTTAAGGTCTCGGCCATTAAGATCGACCCGTATATCAACGTCGATGCCGGAACCATGAACCCCATTGAACACGGAGAAACTTTTGTGACCAATGATGGCACCGAATGCGACCAGGATGTGGGCAACTACGAAAGATTCTTGAATATCGATTTATCAACCGATAACTATATGACGACCGGCCGAGTCTATCAGGCGGTCATTCAAAAAGAAAGAAATCTTGAGTTTGACGGAAGGTGCGTGGAAGTGGTTCCCGACATTCCCAATGAAGTGATCGCCCGGATTGAAAAAGTAGCCAGAAAAGACAAGGCCGATTTTGTGATGATTGAAATCGGAGGAACAGTGGGGGAATACCAAAACCTTTTGTTCTTGGAAGCGGCTCGAATGATGAAATTGAAGAATCCGGGTCGTGTTCTTTTCGCTTTGGTTACTTATCTGCCGACTATCAAAATAATCGGAGAAATGAAAACCAAGCCGTCCCAGACCTCGGCCAGATTATTAAACGAAGCCGGAATCCAGCCCGACTTCATTTTGGGAAGAGCTTCGGTTCCTTTGGACGAACCTCGCAAAAGAAAAATTTCCGTGTTCTGCAACCTTGACCTCAAAGATGTCATTTCCGCTCCCGATGTCGATTCAATCTATGAAATACCTTTTAATTTCGAAAAAGACGGATTGGGAGACAGAATTTTAAAAAAACTTCGATTGAGAAGCAAAACCAAAAACTTGAAAGAGTGGAGCTCCTTGATTAATACAATTAAAAGAGAAAAGCCTGTGGTGAAAATAGGAATAGTGGGGAAGTATTTTGAGTCTGGTGGATTCTCCATCACCGATTCATACATTTCCGTGATTGAAGCGGTCAAGCATGCCACTTGGGCCAATAACAAACAACCGGAAATACACTGGCTCTCGGCCCAGAAGTTTGAAACCGGAGACAAAGAAGAATTGAAACAGTTAAAAGAATACGACGGCATTATCGTTCCCGGAGGATTCGGAACCAGAGGAACGGAAGGGAAGATACGGGTGATAGAATACTGCCGAAAGAACAAGATTCCTTTCTTGGGATTGTGTTTGGGCCTTCAATTGGCGGTAATCGAATTCTCTCGAAACATTTGCGGCATTAAAGATGCGACTTCTCGAGAGTTTGATGCCAAAGCCAAAAACCCGGTCATTGATTTGATGGAAGAACAGAAAGAATTGATGGAAAAGAAAAACTACGGAGGAACAATGAGGTTGGGTGCCTGGGATTGTGATATCAAAAAAGCAACCATTGCTTCAAAAGCATACAAAACAGACAAGATATCGGAAAGACACCGCCACCGATATGAAGTCAACAACCGATACAGAGACTTATTGGTTTCCAAGGGTTTAACTGTTGCCGGAATCAATGCCAAGAAAGATTTGGTTGAGATAATAGAGCTGAAAGGCCATCCTTTCTTCGTGGCCGTTCAGTTCCATCCGGAATTGAAATCAAGACCTTTGTTTCCACATCCTTTATTTAAGGAGTTTATTAAAATAGCGGGGAAATGAATAATTTTAAGATCATAAAACAATCTTGCAATGAATATCTTAGTGCTCGAATGAAATTTTTAAAATTTGCAAATTCTTCAAAAGCTAAAGGATTATTAAGTGGTAATGATAATATTATAGGAAGTCGCATTGGTGAATTTATTGCTTGGCAATTATTAAATAATCAAAAAAGGCATCCAAAAATAAATAAACAATCTAATATTAAGGGCTTTGATATTATTTGCTCTAATGGTCCTCAAAGAATATCTGTTAAATTGATTGGACCGGAGAATAAAATTGGAAGAATAAATAGACTAGGCAATGATTGGGATGAATTTATTTTAATCATCCTTAATGAAAATTATAAAATTGAAGCTATCGGTCAGATTAATAAAAAACAATTTAATCTTGATAAAAAAATTAGTAAAAATCCTTATGTTTCACGAAATATGCTTGGCAGGAATGGTTTATTTAATCGATCCGGTAAAGTCTGCTTAAGGGAAGGTTTAGAAAGATTACTATAAGCACCACGTCGAAGGAAACTAAAAACCAGAGACCCAAATCTCTGGTTTTTCCTAATCTTGATTGATTAATCAACGTTCACTATCTTGGCTATCCTTTGAGAACCATCGAATTTCTCTTTTCTTTTGGTTCCGAAAGAAACAGCTCCTTCCTTTATTGCATAAAGAGTATTGTCTGAACCCATTCTGACATTCTTTCCGGCAATGAATTTAGAACCTCTTTGACGTATGATAATAGAACCAATTTTAGCTTTTTGGCCTGCAAATAATTTGACTCCTAAATATTTTGGGTTGGAATCTCTTCCCAAGCGGCTTGTACCCGCGGCTTTGGTTGTTGCCATTTTGACTCTTTGCCGGTTTTAATCTAATATATATGTATTAAATCGGCATTTATATTAACAATCAGATGTTAACAAAAATATTGGATTTTGTCAAAGAAAATCAGGATAAAATAGTACTGGTTATCTGTATAATTCTTATCTCCCTCTTGTGTTTCTTTTTGGGTTATATCTTTACTAAAACGCAGGAAAAACAACCATTGAGGATAATTGAAGGGGGTGTCTTAAATCAAGTATAAAATGAATATTCCTAAACACGTAGCGGTAATCCCCGATGGCAATAGAAGATGGGCTAAAAAGAACAGTTTGGCCACTTTTTTGGGTCATGAGAGGGGAGGTACTGCCATGGAAGAAATAATCGAAAAGAACATCCAAATGAAAATCCCTTATCTAACCATCTGGGGTGCTTCTTTGGACAACATAACTAAAAGATCAAAAAACGAAGTTAATTATCTTTTCCAAATATTTAAAAAGGAATTTGAGAAGATTGCCGGAGATGAAAATATTCACAAAAAGAAGGTGAGGATAGAAGTAATAGGGAAGTGGAGAGAATATTTTCCGGAAAGTCTCAAAGACGCGATTGAAAACGCAATTCAAAAAACAAAAAAGTACGATAAATATTTCTTAACTTTTTTGATGGCCTATAACGGAACCGATGAAATGATTGATTGTATTAAAAAGATAAAGGAGAAGAGGGAAGCGGTCAATGAAAAAACAATTGAAGAAAATCTCTGGACCAGAGACTTGCCTCCGGTTGATTTGGTTATCCGCACCGGTACTGAAGATGACCCCCACAACTCGGCCGGTTTCATGATGTGGCACACCGCCTATTCTCAATTGTATTTCACTAAAAAATACTTTCCCGAATTCAAGGGAAAACAATTTGAGGAAGCGATAAAGGACTACTCAGAGAGAAAAAGAAGAAAAGGAAAGTAGCATTTGACTTTTGACCAATTTTATCTATGATATAGTCAACCCATTGAACAACAATGGGGGAGACGATTCACGTGTTCCTTTTCCGTGTTCCATTAATTCCTTTACAAGGCAAAGATTACGCCATCCTTGAAGGATATGACGTAGTGTTGGCCCTAATAGAACTGCAAAAGAACTTCCCGGAAGTGGTAATTGACAAAAGGACTCCCATAGTCCACCTTCCTTTCTGCGATCTAGCAAAAAAGGAAAACGGCTGCTTCCAGTGCGGGTCATTCGGAAAGTGCGTCCTCGAAGGAGGAAACGATTATCCTATAGCCGGCTGCCCGATGGAAAGGATGAAGCCGATAGAATCGCGTTTGTTCGCAAGGAATCTTCCGAAAGAGTATGTTTTCGTCCCGATATACGTGGGCGAGGACCGCTACATCTGCGCGGAAGAACGGGGCTACAAGAACCTGATAAACAGAGGTTCGTGCAACCATTGCCATAGAACCATCTACATGCACCAATTCCCGTCGGATACGACCGAAGGATGGATATGTCCGCACTGCCACAAGCCAGTGACGCTGGCAAACTTCGGCCAAGAAAAGGTCGAGGGAACCAAAGCAATTTTCGTAAAAACCCATTAATCTTTTTATAGGGTTTTTCTCTTTTTTACCCGTGCTTGACAAAAACAACCCCTCATTCTATAATGTAGGCAATGGTAGGAAAAGACCAGCTCCTTAAAGGGGGACAACAGTCCTCAAGCGTACAGCGCGTTGAACCAGTGCCTTGCAGGGAAATCCCGACCGATCCAGGCCGATTCCGGGACGTCATCTATCTAGGGGAAGAATGAAATGGATCCTCGAGACAGTGTCGCCGTCCTCGCATCGGTAGGAGACGTTCCCGAAGCCATATCATTGGCTATCGAGGCGAAGGTACCCGATGCCGCACGAATCATCACGGAAGAAATCATGAACTGGAATCCAGTTCCAGATTTCCCGAATGTGCAGACAGAGAGGAGAACAACATCTTAAATGTTTTTTCTCCTCTCTTTAAAAATCTTTCATTGAATCCTGGGGAAGAGTACTTGACAGGGCACAAGCCCTGATATATTATTAAATCATAAACGTCGGACAATGTAGGTTAAGCGACGTTATAGGGGGCTTGAAATAGCGTGTTACATGTATATCGTTGTTTTACACCTTTTTAAGCTAAAACGCGACCCTTTAAAATGCGTTTATAGAAATGATTTGATAACTATATCATCTCACATTATTCCCTGAAAATATTTTTATAAATAATTTTGAAAATGAAAAATAAAATGTTTAACAACTAATCAATGTTTTACAGAAAGCCTCTATTTTACGTTTCTACAATAACAATGACTCTTAACACATGCAAAAATCCAACAAACCGATTATAAAACAAATTCCTGACTTCTTAGACTATTGCGAAATAGAAAAAGGTCTGTCTGATAACACTCAGAAAAACTACAGCCGCTATTTGAATAAATTTGTTAACTGGCTTAAAGGCATACATAAAGAAAATATGTTACCGCACGAAATCACTCCCGAAGACATTTGGGATTACCGATTATTCCTGGCCAGATTTAAAGACCCCAACAAAGGCATTCCGTTGAGTAAGCTGACTCAGAACTATTATCTGATCGCCCTGCGCGCCCTTTTAAGCTTCTTCACCGATAAAGATATCATCTCTTTGCCGGCCAACAAGATACAACTGCCCAAGGATGCCAAGAAAGAAAAAACGGTAAAGTTTTTAAGTTTGGACCAAATAGAAAAACTGTTACTCGCTCCCAATGTTTTAAAAACTGACGGACTACGAGACCGGGCCATTTTAGAATCCCTCTTTTCAACCGGACTCCGAATTGCCGAATTGACCGCCTTGAACCGGGAGCAGTTTAAAGCCCTGAGTGATAAGAAAGACCTCGAACTTGGCATCATCGGCAAAGGCAAGCATCCGAGGACCGTCTACTTCTCAGAACGGGCCCTGGATTGGGTCAAAAAATACCTTAAAACACGCGATGATGACGACAAAGCTCTCTTTATCCATTATCGGGCTAAAACCGCCTCAGAAGGCCGTTTAACGTCCAGATCGATAGAAAGAATGGTCAAGAAGTATGCCACTTTAAGTAATATCCCTTTCTTTACCACTCCGCACACTTTAAGGCACAGTTATGCTACTGATTTGCTCGGCCAAGGAGTTGATTTGAGAACCATTCAAGAATTCCTCGGACACAAAAATATCGCCACGACCCAGATATATACTCATGTGACCAATAAGAGATTGAGAGACGTCCACAGGCAATTCCATTCGGGCAAAAACATGAAAAATTAACTCTACCCCGCTCCCTCAAATATTGTCCGAACTTAAATGTCGCACAATATTAATATATTGCAATTTCTAAAACAAGTTGATATATTAAATTTGGTAATTTTCTAGGAGGTGAAAGCATGACGTGTTGTGTCGTAATTGTTCGTTAAACATGCGGCCGACTCGCCGGTGTGGCTTCCGGCTATAATAAATGAAGCCAAAAAAAATACCTGCCCCGCGGAGGAAATAAATTCTCTGCGGGTGCACTTCTTCTTGCCAAAAATCAAAAAACATGTATAATTAATTTAGAACACCAAGGAGGTGATTTTATTATTTCAATCTTCGAATTCGTTCTTGCAATTCGCAACAATGAAAAGACCAGACCTTTGTAGGTCCGGCCGAGAAAAGACATTTGAACAAAAATCAACCTTTATTTTATGGGAAATTATTTCCCGAATCACTTTAGAACAGACCCGCTTTTAGGCGGTTTTTATCAACTTCAAAAACTCGTCGGACTTGAGAGATGCTCCTCCGACCAAGACTCCGTTCATCCGAGCTTCGGTGACGAAAGAATGAACATTATTGGAATCAACGCTGCCTCCGTACAATACTCTGATTTTCTCGCAGTTTTCTTTACCGAATTTATTGGACAAGAACTCGCGGATAAAGACGCGCACTTCCCCGATGTCGGAAACTTGAGCCGACTGCCCCGTTCCGATAGCCCAAACCGGTTCATAGGCCAAAACTATCTTATTTGAATTTTCTTTGCTGACTCCCAAAAAACATTTTTCCAATTGCTCGGTCAAAACATTAAAGGTTTTGCCCTGTTCCCTCTCTTCCCTATTTTCTCCGATGCAAAGAATGGGTGTTATCGATGATTCCAAAACTTTCAACAATTTCAAATTGATTTCTTCGCTGGTTTCTTTGAATATTTTCCTTCTCTCGGAATGCCCGATAATCACATACTTGGCTCCCACTTCTTCGAGCATTTTAACCGATACTTCTCCGGTAAAAGGACCTTTGTCTTCGGAATAGCAATTCTGAGCCCCGAAAGGCAAATCCGATCTCTGAATCAAAAAAGGAAGAAAAACAAAAGGAGGACAAATAACCACTTCGGCACTGTTGAACCCCTCAACTCCTTCTTCTATTCTCTCAACTAATTCCTCCCCTTCTTTTAAGGATAAAGGATTGCACTTCCAATTGGCAACAATTAATGGTTTCATATTTTTATTATTTATTATTTTTGTTTTCTTAAGAATTCGGCTGCTTCTTCGGGAAGGATGGTCGATACTTCCATCCCGGCTCCCAATTCAAAACCGCCCCAAATATTTATCCTCGGAATCAATACAATGTACCAATGAAAATGCGGGTAGTCTTTATCGAAAGGAGACGTGCGGAGATAGAAATTATAGTCGGGATTGTTGAGTCCGGTATGAAATTTGGAGGTTATCTTCTTTAAAGCTTCGGCCAGACTCTTTTTTTCTTTTTGCATTATATTCTCAAATCTGGGAGAATGCTTCTTCGGAGTAATAACCACCTCGAAAGCGAACTTGGGAGCGAAAGGAACATAGCAGACAAAATCATCGTTTTGAAAAACGATTCTTTTTTTATCTTTCTTTTCCATTCTGTTAATCAGGCACTGCAGGCATTCAGCATTGGCTTCGTAAAACTTCTCCGAATTCTCCAAAGATGTTCTGAATTCCTTATCAATCAAAGGAATTCCCAAAATCTGAGAATGAGGATGGATTTGAGTTGCCCCGGCTTTATCGCCCTTATTATGAAAAACCAGAGCGGCTTTCACAAAATCGCACTTCTTGAATTCGTAGATTCTTTCTTCCCAGCAATCGATTATTTCCTCGATTTCATTTAAAGACAATTGAGGGTAATCTTTATTGTGGTCTTTAAAAATTATGATTTCGTGAAAACCTTCCGCTTTCACCTTCCTGTACGGTCCGTTCTTCTTTTCTTTCTCTTTGGTTGATAAATCAAACATGGGGTATTTGTTGGGAATGACAACCGTCGTCCAATCTTTCAAATCCTTAACATCTTTTTTGATTCCGTGAGAATAAACAAGGATCGGCTTCTCTTGAGATTCAATGTTGCAAAAAGGACACTCTCCGACATGAGTCGGATCTCCCTTGGCTTTGAATCTTTCCGCTCTCTTGGGCGAGATTATCACCCAGTCGCCGTTCAAAGCATCGTATCTGAATTCGGTGTCTTTTTTACTCATACGAACATTTTACCACTTCATGTTGTTTTTTACAAAAAAAGAACCCCTTAAATTACGCTATTCAGCGTGGGGACCGTGAAGCTCCAAGAGAAGCTTCTCGATTTTTTGATGAGAACAATCCTGCTGTTCTCTGAACATTCTGCATTCCGAGACTTTTCTCGGTTCCACTATGAGGTGGGCGTTCGCTGGGTCATCTGCTGTAGCGGCCCTCATCTCGAGCAAAAAGGTCTGCCTTCTTTGAAACTGTGTTGGTGGTTGCAAGCTTGTTCACCTTTTTCTATTCGGTTTGCAATGAAACCATTTTGATTATACACAAAATAAATAAAAAAGGAAGGGGAACTTTTTTAACTTGCGTGCCACCCCTTCTTGGCAAGCAGGATTGCGGACATGACGTCCGCATTCAGAGAGACCATTTCTCCCTGAATTTTCATCTCGTGCAGTGCACGAGCTGTGTTCTCCGGTGCTTTTCCGCACCGGTCAGTCCTTTGGGGCGCGAGCCCCATCTCAAAGAACGCCTTAGCATCCATACTTATATTATAAAACAGAGTATTTATTCTGTCAAGACCTGCACTCCATTAACAGTGACAGCCACCATATCTTCAAAATGGGCACTCAAAGATTTGTCTTCCGTGATATAGGTTATCCCCTGGCTTCTTTTGACCTTGTGACTGCCCATTGAAAGCATCGGCTCGATGCAAAAGACCATTCCCTCTTCCATCACATCTCCCCAATCCTTCTTTCCGTAATTCAAAACATCGGGGTCTTCGTGCAAATCCGCCCCGATGCCATGACCGCATAAATCACGGATAACGCTGAATCCTTGGGACTCGGCAAACTTCTGTATTTCAAGGCCCAGTTCGCCAAACGTATTTCCCGGCTTAACCGCTGAAATACCCCTCTTCAAGGCCTTTTTAGAGGCTTTGATGAGCCTTTGGACTTCGGGACTCCCCTCTCCGACTATGTACGTTCTGGCCATGTCGGTATGGAAGCCTTTCTTCAAATTGGGATATTTCTTTTCATCAATCTTTTCCATAAACTTGGTCAAAGGAAAAAAGATTCCCAAATCAATGGTGACAATATCCCCGTTCTTTAAAATCCTCTTGTCAGGCAGCCCGTGGACTATTTCTTCATTAATGGAAAAACAGAGACAAGACGGAAATCCGTCCTGTCCTTTGAAGTTGCTTTTCCCTCCGTTTTCTTCAATCATTTTTTCGGCCAGTTTTTCTATTTCCAATCCGGTCGCTCCGACAACAATTTTTTCACCCAACGCATCAACAATGGATTTTAATATCTTTCCACCTTTTCTCATCACCTCTATCTCTTCTTTTGTCTTAATCGTTATCATTATTTTTCTATTTCTTTGACAATATCATTAAATACAGCTTCAACCGGCTGTTCACCGTTTATAACTGTGAGACGGTTATTGTTTTTATAAAAATCTATCACCGGCCCGACTTCAGTCTTAAACCATTCCAGTCTCTTTTTGATTCCTTCAGGTGTGTCGTCGGGACGGACAAACAATTCTCCTCCGCATTTAGAACAGGTGTCCAACTTTTCTCCTGTCGGAACGACGACAATATTTCCGCATTTACTGCAAATCTTTCTCTTACCCAGCCTTTTGATTGCTTCTTCATTAGAAATATCAACCAACAAAAATTTAACATTCTTGTCCCACTCAAACCACTCCAAAGATTCGTCCATTAAATAGGCTTCTTTAATTTTCCTCGGTGAACCGTCAAGAACAATGCCATTCAAAGATTCTTTCTTTTTTAATTCTTCAAACTTTCTCAACCAAAGATTGAAAATGACTGGGGTAGGAATTATGCCCCCATTATCGATAACTTCGGCAATCTTTTTACCGATAAAATCATCTATTTTTTCTCTTTCTCTCAATAACTCACCGCTGCCGATATAATTCAATCCATATTTTTCTTTTAATAAATCAACCTGGGTTCCCTTTCCCGAACCGGATTTACCGAGCAATATTAAAATCAAAGGAGATTTGTTCATATTTTTATCTCTTTATGCTTATGTTTTATTATATCCTCTAAAACAAAAAAAAGAAAGCGGGTTTCCCCGCCTTCCGCTTGTCTAAAATTAAGAATCGTATTCTCTCATTTCCAACTGAGAATCAATCTGTTTCATTGTCTCCAAGGCCACCGAAACCACGATTAACAGGGATGTTCCTCCGATCAAGAAACTGAATTGCTGGACTCCGGTCGCTCCCTGAACAATTGAGGGTAGAATGGCGACTATTCCCAAACTGGAAGCACCGATAATCAAAACTCTGTTCAAGATGCCCTGCAAATACTGAGCGGTGTTTTCACCGGGTCTGATACCGGGAACAAATCCTCCCATCTTCTGCAAATTGGTTGAAACATCTTTGGGGTTGAATGTAACGGCAGTGTAGAAAAAGGTAAAGATAAAAACCAATAAGAAATAGAGAATTCCGTAAACCCAGGGATTATTTAAAAATTCAGAAACCCAGCTCCATCCGAATCCGGTCGCAATCATTGAAGGGATGGTCAACAAGGCGATGGCAAAGATGATCGGAATAACTCCGGCCGGGTTGATATTCAAAGGCAGATAAGTCGAAGCTCCTCCATACATCTTATTGCCTCTCACTCTCTTGGCGTAAGAAACGGGAATGTTTCTTCTTCCTTCGCTAATCATCACCACTCCGGCGATAATCAATAAAGAAGAAACAAAGAATAGAATGTATGAGAATATTTGAGATTGGTCAAAAGCAATAAACATCTGTTGGATGCTGCTCGGGAAAGAAGCGACGATACCGGCGAAAATCAATAAAGACACTCCGTTGCCGATTCCTTTTTCCGAAACCAATTCTCCCAACCACATCAATATGGTTGAACCGGCGGTAATGGCGAAAACCGCAGCAATGATGGTCGGCAAGTCAAAAGTGGTGATAACATTCTGAGCTTTCAAGAAGAACAGCATGCTGTATCCTTGAATCATGGCCAAAGGAATTGAAGCTATTCTGCAATATTGGTTGAATTTCTGCCTGCCTGCAGCACCCTCCTCTTTGTACATTTTCTCAAAAGCGGGGAAAATCATCGTCAACAATTGGAAGACGATCGTCGCGGTGATGTATGGTCCAAGGCCAAGCATGGCGATTGAAAGATTATCCATCGCTCCTCCGGTAAAGAGGTTCATCATTCCCAAAAACTGATTGCCGGCAAAAAATTGCTGAATCCTTGAGGCATCAATTCCCGGTACGGGAATATTGGCCATCAATCTGAAAATAGCGAAAATTCCCAAGACAAAGAGTATTTTGTATCTGAGGTCTTTGGCCTTAAGAATGTCCGTAAGTTTCTTGAACATAGATTATTTTTTAACTTTTGCTGGTTTTTCTTTTTTGAAAACTGGCTTAACTTCTTTGACTTTAACAGTTCCGCCGGCTTTTTCAATCTTTTCCTTGGCAACCTTGGAAACAGAACAGTTTTCAACAGTCAAGGCTTTCTTGATTTCTCCCATGCTTAATATTTTAACAGTTGGAATCTTTCCGTCAACATTTCTGACGATTCTTTTTGAAACCAAAACTTCAGGATTGACAATTGCTCCGGCTTCAAATTCATTTTCCAAAACATCCAAATTAACAACCGAGACGATTGAAGAAACGTTAAAATTGTATCCTCTCAATTTGGGATACTTCTTGACCCATTCTCGAATTAAAGGTTTGAATTTGGCACCGGCTCTTCCTTTCTGTCCCTTGCCTCCGCCACCGCAGTAGGTTCCTTTCTTTCCGCCTCTGCCCACTCTCTTCTTCCTTTTAACAGTGCTATTCTTTTGTAGTTCGTGTAATTGCATCATATTATTTCTGCTTCAATTTAGATAAGGCCTTCATGGTCGCTCTAGCGTTGTTCAATTTATTTCTGGTTCTTGATAATGTCTTTGAAGAAATGTCCTGGATTCCGGCTAAAGAACAAATAACCCTGACTGTTCCTCCGGCCACCAAACCTTTACCCTTCATCTGGGGCTTCAAAATAACTCTTGAAGGTCCGAACTTGGCATCAACCTCGAAAGGAATAGTTCCTTCATGAACGGGAATTTCTCTGACGTTTTTCTTGGCTACTCGAGTTGCTTTTTCGATGGCTTGAGAAACATCAAGACCTTTGGCGGCTCCGATTCCCACCTTGCCGGTTTTGTTTCCGACAACGATGACGGCTCTGAAACGCATTGTCTTTCCGCCTCCGGTAACCTTGGTCACTCTGGCCAAATCCAAAAGCTTTGAATCAAATTCATCCTTTACCTCGTTCTTTTTTTCATACCTTGTGTTTCTTTTTCTTTCCATGTTTTTAGAATTTTAATCCGCCTTCTCTTGCTCCTTCGGCCAGGGCTTTGACTCGGCCGTGGTACTTGTTTCCGCCTCGGTCAAAAATGACTTCTGTAATTTTCTTTTCAACGGCTTTTTCGGCGATCATTTTTCCAATCTTCTTGGCTGAATCGGACTTCTTGTCTTTTCCTTTTGTTTCAACATCGTTAACCGCCAAAATCGTCTTGCCGGTAGTATCGTCAATCAACTGAGCATAGATGTGGGCTGAAGAACGGAAAACGCAAAGTCGGGGCGTTGATTCATTGCCTTTGACTTTCGCTCTCACTCTCTTGTGCCTTATTATTCTTTTTGCTTTTTTTTCTAACATATTCGTATTATGCACCGGCTGCGGCCTTCTTGCCAAGCTTCTTCTTAATAATTTCTCCGACATATCTGATTCCCTTTCCCTTGTACGGTTCGGGCTTCTTCACTCTCCTGATTTCGGCTGAAACCTGTCCGACCAATCCTTTATCAATTCCGGAAACGGTGATGACGTTCTTTTCAACTTTAAATTCAATTCCTTCGGGAGCGGGAATGTCAACGGTGTGAGACAATCCGACCGACAAGATCAATTTCTTTCCTTCGACTCCGGCTTTGAATCCGACTCCGTTGATTTCCATCTTCTTTTCAAATCCCTTGGTTACTCCATCAACCATGTTCGAAACCAAAGTTCTGGTTAAGCCCCAAAGAGCTTTTGATTTCAAATCTTCTTTCTTGGGAGTGAAATGAATTTCTTTTTCTTTCATTTCAACGGCAATCTCGGGAACTGAAACCATCTTTAATAAACCCTTGGGTCCTTTAACTGAAATTTCCTGTCCATTGATAGTTACTTCCACACTGTCCGGTATTAAAATTTCTTTTTTTCCTATTCTTGACATATTACCAAATTTCACAAATTACTTCTCCTCCGATTTTGGCCTTCCTGGCTTCCTTATTGGTCATCAAACCTTTGGAAGTTGAAACGATGGATATTCCGTGTCCCGACTTGACTGGTTTCAATTCGTTATGGGTAGAAAAAATCCTCTGTCCTTGTTTAGAAACCTTCTTGATTTTTGTAATCATCGGCTCTCCTTCGGTATTGTATTTCAAATCAATGATTATCTTTCTTAAAGAAAGCCTGCCTTTCTTGTCCAAGTTCTCGATAAGGCCCTCCTTCTTCAACAATTCCAAAATCGAATACTTGAAATTGGAGTAAGGATAAATAGCTATCTGCTTTTTGCCGACAGCCTGAGCGTTATTTATTGAACTGATCATGTCTGCTATTGGGTCCATTTTCTTTAATATATATTACCAGCTGCTTTTCTTGATACCGGGCAACTCGCCGCGGTTGGCCATTTCTCTGAAACAAATTCTGCATAGGCCGAACTTTCTAATGTATCCTCTCTTCCTTCCGCATTTAAAACACCTTCTCACCACTCTGGTTGAGAATTTGGGTTGTTTCGCTGATTTTGCTATTTGTGATGATATTGCCATAATTCAACTTGTTGACTTTAACTTTTCTTGAAGGGAAAGTCAAGCAATTTAAACAATTCCAAACCTTTTTCTTTCGACTTTGCCGTGGTGACAATGGTGACTTCCATTCCGATAATGATGGGAGATTTTTCCGGTGATATTTCCGGGAAAGCGATGTGCTCCTTGATTCCGATGTTCAAATTTCCGCCGGCGTCAACATTCTTCAAAGAAATTCCCAAGAAGTCTCTGGAACGGGGCAAAACGATATTGACCAGCTTTTCCATGAAGTCATACATCTTTTTTCCTCTCAAGGTCACTTTGGCGCCGATGACAAAACCTTCTCTCAGTTTAAATGAAGAGATTGATTTTCTGGCAGCGGTTAATACCGGTCTCTGTCCGCAGATTGAAGAAATGTTTGAAATGATATAGTCGTTAAACTTTCTCTGTTCGTCTTTGGTCTTACTAGAAACAATTCTGCCGAATCCGGTATTGATGACTATCTTTTCAATCTTGGGAACAGACATGACGTTTTTCAAACCGAACTTCTCCTTCATCTTAGGTATAACGTTCTTCTTGTATTTTTCTCTGATGCTGATTATTGCCATATTCTTTTAATTAAATTCTCGCATTACACTTTTTGCAAATTCGGTATTTCTTTCCTTCAACTGTTTCGTATCCGACTCTGGTTGCTTTTCCGCACTTAGAACAAACCAATTCCACGTTCGATGCATTGATTGATCGAGGAGCAATGGCCACCTGTCCTTTCTGTCCGCTTTTCTTCGGCTTAACATGCTTTTTAACCAAAGCGATTCCTTCAACAACAATTCTGCCCTTGTTGGGAATGGATTTCAGGACTTTGCCTTTCTTGCCCTTGTCATTGCCTGCGATTATTAAAACTTGGTCGTTCTTTTTTATCTTCATATGTTTAAACTAAATCTTTTGTCATTGTTGAAATCTTCTCAAATCCTTTTTCTCTCACCTCTCTTGCCACCGGTCCCAAAATTCTGGTACCTTTGGGTTCTTTTGAAGTTCCTTCCAAGATAACCACGGCATTGTCATCGAATTTGATGTATGTTCCGTTGCTTCTTCTCACCTTTCCCGCTTCCCTGATGATAACGGCCTTGATAACCTGGTGTTTCTTGACCGCCTTTCTCGGTTCGGCATCTTTCACGGCAACAACGATGATATCGCCCAAAGTGGCATACCTTCTTCTGGTCGCACCCAAAACACGGATGCATTTAGCCATCTTGGCACCTGAATTATCGGCTACTTTTAATAATGTCTGTACTTGAATCATTTCTTTATTTATCTAATTTGGATACAATCTCAAAATTGGTGTCTTTTGAATAAGGCTTTGATTCCCTGATAGTAACCTTGTCTCCGGCCTTGAATTCACCTGATTCAAAATGAGCCTTGTATTTCTTGTGGACCTTGAATCTTCTCTTGTACTTGGGGTGTTCTTTGATTCTTTCAACCTCAACCACAGCAGTTTTCTGCATCTTGTCTGAAACTATTATTCCTTTTAATTCCTTTTTAGGCATAATGTTATTTATTTAATGCGGTTAAGATTCTAGCAATGTTCTTCTTGTCTTCTCGAAGCTCCTTGACGTTTTTGATTCCGCCCGAAGCAGCCTTGAAGCGCACCTCTTCAATTCTCTTTCTTGTCTCTTCAATCATTTTAGACAATTCATCTTTGGTTTTTGAACTCAATTCTTTGCTTTTCATATTACTGTTTCTTAACAAATTTTGTCTTCAATGGCAACTTGTCTCCGGCTTTTCTGAATGCTTCTCTGGCGTCGGCTTCGGGAATTCCTTCCAATTCGAACAATACTCTTCCCGGTCTGACCGGAAATACATAGTGGTCTAAAGAACCCTTGCCACCTCCCATCGGAACCTCCTGTCCTTTCTTGGTTCTGACTTTGTCCGGAAAAATCCTAATCCAAAGCTTTCCACCTTTCTTCAAGTATCTGATAATGGCTCTTCGGCAAGCTTCAATCTGGTTAGAGGTAATCCATTTGTCGGTCGTGGCTTTCAATCCGAAACTGCCGAAAGAAATCTTCGTACCCTTACTCTCAAACAGCCTGTCGGCTCCTCTGCCTTTCTGCTGCTTTCTGTGTTTTAATCTTTTTGGCGCTAACATGTTCTATTTATTCAAATTTATCTCCTTTGTATATCCAAACCTTGATTCCAATCGTACCATAGGTGCATCTGGCTTCAGTTAAAGCGTAGTCGATATCCGCTCTGATTGTCTGTCGGGGCAATCTTCCTTTTTCCAACCACTCGCTTCTCGCAATCTGGGATCCGTCCAATCTTCCCGAAACAACGACTTTGACTCCTTTGACAGCTTTATTTCCCATCACCTTTTCAATGGCTTGCTTAATGGTCTTTCTGAAGGGAGTTCTCTTTTCAATCTTCTGGGCGATCCACTGACCGACCAAAACCGAAGATGTCCAAGGATTGGAAACCTCTTTCACTTCCAATTTCAATCTTTTCTGCAAATCGGCCAATTCTTTCAATGTCAATTTGTTCTTTCTGAAAATTTCTTTCAACAGTTCGGCTCGTATTTTTTCAATTCCTTCTCCACCGCGTCCGATAATCAAACCGGGTCTGGCTGAATGAATAATGGCGCTGGTCTTGTTGGTATATCTTTCGATTTCAACTTTTTCAACGCTCATCTCATTCAACTTCTTAGTTAAAAAGCTTCTGATAACAAAATCCTCCCTGACGTTTTTAAAAGGCGTCTTGCCGTAAAAACCGTGGGACAACCAATCCTCTATTCCTCTGATTCTGAAAATTTTTGGGTGGACTTTGTGACTCATTTTATTATTTCTTCTTTGTTATCTTCTTATCTTCTTTCTTTTCGACTGTCTTCTTTTCTTTCTTAACTTTCTTTTCTTTAACTTCTTCTCTTTTCACATCTAAAACCAAAGTGACATGAGAGGTTTTCTTCTTAATGATTTCTCCTCTGCCTCTTGATTTGGGCAAAACTCTCTTTCCGGCCGGGCCCTCATCGACTGTAATCTTAGAAATGAATAAATCGGAAGCGGGAACATTCTTTGTCTCCTTGGCATTACTCAATGCCGAATTCAATAATTTCAATATCGGATCACCTGCTCTCTTGATTGCGAAAGCTAAAATCGTCTGGGCTTCTTCAGCCTTCTTTCCTCTGACCAAGTCGGCAACCAATCTTACCTTTCTCGGAGCGATATGCAAATGTTTTAATTTAACTTCGTATGCCATATTATTTTACTTTAGCCGGGGCGACAGCTGCCGGTGCCGGTGTTGCTGCTCCTTTTTCCTGTTCTTTCTGCATCTTTCCTCCGTGTCTTGAAAATTTAGTTGTCGGAGAAAACTCTCCCAACTTGTGTCCGACCATTTCTTCGTTAACCTTAACCTGAAGGAAGTCTTTTCCATTGTGCACGCCGAAAGTAAAGCCGATCATTTCGGGGGTGATTGTACAAGCACGCGACCATGTTTTAATGGCGGCTGTTTCGCTTGGTTTCTTCCCTTCTATCTTCTTCGTTACATTCGGGTCGATATATGGTCCTTTTTTTAGACTTCTTGCCATAGTTTTATTTTCTCTTCTTCTTAACTCTTCTTTGAATAATTAACTTGCCAGTCCACTTTCCTTTGTTTCTGGTCTTGACTCCCAAGGCCGGCTTTCCCCAGGGTGTCTTTGGATGCTTCAAACCGATTCCGGTCCTGCATTCACCGCCTCCATGAGGATGGTCGCAGGGGTTCATGACCGAACCTCTGACATGCGGACGAATTCCTTTCTTTCTGCTTTTTCCCGCTTTTGACCAATTGATGAATCTGTATTCTGAATTGGAAACGCTTCCGACTGAAGCAAAGCATTCTCCACTGACCTTTCTTATTTCTGAAGAAGGCATCTTGATATTGCTGTATCCGCCTTCGTGGTTCTGAACAACAGCACCGGCTCCGGCCGACCTGACCAATATTCCTCCCTTATTAATCTGCAATTCGATGTTATATACTATAGTACCTTCGGGGATATTTTTCAACTTCATTCTGTTGCCGAGCTTGGCTTCCGCCTTTTCGGCAAAGATAATCTTTTCTCCGACTTTCAATCCTTCGGGAGCGATAATGTATTTCTTTTCCTTGTTGTCTTCGTATTGAATCAAAGCCAAGAAAGCGTTTCTGTTGGGGTCGTATTCCAAAGCGATGACTTCCGCGGGAACATCCAATCTCTTTTGTCCGAACTCAACCACACGGTAAAGCTTTCTCGCTCCGCCTCCCTTTTGCCAGGAAGTGATTCGGCCATTACTGCCTCTGCCTCCGGTCTTCTTGATTCTGACCAAAAGATTCTTTTCCGGTTTCTTCTTGGTCAAGACAAGTAAATTTTTCAATTTTAATGTTTTTCTCTGCATATTATTGTGCGCTTATCTCAATCTTCTGTCCTTCCTTGATTTTAACAATCGCTTTCTTGTAGCCGCTCTTGAAACCTTCGGTCTTTCCTCTGACCAATCTCTTTCTGGGAATGCTAACAGTTCTGACTTCCAAAACGTTAACTTTGTATTTCTCTTCTACCGCTTTCTTGATTTCAACTTTGTTGGCTTCACTTGAAACATGGAAGACATAGAAATTGCCTTGGGCCGACATGTTAACCGCCTTCTCGGTGATGCAGGGCGATTTCAATACATTCCATTTTCCGGTAGTCAAAACTTCCTTGTTTTCTTTTTTAACAGTTTCTTTCTTGACAGCAGTCTTCTTTGCTTTCACCTCATTTTCTTTTTTGAATATGTTCAATGCCATACTAGTCTAAAAATGTTTTCTTAATTTCTTCAATTCCCTCTTTGTCAGTCAATAAATATTTTGATGAAACCACATCCAAACAATTCAAATCCTTGGCCTGAATGGTTGTTACTTTCGGCAAGTTTCTCATGGCTAAAATTGTATTCTTCTCGATCTTCGGTAAAACAACCAAACAGCTTGCATCGACTCCCAAACCTTTCAACATTTCTCTGGCTGTCTTCGTCTTGGCTTCATTTATAACCAAGCTTTCGACAACAAACAATGTCTTTGAATTGACTTTGTCTGATAAGGCGATAAACAAGGCTTTCCTCTTGATGTTCTTGGGTAAAACTCTCTTGAAGTTTCTGTCTTTGGTCGGTCCATGGCTGACACCTCCACCAACCCAAATGGAAGAAGTATTGGAACCACTTCTGGCACGGCCGGTTCCTTTCTGCTTCCAAGGCTTGATTCCACCTCCAGATACTTCGGCTCTTCCTTTGGCGTGAGCGATAACCCTTCTTCTGTTTCCGGTCTGAGAAACAATAACTTGGTGAACCAAATCAACGTTCATCGGAACTTCAAAGATTTCTTTCGGCAAATCAGTCTTAACTGTTTCAATCTTCACCTCTTTAGTTTTTGTTTTTTTCTCAGCCATATAATTATCCTCTAATCTCCAAAAGCGTTCCTCTTCTGCCGGGAACGGCTCCTTTCAAAGCTATAATGTTATTCTTTGCGTCAATCTTAACGACCTCCAAATTCTTAACTGAAATTCTGGCACTTCCCATTCTGCCGGGCATTTTTCTTCCTTTGATAACTCTGGCCGGAATGGAACAACCGGTCGAACCCAAAGTTCTGTGTTCGTGCTTATTGCCGTGGGTTGAAGAAAGTTTTCCGGAAAATCCCCATCTCTTGACACCTCCTTGGAATCCCTTTCCTTTAGATACTCCGGAAACCTTTACCATATCCCCCGGATTAAATACTGTGGCTGCAATTTTATCTCCCTGTTTATAAGAAGATGTTTCTCCGATAAACTCTTTCAAGTGTCTGAAAGGAGTTCCGCTCTTCTTAATTTTCCTTTCGGGCAAATTCTCGTACCCGATTTTCACAGCTTCATATCCGTCTTTTTCTTTCGTTTTAATCTGAACAACACCGCATTCGCCAGCCGAAACCAAAGTGACGGGAACGACTGTTCCGTCTTCTTTGAAAACCTGACTCATTTCAATTTTTTTGGCTAATATGAATTTCATACCTTTGACAAGAAAAAACTGAGCAACCAGCTCAGAAAAAGCTGCGTTCTTAATATTTTCTTTTTTAAATCTTTTTCTTCAACGTGTGTTGTCTTATAATATACTCTTAATCTCCGTATCCACTCCAGCGGGCAGAGTCAATGATTTCAATGACTCCACCACCTTCTGGTTAGGACTCAAAATGTCGATAACCCTCTTGTGAATTCTCATCTCAAACTGTTCTCGAGCCGACTTGTGAACGAAAGTTGACCTGTTGACAGTGAACTTGTTTATCTCAATCGGCAAAGGAATGGGTCCGGCAATCTTAACTCCGCACCTTAAAGCCATCTCGATTATCTGCTGAGCAGATTTGTCGATGACTTTGTGGTCGTAGGCGCGTAGCTTGATCCTCAACTTGGGTGCCACTTCCTTATTTTCAGTTTTTTTAAGGGCTGCTGACATCTTATTTCTATCTATTTAATAATCTTGATTATAGTTCCCGCTCCAACAGTCTTACCTCCTTCTCTGATAGCAAATCCTTGCTTTTCTTCCAAAGCTACAGGCACAATCAATTTAACTGACACTTCAATAGTATCTCCGGGCATAACCATTTCTGTTCCGGCAGGCAAAATCACATCTCCGGTAATGTCAGCTGTACGAATAAAGAACTGAGGTTTGTAGCCTGTGAAGAAAGGTGTGTGTCTTCCGCCTTCTTCCTTGGTCAAAACATAGATATTGGCTGTGAATTCAGTGTGAGGAGTGATTGTTCCGGTCTTAGCCAAAACCTGTCCTCTTTCAATATCTTCCTTTTTCAAACCTCTCAAAAGAATACCGACGTTATCTCCGGCTTGTCCGGAAGTCAATGATTTGTTGAACATTTCAACAGAAACAGCGGTTGACTTCTGAGTCGGCCTGATTCCGACGATTTCAATTTCTTCGTTGGCATTGATAATACCTCTTTCAATTCTTCCGGTGGCGACAGTGCCTCTTCCTTCAATTGAGAAGATGTCTTCAATAGCCATCAAGAAAGGCTTTTCTGTGTCTCTAACCGGTTCGGGAATGTACTCATCCAATTTGTCCATCAATTCCAAAACTTTGGCTGCCCAAGGGTCATCAACAGATGTGCTCTCCAAGGCCTTCAAAGCTGAACCTCTGATTACCGGAACTTCGTCTCCGGGGAAATTATATTTCTTCAACAATTCTCTGACTTCGTCTTCAACCAAGTCAATCATTTCAGCATCTTCAACCATGTCGCATTTGTTCAAGAATACAACCAAAGTGGGCAAACCGACCTGGTGAGCCAACAAAATGTGTTCTCTTGTCTGAGGCATAGGGCCGTCTGTGGCGGCAACTACCAAAATAGCTCCATCCATCTGAGCGGCACCGGTAATCATGTTCTTGATGTAGTCGGCGTGTCCGGGACAGTCAATGTGGGCATAGTGCCTCTTTTCTGTTTCGTACTCCAAGTGAGCGATGTTAATGGTAACACCTCTTGCTTTTTCTTCGGGAGCCGAGTCAATCTGATCAACTGACTTTTCTGGAGCCTTTCCTCCTTTCAAGGCTAAACAGTGCAATATTGCGGCACTCAAAGTGGTCTTGCCGTGGTCAACGTGACCGATGGTTCCGACGTTTAAGTGCGGTTTTGTTCTTGTAAAAACTTCTGCCATATTTTTATATTATTTATTTTTATTTATGTTTTTTAAGCCTTTTTCGTATTGTTCCGACGTACAATAAAAAAGAGGATTAATGTTTGTAATTAACAAATCTATTTTAACCAAATTTCGGAAAAAGTCAATGACCTGTTAGAAAGGAAGGTCATCTATCTTCAAAGATTCCGTCTCAAGTTCTTGCGGAACCTTGGAAACGGACTCGACCTTGTTTTCTATCTTCACCTCTTTTTTGCCTCGATAATCGGCTAAACTCATGATTACCAGAGCCGGTCCGTCTTCCGAGGTGACGATTATCTTCCCTCCTTCTTCCTCTATTATCTTTTTGATTTCTTTCAAGTCCATATTATTTCCTTTTACCCTCTATTATCTCTTGGGCAATGTTTCCCGGGACTTTTTCATAGTGGTCAAACTCCATTGAAGATGTTCCTCTGCCTTGAGTCAATGATCGTAAAGAGGTTGTATAGCTGAACATTTCCGATAATGGAACTTTGGCATACACGACTTTAACTCCCGGTCGGTCGGTTGTTTCATCAATCTGTCCTCTTCTGGCCGATACATCACCGATGACGTCTCCCAAGAAGTCCGGTGGGATAACCACTTCCAATTTCATAATCGGTTCAAGCAAATGAGCGCCGGCTTTCTTGGCTCCGTCTTGCAAAGCCATTGAACCGGCAATCTTAAAGGCCATTTCCGAAGAATCGACTTCGTGGAAGGAACCGTCATACAAGGCTACTCGCATATCCACCAAGGGATAGCCGGCGACAACTCCTTTCGCCATCGCTTCTTTGATTCCTTTCTCAATCGCGGGAATATATTCTCGAGGAATGGTTCCTCCTTTGATTTCGTTAACGAATTCGAATCCTTTTCCTTTTTCCAACGGCTCCAGTCTGATCTTAACATGTCCGTATTGTCCTCTGCCTCCGGTCTGTTTAACATACTTACATTCGGCTTCGGCAATTCTTTCAATCGCTTCTCTGTAACTGACTTGAGGTCTTCCGACATTGGTTTCAACACCGAACTCTCTCTTTAATCTGTCAACGATGATTTCCAAGTGCAATTCTCCCATGCCCGACAAGACCATTTCTCCGGATTCCTGATTGGTTTCCATTCTAAAGGTCGGGTCTTCGTCTTGCAGTTTCTTTAAGGAAGCACCCATTTTTTCCTGGTCACCCTTAACCTTGGGTTCAACCTGAATTGAGATAACGGGTTCGGGGAAGACAATCTTTTCCAAAACAATCGGATTAGCTTCATCGCAAAGAGTATGTCCGGTTGTCGTATTTTTCATTCCGACAAAAGCAACGATGTCTCCGGCATACACTTCTTCCACTTCTTCTCTTTCATTGGAATGCATACGAAGTATTCTGCCGATTCTTTCTCTTTCTCTGGAAACGGTGTTCAATAAATAACCTCCTTTGGTGAAATGTCCCGAATAGACTCTGACATAGGTCAGTGTTCCGACAAAAGGATCGGTGGCAATCTTAAAAGCCAAACCGGCGAAAGGCTCGTCATCCTTGGGATGTCTTTCAATCTTCACTTCTTCATCGTTGGGGTCGTGTCCTATAATCGAAGGAACGTCCAAGGGACTGGGCAAGTAATAAACAACCGCGTCCAAAACCAACTGAACTCCTTTGTTTCTCAATGATGTTCCGATTAAGACAGGAATCAATTTGTATTCAATGGTTGCTTTTCTCAAAGCTTTTCTCAAATCTTCAACGGAAATCTCTTCTCCGTTCAAATATCTTTCCATTAGAGCCTCGTCTTCGGCAACAATCTTTTCAACCATCTTGCCTCTCCATATCTTGGCTGTTTCCATCATGTCTTCCGGAATATCAAACTTGATGACATCCTTTCCCATTTCTCCCTCAAACTTAACGGCTTTCATTTCCATCAAATCAATAATGGCTGAAAAATTCTCTTCGGTTCCAATCGGGTATTGTAAGGCAACGGCATTAGTGGTCAATTTATCCCAAATTGATTGCAAAGATTTTTCAAAAGAAGCTCCCATTCTGTCCAATTTGTTGATAAAGCAAACTCGGGGAACGTGGTATCGGTCAGCCTGTCTCCAAACTGTTTCCGATTGAGCTTCCACTCCGGCCACTCCGTCAAAAACAACCACAGCGCCGTCCAGGACTCTCAAGCTTCTCTGCACTTCGGCAGTGAAGTCAATGTGTCCGGGAGTGTCGATGAGGTTGATTCTGTGTTCGTTGGTCTTGTCTTTCTTTAGATAATCGCCGGGAGACCAAAAACAGGTAGTAGCGGCTGAGGTAATGGTAATACCTCTTTCTCTTTCCTGTTCCATCCAATCCATCACAGCCGCACCTTCATGAACCTCGCCGATTTTGTGTGAAATTCCGGTATAAAACAAAACTCTCTCACTGGTAGTGGTTTTTCCCGCATCGATGTGAGCGATGATTCCGATGTTTCTGTATTTTTCTATTGGATATTGGCGGCTCATATATTTTTATTTGTTTTAGAACACAAAACCTATTTGGCTTGAAAATAGGTTTAGGTTTAAATTACCATGCGAAGTGTGCGAAAGCTCTGTTGGCCTCGGCCATTTTGTGGGCGGTCTCTTTCTTTCTAATTGAGTTTCCTTTATTCTCCGAAGCTTCGATCAATTCTTCGGCCAACTTGAATTTCATGGCTTTTCCTTTCTTGTCCTTGGCTGAATTAATCATCCATTTCATCGCCAAGCTCAATCTCCTGTTTCCCTTTACTTCCATGGGAACCTGATAAGTGGCTCCTCCGACTCTCTTGGGTTTTACCTCAAGTACGGGAGAAACATTCTGAATGGCCAATTTGAAAACATCCAAAGGTTCTTTCTTGGTCTGCTCTTTAATCAAATCAAAAGCTCCGTAGACAATCTTCTGGGCTATGGTCTTTTTCCCGTCGCTCATCACCTGGTTGATAAACTTTGAAACCATAATGTCATTATAGTTCGCATCGGGCATTATTACCTTCTTTTTGAATTTTAATCCTGCCATATTTATTTCTTAACTGGTCTTTTAACTCCGTAGGCGCTTCTCTGTTTCTTTCTTCCTTCGACTCCGGCACAATCAAAGATTCCCCTGACAATGTGATATCGTACACCGGGCAAATCCTTAACCCTGCCTCCGCGAATCATGACGATTGAGTGCTCCTGCAAATTATGTCCTTCTCCGGGAATATATGCGGTAACTTCGTTTCCATTGCTCAATTTGACTCTGCAAACCTTTCTCAAAGCCGAGTTCGGCTTCTTGGGAGTAGTGGTAAAAACCTTCAAACAAACACCCTTCTTAAAAGGAGCTTCGTAATCCTTGGGTCTGTTTTTCAAAGGATTAAATCCAAAGCCAAGACTGGGAGTGTTACTCTTGGTTTTCAAAGGTTTTCTATTCTTCTTAATCAATTGTCTGATTGTTGGCATGTTTTTATTCAATAAATAAATCGCAAGCGAAAAATCGCTTGTGATTAAATTATCAGATAAAAAGTGAAATGTCAAATGTTTAAAGGATAAAACTGACCAATGTGATTTTATAATTTCATGATATAGGCCAAGGAATAATACGGGGGCAAATTATTATGAGCACCACCACTTCCGGCAGAACCGGTATTGCCACCACTATTAGAACTTGTATTGCCACCACCTGCAGAACTGGTGTAGCCAATATTTCCTGTAGTCTGGCCACCACTATTAAGAGTAATACTTGAAACGCCATTCTCACCATGAACAGGTAATGAATGTGCGTGTGCCGACATGCTGTGTGTATGTGCCGGATCAGTATGAGTATGAGATGGCATCTCTGCTGCTGTAAGAGTATGAGTCGCTTCGCCTCCGGCTGCGGCAACTGCATAAGTACTCCCAGCTCCGACAATAAATTTATTTCTTAAATCCGGTGTTCCATTTGATCCATTACATAATGCCCAACCGGTAGGAATCGTAGCGACCGAACCAGACCAAAGCAAAATAACTCCTGATGGTATTGAACCTAAACCATCAGCGTATGCTTTATTCACTGCATCGGTTGAATTAACCGGAGCGGCCAGATTGGTTATTGTCATTCCTGAAACCTGGACACTGTCCGAATCCGACTCCATCTCAGACCAAGAATGTCCATTGGCCGGCTTAGTATCAGCGGCTCCCACCAACTCAGGCATCATCACTGCTATATATTGATAAACACTGGCAACCAAACCCAATAATATTACTCCAAAAAGTATGATTATTTTTTGTTTTTTCATATTTTTATTATTTATTATTTTATATATCAAAAAAGAGGCCTTAAACCTCTTCATCAAACTTAAAACCAACTAAAGATATTATATCAGAGAGAGAGACGATTTGATTGATATTCATTTTCATATTGTTTTCATTGTATCAAAAAGGATAAAACAATGTCAACATTACTTGATGCTCAATACTTTCAAAACAACCTCCGAAGAAGAAACTTTGGATTTCTTGTTATATCCGATGAATTTGATTTTTAATTCTTTAGCGCTCTTCTTCTTTTGCTTATAAGAACCGTCTTTAACGGAACTCGCAAACAAGACATCTATACTTATATTCTTAATGATGTTTTTATAGAATTCGGAACAGGTTGTTTTGCCCTTTTTAATCTCGGGAATCTTAAAAACAAAATCAACGCATTTTAAGGACGATACAACCAACGCTCTTTGATTGAAGTTAAAAATAGGACGCTTGTTTCCTTTAAACAACTTAACGTTGCTGTCGCACTCAATCCCGACAATCAACACGTCTACCTTCTTTTTAGCAAAGCAAAGAAATTCTACGTGCTCATAGTGCAGAATGTCAAAAACTCCGGTGATGAGACCGATGCTCTTTCCGTTCTTTTTTATTCTACCCAATTCGGAAATTGTTTTAATCTTTTTCATAATTAGCGAGCCGTCCATCCTCCATCAACGTATAAAATGGAACCTGTCACATATTTAGAATCTTCCGAAGCTAAAAAGACAGCGGCATTAGCAATGTCTTCCGGCTCTCCCATATATCCCAAAGGTGTCATTCCATTAATCAGCTTTGATAGTTTTTCATCTTCCTGCACTCCCTTGGTCATATTGGTCTTAATGAATCCTGGGGCGATGGCATTAACCCGAATCCCCAAAGGAGCCATTTCCAAAGCACTGGTCTTTGTCAATTGCCCGACTCCCCCTTTAGAGGCACAATAGGCCAGAGCTCCCTCAAACCCGACCGAGCCCAAAATGGAAGTCATGTTGATAATCGAACCCTTAACTCCTTTTTCTTTCATTGCTCTGCCCGCAGCGCGAATGCCGTAAAAGACACCGGACAAATTAATATCTATTGTCTTCTGCCAAGCACCGTCCTCTGTCATTAAAATATCTCCCAGCCCTCCGATTCCGGCATTATTGACCATAATATCAACGCGACCGAATTTATCAACACAAGTCTTAATCAAATCATCGACTTCGTTAGACTTGGAAACATCGCATTTAACAAAAATCGCTTTGTTCCCAAAACGACTGACATCAAAATCATTAATATCGGAAAAAACAACTGAAGCTCCTTCCGAGAGAAACTTCTCGGCAATGGCTTTCCCTATCCCCGAAGAAGAACCGGTGACTATCGCTATTTTGTTTTCTAATTTCATATGTTTGTTAATTTATTGTTTAAGAAAAAAAGATAATATTATTTGCGCTAAATTGAAAATCCAATCAAGTCCTCCGGGAATGATAAAAATCAAAAGCATCAAGAGTATGAATCCGTACTGCCAAAGAAAAACTTTAAATCCCTCAAAACTGTCCGGCAACAATGAGAATAAAATATGCGAACCGTCCAAAGGAGGAATCGGTATTAAATTAAACAACCCCAGAACTATATTGTATAAAACGATTATTGCCGCAATGGTCAAAAAACTCTGAGGCAAGGAAGGCATAAACTTGATAATCAGTCCGAAAATCAAAGCAATGATGAAATTGGATAAAGGTCCGGCCAACGAAACTTTTAAATCTCCCCATCTCCTGTCGCTGAAATTCATGGGATTGATCGGAACCGGCTTGGCCCAGCCGATTATGGGCATGCCCGAAAACAATAAAAGCATGGGTAAAAGAATCGAGCCGACTAAATCAATGTGAACCAGAGGATTCAAAGACAGCCTTCCTTCGTCCTTGGCTGTTGAATCGCCCAAAGCATAAGCAACGCTTCCATGAGAAACCTCATGGATGATTACCGAAAACAAAAGTATTAATAAGGTAAAAATTGTTATAACTTCCATGAGTCAATGATACCAAAAATGCCGAGGGGTTGCAATTATTTAATTTTTTGGTAAGATACTTACATATGGAAAAAGAATGTACAATTTGCGGAAAATCATCTTCAATGGGAGGTAGCTGGTATAAGCTTATCTCCAGATACAACCCTTCCACCAAAAGAAGAATCAAGCCCAATTTGCAATGGGTGATTGTTCCCGCTAACACAACCAACAAAAACTTCAAAGAGTTTGCCGGGAAAAGAATCTTGGCCTGCACCAAATGCATTAAATCTTTGGGAAAGAAATAAAACAAAAATGGCTTGAAGGGGCTTTTTTTGTTGACTTTAATTAAACTTGTGATATGTTCTAATCAACTCCCAGGAGGGAGATAAATGGGAAAGAAACTGTTTATAGTCAACATGTTATTCCTCTTTCTGGGGAATCATCAGCTTTTTAACAAAACTGAACACGGAAAACTGATTCGCGTTTACGATGCCTGGACCTACGCCCTTGGAACCGAAAAGAGAGACTTAGACGCTCTTCTCGGCATGCCACCAGATAGACAAAAAGAAATATCGTTCTGGAGCGAGGCGCAGGTGACAATAGAGGCAGCCAACATCTGTGAATGTCTGGAATTACTTCTGTTATACATTCAGTCAAATCATGTTGGCCAAGATTGCAAAGTATTCATTAATGAATGGAGAATTAAAAATCTCTTTTCAAAAGAAATCAAAGATATTAATTTCAGCAACTGGCCGATAAAAATAAAAGACGTCACCGTCTTCCCTTATTGCAATTTTCTAAATGAAGAATTCAAAAACCACAAAGGGTTATTGGTATGTTGCGACCAGCTAATACCGGAGCAACTCAGCAGAGCTGACCTTTGTCCTTTCAGTTCTTCAGAATCGGCATTATTGGGCGACGATGAATGTCTAGTATCGGCATATTTTTCCGGTTACCCGACATTAATTGCCGAACAAGAGATAAAAATACATGACCAAGAATTCAAACTTAAAAATGTAATTTGCAGCCATTGATTTATCTCCTTTTTTTATTCAAAGCATTGCAATTATCCTCTTTTTTGATAAGATAACTTCATGAGAAATCGGGCTGTAGTATAGTGGTAGTATTTGCGCATGGGGTGCGTAAGACCTGGGTTCAACTCCCAGCAGCCCGACAAAATGAAAAACACTGTTTTAAGACAGTGCTTTTCTTTTATCGTAATTACTAAAACTAATCTCGCGGTTTTAATTCCTTTTGTGTTTCTTGTGGTTTTATTTGATTTCCAGAATTACCATTATTGCCTTGATTGTTATTGTCATCGGGTTTTGAATTTTGATTTAAGGGCTTTTGCTCGCCAACATGTTTTGTTTCTTTTTGATCATCACTCATAGAATTATTTTATTAATTGATATTAAAATAGTCGACAGTGCTACGAGAACAAACGACACTCTTGTTAAATTCGCTTTTTTATATAGTAAATTTTTAGCTTCGTGATAACTATTTCTCAAAAATAAATGTTTATTTTGCAAATGTTCTTCCCATTGTGTCGGAATATTTTTTACAAAAATTTCATCAACGTTTGCATGGACACTGACTTTTTTAGCTGAAATATTATAAAAAGCGGCAGCAATTGAACCAACAATTAAAATAAAAAAGAGAACATTAACCCATGCGGGCAGCTTATCAAAATCTTTAAGTAAAGCCATTAGAGCAGAAGCAAAAATAAGAACAAATGAAGATTTTGTGTTCTCCGATTCAATGCTTTTTATGGTGTCGAGTAAATCCGCCTCTTGAATTTTTATCGCATCTTCTTTGATTTTTGTTAAATCGTCTACCATGTTTTTATTTAGCTATTATTAAAACTTCTTTTGAATTTCCATTACTTAAAACATATTTATAGTCGAGCTTCTTGATTTCAATTGATTTTTTATATTTTCTCAGCATCTTTACCAATTCATCTATTGTTGGCGTTCCATCGTCTCGGTAAGAAACAACTAGAATGGAATCTTTAAATTTTTTAAACAATTTCTCAAAAGCTTGATGTATTTCTCCCTTATTACACCATTCATTTTTTCCATTTTTAATCTTTTTATGCTTTGATTTTTTGTCTATTAAATTGGGCCACTGCTCGTAAAAAACAATTCCCTCCAAAAAATGATAAAAATCGAAATAATTAACACCAATACCTTTTGATGAAATATATGGTGTGTCAATATAAACTAAATCCGCCTTAACATCCAAATCAAAAACATCAGAATGAAAAGATTTATTTTTCTTCCCATTGTCGAAAACCGCGTTATTGCCTTCCTCTACAAATTTCCTAAAATGATCTTCGAATGGCGTATCCCAAGTTTTCTTATTCCCGAAACTTCTTTCCACTTCCGCTGTTCTAATATACAAATTCTTTCTGTGGAATAAATTGTATGGCCGCTTAATTATACATGCCTGGAATAAAGCATAATAAGCCAATGATTGCTTATATTCATCTTTTATGCGACCAATATTTGTTATAACGATATCAAGCCATTTATTTTCTTCGTCAGTAAAGTAAATATCGTGAAAATTATCATAAATAAAAGTCGGGTATTCAATCGTTGAATGTTTTTTTAATATAAAATCAACATCATCGTCACTTAGGGTAATTTTAGAATTTTCGACTATGGCGAGACCGACATAATAATTAAATTTTAAAGAGTCATTATAAAAAACTTGCTTGCCATTTTTTTTAAACATGTATCCGACACAGCCAGTGCCACCAAAAGCATCAAGAACAGAATTAAATTTTAATCCTTTGGTATAATAATCAATCCATTTAATTATTTTATACTTACTACCCTGATAGCGCGTTGAAGGCAAAATACCGGCTTTATTGGCAGGCAAATCATTAAAAAGTTGCGGTTGTTTTGATTTGGTTATAACGTTATACATTTTTAATGTTTCTATATTTTAAATATTCCTTTATATTTGAATAAGGAGGTTCTCTAAGTTTGGCACTTCGGGCCATATCAATCGTCATATAATTCATCCAGTAATCATCGAAAATCTTCACACCTAACTTTGAAAACGGACCCGTACCATCTTTTAATTCTGAAATTTTAACGCAAGAGCCGATATTTTTCGTATTTCCGCTCCCTGGACGATCTTTGGCAATTTTATACTTTTCTTGAACAATAAAATCAAAATCTTTCACCACTGATAAAATCTCGTCAATATCCTCTATTGTGTAAACCTTGTTTTCATCAATAAGGTCTTCTTGCCGAGTATAAATAGTTCCTAAAATATAATGCTTGCTGTACTCTTTATAAGGAAAAGTAATATTTTTATTAGAATTTCTATATCTAAAATAACCAGTAAATGCACCCAAAGTAAATCCAGCGGCATCGTGATTTCTTCTATAGGTACTTTTTAAATCAAGGGCTATCTTCTTTTTATCTTTTGTTATAAACGTAACATCGGGATAATGATTTTGTTCGGTACAAAAATGCATTTCGTATCCATTTTCTTTTGCAAATTTCTGTAAAACCGGAAACATCATTAATTCAATAATTTTAGAAACAACTTTTGTGTCAACAGAAATTGTATAAATATTTTTGGCAACATCTATAAATCCCTTTACTGACCAATCACCAGAAGGCATTGCTAAAACCTTGCGAAAATCATTCGCATGCTTTAATAAACTCTTCTGGAAAACATCTATTTTCTGTTTTTTCATAAAAGTAACTATTAAGATAATAATAGCTAATTTACAAAATTTTGTCTATTTTATTTCTTCCCACCGAATCATTAAAGAAAAACACTGCCAAAGCAGTGTCTTTCCAAGGGTCCTACCACTTTCAAGTGAATCCGAATGAATCCACGTGGGTGGCCTCATTCATCAGCCAAGGCGGATGAATATAGTGGCCTCCCGATTGAAAGTTGTTCGGAATTTGAAGGATAGGACCAAGTATATTATACCTCTAAATTTTCAATACTTCAACCAGTTGCTTTATCATCGCAACGACCACCGGAGCAGCCTGCAAACTGACACATTGGACTCCGTTGTCATCGGCCACAATCCACGGCTCTTCAACGGTTTTGACTTCACCGTTCTCTTGAACAAAGGTGTATCCAGGCGTCATTTCGTATTCATCAACATAGTCGCGAGCAACATCAACCGGAATGGCATTTCTCAACTTTACCTTAGGAATACCATATAAAGTATCGGCTTTCTTCAATATCTCTTCATCCATCATCAATCTTTCTTTAATCGGCTCAATTCCCTTTTCATCTCCTTCTTTCATCACCATTCTTCCGCCATCGCAGCCGGCCTCATCGCAAATCAAATAAAATTCTTTTGAGCTTTCATCGTATCCTATTTTGGAAGTCGGCAATAATTTCAAGCTTCTTGAAGCGTTGCACTTAGGACAAATCCTTCTCCATTTGATTCTTTCGTTGATGATATTCATCGGAACATCAATCATGATAAAGATATCCGGGTCGTCTCTGTAGTCAACCAAATCGCGGAAGAACAAAGAGAAACTGACCTGATCCATGTTTCTCGGAAAACCATCTAATAAAATAACCTTTCCTTTTCTCTTGGCAATTTCCCTTTTGACCAAGGCTAAAACAAATTCATCAGGAAGAAGGGTCTTGGTGTCTCTGTTTTCCATACTCTTGATCAAATCTTCCAAAGGATAGAATCCTCGGTAATTCTTTTCCAAAAATTCAACCAATTCTTTTTTCTTTTCCGGGTCCTGGATTTCCAAATCAAGAGCTCTAACCATGTCTCCGACCGATAAGTGAGCTATCTTGTCGGCTCCCAACACTTCGGACAACATCTTGGAATAAGTTCCCTTTCCCGAGTTCTTTTTTCCCAAAAGGTAAGCAATGAAAGTATTTTCCTTCAAATATTCTCTCAATTTTTCTATTTCCGGACCACATTTCAATTTGAAATACTCTCCTCTCTCTTTGGGATCTGATAGATTAAACTTCCTGTCTCCCCCCATCTTGGTTTTAAAAATTGGAAAATCCATATGTTTTATTTACTAGTTATTATTTTATAATTGATTCCGTCGGAAACTATTTTAATTTTTCCGTTAGTATCATTCCTTAATACTTTAATACCAGAATTACTTAAGCGTGTCAAAACTTCTTCGGTCGGATGGCCGTATGAATTCTTGCCTACCTGAATCACAGAAATCAAAGGAGTGGCTTTATCTAAAAATCCCTCAGAAGTCGAATACTTCGAACCGTGATGAGGAACCTTCAAAACATCGACGTCGATATCGCTCTCAAGCAATAATTTCTCTTTTTTTGAAGAAATGTCTCCGGTAAAAAGAAAAGAATTGTTTCCGTATGATAACTTGCCAACGATTGAAGTATCGTTGCTATCTTTAACTTCTTTATCTTTTAGCAATTCTGCAGGGTAGATTATTTTCATTTCAACATTACCCATGCTGATAATATCTCCCTTATTGGCGTAATAAATCTTTGCCCCCTCGTCACTTATCATTCTTTTCCAGCTTTCAAATTTTTCACCATCTCTTTCTATTCCTGTCCATAATATGTTATCGACTTTGTAATTTTCTAAAACAGAAAGCAGTCCGGTCATATGGTCGCTTTCCGGATGACTTAAAATAACCAAATCTATCTCCTTGTCGTTAAAAGGCATCTCGGATGACAAGCTATCAATAACTTTGGTATAATCAGGACCGCCGTCGATCAAAATCTGATGCTTTTGCGGAGTCTGGATAAAAATAGAATCACCCTGTCCAACATCAAAAAAACTCACCTCAAGGTGAGCAGAAGATAAAAACGTAAAAAAAGAAAAGGCTATAATATTAAGAAACGACAAAATAAAAAGTACAACGAATGATTTCTTCATTTCTTATCTAATTTTTCGTTTAATTCTTTAATCAATGAATTGGCGTCAATATCATACATCTCGCAAATGCTTCCCAAATCAAGATTTTCCATCTCCATTCTGGCAAAAGGACAGGAAATGCATGGAAATTCATACTTTTCCAATATCTTCGTAACTTTCTTTTCGTCTATTATTTTTGATAATTTTGTTTTTTTAGTTATCTTCATGTTGGTGATCGTGTAAACTTTCCCTCTTTATAATTGTTTGATGCCTTTCCTCGACATTCTTGGGAATCTTTATTTTCTTCTTAGAAAAATAATTATAAACAGCTTCGGACAAAGCATCTATCGCTAAAACGGAGCAATGCAATTTTATCGGAGGCAATTCTCCCAAAACTTTAACAATATCTTCTTTTTTGACTTTCAACGCCTGTTCAATGGTTTTTCCTTTAATCAAGTCTGTTACCACGCTGCTGGTAGCAATGGCCGCCACGCAACCAAAAGTCTCGAACTTAACGTCCTTAATTATCTTTTCTTTTTCCTTGTTTTCTCCGATTTTGATATAAAGCCACATCTCATCACCACAATTATGTACACAAAATGATTCCGTAGTAAAAGAATGGGCTTTGTCTACTTCTAAATTACATACTCTTCCATTGTAATCATAAGTATCTATATTTCTTATAGGAGTATAGAAGTATTTTTTATCAATCCAAGAATTTTCACGGACAATCGGTCTTTGAGAATATTTTACACCCATTATCTCGCAAAGTTTTTTCAAAGATTCTCTTTGTCCAACATGCACCCTGTGGTTATCTTTGTGATGTACGCCCTTTATTGTTTTCTCTGTTTCGGAATATATTGATGGAATTATTCCTTGTCTCAATAACAAAATCTTAACTTGCTGAGATAACATATATGATATTGTTGAATATCCAGCCCTGGCGCCATCTCTATCTAAATTAATATACCCGTCGCCCTTCCACATTCCATATAATAAATGCTTCTGCATGCTTGGAGGTAAAACCATCAGAAACTCAGGTATGCTTTTTTTATCAGCATAATTACCAAAAATCTTTTTGAAATATTTAGCCAATTTAACGCTATACAAATAAACCGCCATTGAGTTATGATCTGGCTTTTTTCTTATAATAGCATTTAAACCAATCTTTTTAGCTATTTTTTTTATATCTTCGGCAATATCATCTTCTTTTATATTAAGAGTAAAAGTAATAAAATTACTACACTTTCTTTCGGTTATATTGCCCTCAGATAAAAAGTAACCGAAAAGCCTTAAAATTCCAGCATCTATTTTTATTTTAGATGGAATCTCTATGCTCTTAAAATCAAACTTAGATTTTGGAATATCTATTTCTAAAAATTCTGTCTTTTCTATCTTCTTAGTAATCGGATAGAGAACAATGTCTCCCTGTTCCAGGTGCGCTGAATGGTACCATGCTGGAGAAAGCAACTTTCGATACCTAGTTCTTAAATATTTGTCGCCCTTCGGAACTTTAATAGCATAGACCAAATGCTCTGGAGTGAGACTCAAGGTACCTAGTTTATTTTTTAATTCTATTATTTTTCCTTTATATTTCCTGCAAGATGATTGTTCTACTTTATTAATAATTCCCGTATGACTTAAAACAAAATCACCAGCTTTTAAATCTTTAAGCGGTTTGATTTCACTAGATAGGTGTATTTTTTCTGTAGGCAAAAGACATATCATATTGCCTACCTTGCCCAATCCGTCATAATTCTTAATCTTGCCGTAATTGTGCGGTGAATTAAAATGCTTTATAACTTCTTTTGAATAAAAACTTTTAACCATGTATTTTGTGAGGCGAAATCCTCCTCAATTTATTTATTATTCCCGGCAAGACCTTTATCAAATATTCAATGTCTTTTTCAGTGGTCCACCTTCCCATGCTCACCCTTAAAGAACCGTGTGCTTCTTCATGCTTCAAGCCCATCGCCATCAAAACGTGCGACGGTTCCAACTTGGGAGAAGAACAGGCGGAGGCGGTAGAAACCGCTATTCCCAAAGAGTCCAACTGGAAAAGAATCGATTCTCCCTCAACGAAAGAAAATCTCACATTCACATTATTGGGCAACCTCTTTTTCGGAGCTCCGTTTAAATATGAATCGGGTATTTCTTTTAAAACTCTTTTGATAATCTTGTCTCTCAATTTAATCAATCTCTTGCTTTCCTTGCTCATTTCCGAAAGGCAAATTTCAACCGCTTTGGCAAAACCAACAGCTAAAGCAACATTACTGGTCGAAGACCTCTTTCCGAATTCCTGTCCGCCGCCATGCAACAACGGATCAATCTTTGTTCCTTTTTTGATAAACAGACAAGCGATTCCTTTGGGCCCGTACATCTTTTGCGAAGATGCTGTTAACAAATCAACATTCAGCTTCCTAACATCAATTGGAACCTTGCCAAAACTCTGAGCGGCATCGGTGTGGAAGTATACATTTTTTTCCTGACAAACTTTTCCTATCTCCGCAATCGGTTCAATCGTTCCCACTTCATTATTAGAATGCATTACCGAAACCAAAATCGTATCTTTTCTAATCCTCCTTTCAACTTCTTTCGGATCAACTGTTCCGTATTTATCAACCGGCAATTTCTCAACATCAAATCCTTGCTTCTTTAACCATTCTCCGCTGTTTAAAATACAATCATGCTCTATCGATGAAATCAAAATGTGCCTTCCCTTATCTTTATTGGCAAAAGCAATTCCTTTTATCGCCATATTATTGCTTTCCGTGGCCGAGCTGGTAAAGATTATTTCCTTGGATTCGGCCTTCATGGCCTTGGCAATAATTTCCCTGCTGTTTTCCAAGGCTCCCCTCGCTTCATTGCCGAAATAATGCAAAGAAGCCGGATTTCCAAACTTTTCGGTGAAATAAGGGGCCATCGCTTTCACGACTCTCGGGTCAACCGGAGTGGTGGCGGCATAATCTAAATATATCTGTTTCTTCATGATTACAATATATCAAATTATTACTTTTTAAACAATTACCCCTCCGCCGAGCATTTCTCTGCCTTTATAGAAGACAATTGACTGTCCGGGAGTGGTCGCTCTCTGTGCTTTATCAAAAACTACTTTGTTTTTAAATAATGTTCCGGAAGACGGCTTGTGACCGTATCTTATCTTCGCCTTTATTTTCAAAGGAAGCTCTGGACTTTTTCCGGAAATCCAATTGACCTTTTTAAATTTAACTTCTTTAAACAACAAATCTTTTTCATCAAGAGAAACAACTAATCTGTTCTTCTTGATGTCTTTTGAAACCACCCAATAAGGACCTCCGGCCAAGCCGATACCTCGCCTCTGTCCGATCGTATAGAAATAAATTCCATCGTGGTCGCCCAAGATGTTTCCTCTAACATCAACTATCTTTCCCTTTTTATTTTTAATATATTTTTCTAAATATTCTCTGTTAACCTCTTTAACAAAACAAACTTCTTGGGATTCAGGAAAATCGGCCGATGCCAATTTATTCTCTCTGGCGATTTTTTTTGTAACGTCTTTAGTTTGCAATCCGACAGGAAAAATAACTTTGGATAATTGTTTCTGATTCAATCTCCACAAGAAGTACGACTGGTCTTTTCTTGAATCTTCCGACTGATAAATATGAACTCCGTCCTTCTTAATCTTTGTCTTGGCGTAATGTCCGGTAGCAATATAGTCTGATCTATTTCTTAAAGCATAATCTAAAAACAATCCGAACTTGATTTCTTTGTTACACATGACACAGGGATTGGGAGTGATTCCTTCTTTGTATCCGTTGATAAAATAATCAATGATTGTTTTTTTGAATTCTTTTCTTAAATCAAGAACTGAAAAAGGCATCTTCATAGACTTAGCCAACTTTCTTGCTCTTTCTTCAGCAAATTTAAAATAAGGAGAATCGGTTAAGCGCATAAAAACGGCTGAAATATCAAAGCCCTGTTTTCTTAAAAGCAAAGACGAGGTACTTGAATCAACACCTCCAGAAAAAGCTACAATAACTTTTGGTTTAAGATCGATGTGTTTATTTAAAATTTGTTCCATTTTCGTTGATTATGCAAATATCAAATCATTGACTATTCAGCAAATATATCGGTGTATTTTTTATAAATATATGATTGTCCGTACTTTTTATCCTTATCTTTTGGAGTAAGAATGCCAATCCCTATAAAACGGTTTATCACTGACTGGGCACCGACACGAGAAAAGCCAGTCCATTTCTGGATTGTCGCAACATTCACAATCGGCTGTTCATAAAGTTTCGGCAATACTAAAATGGCACTCTCCGAAGAACGCTTGCCGAGAGCTTGGATTTTCATCATATCTTTTTCACGTAAATTTGTAATCTTCCCGACAATATCAATTGCTTCACTGGTAACCTCGATAACACCATCAAGGAAAAAATCTACCCAAGCAGAAACTTCTCCAAAATGATACCCGAACAATCTCTCGTAGTAGACCTTTTGATGCTTCTTGAAATAAGAAGACAGAAACAATACGGGTCTTTCCAAATAATTTTCTTTCCAAAGATAGAAGGCTATAATCATTCGACCAGTTCTGCCGTTGCCATCGAGAAATGGATGGATTGTCTCAAATTGAGCGTGAATCAAGGCAGCCTTGATAAGAATAAGGATGTCGTCATCGGAATGTATGAATTTTTCAAAATCATTCAGAGCTAAATTCATTTCTTCAACTGGCGGCGGCACGAAACGAGCATTATCAGGACGAGTGCCTCCTATCCAGTTTTGGGACTTTCTAAATTCTCCCGGGTCAGAATAGTGGGTTGCTCGAGCTTTGCTCATTAATTGTTTGTGAAGTTCTCTTATAAAACGCAGAGTCATTGGAAAATTATCCTCTTTGGCACGCTTCATACCATAGTTTAATGCTCTAATGTAATGCAAAATATCATCCACATCTTCCGGAATATTTACACTTGATTGAACCTCAGCTTCAATCGCATCTATCATCGTAGCCATTGTCCCTTCAATCTGACTTGAAGAAGCCGCATCTTTGCGAAGATACATGCTCAAGAAAAAATCAACATCGGGCAAAAGCTTTGTAATGCCATCAAGCTTGCCGAGAAGACGCGTTGCTTCGTCGCTTTTCTTAATGATTTTTGAATCAAATTCAAAACCACCTTCTGGAGGAAAAGGCATAGGGATAAAAGCTTTGAATCCCTGTTTTTGTTCTTTAAGCTGGCCTATTTGTATAAATTTCATGTTTGTTTACATCTTTTTATTAATGTAAGCAAAGTATATACCTTTGTTTACATTAAGTCAAGCAATGTAAACAAACTACATAATAAAAAACAACCCAAACTGATGTTGGGCTGCTCATTAATTATCAACTATTCTTCTGTCTCTTCCGGCTCGTCTCCGTTAATCACTTCGATGGCACCGTAGGGACAAAGGTCCACTCCGCCACATTCCTCAACCTTGGCCGAACTGATAATTTTTGCTTTGCCGTCAATGTCCATCTCGCTACCTTCGGGACAGGACAGGGCACAGCTTCCGCAACCCAAACATTTTCCTTTATTGACTTTGTATGTTTTTTTTGATTCTTCCATTTCTTTATTTCTTACACTTCTCGATTATTTCTTCCGCTTTTTCTTTTGATTCAAACCCTGTCACCTTGACCCATTTGTTCGGTTCCAATCTTTTGTATATTTCAAAAAATTCTTGGATTTCTTTTCTTTGATGCTCGGTTAAATCATCGACACTGTTGATGTGTTTGAATCTTGGATCAATCTTGTCATCGGGAACGGCAATGATTTTGTAATCAATTCCGCTCTCGTCTTCCATATTAAACATTCCGATAATCTTAGAAGGAATGACGCAGCCGGGAAAAGTCGGCTCATTAACCAATACTACAGCGTCTAAAGGATCTCCGTCTTCGGATAAGGTATTCTCAATAAAGCCGTATTCAAAAGGCCAAAAAACAGAAGAATATAAGGCTCTGTCGAGCATTATCTTTCCCGACTCCTTGTCTAATTCGTACTTATTTGATGTTCCTTTCGGATTTTCAATAAAAATGTTTAATTTCATATTTATATTATTTTATTATTTTTTTCTCAACTCCTTCTTTTAATCTTTTAATATTTTCTCGATGGCTCCAATACAATATGGGTATATATGCTGCTCCTAAAAAGGTATAGGCGATTGAATGAGTGCAAAAATAAAATAGCAGAGGGATGAACCAAACAACAATCAAATTGGTCAAACTCATTATCTTTATCGTTCTCAGGGCGACAGCCCAGATTAAAAGAAAAATCAATGAATATTGCCAACCGATTACCACAACCATTGAGGCGAAAACTCCCGAGACCGCTTTGCCTCCCTTAAGCTTGAGCCAAATTGGAAAAATATGCCCCGAGACCGCTGCGAGAATCGCCAAGCAAACATACCACTCGTTAATTAAGTACTGCTTGGCTATGAGAGACGGCAATACAACTTTTAAAACATCGAGTAATGCGACTAATATTGCATATTTAAAACCCAAAACTCTAAAAACATTGGTTCCTCCGATATTGCCGCTTCCCTGCTTCTGGATATTAATGTCCTTTAATTTGGCAATAATATACCCGAAAGGAATGGAACCGGAAAAATATCCTAAAACGATTAAAAATACCAATAATATGTTTTGATCCATATGAATTATAGCTTTAAACTATACGCAAATATTGTAGCAAAAGATGGACTCCCGTGCAATCCTATTCCGGCTTTCTCTCCCTTTGCATCATCTGAGTCAAAGCATCCATCGGATCCATGCCATCATATAAAATATGGTAAACCGAGGTAACAATCGGCATGTCCACTTTGTATTTCTTGCTTAATTGATAGACTGCTTCGGCGGTGGTCGCTCCTTCGATAATACTGGATGTTGAATTAACGATATCTTCTAATTTCTGTCCTTTGGCAATTTTTTCTCCCAGAGTTCTATTTCTGCTCTCGGGACTAATACAGGTAGTGGATAAATCTCCCAAACCGGCTAAACCATAAAAAGTTTTCTTTTTTGCTCCCATCTTTTCTCCCAATCTTTGTATCTCGACTATTCCTCTAGACAATATGGCTGCCTTGGCATTGGAACCGAATCCCAGCCCATCGGATATTCCCGCAACCACGGCAATGATATTTTTCAACGGTCCGCCCAACTCAACGCCCGTAACATCGGTAGAAGTATAAACCCTGAAATATTCATTACTGAAAATGTCTTGAATATCTTTGGCAACAGAATGATTCTTTGAAGCAACAACAACCAAGGCCGGCAATTTCTTTGCCACTTCGATAGCGATAGTCGGGCCGGACAAAACAGCAGTCTGAACGTTTCCCAATTCTTCTTTCAATATCTCCGTCATTCTTTTTAAGGTTTTTTGCTCTAATCCCTTGGCAACATTGATAAAAACCTTGTTTTTTAAAGAAACTTTTTCTTTTTTAATATTGCTCGCAACATTCCTGAAAAATTTAGAAGGAATGCTAAAAACAATATACTCTCCGAATTCGATTGCTTTGCCCAGATTTTTTTCAAAAACAATATCTGTAGGAATTTTTATCCCTTTCAAATACGTTGTGTTTTCCCTTTCTTTGTCTAAAACATCCAAATGTTCTGGAAAAGCACTCCAAACGGTAACCTCGTGCCCGTTTTTAGAGAGTAAAATAGCCAGGGTTGTTCCCCATGCTCCATCTCCCAAAATTGTTATTTTTGTTTTTTTCATATATTTAAATTATACCTAAACCTTCCTGTGGGCGCAAATATCTTTAAAATCGCAATACTGGCAGTGCCATCCCGGAGTCGGCTTGAAATTACTTCTCTTGATCTTCTGAATCAATTCTTTAACGTCTTCTTCTATCTTTAAAATATCTTCTTCATCCATTTCAAAAGACACGGAAGAACCGTCTTCAATATAGTAATAGGTCATTTTCAAAGGATTCAAACCCAAAACCTTCTTGGCGGCCACGGCATAAATCATCAATTGCAGCTTTTCGTCTTTTCCCAGGCTGGTCTTGGGAGAACCGGTTTTGTAATCAATAATTTCCACTCCACTCCCTAAATCATCCATCCTATCAATCGTTCCGATGAAAACATCTTCGTTTAATTTTAAATTAAAGCTTTTCTCCAAAGCCGGTTCGTTATTGATAAGTAATATCTTGTGCTTCTTTTCAATAAAATCATCGTAGAATTTTTTCAAAATCTCTTTTCCTTTGTCGTAAAACTCTTTTTTGATTGAAGCTGATTCATACCAATCGGGAATCCACTCTTTGTCATATATCTTTAACAAATCATCAAAGTTCAAGGTTTTCTTCTCTCCTCCTCCGAACAAATCTTTTTGCTGAGACGATTTCAAAGATTCATCAACAAATCCGTGCAGGGTGGCATGAATTGTCTTACCGAAACTGAAAACCGACTTCCCTCTTATCGGAATCTTGAAAATACTCCCGAATTTATACCCCAAAGGACATCTCTTGAAAGATTCTAATTGAGAATAGGAAAAATGGTCGGGCAAGAATGATTTTAAGTCCCGGCCCGAACCGTTGGTCTCGTTTGATTCGAGCTTGAATCCGTTATTCAACGAACGCTTAATGCAAAACCCCGAACCCCTGACGAATTTCTGCTTATTCAAAACCTCCTCGGTAATCAATCCCGCCTCTATCAAAAATCTTGATGGCTTTTTTAGATCCTTTCCTCCATAATCGGCGGCCCAGGTCAAGAACAATCCTTTCTTGGCTCTGGTCAAAGCGACATAGAATAATCTTCTTTCCTCTTGAATATGAGAGTCCCCCTCCGGTAAAACTTCTTTAATCAAAGCCCCGGGAATATCTATCGGGTCTCTTTTTTGGTCTGAAGGAAATTTTCGAGAAACCAAATTGGCTAAAAACACATATTTGAATTCCAATCCCTTTGAAGAATGAACCGTCATTATTCTGATTGCATCAAAACCGGAATCCACGCTCATCCTCAAAGAGCCTTCTTCTCCCGCTTCCAATTCCATCTGCAGGTTTTCAATGAAAGAAAGAAGCTTGCCATCAACCTGAGAATTTTCAAAATTCTTAATCTTTTCAAAAAATTGATCAATCATTTCCCATTTCTTTAAACTTTCCTCGCTGTTTTCCGGAATATATTTGGCATATTCCAAGTCATTGATTACGTTGATAAAAACCTCGCTGGCACTCTTTTCTTTTGCCAATTTGTAGTGCTTTCTCAAATTATCAGCCAATTTCCTTAATTTAACTTTCGTGTCGGAAGTAAACTTGCTCAATAAATGAGCATCTCCTATTGCTTCAAAGACAGGAATGCTTTTCTTGTCGCTATATTGGATTATTCTTGAAACTTCTTCCGGAGAGAAATCCATCATCCTTAAAACTCTGTAAAAATTGGGTGAATCGTAGAAATCGAGAACAATCTTGAGATAAGAAATCAAATCAAGTATCAAAGGATTGGTGTACAGCCCTTTTGAAGAAACGAATTGATAAGGGATGCCGGCTCTTTCCATGGCCCGGCTGAATCCGTTGGCCGAATCATTGGTTCTGGTCAAAACGGCGAAATCGGAGAAAGTCGCTTTCTTGTCTATTTCTTTTATCTCCCAAATCTTACTGATTACTCCCGTCAATTCGTCATCAAGAGTTTCAAAACCCAAAAGCTCAATCGCTCCTTTTTTCCCTTGATTGCTTTTAAGTTTTTTATCCACCTTTTTAAATGTCTTCAAATCTATATTCCTTTCTTCCGCCCTCTTGGCAATCTCTTCTATTTCATTGAGCTGATATTCCAAACGATTAGGATTGTTCAATTGGATAAAATCATATGCCAAATCCAATATGTTTTGAAAAGACCTGTAATTCTCGGTCAAAACTATTTCCTTTGATTCGGGATAATCATGTTTAAATCTCAAAACATTATTAAAAGAGCTTCCTTGAAAACTCATGATTGACTGGTCATCATCTCCGACGACAGTGATGTTGTTTTCCGGGTAGGCCAATTTTTGCACCAATTCGTATTGAACCCAATTGGTGTCTTGGAATTCATCAACCATGATATAGCGAAACTGCTTCCTGTATTTTTCGAGAATCTCCGGCCTTTTCTCAAAAAGTTTCAAAGTGTAATTAATCAGATCGCCGAAATCAAGAACATTGTTGTCCAATAATAATTTCTGATAAACATGATATGCCTCGGCCACTTCTTTTATCCTCTCGTATTCTTTCTGTTTGTCGCTCAAATCTTTCTTCTCTTTTGATTTAACCGATTTGGAACCGACAGGAATGTCGTCCATGTTCAATTTCAAAGAATCAGCGTGCTCCAGATAATTTTCCGGATAAATGCCTTCATTCTTGCAATGTCCGAAATGAGAAACCAAGGCCTGGATAAACTTGGTCGGATTACCTAAGGGGCGGTACTCTTTTAAAAAATTAAACTTATCTAAATTCTTCCTGATTAAAATCCAGCTTCCGGTCTGCTCCAGCAGCTTGTAGTTCGTCGGTATCCCTATTAATAATCCGTATCTTTTCAAAATCCTGTCGCAAAAAGAATGGAAGGTGGAAATCCATAAATCGTAATAGCCGAAAGGAAGGAGCTTCTCCACTCTTTCTTCCATTTCTCTGGCTGCCTTTTCGGTAAAAGTTACCGCTAATATTTCTTCCGGCTTAATCCCCTTTTCCGATATCAAATAGGCTATTCGGTGCGTCAAAACCGTTGTTTTGCCCGTTCCCGCCCCGGCAACGATTAAAAGCGGGCCTTGATCAAAGGTAACCGCTTCTTTCTGTCCTTTATTCAATTTAGACAATAAATCAACATCCATAATACAGTTATTATATCTTAAATAGAGGATGGGTTCAATTACCTGTTTTTCATATTATTCAACAGGTTGATTGCCGATAAGACATGCTCTTTATTGAAAATAAAAGAGCCGTGGTCTCCCTCGGTTGAGATAAAATAATCAAAGTTTTCTTTGTTCACCCTCTTATTAACCTCCCTTAAGGGAAACACTTCGTCGTCGGAGCCGCAGATAAAGCCAATCTTAATTCCTTTTCTTTTAAGCTGCTTTGTCAGTTCAAAAATATTAGCATTGGCACAGGCCAGTATTTCTTCATATGAAAGGCCGGGATTTTTAATGCCGTATTTAAAAATCTCGCTTAAATATTCAAAGAGCGAATCTTTCTTTGAATTTCTATTTTTTGAAAACTCTTTAATTCCCTCGTTAACGACGAATCTTTTAACCAGTTCTGATGGTGAATCATTCTCTACCGTTCCGGCGGGAGAGATAAGAACTATGTTTCTTATCTTTTCCGGAAAATAAAGAGCGGCGATAGCTAAAACAATCGCACCCTCAGAGTGACCGATTGCATCAACCTTATTAATTCCTTTTTTATTCAATGCCTCGATAATGGACAAAGCCTTCTGCAATTCTACGACTGGGATATCGATACCGCTTTCCTTTATTTTCTTTTCCCTGGAAAAAGAAACTGTTAAAACTTTTCTACCTTCACCGACAATGGCTTCCAAAGCTTCTTTCTGTGATTTTGGAGTTACTCCCCATCCCGGAGAAACAAAAATTGGAACATCTTCTTTTGGCTTAACGGGATTAATTTCTACAATATTATCATCTTCAATGAAATCATATTTTTCCAATAAAATTTCTGCTTCGCTTCTGGCTTTTTCATACGCTTCATCAAATTTTCTATTCTTATTAAAAAAGAAGTTGAAAATATTCATAAAATTAATCTTTCCTCATGAAAAATTCTCTTTCTCTGGGACTAAACTTTTCTATTGAATATCTCAACATAGTTCTCGGCATCTTTCGATGGTGCTTATTCAAAAAAGAAACTTCAACTTCTTTGTTTCTCTTTCCCAATTCCCTAAGCATCCAGCCAACCGCCTTATGGATTAAATCTTGCTCGTCTTTTAATAATATTTCGGCAATTTTTAAAATATCCTTATAATCTTTATTCCTTAAAAAAGTGAAAGTCGAAAGAACGGAAATCCTTCTTTCCCAAAGATTCTTTGATTTGACCAAAGAATATAAAATTTCTCTTTCTTTTTTCTTGTCCAAAAGAAAATCTCCAACTATACCAGGAGCGGTCAAATCAACCAAATCCCAATTGTTTATTCTCTTCGCATTCTTTAAATAGAAATCAAATATTTCCCTCTTGTTCTCCGCCTTCTTGTATTTTTGGACCAATATCAATAATCCGGTCAATCTGCACTCATGGAATTCGTCATTCAACAATTCTTGAATTTCTTTCAATTCCGCATCTTTAAACTTTTTAACAATCTCCCTTTGAACAGGAACTTTTATTCCCAAAAACACATCGCCTTCCCCGTACTGCCCTTTTCCGGTTTTAAAAAAGCGCGACAAATGTTTTGCCTGCTCTTTATCCCCATTCTTCAATAATTCTTTCTTTACGCTAGAAATTGCCATAATGCTCCGATTAAACACAATATTCCGAAAATAAAGGTAAACTTGGAAAAATTAACTTTCTTGGAAAAATCCAATAAAAGCTTCAAAGATAAAAGTCCGAAAACAAAACTGGCAATCAGGGCCGGCCAAGAAACAACAACCATCGCCGGATTCTTTATATACAAATAAAGAGAAGACCCCAAAACAACCGGAACGGAAATAAGATATGACTTCCTTAATATTTCCGAAGGATTGTTTTCGGTTAAAGAAAGAGCGAAAACGGTTGAACCGGAACGAGACAATCCGGGAATAGCCGAGAGGGCCTGCAATAATCCGACAATCACCGAAGACAAATCTTTATTAATATTCAATTTGATATTCTTCTTCTGAAACCAGGAAGTCAGCAATAATCCCAAACCCATCAAAGCCAACAACCCCGAACCCATGGTAACATTTTCCGCAAGCTTGTAAACAAAAAATCCCAATCCTCCGGAAATAATGGTTACGATAATAAAAAATCTCAAAAACTCTTTATCCTTAAAAGAAATCAAATCTATCCAATCTTTCCAGAAATAAACGATTACCGCCAAAAGCGTTCCGATATGCAGGAATAAAGCCAAATCAACACTGTTGAAATCTTTAATTAAAAAACTGGAGAATAAAGCAACCACACCTTCGCTCGAAACCGGTATCCATTCAAACACTCCTTGCAAAAAACCCAATAAAATATATTCCCACATATTATTTTTCTATTTTAACAACTCTGTATTTATTATATCTATCTTTTAAAAATTCGAACTTCGAATATTTATCTTCAATGATTTCTTCAATTAATTCTTTCTGCCCCGGATCGAATTCCATATAGATGACTCCGTTTTCTTTCAAGTAATCTTTGGCGTTATTCAAAAATATTCTGATTATTTCCATTCCGTCGCTCCCTCCGTATAAAGCGATGGCCGGTTCAAACATTTTAACATCTTCTCCGACTTCGTCTTTTCTGCTTTCGGCGACATAAGGAGGATTGGCTAAAATATAATCGTACTTTTTTGAAATATTGGAAAAAATATCTGTTTCAATCAAGTTGAATCTTTCTTTCTCTATTCCATTCTCTCTCGCACTTTTTTCAATCCCTTTTAAAAAAGAATTTTCCCTGTCTCCGAAATCACAAATTGAGTTAGGAACATTCTTCAAAACAGCCAAACCGATACACCCCGAACCGGCGAACAAATCCAAACACTCTCCTTTTATCTCGCCAATCGCTTTTTTAACCCAATCTTCGGTTTCTTCCCTGGGTATCAAAGGACGGAAAGATAAATCAACCTTAACGCCTAAAAATTCCTTAAAACCTCTTTTGTAGTCTTCGGGTAATTCCATTTTAAACAATCCAAATGGCGACTAAAATACCGATTAAAATCCCTCCGATAATTTCCAAAATACTGTGACCCAGAACTTCTCTCAATTTCGCCATATCCTGCCCTTCTTCCTCGTTAAACATCTCTATCAATCTATTCAATGATTGTGCCTGCTTTCCGGCCGCACCTCTGATAACCTTGGCATCGTAAATCATGAAAAATGCAAGAATAATAGCGATAGCAAAAAGACCCGAATCAAATCCGTATAATAGTCCTATCGAAGCGGCCAAACCGGAAACAGTGGCGCTGTGCGAAGAAGGAAACCCTCCCGGCAAAGAATACAAATCAAACCTGAATTTCTTCTGCTTAAAAGTTAAAAGCAAAGCTTTCATGCTTTGAGCCAGAAACCAGGATAAAAGAGCTGCGTTGAACGGCTTATTCATTAACAATTCTCGTATTGCATCTATATGTATCATATTGATATATTATCAAATTTTATCCCTAATATCAAAGATTTTACTCGACTCCTTGAATCCCTTTATCATCTTGACTTTAGTCTGAGGCAAATCAAAATACCCGGCCAACAATTCAATGATTCTCTTGTTGGCCATGTTTCTTTCCGCTTCCGCCTCGACAAAAACATCAAAGCTGTCTTCTTTCTTCTTGACTACTTTATCTTCCTTGGAACAAGGAAAAGCTTTCACCTTAATCAGCATATTTTTTTAATATCTTAAAATCTTTCTTCAGAATCTTTTTCATATTCGGATTATATATGGCCACGGCCGGATGATAAAAAGGAATAACCGTATTTCTTCCCTTAAAAACCTTGCCGTGAACCTTGCTGATGACATCAATGTCTTCAGTAAACCCGAACATTTCCATGATAAAAGCCATTGAATATCTGCCCAAAGGACAAATCACTTTGGGTGAAATGATTTCAACCTGTTTTTTAATATATTGACTGCAGGCTTTTATCTCTTTCTCTTCGGGGTCCCTGTTTTGAGGTGGACGGCATTTAATAATATTGCAAATGTATACTTTCTCCCTGTCTATCTTGGCCGACTTCAAAAGTTCGTCCAAGAACTTTCCCGACCTTCCGCAAAAAGGAATTCCCGTTGCGTCTTCTTTTGCTCCCGGAGCTTCTCCGACAAACATTATTTTAGCTTTAAAACTTCCTTGTCCGATAACCGGAGCATTTCTTTTCTTGCACAAAACACATTTTTTGCAAACCAAAACATCTTTTTCCAACTTCCTTAATTCTTTTTCCTTTTTGGTAAGCATAGGAAAATATTAACATAATTTGAGATAACAAAAAAGCCCCTTCCGGGGCTCTTGAATCAGTTTATCTTCAACAGTTCGACTTCAAATATCAAAGTGGCTTTAGCGGGAATCGGTCCATATCCGTTTTCGCCATAACCCAGAGAATAAGGAATGGTTAATTTTCTCTTTTCCCCGACTTTCATATTAAGCATTCCCTGCTCCCAGCCTTGGATGACCTGTCCGGCTCCCAAGGTGAAAGTAAAAGGAGTTCCCCTGTCCACGCTTGAATCAAACTTCGTTCCATCTTCCAAAGTTCCGGTATAGTGAACGGTCAATTCATCTCCGTTCTTTGACGGTTCGCCTGCCCCTTCTTGCAATACTTCTATTTTTACCTCATCCATATTTGTTGTACTGTTCTGCTCTGTTGTCGGCGCATTCAATTCTTTCGGCCTCATCATAAGGAAGAAAGCCAAAGCAATAACCAGTAATATAATTATTACAGTAATAATTTCTTTTTTGATGTCTCCTTCCATATTATTGAATTTCGTACGAGACGTTAACCGTTACCTCAATTTTATTCTCTCCGACCACGATTTGCATATTGCTTCCTGTTCCGGCAGTCGCCTTGTCTGTGGCACTGAAGGAAGGAGCGTAATATGACTCGGTGAAGCTGACCGGTTCTCCCAACCTTACCCCCATGCCATCGGCTATTTCCTGAGCCTTGGCTTTGGCATTAGTCATGGCTATTTGCCTTGCCTGCTTCTTAAAGTCTTCTTCTTTGTCGATTGTAAACTGCAATCCGGAAACCTGACTGGCTCCGGCCTCAAGAGAACCCTGAATATTCCTGCCGATCAAATCAGTATCTCTCATTTTAACTTCGACCGATTCAACGGCCTGATATGCAGTAATCACTCTTTTTCCTAAAGGATAAATGGTTAAATCGACTCCCTTGGTCTGCCATTCGTACTGAGGATAGATGTTAAAATCGACTATTTTCATGTCAGCGTCATTGATTCCCTGCCTTTTCAAAAAATCAATAATACCGTTAGCTTTGTCATTATTCTTCTGCAATGCCTGATTAATCGTTGATTCCTGAGTAATGGCGGTAAAAGTCACTAAGGCGATGTCGGGAACGGCGTAAACAGTTCCTGTCTCGGAAATGTTTATCGTGTTCTGATCTCCAGTGGCCCCGATGTATTGAGTTTCCTTGGCCGTCTTCTGAATTGCAAAAACGGTATAGATAATCAACAAAGCCAAAAAAACGATTCCCACTATCATTAATATCTTAATGACGGGATTTTCCGTTCTGGCTTCTTTTTCAAAATATTGTGCTTCCATTTTTTTATTAATTAATTTATTATTTGACCTTTAGCTGATTTTGGAACCGGGAATAATTTCCTTATCCGGAACCAAAACCGATAAATTATTATTGTCTTTGACCGCCAAGACCATGCCCTGACTCTCAAGGCCCATCATCATTCTCGGCTCTAAATTGATTATAACAACAACGCTCTTATTAATCAATTCCTCGGGAAGATATGCCTTGCCGATCCCGGCCAATATCTGCCTTTTTTCTTCTCCCAAATCAATCTGCAGTTTTAAGAGCTTGTCCGAACCTTCGACTCTCTCTGCTTCAACTATTTTTCCGACTCTCAAATCGGCCTTATCAAACTCATCTATGTTAATTACGCTTTTGATTTCCATAATCCGTGTACATTACAATATATTCTGATTAAAGAACCTTCTTTAATATTAAATTCCGCTTCCGGCTCATCTCCCGGCTTCAAGAAAACCTTGCAATTATCTACCTCTATCCATTCGATAAAATGTTTTTCTTCCATCGGATGAAGAACTTCTCCGACCACGACTTTGTTTCCCCTAACCACCGGCACATGCTTCTCTTTGCCTTCATCGGTTTCTTTTTCAATCAATAATTCCATCGGCTGTCCGCAACAAACCAATTCTCCCGCTCCCGAATGAAGAACTTCGACAATGTTTCCGCAGACATTACATCTATATATTTGTTTTTGTTTTGTCATATAGGAATATTTTAACATTGAAAAGAAAATAAGAAAAGAGCCCCCGAGAGGGGCTCCTTGATTGTAAGCGAATTATTCGCCTCTGAAGTTGTTTTCCTTCATCGGTCTAGCTTCGTCAACAATAACCTTTCTTCCTTCTATTTCTGTTCCATTGAACATGTCCTTGGCTTTAGCAGCCTCTTCTTCTGTGGCCATTTCTACGAAACCGAAACCTTTTGATCTCTTGCTGAATTTATCTACAATGATGCTAGCAGCGGCAACATTGCCGGCTGCTGAAAATAAATCTTTAAGAGAAGCGTCTGTTGCGCTGTAGGGAAGATTTCCTACATATAACTTCTTTTCCATTTGATTTTGAAAATTGATTAATTAACGACCTACTCTCACTAACTCTGTAGAGAAGAGCACGACACCATGTGTGTTTAATACCAAGGATACATTAAATGCCTCTTAATGTCAATATTTATCATCCACCTCTTTCGTGGTAATGTTAAGACATAAAAATAAGAAAAAGGCATGAATAAAATATTCCGAGGAATTTTAATAATCGTCATTTTAATAATTTTAGCATTGGGAGGTTATAAATATTACCAAAGCCAGCAAGACGATTACACTCTAAAACAAAAAATCGGGCAAATGCTGATTGTCGGATTCAGAGGAACCGAAATCGACAGAACATCGTATATCAGCAAAGCGATGAATGTCTTGAATCTCGGCGGAGTGATTCTTTTTGACAAAGACAATCCTTCCGGACAATTCCCGAGAAACATTATTGACCCGACACAAACAAAACAACTGATTGAAGATTTAAAAAAGTATTCTCCGTCCCCTCTCTTTGTCTCTGTTGACGCCGAAGGAGGATACATCAACAGGTTGAAAGAAAAATACGGATTCAAAAACATCCCCTCAGCCGAGCAGATGGGAAAGGGAACCGTTGAAGAAACGAAAAACAATGCTTTGACATTAAGTCAAGAATTGAAAGAGTTGGAATTCAACATCGATTTCGCTCCGGTTGTCGATGTTAATGTCAATCCGGAAAATCCGGTCATTGGACAACTGGAAAGATCTTTTTCCAGCGACCCAAACATAGTCTATGAGCACGCTTCCGTTTTCATTGACGGACTTCATGAAAACAATATCATATCCTCAATCAAGCATTTCCCCGGACACGGCAGCTCAACATCAGATTCTCATTTGGGAATGGTGGATGTAACCAATACTTATCAACAAGAAGAATTGATTCCTTACCAGAAACTGATTGAAAACGGATATTCTGACATGGTGATGACCGCTCACATCATGAACACTAATATCGACCCCGACTATCCCGCCACCCTCTCTCCTTTATTTATTAAAAATATCTTAAGAGACCAGTTGGGATTCAAGGGGGTTATCGTTTCCGATGATATGCAAATGGGAGCAATTGTCGACAACTATGGATTTGAAGAAGCAATCATCAAATCAATCAATGCCGGATGCGATATGCTGATTCTTTCCAATAACGGAAAGGCATACGATGAAGAAGCTCCATACAAAGCCGTCGAGATTATTTTAAAAGCGGTTAAAAAAGGAGAAATTTCCGAAAGCCGAATCAATGAATCGTATAATAGAATACAAGAATTGAAAAATAAATACGGGATAAAAAAATAGGGTTACCCCTACAATTTAATCGATAGCCTCTCCGCAACGGAAATCACATCCGAAGCGTTTAAGGGAACGATACTTTTAATTAAAGGCAAAGAATTTTTTCCGCCCGCCCTCCATGTCGAGTAGGCTAAGCCAGACATAATTCTGCAATCAATTGCCTCTAACGGTTCGTTGCTGTTAAGAGAAGCTTCTACGATTTTCCTCAAGCTTTTGACATTTTTTACATCGACATCGGGAAAAAGCTCGAGATTAGGATTCTGTTTCTGCGTCCTTATTCTCACCGCAGAAACAGCGGAGAAAAATGCTTCTTCTTCTGGGAAAACAGCACTTTCCCTATCCGCCAAAAGATGATTGATGTAATATCCTTGGCTATCATGGTCAACGGTCTGTACAACAACATTGAATGTGGGATTAGGCAAGGCTACGACAAAAACGGGAAACCTGGGATTGCTATCCACATTTTCAATGAAGAATCTCACCTTTTCAACTGCATTAATTTCTACCAACTCCCATTGTAATGTACAATGACTTTACGTTAAAACTTTAATACCATTATTAAATAATGTCAACTTGGCAAATATTAAAATAAAGGTTATTATTCTCTTATAAAAGTTATGAAAATCAAAGACCCAATCAGCGGAATCAGCCATTTAATCGGAGTACTCCTTTCTTTATTCGGAACAATCGTCCTTTTATATTTTGCTTATCAACAGCAAGATGCGACAAAAATTGTTTCTTTCTTCGTCTTCGGATTCAGCATGATTTTTCTATACACTTCCAGTGCCATCTATCACCTGTTCGGACATTCCCCCGAAGAAGTTGATATCTTTAGAAAAATAGATCATGCAATGATTTACATCCTGATTGCTGGAACCTACACTCCTTTCTGCTTGATTGCTCTAAAGGGGACTTGGGGGATATCCACTCTGGTAACCATCTGGGTATTGGCCGGAGCCGGAACATCAACCGTCTTCTTCAAGTCCTTCTGGACCAAAGTTCCGAGATGGTTCGCCACTTCCCTTTATTTATTTATGAGCTGGCTAGTGGTAATTGTTATTTATCCATTATACAAAGCCACGAACATGGAAACTATCTTGTGGCTTTTGATCGGAGGAGTGTTCTATACCGTTGGAGCGGTAATCTATGCAAAGAAAAAACCGAATATTTCCAAAGATTTCGGCTTCCATGAAATCTTTCATATTCTCGTTCTCCTAGGAACGATGTCCCACTTCTGGGGAATCTACAAATATTTGTGTTTCTTGCCAAAATAAAAATAATAAGATATATTACTGTCAAATAATAAACATAATATCTCTTATGAGTAAACACACTTGTTCGACTATTGCTTTCCATTGTATTGATTTTAGAACAATCAAAGAAACAATGAAATTTCTCGATAATAAGTGCGGCTTAGGAAACTGCGATATCGTTTCTGTGGCCGGATCAGGAAAAGGCATCGCCGACAGTAATGAAATATTCAGAAGCTATCTTATAAGACAAATAAAGCTATCTCACGATCTTCACGAATCAAGAAATGTTATCCTTATCCACCACAGTGATTGCGGAGTCTACAACAATACCTATCAATTTAATTCCAGCGAAGAAGAAAAGGAAAAACAGATTGAGGATATGAAAAAATCTGAAGCAGTCATCAAAGAAGAATTCCCGGATATGAATGTTGAAAAAGTTTGGGCCCAGCTACTTGACTCTAATGGAGAAAAAATTGAATTCACTATTATTTAATAAAAAAGAAGAGCCAAGCGGCTCTCTTTTTTTAATCAGCTTTACCTTCTTTTCTTTTTTGTCTTATTCTCTCAATATCAGATAAAAATTGTTTTCTTAGTCTAACATTGTTGGGAGTAATTTCCAAATACTCATCATCGCTCATAATGCTCATTCCTCCTTCCAATGTAACTCTGACGGGCGGAGTTAATTTTATCGCCTCATCGGAACCGGAAGCTCTCATGTTGGAAAGCTCTTTTCCTTTGGTCGGATTAACCGCCATATCATTTCCTTTGGAAACATTTCCGATAACCATTCCTTCATATACCTCTTCGGCGTGGCCGATATACAAGACTCCTCTTTCCTGCAATCCCCATAGAGAAAATCCCGATGACTTGCCGGTAACCATGGAAGTCATGGAACCGACATTTCTCATCTCTATTTCTCCGGCATACGGCCTGAAACCTATCACTCGGCTGGCTAAAATGCCTTCTCCGCGGGTATCCATGACAAAGTCTGGCTTGTATCCCAATAGGCCCCTGGTAGGCATCTCAAAAACGATTCTGGTGTGTCCCTGTTCCGGCCTCATTTCGGTCATAATTCCTTTCCTCTTTGAAAGCTTTTCGATGACTACTCCCGACATGTCGTTGGGAACATCGATTATCACCTCTTCAAACGGCTCAAATTTCTTTTCATTCTCTTCTTTGATAATTACCTGAGGTTGTGAAATCTGCAATTCAAATCCTTCTCTTCTCATTTTTTCCAAAAGAATGGCAATATGCAATTCGCCCCTTCCGTATACTTTATAAAAATCATTTGCCGAAAAATCAATCTTCAAGCCGACGTTGATTTCCAATTCTTTTTCCAATCTTTCTCTTATCTGCCTGCTGGTAACATACTTTCCGTCGCGGCCGGCAAAGGGAGAATTGTTAACCAAAAAGTTCAATGAAATAGTCGGCTCATCAATGCTGATTACCGGCAACGGCTCTTGCTCCGGATTGCTGCAGATAGTTTCTCCGATAAAGATGTCGGGAATACCGGCAATCATAATTACATCTCCGGCAGATGCCTCATCGGAATCTCTCCTGTCCAAACCGTAAAAAGTATAAATCTTGGTGATTTTTCCTTTTCTCGCTTCATCTTTAATTCCCTTTACAAACACCTCGCTTCCATTCTTAATCTTTCCTTCATATATTCTGCAAACAGCCAATCTGCCCAAAAAATTATCATAAGCCAAATTGAAAGGCTGGGCCCTCAAAGGCTTGTTAACCAATTCGTCCGATGATGCCGGGGGAACTTTTTCCAATATCAAATCCAACAAAGGAGTCAGGTCTTTTGATTCATCTTCCATTTTTCTTTTGGCAATACCGTCTCTCCCGATAGCGTAGACGCATTCAAAATCAAGCTGTTCATCATTGGCTCCCAAATCCATGAATAATTCCAAAACCATTTCTTTAACGTCTTCCGGTCTGGCGGCCGGCTTGTCTATCTTATTAATCACCACAATCGGTTTTAATCCCAATTCCAATGATTTCTTCAAAACGAATTTGGTCTGAGGCATCGGTCCTTCCTGAGCATCGACAACCAATAGAACGGAATCGATTGACCTCAAAACACGTTCAACTTCCGAGCCGAAATCAGCGTGGCCGGGAGTGTCCACGATGTTAATTTTGGTATCTTTATAGAAGACGGAGGCATTCTTTGAATAGATGGTAATGCCTCTCTCTTTTTCCAATTCATTTGTGTCCATTGTAAAACCCTCTTCGGCCACTCCGGTCTGCTTCATTAAAGCATCGGTTAAGGTTGTCTTGCCGTGGTCTACGTGGGCTATAATGGCTATATTTCTTATTTCCATAATTTAAAAAATCTGCCGAAGCAGAAAGCTTTAAGATATATGCAATATATAATAGAAAGGCTATTTTGTCAAAGTTTTTTCTCCTTTAAGGAGAAAATAACCAGCCCTTTTTCTTCAATCAATTCTTTTTGCCCGAAGGTATTTAAATCAAAATTTAAAACATATCCCACTTCTCTTTCTATCTTTCTTCCTGTATATTGCTTTGTTTTAGTATCCCATTCTTCGAGAATGATAGTATCCCCCTCCTTAACTTCAAATTCAGCGACCCTTGCTTCAAAGTTCTTTTTTCCGGAACTGACTAAGTCAAAATATTCAGGGGGAATTTTCTTTTTAATTATTGGCATACTATTTTTCTTTTCCGCAACACTTCTTATACTTCTTCCCAGAACCGCAGGGGCAAGGATCGTTTCTCCCTATCTCATCTTTAACTCCTCCGGTATTTCTGTTTTCTGCAACGGCCTGTATTTGAGTTGCCGGTCTTTGATTTATCGAAGCGTGTAAAATACTTTCAACGACCATTTTCTCGTAATTCTCCAATAACTCTTTAAACATTATCAAAGCTTCCTTTTTGTATTCAACCAAAGGATCTCTTTGTCCGTAGGCTCTCAGTCTGACCGAATCTTTTAAGCTATCCATGTTTTCCAAGTGCTCTATCCAAAGATTATCAATCACTCTCAAAGAAGCGACTCTTTCTATCTGCCTCATATTATCCGAACCGACTTCCTGTTCCTTCTTTTCATATTCTTCAACGGAATGTCCGTACTTCTCAAGCAAAGGCAAAAACATTTCCTTCAAATCATTTCTTTGAAGCAAGTCGTCTCTTTTTGAATAAATAGTTTCTCTCTGTTTATTCAAAACATCGTCATAGTCCAAAATATGCTTTCTGGCATCAAAGTTGAATCCTTCTATTTTCCCTTGGGCCGATTCAATGCTCGATGAAATCATCCCGTTTTCAATCGGAGTATCTTCTGGAATATTGAATCTTTCCATTAATCCCTTGATTCTGTCTCCTCCGAATATCCTGATAACATCATCATCCAAAGAAACAAAGAATTGGGTTGTTCCCGGGTCGCCCTGCCTTCCCGTTCTTCCTCTCAATTGATTGTCAATTCTTCTCGCTTCATGCCTTTCCGTTCCGATGACGAACAAACCGCCCAATCTCTTGACCTCTTCATTTTCTTCCGGAGTCGAAGGTTTTCCTCCCAAATATATATCAACTCCACGACCGGCCATATTAGTGGCGATTGTAACCGAACTTTTTCTTCCCGCCTGGGCGATAATCTCACCTTCTTCTTCATGATGTTTGGCGTTCAAAACTTTGTGGACCACTCCTTCTCTTGAAAGAAGCCTGCTCAAATATTCGTTTTTCTCGATTGAAGTCGTCCCGACCAACACCGGCTGGCCCGTCTTGTTCCTTTCCTTGACTTCTTCGGCCACGGCCCTGAATTTAGCTTCTTCCGTCTTATACACCTTGTCCTGCAAATCTTTTCTGACAATCGGCCGATTAGTCGGAATAACGATAACATCCAAGTGATATACTTTATCAAACTCTTCGGCCGAAGTTTCAGCCGTTCCGGTCATTCCCGACAACTTTTTGTACATCCTGAAATAATTTTGGAAAGTAATCGAAGCCAAGGTGATTGACTCGGGCATGATTCTCACCCCTTCTTTGGCCTCAATCGCCTGATGCAATCCCCCCGACCATCTCCTTCCCGGCATTAATCTTCCGGTGAATTCGTCAACGATAATAACCTCTCCGTTCTTAACCACATAATCTTTGTCTTTCTTAAACAAAATCTCGGCTTTCAAAGCTTCTTCCATGTGATGGAGATACTTGATTCCTTTTTCATCATAAATATTTCCGGCGTTCAAAATGCTTTCTATTTTATCAACTCCCTTTTCGGTCAGAGTAACCGCTCTCATTTTTTCATCAACTTCGTAATCCTCCACGGCTTTCAGCCTGGGAATTATTTTTGAAAACTCATCGTACCATTTGGAGCTTTCTTCATCGGGAGCGGAAATAATCAAAGGAGTCCTGGCTTCGTCAATTAAAATAGAGTCTACTTCGTCGACAATCGCATAATTAAAGCCTCTCTGTGACTTTTTGCTAAAGTCATAGGCCATGTTGTCTTTCAAATAATCAAAACCGAATTCATTATTGGTTCCGTAAGTAATATCGGCATCATAAGCCTCTTTTCTGGAACAAGGCCTTAAGAAATCCTCCTCAACCAAGAATCCCCCCAACTCATCCCTCTCTTCATCCTTTTCTTTTTCGGCTTTTTTAAATTCGGAGTCGTATATAAAAGACTGGTCGTGATTGATGCAAGCAACCGACAGCCCTAAGAAACTATATATCTGTCCCATCCAAACCGCATCTCTGCGGGACAAATAATCATTGACTGTGACCAAATGACAGCCCTTGCCCTCAAGAGCGTTTAAATACATCGGCAAGGTGGCGGTTAAGGTCTTTCCTTCTCCGGTCCTCATTTCAGCAATCTTTCCCTGATGCAAAACGATTCCTCCGATTAATTGGCAATCAAAATGCCTTTGGTTTAAAGTTCTCTTTCCCGCCTCTCTCACCAAAGCAAAAGCTTCCGGCAAAATACTATCCAAAATTTCTCCCTTTCTCAATCTTTCCTTTAATTCATTTGTCTTCTCTTTAATCTGTTCACTGGTTAAAGAAACCAAATTAGCCTCAAGAGCATTGATTTTATCTATAGTCGGCTGAAGACTTTTCGCATATTTATCATTGGCATTGCCAAACAATCCGGTTAAAAAACTCATATCTTTTTCTATTATTATACCACTCTATACTATATTAAGAAATATAAAACGTCAAAGCTCTTTACTAATATTTAAAAACATGATAAAAATCATTTGGCAAATTACCAAGGAGGACAAAAATGAGTGAAACCGTGGGAGAAGGCCCTTTCGCAGAAAATCCTGTTAGCACTTCTTTCAACTACTGGAAAATCTATGCAGAAAATGGAGACTGTTATAATGTTTGTGGCAATGATACGTCAAAGCCTCATGAATTCAGTGAACTTCTCGAGAAGAAGGTCTACATTGTAACCATTGAAAAGAAAGGGGTTGTCGGCAAAATAATCACTGACATTAAAAATGAAAGTCGACCATATCCCAAAAAAGAATTGATCGAAATTATCGGATACAGTGGCGCTGTTCCAATTTTAAAAATGGGTGCTTAAATCATTTTTTAATAATCTTCCTTTTCTTGTCTACTTTTTTATCTTTATGCTTTATTATCTGTTTTTCTATTTCGTCTTTAGCATCGGTCAAAGCTGAACGGAAGTCTTCCTTCTCGGAAACCGCTCGGAATAATCTACCGGGAACTTCAATCTGTATCTCCGCTCTGTATATATCTCCCTTCTGATGGTGCTTGCTCGTCAAGCCGACTTCAATTTCCGCAATGATCACTCTTTCTCCTCTTAGAAGCTTGGCTATATCCGCCATCTTTTCTTTCACTAATTTTTCCAAATAAGAAGTAAAATTGATATTTGTTGCTTTGATTTTTGTTTTCATAAATATATTTTAACGTCCTAATTAAAACAACTCTTTAGGAGTTGTTTTAACGAGACTATCTCTTCTTCTTTGCAGTCTTCTTTTTTGCAGCTTTCTTTGCTGGCTTTCTTTTAGCAACTTTCTTTGCTGGCTTTCTTTTAGCAACTTTCTTTTTGGCTGCTTTCTTTTTTGTGGCCATTTTATTAGAAAAAGTTTTATATTTTAATTAGTCGACCTTTTTCTTTACTAAATTAATTACTACTAATTATATTTTCCTCTTAATTAAAAAATTTGTCAATAGTTTGAGCCTAAAAAATCTTAATTTCTTCTTCCAGGTTGACTGAAAATTTTTCTTTGACTGTTTTTTTAATCAAACTTATCAAACTAAGCACGTCGTCTGATGTCGCCTTTCCCAAATTAATAATAAAATTGGCGTGCTCTTCTGAAATCTTCGCATCGCCGATTTGTTTTCCTTTCAGTTGAGACAATGCAATCAATAATCCGGCCGGAATTATTTCTTTTTCATTGAAAGGTTTTAATTCCGGATAGCCAGAAACAATCGAATCGCTAATTTTACCGGAATAGTTCTTAAAAACCGAACCGGCAGAGAAACCTTTCGGCTGCTTTGCCTTTCTTTTATCCAAATTGCTTTTAATTCTTTCCTGAATTTCATTTTCCTCTCCTTTGGAAAGATTCAGCTTGGCTGAAATTATCAACAACTCCTGATTATTTTTAAAAATGCTAGTCCTGTATCCAAAACAACATTCTTTTTTTTTGAATGTCTTTTCAATAACTTCTCCATTTTTAATTTCCAAAACATCGACACTCTCAACCGAATCGGAAATCGATTCTCCCAATGCTCCGACATTTCCGTTAATCGCCCCGCCCAAAGTTCCGGGAATTCCGACTCCCCATTCAAGACCGGAATAACTTCTCATTTCCATAATCAGGGAAGACAAAGGAATAGTCGCATCAACCTTAAAATAATCATCGCCTATTTTTTCGATTAACGGCCTCTCTTTAATGTTTTCCACTTTGTATACGATAACCAGTCCGTCAAAACCTTTGCTCGAAAAAAGAGTATTACTTCCGCCTCCAATAACAAGAAAATTAACATTTTCCTTGATTGCCCTTTCTATTATCTTTTTTAACTCTTTCTTGTCCGAAGTCCTTAAGAAATACTTGGCCGGTCCGCCAATTCTAAAGGTAGTGTAATCTTTAAGCATTACCTTCTCTTCCAATCTGGGGAATTCATTTTTCAAATCTTCAAATGCCATGAATTTATTGTAACGCCTTGATTTTCTTAGTCAACTGTTCATCTAAAGGATAAAGCTCAAATGCCTTCTCGTACGATTTCAAAGCTTCTTCCGTCTTGCCCTGCTTTTCGAGCATTCTTCCAACCGCTACGTATATATCGTAGTTCTGCGGTGCCAAGGCCTTGGCTTTATTATAGGCATTAAGAGCATCTTCCGTCCTGTCTTCAACCAGATAGTTGGTATTTTCATAAACCAAGCCCAGGTTTTGCCAGCTCTGAAAATTATTCTTGTCTATCTCGCAAGCAACCTTAGCAGAACTCTCCGCTTTGGAAGCATTATCCTTAACCGAATTCCTCTGCTCCTCTTTTTTATCCTTGGTCGTCCATCTCTGTTCAAAGTCATCGCTCGCCTTTATCAAATACAATTGAGAAAGGCCTATCTCGTATTCGCTTGATTTCCATAACCGTGTCGCTTTTTCCATGCTATCAATCGACTCAATGATTGCCCCGTTATTTTTAAAATTCTTTATCGACTTCTGATACGACACCTCCGCCCTGTAATAATTAATGAAATTAAAAACGATTAATCCCAAAAATACAAAAAACAAAGAAAAAACCGCTTTGGCCACATTCTTTGACATTTCCGATATCTCAAAGACTCTTTCTTCTCCTTTTTGCTGCCCATCCCACAACCCCAAGGCAAAGAACAATAAAACCAAAGAAATAATATCGATTCTGTAGAAAAACATGAGCAAGGACAAACAGAAAACAGCCGGAAACAATATATCCCTCACGTTAACCGTCTTATCATCTCTTTCTCTTTTAAAATCCAAAAAATATTTGAATCCCTGATAATAGAAAAATATTATCAAAAGCAAGAAAAGCAACATTCCTGCAGCTCCGATAGTGACAAGCAGAGTCAATAAAGGAATCGCTCCTTCGTTAAAAACCAAAGAAGAACCGGCCAGATTAATCTCCTTGTCTTTATTCAAAGCGAATTGGTATTGATAGGTTGACGGTCCGGAACCGATAAAGAAATTCTTAATGCTTTCGGTTAAGCTGTTTTCGGCAACACCCCAGCTTGATTCATAAGAAAGACGGGGCTCACTATAGTGCCCTCCCCAAGGATTGGGCAAAAAGAACAAAGCTAAAAATATCAAAAGCAAAGATAAAGAGAATACCGCTTTCTTTCTTTTTAATTTAAAACCGCTTTCAATGGCACTCCTCCAAAAAATAAAGAATGTTCCCGTAGCCACAAAGAACCAAGACAGTTTAAAGTCAATCAAAAATAAAGAAATAAAGAAGATTATAAAAAACACCCCCATTGAAGAAACCTTAACCCAATTGTATCCTTTTCCTTTTCTAAAATAATTAAGATTATTGAAAACGAAAGAAATAAGGAGGGTTAAAGCAATTGAAATGACGATTGAAGATGCGGCGATATTGTCAAAAAGAGAAAGCTTGGCTCCGGTAAACTTGCTTATCAAATACATGATTGATAAAATAACCGAACCGGTCACAAAAAATTCCAACACCTTTAAGACGTCTCTTCTTTTGAGCCAGCTGGCGCAATAAAAAACAACCAGGCAGGATAAAAAAACAACAAAAGAATCGGCCTGAATCGGCTTTCCCCAAAAACTCAAAAAGAAATTCTTTGAAAAAAGAAAGGAAACAAAAAAAGAAAAAGAAAGATACAATACCAGTCTTTGAATCGGACTGTCCCTGAAAACAACTTTCTTTGAATTAAAGACATCCAAGAGTTCGATAAAGAAAATAATGAAAGCAAAGACCAGAAGAAGGGCTTTCTCATTCAAAACCTGAGGGACGCCTATTTGTTGAATAAAGAAAAAAGGTAATAAGAATACAAATACGCAAAATATGTATTTGGATATTTTATCAAGATTAACCATAGCCCTATTTTACACCACTTGCTGAATTTTGCCCAGCCACATATCCGGTGGTCCAGCACATTTGCAAATTATATCCTCCCGAAGGACCGTCCAGATCAATCGCTTCTCCGGCGAAATAAAGATTGTTAATCAATTTCGACTTCATTGTTTTAGAATCTATCTCTTTTAAAGAAATTCCTCCATGGGTCGCCATCGCCCTATCAAAACCAAGAAGTCCGATTACACTCAATTCGATACCCTTCATGTATTTAACCAGTCTTCCCCTCTCTTCTTTGGTCAAATAGTTCGGCTTTTTATCCAAAGAAACTCCGCTGAAATTCATGATAAAAGCTGACAACTTCTCGGTATAAATATCTGATAAACATTTTAAAATATGCTTGCTCCTGTTTTTATTAAAAACTCTTTGCAGATAATTATCGGCTTCATCAATGCTTTTACCTCCGAACAAATCCAAAACAATTTTAACTCTGCCCTTAACCAATAAATCTCCGATAAACCTGCTCATGTTTAAAATCAACGGGCCGCTTAACCCGAAATGGGTAAACAGTATTTCCCCTTTTTCTTCTTTGATTCTCTTTCCATTCTGCATCAAAGAAACGGAAACATTATCCAATGAAATTCCCTGCAAATTCTTTGTCCATTCCTCTTTGGTTTCAATCGGAGTCAAAGCCGGCTTTAAATCACTGACTTTGTGCCCTATCTTTTTAATCAAATTAAAAGCTTCTCCAGTTGAACCGGTGACCGGATATGATTTCCCCCCTACGGAAAATATGTAATTCTTTCCTTTTATTTCTTTTTTATTGGACAAGAGGACGAAAGATATTCCTTTTTCATCCATTTTAATGTCCTTAACCTCTGAGGAAAATATGATATCCACCTTCTTTTTCTTCAATATGGAAATTAAAACATTTAACACGTCTTTAGCCTTTTCGGAAACAGGATAAACTTTTCTGTTCTCTTCTTTCAATTCGAGACCGAAGCTTTCAAAAAACTCCATGGTTTCCTCGACACCGAAAAAAGAAAGAGAAGACAAAAGAAAATCACCTTCCTTTCCGAACTTGGAACAAAAATCTCTATCATTCTCAATGTGAGTCAGATTGCATCTTCCTCCTCCGGTTAACAAAAGCTTGACTCCCAGTTTGGGATTCTTCTCAATCAAAACCGTCTTGGCTCCAGCTTGTGCAGAAGAGATAGCCGCCATCATTCCGGCCGGGCCTCCCCCGATTACAACAACATCGTATTCCATATTATTTTCCACTTTTAATTTCAATGACATCTCCATCGGAAACAACATATTCTTTCCCTTCCGTTCTAATCAATCCTTTTTCTCGAGCTCCGGCAAATCCCCCGGACTCAATCAATTTTTCCCAATTAATTACTTCGGCCCTGATAAAGGTGTCTTCAAAATCGCTGTGAATGACTCCTCCGGCCTGCGGAGCCCTGTCTCCCCTGTGAATCGTCCAAGCCCTGGTTTCGTCCGGCCCAGTAGTCAAAAATGTTATCAATCCCAATAGCTTGTATGATTCTTTAATCAACTCATTGAGTTTCGGCTCGGGAGAAAGACCGAAAGACTCTCTTTCTTCTTTAGTCATATCCCCGCTTTCCGACTCGGTCAAAACATCCATGAAAAGATATGACCAATTGTTCTTCTTAAAAGCTTCCAAAACTTCCGAAGAAACATCTTTTTCTTCTCCGTTTAATAAATACAAACGAGGCTTTGAAGAAAGCAATTGATAGCTCTTAATTATTTTTCCCTCCTCTTCTTCCCAATCTAAATCAGACAACATCTTTCCTTCTTTCAATAAAGCATATACTTTTTTTAAAACTTCCATTTCTTTAAGAGCTTTCTTGTCTCCCGACTTTATCTCCTTTTCCAAAGAAGACAATCTCTTTTCAACAGTATCCAAATCCTTCAAAATCATTTCCATGTCCAAAATCTCCTTGTCTTTCAAAATATCTATAACCTGCCTTGTGTTAATAATATTCTCATTCTTAAAACAACGAAGAACGTAGACGATGGCATCCACCTCCCTGATATTGGCCAAAAACTTATTCCCCAATCCCTCTCCCTTGCTTGCTCCTTCAACCAATCCGGCAATATCCACGAATTCTATCGTCGTGTATATCTTTTTCGCCGAATGGGTTAGTTCGGCCAATCTATCCACTCTATGATCGGGAACGGCAACAACACCGACATTGGGTTCGATGGTACAAAAGGGATAATTGGCTATATCCACCTGCTTTTTGGTTATGGTCTGGAATAAGGTCGACTTTCCCACATTAGGAAAGCCGACGATTCCGATATGCAATGACATTATTTTTTATCAATTAGTATTTCCGCTTCTCTCCTTAATGACTCCAATTGCTTCTTTGGTATATTAACCCTTTTCCCGAATTTTTCAATGTTTAAAGAAAAAATATCATTAACCAGCATCACTCTCTCCTTTCTCAACGCTTCGGCCAGATATCCTTTGAAAGAAGGTAAAATGGTAATCGGGTACAATTTTTTAGCTTCAACCATGTCTTCCAGTCCTTCCTCTTTGGGATAATTCCATCCCAATAATTCCAATCCCTTGCAAGACGAATACCTTATCGCCTCATCGGTAAACTGGGCATTGGTGACAATCAAAAAATTAACACTTTTATCCTTAAATCTTCCGCTGTTCTTAACGTCATCCAAAATGGCAAAGCTTTTCAAGCAAACATTGACATCAACCTTGTCTCCAGATTTATTCCTGTACTTGCATTCTCCCAAATAAACCGAATTTTCCTTGAAAGACAAAAAGTCTATTTCGTATTGAGAACACTTTCCGTGAATAATCATGCTCGGTTCTATCCTCATTTCGTAATGAGAAAGAACTCTTCTCGCGAAATCCTCAAAAACAAAACCGGCCGGACCCAATTTCTTCATCGCATCCTTCAAACTGAATCTCATAGCCAATTGAAGGTTTTCTTTCTTCAGCCTGTTTCTTATCCTCTTAAAAATCTCGGCCGTTGTAATATTCTGATAAACTTCTTTTTCTATCTCCCTGCTGATTTCTTTAGCCAAAGATGAGGACGCACCCGCCCTCATCGCTGAATTGTAGACTTTCTTCACGGAGAACGGTTCTATTTCTCCATTATATTTTATAACCTTTATCAAAGAAGGCATATTACTCAAACTTTGATTTAATATCTTCCTTTACCTTTTGATAGTTCTTTTCCAATCTCTTGACCCTGAAGCTGTTCTTAATGTATTCGAGGCCGAAAAGAATGATAATTACTCCGACAAAATAAGCGAATATCTTCAATGCTTCAACCGGATAGATGATAAAAGAAACTCCCAAAGCAATAGCAACAACCCCGGTCACAAACAATATCCACCAGTTTCCGCTGACTTCTTTGACATAGTTATCGATAACGTTAACTATGAAAAATCTTGATTTGTTTTCCATATTTTTATAATTACCTGTTATCTCCGCTTCCGTGGAGTTCATTTCTCTGATATCTTGATTCGAGCTTCTCAATATTCTTTGAAGCAACATCTTCCAAATTAATCTTCAATTCGGTTGAAAGATTAGCCACATACCACAAAACGTCTCCCAATTCCTTGGTTATCTCTTCTCTCTTCTCGTCGGAAACAATTCCGTTCCCATCTCTTATAACCTTCTTTATTTTTTCAGCCACCTCTCCGGCTTCTCCGGCCAAGCCCAAGGTGGGATAAATAAAGTTATTGTCTTTATTGGGATAAATCGCTGTTTTTCTTGAAAATGTCTGGTATTCCTGAAATGTCATATTTTTATGTTATTATTTATTATCTCTTAAAGAATTATACAATGAATAGGCAGCGACTCCACCCAATAATGCCGTAATCAGCTGGGGCCAGCTCATCATCACCGCAATATTTGAAGCAACCGCCTCTTTCACAAAAAAATGTATCAAATAATTGCTAATCAAGAACAGAAAAGAAAATTTAAGCAATGCCGCTGGTACCAATCCCAAAAAGAAATTCTTCTTTCTTAATAAATCAAAAATTAAAACCAAGAGAATGTTGCCCATGATGATAAAAGGAACCATCGGTGCCATTACCCAAGGAAGCAATCCAGTAAAAAGAGAAATAATGCTTGGGACGAAACATAAGACAGCCGCTCCCGGAAGACCGAACAACATCACCGACATCAAAAGGGAAGCATTGACTATTGTTCCGGTGATAAACTGATTGCCGATTAATGGTGCAAAAAGAATTAGAGCCAGAGCCAATAAAAACTGCGATGATTTCAATAAAGACCTGTTTAATGATATTGCCTGTTCCATATTTTTATTTAATTATTTTAATCTTGTCTTTTTCTTTGGGAGAATAATGAGTATGGCAAATCTTATGGATGATATTCTTGTCTTTAAAGAATTCGTCGTATAACAGTTTGACAACCGGGCTTTCATGAGCCAAACGCATTCCCCATCCTTTATCAATATCATACAAGGCATCCGCCCTCTTCTTCCTTATATCCTTATCTGTGGGCATCGGCTGTCCGCCTCCTCCGATACAGCCTCCCGGGCAAGCCATCACTTCAACATAATCATATAAATCGGGGGCTTCTTTCAGTTTTTCCAAAAGACATTTGGCGTTTCCCAATCCGTTGATGATTGCTATCCTGACGGGAATGTCTCCTATTTTAACAACGGCGTCTCTGCATCCTTCCATTCCCCTGACCTCCTTAAATTCAATCTGCTTCAATTTCTTTCCGGTGACTTTTTCATAAACGGTGCGCAAAGCCGATTCGGTCACTCCTCCGGTCGCTCCGTAAATAACTCCGGCTCCGGTATATTTATCCCAAGGACTGTCCGGCTCCTCATCTTTCAATCCGGCCAAATCAATTTTCTTTCTCTTCAACAAACATCCAAGTTCTCTGGTCGTTAAGACATAATCAATCGGCTTCATCCCGTCGACACTCAATTCTTCGCGAGTCGCTTCGAACTTCTTCGAAGTGCAAGGCATGATAGAAACAACAACAATGTTTTTCGGATTGATTTTTTCCTTTTCAGCCAGATAAGTTTTGGTCAACCCGCCCAAGATTATCTGTGGCGACCTGACCGTAGTCAGATTGGAAATAAACTGAGGGTAATTCAATTCAACATATTTAACCCAAGAAGGACAGCAGGAAGTAAACATGGGCAAACCCTTTTTCTCGGTCAATCTTTCAATCAGCTCTCCGCCTTCTTCAATGGTCGTGACATCGGCTCCGACCGAAACATCAAATACCCTGTCCGCTCCCAATTTTCTGATTCCGGCGACCATCTTTCCCGTCACCACCGCTCCGTAATCCAAACCGAACTCTTCTCCCAAGCTGCTTCTGATTGAAGGAGCAAACTGGAAAACAACGAACTTGCCTTCGTCTGCCAATGCTTTTTCAACATCTTTAATCGCATTGACTTCTTCAAACGCTCCGCTCGGACAGTGAATCAAGCATTGTCCGCAATAAATACAATCTATTTTCTCGTCTTTTGAGGGAGCAACTTCCCAGAAATTTCCATTCTCTTCAATGTTTAAAAATCCGACTCCCTGCTTTTTACACATGGCCACGCAATTATGACAGTCAATGCATTTGGAGCTGTCGAAAATAATCGACGGACCAAACTGATATTTGGGAAAATTATCTTTCCTGTCTTTAAACTCCGATATCTTTATCCCGCAATCCTTGGCCAAAGCCAATAAACGGCAATGGTGTTGTTTGACGCAAGTTCCGCATTTTTCAATATGTTGAGAAAAGATAAGCTCGAGATTGGTCTTCCTTATCTTATGTATTTCCGGAGAATCGGTGATAACCTCCATTCCTTCTTCTATTTCAACCGAACATGATGTATGTAATCCCTTTCTTCCGGCGATTGAAACCATGCATAAACGACAGCTGGTTTCCGGCTCTAAATCGGAATGATAGCAGGCGGAAGGAATTCTGATATTGTTTCTTCTGGCAACCTGAAGAACGGTCTCTCCCAAAACTCCTTCAACTTCCTTGCCGTTGATTTTTAATTTAATATTTTTCATCTTTTAATAACTTTTTCAATTAAACTCTGGAAAGGAACGGGAATTCCCCTTCCCAAGGCGCAAAAACTCGACTCTCTTAAACTCAAAAATAAAGAGTCCAATACTTCGTAATCAAGCTTTCTAGTCTTGACCATCTCATAAATCCTATAAGCCCCTTCTCGGCAAGGAACGCACTTGTCGCAATTGCCGATATGGAAAAACTCGGCCCATTTCTGCATTAAATCGAAAACATCAGTTTTATTCTTGTCGAATATTGTGATTGAACCGGCTCCGGTCACCGGCTTATTCAACTCTTCCGGCAACATGATTTCTCCGGAAGCCCCCCCGCCCACCTGAACGAAGAAATCAACAGCGGGATAATTCTCCGTCTTTCTTAAAACTTGGAAAATGGTCATATCTTCGGGCAATTCAAAAACTCCGGAATTAATAACATCTCCATTAACCGAATAGAATCTTGTCTTCTGATACTCTCCTTTGTCAATCTTTGAAACATAGTAGAAAGTTTCGACATTGTTCATCAAAGTAGGACAGCCGAACAAGCCGTAATCGGTTAAGAAAGGAGGCCTTTTTCTCGGTTCGGCTCTCTTGCCTTCGATCGATTCAACGGCGGAAGTTTCTTCCCCTCCGATATATCTGGCTTTCTTTTCGAAAAGGATAATATTTCTTTTGCCGATAACTTCAAGCAACCTGTCTTTGAATTTCTTGTAATAATCTTTGTTGATGTAAATATATCCCGTATCGGCTCTAACCGCTTTCATGGCAATATCGATTCCATTAACCAAATCTTCCGGATATTTCTCAATAATATATCCGTCTTTAAAAACATTCGGCTCTCCTTCACTGGCATTACAAACAACGTACTTCCTGTCGCCCTTGGCTTTCTTGACCAGTTCCCACTTTGTCGCCGTGGGGAAACCGGCCCCTCCCCGGCCTTTCAATCCCGCCTCTTTTAATTTCTCGATAATATCTTTCATTGTTTTTTAAAAAAATTCTTAAACCAATAACCGTGTAAAATCCAGTGGAAAACAGTCAAAACGACAAAGACTCCCGCCGAGAAAAGATGAACGTTCTTCCAGTAGGCATGTAAACCGTTCCCTCTTGTTCCGTAAAGCATCATCAATCCGGAAAGAACAATAGCGACAAAGAACAAAAACATTATTATATTGTTCAGCTTGTTTAAGTTCATATTAATTATTCATAAAGACAACATAATTAAGAAATGTAGCGAAGATTACCCAGAACAGATAAGGAAGCATCAAATAGGTCGCTGTTTTGGATTTTTCATTAAAAGATTTGATTGTCAAAATTATCATTACCAGCAATATCAATATTTCAACAAAAGCCCAAAAATACTGATGAAGTCCGAAAAAGATCGGCGTCCACAACAGATTAAGAATCAATTGAATAGAAAATAAAGACAACTGTTTCTTGGTTTCGCCCTTCTTCCAAACCAGATAAGCGGCTATTCCCATCAAAATATACAAGATGGTCCAAACCGGGGCAAATACCCATGAAGGCGGAAAGAAATCCGGCTTATAAATCTGCGAATAGGTACCTACCATTGAAAATTGGGAGCTTAAATATCCTCCCAGCAAGGGAACGGCGACAAAAAAGAGCAGGGAAAGGATTTGATTTGTCTTCTTTTTCATATCTCTTAAATTATATTTCTTTTTATCCGATTATACAACTTGACATAAAATGGAAGTATTTTAGGCTAAATCTTCAATCCATATTGAGAAACCGCCTCTGTTTTCAATATGTCTCTTAACGAACTTAAAGGAAAAACCACTTCTTGTCTCCCGGCAGCGTACGGAGCTATCTTGTCTTGATCGAAATAAAAAACGATTACCTCTTTATTGAAAGTAAAAATCGAATAATTCTCTTCCTTGGGACCGGCTCCTTCCTTTATCGACTCTTCGTCGCTGAATTCACTTTCTTTGTTTATCTTCAATAAATATTGTATTGAGCGCTCGGAAAGATTATTAATATATCCCGATGACAACAAATCGGACAAAGAAATGATTTTATTATTCTTCAAATCGTAATTGAAACTTTGAGAAGTGTTAAATGGATGAGCCCACCCGGTATATTTTGAAATTTCAAACCTGATACTGACAAAATCGTTATTAACCTCAAAAGGATCATAAAATATTTTTAAGGTATTTTCTCCGTCCCAAGCATCGGGCTTTCCCATTTCTTCCTTAAAAGAAGAAACTATCTTTTCCACAAAATTACTGATTTCAATATTCACCTCTCCGTTTTCAACCGCTCCGACAGACGGATACATTATTTCAATTGAATAATTTTTTCCTTCTTCATTTTTCTTTTCCAAAAACACGTACGGCTTGATTATTTTAAAGGTTCCTTTGATATCATCAACTCTTGAAACCATAGAAAGGTACTCTTCTCCCCATTGTTTGTCGCTTCTTAAAGGATCTTTGGAATAAACAAAAGCGAAGACATTGCTATTGTCTCTGTTCAAATATTCTCCCTCATGTTTTTGCTCTTTCTCCCAAGAAGAATAAGGAACGATTGCGATTTTGAAAAGATTGGCATCATTGTAATCAAAAGAAACATATCCCTCTTCTTCTTTAACCTGGTATTTATTCTCCCAATCGCGAGGAAGTTTCAAAGAAAAGCTGAATTTATCATTGGTATAAACAATGGGATTGACCACTCCTTTTTCGCATTTGCCATTATATAAATCCCAAACATTGCAGACATTTCCCGAAAAAAAGGAGCAATTGCCATCTTCGATATCGTTGGTGTTGCCGGTAATGTCGTATTTACCGCCCAATATGGCACAATAGACAGCCGCCTCGGTTATATATCCGGTTACTTTAAATCCCCCGACGGGACATTCATTGCTCAATAAAGATAAAGCTTCGCACTGTCGATTGTCTTCAAAAAAACAAATCTCGTATTCTTTTCCGTCTCCCCTCTTTTTTGTTTCCACAAAGCCACCTTTGTTTGTGCAATTCTTTGACTCCAGAGAAACATTGATTCCGGGAATTTGCGGAACACCTACCTTGCCGTCAAGAAAAAAGAAAACGGCAACTACCAAAACTATTAAAATCAAACAAGCCACCAATAATTTATTCTTCATATTTCTAATTTTTAATTTCAATGATTCCGTTCTTGATGCTTTCAGATAAATCTTCACCTGACCTGCTTGCCAATCCTTCTAAAAAAAATTTCTGCTCTTCCGCTTCCATTAACTGCGCCTGAGCACTTTTGTTTTTAATTCCGTACAGATTATAAACTTTCTTGTCCGGATATATTTCCATTCCTACTCCCAATCCTTCCTGTGTTTCTTTTGAAAAATACTGGTCGAAAACAAAATTGCCCAAAGAATAGAATATTAATTTGCCATTATACTCCTCGACATTCTGAACCACATGAGGATGGCCTCCGATAATCAAATCCGCTCCCGCATCAATCATCTTATGGGCCAAGTCTTCCTGAGCTTCGGAATTAACTGTCTTGTATTCGGTTCCCCAATGAACCAAAACGACCAAGAAAGACTCCGGGTTATAAAACTTGGTCTCTTCTATCCAATCGGCGATGACGCTGTTTGAACAATTGCTGGGATAGGTCACATTGACCGAATAGAAAGTGATGCCGTCCTTTTGATAAGAATAGTCGGCGTCGCACTCAATCGGATCTCCGGAATAATTAATCCCGTTTTCGGAAAGAATGCTTTTGGTTTCTTTAAGACCCTCCGTTCCCATGTTTTTAGTATGATTATTGGCCAAAGAAACCAATTTGAAATTTCCCAGCTTCAAAGAATCGATTATTTTCTTGTCGAAAGAAAACGTTAATGACGCATCGGAGAACTCTTTCGGACTCTCATTGATCGGACCTTCCAAGTTACCTATCGAAAAATCAAAAGTTTTCAAAAAGTCGGCAATCATATCCATCGGATAGGTAAAAGAGGTTTTTTGCATCATATCCTCGACTCCCCGGTCAAACATCATGTCGCCCACAAAAACCATCTTTTCCGGGACATATTCTTCTTTTTTGACCGCTTCATCGACTACCGAAGAAAGATCGGCCGGAGCCGGTTTAAGATTAAATCCGCCGAAAATCTGTCCGGCGCAAAACAAGAAAAAACCTATAAATACGATAAGGATTATCTTCCCTTTCATAGTCCAATTATATCATACAAGACCTTGAGGGGAAACCCTTAAAATGGTAAAATATGGCCATGGTTAAAAAAGAGGTAAAATACAAAGAAAAATACCATCCCATCAAGTTCCCGAAGGACGGACAGAAGCACGACCACATTATCGAATGGTGGTATTTCAACGGCAACCTCAAAGCCAAGAACGGTAAAACCTTCTCATATATGAACTGCCTTTTTGCAGCCAAGCCGGACAAGGTGGATATACCTTTTCTTAAAAACGGCTTCATTAAAGAGCTTTTCTTTTCCCACTATCTTTTAAGCAACAACGACAAAGAATTCAAAAACAAAACCAATCCTCTTTGCGTAATCGACCCCAACAGCTTCACCAAGCCGATGCTTTGGGTCAACTATGACAATTCCTGCCTGATTGAAGAAATAGAACCTTTTAAATACCACATTGTCAATGATTTTATCGACCTTTATCTGGAATCGGATAAAAGACCTCTCTTGGTTAATAAAACAGGATTCCTTGATTTGAAGATAAAGACAACTTATTATTATTCCTTAACCAGACTGAGAACCAAGGGGTTGGTTAAAGAAAAAGACAAATGGATTCCGGTTGAAGGACTTTCCTGGATGGACCATCAATGGGCCCAAACCCCTCTGACCGATGACGACAAGTGGAAGTGGTTTTCCATTCAACTGGAAAACGATTGCGATATTGTCTGCTTCGTCTACGGCGACAAAATAAAAACCGGGCACGCCAGCATGATTGACGAAAATTGTATTATAAAGAAAACCAAGAAAATAGACATTGTTCCGACGGGCATAAAATACAAAAATAAAAAAACCGGCGGCGAATACGACCTTCAATACGAAATAAACATTCCCGAATTTAAAATAAAACTAAAAACCACTCCCTTCAAGAAAGAACAGGAAATGGTTTTTGAAACAATCAAGTACTGGGAAGGAGGAATAGGAGTTGAAGGAACAATGAACGATGAGAAGGTTTCGGGAAAGGGATTCTGCGAACTGGTAACCGAACCGAGAGAAAGCATTGCCAAGTACATCATCGGAAAAGCCAAAAACCCGATGAAAAATATCCAGACCATTTCCGACCTTTCTATAAAATCGATTTATCTCTTAAGCCAGAAAAAAAGAAAATAAAAATTACTTTGATAATCTTTTTATTTCTTTTTTAATCTCTTCAATGACCTCGGGATTGTATATTTTTTTGTTCTTGCCGTCTTTAATTGATACTACATAAAATACAGCTCCACCGTATTTATCTGTAAATTTTTCATGGGTCTTCTTTTGCAGCTCTCTTTCTTTAAAGATTTGCGATATATGAGATGTTCCGCCAGCTGGTTTTATTTGCAGTCCAATGTATTTATTCTTTATTTTGATAAAAAAATCGACATTGAATTTTCTGTCCCATTCATCGGAAGCAGGCTCTATTTTTATATTTAAAATATTTTGCAGCTGACCATAAACTGTTTTTCTTTCCGTGTCGTATCCATCAAAGGTTCTTTTTATCACTAAATCGATGACATAGTCTACGCAATCTTTTTCGGTTATAACATCAACTTCCGATGATATAACTTCGGTAATTTTAATGTACAGCTTCTTTCCAAGCTCAACTATGTGTTTCTTGGGTTTTACATTATCGAAATAATACCTTTCCCATTCTTTAACGTCCTTGGGAGCACACATCCTAATCGCCTCGGAAACTGCACCCACATTTCTCTTGTAATTGAACTGAAATCTATTGGTTGCCGAATTCAATATCCATTCTTTAGCCATATTAATTACTTTATTTTAAATTGATAAATTTTTCTTTATACTTATAATTAGTATTTTTATCTACCTCAACCAATTTACTCTTAATCAGGTGCGCATTTATGAACGTCTTATTCTGCAAATATAAATAGCAAAATAAATTATTTTGTTCATCGTACTTTATTGAATCAAATTTTAAAAATACTCTTTTCCCTTTTATTTTATCATTTAAATAATTAATCGCCGCGGCAATAGTTTTCGGATTTTTATTTATTCCCAACAATCGAACCGATATGTCATTATTTAATTTAACCAATTCAGGACTTATTATTTCTTTTACCGTAAATAGCTTTTCTTTATTGCTTGAGCTATTCCCGTCTATTTTTGATCCAAATTGCATTTTTTTCGGATCTATTTTTTTGTCCAGCTTATGCGAATCTTTAAAAATATATGGCAATTGGCTTATCTCTTTTTCAAAATCAATATCTTTTTCTTTTTGACGAAAATATTTAACTATATCTTGGTTAAAATTTAAAGAATTTTCAGCACCTATTTTTTCCTTTATAATAGGCAAAAATTGCTGATTAATCTCGTAACCGACAGAGTTGCGTCCGAGATTTTTAGCAGCCAAAGAGGTCGTTCCGCTTCCCAAAAAGGGGTCAAGCACGGTATCGCCCATAAAAGAAAACATTTTAATCAATCTTTTGGGTAATTCTTCCGGAAACATAGCGACATGACCGTTCTGTTTGACACCATTAAAATTCCAATGCCCCCTAAAGTATTCGTTCCATTCTTCTTTGCTGAGTTTTGATTTGTCTTTGACTTTTTTATCAACTTTTGGAGCCTCTCCCTGTTTCTTAAAAATTAAAATGAACTCGTAATCCAATTTAATGATTCCGTTTCTGGGATAAGGAAAGCTTCCCATTATTGTGGCTCCGCCCGTCGTATTCGTCGTCGTAGTTTTTTGCCAAATGACGGCTCCCATGTAATCAAATCCGATTGTTTCGCAAAATTTAATAATTTCCGTCCTTATGGGAATTATCTTATAGCGACCATAATAAACGGAACGAGCAAACTGATCGCCGATATTTATGCAAAGCCGACAGCCATCATGCAAAACTCGATTGCATTCACTCCAGACCAAATTCAAATTATTTATGTATTTTTCGTAAGAATCATGAAAACCGATCTGATTATCGGTTCCGTAATCTTTTAATTGCCAATAAGGAGGAGATGTTATAATTAAATGCGCACTGCCAGCAGGCAGCTCCTTCATTCTTCGAGAATCTCCTATTATAATATTGTGGACGGTCTTCATGCCTCAATCATAACAAAAAATCGGTATTGTGTAAATTTAAGCTCAGTGCTTCATTCTTCTTTCTTTCCATCTGCCCGAAGTGAAAACAAAATAACCAATAAAAGAAGAAATAATCATGGTTATGGGGAAAGACCAGCAAACTCCGTAAAATCCCAGAGAAGTGTGGGATAAGAAAAATGCCAAAGGAAGTCTCAGGACCCAGAAAGCAAAAACCGACAAAATCATTGAAGTTATTGTGTCTCCGGCTCCGATAAAAGTTCCGTTAAATATCTGCTGCAAGCCAAAGAAGCCGAAAGACAGGGCTATTATTTTGATATACTGAGTGCTTTGGCGTATCACTTCGTGGTCGCCGGGGATAAAAATGGTGGCAATCTCCTCGGCAAAAAGGAAAATAAATGTTCCGGCAACGGTTAAAATCCAGAAAGATATTTTGGCCACCGACCTGGTAACCGCCTCGGCTCTTTCCATCCTGCCCGCTCCGATATCTCTTCCCACCATTATTGAAGTTGACATCATGAAAGAAAGGGAAAGAATCATGATTAAACTCATAACATCTCCTCCGACTCCGTAAGCGGCGATACTCGAAGTCCCGAATTTAATCACAATGACATTGACCAGAAATAATCCGGTTGAACGCATCAGCTGTTCCGCCGAACTGGGAATCCCTATTTTCAAAATCTTCTTTATTTCTTTTGTATCCGGCTTGAAATATTCTTTCTTGAAAGTAATTCCACTCTTGCCGCTTAAGATAAGCCAAAGAGCTATCAAAACATTGATTGACTCGCAAAAAACACTGGCCAAGGCGGCGCCCATGGTTCCCATTGCCGGAATCGGACCAAACCCGAAGATAAAAACAGGATCGATTAGAAAGTTAAGAATAACCGTACCGACCATTATAAAAAGAGGCAGATTAACATTCCCCAAAGCCCTCATTGTCGATTGATAAACGGCAAAAGCAAAGACAACAAAAATAGTGGCGAAATACAATTCCAGATAAGAAACCGCTCCGTAAGGAATCAAATTTTCCGCCCCGATCATCTTTATCAAATAAGGAGAAGCCAAGTATCCCAAAACCGACAAGGCAAGAGAAACAAAAACCATCAGCAATATCAACTGAGCCGATACGTGGTTTATCTTCTCCTGGTCTTCCCTTCCTTTATGATGTGAAACCATTACCGTTCCCGAGGTAAACAAACCGGCACCGAGAGAGATGACTAAAAAGATTATGGGATAACAGACCGAAACCGCGGCCAAGCTTTCCGCATTCAAACGGCCAAGCCAAAAAGCATCGGTAATCGAATAGGCCGAAGCTAAAAAGTTGGCTATGGCAATCGGGATGGCTAGCTTAAAAAACTGCCTCCAGATTGATTCTTCATTTATCTTTACCTCTGTCATAATCTTTTAAAAACAAAAAGCCAGGTCGCCCCAGCTTCTTGCCCTTGATTCAAAAATTTTTATCTTAGTGAAAACGAAGCTTTGACGGTAATCATTATTTCTTTTTCTACTGTTGAAGTATCGTAGTTGCCGTAGTCGGAAATATCAACTGAATTGGGCTGCATCACCTGAACCACTCCCATGCTGGCTGATTTCAAGCTTCCAACCTTCTTTCCGGTTGACTGGGCGATGCTTTCCGCTCTGTTTTGAGCGTCTTTCATGGCATCGGGCAATAAAGTAACCCTTACCTCCGGAAGCTTAGTGTAGTAGTATTCGGGGGAATAAGCCGAGAAAATAACTCCTTGATCAATGACCGACTGAACATTCTTGGAAAGATTCTTAATCTTTTCAATGTCCGTAGACTGTATCATTACATTCTGGGCCAAAGTATATTCTTCGGGAGCATTGGCCTTGTCATAATTATAATTCTTCTGCATAGAAACAGGAGAAATGGTCATTTCGGCATCGGTAATTCCATTACTCTTCAAGAAATTAGAAACAATGGTTTCATCATTTTTCATCTGAGTATACCCGTTCTTCAGGTTGGAAGCCAAAACTGTTCTAGTAAAACTGGAGTTCCATTTGACCATATCGGCTGTGACTGCCTGTTTGGCCGAACCGGTAACGCTCAAAGTATTGTCGGCTTCCTTGATTTGAAACAAAGTGTAAGAAACCAAAGATAATCCGATAATGAAACAAATTCCCAGAATCAGTGAATTTTTAATTAAGTTTTTCTCTAAAATTTCCATATTTTTAAATTTATTATTATATAACCCTATAATAGCACTGCAAAAATATTTGTAAAGCTATACCTCGTACTCATTGCCATACAGGGGGACAATGATGTCCGATTTAATAACCCCCTTGAGAATAGAAGCGAATGATTGCCCGGCATCCTGGTCTCCGTGGACGATAAAAATTCTTTTTGGCTTGGGATTATTCATAACATCAACCCAATTAAGAAGCGTCACCTGGTCGGCATGAGAAGAAAAAGAAAGAATTGAAGCAACCTCAGCCTTAATCTGAATTTTCTTTCCCTCGATTTCAACCATCTTTTCTCCACTAATCAATTTCCTTCCCAGAGAACCTTCAGGCTGATAGGAAATAATCAAAAGAGTGTTGGCAGAATTGCCCAAATGTTTTTTCAAATAGCTCTTTATCCTTCCCCCTTCGAACATACCGCTTCCGGCAAGAATAATCTTGGGCGGGATGGCTCTTTCGGCAATTCCGGCCTGAGAGGTGTTATTAATCATTAACAACCCTTTAAAATCGAACAAATCGTCTCCTTTTTCAATCAAAGCCTTGGCTTCCCTGTCATACAGTTCGGGATATCTCTTGTATATTCCTGTCGCCTTGATAGCCAAAGGACTATCTAAAAAAACGGGGATATAGGGAATCTTCTGATTCTCAACCCAGTTATTCAATTCATATAATAATTCCTGCGTTCTCTCCAGAGCGAAAACCGGAATCATCAAAACTCCCTGCTTCTCAATCACCTCTTCTATCTTTTTCTTCAAAACTTCTCTGCCTTTTTCTTTGGGCTCATGAAGTCGGTCTCCGTAGGTCGATTCGACAAAAACAATATCGGCTCCGGATATAAGCTCAGGGTCTTTGACGATCGGTGCCGGAGGATTACCCAAATCTCCCGAAAAAACCAGCTTCTTTTCCTTGTCTCCGTCCTTCAGCCAAACTTCAAAAATGGAGGAACCGAGAATATGCCCGGCATCTCTCATCCTTATCGACACACTATTGTTTATCTTCTTCTGTTCTCCATATGACAAACAGGTGAAAAACTTTGTTAGAGAAAAAATATCCCCTTCGGTGCACAAAGGAGCAACGAAAACCTTTCCCTCTTCCCTAGAAACCTTCAGTGCGTCCAATAAAATAATCTCCGTTAAATCTCTGGTCGGAGCGGTGGAATATATCCGACCCCTGAATCCGTCCATGAAAAGCTTGGGCAATCTTCCGCAGTGGTCAAGGTGGGCGTGGGTCAAGAGAACAAAATCAATGTCCTTCGGCTCGAAAGAAAAATCTTTAGTATTCTTTTCTTCCGAAGCTCCCTGGAACATTCCGCAGTCGACTAAAAATTTGGTTTCTTCCGATTCCACCAAGATGCACGATCCGGTTACTTCCCGGCAGGCTCCATGAAAAGAAATCTTCATGTCTATGGCTCAAATAATGAATCCGGCTTAAATATTATTCTTTTAACCTGAGGAAATTGTCTCACCGTTTTCAACATTTCTTGCATCATAATACCGACCCGGCAGGAACCTCCGCTGGTAAAGCCGGGGACTTCGGTAAATTCCAATGTTAATGTTCCGTCGTCGCTCAAATTAGAACCCAACAATTTAAACTCGGGGTTGGGATATTCGGTTGTAAATCCGCTTGATTTCTCTTCTTCGGTCAATTGTCCCTTAATCAATAATTCAACCGTCTGTCTGATAATATCTCCCCCGGAAGAAATTTCCCTCTCCACCGGCTTAATAAACTTAAAAGCACAGATGTTTCCCTCGTCTTCCGTCTGATTATAATAATACAAAACAACTTTTTCTTTCTTTTGCGGCTCATACCAATTGGCGGTCAAGCTGGCCATTCCCATTTTAACATTAACGATAATCTTCTTGTCTGAAGATTCGTAATTCAATGATTGGTAGGTATTCTTATCCAGAGAAACAAAACCGGTCAATTCCTGAGAAGACATTCCCGATTCGACAAATATCTTCACTCCCGCTGTTTTGGGAAAATTCAAATTGATTGAACTTGCTCCGGCCTCTATAACAACATCGGCGCTGCTCAACTCTTCACCCATTGTCAAATTAACATTCGAAGCTCCCGTGTGAAGAACGACCGATTCGGCCTTAACTTCAGTTAAATCGATATTATTATTTGATGCCCCGCTGTTTACATTGAGACTAACCGGAATATTTTTATCTATTCCGATATACAATTCGTTTTTTAAATTCTCTTGATTGAACCATTTTTTAGCTCCGGACATGCTGACATTAACGGTTTGAACTGAATCTTTAAATTGAGTATCTACTTTAGCTTCCATTAAATTGGTTTGTATTTCTCCTTTAATCAAGCTACCGTTGTCGATTCCGTAAATCATCACCTCTCCGGCTCCGGCATTAATATTGATGTTTGCTTTTTTAACTCCCTCGTCTTTTTTAACGCTTACCGGAAAAATGGAAGAAACATTTGAATTAATCGGAACAGAAGACATAAAAGAAATAAAAACCAAAGCGACGCAAAGAGTTGAGATTGTCGAACCGAGAGAAGTGGAAACAGCGTCTCTTTTCTTAAAAAGAGACAAGCCGATAAAAATAAGGAATAAAGGCCAGATTAAATAAAGATTGATATTGAGATAAATAAGTCCCGTGTAGTTAATCAAAAAAGCCAAACCGTAAATAACGGCAAACAATCCGAAAAAAACCTTATTAAAACTGTACTCGATCGACTCGACAGATTTTAGATTTGTATTCTTCATGTTTTTATTTTTTGTTGCTACCAAAAATTATTCTCGAACCGATAAGAATGATGATTAATCCCCAGACGATTCCCCAGTTAATCCAGGCGAAAGGACTGTATTGAAAAACCTGCTCAAAGAGAACGTTCAATCCGATTAAAACTATAATCAGACCAAAAATGTTCTTGGCACTTTGAAGCCAATTGCCGCTTTTCAATTCTTCGGCCAATTCTTGAGTTTTCTCTTGGACTTCTTCAACGGTATTGCCGTTTTTCTTGACCTTCTTTTCTTTGTCGTCCTCGGGAACAACAACGGCAAGAATCAAATAGGCGATAATTCCGGCTCCGTTAAGGAGGGATAAAACAACAAACAAAATTCTCACTATCAAGGGATCTGTTTCAAAATATTCGCCCAAGCCACCGCAGACTCCGAAGATGACGCGGTTGGTTTTAGAGCGATAGAGTTTTTTTGCATTGCTCATTTTTTTAATTTTAAATTATTATGTTTTTATTATATCACAAAGTTTAAAAGTAAAAAACCGCCAGAGGCGATTTTCTACCATAAAAATATTTTTCTTTATTCTTTGCCCATAAAATAGACAAAGGCTACATACAGCGCCGACAATCCTACAAGATCGTATACTATCTTGGTCAGCATTGACGATGCTCCGAACAACGCGGCAACAAGATTAAAGCTGAAAAAACCTACCAATCCCCAGTTCAACCCTCCGATAATTACAAGTATTAGAGCAATCAAACCCAAAGCGTTTAGTTTTTGCATTTTTTGTTTCTTGGTTTGTTATCCGACCTTTCAGGTACTGTGTATATTTTATCGCCCTCGATTTTCCTTGGCAATAAAATTATCCACAGTTATTCGGTCGCAAAAGGAATCTTTCCGCAGACATTCTCAGCTTCCTTGATTTTGGTAGAAATAGAGACATTATCAGATTCAACGGTGAATATTTCTCTCCCATCTTTTAAAGTAAGATAAATTTCTTTCTTGTGATTGGCAAAAACCTTAACTACCTCGCAATCATTTAAAAAACCGACTGCCATATCCCAATCGATTCCGGTCGGTCCGGAAACATCAACCTCGGAACTATCTAAAAAATCTATTTCTCTGACCGTAACCTCTCCCCCCTCTTCAATTCCTTTAATTGAGACCCTTTCTCCGACAATCAAATCCAAACAAGAGTTACTTTGATTTTTACAAATACTCTTTGCATCAAAAGAAAGCTTGGCTACGCTGGCCGGGCTTCCCGGAATTTCATAAATCAAATACCAAATATCGCTTTCCATTCCCGGATTATTGATGACTAAATTTCCTGTTTTTGAAAAATTGATATTTTCCTTAGATCCGCCGTGAGAGAAAAACTGTTGATAGGCGAAAAATCCTATAATCATTACAACTATCACGCTTAAAATCATGACCACCAAAGAAACCCCTTTGTTTGTTTCAATCATATTATTCTGATTCTATTCTTTTGAGCCTAACCTGTCAATTTAAAATCTCCAGCTCATGACTCAATATTATATCGTTATCTTTGAAAATAATCCTGCCCTTGAATTTCTTCTTCTTTAAAAACAAAGGAAACCAGTAAGGATCATCGGCCCACATATTTTCAAAAGGTATTTCGTCCAATTTAAACCATTGCGGCCTCATTTCTTCGGTTTCAACCGGCTCTCCCGTATACCTAATAACATCAAACATATGGACTTCCATTAATTTTCCCGTATCCATGAAATGAAAATCGATGTATCCCATTTCTTCAATTTCTTCAATCAGCAGCCCCGATTCTTCCAGCATTTCTCTTTTAGCCGCTTCGATGATGGTTTCTCCTTTTTCCAGCTTTCCTCCGAACCCGTTCCACCTCCCTTCTCCGAATCCCCTCTTTTTCATACCCAAAAGAATCTCTCTGTCTTTCAGAGTTAAACAAAGGGTCAGGACCTTGGGCTTTAATCCTTCGGCAAATTCCTTGGCTTTCTTGATGTCTTCCTCATTCGGCCTTCCCTTGTTTATCCCTCCAAACAATTTAAGCGGACCCGAATCGGTAAAACCGAGACAATTGAAAATGGAAACTATTTTCCCCTTCTTCCCAATAATCTTTTCGATTAAAAGCTTGTCGTGGCTGTTTTTGCTATTATCTTTAAATCCACTGGTGGAAAAAATGAAAAACCTTTTGTTTTCCGCACTCTCAAACTTATCCGCCAATTCCAAAATAGAAGCATGGTGCCTGCCTCCGTATATCCCCGAACCCAAACCGACCAAGTCGTATGGCTTCAAATCGAAATCCTTCAATTCCGACGGCTTAATCATTTCGGCGTTGAGCTCATCGGCAATCGCTCTTCCTATTTTCTCCGTATTACCACGGTGGGTCGAACTGCAGATAATCAATGTTTTCATACTGATATTTTAACCTTAAATTGAAAATCTGGCAAAGGAGTGATAGAATTTCAATATGATTGAATTGTTAAACGGCCAAACGGCCCTGTTGTCTGCTTTCTTAATGGGCCTCGCTATCAATTTCGATATCTGCCCCTTGGCCGGAGATTTTGCCATCCTTTCATATATAATCAATGAAGCGAAAAGCTTCAAGAAAACATTCGGCCACATCATCTTCTACACTTTAGGAAGAATAACCGCCTATACGCTTTTAACTATAATATTGTTTTTCGGACTGTCTCAAATAGATATTTCTCTTTTTAAAGAAAAAGGAGAATTGATTATCGGCGTCGCCCTCATCTTCTTCGGATTAATCAATTTGACGACAAAAAAACATTGCTGCGAGCATGATTCGCAAAAAAAATTAGCCAACAAAACATTGCTCGGCTCTTTTATCTGGGGACTCGTCTTTTCATTGGGATTCTGCCCGCACAGCGGAGCAATCTTCTTCGGAATGTTTATCCCCCTGACCACATCTAATTTCAATCTTTTGCTGCCGATAGTATTCGCTCTGGGAGCCAGCTCGGTTATAATATTCTTTTCGCTTCTTCTTTCATTCAATCCCGACAAAGCCAAAAAACTTTTAGAAAAAATGGAACAAAGAGAAACGACGGCCAAATCTTTGGTCGCCATAATCTTCATCTTGGTCGGAATACTTTATCTTATAAAATAAAAAAGCCTAACAATTGAAATTCTTTTTTCTTTTTTAAAAGATAAAAGAGTTTTAATGCTTGGCTGTTTCTTGCAGCTTTTTCGTCACGTAATTGTAATATTCGGGCTCCCAATAATCCATGGGGCCGTCATAGCCGAAATCGCGGAAGAGCTGCATCCAGTCCTCATACTGGTTGACCTTCTCTGAATTCTTGAGAAAAGTTTTCCAAGCCCGAGGAGCCTTATACCTGTAAGACAGCATTGCCCTATAGGCATCATTGTCTTTGCCGACAAATCTTCGCGGTTTAAGGATTATTAATCCAAGAATCTTTGAAATTGTCGGGGAGAGACGATTTTCCCTCGGACAAAGCCTTGATACTCTTTCAAGTATTCTTCGGGCATTACTGTCATAGGAATGACAGTTTTTCGCAATCCATTCCGCCACAGCGGTGTCGTAGCTGTTGCAAAGGGCAAAGTATGGCCCGTCTATCAAGGAAACTATTTCCTTGATTTTGCTTTTCTGGTCAATGGTCATAGTAGGTACCAGAAAAATAATAACCGTTAAAAATATTTTTGTCAATTATTCCTGCCTCAAAGCATTAATCGGATCCATATTGGCCGCTTTTCTGGCCGGATAGACCCCGAAAAACATTCCAATAACGGTCGAGAATAGCAAAGAAAGAATGACTGACAAGGGAGAAACGGCGTAGCTCCAATTAATGCCGAAGGAAATGGCGACATAATATATCAATAAAGAAATTCCCGCTCCGATAATGACCCCCAATAAGCCTCCCAAGAAGGTCAATATCCCCGCTTCCAACAAAAACTGCCAGAGAATATCCTGCCTTTTGGCTCCGACCGCCCTTCTTAATCCAACCTCAAAGGTTCTTTCGATAACCGAAACATACATGATGTTGGTGATTCCCACTCCTCCCACCAATAAAGACACGGCGGCGATAACGGCAAGCAATAAGGTAATGGCCGACAAAACCGTTCCCACCATATTTTGCGCATCGGCCATGGTCATCACTTCAAAATCATCCTCATCGGGATTATCAATGTCGTGAAGTTCTCTCATTAAAGATATTAGTTCTTCTTTTGTTTCCGGAATCCTGTCGGGGTCTGCCGCCTTAACCGAAACTCCGATAACGTAGTCGGTTCCCAGCAATCTTTTTTGCATGGTCAAGGTGGGAATATAAACAATCTCATCCATATTAAAACCGAAAGAGGCTCCCCTTTCTTCCATCGCGCCGACCACCCGGTACGGTTTCCCGCGGACATAAACGGACTTGCCCACCGCATCATCATCTCCGAATAAATCTTCCTTAATTTTGCTCCCTATCACAATAACGGTGGATAATGAATTCTCCTCATCGGTCGAATAAAAACGTCCCGTCGCAACCGGAAGCTTTTCAATCAAGGGCGCATCGGCCCCGTATCCGAAAACAATCGCGCTCTTAGCTTCTCCCTGATATTTGATTATCTCTTGTCCGGTGACATAAGAATAAAGAGTTTCCACGTTATCGGCCTTTCTTAACTCCTCAATATCTTTATTCTTAAAAGTGGTGATAGTTGTTCCCGTGGCAAAACTGGTCGCACTTCCGGTGGAACCTTTGCCCGGAACACGGACTTCGATATTAATCATATCGGAACCGTAGACTTCGAGCTCACTCAAAACCATCGCCTTGAGCCCGTTGCCGGCGGCAATCATAATAATTAAAGAAGCTATTCCGATAGCCACGGCAATAATAGTCAAAATCGTACGCGACCTCTGACGCATCAAACTGATAAAAGCCGATTCAATTTGTGAAAATATTTTATTCATACCTTAAAGCTTCTATCGGATTAAGAGTGGCAGCTTTTTGAGCCGGAGCTATCCCGAATATCAAACCGATGCCTACCGAAACCAAACATCCCAAAATAATCGACCACGGGGAGATTATCAACTCCCAATAATATCCCATCGCATTGACCACGGTCGAAATCAAGAATAAAAGCAGGGCTCCGGTAATTATTCCCAAAATTCCGGAAATGAAAGTGATGGTCATCGCCTCTATTAAAAATTGCCTGACGATATCGGCGTTCTTGGCTCCGATGGCCTTCCTTAATCCAATCTCCTTGGTTCTTTCCTGAACCGTAGCCAACATAATATTCATAATGCCGAAGCCTCCCACCACCAAAGAAATAGCGGCCACCGCGGCCAAGAAAAATCTCAAAGCATCGGTAATGCTGCTAATAGTCTCCAGCGCCTGGGCAACAGACCTGACGCTGAAATCGTCCTCGCTGGAATTATCAATATTATGCCTGTCTCGCAATATTCCTTTGATATAATCCATCGTCGAATCGATATTCTCCGGCTTATCCACCTTAACTCTTATAAACCCCAAATGATTTATTCCCAAAAGAACATTCTGGGCGGTCTTGATGGGAACGAAAAGATTGGTATCTTCGTTTTGTATTAATCCGCCTCCCTTTGATTTCAAAATCCCGATGACGGTGAAGTTGGTTTTCTTGATTTTGATTTTCATGCCCAAGGGGTCCTGATCGCCGAAAAGATCTTCGGCCACCTTGCTTCCCAAAACAACAACCTTGGCATTGCCCATCTCTTCTTCTTTGGTAAAGAATCTTCCTTCTTCAACGGTGGAATTTTGAACATCGGGATAGCTGGCCGTCGTACCGTAAAAGGTGGCACTCACCTTCTTGTCATTCAAAGAAATAATATCGCTGCCCGAAACATACATAGCCACCGACTCGACATGCTCATAACCGCCGTTTATAATCGCCTCTCCATCTTCGTATTTGAGAGTTGTAATCACCACTCCGAAGGCGGCAGAGGGCGGACCGTCTTCTTCGGCATGGCCGGGTAGAATTCCGATTAAATTGGAACCGATACTCTTGACTTCATTCAAAATCAATCCCTGAACACTCTCTCCGACCGATAAAACGATTATCACTGCGGTGATTCCGATAATAATTCCGAGCATGGTTAAAAAAGAACGCATCTTGTTGCGAACAATCACTTTCCAGGCGTTTTGCATTGACTCGAATATGTCCATATTATTTTTTAAGCTCTTCGTCGTCGTTAGCTCTCAACCTGCAGTCAACTTTGCAATCATCAAGAATATTCCCGTCTTTAACGCGAATTATTCTTTCAGCGTGTTCGGCGGTTGATTTTTCATGAGTAACTAAAATTATCGTGTGTCCTTTATCGTTCAAGTCTTGCAATATTTTCATTACCTGAGCACCTGACTTGGAATCCAGGTTTCCGGTCGGTTCATCGGCAAAAATAACTTCCGGGTCATTAATCAAGGCCCTTGCGATGGCCACCCTCTGCTTCTCTCCTCCCGAAAGCTTGTTGGGAGAATAATTCAAACGATGACTCAATCCGACTTGTTCCAACAAAGATTTGGCCCTTCTGTCTCTTTCCGAGGCCGAAGTGTCGGTATAGACCAAAGGCAAGATAACATTCTCCAAAACCGAAGACCTGTTCAAGAGATTGAATGATTGGAAAATGAATCCCACTTTCTTGCTTCTCATTTCCGCCAATTCGTCGTCGCTCAACTGAGAAACATCTCTTCCCTCAAAAAAATAAGTTCCTCCGGTTGGCTTGTCCAAGAAGCTCAAAATGTGCATCAGAGTTGACTTACCTGAACCGGACGGACCCATAATGGAAACAAATTCTCCTTTATCAATGTCAAAAGTCACTCCCTTTAAAACGGGGGTGACCACTTCATCGTTGAAAAAATCTTTTTTTAAACTCTTAACGCTGATTAACATATTACTTTATCTCTCTTAAAACTATTTCTTCCCCTTCGCTCAGGCCGGAAAGAACTTCGACCTTTCCGTCATCGGCCTTTAATCCTAATTTAATTATTCTTTCTTCAATCTTTTCATCTTTCAGAATTCTCACATACTTCTCATCGGTTTCAACCTTGGTCATAACCGCTCTCGAAGGTATGAAGAAAGCATTGTCTCTGTTGTCGGTTTTAATTAAAACATCGGCGGTCATTCCCGGCTTTACCGTTTCGTCTCCGTTATCATTAATGGCCACTTTGACTTTGTAATAAACAACATCTTGAATTTCGGTTGAAGCCGGATCAACGGTTAAAACCTTTCCGGTGAATTTAACATCCGAACCCAAAGCATCGAGAGTGACGGTTGCTTCATCGTCAACTTTCACTTTAACCACGTCTGTTTCCGGAACGTCAACCTTTATCTCATAATGGGGAGACAACAACTCAATCATGGCTTCCGAAGAATTGATTAATTCTCCTTTTTTCTTGTTGACTTTGGTAACAACTCCGTCAATCGGAGCGTAAATTATGGATTTGCTCCTGCTGGCAACGGCTTGGTCCAAAACAGCCTGATAATAGGCAATGTCGATATCTCTCGGCTTGGCGACCAAAGAATTATAATTGGCCTGTTGCAATTCAAAATTAGCTTTGGCAGCGTCAACCGAAGCAGTGGCGGAATTAATATTATTTTCGTTTTGAGTCTTTAAAATGGAGATGTCATTCTGCAAAGAAGAAACCGCCGTTTGAGAAGTGTTTATATATCCCTTATGGCTGTCGAGAGAAGCTTTTTCGGTCGAAGTAACGATATTCTTGTATGAATCAGTATCGCAAGCACTCCTAACCGCAGTCAGACCGGAAAGCACCTTGGCCAAAGAATCTTTAGTTTGAGTAATAGCCGAATCAATGTCTTCGGTTTTCTTGGTGCTCACCGCCAAATCAATCGCCGTCTTGGTGTAGTCCTTCTGTCTCAATATATTGCTCTCTATATTATTCCTCACAATTAAACTATCCTGATCGTATCCGGTGAAATAATTGGTCTGGATATTCTTGGCGGCGATATAGGCATTGTACATCTTGATATATGAATCATCCAAAACCGTCAAAGCATAATCGTACTTGGCCGACAGATTCTTGTCGGCCAAAGAGGTCGTATCCTTCAAGGTGTCTTCGGCTTTAGTTAAAGCAATCTGAGCCGATTCAACCTGCTTTTCCGAAACCGCTATCTGTTCGGTTGTCGCTCCGGCCAACTTCTGGTCCAAAGAAGCCTGAGCTTGAGCCACGGCCGCGTTCAGTTGAGACAAAGACAGATTGGCCAACCACTGTCCGGCCCTGACCGTATCACCCTCTTTGACTCTCACGTTTTCAACGATTCCCACTCCGTCAAAATGCAAAGACAAATCATTGGAAGATTCTATCTTTCCGGTAGCATCAACTGTCTGGACCAAATTACCCCTTTCAACCTTAATTGTCTCGTATTTCGAGGCTTTTTTGCCATTAAAAGCAGAAAAACCGATGATAATCAAAACGATAATTGCTATTAAAACAATCCAGGTCCTTTTTTGTTTAAAATTAATTTTGAATTTTTTCATATCTGTTTTATTTATTTTTTTTATATTAACATCTATTCTTCTATTTTTCAATCACTTCCATCTGGCAGCTGGCACAGTCGAATTTAAGCAGAAACTTCCGGCCCTTTTCGTTAATTAAGCGTAACGGCTCCTTCACTTTTCCGCCCTCTTTGGGACAAAACCCCAAACAATGCTTCAGGCAATACTTAGTCGTCATCAATTTCTTGCCTTTCCTTATTTCAAACGCCGGCTCAATTTCTTTTACCCCGTGACGGTTATAGAATTGTGTGGCCAATTTATTGGAAACATTAAACTCATAAGAAAGCTTGTCAGTTACGAAAGGAACATTGTTCTTTTCAATTTTAAATTCATCTCTCTTGTAATTTCTTTCTCTTTCAAGAGAGATTCCCTCAATCACTTTCCTTCTTATTTCATTTAGCCGGGAAACTGGGATAAAATAAGGCTTTGACCAATCAATTTCAATATCCTTGACCGTATAGGAAGTTCCTCCCAATTTACCCAAATGAACTCTCAAATTATCTTCGGCCAACTCCTTTTTCTCGGCTTCTTTTTTCTCAATCAATGTTTTGTAAACAAAACTGTTTCCTTCTTCGTCTGAAGCTTTAAGAGAAAATCCTTCTTCGTCTTCTTTGAATAAAAACGAAATTGATATTTTTCTTTCCGCTCGCAAGTCTTTTAAAAATTGCGTATCCAGATTACGATAAACCTCCATTCCTTCAAACAGTCCCGACATATCATTTAAAAATATCTTTTCTCCCTTTACAATATTAACATTGCTTCCTTTCAACTCTCCCTCTTTGTCAAAGAAACAAATTCCGTCTCCGTTATTAACTTTCACTTCGTTATCCAAAACAAAATAATCATTGAAAGATGCCTTAACCTTCCCCAACGGCTTTCCTTTCGACTTAGGAGAAGAAGAAAGAATATCTTTCTGTCTTCCCTTCAAAAAATACGTGGTATACGAACGATTGAACGTTTTTTCCAAATCGGGGATAAAATCAGACAAGATAATTCCCGAAGAATCTTTTTCCAAATCGTTTCTTTTTGAAATTATCTCATCCAGCTTCTGGCGATAATAATAAACAACATTGGTGACATAGTCTTCGTCTTTAAGCCTGCCTTCAATTTTAAAAGAAGTTACTCCGGCATCAATCAGTTCTTCCAGGTTTTCCGAAAGATTAAAATCTTTCAAACAAAGCAGGGGTTTATTTTTAGCAATAACCCTGTCGTCTCCATCAATTAAAGTGTACGGCAAACGGCAGGCCTGGATGCATTCCCCGCGATTGGCGCTCCTTCCGCTTAAAAACTGGCTCATATAACAGCGGCCGCTAAAACTCACGCAAAGAGCTCCATGGACAAAGAATTCCAATTCCAAGTCAGTATTCTTTCTTATTTCCTCAATCTGCTCCAAGGAAAGCTCTCTACTTAAAATAACTCTCTTCAGCCCTATCTCTTCCAAAAACTTAATTCTCTCCAAAGAATAATTATCCATCTGAGTGCTTGCAATCAAAGAAATCGGAGGCAAATCCATTTCCAATATTCCCATATCCTGAATGATTATTCCATCAACCTTAATATCATATAATTTCCAAATTAAATCCTTGGCTTCATCAAGCTCTTTGTCGTAAAGAATGGTGTTGATGGTAACGTAAATCTTAACAGAAAATTGATGAGCATACTTAACCAGCTCTTTAATATCTTCCAAAGAATTACCAACAGCCGACCGTGCTCCGAATTTTGGTCCGCCGATATATACGGCATCAGCCCCGGCATTAACAGCGGCTATTCCCACCCTCAAATCCTTGGCCGGAGCCAAGAGTTCTAATTTTTTAATTTTATTTTCCATACAAACTCTTTCTTTTTAAATCTCTTTGATAATTGATAGCGAATCTATGCGCTTCATCCCTGACTCTAATTAAAAGCTCCTTATTTCTTTCAACCAAACCCTTGTCCATGTCAAAGAAAAACTCGTTCTTTTTCCTATCTGGTCCCTTGGCTATGCCCACCACCGGCACTTTTTTTTCTACAATTTTCTTTACCGCATTAACCTGCGGCTTGCCTCCGTCAACCAATATCAAATCCGGTATCGGCCAATCAACATGCTTTATCCTTCTTTCCAAGACTTCTTTCAGGCAATCAACATCGCTCTGCCCCAAAACTCCCCTTATCTTAAATTTCTTGTATTCGCTCTTAATCGGACCAGCGCCGTCAAAAACAACCATGCTCCCGACCATCGCTTCATTGCCCAGATTGGAAATATCATACCCTTCGATTCTCTTAATCGGATTAATCATCTTTTTTTCCAAAAAAGTCTTGTCGAGCAAGGCAAAGTCGCGAATCTTTCCCAAAGAAAAAATCTGATTTCTCAATCTCTTGGCTTCCTCAAAGTTCTGCATCTTCGAAGCTTCTTTCATTTTCTTCTGCAAAGAAGTTATCAATCTTTTCTTTTTGCCTTTCAAAAACAAAATCAAAGGATTGATAACCTTATCTTTATAATCCTTAACGGATATTTCATTGGTACAGACTCCCAAACAATGATTCAGTTGATAATCAAAACAGGGCCGTTTCTGATTGGGAGAGCAGCGGGAAACCTTAAATAAAGAATGGAGTATCTTTAATATTTGAGAAGTTTTCATTTCGGCATAAGGTCCGAAAGAATAAGCATAATCGCTTTTCTTCAAATTCTTTTCCCGGACTGCCAAAAGCTTGGGAAATTCATCTTTGGTAATGACAAAAAAGTTCCAACTTCGATCGTCTTTCCCCTCAACGTTATACCTCGGCTTGAATTGCTTGATATAATTGGCTTCGAGAATCACCGCTTCCAGAACCGAATCGGCAATCTCCCATTTGACATCGGTCACGTTCTTCATCAAAACTTCAATCGGCCTCAATGTCTTGGGATTCAAATAGCTCTTCACCCTGTTCTTCAAAGAAGTAGCTTTCCCGACATACACCAATTCTTTCTCTTTATAAAAAAGATAAATGCCGGGTAAATCGGGAATATCTTTAATTTTGTTTTTCCAGTTAGCCATTTTTTAAAACTCTTTTTAAATACTTTCCGGTCCAGGTCGGCATCCTGCTTAATTCTTCGGGAGTTCCCTCTCCGACCAATTTACCTCCCTTGTCTCCTCCTTCCGGCCCCAAATCGATAACCCAGTCGGCACATTTGATAAAATCCAGATTATGCTCAATGACCATAACCGTATTCCCTTGGGAAACCAACTTCTGCAATAAAACAATCAACTTCTTAATGTCGTCGTAATGCAGTCCGGTTGTCGGTTCATCCAATAAATACAGCGTCTTGGTGGTTCCGTGTTTTGAAAGCTCTCTGCTTAACTTTATCCTCTGCGATTCTCCGCCCGATAAAGTGGTGGCCGGTTGCCCCAAGGTTAAATACCCCAAGCCGACTTCATTCAAAATCTTAATTTTGTCATAAATCAAAGGAATGTCTTTAAAGAACTCCGCTGCCTCTTCCATGGTCATATCCAAAACATCGGAGATGTTCTTTTCCTTGTAATGGACGGATAATGTTTCCTTGTTGAATCTCTTGCCCTTGCACACATCGCAGGTAACTTCCACGCTGGGCAAGAAATGCATCTCTATTTCCAAAGTTCCTTTTCCCTCGCAATTCTCGCACCTGCCTCCCGATACATTAAAACTGAATCGGCCCGGCTTGTACCCTCTCATTTTTGCCTCGGGAGTCATGGCAAACAATTCTCTGATTTCATCATAGGTCTTGGTGTAAGTGGCCGGATTGGAACGGGAAGAGCGTCCGATCATTGACTGGTCGACTCTGATAACCCTGTCTAAATATTCAACATTTTTAACTTCTTTGACTTTAATCTCTCTTTTGAATCTGTTTAATATTCCGGTGACATATTTAAAAATAACATTATTCATCAAGGTTGATTTTCCCGAACCGGAAACTCCGGTCAGACAGACAAATCTTCCCAGAGGAATATCTATATTCAAGTTCTTTAAATTATTTTCAGCCGCTCCTTTTATTTTCAATTTGGGCATGCTGTCAAAAACACCTCTTCTCTGCCCAGGCATTTCTATTTTTTCTTCTCCTCTCAGATACTTGCCGGTCAACGACTTCTGGGCACTGCCATATTGCTTGCAAGAAGAAGCTTCTTTCCCTTTTAATAAAAGATTATTCAGAGGTCCGGAGAACATGATTTCCCCTCCGTGCTTTCCGGCCCGAGGCCCGAAATCAACCACCCAGTCGCTGGTCATTACCGTATCTTCATCGTGTTCGACAACAATGATGCTGTTGCCCATATCGCACAGACTCCTCAATGTTTTAACCAGCATCTCATTATCTCTTTGATGAAGCCCGATAGTCGGCTCATCTAAAACATATAAAGCTCCGACCAGCTTGGTTCCGACTTGCGAAGCCAGACGGATTCTCTGGGCTTCCCCTCCGGACAAGGTTCCGGCCATTCTATTCAAGCTGATGTAGTGCAGGCCGACATCAATCATGAATTGAAGACGACTTCTGATTTCATTAAAGATGATTTCGGCAATCTCCTTATCTTTAACGCTGATTGTATCGTCAATCTTGATAAAGAATTCCAACGCTTTTTCAACCGTCATGCTGGTAACTTCCCAGATATTATGATCGGCCACTTTCACGCTTAAAGCGTTCTTGTTCAATCTCTTTCCCTCGCAATGCGGACAGGGATTGGTTGAAAAAGGATTCTCAACTCCCAAGCCGTTACACTCCGGACAATATCCGTAGGGACTGTTGAAACTGAATAATCTCGGTTCTATTTCCGGAAAACTGAATCCGCACCTGGGGCAGGAATATTCTGTGCTGAAAACCTTTTCCTCTTTGTCGGGGAAAATAACGGTGCATAGTCCGTCAGACATATCAACTGCGGTTTCAATCGCTTCGTTCAATCTGAATTCAAACTCGTCATTAATCTTGCCAAAGTATATTTTGTCAATGACTATTTCTATCGTATGATTCTTCCCTCTTTCCAAAGGAATTCTTTCTTTTAAACTTTTAAACTTACCATCTATCCTCACCTCAACAAAACCGGACTCATATATATCTTGGAGCATTTGATAGTATTCTCCTTTCCTTCCTCTGACCACCGGAGAAAGAATGATAAGGGCACCTTCTTCTTTAAGCATTTTCTCGGTCTTCTTGAAAATCTCATCAATGGTCATTCTTTCAATGCTGATTCCGCATTCGGGACAAGACGGCTTTCCTATCCTTGCATACAAAACCCTCAAATAATCATATATTTCCGTTATCGTTGCGACGGTTGAACGGGGATTAGAACTGTGTGCTTTTTGGCTGATGGAAATAGCCGGAGACAGACCCTCAATCTCATCAACATCGGGTTTCTGCATTCCGCCCAAAAACTGCCGGGCATATGAAGAAAGAGATTCGATGTATCTCCTCTGCCCTTCGGCAAAAATGGTATCAAAAGCCAGGCTCGACTTTCCCGAACCGGAAACTCCGGTAAAAACCACCATCTTATTTCGAGGCAACTCCAAAGAAACATTTTTTAAGTTGTGTTCCCTCGCTCCTTTGATTATTATTTTATCCTGCATGTTACTTTTTCTTTATTTCTTTTTCCAGTTGAATAACCTCGTCCCTTAAAATGGTTGCCAGTTCAAACTCCAGTTTATCGGCCGCTTCTTTCATCTTTTCCTTTTTCTCTTTTAATATCTCCTTCAGCGGCCTGGCGTCTCCGGCCAAATCCAATTCAAGAATTTTCTCGCTGTATTTTCTGGTTTTTAATTTCTTGGCGCTTAATCCGAATTGCTCTAAAATATTCTTAATGGTTTTTTCAATTGTCTTCGGAGTTATATTATTATCCTTATTATATTGCAATTGAATTTCTCTCCTTCTGTCGGTTTCACCAACCGCTTTTTCAATCGACTTGGTAATATTGTCAGCATACAAAACAACTCGCCCGTTAACATTTCTGGCGGCACGGCCAATCGTCTGAATCAAACTCGTTTCATTCCTCAAAAATCCTTCTTTGTCAGCATCCAAAACAGCCACCAGAGAAACTTCGGGAATATCCAATCCTTCTCTCAAGAGATTGACTCCGACAATGACATCGATCAACCCTTTTCTCAATTCGGTAATGGTTTCTATCCTCTCCAGAGTTTTAACATCGCTGTGCAGGTATTTAACTTTAATCTTCTTCTTTTCCAGATAATCAGTTAAATCCTCGGCCATTCTTTTCGTTAAAGTTGTGACCAACGTCCTTTCTTTCTTTGCAACTTGTTCTTCAATTCTTTTAATCAAATCGTCCACCTGGGAATCGCCCTCTTTGGCTGTAATCGGCCTGATAATGACCTCCGGGTCGATTAATCCTGTCGGCCTGACTATTTGTTCGACTATCTGCGAACTCTCCCTTAATTCGTCTTCTCCGGGGGTGGCGGAAACATATATCTTCCTTTTGGTTAAATCCTCAAATTCCGAGTATTGCAAGGGGCGATTATCATATGCACTTTCCAAGCGGAAGCCGTAATCAATCAAAGATTTCTTCCTCGATTTATCGCCAAAATACATTCCTCCTATCTGGGGAATGGTGACATGGGACTCATCGATAACGGTTAAAAAGTCCGGATCGGCATCCTCAAAATAATGCAAAAGGGTAAAAGGAGGCTGGCCGACTTTTCTGCCATCAAAATGCCTGGAATAGTTTTCTATTCCTTGACAATAACCGATATTCTCAATCATTTCCAAATCATAGTTGATTCTTCTTTTCAGTCTTTCGTGCTCAAGCAATTTCCCTTCTTTTCCAAAATATTTCAATCTTTCTTCCAATTCTTTCCTTATTCCCGCAATGGCTTCCTTTTTGGTTTCGTCGTTTAAAACGTAGTGCTTGGCGGCAAAAAGAGCAACTTCATCAATTTCTTCCAAAACATTCCTTCTGATCGGGTCAATGATTTCGATTGAATCAATCTTGTCTGAAATTCCGATTCTGTAAATTATCTTTTGATTGACCGGCATCACTTCTAAAATCTGGCCTCTCAGCCTAAAAGTTCCCATGGTCAAATCTTCATTAACTCTTTCAAACTGCAAATCTATCAATTTTCTGGCTACTTCTTTGCGGTCAATCTTTTCTCCTTTCTTAAAAAGATGCAAAACTTTCTTGTATTCCTCGGGAGAACCCAAGCCGTAAATGCAAGAAACCGAAGCAACGATAATTACATCCTTTCTGGTCATCAGGGCCTGGGTGCAGGCGTGCCTCAGTCTGTCTATTTCTTCATTGATTTGGGCTTCCTTTTCAATATACGTGTCGGTATTAACCATATAGGTTTCCGGCTGGTAGTAGTCGTAATAGGAAACGAAGTATTCCACCGCATTGTCGGGGAAAAATTCCCTGAATTCATTGCATAATTGAGCAGCCAAGGTTTTGTTATGCGAAATCACCAGTGTCGGCTTCTGCACCTTGCCTATTACATTCGCTATGGTAAACGTCTTACCCGAGCCAGTCACACCAAGCAATGTTTGCTTTTCCATTCCTTGGTTCAATCCAGAAACTAACTTTTCAATGGCTTGAGGCTGGTCTCCTTTCGGTTTAAATTCTCCTTTTAGCTGAAAATCCATAGTTTTTAAACTTGGGAAACTGTATTATACCATCTAAAAACCCAAAAGACAATAAGGCCGGCCGGTTCATACGACATGGGAAATGGAAGGATGATATGATGAGAATCATATCTATCTTCTCGCTGTTCAAAGAACGAATTTTTGATAATTATCGCTATTTATAACTTCGAATTTTGAATTTTGATAAGCTTCAAGGAAAGTTTTGGGCTCCTTGGTCTTGTCTTTTTTCCATTTAAACTCAAAAGCGTAAAGCTTGCCGCCCCTGTCTTCTATATAATCTATTTCTTTTTTATCGTGAGTTCTCCAAAAATATATATTATTATCAATATTATTATTGTTATTGAATTTTACCCTTTCGCTTATCATAAAATTCTCCCAAAGAGAACCGACGTCCTGCCTTAAGCTGATTGGATTAAAATTGTTAACCAGGGCATTTCTTATCCCGTTATCAAAAAAATATATTTTCCTTAACTTTTTAAGCTCGTTTCTCAAATTTCTGCTAAAAGGCTTTAGCTGAAAAATAATAAAAGCCTTTTCCAGAATATCTATATAATTAATGACCGTCTTCTTATCAACCCTGATGGCTTCTGCGAGTTCGCCGTAAGAAACTTCGTTTCCCATCTGAAGGGCAAGTGCTTGCAGTAATTTCTCTAAAACATCCGGATTTTTAATATTTTGATATTGAAGAACATCTTTATATAAATAACTTTTGGCTATGCTCTTAAGGGCTTCTTTTTGCTCTTCTCCCGACTTGGTCGCCACCTCCGGATACATTCCAAATATCATTCTATTTTCTATCGAACGGTCAATATCTGCTTCGCTTTGACCGACGCTTAACTCTTGCATAGAAAAAGGATAAATTAAAAATTCGTATTTCCTTCCGGTCAATGGCTCTGATATTTGATTGGATAAATCAAAAGAAGATGATCCCGTGGCTACGACCTGTATCTCCGGGAAATTCTCTACTATCAACTTCAAAGACAACCCGATATTTTTAACCCTTTGGGCCTCATCAAGAAAAACCAGTTTTTTATCTCCTATAAATGACTTAATCTCAACAGAGGAGGCATCGGTAAGCGCCTCCCTGACATCGGGCTCGTCACAGTTCAAATAAACCGAGTCCGGATACTTTTCTTGAAAATGCTTGACAATCGTGGTTTTGCCCACTTGCCTCGCTCCATAAATAACCACAATCTTGCCTTTGAACAAGCTATCTTCTATTCTTTTTTGCATCTGTCTTTGTATAAAATTCATAGATTTAATCATTTTATATTACCATTCCCCTAATTATATATAAATTAGAGGAATTCACTCCCCTAATTATATATAAATTAGAGGAATTAGTCAAGTTCAGCAAGGCATCGAGTCCTGTTAACACACAACAAGCCCCGCCAAAACCTTGCTCAATGAATGCGAATTGGCGTGCTTGGCATAGGCGAACCAAGCTTTTGCCATTGCCTTATCTCCCTTGTGTTTCATCTTTTTCAAAAACCTTTTAACCGTGCTTTTTCTTAAAAGGATATAATCTTTAAAAACAATATATCCCAGAAAATCTATTCCTTTGTTGCAAGGGAAGATGTTCACTTTCTTGGGGTTCATTTTTAACTGCAATTTATCGGTTAAGAATTGCTCTATCTTGATTCTTAAATAATGGAGCTCTTTTTTTGAGCCTAAAACCAAAAAATCGTCCATATATCTGATATAGTATTTCTGTTTTAATTCACGAAAGACAAACTGGTCTAATTCGTTTAAATAAATATTGGCAAACAATTGAGAAGTCAAATTGCCGATAGGAATCCCCACCCCCGCATCCTTATTAAAACTATCGATTATTTTTACAATCAAACTGATTGTTTTTCTGCATCCTATCTTCTTTTTAATAATCTTAATCAAAGTATCGTGATTAATGCTGTCGAAATATTTGGAAATGTCGCACTGGAGGCAATAAATATTACTTTCGTTTTTTAAAAAACAACGCAATCTTTTGATTGCCTTGTGCGAGCCTTTTTCTTTGCGGCAAGCATATGAGTTGTCGCTAAAGATCTTTTCAAAAATAGGAATGATTATATTGCATAAAGCATGGTGCATCACCCTGTCTTTAAAGGCCGGGGCTCTGATTTTACGCTTCTTGGACTCATTGACTATAAACTCGGTATATTTGCCATGAACATATGTTTCCGTTTCAAGCTCTGTCTTTATCTTTAATAAATTATCCCCTAAATCGGCAAAAAACGCCAAAACATCAGGGTGATACCTCTTGTTTTTTCTGGCTTTCAGATATGCCAAATGAATATTACCAAAAACAATAATCTTAGAAAAAAGATTAGTATATGTTTTCATCTTTGAGCCTATTGTCCTTGGCTGGAAACTTCGCTATCAAGCTACCATAGCCGGCCAAGGGTAGAGGCCTTAATATTTTCCCTTTTGATATGACATTATCTACTCGGGAAGGAATAAAATCAGTAGCCATATTCGCTCATAGCTAATACCCTTGAGTATTTTGCTCCGGCAACTTTTTATTCAAAAGTTTGGATACCTGGCACAGCGGAACCCGATGTTCGTGTTCGAATTCGACGGCGCATTGTTCAGATTCAGATTGAAGAGCCCGGCGTAGGAGCCATTGTCCCAATTCCCGCTACGCAAGCCCCAACGCAACAATTAGATTTTACCCCTTCTTAAATCTTTAATGATATTTAAAATAGCTGTTTCTGCCATCCGCCAAGTAATTTGGCAACTTCATTTATCTTTTCTGCAGAGATTCCATATTTCTTAATGCTGACCATTTTTAAATCTTTAGCTAAGCGGAATAGAATAAAAATCTCGTCCATATCAACGCTTATCTCTTTAATAATATCCATCCTCTTTTCTCCCCTTTCCTTGTTCGCATGGATCATTTTCTTCAATATGCCGACTAAAGTACTTTCCATCTGTTGTCCCAAAACAAATCTTTGAATTTTAGGAAATTGATTGATGACCGGATACGACCAAAGAATTAAATCATATGTTTTCTGGAATATCACCAAATCATGATAGCTTGCCATTTTTTGTTTTTTTTGTTTTCTCTTCTTTTTAAAAGACCCTTCAAGTCAGGCCTGCTCAAAGCAGCCCTGACTGTTAGATTATTAGATTTCTACGGAGGCTACCTGGCACAGCGGAACCCGACGGTCGTGTGCGAAAGCGACGGCGCATTGCTCAGATTCAGAAAGAAGAGCCCGGCGTAGGAGCCATTGCCCCAATCCCCGCTACGCAAGAAACCGTTGCCGTTGGCGGAGCAACCGTAATAACGGCCAGCGGCATTGGTAGCGGTATATGCTCCTGCAGGCCCGGCAACTAACTTTTCGTAATCTGATAAATTGGAATCGGTCCATTCGATCCATCCGGCTCCTTGCCAATAACCAGTTCCTGTGCCAGCGGTGCAAGTATCGTTTGTCCATTCATAGATATTACCTGACATATCCCAAACAGTCTGTCCGTTGGTCAAAGTGTGGGTTCTTCGGTAAAGGAAAGTGCCAGTAGCTCCGCAAGTATCAGCGGCAGTATTATACAAACAAGAAGAGCCAGTCGAAGGAGCAACTGCTGTATTAGTCCAAGTATCGCCGTATGAAGTATTAGCCGCCCAGCCGCGGGCCAAGTTTCCACTCCCAACAGTGCCAGAACTCCAATTGCTGGCAACCGCTTCAGCATCTCTAGCTAGCATCATCCACTCCGTATTAGTTATTAAATGATAACCGCTGCCCAAAGCTGAACAGGCAGTTGCGGCAGCAGTTTGAGTAATAGAAACCCAAGGAGTTCCCGAAGCGGTTGAAGTGGCCACTCCCGAAACATTCCTGGCTTCGTATTTCATCACACAAAAACCATGGCCCGAATCTATCCAGTCAGCAGGACAAGTCAAAGGAAAAGATGAGGAAGATGATATGGCAGAGCCATTGATGTATAGCTGTCCCGTGATATTAACATCTCCGGTCACATCTAATTTGTATGCCGGATTGTTGTTCCCTATCCCTACCTTCTTCCCCGCCACATCAATACAAAGAGTATCGGAACTGCATTCAAGCCCGGATAATGAGTGCCCGGGATTGGGAGTGCCGACGGTAACCGCGGAAACATCTTCAGTTTTTAAAGCTTGGTAGTATTGAAATACCGAGAATATCAATCCGAGGGAAACCACTGCCACTACGATGAATAAATGCTGTTTTTTCATATTTTTATTATTGATTATTTTTCCAAACAAAAAAGAAGCAAAGCTTCTTTATTTTCAAACCAAAAACTATTAAAAGATATTATACCAGAGAGAGAGAGAGAGAGAGAGAGAGAGAGAGAGAGAATTCTTGGTTTATATTTTTCATGTATTTCTTAAGTCTATTTTACCTTGCATGGCCATCTTGTCAATGCCCTGCACATGTTTTTCTTAATATGATTAAATGCAGGATAAAGGCAATTGTAAAGAATATCGCCCCTCCGAAACAGGGGGTTAAAAACGGACTGGTTCCGGCCGCACATCCGATGGTGCAAGAAGCGCTTTGAGAATAAGCAATCCATTCCTTGGCAAAATTAAACCAAGCAAACAATGTTCCTGCCAATAAAACGAAAAATTGCGTTAAGATTGTTTTTTTCATATCTTTTTAATTATTATTTATCTCCATGAGAAACACCTGTCCCGTCTAATTTTTGATATAACATTTTCTTTAATCCGGTCCACCAATCGGTAAACCTCGTTTCTTTCATTTCTTTAAATATCTCTTTGGCTGATTCCGTTTCAAGAGCCATCCCGACATTATTTATCCAATCCATTGCCAGTTCATTACCCAAATCATAATATTCTTTGGCACTGAAAGCAGCTTCCAGCCAATCGGCATCTTTCGCAATGACACCCTCTTTGGTGCTTCTTTCTTCTATCTCTTCAAAATATTTAATCAAATTCTTGAATTCTTCGGGTAAATATTTAACCTGATCGGCAAAAGCATTCTTCTCGGCTTCCCGGCTATCAATATATCTGGCTGCCACTTTGTGCAAATCTCCAATCCTTACTTCTCCATTATCGTGGAAAATCAATATTGAAGCAACTCTCTCCGGATTTATTTCCATTCCATTCTTTTTATTCTCCAAAACAGTCAGAATGTAGCCGATTTGAGCCGCCCTTAAAGCATGTTCGGCAACAGAATCGGGATTATCTATTCCAATTAATTTGAAACCGTTATGACGTTCCCTCTTCAAAACCCCTATTTCAAAAATGTAATTGACTATGCTTTTCATATACTTTGATTATAAATCAGATTAGTGAATAAATAAAGATTTGACAAAAACAATAAAAAATTGTATCTTTCAAAAAGCGAGGCAAAAATGTCTTCACAAATAATTAACGCTGACGAAGATTCGGAATTAAGGAAAAGAAAAAAGACCGAAGGGTCCCCTCTTCCCAAGCCGAAGGAACCGAAAGTGAGAACATCAAGAAATGGAATCATGCTTGTCCAATAGCCCGGTTCCATTTTTCAATTAAAATACTTTTTCAAACACTCCTCGAACTTATCAATATTCTCATTCTTGACTGTAAAGCCGGCTGCCGGAGGATGCCCTCCGAACGAAACCAATAGAGACTTGCAACTTTCCATGGCTTTAACCGCATCCATGCCTTTAGGAACCCTTACCGTTCCCCTGCTAATATCCTCTCCTTTCTTGTATAAGAAAACGGGTTTTTCAAAATAATTGCTCAAGCGCGAAGCCACCGCTCCCAAATATTCCGGTTCCCACAAATGAGAACCCTCAAAAACTATCGGGGAATTATTCTTAAAGGTTACTCTTTCTATCAATTCATCAACCAGCATCCCCACGCTTACCTGCTTTTCATGGCTTTCTTGAAAAAGCTCTTTCACCGTTTCCTTGGTTTTTTCGAAATCGGATTCGATTAAAAACAAGTACGGCTTGGGAACATGGTTTTCTATCGCCGAAGAATTCAAAGCGCTGTTAATCTTTAAAATCATATCTCTCTTTGAGGTGAAATCCATCGGATTCAAAAAAGAAAAAATGGCTCGCACCGCCGGCCTCTGACTGTATTCTATCTTCTCCAATCCTTCTTTGATCATTTCTTCGTTTTCCCCCACTTCCGGCATCATATCGGAAATAGTAGCCAAGGCCGTCAGTTCCAAAAAGCTGTCTCTCAACATTGGTGACATTTTTTCTTTCAGTAATTCGTTAGCCAATTTAAAAGCCAATCCGGCATTGGCGTATTCTTTGAAAGGATAATCGTCGGTTTCCTGTTTCGGGTCAACCACGATATCGGCATTCGGTATTCCTCCGACAGTCTTGTGATGGTCGACAACAACAACGGAAAATCCGCTCTTTTTGGCATCTTCAATTTCTTTAAAATTAGTGATGCCGCAATCAAGAGTCACAATCAATCCTCCCGAAACTTTTGATTTGATAAAGGCAAGGGCCGTTTCATTCAAACCGTAGCCCTCGGTCTTCCTTTCCGGAGAAAAAGAAAAAATCACAGGGAAAGATTCTTTCTTTTCCTTGGGAAGAAGAGATATCAGATTGTCTATAGCTTCCCTAACAATTACCATTGAAGCAATTCCGTCCAAGTCGGAATCTCCGTATATGACTATTTGCTCGCCGTCTTCCACGGCTTTTTTAATCCTTTCCGCTGCCTTGTCGATATTCTTAATCTTCATCATTTTTCTTCTTACTGTTCTCCTCCAGAGCGACGATGCCCGGCAAATCCTTTCCGGCGATAAAATCAAGCATCGCTCCTCCGCCGGTAGAGATAAAGTCGAATTGATTTTCTATTTTCAAATTCTGAATCGCTTCAACCGTTTCACCTCCTCCGACCACTGAAAAAACCTGACTGTTAATCTGTCCGATCATTTTAGCTATCTCGTTGGTTCCTTTGTCAAAAGGCTTTTTTTCAAAAAATCCCAAAGGTCCGTTCCAGATAATGGTTTTGGCTTCGGACAATATCAATTTGAACTTTTCAATCGTTTCCGGTCCGACATCATAGATACCCTCTTCTCTCCTCACCGTTCCGACCGCTCCCACTCTTGAATATTCTTCTTCGAAATTGGACAAAGCCATTACTCCGTCAATGGGCAGATGAAGCTTGGGACTGGTCAAGTTAATTCCCTTGGCAACTTCTCTCAAATCCTCTTCCTCGTTGCTCATCAAATCCTTGATGCAGATTCCTTTGGCGACCAAAATCGAATTGGCAATCTTTCCTCCCAATAGGACATAATCCGATTTGTCGGTCAGGCGTTCAATCACTCTGGTCTTGGTTAAGATTTTAGCTCCGCCGATAATAGAAACCAACGGTTTTTCGGGATTGACCAAAACATCGGACAAAACGCGGATTTCTTCTTCCAAAAGCAAACCGGGATAAGAAGGAATGAATTTGGGAATTCCGACAACCGAAGCCTGGACGCGATGGCAAACTCCGAACCCGTCCTGAACAAAAATATCGGCCAGTTTCGCCAATTCCCGGGCAAACTTTTCATCATTTTCCTTTTCTTCTTTGTAAAATCTCAAATTTTCCAAAACAACCATATCGCCTTCTTTCATGGCATTGATTTCCTTTTCCACCCCCTTTCCTATCGTGTCGTTGACAAACTTAACGTTTCCTCCCAAAAGCTCCCACAATCTTTTAGCAACCGGCCTCATGGAAAGTTCTTGCTCTCTATTTTTGGGCCTTCCCAAGTGGGAAATAACGATAATCTTCGCCCCGCCCTCCCTTAAGTGCGTGAGAGTCGGTATGACTTTTTTAATCTTAAAATCACTGCCCGGATTGTCCGGACTAACCGGAACGGAATTAAAATCACATCTAACCAGAACCTTTCTGCCTTTAACGTTAATGTTTCTTAAATTATTCATATGTTTTGTATTCTATAAGAAAATCTTTTATTTTTCAACTAAAGGAAATTCCAAAGTAACCTGAGTTCCCACGTTTTCCATCGAATCAATCATAATCGTTCCCTTCATCAATTCGATAATCTGCTTGGTAATCCACAAACCCAATCCGGTTCCGACAATATCGGCCGTCTTCTCGGTCTTGACGCGGTAGAATTTCTCAAACAAATGCTCTCTCTGCTTGGAAGTCATTCCGATTCCTGTATCTTTGATTATCAAAACCAAATTCTTGTCCCTGTTTATGGCTTTGATTTCAACGCTTCCCGAAGGAGTATATTTGATGGAATTGCCGATAATGTTTATCAATACCTGTTTCAGCCTGTCTTTGTCGGCATTGATGATTGCCTTGGCTTTTTCATCAATTGAACAACTTAAAGCCAATCCTTTGCCGTCGGCCTGAATCTTCATCTCTTTGACCGTTTCTTCAACCATCGGCCAAATATCCATTTCTTTCATCTCCATCTTCAATCTGCCCTGTTCAATCCTCGAAACATTCAAAAGGTCTTCGATAAGGCCGGCCAATCTTTCGGCCGAAACGTCGACGATGGACAAGTATTCTTTGTTTTCCTCTTTGGAAAGCTTTTCCGAATCGTTAATCAGCATTTCAATATATCCGCGGATAACCGTCACCGGCGTCCTCAATTCGTGGGAAGCCATGGAGATAAACTCATCTTTCATCGCATCGACCTCCTTGATTTTATTATACAAAATGGAATACTCAAACATCCTCGAATTGGCCAAAAGCAATAGAACAATGAAAACAACCGTCAACAGAAGAATCCAATAAGAACTTCCCAAAGCGACGGCCAATTTGGTATTGATAATATCGGCCGAAATCTTCATCGACAAAAGGGCTTGTTTCTCTCCCGACAAATCTTTCAGCGGCATTACCACCAGCCAATAAAAACGGTTGACCTTGCCGTCCGATTCATAAATCTTCTGGGCAACCGGTAAATCGCTGTTCCAGGCGGTATAATAATTAAAAGTATTTTCCGTCTTTCCGATATCCTCCTGATTATTCATGCTGGCCACCAGCTTGAAACCGTCTCCTTCGCGGAAAAAAACATTAAGAGATCTGGTATCTTCGTTGTACTTTCCCCAATCATTGATAAACGACTGGATGTTCTCGGCCGAATCAAGCTTGTCAGACAATCCGGCATTGACCGATTGTCCGATTCCCACCGCTTTGTCCTGCAAACTCAAATCAACCGTATCTCTGAAAGATTCGGAAAAAAGCCAGGTATTTAAAACCACTATTCCGGGAACGACAATCATCAGGGCAATCGAGTAGAAAACCTGCTTGTTGTCTTTTAAAAATTTCCACTTTGAGTTTCCTCCTTCCATATTATTCATCCGATAGTCTCTGCTTGATTATCAAAAAGCCAGCGATAAGGATTAAGATGACGGCCAATCCGCTGAAGATGTATAAGGTCATCATATTGTTTGTCTGGCCCGAAACCTGAGTGGCATCGCCCGTGGCGACGAAATTATCAACCGTAACGGCCTGAGCTTCCTGAATAAAGAACGGTGTCGGCAAACTGGTCTCGACTATCTTTCCTTCATCATTGTTAACAGCCACATATACTTCATGGGTTCCGTCAACCATGGTCTTGTCCAATTCATATGTCCAGTTTCCATTGGCATCGGCCTGAACCGTCACCACAATCGGCATGGTACTGTAAATATACAAAGTAATGACTTGATTAGGCTTGGCCTTTCCTTCAAACTTTAAATTGCCATTGGTCGCATCTTCTGTTTTAACCGTTGCCACCGAATCAACCATTAAGGAAGCGCTGGCTGCGGCAACAACGTACTTGGGCTGCTCCAATGTCTTTCCGTTGACCAAGGCTTTATCAATTCCGGACAAAACCACATTTGTCTTTTTGGCCGAGGGATTGAGAGGATCGGTACCCATGCGCAATTCTTCATCATCGGAATATCCGTCGCTATCGGTATCTTTGTTGTTGAGATTGGTTCCCAAACGCTTTTCCATATCATCGGTCAATCCGTCTCCGTCGGTATCAAAAGCCATGGCTACCGGAGACAAGCTCTGCTGGTCGTTATTTGTTTCGGTTGAAATCAAGCTGACTGAAATCTGTTCGGGTGTAGAAGAAACGATGGGCAAAGTTTCCATCTTAACCTCTTTGGTTTCCTTGATTGATTCCGGCTGTCCAACAACAGAAGGATTCATTATTTCCACCGTAATTGTTCTGTTTTGAACATCAACCGTGGCCGATTGTCCGGACACCTCAACCAATTTCTCCTTAACTTCAGCGGTGATAACATTCTTCAAGTCGGAAAGAATAACATTATTTATCAAAGAATTACAGCTGTTTTCGCTAAGACCCTGACATTTCAACGGCTTACCGTATTTATTCAAGAAATATTCCCGGCATTGGTCTTGAGTGTTCAATCCGCTGTCGCGGCAATCGGAAACTATCCTTGAATGATATAAATATATTTCACAATCGTTTTTGATAAACCAACCGACTTTCAAACATTCTTCGGGTAACGGCTCTTCTGTTTTCACTTCGGTTGTCGGAGTTTCAACCTCTGGCGTTACTGCAATCGGAGAAACATACAAACAGTCTCTTGTTGTTTGCGGAGAGGTTAAGACGGAAGAAGTGGTACACGTTTCGGGCAAAGAACATTTTCTGTATTGCGTACCCTCGCTTCCGCAAGAGCTCCAATCATCGCATTGCCAGTCTTTATCGCCGCAAACAATCTTGCAACTTGTTTCAACGTCGGGAGTTCCGGGAGTGCATCCTTCGGGATAGGTCGAAACAACATTTCTTGTTTTCTTGCCGTCCTTGCACTCGCCCCATTCCGAATATTTATACGAACACGAAACGGGCACGCAGGTCTTTTCCAGCGGCTCCTTTAATTTATCAATACATCCTTCGGGATACGAACTCAAAACCGTACGAATCTGCTTTCCGTTTAAACAAGCCCCGTACTCGGAAAACTTGTAATAACAGCTGGTTGAAGCGGTTGTCTCTTTCGGTTCTTCATTGTTCTCGATTTCAATCGCACAAGTCTGCTCGGTTCTTTCGGGAACGGAAGATACTCCCGGGCAATCAAACACCAGAGTGCGAGCCCTGTATTGTTTTCCATTGGCGCAAGCGCTCCAAGCGTCATATTTCCATTCGTCTTTGGTGCAGGTAATGGATAAATCGGCCGCACACTTGTTCCCATCCAAATGATAATTGGTGGGACAGGTACAGACACAGGTGGAAGAGTTCCAAGCTCCTTTGCTGCCGGTGCAATCGGTTCCGGTTGAACTGCAAGTAGTGGTTATTTTATAAACGCAACTGCCTCCGCCTCCCAGATAGTAATTGGTGGGACAGGTGCAGGCACAGATAGAAGAATTCCAAGTTCCTTTGCTGTTTTCGCAATTGTATTTATTTTGATTATTCAATGTCGTGCTATTTGCACAGCTTGTTACTACAACCGATTTAATGCATTTCGTCCCGCTTAAATAATATCCGGTGGGACAGGTGCAGGTACAACTCGTCGCACTCCAAGAACCACTACTATTAGTACAATCGGTACTGCTCGTTCCGGAACAAGTGGGCGTGGCGACATAGGTGCAGTTTTGCGTCAAAGAAAGACTTGAAGTACAGCCGCTTTTCAAAAGCATCCTTGTCTGCGTTCCATTGGATTGACAAACAGACCAATCCGAATAATCAGCAGATGTACAAGCGGCTACCGTTGTTTCGGCTACACATTTAGTATCTTTTAAATAATATCCGGTGGGACAAGTACAAGTACAAGCTGTGGCGTTCCAAGATCCCCCGGTGCTGGTGCAATTAGTATTGCTCGTTCCTGATGTGCAAGTGGCAGTGGTGATGGCATAAACGCAGCTGCCTCCGCCTCCCAGATAGTAATTGGTGGGACAGGTGCAGACGCAAGTGGAAGAATTCCAAGTTCCTTTGCTGGCCGAACAATTATATTCGTTTTGATTGTTCAATGTCGTGCTGGTTGCACAGTTAGTTGCAGTCGTGGTTGAAGTCGTTCCGGTCGTGGTCGTGCCAGTGGTTGTGCTTGTCCCGGTTGTCGTCGAACTTGTTCCAGTTGTAGTTGTAGTTGTTGAAGTTGTCCCGTTTGTAGTTGTTGAAGTTGTTTTGTAAACGCAGCTGCCTCCGCCTCCCAGATAGTAATTGGTAGGACAAGTACAGGTGCAAGTCAAAGAATTCCATGACCCCCTGCTATTCTCACAATTGTATTTGTTCTGCGAATCCAAGATGGTTCTGCCAGTACAATTAGTTACAGTATTTCCGGAAACGGTAAAGGTGGTGGAAAGATTGGTTCCGTAAACATATTCTTTCGTATTTCCGTTCTTGTCGGCAAGAATAATGTCTTTAACCTTCCATGTTCCGTTTTCCGAATTGGCGGGCATTAAAAGATCGGCTGACCAGTTTCCGTCGCTATCAGCTCCGGTTATCTCCGCAGCAATCTGGTTTATCTCCGAAGAAGAAGGCCCGGTTATCTTAACACTGACCGACTTGACTCCCGACACATCGTCGGAGGCTAAAATTTTAATCTTAAACTGACTGTTGACGGTGACGGTTGAAGGAGAAATCGACACTCCCGTCAATTGCGGAGGATTGGTATCCGAGATAGAGGTTGTCAACGTTTCAGCAAAAGAAACGATCTGCCCTCCTTGGCTCCCGAATAAAACAATCGAAAAAAGTATCAGGGATAAAGCTATTATTTTTTTCTTCATATGTTTTAAAAAACATCCCAAAAGAGATGTTAAAATTAACCTTTATTAATTAATGAATTGTTTAAACATGTAGACATTACTTTATTATAAAACAGGTTTAAAAATAAAACAACTCTATTTCGGTTCAATATGGATGACCACCCTCTTTATATCCTTCATCTTGTCTTTCATCAGGTACTCGAACCGGCTGGTAACGTTGTGCGCCTTTTCCAAAGAAAGATCGCCCGGGACCAGACAATGGAAAGAAACGAAAAACTTTTCTCCGATCTTCCTGACCAATAAATTATGCAAATCCGATATTTCTTCAACTTCTTTGTCGGTCTTGTTCAGTGCCGAAGAAATCGATTCCATTTCTTCTTCGCTTAATTCGGAGCTCAATATCGCTTCACACTTCATCGGTTCAATGTGCGAATTGATGATAATCTCATTCCCGACCTCTTCCTTTATCGATTCTTCCAAAATAGTGGCCGCATCGTGAGCCTCTTTGGCTGTCAAAGTGTCCAGAACTTCCACGTCATAGCTGATGTATTGCTTGGAATCAAGCCTATCAACGATAACATCGTGAACGGAAAAATCATTTTTAGCCGCTATCGCCTGGACGGCATCAACAATGGTTTCATTATCCATCTGCTTGGAACAAATCTTAACCAAGATATCCGAACCGGGAATTTTCTTCTCCGTAGCTTCTTCAACTTTGGCAGAGATGTCATGGGCCTTGGCAACCGAAATCTTTCGACTAACCTGAATATCAATTTCCACAAAAACATTCGGACCCAAAGGCCTGACCCTGACTCTTTCCACCGCAATTACTCCTTCAATCGACTCGGCGATATTTTTAGCCTCTTCGGAAACTCCTCTGGGCGCTGCGTCAACCAGAACATCAATGGTTCTTTTTCCCAAACGATATCCGGCAAGAGCGATAAAAAGAGAAACGGCAATCGCCGCCAGAGCATCGGCTCCTTTTATCCCCAAAGAAACGCAAATCAAACCTACCAGAACCACCGCCGAACTCCAAATGTCGGAACTGAAATGCAAAGCGTCGGCCTCAAGAGCCTGACTTTTTGTTTCTTTCGCCACCCGACCCAAAGCTCTCGAACGGGAAATATCAACAACAATGGAAAGGATGATTACAGCAAAAGCATACCAGGTTGCCTCAACTTCAATGTTCCCGGAAATCAATCTCCTGATCGATTCGTAAATAATCCAGGCGCTGGTGACAAAAAGCAATCCTGTTTCAATCAAAGCGGAAACGCTTTCAACCTTTCCGTGGCCGTAGGGATGGTCTTCATCCGGAGGCCTATCACCAACCTTAACAGCAAAATAGGTTAATGTCGCCGCACCCAAGTCCAACAAAGAGTGGGCCGCCTCGGAAATAATACCCATACTGCCGGTTAAAATACCTGTCACTAATTTAGTAACGGTCAATAAAACACTGGCAAAAATGGAACTTAACGCTACCGATGATTTTTGATGTCCGTGATTGTGCATATGATTAAATCCAGTCTTTTCTCTTTAGAATGATATAAAAACCAAAAGCCATCAAGAAGACAATCAAGATTATGATTGCGAAGGCCGAATCGTTTCCGGCCAACGGAAGAGGAACATTCATTCCGAAAAGACTGCCGACGATGGTCGGAATGGTCAAGATAACCGTCAGAGATGTCAAAAGACGAATGGTATTGTTAAGATTGTTGGTAAAAATGGCCTGATAGGAATCTCTTAAGTTCCTAATACTCTTAACGCCGACCGTACAATTATCAACCGACTGCCTGATGGCGATATTCATATCTTCCAACAGATCGTCGTCTTTGGCATAAAGAGGAATGAACCCGCCCTTGGCTATCGCTTCGATGACTATCTTCATCGGGGTCAGAGCCGAAATATACTGATTTAATATTTCTTCGCCCTCTATCAATTTAACGATATCCAAACCCTTCACCTTTTTCAATTCTCCTTTTTGTTTCAGAACCGAACTCCTGACATTCTTGACTCCTTTGGTAAAATTCTTGGAAATGATTAAAAGAAGATTCATTAAAAAACTGCTCTTTTCCGTCGTTGAAAAAGAAATATCGCCCTCTATAATCGACCTGATTGTCCTGCTTGAAACGGGAGAAACCGTAATCAAATACTTGCTGTTGATGATTACCGTCAAAGGAGTGGTATAAACATCTTCTTTGTCCTGTTCCTGAGTATCCCTCACAAATAAAATAACATTGTCTCCCTCTCTTTCGATACGGGGCAGTTCGTGCATATCCAAAGCATCTTCAATGTCCCGGACATGAAGATTGGTTAATTTCGCAACATATTCGATATCTTCGTGAGTGGCTTTTTCTATATTAATCCAGCATCCTTCTTTTAAAGAATCCAGCCTCTCCATTCTTTCCTTTTTTACATCATTAAAAAGTATTTCTTTCATTTTTGATTATTTAACTTATCTTTTATCTTATCCCACCAGCTTTTCGAACAAATGGTATTTAAATCAGCCAAATCTTCGCTGGTTATGCTCTGGCTCTCTCCGGCATTAACGCTATACATTATATCGCCCGGATTTTCGGAATGGCCCAGCCCCAAAGCGTGGCCCATCTCGTGAACTAAAACCGCAATCAATGTTTTCTTATCGTCGAATTGATAAATATTTATTTCTCTGGTCCGGCTGTCCGATACATAGTTTCCCTGTTCGAATTCGCTGTCAATCGAATCGGTTATATTATTATAATTTTTGACATTGAGGTTGTATTTGGCGGCCAAAGTATTGATTTGATTTTGCAGTCCGTTTATTTCATCAACCAAGGCATTCCTTTCTTTTTCCAAAGACCTGATCTGGGCAAGGACGCTTTCGGCATTTTTCTTCTTGTATCCCGACAGATTGTATTCGGAAACCATTTGGTTCAACTTGGAATTCAAAGATTCATATTGAGTAATGTGATTATCGTATTCGCTCTTCAATTGGTTATAAAGCAATTCATCGGCATCCAAAAGATTGTCCAGATTATTCATTTCTATTGTCGAATCCTGACGATAATCATAAACCAAGCTTATCTTCATTTCTCCTTTTTCCGAATATTCAAAAAGATTTGTCTGCGAAGCACTTTCCCAAGACTGCTCCGCTTCCTTAACTGCCGATAAAAGATAATCGTTGGAAACATTGAATCCGCTGTCGATGTCTCCTATCGAATATGCAATGGGGTCTTTGCAGGGATTGGAAAGAACGTTTATATAAAAAGAAGAGATATCCGGGCCGAAAACAAAAGCGCCGGTTATCAAAACCAAGACAAAAAGCAATTCGGTTATCGTTCGGCTATAATCCATATCTTGATTATCACAAAAATTCAAGAATATTTCAACCAAAAAAGGAGCTATGGCTCCTTTTAGATAAAAGTAATCGCTTCTCCCTTTTTTCTTCCCCTGCCCGTTCTTCCGATTCTGTGCACATAATCTTCATATGTGGCCGGCAAATCGTAGTTGATGACATGGGTAATGTTGTCGATATCCAAGCCTCTGGCCGCTATATCGGTGGCTACCAAAATCTTGCCCTGAGGTCCTTTGAAAAAATCTATTGATCTTTTTCTGTTGGACTGGGTTTTGTTTCCATGGATGGAATCGGCCTTGAATCCTCTCTGAACCAAATTCTTGGAAAGCTTTTCCACTCCGTGCTTGGTTTTTCCGAAGATAAGAACTTTTTTAAATTCTTCTTTCTTCAAAAGGTCACACAAAATATCTATTTTATTCTTGTCTCCCACCCTGATTACATCCTGGTCGACATTGGCCGAAGCTTCTCTGATTTTAACCGAAATCTTTTCCGGATCTTTTAAAAACTTTCTGGAAATCCTTTCGATTTCATCGGGCAAGGTGGCTGAAAACAGCAAAGCTTGCTTGTGGGCCGGCATCTGTTCCATCAAAAACTTCATATCGTCGACAAATCCCATATCAAGCATTCTGTCCGCCTCGTCCAAAACAATCGTTTGAAATCTGTTCATATCCAATGCTTTTCTCTGAACCAAATCTTTTATCCTTCCCGGAGTTCCGATGACAAAATCATATCCTCTCCTCATCTTAAACATCTGGTCTCTCATGCTGGTTCCTCCGACGCAAATGATTGAAAACAAGTGCAAGCCGACGGTAAAATCCCTGAACTCTTTTTCAATCTGAAAAGCCAATTCTCTGGTCGGAACGATAATTATTGTTTTATTGCTTTTATTCAAAAGCGTCTTGTTGATTGCCGGTATTAAAAAGGCGGCTGTCTTACCCGTGCCGGTATTGGCGATACCGACCACATCCTTTCCTTCCAAAATCAAAGGAATGATTTTATCCTGAATCGGAGTGGGGTCCTTATATCCTTTATGAATAATATTTGCTTTCAATCTGCTATCAACCTTGAAATCGGCAAAATTATGAATCGGGGTATAAACATCCTCTTCGATAAAGATACTCTTCTGGGTAAATCTGGAAATATCTATCTTGGATGCGGAAAAACCGCTCCTTTTTTGAGGAGCGCCCCTTCTGAATGACGGCCTTCTTCCGGCCCTGTTATTTTTTGAAAATCTTCTTGTTTGCATAATTTAATTAAAAAGACGGAAAGCCTCAATAGAGAGACCCCGCCTTCCTATCTCAATATCTTATTTATGAGATAACTATATTATATTTTCTGCATTCTGTCAACCTACCTCTCCACTATTCTGGTCGAATCGGAGATGGTAACGGTTGCTGTTTCGTCCGTGTCCAACTCAAGAATAATAGCGCTTGTACCCACCTCCGTGATTGTTCCCGAAAGCATTGACCTATCGGCCGTACTTTTCTGTCGATCTCCGGTAGGAGCGGTGCCGGTCGGAGCTTCACCCGAAGGAGGCGTCTGTCCATTCCCTCCCTGTTGATTATTGGAACAACTGTCTTTGTCATCGCAAACGTTTATCATTTCAGCGGCATATGTTCCGTCGCTTCCTTTTTCGGCCATAACCGAAACCCAATTGCCGACAGCCAAAGAATCGATACTTAATCCTGTTGAATTCTGATTATCGAACATTTGTTTTTTATTATCCGAACTCTTATTTCCTTGGAATAAAAATATTCCCGCCGCAATCAATATTACAACCGCAATTATTGAAATTAAAATAATGTATAGTTTTTTCATATTTTTTTATTATTCATATTTTAACGCTTCTATCGGATTCAATTGGGAGGCTCTTTGAGCCGGATAATAACCGAAGATTATCCCGATGGCTGCCGACACGAAAAATGATAAGAAAACCGATTCGGAAGTGACGACCGTTGTCGTTCCTCCGAAGGTGCTTACCAGATAGGAAGCCGCGATTCCCAAAATTATTCCGATTATTCCTCCGATAAAAGTTAAAGAAATTGATTCCATCAAAAACTGCCCGCTGACATCCTTACTCCTCGCTCCCAATGATTTTCTTAATCCAATCTCTCTTGTTCTTTCGGTTACGGTCGTCAACATCATGTTCATGATTCCGATTCCTCCGACTAATAATGATATTCCGGCAATAGCCCCCAACAATAAAGTCAGGGTGCCTGAAACCGAAGACATGGTATCCATGATTTCCGCCTGATTCATTATGCTGAAATCGGCCGAATCGGCATCCTTATCATGCCTTTCTAATAATAACGCTTCTATATCAGCCTCGGCTTGATCCATATATTTGGATTCGGTCACTTCAACGCTGATACTGGAAAGAGATTCACTGCCGGTAAAATAATGTTCGGCGACGGTAATCGGAACATAGACTATATTGTCCGAACTGTTCATTCCCGAGGTTCCTTTTGATACGGTCACTCCGATAATGGTAAATTGAGTGTCCCCGATCTTTATCTTCAATCCGGTCGGATCAACGTCCTCTCCGAAAAGAGTCTCGCTGACCGTCGGACCGATAACCGCAACTTTGGCTACTTTCTCTATCTGGGTTTCGGAAAAAAAGCTTCCGGTGGAAACTTCCAAGCTTTTAACAGTCTGATAGACGCTGGTTATTCCGTAAATGCTGGCATTGGTGTTCTCGCCCTTGTACACAATCTGTTTTTGGGAAGATATCAAGGGAGCGACATTTTTCAAATTGCTGACTTCGGATAAAATCGCATCGGCATCATCCATAGTCAAGGTACTGGCCGAACCAGCTCCGCCCCTCACCATTGATCCGTAGCTCTTTGAAGCTCCGGGAGAAATAACCAGAAGATTGGAGCCCAGAGACTGAATGCTGCTTTCAATAGTAGCGGTTGAGCCTTGTCCGATTGAAACCATGGTTATAACCGAAGCTATGCCGATGACGATTCCCAGCATGGTTAAGCCCGACCTCGATTTGTTAGAGGAAAGGGACATGTATACTTCTTCAATTAAGTCGCTAAAAACCATATTATTTGTCTTTTAATAAAGACTTGGATGCTTTGCCGTCGGCAATAATCATCCCGTCTCTCAATTCAATAATTCTGTCGGCATGTTCGGCCACATATCTTTCATGAGTAATTAAAACTATGGTGTGTCCGAATTCCCTGTTCAATCTCTGAAAAGTATTCAAAACAATGTCTCCGGTTTTGGAATCAAGGTTTCCGGTCGGCTCATCGGCCAGAATCAAATCAGGATTATTAACCAGAGCTCTGGCAATCGCCACTCTTTGCATCTGTCCTCCGGAAAGCTGGCTGGATAAATGGTACCATCTGTCTTTGTCCAGTCCGGCCGAGATTAAAGACTTTTCCGCTCTCGCCTTTCTCTCTTCCTTCTTAATATTGTTATCGTAGATAAGAGGAAGCATGACATTTCTTAAAACATTGGCACGGGACAAAAGATTAAAAGACTGGAAAACGAAACCGATTCTCTGAGACCTTGTCTTGGCCAAATCGTCATCGCTCAAATTGAGCATATCCACATCGTTTAAAAAGTATTTTCCCGAAGTCGGCTTGTCCAATGTTCCTAAGATATGCATCAATGTTGATTTTCCCGAACCGGACGGGCCGATAATGGCAACAAATTCCCCTTTCTTGATCTCAAAGGAAACTCCCTTTAAGACCGTTGTTTCGGTCTCTCCCAGCTTATATGTTTTTACAATATTGTCGCACTTGATCATATTATCTTGTTATCATCATCATATCCATGCCTCCTCCGGGGCCCTGCTGAGTGTCACTATTGGTCGTGTTAGTCTTGGTGGTGGTAGTTGTTTTAGTGCTTGAACTGGTGGAAGTTATGACTTTGTCTCCTTCGCTTAGTCCGCTTTTGATTTCAATGGTCGTGTCGTCGGTTAAACCGGTTTCAACTGTTTTTCTTTCAATCACGCCTTCGGCATTCATAACTTGAACATAGCTTGATTTTTGCATTGTTTTAACCGCTGTGGCGGGAACAGTCAGAACATCGGCGACAGAATCAACGATAATGTTGGCGGTTATGCTCATTCCCGGCTTAACGCTGGTATTGTCGGTATCAAAAGATATCTTGACGGTATAGCTGACCACTCCCTGAGAAACCGTTCCGACAGCATCAACCTCGGCAACTTCTCCTTCAATACTCAGATCGTCCAAAGCGTCAAAAGTGATATCAACCCTCTGTCCGATTTCAACGCTGGCAATATCAACTTCGTTCAAGGTTATTTCCGCAATCATTTTCTTGGTGATTAAAGAGCCCATCACTGTTCCCGAGTTGACCGAATCTCCGACAATAGTATCAACGCCGGATATGGTTCCGCTGAAAGAAGCCTTTACCCAATAATTGTTGTATGTCACTTTTTCATTGGCCAAAGCTTGTTCGGCTTTTTCAACGGTTAATTCCTGTGTTCTTATTTCCAGATCAGTATATCCTTCTTCTACATCTTCAAGACTCAATTGTTTGACTTTAATTGATCTTTCGGAACTCTCAATAGTCTTCTTGTAGTTTTCAATTGATGTTGTTGAGGAAAGAAGAGTGGAAATCTGGCTGTTGGTATTGCTGGTGTATCCGCTCAAAGTGGTAATGTGGGTATCGGCGGTTGAATCATAGGTCTTCTGTTTGTCATTCATGGTATACCTGTACAATTCAATCAAATTGGTGGCACTCTTGATGGCATCGGAAATGGTCTTAACGGTATCATGAGTTTCAATAATCAGGCTTTCAATTGTTGTCTTGTCGGAAAAACGGCTGGCGGCTTTGTAGTCGGCAAAAGCTTTATCATATGCCGCCTTGGCTGCTTCATATTTGGCATAGGCTTCATTTCTGTATTTGGTTCCCTGATATTCACTGACGTAATCAATGGCGCTGGCGTAATAATCAATGTTCTGCTGGGAATCGGTTATTGTTGTAGAAAACAAAACATTGCTGAAGCCGGTCATTATTGACGGCAGTTCAAGAAAAGCATTGGAAACATTATTAAAGCCGTCATCGTATGATTTTTCCAGATTAGATTCGGCGGTTTCTTTTGATTCCTGGGCTTCAATCAATGAATTCTGTGCCTGAAGAAGAGTCAGCTCGTCAACCGGCGAGGTCATCTCTTCCAGGTCCAGCTGGGCACTCTCCAAAGCCAGCTCTGCACTTTTTACATTTTTCAATTCATCGGTGCTGTCTATTTTGAAAAGCACATCTCCTTCGGTCACATCGTCGCCGCTTTCAACATACACTCCGATAACATCGCCGGAAACCTTCGAAGAAATATTCACTTCTTTTAAGGAAGAAACTTGTCCGGTTCCGGAAATGGTGACGCTGATGTCTCCTTTTTTAACGGCCTGGGTAACATAGGTCAGGCTTTCTTTCTTGGGCAAAAGGAAATAAACAGCTGCAGCCGAACCAATAACGGCAATCAAGATGACCGCCGATAAGATTTTGTGAGAAAATATGAAGTTTTTTATTTTAGAAAAGATTTTTATTTGCATAGAAATATTAATAATTATTCTACTATATAGTACCTTCTTGCTTTCTTTTTTATTTCAAAAACAAAAAACCACCCGAAGGCGGTCTTCCTATTTGCGGCATTCTTCAAAGCAGGTCTTTTTTTCTTTTTCCGAATCCAAGCATTTCTTAACGCAGTCTCTTTCGATTTTATCGAAATATAAGAGATCGGAAGGAATTTTTTCATCGGAAAGAGGATTGAATTTTGATTCAATTCCTCTGCCGATGGCCGGGATATCATTTTTATCCATCACTTTAATCTTTTCAACTTTAAAATCATATCCATCCTTCTTGCCAACGGCGATGACGAATTGGCCCTTTTCCATTTTCGGAAGATCTTTCAACCCTTCCAAATTAATATTTCTTAATCCTTGAGGAGTCTGGAGAATGAGATAATCCTCTCCCTCTTCAAAAACAATTCCGGCCACTCCGCTGTTTCTCATATCCGTCATCGGCTGCAAAAGCATCCTTGCCGGAGTCATTCCTTCCCGAGCCCTGGCCTCAAACTCCCTTCCCAGATTGGTATATGTTAAAACTCCGCCAAAAATCATGATGAATAAAACCAGACCGATGGCCAAGTATCCGAATGGCTTCTTGTATGAAACATCGCTCTTGGTTATCAAATATCCCGACAAAACAATCAAGACGATAAAGACAACCACTAAAAGATACGGAAAAGATTCAAGAAAAGCAAAGATTCCGAACTTGCCGAAGCTCAGATACTTAAGATTATCGGTTTCTTTTAAATAGAAAAGGATTAAGTTAAACAAAAGAACAGACAATAAAACAGAAAGGGCGAAAGCTGTTCCCAGTCCCAGTTTTTCAGCGACAAAGACATACTTCGACCTGATTTTCACCTGGCCGGTCTTTATCTTTCCCATTATTGAATTTTCCAATTTATCTTCCATGTTTTTTGTTTATCTCTTCCAAATTATCTTTGATAAGGTTCTTGCCTCTCAGTATCAACGTGCCGACTGTATTTTTCGGTATTCTCAAAACATCGCTGATTTCTTCGTATGACATTTCTTCGAGATAGAACAATACTATCGGCTCTCTGTATTTCGGCTTCAAGCAACCGATGGCTTTCTCGACATCGTGTTTCAAAAACTTTCGATCGGCTTCTCCTTTAATATCGGCCTTCTCATCTATCAGCTTGTATTCCACGTCATCCAAAGAAACCCTGTTGCCCTTTATTTTTTTCAAATTATTGATAGCTTCGTTATGGGCAATCCTGTATATCCATGAAGAAAACTTCTTTTTTATATCAAAGCCGTACAGGTTCTTGTACGCTTTGATGAAGACTACCTGAAGGATATCTTCGATATCATCTTTGTCGGCAATGAATTTCCTTAAATAGCGGGAGAGCTTAATCTCGTACCTTTTAATGATTTCCCGGTATAAATCCTTGTCGCCTTCTAGAATAGCAATAACTATCTGTTCGTCGCTTGATTGTTCCATGGGTTATGCTTCCATAATATCACATATTCATACAATCAGAAAAGAATCTTTATTTCAAAAGAAAGACCGGCTATTCGGCCGGTTTCTCTCCCATTCCCCTGAATTCTCCCATGTTTCCTTTCCCGTTCTTTAATATATTCACCTGCCTTTCTTTCATTTTATCAAACTGATCCTGAGTGGTAGCATTAATCTTGTCTATTTCTTGCTGTTTCCAGGCATCAAGAGTCATGTTTTCCCACTTGGTCAATTCTGCCGCTCTTTTGGTTTCCGCTTCGGTTTCTTTGGCCGCAATCTGAGTCTTTTGCGTATCGGTCAAAGTAATGCCGTATTTCTCTTCAATCTGAGACACTTTATTCGGAACATTGGCAATTGTTTCCGATGAGGCCGCCAAAGCGCTCATTATGCCGAAACCGGAAACGATTAGTGTTGATAATACTGAAAAAACTATCAGTTGTTTTTTATTCATTTTTTTTATTTATTTTTATTATTCCGAGGTCCTCTATCTATAATTACAATCTCTATTGATTTTTATTTCAAAAAGAAAAAAGGCCTTTCGGCCTCCTTCTTTATTTTTGTTTTTCTTTCTTCTCCGCACAACCGCACTGGCAGTCAGGCGGACAAGAACAGCAGTAAATGCAGACTCCCGGCTCGCAAGAACATTCTGTTTCCTCGCTGAGCGGCATTCCGCATCCACATTTCTTTTCTTCTGCCATATGATTTTTACTTATCCTTTTTCTCTTCACATCCGCACATACAGTGTCCGGATTTTTTGCAAAGCATTGAAAGGCCGACGGCCATTAAAATAACGGGCCAGATAATCCCCCAGCTGCTGGCGGAAATGTAACCCATGTTCTGCAAAAGAAAAACCAAACCGATTACTGTTAAAGCTATTCCTAAAATCATGTTGTTATAAATTAAATAATATAACGACCTTTTGATTATTATACCAAATTATTGATTTTTTACCAATAAATGCTAATCTACTATTTATGGAAAAAGTAGTTGTCAAAAAATCTTCGGCCGGTTTGGGCCTCTATGCAAAAACCCCTCTCAAAAGGGGTGAATTTATTATTGAATACGCCGGAAAGCTGTTAACGGCAAAAGAAGCCAATAGAAAGGGAGGGAAATACCTGTTTGAGATCAATTCCAGATGGACGATTGACGGCAGCGAAAGAAGCAATTTCGCCCGATACATCAATCATTCTTGTTGCCCCAATTGCGAAGCCTATATCGTCGGCAAAAAGGTTAAAATCAGAGCGACAAAAAACATTAAAGCCGGGGAAGAATTGTCGTACGACTACGGCAAAGACTACTTTGACGAACATATCAAACCTTTCGGATGCAGGTGTATAAAATGCTCAAAAATGCATCTCAAACAAAAAAGCCGACAACAGTCGGCTTCTTGTTAATCTTCCAAATCAAGGATTTTATCAATCCGTATCTTTTCTATAAAGTCGGGCACGTGACTGACGATAATCATCGCTCCGTCATATTTATTCAATGCTTCGGCGATAACCGGAATATGGCGGAAGTTTATATGATTGGTCGGTTCATCCAAGATAAGAAGTCCCGGTTCTTGTAAAACAAGTCTGGCAAAGGCAACCAAGCCTTTTTGACCTTCCGACAAGTTTCCGATTTTGTTATTCATTATATCTCCGGTGATGAGAAATCCGGCCGCAACTTTCCTCATGGCCTCTTCGGAATGCTTTTCCGATACTCTCGAAAGAGATTTATAAACGGTGTCCTCAAAATTAAGAGTTGAAAAATCCTGACGATAATAACCGACACGAGTATTGGGAATAATAACCGCCCCGGCGGATTCTTTTTTAACAATTGATTCCAAGAGAGTACTCTTGCCGATTCCATTGGGACCCTTGATTAAAAGATGCTCGTTTCTCCTCAGCTCTATATTCACTTTCTTTTCAATCGATTTGTTCTTTTTCATCGTCTTGAATGAAGAAATATGAACGATTTCTCCTTTGATGTCTTTCTGAGAAGGAATAACAAAAGAACGGATGGTTTTATCCTCTCTTCTTGTTTCTATTTTTTCTTCTTCGGCTGCAGCTGCTTTCTCTCTCATCTTTTTAGCGACAAAACGCAAATTGCCTCCTTTGTTGGCAAAGTAATTGGCCTTGTCTTTGTTTTCCTGAATCTCTTTTTTGAGCCGGGCATTCTCTCGGTTCTCTTTTTCTTGACGAACAACAATCTGCTCTCTTAAATCAAAGTAATTGCCGGTATATTGCTCAACCTTTCTGGTAAAGACATCGAGATACAAAACTCCGTCGGTAAAGCTGTTTAAGAAGTCGGCATCGTGAGAAATGACGATGCAAGTCTTCTCGTATCCGATTAAGAACTTGGTAAGATGCTCTATCCCGGCCTTGTCCAAATTATTGGTCGGCTCATCGAGTAAAAGCAAATCCGGATTCTGGATAAGAGCCGAGGCCAAAAGAAGTCTGGCCTGCTGGCCTCCGGAAAAAGACTTGATTATCTTTTCGTGAGGGGCTTCAAGATGAACGATTTCCAAAATATCGTCTATTTTGGGATCAATATCATAGACCTTCTTATCCGAACACTTTGACAAAGCTTTTTCAAAGAATTCCCTGACGGTTAAATTGAGTTCGTCCCGGGGAATAACTTGGCGGGAAACGGCGATGGAAACACCGTTAACAATATTGACTGTTCCGCTTTCCGGAGAAATGTCTCCGGCGATAAGAGAAAATATCGTGCTTTTGCCGGCTCCGTTCTGTCCCATGATGGTTATTTTTGTACCGCGATGAACGGAAAAATCAACCTCTTCCAAAAGAGTCTTTCCTTCAGCATATCCGAACGATACCTTGCTGAATCTAAGAATTGATTCGTTTTTAGTCATAGTCTTAAATAAAAAATGCAGAATTGTTCCGCTGCATTGTTATAGCACAAATAAGGAACAAGTAAAGCTAAACCGAGAAGATTTCATTTAATAATTCATCTACACCTATTTTATCCTTTGCCGAATAAGGAATAATCTTGTGATTTCCGATGAGCTCTTTGATGGTTTTGAATTGTTCTTCGTACTGCGACTTTTTTATCTTGTCTATCTTATTCGCCACCACCACAACATCTTTACTATGGTCTTCCAAAGCGTAAAGCATTTCCAGATCATCTTTGGTCGGACCAACATCGGCATCGATTATCAAAATAACCTTCTGTTCGTAATTGGAAACGAAAAAATACCAATTAACCATTCCTTTAAGGCTTTTCTTCAATTTGTCAGGAACCTTGGCATAGCCGTAGCCGGGCAAATCGACAAAATACAAACAATTATTGATTAAGAAGATATTTATCTTCTGGGTGCGGCCGGGGAAAGGACTGGTCTTGGCCAAGTCTTTCTGATTAACCAAAGAGTTGATAACGCTGGATTTCCCCGCATTTGAACGGCCGATGAAAGCAACTTGAGGAATTCCATTCTCAAGCGTATCGTCGTTTCCAAGCACTCCTTTTATAAATTGGGCGGTTTGTATTTTCATAGATGCGAACAAAAATTAGATACTTCAGAGTATCATTAACACCGCTTAAACACAAATAGCCATATTACTTCTTTTTGTCTTTCTTCGGCTTTTTTGTTTCTTTTCTTCTGGAATTATTTCCTTTTGCCATAAGTTTAAAAATTAATTATATACAAATCATACCATTGTATTTATTTTTAGACAATCAAAAACCGGCCATTACAGCCGGTTCTCATTTACTTCTTCGCTTTTTTCTTTTTTACAACCTTCTTGGCTACTACTTTTTCAGATTTTTTTGGTTTTGCCTTCTTTTCAACGACTGCTTCCTTTTTTTCTTCTGACGGAACAATAGGAGTTAAAGCTTTGATAATCCTGTCGAGCTTGGCATTCAATATATCAAACTGCTCCTTGTATCCCTTGTCACTGCTTTTAATTGCCGGACTGCCCCCCTTGTCAAAACATTCATTGCAATAAACTGGTTTTTCTCCAGTTGGCCTAAAAGGCAATTCAAATCTTTTTCCGCAAGTGGCGCAAACCGCATCAAACATCCTTTTGTCCTGGAATCTCGGTCTTTCCCTTCTTTCTGATCTATCAGCACCTCCGTGGCTTGTAAAGCATTGGCTACAGTAAACGGGCTTGTCTCCGGTTGGTCGGAAAGGAACTTCGCATCTTTTGCCGCAATCACTGCAAACAGCCTCATACATCTGCGGTCTTTCCCTGTCTCTATCGCCAAAACTCCTCTTTCCGGGGTCTCTTCTCTTGAAGTCGCCCTCTCTGGCGTTGTTTCTTTTCTCGTTATTAAAGATATTGTTGAAGTTTTTCATATTGGGGCCATTATAGGCCATATATGATTATAAAGCAAACTCTCTCTTATCGCTTATCAAATTCTTTCAGCCATTTTTTAATGATATCGGCTGTCGCTTTAGGTTTCTCCAGCGGCACAAGATGACCGCATTTTTTCATGATTTCCAGCTTGGCATTGGGTAGTTGGCTAACCAACTCTCGAATCGGACCCAAAGGAGAAATTTCATCCAGTTCTCCGGCAAGAACCAAGGAATCTTTTTTTATCTTCTTACCCACCGGAATCAAGCTGAATTTATAGAATTCATCGAATATTTCAATGCTGACCTGCGGACTCAATCTTTTAATTTCCTTAATGTCTCTGGCTATTATTTCTTTATGTATTTTAGAGCTGGCCGATTTGAAAATAACCTTATCCCCCCATTTCTTGCCAAATCCGTTGGAAAGCATTATCTTTTGCAGATATTCCGGCAAAATTCCAGTGATTCCGTAATAAGCGGAAAGAACTCTGTTGAGCATTCCCTTAACTTTCAAAACCGGGGTGATGAGAACGAGTCTTTTAACTTTCTTGGGATAATGATTGGCAAAAACCAAGGCAACCCTTGAACCGAAAGAATGGCCGATGATAATGGCCTCATTAATGGACAAACTTTCTATGAATTCATTCAGCCAGTCGCTGTAATTCTTGAGATTGTGTTTCTTCTCCAAGGCATCTGAAAGCCCGCAAGCGGGCAAGTCCGGTATTATCAATCTGTAATCGCCCAAGCAATCGGCTAACTCTATCAATCCCATGTGATTGCCGGGAAAGCCGTGCAACAGAATCACTGTCTTTAAAGAGACGTTGTTATCCAAATAGAAAAACTTCCTATCATTGATTATAACTTCCTTCTTCTTGAGTTTCATATGGAATATATGTATAGGAATCTCTCCCACTCATCGATAGACCTTTCGGCCAATTCAATCACATCAATCAGGGTTCCGAACTCCTCAACATCTATCCCGAACCTGTTCTGTTTCTTAATGGGGTCGTAATAGGAAATAATCGGCGATTTAAGGCCGAAAGTGCTGTGTTCTATTAAATGATTTTGAGGTTCATACTTGTCTATATTCTTGTGCTTCTGCTTATTGGCCATGTCTTTACAAAGAGAAAGCCAGGGACTTTGAGAAACAAAAATATCGATATCTCTTCTGCTGTAGCGACTTTCAGCCAACCAGTCGCGCAAATGATAGCATTGGATGAAAAAAGAAGTAAAAGCATCAATGGCGGTTTTAAAATTATCATCCGAAGCAACTGAAAAACGATCAATCTCCTCTTTTAACCTTTTAATCCTGTCTAATTGTTCCTGATATGGAAAAACGTATTTCATTGTTTTAATTATACCATAAAACAAAAATCGGAAAAATAACCTTTCTATTAATTTACAACTTTGATTAACTTTATCGTTCTACTAAAAAGAAGTAGCTCTTCTTTTGTTTTTAATTGATTCTGATTTAATATTCTATCCGTTCCACCGCTTTTAATATAATCATTAAAACAACTGAAATGATTGGTTCCGGCAAAAAACTCTATAATCCTGATAAATAAAGATAAAAAATTGTTCGGTAATGGAACATTGTAGTCAACAATCATTATCGTTCCCCCTTTTTTAGTTACTCTTTTCATTTCATGAATTATTTGATTTCTCAACTTTTCTTCTTTTTCATGCAAAGCAAGGCAGATTGACGTTAAATCAAAATAATTGTCTTCAAAAGGTAATTTTCTGGCATCGGTGACAATAAGAGTGGGACTATCATCCTTTTTTCTTTTTTGAGCCAAACCTATCATCTTGGAATCGATATCGACTCCAAAAACATGATTGCTTTTTTGAGCGTAATAAAAGGCCTGGTCTCCGGTACCGCAACAGACATCTAAAACCAGGGTGTCTTCTTTAATTGAAGAATTTTCCAATATCTTGATTCGAAGCCCTTTTAATAAATAATCTACTGTATTTGAATAATCTATTAGCATTAATATGATTATATCACAAAAAACTTGACATAATTTTTAATAAGAGTATATTTTAAGTATATCCATCGAAAAATATGAATGGATTAAAATTATGAGCAATTTCTGCTTCCCATCATTTTTTAAAGCGATTGGCCATCCGGTCAGGCAACAGATACTCGAAGAGCTTCAGAAAAGCGGTGAATTAAACGTTGCCGAGATTGTTAAAAAGCTCGGACTGTCTCAACCCACCATCTCCCATCATTTGGCCATACTCAAAGATTCGGGAGTAGTTAAGTTGAGAACAAAAGGAACCAATTCCATTTACAGCATCTATAATGAAAAGGCCTGTGAGTGTTGCTGTACATTGGAAAAGTTTTTTAAGAAGTAGTTCTTTTTTTACCTTAATATATCGAAATATTTCGATGTAGTATTAAACCCCAACGCGCTGGAGGCAAAGGTCGAAGACATTATTAATCAAATATAATAATTATGGAAACAAACAAAAATTGTAATTGCAAGTGTAACCTATCGGAATGTAACATGGACATGACGGTGAAAGAGTGTTTGGAAAAATTAGGAATAGATCCTGCTGCAGCGGAAACATTCCTTAAGAATTGTTGCAAAGATTGTTGCAAAGAATAGTTGATGAGATAAAACCGCTCCATAAAAAAGGGCGGTTTTGTTTATGCTTACTCCCAACTCCAGCATAGTACCCCACTATGGCAATAACCATAAGCATTAATTGATTTATATTTTTATTATAGCACACTAGTGGACGGTCAGAAAATAAAAATTGGCACATTATGATTATTCTCGAGTTCAATAGCCGAACGCAAATTTGTATTAAAACGGAATATCTTTAGGATTAATATCTTCATCTTTTTTAGGATCCTTAATATAATATCTCTCATCTTTGTCTATTTTATATTTTTCGATGTAATCACTTTTGATTTTCTCCCAATTATCTCCAAGAACATAATCATCCTTAAGTGTGGTTAAGAATAGTTCAACAATAGATATATTAAAATTTGATATAAGCTTATATAGATTATCGTTTGTTACCTGAATGGTAGATTTTTCTGTGTGACGAATATCGTAAATATTGTTACTTAAATTTTTTGCTACTTTTAATAAATCGTCGATATAAGATAAAAATTTTGATATTTTTTCTTCTTTTTTTGGAGTAGTTTTTAAAATTTTCTGGGCAAAGCTCTCTTTTATGACGGTTATATCTTTCGGCTTATTGTTTTTAATATAACCAGAAAAAATAATATTTAGAATATCTGATGATGTTTTGGAAGAATTTATATAATCATCCCTATCAATAAAATCAAAATAAATTTTTATTTTATTTTTTAAGTTATCGTCTCTCAATAAACTAACTAAGGTTTTAAGTGTTTCTCCTGATTTCTTTGTTATCAAATGTTCTACTATTTGAAAATCAGAGTTCTCTTCTGTAAAAATTGCGTTGAATCGATTTATGACCTCGCCTCTTTTGCTACTCTTTGCAAAAAGTATAACTATTTCCGCCAAATCAAAAAGTTTATAATCATCAAAAAATAAAGACTCTTTCTCTTTGCCATCAATATACATCGTTGTGCTCTTTTGTTGAATTGCATCAAATTCCTCAAATTCAAAAAAATCTGTCATTTTGTATCCTAATTCAGATAAAGAAAATTTATCGATTTTATTTTTATCAAAAAAAATTTTATCTTTTTTTTGATTCTCAAATAAAATAAAAAATTCCAAAAAATCATCGCTTGATGTAAGAAATTTAATCTCCGATATTATTCTATTTCTAGTTTCGGGTGGAATAAGTTCTCTTAATCTTTTTAATCGATAACTACTAAGTCTTGGGTCGCTTTCTCTAATTCCTATATTGTTGTTTCTTTTAGAAAATAATTTCATTTTTAAATTTAAAACACCTCAAAAGAGGTGCCATTAATTGGTTAATTGATTATTAATTATTTGGCCCTTTCCAGTCTCTCGATACTTTTTCATATGGCTCCGGTGGTAGGATTCGAACCTACAACCTAATGCTTACACCTTTCCTTACTATTTCTAATAAGAGTGGACTATCTCATCACCCTCAACTTAATGTTAGGGGCGAGGCGCTTCCTCCTTAAAATAAAGGGGTACTTCCTTTCGGAATAGTCTCTGAACCTTCCCAAATAAATGGGCTTGGCTGCGGATTGCCATAGGTATTAAACCTTTAGGTTTCCCGCAATTCACCTCGTTTTTCGATCTCGATTACTCGAGAAAGCTGCAAGTTTTGTCTACAGGCATCCGCGCTACCATTGCGCCACACCGGAATATATATGCAATATATCCTAATTCAAAGGTTTTTTCAACCCTTTTAAGACATAATAGGAATTCTTGCCTTTTCCCTGTCTTTCAATTAAATCAAGTGCTATCAATTTCTGAAAATCGACATAACGAGTCGGCCTTGCCCTTTTTGTTATTTTGGCGTAATCGCTGTCTTTCATGAATCCGTTATTTTTAATATATTCCAATATTGCCTCGTGATAAGGATGTAATCGACTATCCGGAACGACTTTAATGTTATTCAATTCATTTCCGACGCGCAATAATTCATCAATTATCCCATCGGTGAAATACTCAAGCCATGAGGTGAAATCAACACTATCTTTCAAGTCGTAATAATTACCGATTAAACCGACGTTTTGAAAATATTTGGTTACATTATTATTGTAATAATTCTCAAAACTGAAAAGATTGAAAGTATCCAATCCCATATTGGATAACAAAACCTTGGTAACCAAGCGTGATGTTCTGCCGTTTCCATCGATAAAAGGATGAATTATCACAAATTGCTTATGAATGATTCCCGCCAGAATCAAAGGGTCTATCTTTTTTCTGTTTGAATTAACGTATTCAATCAATTCATCCATTAATTGAGGAACGTCTTGATGATCGGGAGGAAAATAAATCGCCTGTCTGGTTTTCGGATTATTCACGAAAACCGGTTCCTGACGAATCTTTCCCGAACGAAACTTAAGAATAAGGCCATCGGTAATCATTTTTTGAATATTGAGAATAAGATTCAAATCAAAAGAAGGATTTTTAAAACCGTTTAAATAAACAAGCGTACTATTATAATTAAGAACCTCTTTTTCGCTATCGCGGACATTCTCCGGAGCACTCTTTATTAATTTCTTAACTTCAGTCAAGGGCAAAGGATTTCCTTCAATGCTTGTCGAAGAATGAGCTGAAACCTCTCTGGCTTTTCTTTCAAAATCCAAAAGTACGACATCGGGGAAATGCCTGCCGTTAAGCTCTGTAACCAGTTCGGTTATGCGCTTTATATTAGATAAAAGCCTTGAAGTTATTGTATATTTGGGTAAAAACATATTCGTCTATAGACATATAGTAGACGAATAATAGACGCTTGTCAAGCAAAATTAATACCCCTCCAACTTCTTCAAATCCTTGTGTCCTCGTATCTTCTCTATCGCTTTGGCCTCAATCTGTCTGATTCTTTCTCTGGTAACCCCGAATTCCTGACCCACTTCTTCTAGAGTATGAGTGACTCCGTCTTCCAAACCGAAACGCATGGAAAGAATCTTCTGTTCTCTTTCCGCCAAATCCTTGAATATCTCATCCAAATGCTCTCGAAGCAACGTCCTTCCCGCCTGAGAAGCCGGGGACTCAACCTTGTCGTCTTTGATAAACTCACCTAAAACACTGTCTTTCTCATCTTCTCCAACCGGAGTTTCAAGTGAAACAGCTTTTTGAGAAATCTTCTCCAAATGACGGACTTTCTCAACTTCAATACCCATTTCTGCAGCTATTTCTTCAGCCAAAGGTTCTCTGTCTAATTCCTGTAACAGTTTTCTCTTAGCCTGAGTGTATTTGGTTAAAGTTTCAATCATGTGGACCGGAATACGAATGGTTCTGGCTTGGTCAGCCAAAGCACGGGTGATGGTCTGCCTGATCCACCAAGTGGCATAGGTTGAAAACTTGTATCCCTTTCTCCAATCAAACTTCTCTACCGCTCTAAACAATCCCAAATTACCCTCTTGAATTAAATCAAGCAAAGTTAGGTTAGGAGAACGTCCGATATACTTCTTGGCAATGGAAACAACCAAACGAAGATTGGCCTCGGCCAATTTCCTTTTGGCATCCTCGTCTCCCGCTTCAATCCTCTTAGCCAAGTCCTTTTCATCACGGGCTGTAATCGGATCAATTCTTCCGATTTCTTTCAAATATGACTGAATGGAATCAATCTTTCCGGTTGAAGCCCTCTTTCTTCCTTTTTTCTTAGCAACATCGTCGGTATCCAAATATCCCTTTGATTCACGGACATCGATACTCAACTGTTCCAACTTCTCAAACATGGAATTGAGTTCATCCATGTTTTCTTCAATATTGGGAAAATAATTCAAAATCTCGGAAAAGGTAATGAAGCCACGGGTCTTTCCCTTCTTGATAAGCTCGTCTAGTTTCTCCTGAGTCACAACCAAAATAACCCTCTTCTTTCTTTTCTTAACTTTAACTTTGGCCTTGACCTTGGTTTTGATCTTTTTCTTCAAAACTTTCTTCACCGGCTTCTTTTTCACAACTTTCTTCTTGGTTTTGACTACCTTCTTTTTTGGCTTCTTCTTCATTGTTTTTTATTAATTTATTAAATTTTAATAAAAGTTCTTTGACTTGTTCAAAGGATCCCGAACCCTCTTTTTCCTTGATTTCATGAGCCAATCTGCTCCTTTCTTCCTTTTGAGACAAGGACCCTATCTCATACAAGCATTTTTCCCACTCTTTGTCGAGCTCTATCCCGGCATCCTTCAACAATTCAGACTTGATTAAAATGTAATTTAAGAAGTTATTGTTTTCAAACCCTTTCAATAATTCTTCGGTTGTAATCAAGGGATTTTCCCTTAATTTACCGAATATTTCTTTAATTAAAGGAGAAAAAAGAGAAATATCCAAGGATTTGATAAGGGAACTGTCAATTAAAGCAATCGACAATAATCCTTCTTCCAAAAGCTCTCTCCTTGTCTTCTTGCTATTATTAACAATATTCTTGACTTCTTCTGAAGAACTTTCTTCAATCTTCACCTTTTTCATCTCGGTCCTGATATCCTCATCCTTTATCTTCAATTTATTCGACAATTCTTCAATCCAATAGCTCTGTTCTATGTTATTATCAATTTTCTTGAAAACGGGCAAGAGGTCATTAACTATCTTTTTCTTGTCTTCCAACGATTCCGGATTCCTCCCTTTAAAAGCCAAATCGAAATAGAACTGATTGATCGGTTTCGCCGAATTAACCAATGAAACCCATTTCGATTCTCCTTCCAACAAAATAATATCGGCCGGGTCTTTTTCCGCAACCATGGAAATGACTTTAACATTGAATCCATTCTTCAAAGCCATATCGATTCCCTTCATTGTCGCCTTGTTCCCCGCCAAATCCATATCAAAGGCCAAAACCAGATTGGATGTATATCTTTTTATTATTCCCAAATGAATCGGAGTCAAAGCCGTTCCCGAAACGGCAATACAATTGGCGACCCCCGACTGATGAGACATGATGCAATCCACATTTCCTTCGACTAAAACGCAAAAGTCCTTCTGGCGTATTTCCATCTTCGCCTTATCCATCCCGTACAAAGCCCGGCTCTTGTCGTATAACAACGTATTGGGCGTATTCAAATACTTGGCTTCGTCTTCGGAATTGAAAACTCTTCCGGTAAAGCCAATGACTGAAGAATTCAAATCAAAGATGGGAAACATGATTCTACTCCTGAATCTGTCAAAAAACTTGGAAGAATCTTTTTTGATTCCCAATCCGGCATTAACAATAGAATCCCTTGAAAATCCCTGACCGATTAAATAATCGGACAATCCAGTCCAGGTATCGGGTGCATACCCCATCCTCCATCCTTTGATGGTTTCTTCTTTCAGTCCTCTTTTTAATAAATACTGTTGAGCCTCCAATCCGGTCTTGCTTTTTTCCAATTGAGCGGTAAAAAACTTGGTCGCTCTTTCGCACAAATCAATCAAAACCTGCCTTTCGCTCTTCATCTTCTGATAATCGGCTGATTCCTTTTTCAATTGCACTCCGGCCCGGTCAGCCAGCATCTTCAAAGCATCAATGAATTCAACTCCCTCGATTTTCATTACAAACTTGAAAACATCTCCTCCTTCATTGCACCCTCCGAAACAATGCCATAATTGGCGGGAAGGAGAAACAAAAAAAGATGCCGACTTCTCAGAATGAAAAGGGCAGCGGGCTCTGTAGTTTATCCCCGCTTTCTCCAGCTTAATATAGCTCCCGACGACATCGACAATATTAAGACGCGACTTGATTTCTTCAATGTCTGAACTCATATATTCAAGCTAACAGCTTTTAACTTAAAAAACAAGAAATCTATTGTTTCCATTCTCCCAAAACCAAGGGAATAGTTATTTCCTCACCATCCCTTAAAATCTTCAAATCAACGGAATCATTGGGATTGTATTTGGAAATGATTTTGGCCAAAGCATTATCTTTGGTCACCTTTTCTCCTCCCATCTCTAAAATAATATCGCCCTCTTTCAATCCCGCCTTTTCGGCCGGAGAACCGGCAGTTATGGCCGGACTGCCATCGGTTGCCTTGATAATCAATGCCCCGTAATCAACAGAAATATTTTTCGCTTTAGCCGTTTCCGCGTCCAAGGTAATATATCTCACACCGACAAAAGGATATGAAATCTTTCCCAGTGTTTTCACCTGCTCAATATCTTTCTTGGCCTTGTCGATTGAAATGGCAAAGCCGATGCTCTGTCCGGTCGAAGCCACGGCCGTATTGATTCCGATAACTTCCCCTTTCAGATTCAACAACGGCCCTCCCGAGTTTCCTTTATTAATAGCTGCATCTGTTTGAATGGTGTCTTCCAAAGTTTCCGTTCCGATAGTGCTTCCCGTGGCCACCAGAGTTCTGCCCAATCCGGAAATGACTCCGACCGAAACGGTATTCTGGAATTCTCCCAAAGCATTGCCGATGGCGATAACCGATTGGCCGATTTGAATATCGGAAGCAGAACCCAATTTCAAAGGCTTAAACCCCGAACCCTCTATCTTTATAATCGCCAAATCCTGAACCGGATCTTTGGCTAAAACCTTGGCCGGGTATTCCTTTCCATTGATGTCAATGACGGTATATTCGGCCGTATCGTCGGAAACCACATGCTTGTTGGTTAAGACCAATCCATCCTCAGAAACGATAAAGCCGGTGCCGGAACCAATCTGCTGTTTTTCCGTTCCCGTTTTTTTCTCCTGAGGAATTAAAAAGCTTCCGAAAGGCAAATATTCGGTTTCATAGACCGCCACCTCCTTGCTGATAACCACCGAAACAACCGAAGGAGAATTCTCCTTAACCACATCAATGACTTTCTGCTCCTGAGAGGTCTGGGGAACGTATTCCTTTTCAATCACTTTTTCCGAATGGACAATCGGCACTCCGGCATCAACCACTTCCTGTTTCAATTTAAGATAAAAAATATAGCTGGAAGACAATCCTCCGATCAATCCGATTAAAAACACCAATATCAAAAACAATCCGGGGAAAGGCAATCTTTTTCCGGACATGGCGGAAGGAGCTTTCAATCTTTTAAAATGTATTTCCGGCAATTGATATATCGACATATGTTTACCTCTTACTTTTTATCATAGTGGCCGAAGTCGTACCTCACTTTCCTCTCCGGCTTTCTCAATACTCCCATTTTAAACCCGCAACAAAGGTATTTGAATGCGGTCCTGAAGTATCCGTCTTTTTCAAACCTCCGAACGGGCATATAGGCTATTACGTCCTTTATTATATCAAATTTCCCATATTTGCAAGCCTGCCCCACAAAGTAATGGTCTTCGGCCAAAGTGATGCCTTCATCGAATCCGCCCACCTTTTCAAACACGTCTTTTCTGGCCATAATGCCCATCGCTCCCATCGGAAAAACATTTTTCAATAATATCTGAGGATAGTTATAGAAAAGGTTTAATGTTACCGGATTCAAATAAATATTGCTCTTTTGCGGCAGAATGGGAAAAGAAGCAACCGCTAAGTCATTTTTTTTAAAATAGTCGTAAGCTTTTTTAACAAAATTTTTAGGAGAAAACTTCAAATCGGCATCCATAAAAAAGAGAATGTCACCCTTGGCAACCTTGGCTCCGCAGTTCCTTCCTCTTGCCGGCAATCCCCCTTTGGTAATAATACAATTAAACTGCCTGGCGATTTCAATCGTCTTGTCTTTCGAGCCGGCATCGGCAATGATTATTTCATAATCGTCAGAACCTCCCTTGATAATTGCGGGCAATAGTTTCGACAGATTCTTTTCCTCGTTTAATGTTGGTATAATTATACTTAACATGTTTATTTAAATAATTGTTTAGCTTCGTCCCAAATCGAAGAATCATTATTGACCGTCTTCATATAATACCACCATTCAGCTCCCCAGAAATAGAATGTGTCGATTCCCGTCTTTCTGGCAAAATCAACATTCTTTTTAAACTGTTTCAAATCCATTGTCTCCGCCTGTTCTTTCAAAGATGAATTCATGATTGAATTGGCGCACCATGGTTCGGCCTGCAATTCCGTTCCGATAACGTCTTTGCCAAATAATCCTTTTGCCACCTCGGCCCGGCGGTGATAAAAGACCGGCGGCAATAAATAACTCACATACATCCGTATCTGCTGCTGCCAGACCTTCTTATAGGTTGTTACCCCGACGATATCCGCTCCGGACATCGATGACCTTAACCAGAAAGAAAGCTCCCCGCTGTCGGTTGTAATTACCGGATGGACGGGATCATTTATTTTAACAAAAGCGATTTCCCTTCTCCAAAAATCTTCGTCGTACCAGGGACAGGCTCCGAACCTCAAAAGCGGTTCGTTTTCAACCTGCCAGGCTGCCAAAGATGAAGAGTCCTTATATCTTGAAACCGTTGTTTGAAGCATGTCCAAAATAGCCTGCTGCTGCCCTTCTTTGTCCAGGTCTCTGGCCCATTGGGGCAAATGGCATTCCGGCCAGTGAGGAACTTTCATTCCGACGGCCAGAATAACACTGACGTTCCTTTTTTCCGCCTCTTTCATCTGCCAATCCAGCCCTTCAAAATCATACTTTCCTTTCTCTTTTTCAATCAAGTCCCAATAAACGGCGATTTTGACGTTCCTGGCTCCCAAATCATCCAAGATGGCCAGATATGTTTCTTTGGCATCAATCTTCAAAAATTCAGTCTGTTTGACGGAAAAATTAACTCCCCAGGTCATATTCTTGGCCGGATAGGTAAAACCGATGAAAAAATAGACGATAAAGACAATCGCTCCGCCCGCCAAAAGCCATAAAATGTATTTCAATAATGGAATCATTGCTTCCTATTATATTAAAAACAATCAATCTATGCAACCAGGATTACAAGGCCCAAACCGATGATAAAGATGGAGATGATTTTCTGCAAAATTATCTTCTTTGATGTTTCTTCGTGCAAAACCTTGGGTAAAAAATGAGAAAGGATGACAACCATAATAAACAAGAAAACGTACTGCAATCCCTTCATCGAATTCATTATCGCCAGATAAGCCACGGGAACAAGAGCGATTGACCAGCTCTGTAAAATATTGGCTGCTCCCCCGGCCATCTGGGTAACAATGAATAGGGCACCGGTCTTTTTGCTGATTTTGTTTTCTTCGGCCATTTCTTTCCTGAATCCCTTGTCAAACAAGAAAAAAAGAACGAAAACAAAACTGAATATTCTCATCCAGACGAAACCGGGCCAGAAAGGCAAATCCATGAAAACGAATTTGGAAAAAATAAAATCCAAAGAAAAAAACAAAGAAGTCAGAAGCCCCACCTGCAAACTCCTTTTTGTAATCTTCGGATTCTTGTCGATTGAAATCAAAACGCTACCCGATAAAAGAATAACAAAGGCCAGAATATCTTTTCCGCCCAAAGGTTGGTATCCGAAAAACACACAGGAAAGGATGGCGATAAAGATAGGCTGGGTCGCTCCGATGGTCGGAATAATCTTTGAAACTTCGAAATTCTCCAAAGCATAAAACAAAGCATATAATCCGACAACGTAGATGAAGGCCTCAAGGATTACCCAAAACAATCCTATTTGCGAAGGAAAGTTAAAGTCGATAAAGGGAATCAAAAGAGCCGCTAAAATACTGAAAATCCCGACAAAGAAAGTGTACGATTTTGGTTTAGCCGGCCCGTTCAAAACAATCTTGTCTCCCAAAGAAGAAAAAGCGAAGAACAGATATGATAGTGTTATCGTTAAGAGCCAGAGCATTTTTGTATTTGTTCTTTAATTTTCACGGTTCCCATCTTTTCTCCGGTAACGAATCCCTCCATGGCCATATTGGCAAAATAACCGGCGTCAAGCCAATCATACAGCCATTCTTTAACATGACTGATATCTCTCTGTTCAACCCCGAATCCAGAACTCAATAACCATCTTTTATTAAACTCTTCCTGCGAACCGATGGTCGGAGCGATGATTATCGGCAAACCCAAGGCCGAATAAAAAGAAAGTTCGGAAGGCTTGGTCCACAGAATATCGGTTTTCCTTAAGGCCAAATTGAATTTATTGTAATATTCTTCAAAAGTATTGGCATAGACGATTTCAATTCCATCGCCCATTAATTCTCCCAACCCTCCATCTCTCAATTCTCTTTCAAAGTATTCCTTGATGTCCTTCTTGATTCCGGCGACCAAAACAATCTTCAATCTCTTATTATAGATTATCTTTTTTAATCTTCTTGTTAATTCGATTCCCACTTCTTTCTGGGCTCCGGCTCCTCCCACGGCAAACATGATTGTCAGAGGATGGTCTGATTTCAAGGGAAGCTTTCCCAATTTTTCCCGAACGATGAAATCGTGCTTTTCCCTGTACTTGCCCGACCGGTCGAGATTGAGCATCCTGTTTTTCATGTCCTCAATCAATATTTCCATTTTCTTCCCGCCGATATTCTCCATCGGCAAAGGATAGCCGGTCAAAATAATATTTTCTTTCCTGACTCCGTATAGCCTCAATCTCTGTCCGGTTCTCTCATTGGGAGTGAAATATTTTATCCTTGATTTTTTGCCGTAAGGCGGAGCCCAATTTCTGGAAATATCCGTGTCGCAGATAACACAAAAAATATCGCCGGGATAACTGAAATGCTCGGCCATAAAGGCGGGGTTATAAAAAGTGGAAACGATGGGAATATTATTCCTGGATAATTTGGTAATCAAATCCTTGCCCCATCCCCGCTCAAACAATCCGTTCGTCCTGTCCTGGGTAAAGCTGGAATCGGACAAATCTTCGGCGGAATAAAAATCCTTTATCTTCTGAGTGGCATCAAATAAACCAAAAGCAATGTTTCCAAAAAAGGGAAACTTCTTGAATCTGGAAACGAATTCATAAAAAGTACGGGAGCTTTCCCAGATTCTTTTGTCTTTTTCGGGAATTCCCAGATAATCGTTGGCGCAAATAATCCTTTCCCCTTCGGCAAAAGATTTCAAAGGATAGGCAGTCCTCTGATGCCCGTATCCCATGTTTATGGAAATTACCCACGCTTTCTTTGTCATGCTTTAATTATACCTGATTCAACTCAAAAATTCCAATAAAAACAAAAAGGCTCCTATTGGAGCCCCCCCCCGCAATTTTAAATGCTTCCCACGAGAGAATCGACTGGAATATCCAATTCGTCCCTTAAAATTCTTATTATATTTAAAGATAATGGTCTTTTACCGCTTAAAATTTCCGATGCTCTATTGGGACCGATAAGCAAGGCTAAATCTTTTTGCTCCATTCCCATTTGTTCCATACGAAATTTGATAGCCTCAATGGGGTCGGGTGCCTCAATTGGATAATGCTCTGTTTCATATTTTTCTATTAATGTAACTAAAATATCCAATTCGTCCTCTTCTTTTGAATTGGCTTTAGCATCCCAAATAGCATCAACTCTTTTTAATGCTCTTTCGTAGTCTTTTTCGGTTTTGATAGGTTTTATGTTCATATTTCTTTTGAATTTATTTTATTATATTCCTCATGCGTTCCAATAAATCTTATAAATATACCGCCGATTCTATAGTTTATTCTAACTACAAGTCTGTATTTATTGCCCTTTATATTGAAAACGACTCTATTGTTCATTAAAATACTTGCTGATCCGTACTTATGTTTAATGTCGATAGGACCCTTCCATTTATCTTTTTTCACCTCGCGGCACCAAAATATTAATGGCTGTTCCGAATCTTTAAATTTAATGTTCTGCCAAAAATTTCTTAATGTTTTAATCGAAATAATCCTCATATATAGATATTATTCCCAAATTGGGAAATTGTCAATACCCTACCCCAAAAATTCCAATTCTTTCTTTTTGCTCTTGTAGCCGAGATAAAGGAAAGGGATATAAAAGATAATTAAAAGGATGACGGGCAGTTGCATATTCAAAACAGCAAAAGGAACGCTTGAAGAAATATTAACGACCAACATCAAGTATCCCAAAAGAATAATCGAAGGAATGGCGACAATCCATCCCAAAAACGGCAGAACCATTCCGACCAAAGGAAGAAGTAATCCCAAGGCCATTAAAATTGGTGTCGGCGGAACAGCCAAAACATTGGAAACAAGGGAAACGATTGAAAAATAGCCGAAAGAATAAATCAATAAAGGAATGGTAAAAACCTGAGCCGACAAAGTCATCGCCAATAATTCCCTGATAAACCCAAACTTGTCTTTAAACAAAAGATTGAGCCAATGATTGAAAGCCGGACCCATTAAAATCAAACCCAGAACGGCAAGGAAAGACAACTGGAAGCCCAAATCAAACTTAAGCAACAATGGATTTTGGAAAAGAATCAGAAAAGCAGCCAAAACCAAAGTCCTTAAATTGAAAGACTGCCTTCCCAATATCTGGGCCAAAAATAAAAGAGAAACCATTATTCCCGCCCGCACCGCCGAAGCCGGCAGTCCGACCAGAAAGACGTATAAGAAAGTGAAAAGAATCGCTCCGATCTGGGCCTGCTTTCTCCATAGGCCAAGAAATAACAAAACCTCAAACAGCATGGCCGAGAAAACGACGATATGCGAACCGGAAATGGCAATGATATGACTCAACCCGCTTTTGCTCAATTTGTCTTTTGTCTCCTTGTCCATTTTGGAATCGTTTCCCAAAATTAAGCCTTCCGTAATCGGACTCAAGTTGCCGGGAATATAATTCCTGATTTCTTCTCCCATTCTATTCTTAAAAGAATAAATGCCGGCAATCGCTTTTTCAAAACCATTTTGATAATTTCCTTTTTCGACTATTTCAACCGAAGGAAAAAACATGGTTGCCGAAATTCCATCTTTGGCCAGATATCCCGAATAATCAAAATTATCTTTCTTTTCCGGAACTTCTATTTTGCCGACCACCTTGATTCTGTCTTTGTATTCAACCGGAGAATATTTATCCGTCGTGATTAAAATCTTTCCTTCGTCAATATCAACAACCACTTGCGACTTATTAAATCCTCTTTCGACTTCCCTCTCAATTATCCCGATAAAAGAAACCTCCTTGCCGTTCAAATCAATCAAAGGACTGCTCTTCACTAAATTAAAATTATAATTGAAATCGACCGCTCCCAAAGAAAAGAAAATCAAACAAAAACCGACAACAGCCGCTTCCTTCTTTTCCCAAAAAGCTCCGATTAAAATCAAACCGATGACGCAAAGAATGATTTCAAAAAACAGAGAAGAGATAAAAAAAGAAGCAAATAAAATGCCTCCGACGAAACTCAAGCACAAATAAATTAGAATATCGGCCTTACTCATCTTTTCTTAAAAAAGTTAATGAAGAAAATGCCGGAAACAAACCCTCCCAAATGGCCCCAATAAGCAATCGACGTATCGATGGCCATGGCCGAAAAAAGCTGGTAAACGAACCAAAGGAAGATATAGACGACCGCCGGAAGAGTCATCAAAACCGCCCTGATTTTGTTCCTCGGAAACAGAACCAAATACCCGCCCAGCACTCCGGAAATAGCTCCCGAAGCCCCTATAACCGCCGCCTTGGGGTCGGACATGGCCAGAGCATAAACTACTCCCGCTCCCAAGCCACAGAGCAAATAAAAGGCGAGGAATTTAAGGTGGCCCAATCGGGCTTCGAGGTTGTCTCCGAAGACCCACAAAAACCACATATTGGCAATCAGGTGCCAGAAACTGCCGTGCAAGAACATGGCGGTAAAAACGGAAAAGAACTGCCCGTCAAACAACTTTTCCGACGAAAAACCGAAAAGATTGATATAATACTGAAGATTATAATAGGTGGATAAAAAAACAATCGTATTAAAAACAATTAAAAAAACGACGACAAAAGGAAAACCGCCTATTCTTTTTTTATCGCAAAGAGGAATCATCTTATTTTAAAAATATCAAAATATGATTTTATCTCTCCCTCTATTTCTTTTAAAAATTCATCGGGGAAAGGCCTGACGTTATTTAATTTTTCATCAATAACTCCCTTCTCTCCCCTGAAGCCCTGCAAAAAATACCTCTTGGCTGGAGAAATATCTTTAGCCATTTGAATTATATCTTCTCTTGAATGGATTCCGGGAACGACGGTAGTCCTGAATTCATAATCAATTCCCGAATTCTTGATTAGCGCAACCGACTCTTTTATCTTTTCGATATCGACATTGGTTCCGGCAGCCGAAGAATACTTCTCTTTGTTCAAAGGAGCTTTAATATCCATGGCGATATAATCAACAATCTTTTCATCAATCAATCTTTTAATAATTTTTGGATCGGTTCCGTTGGTATCCAACTTGATTGCAAACCCTTTGCTTTTTATTTTTTTCGCAAAAGAAACCAATTCTTCGCCATAGATGGTCGGTTCCCCTCCGCACAAAACGCATCCCTCCAGAAGCCCCCTCTTCTCTTCCAGAAAATTAAAAAACTCTGTTTCGGAAATCTCCGGCTGTTTTTTTATCTCTTCCGGCAAAACCAATTCCTTGGAATAACAAAAAGGACAGCGGAAATTACATCCCGAGAAAAAAACCGTACAAGCCAGCTTGCCCGGATAATCAACCAAGGTAACTTTTTGCAATCCTCCTATTTTCATATAAGGCTTAAAAATGTGCGGAAGAACCGCACATTAATAATTAAGATACTTTGAACTCTTTCCTGTCTTTGAACTCCTGCTGCTTGCCTTCATTCCATTGCGAGACCGGTCTCAAGTATCCGACGACTCGGGAATAGACTTCGGTCTCTTGGAAATTCCTCAAACTTTTGTCTTTATTAAAACACTCATTACACTTAAAAATCATTTTCTCCTTTCCGTCGGACAAAGCGTATTTCAACAATTGGCCGTTTTCGATCGTTCCGTCCGCACCGAGGGAAATTTCTTTTCCGCAATCGTGACAAACGTTATTGATGTTCATATTATTTTTTATCAGCGTTGGCTAATGATAACTTAACCTTAAACTCTTTCCTGTCCTTGAATTCCTGTTGCTTGCCTTCATTCCACTGGGAGACGGGCCTTAAGTATCCGACAACTCGGGAATAAACTTCGCAAGGTTGTTCAATGGCGCATTTGGGACATTTAAAGTGTTTTCCGGCAATATATCCGTGAGTCGGACAAATGGAGAAAGTCGGAGTGATGGTGATATAGGGCAAACGATTCTTCTCAAATATCTTCCTGACCAATGTCTTGACCGTCTGAATATCGGATATTTCTTCTCCGATAAACAAGTGTTCTACCGTTCCTCCGGTATACTTGCACTGAATGTCATCCTGCAATTTCAATTCTTCAAAAATATCATCGGTATAGTTGACGGGCAACTGGGTCGAATTGGTGTAATAAGGAATCTTCTTCGTTCCCAAAGCGATAATTTCGGGATAAAGCTTTCGGTCTTTCTGAGCCAATCTGTATGAAGTCGATTCAGCCGGAGTGGCTTCCAGATTATAGATGCTGTTGGTTTCCTTCTGATACTCAACCAATTTGCCTCTCATAAAGTCCATTACTTCCAAAGTAAAGGCCCTTCCTTTCTTGGAACCGATATCAACTCCCATAAAGTTCAAGACGGCTTCGTTCATTCCGCAAATACCGATAGTCGAGAAGTGATTGGCATAGTACTGTCCTTTGGCTTTCTTAACACCTTCCAAATAATGCCTTGAGTACGGGTACAATCCTTTAGAGGTAAACTCTTCAATTGTTTTTCTCTTGATTTCCAAGCTTTCTTTGGCCGTATCCATTATCTTTCCCAATCTCTCAAAGAAATCTTTCTTGGTCTTGGACAAATATCCGATTCTGGGAAGATTGACGGTCACGACTCCGATACTTCCGGTTAAAGAACCCGAACCGAACAATCCACCACCGCCCCTGTTAACCAGTTCCGTCATATCAAGTCTTAATCGGCAACACATTGAACGGACATCTTCCGGCTTCATATCCGAATTGATGTAGTTGGCAAAGTAGTTGATGCCGTATTTGGCAGAAGCCTCAAACATCGGGTCCAAAGCCGGGTCATCCCACGGAAAATCTTTGGTAATGTTGATGGTCGGAATCGGGAAAGAGAAAGGCCTTCCGCTCTTGTCTCCCTTAATCATGGCCGTGTAAAAAGCTTTATCAAGCATCTTCATTTCTTCCTCAAACTCGGCATAGGTTTCTTTCTGGGGAATGCCTCCGATGATTATCGGCTGCTTGGCAAAAACAGCTGACGGCTTCAAATCCAAAGTGATGTTGGTAAAAGGAGTCTGAAAACCGACTCTGGTCGGAACAGCCATGTTGTACAGGAACTCCTGAATGGCCTGCTCAACCTGAGCATAGCTTAAATTGTCATAACGAATGAATGGTGCGAGTAAAGTATCAAAGTTGGAAAAAGAAACCGCACCGGCTGCTTCTCCCTGTAATGTATACATGAAGTTTACCACCTGTCCCAAAGCGCTTCTCAAGTGCTTGGGAGGATTTGATTCAACTTTTCCAGAAACTCCTCCGAATCCTCTCAACAATAAATCGTACAAATCCCAGCCGACGCAATAGCAAGCGAGGGTATCCAAATTGTGCAAATGAATATCACCCGATTCATTGGCTTCTCTGACTTCGGGCGGATAGATTTTATTCAACCAATATTTTTTTACAATATATGAAACACCGTAATGGTTCAAGCCTTGCAGAGAAAAAGCCATGTTGGAATTTTCTTTCACCTCCCAATCCAGCTTATCCAAGTAATCATTGACTCTGTCCACCGCTTCTTCGGCTGTTTCGGTCGACTCTCTCAAGATTCTCCTCTGCTCTCTGTATAGAATGAAGGCTTTGGCGGCAATCGCCTCTCCTTCAAGTATCAAAACCTCTTCAACAATGTCCTGAATCTGCTCAACATTGGGAATTTCATCGGCTTTAAACCTTCTGTTTAAAATTTTCACCACTCCATCGGCAATTTTCTGAGTTTTTTTTCCGTTTCCCTGTTTGGTCGCAGTGATGGCTTTGAAAACGGCATTGAAAATTTTGTTAGTATCGAATTCAACAATGTCTCCGTTTCTTTTCTGAACTTTGGTGATGTGGTTTTTGATTTTCATATTAACATTCTATACTTCTAAAAAATTGCTGTCAATTTTGACAAATTTTTAGAAGATTGTCTTATTCGCACCTCTCAAGAAGCGCACTAATTATCATTGCTTTTCCGAACTGGTTGCAATTACCGTGACTCTGATTTCATCTTTCAACAAACTGCCGTCGTATGACGCTCCGAAAATTATCTTTGCCGAAGGTGAAGCCTTCTTCTTTATCATCTCGGCTATTTTTTTCACTTCCGAAAGGTAAAAATTCTTGTTTCCCGACGCTACATTGAATAAAATTCCATCGGCTTTGTCCAGTGGGAACCGGGCAATCGGCGAATACAAGGCCTTTTCCACCGCAGCCGGTGCTCTTTCCTTGCCCGAAGCCTTGCCTGTCCCGAAGAAAGCCGAACCGCTATCCTTTAATATCTCTCTTATATCCGAGAAATCCAAATTAAGTATTCCCGGGTTCAAAATTACATTACTGATACTTTCCACCGCCTCCTTTAACAGCTCATCGCATTTATTAAAGGCCGTTTCAACCGATGATTTGAGTGGAATCAACTCATGAAGCTTGTCGTTGGGTATGACTACCAAAGTATCAACTTTCTTCCTCATGTCTTCCAAACTGTTCAGAGCTATCTTCTTTCTTTTTTTACCTTCAAAAGAAAATGGAAGAGTGACTATTCCAATTGTCAGTGCTCCCGATTTCTTGCAGACCTCGGCAACAATCGGTATCGCTCCACTGCCAGTTCCTCCTCCCAGCCCGGCGGTCAAAAAAATAATATCGCTTTCTTTTAAATTCTCTTCTATCTCTTTAATGCTTTCTTTGGCTGACAGTCTTCCTATCTCCGGCTTCATTCCCGCTCCCAATCCTTTGGTCAGCTTTTCTCCTATTCTTAATTTCAAATCAGCGTCTTTCTTTTTCAAATCCTGGGCGTCGGTATTGATGCTCACCAGTTCGATATGCTTTATCTTCACTCTGGTTAACCTGTCGATGGTATTGCAACCCGCTCCGCCGACTCCAACAACTTTTATCTTCGTTAAGTTCATATCTTTAGGGAATAAAACTTTCAAACAATTTCTTAATTCTTTTTCCGATTCCGTTGCCTCCTCCCGAATGCGAATCTTCTTTTTCAATTTTAGACACTATCAATCCGTAGACCGTTGAAAGAGAACTGTCTTTTTCCAATCCCTTGAAATCTTTGCAGTATCCGATTCGACAAGGAAGCTTGAATTCTTTTTTGGCCAATTCGACTATTCCCGGCAATTTGACTCCTCCTCCGGTTAAAACAATTCCTCCGGGCAGCAATCCTTGTTTAGAAACTTTCTTGATTTCCCTGTCAGCCAGTTCAAATATTTCCGAAACTCGAGCTTCAATTATCTTCTCCAGTTCTTTCCCCGAAAAAGTTAAAACATTCTTGGGTGTTTTCCTTTCTTTTTTCCTTCTCTTCCCGTCAAAATCTATCTCTATTTCATCTTCTTCCTCTTCGGGAGAAAGATTGAACTCTATTTTTTTCTTGTTGTCTTTGGAAACACACGAACCGTGCTGTCTCTTAATCTTCTCGGCAATTTCTATCTCGGTCTTGAATCCGATGGCGATATCATTGGTGATATTTCCGCTTCCGACCGGGAAAACCGCCATATTCAAGAGCTTTCCTTCTTCATATATGACAACGCTTGAGGTTCCGGCCCCGATATTGATCAAAGCCACTCCCAATTCCTTTTGAGCGGGCGTTAAAACCGCATTGGCATCGGCCGCCGGTCCGGGCACGATATTTTCCTCTTCTATCTCGAAATCAGCCGCTCCGACCGAATCAATAATGGCATCGGTGTCGGAGGTAAAAGTTGAGAGAAGAAGAGCGTCCAATTCCAATCTCATTCCTTGCATTCCCAAAGGCTCGGTTATTTCCCTTTCTCCGTCCAAAATCCATTCCCGGGGAAAAACATCGAGAATAGTTTTGTTGCTTGATTGCAAATTAATCATCTTCACCTCATCAAATATTCTTTCCTTGTCTTCCTTACTAACTTTCTGATCGGCACGTCCGACAGAAATCAAAGCATGACTGGGTATGAGTTGAAGTTTTGTTCCATTGATGTTAACAAAAAGATTTTCAATCCGGCAATTGTGTTTTCTCTCCACCCTCTCAATCAATTCCGAAATTCTCTTACCGACTTCATTCGCATCTTTAATCCTTCCTTTTAAAACTCCGAATGATTCTATCGTGTCAAAAAACAAAACTTCCATTCCGGTTTCCGAATCTTTTTTGATTCCCAGAATTTTTATTGTATCTGTTCCGATATCCAGACCCGTCAGTACTTTTGTTTTCGACATATTTAGTTAAAATTTAATTTTAGAAAGATATTCTTCTTGTTTTTTGAACATTGCTTCGGCTTCGCTTTTTTTCTTCTCATGATCATGACCCAAAAGATGCAACATGCCGTGGATTACCACCTCGGCCATCTCTTTTTTAAAGTCATCTCCGTTTTTTTCAACCTCTTCGGGGCAAATAACTATTTCCGAAATGTCACTATCTATTTTCCCGAATGAAAGAACATCGGTCGGCTTGTTTTTCTTTCTGTATTGCTTGTTCAATTTCTGAATTTCCGAAGAATCGACTATCGCAATTGAAATTTCTTTCTTGGTTTTGATTTTTTCTCCTTTCAAAACTTTTTCAGCTGTTTTTTTAAGAAAACCCTTGTCCAGTCTCCTGTATTTTCCTGAAAGATTGTTTATTTCTATCATTTCCTTTTTCTCTATTTTACAAGATTAAGAAAGAGATTGCAAGTTTAAGGGAAAAACACTCTTAAATTCAACTTTTTAGTCAATAAATAGGCATTAGCGTGCTTGGCATAGGCATTGAAAGAAACCACATCGCCTCCTTTCTTCAAAAACCTCCCGACTGTGCTTTTTCTCAAAAGAATATGGTGTTCAAAAACGACATAGCCGAGAAAATCTATTCCTTTTCCGACGGGAAAAATGTTGTTCTTCTTCGGATTGATTTCCAATTTCAGTTTTTTAAATAAAAAATAGCCGGACTTCTTGGCTACCGTGCGGAGCCGATGCTTCCGCCCTATGAATAAAAAATCATCCATATACCTCAAACACATCTTCTCTCTTAAAATATTTTTAGCAAAGTATCCATACCGAGTCAGATAAATATTGGCGAACAATTGAGAGGTCAGATTGCCAATCGGTATTCCCTGTCCTTCTTTTTCGCAAAAAGAGCTACTTAATATTTTTTCAATCATCCAAATTATTCTTTCATCCTTAATCTTTTTCTTAATTAAAGACAAGAGAATACCATGATTGATGCTGTTGAAATATTTAGAAATGTCGCATTTATAACAATACAAATCATTATTGTTTCTTAGAAAAAACGATAACCTCTTGACCGCCCTGTGCGTTCCCTTGTTTTTTCGGCAGGCATAAGAGTCAAAGGTAAAAGTTTTTTCGAATATCGGTCCAATAATATTGCACAAGGAATGATGAACGACTCTGTCTTTGAATGTCGGGGCCTTGATTAATCTTTTCTTAGAATCATTAACAACGAATTCTCTATATCTTCCGTGTTCATATGTTCTATTTTCTAATTCTCTTTTTATCTCCAATAAATTATTCTCCAAATCAAAAGAAAATCTTAAAATATCCTTCTTGTATCTTTTGCTTTTCCTCGCCTTCAAATACGCCAGATGAATATTATCAAAAGAACAAACCTGGGAAAACAGATTGTTATATGCTTTCATTATTGTCGCCTATTTACCCCGGTTCAATTGTTCGGACAATCCTACCAAACCGGACCGGGGATACGGGCTTAATATTTTCCCTTTCTTCTTAGAATACTCGGGAAGGAATAAAATCAGTAGTTAATAATAGCTCTCGGAATGCGTCCGTAAACGAATTCCTCTCGCTTAAAACAAAAGAACTACCGGGCACAACGGAAACCGATGTTCGTGTTCGTGTTAGACGGCGAATTGTTCAGATTCAGAGCAAACGCTCCTGCATTCGAGCCATTGTTCCAATTCCCGCCACGTAGAAAGGCATACGGTCCGTTTTGCGATTCTATCCCTGCCCAAATACTTATCTTCGACTTTTAAATTAACGACTTTTGCCAGCCGCCCAATAGCTTGCCAGCCTCCACTGCTTTTTCTGAAAAAATGCCGTAAGACTTGATGCTTAAAAATCTCAAATCTTTAGACAGCCTCATTAAAACCTTGAGATTGTCTAATTCTAAACTCAAGTCTTCTGCTGAAATACGGCTCTTGCTTTTCTGATAATTAATCATAACAACTCCTTTGATAATCTCTATTATGCATTTTTCAATCTGTTCCGCTAAAACAAACTTCTCGCTCTTGGGGAATTTGTTCAATATTGGATGGAGCCACAAGAATAAATCATATAACTTTTGAAATAAAACTAGATCGTTATAGTTTTCCATTTTATTTTTTTCATATCTTCCCCTTTAAATACTTTAGCGAGGCTCGCTTTAAGCGACCCTCGCTCCCAGATTACCAGACAAAACTACCGGGCACAACGGAAACCGAGGGCCGTGTACGTGTAAGACGGCGAATAGGTCAGAGTCAGAGCAAACGCCCCCGCACCCGAGCCACTGTCCCAACCCCCGCCACGTAGAAAGGCATTGCCGTTGGCGGTACAACCGTAGTATCTTCCGACGCCGTTGGAACTGGTAAGGGAAGAGCCGACTCCGGCGGTTTTCCTTTCGTAGTCGGAGAGATTAGAATCGGTCCAGTCAATCCAGGCTCCGGAGTTGTACCAATTCCCCGTTCCGGTGCCGATGGTACAGGTATTGTTAGTCCACTCCCAGACATTGCCGGAGAAATCCCAGATGACGTTGCCGTTTTGAAGATTGAGAGTTCTTCTCTGCTCTCCTGAAGTCTGTCCGGTCTGATCATATGGGTTGGAAGTATTGGAAACAGAGAGAGCATTATTGGGAGAACCGTCGGTATGTCCGCGGTACATAACAGAACCGTTCCAGTTGCTCGGTTGTTGTTTGGCATCGGAAGCAAGAACAGTCCATTCAGCATTGGTAATCAAGTGATAGCCGCTTCCGAGGGAGGAACAGGCCTCGATGGCGTCAATAACCGATGCCGAGTACTGGGGAATGGAAACCCAGGGATTTCCGGTCGGAGTGGAAACAGCTCCGGCTTTGGCTTCGTATTGCATGACGCAGAAGCCATGGCCGGAATCAATGTATCCTTGCGGGCAGTCCTGGACCGGTCCTTTGGCATATATATCACCGTTGGAAAGAGAGGCGAAGATTGTATAGTTTGAACCGTTGTTTGAGAAGTACTGGTAATACGTTCCGTCGGGATCAAGAGGGACGGCTCCAAGATTGTCTGTGAGTTCGGTGGTTAAACAGGTGCTGCCGACATTGCAGGGATTGACAGAAACGGGATATGAGCCGTTGAAGGTTCCGTAGATGGTCAAGGCTTTGGCGATGGCATTGACAGCTTGCTTCCTCTTGGCATCGTTAGCCGAATCAACCGCTCCAGACATGGCAATGGCAACAAGACCGGAGAGAATTCCAATTATTGCTATTACTACCAATAGCTCGATTAAGGTGAAGGCTTTGTTTTTTAAACAAAAAGAAAACAGCTTTGTTTTCTTTAAAGTATTCTCCGTATTTTCTGAAATTTTAATCATTATTTATATTTTACCCCAATAATATTTATATGCAAGGTCGCTATCTTATTTTCAGACTTTTGAGCATTTCTTGACCGTAATCAATCAATCCTCCCTGAACTTCACTGTCATATACGAAAAAATCGTAGTCTATTCCGAGCTTAACCGATAACAGCTTATGCTTTTCCGGCAAATATATTATTTTATAATGCATTTCCCACGGACAAGTTGATTCTGTTCTTTGGTTGGTCCAATCATCCCCGATTATTTTAATATTATAAATATCACCTCCCTCATCTTTTTGATCTCCGACGATACACGCTTCTCCAAAATTACTTTTGATGAACTTTGTCATCTCTTCCAAATCATTTATCTCAGCCACATCAATCTTCCATCCCAAGAAAGGCTTCCATCCTCCCTCTTCTTTTATCAAATCTAGGCTGTATTCTATTTTTTCACATCTTTGTAAACCCTCTTTCCAATCATAATAATATTCCGGAATGATATAAACTGAATTGTTTTCCGTGTCTTCAAAAACTTTGACTGCAACAAAAGAACCGGCGTCGGCAGAACATCTATTGAGCAAGCGTATCTCTTGAGGAATTTTAATTGAAAAACCTAATCGCTCATTAATATATTCTTTCCAATCAGATTGGTCGATTTCTTTTTTAACATAGTTGATGGTTTGATTAATTTTTTCATCATCAACTTTAGATTCTTTGTTTTCTTCAAAAATCAAAAACACCACAAGGCTAATTGTTACTAAAAATACAAAGCACTTTAAATAATTCAGTCTTTTATCCATTTGTTAATAATATTATGTATCTCCATTAAGTTCTCTTCTTTTTCTAAATCGTGATCACCGTTCCTGATAATAAAAAATTCTTTTTTAGTAACAATTTTATTAAATAATGTTTCTTGGGGAGCAAGAGGGACGCTTGCGTCTTCATCTCCTCTAATTATCAAAACAGGGCAATTAATCTTTTTCGCGTTTTTCAATAAATCATGATTAAGACTGTCTTCAATAAATTGATATTTTAATCTTTTGACAACTCCCAGATTGCTTTGACTCTCCCACTCTCTAATCCCGCTCTCTTTCCAATTTTTCAATACTTGTTTTATCTTATCAATTTCTTGATATGATGCACCGGAAACAACTGGCGAATAAAGGATTAAACTCTTGATATTGCTATTATCAGCCGCATAATTACCAACACAATATCCTCCCCAGCTATGCCCAACAAGAATAAAAGGCTCGAAATAAAATTTTTGTAATTTAGACCAATTAATTATATCTTCTAAATCTTCTGAATATCCCGTTATTGTCAGTTCTTCCATTACTCCGTCACTCTCTCCGATACCATTTGTCGTATCAAAAGAGACGGTTGTAAAATTATTTTCCTTGAATATCTTGGCTGTTTCTATTAGTAATGACTGCTCTTTAAAACCAAGGAGTCCGTGCATTAAAAAAACCAAACCTTTTTGATTTTCTGTTTCATCAACAATAACCGCTACTTTTAATCCTTTTCTGTTTTTGATAAAAAGTTTTTCCATAAATACAAAAAGAGGCCAAACGGCCTCTCGTTAATTACCTCCCAATTCCTCCCTAACTATCTTGGCCACCAGATTTCCATCCGCCTTGCCCTTGGTTTGCGGAGAAACCTCTTTCATAACCAAGCCGATTCCTTTCATATCCGTTGCCCCTGATTTTGCAGCCGCATCTTTTACAATCTTTCGTATTTCATCTTCGGTCAATTCCTTGGGCATGTATTTCATCAAAATATCCATCTCTGTCTTTTCCTTGGCAGCCAACTCCGGTCTCCCCCCCTGTTCAAATTGGGAAATGCTGTCTCTTCTCTTCTTAACCTCGGAAGATAAAACTTCAATTACTTCTTCATCGGTCAACTTAACCTTTTCTTTCAATTGTTCTTCATTCAATCCCGGCTCCTTTTCCAGTATCTTCACCCTCTTCTCCATTTCTTTGTTAAAAACAGAAGAAGAGACCATTCTCAAAGTAGAGACGGCCGATTCGTTTTTTTCTTTTAGCGCAGAAATTAAATCTTTTTTAATTTCTTCAACTATCATATTATTTTTTAATTTTAACTCCCATTTTCTTAGCCTTCTCGTATTCCTTCTTTTTTTCCACCTTGGCCAATGCTGCCCTCTTCTGCATATTGTCGCTCTTAACCCTGTCAACAAACCTTCTTTTTCTGGCTTCGACCAAAACTCCGCTCTTCTGAACGGCCTTGGTGAATCGGTAGACTAAAGATTGAGAAGTCTCTCTCAATTGCTTCTGTATCTTCATACTATTTATCTTTTAATATATTTTTAACCTCTTTGATTATATCCTCTTGGCTAACTTCGACCTGTTTAGCTGTTTGCATATTTCTGACCAATATCATGTTGTTCAATGCTTCTCTCTGGCCCAGAATCAAAACCACTTTGGCTCCCAAGCGGGAAGCTTTTCCCAATTGAGCCTTTAAGGCGTCTTTGCCGAATGCTTCTCCCACCTTGATTCCGGCTTTTCTCAAGTCTTCCAAGATAGGCAAGCTTTTCTTTTTGGCCAATGGTCCGATTTGAGCGAAGAATATTTCCGGAACGGCGGGGAAATTGACTTTGGCCTTGATTTCCTTCATTTCCGCAACTATCCTTTCGACTCCGGCAGCAGCTCCGCAAGCAGGCACTTCTCCCCCTCCGAGCATCTTTGACAAGTTATCATATCTTCCGCCTCCTGCCAAGGCATCTCCAGCATTCTCTCCTTCTCGGTTACTAACAATCTCAAAAACCGTTCGGGTGTAGTAATCAAGGCCGCGGACTAATCGACTGTCCAGACAATAAGGAACTTTCAATTCATCCAGGTATTCCAAGACGTCTTTCAGGTGCTTTTTGCAGTCTTCACATAGATAATCAACGCTTTGGGGAGCTTGCGATAATGTTTCCTGGCATTTTTCATTTTTGCAATCCAAAACTCTCAAAGGATTGACCTTCATTCTTCTCTGGCAATCGGAACACAAAGTCGATTTCTTTTCCCTTAAATATTTAATCAAGGCCTTCCTGTATAAAGGGCGGCAAAAATCGTCTCCGATTGAATTAATCCTGACCATCAGGTTCTTCAATCCCAAATCGTGAAGAATGCTGTACATGACCAAAATGGTCTGAACATCGACAATCGGATCTTTCTCTCCGATAATTTCCACTCCCAACTGATTAAATTGTCTGAACCTTCCGGCTTGCGGTTTTTCATATCTGAAGAAAGGACCGTAATACCAAAGACGGACCGGCTGAGGCAAAGAAACAAAGCCGTGTTCAATATATGCTCTCATTACCGAAGCGGTTCCTTCCGGACGCAAAACCAAAAAATCTTTTCCCTTGGTTCGGAGGGTAAACATTTCTTTTTCAACGATATCAGTGTTTTCTCCGATACTGCGAATAAAAAGATTGGCATCTTCCAAAATAGGAGTGTCAATCTTTTCGAAATCATAGAAAGAAGAAACCTTTTTCAAGACTTCTTGAATTCTTTCGTAATAGACCTGATCTTGGGGCATAATGTCATGCATCCCCGTTACGGTTTGAAACTTTGGCTTGCTCATATATTTTTAATTTGTTGCATTTACAGAATTCATCGTATTAAGCAAAACTTCGAAAAGAGAAATCCTTAAAAGAACTTTGCCGGTAATGTTTTCCAACGGCAAAACTCCCCAGACTCTTGAATCGGAAGAATTATTCCTATTGTCTCCCATAACAAAATACTCATCGGCATTCAGAGTTAAAGGACCATAGACAAGCATTTTCTTCCATTTTTCTCTCGTTTCTTCATTTATATACAAACTCTCATCAATCTTCTGAGCTTCTCCATTGGCTCTGCTGACATATACTTCGCCATCTTTTAATTCTATCGTTTCATTGGGCAAAGCGATTATCCTCTTAATATATCGGTATGAAGGATTTAAGGGATATTTAAAAACAATCACTTCTCCCCTTTGCGGGTCCCTTAATCTATATGAAAGTTCGTCAATAATCAAATAATCACCCGAATGATAATTGGGCTCCATCGACTCTCCTTTAACCACAAAAGGCTGGAACAACAGCATTCGGACCGGAATGACTATCGCCAGAGCTATAAGGAGTATTTTTAACGAATCTAAAAGGAAAATGACAAATTCTTTTAATTCCATATCAATATATTACACCAACTTGACTTTTCACGCAAATTAAAGCCACCATTTAAAAATAAGGTGGCTATTCTTTACTGAACCTCCTGTACCTATAGAACGGAGCCAGAATTTCGAAACGTGCTCCCTCTCCAGGTTTTCCCGTTTCGATTATCCAGCCGTCACACATTTCCATGGATTCCCTGGCAAGATAGAGGCCGAGACCAGTATTATCTCCGAATCCCTTCTTGAATATCTTGTCTTTCTTTTCCGCCGGGACTCCTTTGCCATTATCTTCAAAAATAAAGCGGACGAAATTTTCATCCTTGGAAAAAGAGTACCTTATCTCGGAAATATTCTCCCCGCCATGGCGCTGGCTGTTTTCCAGTAGGCAGTTGAAAATGTCAGAGAAAATGAAGGGATTGGCAAATATCTCTACGTCCTCCGGTATCTTGTTGACGAACTTAAAGCTCGGGTACCGCATCTCTATCCCCGACATCACCTCCCTTAAGACGATCCATCTCTCATCAACCCCGGCAATCTGGCAAAAACCTTCCGAATTCTTGTTGATGGCGATGGCTTTTTCGACACTCTTCAGTATCTTATCGCACATCGCTTCCCGAGATTTGGGATCTTCCGTCGTTTTTAAGAGCTCGGTGAATCCGCCGATGGTCGTGAAGATGTTTTTGAGATCGTGCACGGTCGTACCGTTATGCAACTTCATCCTCTTGATGATTTTCGGGGCGGCATCGACACTCCTCTTCCTCGCAACAGCGTCCTTAACGACATATATCAGGTACTCGATAGAATCAATGCCCTTCTGAACGTAATAAAAAGCTCCGCTCTTGAGGGCTTCCTGTTCCAGCTCTTCGCTGCCCTTTCCCGTATAAAGGATGAAAGGGATGTTCTTGAACTGTCCTGTCTTGAGGTCCCGCAAAATATCCATCCCGCTAACAGTGCCGGGGATGGAATAGTCGCAGATTATCGCATCGACGGAGTGCTTTTTCAAACACTCTTTCACCCGCGACGGGTCCGGGAGAATCAACACCTTGAATTCTCCGTCTTCCTCAAAAGTCTTCTTGATGACTTCGGCTGCATCTGGCTCATCCTCAATCAGTAAAACCTTCATGTAATCAGTCCTTGGGCTCATTATGACAACGAGCTAAATATCACTTTACCCGCTTGAGCCATATTGTCAATAGAAGAAAATAAACATATAATACAGATATGAAATTAATCGTCGGATTGGGCAATTACGGCCCCGAATACGAAAAAACCAGGCACAATTACGGATTCATGGTAGTTGATGAAATTCAAAGAAAGTATAACTTTCCCGACTTTAAATTGGAGAAAGAACACAACGCCCTGATTTCAAAAAAAGGAGAGGTTGTTTTGGTTAAGCCTCAAACCTACATGAATAATTCGGGCGAGGCGGTAAAAAGCATCGCCTCTTACTATAAGATAAAACCGGAAGACATTATCGTCATCCATGATGATGCGGAAACAGCCTTGGGAGAAATAAAAGAAGTTGAAGGCCGAAGCGCCGCCGGACACAACGGAGTCAGGTCAATCATAAACGAACTGGGAACCAATGAATTTAAAAGATTAAAATTAGGCATCGCTTCCGACGACCCTTCATTTAAAAATCACCCTCTTGAAGATGCTGTTTTAAAAAACTTCAGCAAAGCGGAAGAAATTGTCGCCATAGGCGTTATAGGAAAAGCAGTTGAATTAATAATTGAAAAAATTATTGATTTAATGTTATGAATGGAATAATTTCTTTTGAAGACAAGAAATATCCGAAACAATTGAAAGGAATTAAAAACCCTCCTCAGAATATCTATTACAATGGAAAAATAATCTGGAATCAGCCCTGCCTCGCCGTCATCGGTTCGAGAAATTGTTCAATGGAAAACAAAAAAATCGTTGCTAAAATAATCAACGGCTTGCCTTCGCAAGTCGTTATCGTTTCCGGACTGGCCAAAGGAATTGACGCTATCAGCCATGCGAGCGCATTGAAAAGCGGCAAAGGAACGATTGCCGTCCTTCCTTCAGGCATTGAAAGAATCTATCCCAAAGAAAACGAAAATCTCGCCAAAAAGATAATCGAAAAGGAAGGACTCTTGATTTCCGAATACCCGAACAAAACCAGACCGACCAAGTTCTCCTTTATCCAAAGGAACCGGATTACCGCCGGCCTCTCTTCCGCCGTTTTGGTTATTGAAGCACAGATGAAATCGGGAACCATGCACACCGTCAACTTCGCCCGGGAACAGGAAAAAACAATCTATGCCGTCCCCGGCTCGGAAGGCTGCGACTATTTAATTTTAAACGGGGCGATTCCCGTTTTAAAATCAGAAGATATTTGCCTTTAATTTTTAAAAATGATATGAAAGAAACATGAAATCATTAGTCATTGTTGAAAGTCCGACCAAAGCCAATACCATTAAAAAATTCTTAGGCGCCGATACGAGCGTCCTTTCTTCATATGGCCACATTAGAGACCTGCCCAAAAGCACTCTGGGGGTAGACCCGGAAAAAGACTTTGAAGTCAAGTACGTTATTCCGACCAAAGCCAGAAAGAACGTGAATCTTCTCAAAAAAGAAGTTGAAAAAGCCGACATGGTATATGTTGCCACCGACCCCGACCGAGAAGGAGAAGCTATTGCCTGGCACTTAATCGAAGTTTTAAAGCTGGATAAGGATAGATACAAAAGAATATCTTTCCACGAAATCACCAAGCCGGCTATTGAAGAAGCTCTAAAGAATCCGACCGAATTAAATCTTGATTTGGCTGACGCCCAGCAAGCCAGAAGAGTTTTGGACAGAATTGTCGGATACAAACTCTCCCCCTTCCTTTGGAAAAAAGTAATGAGAGGATTATCGGCCGGAAGAGTCCAGTCGGTTGCGGTCAGATTGATTGTCGATAGGGAAAATGAAATCAAAAACTTCAAACCAGAAGAATACTGGAGCATCTTGGCTGTTTTAGAAAAAGATTCAAAAGAACGATTTGAAGCTCTTTTGACTAAAAAAGACAAAAAGTCTATTTCCAAAATGGGCATCAAGACAAAAGAAGAAGGAGAAAAGATAAAAGAAGAATTGGAAAAAGCCAAATATCAAATATCCGGTATTGAAAAAAAAGAAGTCAAAAGGTCTCCCACCGCTCCCTTTACCACTTCTTCATTACAGCAAGAAGCATCAAAGAAGCTGCATTACCCTGCCAAAATGACCATGTCTATCGCCCAAGCCTTATATGAAAAAGGTCTTATCACCTACCACCGAACCGATTCTTTGAATCTTTCCGAACAAGCTATTGCTTCGGCCAGCAACTACATCGATAACAAGTTCGGCAACAACTATCACCAATTAAGAAAATTCAAAACCAAAGGCAGGGCCCAGGAAGCTCATGAAGCCATCAGACCGACTATTGTTGAAAACGAACCCGACAGTTTGAAAATAGAAGACAAATACAAAAAACTGTACAAATTGATTTGGACCAAATTCGTCGCTTCGCAAATGAAAGAAGCTATTTTCGATTCAATCAAAGTGGAAATAGAAACTGACAACAACTATACCCTGCAAAGCAACGGTTCGACTTTGAAATTCGATGGATTCTTAAAAGTTTACCCGATGAAGTTCGAAGAAAAGACCTTGCCCAACCTGGAAGAACGAGAAAAGGTTGATTTGATTGAAATAAAACCGGAACAGCACTTCACCCAGCCTCCGGCCAGATATACCGAAGCCAGCCTGATTAAAGAATTGGAAGAAAACGAAATCGGCAGACCATCAACCTATGCCCCTATTATTTCAACCATTCAAAACAGAAACTATGTTGAAAAGAACCCCGAAAGAAGATTCCAGCCGACAGAAATAGGAACAAGCGTTAATGAAATATTAGTAGAACACTTCCCTGAAATAGTTGACATCAAGTTCACCGCCAATATGGAAAAGGAACTGGACGAAATAGCCGAAGGAAATGAAAACTGGAAAACAATTTTAAAAGATTTCTATCAACCTTTCAATGAAAACTTGGAGAAAAAATACAATGAAGTGGAAAAGAAAAAAGAAGAACCGATAATAACCGATGAAATTTGTCCCAAGTGTGGAAAACCCATGGCGATAAAGACGGGCAGATTCGGCAAGTTCCTCGCTTGCACCGGATTCCCCGAATGCAAAAGCACCAAAGCCATTGAAGATAAAAATGCAAAAACCGGAATAATTTGTCCGGCCTGCGATCAAGGAGAAATAATTCAAAAGAAATCCAAAAAAGGAAGAATCTTCTACAGTTGCACCAAATGGCCCGATTGCACTTTCGCTCTCTGGGACAAGCCAACCGGAGAAAAGTGTCCCAAGTGCAAGTCCTTAATGGTGGAAAAAGGAAAGAAGGTTAAATGTTCAAATAAAAACTGCGGAAAATAAAAACAGGGAGAAATCCCTGTTTTAGCTTCTTAATTTCTTCAACCACTCGTTCATTTCTTCCTCTGACTTGAAATTAACAATCACCTGAATATTGTCTTTTTTCTTTTCAATTTTAATATTTTCCGAATTCAATATCTGCCTGACTTTTCTCTCTAAGAACTCCGACACCATTTGAGGAATCTTTTTGACCAGGCTCTTCTTGGGTCCGGCTCCGGCATTCCTTTCTTTAACCCTCCTTTCCGTTTCCCTGACCGAATAGCCATTGGCGATAACTTCTTCCAATAATTCTTTGATTGTCTTCTGGTCGCTGCATCCCAATAAAGCTCTGGCATGGCCCTCGGAAACAGTTCCTTCCTTTAATGCTTTTTTGACTTCGTGGGGCAAAGATAAGATTCTTAAACTGTTGGCAATCGCTTCCCTGCTTGTCCCGGCAATTCTGGCGATTTCTTTTTCCAATAAACCGAACTCGGCTCTCAACCTGTCAAAAGCCTCCGCTTTGTCAATCGGATTCAAATTCCTTCTCTGCACATTTTCAATCAAAGCTATTTCCAATTTCTCTCTGTTCGATTGCTCGCGAATAATAACCGGAACTTGTTTTAAGCCGATTCTAGCCGCCGCTCTCCATCTTCTTTCTCCGGCCACAATCTGGTATTCATATGAAATTCCCCTTTCGCTCCTCTTCTCAAACTTATTAACGATAATCGGCTGAAGAATGCCGTATTTCTTGATTGATTCGCCCAAAGAATCCAAAGCTGTTTCATCGAACTCGTGCCTGGGTTGATAGGGATTGGGCTTTATCTTCTCAATCTCTATCCAAAAAATAAAGTCCTTGCGGGTCTTGTCTTCGGGTATCGATGTATCTTTTTTGGGTATCAATGATTCAATTCCTTTTCCAATCATATTGTATTATTTAACTTCTTGCTATTATTTCACGGGCCAATTCCCTGAAAGCATGAACGGCACGGGAATTGGGCGAATGCCTCAATATGGTTTTCCCGGTTACCGGAGATTCGGATAAAGCAACGACCCGGGGAATGACGGTATCAAAGACATATCCCGGGAAAGTCCTTCTTAAATCTTTGGCTATTTTTTGACTGACAATATTCTTTCTGTTGTACATCGTCATCACCGCTCCCAAGACCTTGATATTTCTTTCCAAATTTTCATTAATTAATTTAACATTGTACAATAACTGTTCCAACCCTTCCAAGGCCAGATATTCGCACTGGACCGGAATCAAAACCTCATCGGCCGCAATTAAAGCGTTTAAAGTCAACAATCCCAAAGAAGGAGGGCAATCAATGATGATAAAATCGTACTGGTCTTTAACGGTATCCAAAACTTCTTTCAATTTGAATTCCCTGTTTTCCATGTTAACCAGTTCGATATTGGCTCCAGCCAAATTATACGAAGTGGGCATAATATCAAACGCCAAAAAGGGAGTCTTTTTGATAATATCCCTCGGGTCAGTCTGCCCCAAAATAGCTTCATACAAAGAAACTGACAAATCGCGGGGCTTGATTCCCATGGAAAAAGTGGCATTAGCCTGCGGATCAATATCAACCAAAAGAACCTTCTTTCCATAGGCCGTCAAAAAGACGGGCAAGTTCACAGCAATGGCTGTTTTCCCCACTCCTCCTTTTTGATTGGCTATAGCAATTACCCTGCTCATTACTATAATTTTACCACAGGCAATTTAAATTTACAAACAATAAAATATATGCTAAATAATATGTATTGCCGAAGTGGCGGAACTGGCAGACGCGTAGCACTCAAAATGCTATGGGGGCAACCCCGTGAGAGTTCAAGTCTCTCCTTCGGCACACATCAGTTGTCTTTTTTTATTTGCCGAAGTGGCGGAACTGGCAGACGCGTAGCGTTCAGAACGCTATAGAAGCAATTCTGTGTGGGTTCAAGTCCCACCTTCGGCACACTACCTGTAGACTGCGCAAGCCAAATAGACAAAGGTCAAAATAATCATCGCTCCGTAGAAAGAAATCAATTTATCGGCAATCATATGCTGGGGCCTTGAGGGAACCTGGTCTTTAAATCTGCCTTTGGCATTCATATCAAAAAGATAATCTTCGGTATTTAACCTGTTAACAATATCCCATTTGTATAATTTCTTATACAAGCTTATTTGTTGCTGATAGTGAGCATCCAAAAACCAGAAAGACAATAGTGGTATAAAGGCAACCAAAACCTGGAACTTTTCACCCTGCAAAATCAAAGTGGCGACAATCAAAGTAACCGTCCAACCTTTTATTAAGAAGGAGTCGGTTGACTTCCTTTTTATTATCCCTTGAATTATTCCGGTTTCTTTGGATAAAACTTCTAAACGCTGTTGTTTGGTCATTTTGTCTATAGCCATATATTTGTTTCATATATAATAACTTTTTTGATGTTATCGGTCAAACTGTTGACAAAACTAATTCTATGTTTTATTGTATTCCTACAACAAAATAAGGAGGTACTGAATGGGAACTATTGTACTTTTGAGGCACGGCCCCAAGGGGTCCGACGGCGAGCTGACTCTCGAAGGAAAAATTTTTTGCAGGGAGGTCGGTAAAAAACTGATGAACGAACACGGCCAGTTCTCGTGGGCGGTGTCATCGCCCGAGAAAAGAGCTGTTGAAACGGCCCGCATCCTGACGATGGGCTATTGTCCAATCCAAAAAGCCAAAGAAGTCGGCATCCCAGAAAAGGAAATGGCGACAGTTCTCGAACTTTTCGGAAAGCGGGGCAATGCTCCTTTGGTGAATTACTTCGCCGAAGGCGATGAGGTCAAGCAAAAATTCGACGACTACGGAAATGAAGGCTGGGGAATCATCGCTAAAGCTTCTATCGGAAGAGACCCCGTTCTCGTAGTCGGACACGAAGTCCTGCTCCCCGCCATTGCTGCGGCAGCGACCAACAGAGGAAACATAGCTATGACCAAAACCTTTAAACCGTGTGAAGGGCTCATCCTTTCCGTCGACGAGAACAACCGCGTAACCGCGGTACAAATGTTCAAGCCCTATTGACCACCCCGCAAGCAGACAATCTGTCCTGCGGGTATTTTTTTACAAAAAATCAGATATCTTTTTCTACCTTTTCCCCAGGCAATGTTGTTTTGTTTGAACCTATTTTCCTGCCGGGATAAATTACAGTATGGACTCCTGTTTTAACGTTATCTCCCATAACGGTCCCGAATTTAATTCTTTTAGTGTCAATCAGCTCACCTTTAACCATGGTTTTTACTGTTCCTTTATCATGTCTATAATTGGCAGTAATAGTTCCCGCGCTAAGGTTACATTTCTCTCCGATAATTGAATCACCGATATAGGCCAAGTGAGAGGCAAAAGTTCCCTTGCCGATTAGAGAATTCTTAACTTCAACCGCCTGTCCTATTCTGCAATCATCTTCGATGACCGTTCCCGCTCTTAAAAAACAATTGGGCCCGATGATGCAATTCTTGCCGATATAGACCGGGCCTTCTATATATACTCCGCTCTTTATCACCGTCCCCTCTTTAACAATCACCTCTCCCTTTAAAACCGCTCCTTTTTCTATTTTAATCTTCTTGTCGTTCTTTTGTTTTTTAAACAAATAGGGGACCGCATTGAAGATATCCCAAGGATACGAAGCCGGCACCCAGAAAGAAGCTTCGCAAATATGCAATCTTTTGTCATGAATGAATTTTTTGACATAATCGGTAAATTCGTATTCGCCTCGAACCGATTTCTCTATTTGGTAATCAAAAATGTCTTTGGGTAAACAGTATAAAGCGGCATTAACCAGCTTTGAGGGAGGATTGCTCGGTTTTTCAATAATATTCTTGGCATAGCCCTCTTCTTCATCAATCACTCCGAAACAGGAAGGATTTTCATGCTCTTTGACCAGAATCGAAGGAAACTTGTCAATCGCCTTCTTGATATCTTCGCGGGCATAGAAATCATCTCCGTTTAACAATAAAAACTTGTCTTTTAATAAAGGATAAGCCAAACAAGCAGAAGAGCCTGTTCCTTCAACATTCTTGTCTTCAATATAGGTTATTTTCATCGAACCGTACTTCTTGCCTATCTTCTCCATTATCATCTCTTTCTTGTAGCCGACGATAATAACGGCTTCTTTAACCAAACCTTCCAATTCATCGAGATTATATTCCAAAATCGTCTTCCCGAACAAACTGAAAAGCGGCTTCGGCTTGGTTTCCGAAAGAGGTAAAAACCTTATTCCCTTTCCCGCTGCGAGTATAACCGCTTGCATATTATAATTTTAATAATATTTTAGCTATCTTTTCCGTATCGTGGACTATCCCTTCTTTTCCCAACAAATCCATTCCGATGTATTTCTTGTTCTTGGGCAAACGGTCAAAATTAACCATTTCCAAAAACTGCGGATTCTCTTTCCTGTACTTTTCTATCCTTTCTTTAGAAGGAATATTTGTATTGAAGATAACATAATCAAGCGGGCATTTCAAACAATTCTCCACTTGCCAGACAAAGTCTTCAACTTTAAAACCGTTTGATTCCCCGTTCTTGGTCATCAGGTTACAGATATATACTTTCTTGGCTTTGCTGATTTTAATCGTTTCCGCGGTACCGTCAACCAATAAAACCTGCATTAAAGAAGAAAAAATGTCTCCCGGTCCGATAACAACCAAATCGGCCTCTTTGATTCTTCTGACTGTCTGGGGGCAGGCTTTAACCGCCGGCCTCAAAAACAACTTGGTGATTTCCAATGTAGGGTCATGCTTGGGAACATCGATATCGGCTTCTCCGACAATCTCTTTGCCGTTTTCCAAAACCGCCACCAAATCGGCCTTATGAACCGTTGAAGGCAAAATGCGATGGGTCCCGACAAGCATGCCGTTGATTTTTTCAAACAAAGATCGGTAGCCTCCTTTTTTCAAAGCCATGGCCACAAAAGCGATGTTCCATAGATTATGTTCATGCAAATCTCCGTCGGTAAAACGATAGTCCATCAATTCCTTGTCTTCTTTGGATAAGCTGCATAAAGCCATAAAAGCTCTCCTCACGTCTCCCGGAGAAATAACATCGTAGTCCTTTCTCAATCTTCCCGAAGAACCGCCCGAGTCCAAAACAGCGGAAACAACCGTCATTTCAACGTTCTTGTCCCTTAATCCGGGCAGAACCGCCTTGGGCATGGCGTTGCCCCCTCCGATACAAACTATTTTCTTTTTTACAAGTGGGTTTTTAAACATTTTTCAAAATCTATTTTCTTATCTTTCAAAATATGCTTGTTCGATTCTTCTTCAAAAAGAACCCTGTCTTTTTTATAAAAAACACCCAAAGGAATCTTCCCTTCTCCGTTATAATTCCATTCTTTAATCAAGGATATCGCTTTTTCCCTTGATTCCAATTCGGTATTGACCGCCTCGTAAACTTTTTCATTATAGAATTGAACGGTATTAAAAAAGGTGACACAGGGCTGCATAACCTCGACGAAAGAAAATCCTTTATGCTCAACCGCTTCAAGAATCAGATTCTTCAAATGCTCAACCTTGGCCGAATATCCTCTACTGATAAAAGAAGCGTTGCTGGCCAGCATCAATTCCAAAGGATTAATCGGCTCCTCAATCGATCCCTCGGGCGTTGATTTCCCTTTCAATCCTTTTGGAGACACGGCGGTAAATTGTCCGGTCGTCAAGGCAAACAATCGATTATTGTGCATGATTACATTAATATCCGAATTCCTCTTGGCCGCATGAATCAAATGAGATATCCCCTCGTCCAAAGACGCTCCGTCTCCCAAAAAAACCAATATTTTCAAATCAGGATTGGCCATCTTGATTCCCATGGCTGTGGCAATCGATCGCCCGTGCAAAGAATAAAAACTGTTAATGTTCAAATAATCAACAATCTTGGAATTGCAGCCGATATCGGAAACGATAACGATGTTTTCTTTGGGAGTTTCTTTTGATATTAAATCATTAACAGCCAATTTGACCGCCTGAAGAATGCCGAAATTTCCGCAACCGGGACACCATGTATTTACAAAATTTGTTTCCAAGTTTTCCATATTAAATAGTCTTTAATTTCTTTTCCAATTCTTCGACGCTAAACGGTCTCATATCGTATTTGAGAATCCTCTTGTCAACCTTGATTCCATGGCATCCGAGAACTTTTTCCATTTGTCCCGTCGCACTGCATTCAACCGATATTAATTTGGTAACCCCCTTCATGGCTTTCTCAAACTGCTTTTGAGGGAAAGGCTGGATAAACAAAGGCTGGATAAACTTCAATCCTAATTTTTCAGCAACTTCCAAAACCGGTCCTTTGGTCGATCCCCAAGCAATAACGGCGGTTTTGGAATTTTTGTTTCCATAGATATTAACCGCTTCCAGAACATCGGACTCTTTTTCCATTTCTTTGAATTTTCTCAATCTTTTTTCCTGCATTAAAATAATGGCTGCTTCGTCTTCAACGGATAATCCGTCTTCGTTATGTTCATAACTGGTAGCTTTGACTACCGCCTTATCGCCCGGAAAAGCCAGAGGAGATATTCCGTTCTTTGAATCAGCGTATCGGCCGTACTCTCCTTTTCCATTCCATAAAATAGGGTTTTCTTTTTTAATCTTCTCCAAAGTCTTTTTGTCGAATTCAAAAGTGCTCTCCGACAATTCTTTATCAACCAGTAATATTGCCGGGGTCTGGTATTTCCAAGCCAAATTCAACAATTTGCCTGACCAATAACAGGCTTCATTGGCGTCTCCCGGAGCAACCACGAATCTGACAAAATCTCCGTGGCCGGAATTAAGGGTAAAAAGCAAGTCGGCCTGGCTGCTGTATGTCGGGACTCCCGTGGCCGGACCGGAACGCTGGCTGTTAACAATCAAGGTCGGCGTTTCCGCTTGAGCCGCCAAGCTGATCCCTTCGGTCATCAAGGCAAATCCGCCTCCCGATGTTCCGACCATGGAACGCTTTCCGGCATAGGCCGAACCGATAGCCGAATTAATCACCGCTATTTCGTTTTCCAATTGAGTGACAATAATATTAAAATCTTTTGCATGCTCGGCCAGATAATGAAGAATGCTGGTGGCCGGAGTCATCGGATAGGCATAATAAATATCCAACCCCGCCTTGACCGCTCCCAAAGCAATCGCTTCGTTTCCGGTCAAAAGAGGATCGGGTTCGGCTTTCAGTTTTTCCATTTTCAAGACAGTCTTTGTTTCTTCATATGCCCTCTTGGCTATCTCCAAATTCTTTTCAATTCCCTTTGCTAATTCTTTCTTGAGAACATCTTCCAGGACATTCCAATCTATTCCTATCGCCTTGCTGAATCCGGCAAGTAAAGCGGTGTTGCTCATAATGGAAATGCCTCCCAGTTCTTTGGTAATCGTCTCCGCCGCCACCCCGACACCGCCGTTCTTGATTTTATCGCTGTTAAAAACAACCAGCCCCTTTTTATCCATTGAGCTTTTATGTCTTTCAATGGTGTTTGAGTCCAAAGCCAAAAGAAAATCAATCTTCTCTTTTATCGAAGCTTCTTTCTTCTCCGAAACCCTGATCACGGAAAAGTTGTGCCCTCCCTTAATTAAAGACTGATAATCTTCGTAGATAAAAACATTATAGCCAAGATTATTGAAAAGCTTGGCGATAATCAAACCGGCCTTTCTTGAACCCTGCCCGGCTGCTCCTCCGATTACAATTGAATAGTCCCTTTTGTTTTCCATGCGCCTATTTTAGCATAAAAAAAACAAAAGAAAAAGATGATTATTTTGTTACTTCAACCTTAGCCATTATGTCTTTTTTACCCACTAAGCCGAAGCTTGTTGAATCCAAAGAACCGTCTGTTTTGTCTCCTAAAAGCAAATATGCATCCGCGGGAATAACCGGATAGTCTTTAATATATAATTCGAGCATCTTAACAGAGCTTTCGGACATTAAATACGGCTTCGCTTCTGAATTTAAAAGAGTAATATCATTAACAACAATCTCGTATCCGTTGTTTGTCTTTTTTAAACCCCATTTATCGCCCGGAACAGCTTTAATGAATTTAATTAATAAATTGTTATTCCCTGAATATTTATACAAAACAACATCGTTTCTTAAAACATCTTTGCAATCATAATAATCATACAAGGCTTTCACTTCTTCTCCCGACTCGAAAAAAGGATACATGGACAATCCGTTAACCGTCACCGTTTTAACAGAAACAGGACAAGCTGTTATTTCTGTAGTTTTAAAATCATTATTATGAGAAAAATAATAAAATATTAAAACTGCCGCTGTCGCCAATATTAAAAAAATAGCAATCTTTTTCATTAAATTGATATTAACAAATATACCCGTTAAAATCAAAAACTGCCCGAAGGCAGTTTAGATTAAACATTATTTACAACACAACTTAAGAGTTTGTGTGCTGGTATAACCCACACAATTAGATATGGACTGACCGTTAACAGAAATGCGCGGGGAGCAATAACCACTATTGGCGACGCAATAAGAATTAGGGCTTTTCCCAAAATTATTGTGGGAGGGATATGTCGATTCATTACACTGATCCCAATATCCAACATTATAGGTTACATTGCCAGCGGCAAGACCGAAAGTAACGCTTGAAACACCGGAAAAAGCAAAGGGCCCATATCCAGTCCAAGAACTGCTGCCCGGATTAGAGAGGAGCGTAGTATAAGCAACATCACAATTTAAGCCGGCAGTAGGAGAAACTATAACATAACAGGAATTATATAAAGGAGTGGCGCTAGCAGCATCCACATATGCTTTGTTTGTGGCATCGGTTGAATTAACCGGAGCGGCCAGATTAGTAATTGTTCTTCCTGAAATCTGGATGCTGTCAGGTCCCGATTCCATCTGAGACCAGGAATGACCATTATTGGGAATTGTTTGAACTGCGGCCACAATTTCTTCCTTAAGAATCTTTTCGTATTGAAAGACTTCCGCACCAATAATGAACATAAGAACCAGAGAAATAATAAGCCAATGTCTTTTTTGTATCTTCATACATTTTTTTATTAATTATTACTAACCAAATGCTTCATTTTTTTATATCTTAACCCTTGCTAATGCGTGGTTAAGCTATACAAAAAGCCCACCACGGGTAGCGGCCTTGCGGCCACTCATACCGGTTTCCCGATATGGCCACAAGCGACCCCATGATGGGTTCATTGTGCTTGTTTGGACTTTTGACCATGCCTCCGTTGCCAGAGGTTTAGGCCACGCTAACTATGGCAATTTCCGTTTTGAAGTGCAACTGAAATGGGATACATTTCAAGTATGAAAAAGTACAAACATTTAAGCCAGGAAGAGAGGGATAGGATACAAGCCCTCTTCTCTTCCGGGCACCTCCAAAAAGAAATAGCCGAAGTCATAGGGAGAGATGAAGGAACCATCTCGAGAGAGCTCAACAAGGGTTCGATGAAGAACGGCGCATACAAGGCCGAATACGCCCACCACAAGGCATATCTCCGGAAGAAGTACGCCCGGTACCAGGGAAAGAAGATTAATGAAAATGAAGAACTAAAGGTCTTCATCATCAAGGGGCTAATTCTGGATTGGAACCCGGATGAGATATCGGGAAGAATGAAAGAACAAAAACTGCCATACTACGCTTCCAAGACAGCGATATATGAATGGCTCTATTCAATCCACGGCCAGTTGTATTGCCCTCTTCTTCCCTCCAAGCAGTACAGAAAGAAGAAAAGGAAGAAAAAGAAAACAAAGAAGGAAATGATTCCGAACAGGGTCGGAATCGAAGAAAAACCCTTTGATTTCGGGCTTAAATCGGGAGACATGGAAACAGATACGATTGTTTCAGGGAAGAAAACCGGGAGCACGGCGGCGCTCACCGGAGTGAAGGATGTGTTTTCCAAATTGATAGGGCTGAGGAAGATATGCAGCCTGAAGCCGGCCTTGAATGAAAAAGCCATTGATGACATTCTCCTTCCTCTCAACACGAGATGCTTGGTAAGGGACAACGGGATCGAAAACAGGAATCATGAGCAGGCTCTGGTTCCGAGCTTCTTCTGCCATCCGTATTCTTCATATGAAAAACCGCATATAGAGAATGCGAACAAGGAACTGAGGAAATACTTTCCCAAGGGCTGTGACTTGAACGATTATTCACAGGAGGATGTTTCTCTGGTAGAATGGCTCTTAAACAACAAACCCAGGAAAATCCTGGGATACAAAACTCCGTATGAGGTAGCGAGAGAAAGCGGACTGATCCGCCAGCCATTAAAGGTCAGCCGATATGCGATTAATTTAATTAATTTTAATTGCCCATCAGTTGCACTTCAGGGGTGAACTTGCCTATTTAATTGTAGGTATATTTTACAATAAAAAAAGAGTGCTGACAAGCAACACTCCTGTTTTAAGTTAAGCTATTCGACGGTAACACTCTTGGCTAAATTCTTCGGCTTGTCGATATCCCTTCCTAATGAATCGGCAAAATAGTAAGCGAAGAGGTGAAGAGGAATTACCGATAATATCGGGGTCAGCATTTCCAAAGTTTTGGGAATATATATCACATCATCAACAATTTTCTTGATTTCTTCGTTTCCTTTGGTGGCAATGGCAATAACCGGACCCTTTCTCGCTTTGACTTCTTCAATATTAGCAATCATTTTTTCATAGACAGAATCAGTCGGGCAAATAGCAATAGTCGGACAGTTTTCATCAACCAAAGCCAAAGGTCCGTGTTTCAATTCCCCTCCGGCTACTCCTTCGGCGTGGACATATGAAATTTCTTTCAATTTCAAAGCTCCCTCCAAGGCAATCGGATAATTGTACTTTCTTCCGATAAACCAGAAGTCTCTGTACCCCTTGTATTTTTCGGCAATCTTTTTGATTTCTTCTTTCTGTTCCAAAATCTCTTTGGCCAGTTCGGGAAGAGCCATCAATTCGGAAACTATTCTCTTGCCCACAACCAAAGCCATATCTCTCTGGCGACCGAGATAAACGGTAATCATGGCTAAAGTGGTCAATTGACCTAAGAATGCTTTGGTTGAAGCAACGGCGATTTCCGGACCGGAACGGGTATAAACTCCGGCATCAGTCTCTCTTGATTGAGAAGAGCCGACCACATTGGTAATTCCCAGAGTCAAAACTCCCTTGGCTTTCATTTCCCTCAAGGCGGCCAAAGTATCGGCTGTTTCCCCAGACTGGGAAACGAATATCGCTGCGCTCCCTTTACCGACAATCGGTTTTCGATATCTGAATTCCGAACCGATATCGTTTGAGGTTGGAATTCCGGCATATTCCTCCAGCATGTACTCCCCGACTTTGCAGGCATAGTTGGCCGTACCGCACCCGATTAAAGTTATATCGCTTACCTCTCTTAATTGCTTCTGGACTCCCTCCAATCCTCCCAACTTAACCGAGCCCTCTTCTTCTAATAATCTTCCCCTCATCGCATCTTCAATGACATTCGGCTCTTCCATTATTTCTTTAAGCATGAAGTGTTCGTATCCTCCTTTTTCCGCCTGTTCGATGTCCCAATCAATCGTTTCGACGTTTTTCTGCGATTCTTTTTCTTCTTTTAAAATGCAGAAGCCGTCTTTTTTCAAAACCGCCATTTCTCCGTCATCCAGATTGATAATCTGTCTGGTTCTGGTAATAACGGCTGAAGGATCGGAAGCAACTAAGAATTCGTCCGTTCCCACTCCGATAATCAAAGGCGAAGACATTCTGGCGGCAACCAACTTATCCGGCTCCCGGCTGGAAATAATAGCCAAGCCATATGTTCCCCTGATGTCTCTCAGGGCTTTCCCCACCGCAGTCTCCAAATTGCCTTCGTAGTATTTTTCAATCAAGTGGGCAATGACTTCGGTGTCTGTTTCGGAATTAAACTTGTGGCCTTCTTTGATTAATTTTTCCCTAAGCTCTTTGTAGTTTTCAACGATTCCGTTGTGCACAACAAAAATTTCTCCCTTGCAATCGCAATGAGGGTGAGCGTTTTCTTCGGTCACCAATCCGGTCGTAGCCCAGCGACTGTTATGAGAAATAAATCCATTTGCTATGAAGTTAGAATGATCTTTTACTTCTAAGTCATACAGATATTCGTGAGACGATTTTATTCTTTCAATCCTATCAATCTGCTGGAATACAACCCCTCCCTTTAAAAAATTATCTAAAACAGATGTTGCTTCTTTCGCTTTTTTATTGTCGCGATAATTCTTTTTAATATAATCTATGAAATCTTTAGCAGCTCCTTCAGACATAAATCCTTCCGGGATGCTTAAAAATCTTTTTATTTCTGCCGATTTCATGAAGCTGGAACAAATCAATTTAATTTCTTTTTTCTTAAGAGGAACCACCTTTGAGCTAAGCATCCTTTTTGACTTAAGTTTTCCCAAAAGATTTTTAGCTTTTTTTGTTTTATTATTTGAAGAAAAACCGATTAAATCAATAAAAAGCTTTATGGCATCGTAGTTGCTGATAGATATCTTAATTGCATCTTTCCATCCATATTTTTGCCTTTTATTTATACTGATTGAAGATATTATCCCCATCCTCAATAAAAACAGCTGAACGGTTTTAACCAGTTTACGATCGGTCATCCCAAGACCGACCTGATTAGCAGTGGTGCCAACATATCCCTCAGCATCAAATAGTCCCCTTAAAAAACCTTTCAAATCATCTACTCTTGCCGAGCCCAAATCATCGATAAATTCGTCTTTTCTTGATTTAATATTTTCCTTTAACCAAGAAGAAAAAGTTGCACTATTGAACTCCAACAATAAGGCCTTCGTATCGCTCATGGTTTTGATTGTTCCGTTAACGCCAAAGACTTTTTTAACTAAAAACTGGTAATTATTAAGGACGCCCCTATCCATATCTTTAAACCTTACGCTTCTTTTTCCGGCATAACCATCGCCTAAATAATACCCAATGATTTGCATCAACTCCGGAGAACTATATTGTTGTTGCTTTATAAATTTTTCTTTTTTGTTACTATCAATAATAGCTTTAGCTTTCACCTCCAACGATAAATATTTTAATATCTTGAATAAGTGTTCTTCTCTAAAATTTCTATCATTATTAAGAAGGTGCTTAATGTATGGTTGGCTAATTCCCGTCCTTTTTGACACCTCACTTAAAGATACATCTTTTTTAGCAATTTCATCCTTTATGGCTTTGGATAAATTGTCGCCTATTTGATAGTATTTTTTATTAGAAACCTTTCTGAATTTTATCTTTTTACCTTTAATGTTAATTAATTTAGGAAAAACAACAATATCTCCTTTTTTTATATCTTTAGCTTTTTTTTCTGAAATCTTTTGGTCGGAAAAAACTATCATTTTATGGATATCTGTAGTTTCTATCGTTCCGAACGGTGTCTTGATGTTATATAAATATTCTGGCGATTTATGTTTGAAAGCTTTTACTTTTTTAGCTTCTAAGTTTAAATTGTTCGGATTTAAAGCTAAAACCATATCTCCAGTCGATATTTTAGAAATTTCCAAAACCCTGCCATCGGCTAATTGAATCAACGTATCGGGGGTTAAGCAGTGCCCTATACCTATATTTCCTTTAAAGTTATTTTCCAAGAATTCTTTTTCCGTCTTTTCTATCTTTCCTACTCTCTTAAACAAGGATGAGGTTCCATCGTTTAAAAAACAAAAACCGTAGCTGTCATAGCCCCTGTATTCCAATCTCTTCAAACCCGCCAACAATATGGGTGAAGCATCCTTATTCCCAATGTATCCGACTATTCCGCACATATATTATTTAATTACAATATTAATTAACTTGTCTTGTACGAAAAACACTTCAACAATTTCTTTTCCGTCTACCCATTTTTTGACCCTTTCGTTTTCTTTAGCCATCTTTTCCGCATCTTCTTTTGAGGTTCCGACATTGATATCCATCTTTTCTCTCACCTTTCCGTTAACCTGAACGACCAAAGAAACTGTTTCTTCTTTGATTAAATTCAAATCCGGCTTCGGCCACTTTTCAATCATAATACTGGTCTTGTTTCCCATCTTTTCCCAAAGATCTTCACAAAGGTGAGGAGCAAAAGGAGAAAGCAAAACCAAAACTCTCTTGATTTCTTCTTTCCCCAATTCTTCCTTCCTTTCGGAAATAAAATTCATGAATTCCATAAAGAAAGCGATGGGCGTGTTAAACTTCATCTTTGATAAATCTTCAGAAACCTTTTTATTCAATTTATGTGTTTCGGCAATAACCTCTTTGGAGCTTTTTTCATTCTGACATTCGGAAAATATTTCCCACAGTTTAATTAAAAATCTGTAAACACCTTTGACTCCTTGAGGATTCCACCCGATTGATTGATCAAAGGGTCCCATGAACATTTCGTAGCATCTTAAAGTATCGGCACCGAATTCATCGATAATAATATCGGGAGGGATGACATTGCCTTTTGATTTAGACATTTTCTGCCCGTCCGGAGCCATGATCAACCCGACATTTCTTAAAGAATAAAATGGCTCTTTGGTTGAGACGATTCCCAAATCATACATGAATTTGTGCCAAAAACGGGAATATAATAAATGCAGAACTGCGTGCTCGGCTCCTCCGACATATAAATCAACCGGCATCCATTTTTTCTCCTTCCCTTTATCAAATATCTCTTTATTATTGTTATTATCCAAATATCTCAAATAATACCAGCAGGAACCGGCCCACTGAGGCATGGTATTGGTTTCTCTTTTGGCCTCCCCTCCGCATTCGGGGCATTTAACATTGACCCATTCGGAAATAGCGGCCAACGGCGACTCGCCCGTTCCGGTCGGCTGATACTTTTCAACATATGGCAACTTAACCGGCAATTCATTTTCCGGAACGACAACCATTCCGCATTTCTCGCAATGAATAATCGGTATCGGCTCTCCCCAGTATCTCTGCCTTGAAAAAACCCAATCTCTTAATTTGTAGTTTATCTTCTTTTCCGCTTTTCCCTTTTTCCTTAAAAACTCTCCAATCTTTTCTCTGGCCTCTTCCGAATTCAATCCATCAAAATCACCGGAATTAAATAATGTTCCGTCTTCGATAAAAGCCGTTCCTTCTTTTTTGTTTTTTCCGTTAATAACCTCTATTATTTCCAAATCGTATTTCTGTGCAAATTCAAAATCCCTAATATCGTGAGCCGGGACAGCCATTACCGCTCCGGTACCGTAATGATATAAGACGTAGTCAGCCACAAAAACGGCAATTTCTTTTCCATTGACCGGATTAATGGCCTTGATTCCTTTTAATTCGACTCCTGTCTTGTCTTTGACTTCGCTGATTCTTTCTCTCTCGCTCTTATTCTTGGCCCTATCAATATACTCCAAAACCTCTTCTTTGTTCTTAAATTCCAATTCGTTAATCAAAGGGTGTTCCGGAGCGATAACCAGATAAGTACAGCCGAACAAAGTATCGGCTCGGGTGGTAAAAACAGAAATTTCTTTTGAACCGATTGAAAATTTGATTTCCCAGCCTTCGCTCCTTCCAATCCAATTCTTTTGCATTTCCTTTATCTTCTCCGGCCAATCAATATCATCCAATCCTTCCAATAACTTATCCGCATAATCGGTGATTTTCAAAACCCATTGGTCGATGTCTTTCTTCCCCGTTTCCGTTCCGCACCTCTCGCACTTACCATCAACAACTTCTTCGTTGGCCAAGCCGGTCTTGCAAGAGGGACACCAATTAATGGGAAGAAGCTTCTTGTAGGCCAAACCGTTCTCGAATAATTTCAAAAATATCCATTGGGTCCATTTGTAGTATTCGGGGTCGGTTGTATTCAATTCCCTTTCCCAGTCATAGCTCAAGCCGGCCGATTTCATCTGCCTCTTGATATTGCTAATATTCTTGGCGGTGGTGATTTCCGGGTGGATTCCGTGCTTAATGGCATAGTTTTCCGCCGGCAAGCCGAAAGCATCCCAGCCGATCGGATGGAGAACATTAAAACCCTGAGCTCTTTTCATTCTCGCAACAATATCGGTGGCGACATATCCTTTCAGGTGACCGACGTGAATTCCTTCCCCCGAAGGATAGGGAAACATGTCAAGAACATAAAACTTGGGACTGTTCGAGTCCTCTTTTGTTTTATAGGAATTATTCTTCTCCCAATAATCCTGCCACTTCTTCTCAATTTCTTTAAAATTATATTCCATATTAAAGCAGTAACAGCATCGATACTATTCCGGAAACTATGGCAATGATGACTCCCGTCCACCACCAAACGTCAGTGTCTATCTTCTTGATATTGAAGGTCTTTTCCGCCCAAGGCTTAAAATAGAAAGCAAAGGCCATAACGGCGTAACCGACAACAAGGCCAAAAAGAATGGCTCTGATTAAATATAGTAAATCGTGACTAATAAATTGCATATGTTTATATGCTTAAAGAATACCATAAAACAAAAGGGCTGTTAAGCCCTAAATATTGAACAATTCTTTAGCATTTTTAAAAGTTATTTCCTTAACCTCCTCCGCTTTAACCCCCTTTATTTTGGCAATTTCGTCGACAATATAGCTTAAAGCCAGAGGATTATTCCTTTCCTCGAACCCGGGCGGAGAAAGGTACGGACAATCCGTCTCAATCAATATCTTTTCCAAAGGAATATCTTTAATCGCTTCTTTCAAATCCATCTTGAATATAATACCGTTGATTCCGATATGTAAGCCTAAAAATAAAGCCTTTTCTGCTTCTTCTTTGGTTCCGGTAAAGCAATGCAAGACTCCCCTGACTTTCTTCTTTGATAATATAGTGAACAAATCCTCAAAAGCGGAACGGCAATGAATGATGACCGGGAGGTTTAATTCTTCAGCCAAATCAAGCTGCCTTTCAAATATCCTTTTCTGCTCTTGCTTGAATAATTCTTTTTTGCCGGTTCCTTTTGGCTTATACCAATAATCCAAACCGATTTCCCCCACCGCCACCACTTTTTCATTCTTCAATGATTTATATGCTCCGTAATCAAAATCTTTTTCCAAGAAACTTTCCGCTTCCCCGGAATATCCCTTATTTTTCAAAAACCCTGAATCAATATTTAAAGGATGCAAACCGATTGAAGCAAAAATATTAGAATATTTTCCAGCAATTTCAATTGCTTTTTTTGAACTCTGAAGGTTGGTTCCGACATTAATCATGCCTACTCCTTCTTTGAGGCATTTTGAAATCAATTCATCTCTATCGTCTTTAAATTCAAAAAAATTAAGATGGGCGTGGGTATCAATTATCATATCCTCGGAAATAAAGATGCTCCCTTTTTAACATTAAATAATCCTTTATCTTCTCCCAATTGCTCTTTCATTTTTTGAGAAGTCTCGGGCAAGAACGGCTCAATCATTCGAGCAATACTTATCAATGAAAGTAAAAGGTTGGAAAAAACAGACTTTTGTTTTTCAATCTCTTTAATCTCCCACGGCTTTTCTTCATCAATATATTTATCGCAAAAAGAAACCAATTCCCAAATATCGGAAAGAGTGTCATTAAATTGAAAAAACTTATCCCCGACTTTTCTTTCAATCTCTCCGACTTTTTCAAAAAAGGCTGTTTCCGGAACAATTTCAAAATCCTTGTCCAGTCCCGCTTTTATAACCATGGCGACTGTTCTTGAAAACAAATTGCCCAAACCGCTGGCCAAATCGGAATTATATCTTTTCTCAAACTTTTCAAAGGTAAAATCTCCGTCTCCGGTAGCCGGTATTTCTCTCAATAAAAAGTACCTGACTCCATCGACTCCGTATTTATTAACCAATTCCGATGGATCAATGACATTGCCGATACTTTTACTCATCTTCTGCCCGTCAACCGTTATATACCCGTGAACGAATATCGACTTGGGTAAACTGATACCGGCTGATAAAAGCATGGCCAACCAATAAACGGAATGGAATCTGATGACTCCCTTTCCAATAACATGAACCTTGGAATCATTGTTCTGCCAAAATTCATTAAACTTGCTTTCGTCTTCACTCCCGTAGCCCAAAGCATTAATATAATTGGACAAAGCATCAAACCAAACCCACATCTTCTGGGTCGGATCGTCGGGAACATCTATTCCCCAGCCCTTAGCTCTTTCGCTGGAACGGGAAATGCAAAAATCCTGGAGCCCGGAGTTGATAAAACTCAAAACTTCGTTCTTTCGAGTTTCGGGAATAATCTTAACTTCTTCTTTTTCGATTACCTCTTTCAATCTTTCTTGATATTGCGAAAGCCTGAGAAAATAGTTTTCTTCTTCAATCAGTTCCGGCTTAACTTTGTGGTCCGGACAAAGCCCGTCTTCCAACTCTTCTTCTTTGTAAAACTCTTCGCAACCGACACAATACAACCCCGAATATTTCTTTTTGTAAATATCTTTTTCACAGGCCTTCCATAATTTCCGAGCTCCCATAAAATGCCTTTCTTCGGTGGTGCGGATGAAATCGTCGAGTGAGATATTAAGCTTGTCCTTCAATTCGAAAAGCCTTGAATTGTTTTCATCAACCAAAGCCTTGACGGGAACGCCCATTTTTTCGGCACTCCTGACATTTTTCAAACTGTTTTCATCGCTTCCCGACAAAAAGAAAACTGAGTCACCGAGAGAACGGTGTCTTCTTGCTAAAACATCGGCCTGCACAAATTCAAGAGCGTGCCCCAGGTGCGGAGCCGCATTAACGTACGGTATGGAAGTGGAAATAAATACTTTTTTCATTTTAAGATATCTTTCTGTGATTAAAGTAATCTTTCAATCCTTCAAACAATATTCCGGCCAAAGGAATGGCTAAAATAGCTCCGATGATTCCTCCCAGAAGTCCTCCGACTATAATCGACAACAAAACCAGGACATTGGGCAGCCCGACCATTTTCTTGGTAAAAATAGGGGTTAAAACATTGCTTTCTATCTGCTGAATAATAATCAAGAAAACTACAGCCAAGACAAACTTGGGAATTGATTCCAGGGTAAAAAGGACCACGATTGCTCCCGAAATAATCGGACCGACCATGGGAATAATATTCAACAATCCGGCCAAAAGGGCCAGAGACAAGGCGAATTTAATCTTCAAGAGAACACACAACAAGAAAGTCATTAAAGCGACACAGAAACAAGCCAATACCCTGCTACCGAACCATGACACAACTTGGTCCTTGGTTCTGTCCCATCTCTTAATAACCTCTTCTTCAAATTCTTTGGGCGAAACCAGCCTCAATCCTTTAACCATCTCTTTTTCTTCAATGGACATGAATAAAGACAAAACAAACACGGTAACACCGGCCAAAACACTGCCGAATAGAGAAACAAAGACATTGAGTATGTTTGAAGAAACCTTAATCAGGCTGTCGTTTAATCCGGAAGACAGGCTGGCAATACTCTCGAACGAACTTAAGCCGATGCTGCTTAAAAATCCCGGAATATTATTAAAATATTTGGCAAAGTTCAAACTGAACACCTGCAATTCGGTTATCATCGGCGGAACGATGATATAGACAATCAGTCCGACGGCAAATAAAAGGGAAAAATAAACGATAACGGATGCTCCGATTCGGTGAATTTTTCTTTTTTCCAATTTCTCAATCAAAGGATTAAGAAGAGTAGAGATAATCAAACTCAAAAGAATCCAGACCAAAACACTGCGAAGAAGATAAACAACGTAAAAAAGAACCAAAGCGACGGCTATCTTGAAAAGAGACCTCCAGGTCAAATCAATCATTGTGATGTCTACTTTTTTCATATTAATTGAATTTTAATATTTTTTTAAATTGTTTATTATCTTCAAATGGTCCGATTATCGCTAAATTCAATTTCTCGTCTTTAAAAATATCCTTGGCTACTCTCATAATGTCCGAACTCTTAACTTTGTCTATCCTTTTGAATATTTCTTCGATTGTTAAAATTTCATTCCTTAAAAGTTCCTGACTGCCGTAGAAAGAGGCTTGAGCATCGGAAGATTCCAATCCCAAAACCATCTTGCCTTTGGTGTAGTCCTTGGCTTTCTTCAATTCGCTGTCAGAAACCTTAACTTTGCAAAGCTTCCTGTATTCTTTCAAGATTGTCTCGATAACTTTGTTTATTTTATTATTATCCACTCCGGCAAAAGTAACCAAAGCCCCAGTATCGGTATCCGAAGAATTATAAGTCCTGATATAGTAGGCGGCTCCCAGCTTTTCCCTGATTTCGATAAACATTCTCGAACTCATCATCCCTCCCAAAACAACCGCCATAATATCAAAAACGTATTTGTCGGGATGGAAAGTATCGACTCCCCTCACTCCCAAGGCCAGATTGCACTGGCTCATTTTCTTATAGGAAACCAAAGCTTGCGGGTCAATCTGGTTTTCAACCACTTTCGGCTTGCCTTTGGCTTTGCCCGTCTTTATTCTTCCGAAATACTTCTTTATCTTCTCAATGACCTCTTTTTCACCAACCTTTCCGGCAATGCAGATAATCACATTGTCGGCCGCGTATTGCGAATCGATATATTTTAATATCTGCTGCCTTGAAATCTTGCTAACGGTTTCTTTGGTTCCGGCAATATCCCAGCCGGCCGGCTGATCGCCATACAAAACGGTCTTCCACAGCTCATCAATGTGCATCATCGGATTCTCATTATACATATTGATTTCTTCGATAATAACCCCCCTTTCCTTTTCAATCTCTTTTGAAGGAATCTTGGAATTCAAAAAGATATCCGAAACCCAGTCCAAAGCTATCTCAAAATGAGCCTCGTCAACTTTGGCATAATATCCGGTGTATTCTTCCCCGGTAAAAGCATTGTATTCTCCCCCCACCTTATCCAAAACCTCGGCCACATCTTTAGGCTGCTTCCTTTTTTCCGTTCCCTTGAAAAGCATGTGCTCCAAAAAATGCGAGATTCCCGAAGTTTCTTTTTCTTCATACTTGGATCCGGTCTTGACCAAAACCAAAACAGTCGCCGCCTTGGCTTCCTTCTGCGGAACGGTGATTATCCTCAATCCGTTTTTAAGCGTCGTCTTCTTGTACATTTCCTTTTAGTTTATTTAATTCTTTTTTTAATTCAACCATTTTAATTTCCCTGTTAATTGTCAATTCGAAAAACTTTTCCAATTCATCGACTCTTTTCTTCATCTCTTCCTGCGACTTTTTTAATTCTTTCTGCGAGGTGTATATTTCTTCTGAGGCGCCGTTCAAATTATCGGCCAAGCTGACTATTTCTTTATCCAAGCTTCCGGTAGTAAAAACGGCTCTTTCCCCTTTGGGTAATTCATCGGCGAATCTTTCCATTTCCGCCAAGGAATTAGCCAGATAGATGAAAAGAACGCGGTCAATGACGAAAGTCATGGTTAGGCCGATAAAAGAAACCACCAAAATATTATAACTGACCGGGTAGCTGGCAATCAAAACGATTAAAACGGTAAAGAGAGGCAAAAAGAAAAGAAAATAGAATTTGAATCCGATGCCGGAAAGTTTTGAAAATTCCATTCTTTCTCCTCTTTCCAAAAGTATCCGGCGGCAATCCTTAATTACGGCAAACATTGATTGTTGGCAAAAGAAATTGGCGAAAGCGCAAGAAAAAAACAAAGCAACCGCTCCTCCCATAACTATAATCAATAAATCAAAATTGGCAGCCAAATTAATCCACTCGGTCAAAACGACAAGGACCATGACCGAGAGTCCGCTGGCCAAAACATTAATCGTGGTGGAGCGGGCGATGAATTCCAAAGCGTTAAAAGTGTTTTTAATTTCCGAGGTGGTCAATCCCGAAACAATGCCTTTGGACGAAACATTCTTATTAATCAAACGGACATCGTCTCCGGCCCAAAATCCGACTCCGCTGTATCTCAGGATAGCCAAAAAACAAAACAAGGTAATGAAGGCCGGGGCCATTACCTGAAAAGCGTACTTGGCGGCCGGGTCTTCAAATCTGGCGATAGTGAGGATAAGAACATAGGCGAATGCTCCGCAAAGAAGAGACCATCCGATAATGGGAAACAAAAGATTCAAAGTATATGGAACCTTAATTCTCATATATATCCTTTTTTAATATTGAAATTAAATCTTCTATCTTCACTCTTTTTTGTTCCATGGTGTCCCTGTCTCTCAAGGTGACATCATTGTTTTCCAAAGTTTCAAAATCAATGGTTATGGCATAGGGAGTACCGATTTCATCGTGCCTTCTGTACCTTCGGCCGATGGCACCGACTTCATCATATTGAACATTGAAATGAGGTTTCAACATTTCATACACTTCCCTAGCTTTACCGGTAATGTTCTCTTTATTCTTAACCAAAGGAAGAATGGCCACCTTAACCGGAGCAATCTTCTTGTTTAACTTCAAAAGGAATTCCATTTCCTTGACCGCTTCGGTGGTTGTACTTCTGCCTCCTTCAACTTCGGTATAGGCATCGCACAAAATGGCCAACAACGTTCTTTCGACTCCGCAAGAAGGTTCAATGACATAGGGAATGTATTTTTCCTTGGTCGCTTCTTCGTAATAATTCAAGTCCTGTCCCGAATTGTTCTGATGCTGAGTTAAATCAAAATTGCCTCTGCTGGCGATACCTTCGATTTCCGACCAGCCGATGGGAAACTTGTATTCAATATCAACACAATCTTTGGCATAGTGAGCCAATTCATCCTTCTCATGCTTCCTTATCCTCAAATTCTCTTTCTTGATTCCCAAGTCCTCGACATACCAACGCATTCTTTCATCAACCCATTTTTTAAATATCTCTTCTTCGGTTCCCGGCTTAACAAAATATTCCATTTCCATTTGTTCAAATTCCCTCACCCGGAAAATAAAGTTACCGGGAGTGATTTCGTTTCTGAAGGCCTTTCCAATCTGAGCGATACCGAAAGGAATCTTCACTCTTTGGGTGTCCAAAATATTCTTGTAGTTAACAAAAATACCCTGAGCTGTTTCCGGTCTTAAATAAGCAACGGAAGCGGAATCTTCAACCGGACCGATAAAGGTCCTAAACATTAGATTAAAGTTTCTCGATTCCATCATTTTGCTACCGCACTCGGGACACTTAGTTTTATCCTCCAAGTGGTCGGCTCTGAATCTCTTGTGACAACCGGTACATTCGGCCAAGGGGTCGGTGAAATTATCAGTATGTCCGGAGGCCTTCCAAATGTTGGGATTCATAATGATTGAACTGTCCAGTCCGACGATATCATCTCTCTTCTGAACCATCGCTTTCCACCACGAGTCCTTGATGTTCTTTTTCAATTCCACACCCAAAGGTCCGAAGTCGTAAAAACCACCCAATCCGCCGTAGATATCGGAAGACTGGAAGATAAATCCCCTCCTTTTGGTGAATGAAACTATTTTTTCAAAACTGTTTTCCATATATCTGAATATTAACAGAAAAACCGAAACAAGCCAAGATGTAACAAAAAACCAGCTCATCGCTGTTTCCTTGTCCTAAGCAAACCTTTATAAAACGCTTGCTTGGGTTGATGGCGAGTAAAAATTAGATTACTCGCTTAATACTTCTTCCGATAATGTCCTCTATGGACACATTTGGTGGCCGCCATATTCTCAGCATGGCCAACCCTTTTGAAAGATCTCTGCATCCTTTATATGCGAACACTTCTTCCCGAGACAGCATTTCTGCAACGCCGCCTTTTTCTTCAACTCTGGCGATTATCGACTCCACCTTGTCGGAGGTTGTCGATAATATAATACTTCCTTCGTTCTGCTGCATAACACAACATCACTCCGACAAAATAATAGCACCCATAGATTAATTGTCAATCACACCTTGTATACTCGGGAGAACAAATCCCCTCATCCTTTCCGATGTGTCCGGTATCATCTATGCAAAAAGAGCCTCTCTTGAAAAAGACTCTTGAACAATATGATTCATGATTTTGATTGATAAAGATTTTGGCTTCCCCGTCCATCGTTTCGATATCCTCAAAAAATCTGTAGAGATCGGGGTCTTTTTCAAACCCCTCATAGCTTTTGTTCTCGAGACGGTAAACTTCGGCCCAATTCTTCAGCTGCCCCATATCCATCTTTATCCTCATATCCTTGGCCGTTTCTTCTATGTTAAAAGCAATAACGACCGGAACAGAAAAAGAAATCAGGAAAACGATTAAAACCGCTAAAGCTTTAAACAATCTTTTGATATTTAAAGCTTGGCTTTCCATTATTGGCTCATTTGGCCGTAGACTATATCGGTCTTGGCCGTTAAGGTTTTGTTGGTCCACTGGTCGACTCCTGAAAGCTGGGCCGAACCCAAAAGAATAATCATTTCATCGGCCAGTTCCGGCTGAACGGAAATCTGGAAGGCGCAAATCTTGGCATCCTTGATAATTCCCGCACCGGCCGGCAAGCTGCCGATATTACAAACGACCTCGCTGGTATTTTCATCATAGGTTATTTCCATCCCTTCGGGATACGTCTTGCCTTCAAAGGTAATGCTTTCGGGAAGAGCCGTCACCATCTTAACTTTTTCCAAATCGTTGTAGTTATTAATGGCTTTCCATTCAACAGTCAGATAGGTCTTTTGTCCGGTCTCCAAAGGATACGGTCCGGAGTTCTCAAAGTATTTATTTTCCGGATAGACCTTCTGTTCGGCTGAAATAACCGAATCAATCTTGGTCAAGAAATCTTGCCTGGCCGCTCCCAAGGTAACCTTATTCTTAATAATCGGATTCTTGTCGTTCAAGCTCTTCATCGCCCATTTGTCTTTGACATTGACCCAGAACTCAACTTTCCCGACCTGACCGACATCCAATAGCTGCAGTTCGGAAATCTTGCCTCCTTCCCAGATAATACTGTTATCTCCCTTGGTCCATTTTCCATTATCGGACTTAATCGAATCCAAATCCAAAGCATCTCCCTCTAATCTGACAATCATGACCAAATCCTTCAAAGCCTCGTCTCCGACATTCCTGAAAGTGACTTCGTAATGTAGCTGGTCTCCGACCGAAGCCGAATAGTTTTCATCATTATTGACCTTCTGGGTGATATACAAAGACGGAGCGACTATTTCCACTCCCTTGATTACTTCTTTCAAAAGAATGAAGTTGCCGTTCTGCCAGACTCCGATTTTAGCTTTAAACACTTTCTGTTCCATTGATTGCCCGTTCAGAATTCCCGATATCTCTATCCTTCCCGAACCGGCTTCGTTCAAAATCGGTATATCCCACTGAGTATTGTCCATTCCTTTGGGTTGTGAATACAAAAATTCAAAGTCTTCGGGATAGGTCAGATAACAGGTCAAATCTTCCAAGGGATAGGCGACATTGGAAGAATAATTAACCTTCAAGCTTAAGGTTTTGCCCGTTCCAACCTTTTCCGCAACATCCAAAGTCAGATTCAAAGGTATTTCTCCCAAAATAGTGGTAAAGGTTGTTGAAACCTCGCTTCTGGTTTTCAAATCCTTGGGCTGGAAAGAAACACTGACGCTGGCAACCTTGGCCTCTTTTTCTTTTCCCAACAATCGGGCGTTGAATTTAAAAGTCCTTTCTTCTCCCGGATAGATATCTCCGTTCAATTGGTCGGAAGTCATCACTTTCACTTTTCCCTCGGTTCCTTCAACAATTGAACTTTCGGGATAGGTAAAAATTAACTCCGGTTTTTCCAGTCTGACACTGCCGTTATTCTTTAATTTAACAATGTATTCCACATCTTCCCCGATAGTTGTTTTTTCCGGTCCCAATATTTCAACCTTCAAAACTTCCTTAGAAAAAGACATCTTGTCCCAGGACAAAAAAGCAATGACGGCTAATAATACTACTAAGATGGGGAAAATGATTCTTTTTTTCATTTGTTATATTTTTGGTTTTATTCCTGTTTTGTCTTCGAGCTCTTTTAAAAACTTAGTGGCGGCGGTATGTTCGTCTCCTCTCAAGTACGATAATTTTCTTCCGAGCTTAGTGGCCTCAATCTGAGCTTTATTTCTTCTGATATATGTTCCTCCGGTTTTTGAGATAAATTCACCTCTTAATTCCTTAAGTCCTTCTCGAACACTCTTTTTCCCTCCATAGGCTTTAAAATCTTTGCGGCCGCTCTTTCTGCCCACAACAAATGAAAAGAGTTTGGTTCGAATTGTTCCTCCGCCGGAAGTTCCTTTAAACTTCAAGGGGTGATCTTCTGTGGCTTTTTCTTTCTCTCTTAATATTTCTTGCTTTTTTATCTCTTCTTTTCTTGTAAAAGCGGGCCTGCTGAAAGGAGCTCTCCTTTCTTCAATCCTTTCTCCGGCTTCGCCTCTGATAAAAGGGTTTTCGGCTTGAGCCTGTTTGTCGCTGATCATATTGGGGTTGTTTTCCGGAATAGCTTCTGACATATTTAAATCTTTTTAATTCCTAATAATATCTTACCATCTCCCAACTCGACTTCTTTCAAAGCTTCTTCTGAGAGAACGAAGTCCTTAGCTAAAACCTCTCTTAAGATGGTATCCTTGTTCTTGTCTATTATTTTATCAAATATTTCTGATTTCTGGTAGAGGACATTGATAGTATCTTCGGGAACAAGCTTCATCTCCTTCCTTATCTGCTGTATCTGCCTGATTATTTCCCTCACTTCCCCTTCTTCTTTGAGTTCCGGAGTGATATTTGTGTCTAATTCCACCTCATTACTGATACTAATATCCAGAATAACCTCTTTCACGTTAACCTCGTCTTTAATCAAATCAATCAATTCCGGCAAACACTTAAGGTCGGTTTTAAATCCTTTAACGGTTAATGATTGCAAGGCTTGTCTGACCTTGATTCCGACTTTCTGTCTTTCGGCCAAAGCCAAATTAACAATGTCTCTCGCTTCTTGCATTGCTTTTTCCAATTCTTCATCAATTAAGTCGTTTTTTGTTTCGGGATAATCGCAAAGATGAACACTCTCCTTTTCACTTTTCTTCATTTTTAAATATATTTCTTCGGTAATGAATGGTGTGAAGGGAGCCATCAGTTTACTCAATTTGAATAAGACGTAATAGAGGGTTTGAGTGGCTTCTTCCTTTTCTTTTTCCGTTTCCGGCTTCTGGAATCTCCTTCTTGAACGTCTGATATACCAATTGCTTAAATCATCGATAAAGTCATTGAATAATCTTGAAGCTTTGGTTAACTCATACTTCTCCATCCATTTATTAACATCTCTGTTTAATCCTTCTATTTTAGAAATTATCCACTTATCCAACAGATTGTCGGTTTTGATTTCTTTAATGCTTTCTCCCTTGTATGTTTCAAAGAAAACAAAACAGTTTTCCAAAGCGGAAATGATTTTTCTCCAAACCTCTTTTACTTTGTCTTCAGAGAATCTGTATTCTTCTCCGATATTAGTTGAAGACAAAAGGAAATATCTCAAAGGGTCAGCCCCGTATTTATCAAACACATCGGTCATGTCCGGATAGTTCTTCAGTTTCTTGCTTAATTTTCTTCCTTTATCATCCAAAACCAAACCGTTAACCACAACGTTCTTAAAGGCCGGGTTGTCTTTTCCCAATCCGATATCGTCTACTGTTAAAGCAGCCGCTAAAATGTGAAGGGTGTAGAACCAGCCCCTGGTCTGGTCCAGTCCTTCGGCAATGAAATCAGCCGGATAGGTTTTTTCAACCAATTCCTTGTTTTCAAAAGGATAGTGCCATTGGGCATACGGCATACTTCCTGATTCAAACCAACAATCAAAAACTTCGGGAGTTCTTTTCATCTCTTTGCCGCATTTGGGACATTTCAATTTAACTTCATCGATATATGGTCGATGAAGGTCTTTTAAGTCGTATTCTTTTATCGCCAGTTTATTTATTTCTTCAATGCTTCCAATGCAGATTCTTTCTTTGCATCCTTCGCATTCCCATATCGGAATGGGAGCACCCCAAAATCTGGCTCGGCTGATATCCCAGTCCCTGGCTCCTTCTAGCCATTTACCAAATCTTCCTTCCTTTAAATGAGAAGGTATCCAGGTTATTTTTTGATTGTTCTTGATTAATTTGTCTTTTAATTTAGTGACCAAAACATACCAACTTTCAATGGCGTAGTATAATAAAGGAGTGTCGCATCTCCAGCAATAGGGATATTCATGAACAATCAATTCTTCTTTCAAAAGAAGCCCCCTTTCTTTCAGGTTGTTTATTATCTTCGGGTCGGCGTCTTTAACAAATTCTTCTTGGAAGTCACTAACTTCTTTTTTAAATCTTCCACTAGTATCAACCGTGTGAAAGAATGGCAATTCGTGTTCTTTTCCCAAATTGAAGTCATCTTCTCCGTACATGGGATTGATGTGGACTATTCCCGTTCCGTCTTCATTAGAAACAAATTCACCATTGAATACTTGAAAAGCGTTTTTAATGTTTTCCGGTTTTTCTTTCTTTAAATAATCAAAGATTGGTTCGTATTTAATACCGATTAATTCTTTTCCTTTGAATTTTCTGATTACTTTGTATTCTTCTTCAATGACCGACAATCTTTCATTTAAAAGAATGAATTCTTCATTATTGATTGTTTTAATGTGAACATATTCCAAATCCTTGTTTATCGCCAAAGCAACGTTGCCGGGCAGAGTCCAGGGAGTAGTGGTCCAAACAAGGAAACTAGCATCTTCAAATTCCTTGTTGTCCACAATCTTGAATTTAACATATACCGACTTGTCTCTTGTTTCTTTGTATCCCTGATTGACTTCAAAATTGGATAAGGTGGTTGAACACCTGGGACAATACGGAGAAACACGGTAGTTTCTGCTAACTAATTCTTTATTCCATAGCTGTTTTAAAACCCACCAAACTGATTCAATGTAGTTATTATCCAGTGTTGAATAGGCATTAGAGTAGTCAGCCCATCGGCCCACTCTTCTTAAGGTGGTGAGCCAATCTGTCGTACAGGCGAAAACAGACTGCTTGCAGTGATCATTAAACTTCTGAATTCCCATTTCTTCAATCTGTTTCTTGTTCTTGATTCCCAGTTCTTTTTCAATCAGGTTTTCAACAGGAAGACCGTGGCAGTCCCAACCAACTCTTCTCGGGACTTGGAATCCTTTCATGGTCCAATACCTTAAAACCGTATCTTTTATCGTTGTAGCTAAAACATGGCCGTAGTGTGGCTTGCCGGTAGCAAAAGGAGGACCGTCATAGAAACTGAAAAAAGGAGCATCTTTTCTGTTCTCGATTGATTTGTGAAAAATATCTTCTTTTTCCCAAAATTCTATTATTTTCTCTTCTTTATTCATATATTTCTCTTACCTCTCCTGTTTTTAACATTATATCACTTCTTTTGTCTAAAAAGACTTGATTGTCTTCTATCTTTTTAATATATCCTTCTAAAAGCCACAAGGGGTCGCCGTGGGAAACGATTAAAACGTTTTTGTTCTGGAAATTGCTTTCAATTTCATTAAAAAACTTGATTAATCTTTCTTTACATTGATTCCAGGATTCTCCACCGGGAGTGGGAATCTCAAACGCCCTTATTTTATCATTATTATAGAAATTCCAAAACTCTGTCTTAGGTTTTCCTCCAAATTGAGTACCCCAGTTCCAGTCTCTTAATCTTGTATCATAGACAATCTTGCTTGAATCAAATCCAATCACTTCTGAGACTATTTTAGCTGTTTCTCTACAGCGAAGAATGTCCGAAGAGAAAACAATATCAATTTGCTTGTCTTTTAACAGTTCCCCTGCTTTTTTAGCATCTTCTCTGCCTTCTTCTATGAGAGAACAAGGAGTGGGGTCATCGGGCCAGCAGTAGGCGATATCTTTCAATTCGGTTTGGTGGATGTTTTTTCCGTGTCTTAAGAAAAAATACCTATTTTTTAGATTGGTTTCCATGTGTTAAAAATAGCAGATTTTGGGAAAGAGGGCAATAAAAATGGTATAGATTAAACTATTTTAATTTCTTTTTTAATTTTTTCTATGGCTCCTTTTATTTCTTCAAGAATTTTTATTTGAAAAATATTAAATTGGGTGTTGTCAATTTCGCCAAAGGTGGGAGCATTAATGTATTTTTTATATATTGACGATATTTTGTTTTTTTTCTTTTCAATTTTTTTCTTTTCTCCATGTTCAATATCGTGAAAAAAATCAGTTCTCAAATCTTTAATATCTATTAAAACGGGGCAATCTGTAATAATATTATTCGAAATTCTCTTCAAATACCCAGAACCTTCGTATATCAACTTATAAACACAATCTATAAATTCTTTAAATTCTTTCTTCGATTTCACAGGTGAGCTTATCGCTACACTACATCGCAATCCCTCCGATGTTGTCTTAAACATGTCTTCCTTTTTTTGGACAGAGTAAACTTTATTAATTTCAGTGATTTCTTTTATGATACTATCTGTTGATTTCTTAATATTTTCTTTATTTTGTAATTCAATAAAATCTTCCTCTTTTTCTTTTAATTCTAGGTACTTTTTAAATTTTGGCTCATATAAAGATAGCCTTCTTTTTAATATTTCGTGTCTTTTTGAAATCGATTCCTTGCTATCTGGAGCTTGATTAATTTTCGACTGATAAACCATTAATTCTGCGTCTATTGCCTCTGATCCTTTTTCAATTTCTTCTTTTAAATCTTTTTGAAATTTAATATAAAAATCTTTTAAACTTTTTCTGTAATCACTATTCAAAGATAAACCATTCTTAATCATTTCTGACAAAATAATAAAAAATGAAATTATCGCCGATCTACTTCGAAATAGCGACGTTTTAACTGGAAATATTTTATCCATTTCCGTTAATACTTTTACTATTTTTTTAGCTAAGAATGAATTATTATCAAAATCTGTCTCGCGAGAATAAAAATCTTCCATATCTTTAAATTTTGCGTCTCTTATTCCGTTCATTTCTATTAAACAAATTTGAGAACTGATTGCTTGAAAAGCAAATCTTTTATTTTTTAATGAAATTTTATTTTTAAAAAAATCTTTTGCCGACAATTCTTTTACAAAATTTCTCATATTCCCACTCATTGCATTTAACTTTTCGGCAGAATTCAAAGGAACCCCCAATTGCAAGCGAGCGAAAAGATTTCTTAACTCTTCTTCAGTAGCATCGTATATCAATACCAAATCAAGCTCATAGTCATCAAAAATATCTTTTACTTTATCTGGTAAATCCTTATAGAAAAGACCGACGTATTCTCCTGATTCTTTAGGAAGCTTCAATTCATTGTCGTAAAATTTAAATATAGCTGTCATCCTCTGCTGACCATCGACACAATCAAAATTCTCGGCATCGTTCGCCCTTAAATACACTTTAGGAATATCCCAATTTTTTAAAATCGTGTCCATTAATTTTTGTTCTTTCTTCTCATCCCAAACCTCCTCCCTTTGAAAGTCTGGCTGCAAGTCGTATCTATCTCTTCTTCTATAAAGCTTATCTAGTGCTTTTTTATCTTTTTTAATATTCATAAATTTATATAATATTTACTCTTGACTTCGGTAAATCTTCGGCTATAATTAAAGTATACAAAATAAAGAAATTGAAGTCAAGCCATGAACCCACTAACTAAACGTCAAAAACAAATATACGATTTTGTTGATTTTTATATTACCAACAAAGGATCGTCCCCCACTCTTGAAGAAATCAAAAAACATTTCGAGCTTTCTGCTCTCTCCACCGTCCACCAACACATAGACACTCTTGTACAAAAAGGATATTTGGAAAAAGACAACTATCAAAGAATAGGTCTAAAACAAAACATTCAAGATTTTATCCAAATACCTCTCATTGGAACAATTGCCGCCGGGCAACCGATAGAAGCAATCGAAACCAAAGAAACTATTGCTGTCTCTAAAAACAAAATGCCTAAAACAGGAAAGGTTTACGCCCTAAGAGTAGCCGGAGATAGTATGATTGATGAAGATATAAACGATGGTGATGTTGTGATAATCAAAGAACAAAATACTGCCGAAAACGGACAAAAAGTCGTGGCCCTTATCGACAATTACGAAGCAACTCTTAAAAAATTCTATAAAGAAAAAGATTGCATAAGATTACAGCCAGCCAATAAACAAATGGAGCCTATCATTATAGACGAAACAAGAAGTATTTCTATACAGGGCATTCTTTTTGATGTTATTAAAAATACCGACATCAAAGAAAAGCCTCAAACAATAGAAATAAATAAAAATATTAAGCCATTACTAAACACCGTTTTTAACGGTGACGTAATGGATTTATTAAGAAGACTTCCCGACGAAAGCGTTGATATGGTCTTTGGTGACCCCGACTATAATGTAGGAATAAAATACGGTAACAATACATATACTAAAGACTTCCAGGAATACATAAACTGGTATATAGAACTGGCCAAAGAATCAATGAGGGTCTTAAAAAAAGACGGTAATCTTTTCATGATGAACTACCCCAAACAAAACGCTCATTTAAGGGTAAAATACCTAGACAACTATTTCCCTTTGATTTGCGACTATGTTTGGACCTATAATACCAATGTCGGCCACACACCAAAAAGATTCACCACTGCCCACAGATCGATTCTTCATGTCAGAAAAAGCGAAAACAATAAATTCTATAAAGACGCCGTTGCCCAGCCGTATAAAAACCCTAACGACCGAAGAATATTAAAAAATCTAAGTAACGGCTCAAAAGGAAGAATGCCCTACTCTTGGTTCTATTTCGACTTGGTTAAGAACGTAAGCAAGGAAAAAACATATCATGCCTGCCAAATTCCCCAAAAATTAACAGACATGCTATTAAAATCATGCACCAAAGAAAATGATAATGTTTTAGTTTTGTTCGGTGGAAGCGGAGCGGAATTAGAAATATGCAAAAACAATAAAAGAAACTTTATTTCTGCAGAAATAGATAAAAAATACTGTTCTCTCATTGAAGACAGGCTTAAAAACGGTATAAAGAAAGAACACAAACCTAAATTGGGAAAAAAGAAAACTAATAAAGAGGAATAATCTTCTTTACTGTTTTGTAATCAAAATGATTCAATAATATTAAGGCTGCAAAAAACTTAGCTCTACCGGCACCCTTGGAAGTTCTTGTCCCTGTCCTATTTTGCAACACGTACTTTGCTGGAGAACAAACATCTTCCCATCCAAATCTATAATTAAAATCTTCCTGAATCCATATCCACTTTACCATCAATAAAAAAAGCACAGAATCTATCCCTTTCAACTTAGGAGCCTTTCTGGTCAATTCGTTTCTTAAATACATTTCTTCTAAACATTTCCAAAAATCTTTACTGCCTTTCTTGTTTTGCTCATAATCTTCGAGTATTTTTGAAAAAGTAAACTCGCTACCAGTAACTTCTTTACCATTTCTAAAAGCAACTACTTCAAAATCGTATAAATTAGCCCATGGACAAGAATTTGCCCTATTGCCAACCTCTCTCTTCATGACTTTTTTTCCAGGATAACGAATGCCTATAATCGGCTTCTTTAACGTTCCCTCTACCACGAAAAGATGAGAGCCAGCAGGTTTATTGGCATAAGGAAAAAGAGACTGAGCCAACTCTTTGTATATTTCTTTAGGATTATTAATATGTAGCTCTTTTTTTATCGCCATAATTTATTCCTATTGTACTCTCTTTGTTCAATAAATCAAATGCTCTGGAAAAGAACGGAAACTTCTTCTACGTCTATAGAACTCAAAAAATTTCTACAATTCTCCACAACCCATCCCTCAAACTCTCTACCTCCGATCCAAACCCCCTCAATTTGATGATTAATACTATTGTCTATCTTGGCGTTAGGAAAAACAAGCACCGGAACAACAAAGTAGTCTTTTCCTGTCTTTTCTTTAATTAAATGATTAAGGTAGACACTTCCTCTTTTGGCCTGCCATAGAAAGCTACTAATATCTTGATTTTCCCTCTTTAGTCTATTGTTAATATAAGAAATAACTCCTTTATGAGCTTTTACCTCTATGGCGAATATTCCAGTCGGACCAATGCAGATATGATCTATATTTCCTTTATCCATCTGAAAATCACTAATTATTCTATAATCATCATTTAATGTCATTAAACTTCTTTTCACAATTAGTTCTGCACCGGCCCCTCTTCCCCATGTAAAATAATTGTGTTTTTCCATTCCATCCAATTCTTTGTCTGCTTTTATTCCTTCACGATAAACAATCATTAAAGAAATTAAAAAAACTACAGTTGCGACAAAAGGATATTTTAAGTAGCTTTGATAAGAAAACACGTACAAAAAAGTAATTCCCGAAATTAAAATTAAAAATATAACCAAAGCAGCAAATTTAAACATCCTTTTGTTGCTTGAATACTTTTTAAAAACGAAAGATTCTTTGTTGCTTATCATGAATTATTTTTTATCTCCTCCGCAATCTTTCTTAATTCATCAAAATTAACTTGTGGGCCTATTTGAGTGGAAATATATCCTTCGTATTTATCAAAGAATATCTTTTCTTCTCCCCACATTTCCTTAAACTTTTCATCTATCCCATTAATAGGATACATCTTTATATGCACATGATTGATTCCCATGCCTTCCATAACCATTGCTATTCTTTGAACCCTCAATCCTTTTTCCAATATTTTAGCAACCTTTCTTGTGGCAATCATTAATTTTGAGTAAACATCTTCCGGCATATCAAAAGCATAGGAATCATAATGTTCTTTAGGAATAACCAAAGTCACTCCTTTTGTATTGGGGTTTATATCCAGAATTGCGATAAAATCTTCGTCTTCCCAGATTTTAACTAATTCTGCCCCTCCTTTTATAATTTTACAAAATATACAATTATCCATATTTAATTATATAAAAACCCAAACTCCCCCCTTTCTATCTCTTCTTCAATTTCTTTAATGCTTTTCTCATCAATACTCTCCAATCCCAAGGCTTTCATTCCATTAACCGTCATCATTCGGACAACTTCCTTAACCGGGAGCAAAGTCGGATCCTGATTAACTCCTTTCTGCAATAGTGCCGCAAACTTCCCCGCCTCCCAAATATCCAAACGATTGGAACTGGCCGAACCGTCCGTTCCCAAAGCAACAACAATTCCCGCTTTTAATAATTTGGCAATCGGAGCAATCCCCGAACCCAGTTTCAAATTACTCAAAGGACAATGAACAACAAAACATTTTCTTTTGACGATAATTGAAATCTCTTCATCGGTTAAATGAACGCAATGAATCAAGACTGTTTTTGAATCAAGAACTCCAATGCTATCCAGATAAGCAACAGGAGTCATTCCATATTTATTTAAAATATCATCAACCTCCTTTTTGGTTTCCGAAACATGAAGCTGATAAACAGCATTGTATTTACGAGCCAATTCCTTGGCTTTAATCAGATTAGACTTATTAACGGCATAGGGAGAATGAGGAGCAACCGAGACTTTGATAAAAGGATGATTGCTGTATTTCTTCAAAAGCATTTCCGTCCTCTCCATATCTTTATCAAAAACCTCCTGTCCTTTCAAATCAATCAATCCTTCTCCCAAAACAACCGGCATCTGCATCTCTTCGCAGGCCCGGGCCACTTCATCTTGATAATAGTACATATCCATGAAGGCTGCTATTCTATTTTCCTTCATTTCTTTAATAGCAATCTTGGTTTGCTCATAAACAAAAGAAGGAGTGACCATTTTAGCTTCAAGAGGCCAAATAACATCATTAAGCCAATTCTTCAATGGCAAATCTTCTGCCATACCACGAAAACCAACCATGGCCGCATGGCAGTGAGCATTTATTAATGGTAAATTGAATTCCTTTTTATCCATGGCTCAATTATCTACCATTTTCTTTTATTCAGCAAGAACTACTTACAAGCCTCTGTTAAAGGATGATCTGCACAAACAATTGTTTTTAATTGTTCTATCTCCTTCTGCTGTTCTTGCACAGCACTAGTTAGAACAGGAACTATCTTTTCGTATGATATTCCTTTGTATCCATTGTTATCAGTGGTAACTACTTCAGGAATGATATTCTCTACATCTTGAGCGATGAATCCTAGTTGAGTACTATCAGAGAAGTTCATATCTGGGTATTCATCTGTTTTCCATTTATAGGTAACTGGGTTAAGCTTCAAAATCTTATCAAGAGACGATGTTGTTGAAAGAGTTGAAACGTTCTTCTTCCATCTGGCATCTGATCCTGACCAAGAGCCTGAGGTGACCCAGGCGGTGCCGGCGACGGTTAAGGCATAGCCGGGAGTTGCTGTCCCGATGCCGACATCACCGTAAAAAACGCCAGCCATAACATCGGGTGCCTGTGGAAACCAGTCCTTTTCCTGTGTGCCCCGCGTAACTGTAACGCCATCTATAAAAAACTGCTGACCGACTAAATCAGCACCGGTAAAAACCATATTCAGACAGTAAACATTGTGCGAAGCGTCCGTAGTCACTACGCCCGAAAGATAATGCCATTCGCCATCAGCAATGTTTGCGTTAGGAAGGTGATTACTACCATAAGCATTATAATAGTCATAGTCTATACCGATGTTAGATGCGTAGAGGTTACTTCCTGAAGGTATCTTATACCAAAAGCTAATGGTGTATTTTTGTCCGGGCATCATCTTGTCGGAAGGAAGATTCGTGTATAGCCTATAGTTTATTCTACCACCTGCTGAAGTCTGAGTAATAACCATAGATTTGTTTCCAATTTTCGCATCGCTGTCCACGACGCTTGCGGAAAGATAACTAGTGCTCAATCGGTACAGTGTCCACCCGCTCGTACTATTGGTTTCAAAATTCCCGTTATATATATAATTCCAGTCCCCCTCAAAGGTACCTCTAATCATATTCCCACTCAAATCTAAATTTCCACCCTCAATGTCCAGCTTTTCACTCGGCGTAGCTGTCCCAATCCCAACTTTATTATTAACAGTATCAACGCAAAAACTATCAGCACTACATTCAAGATTTGTTAAGGAGTGTCCTGGATTAGGAACACCAACCGTAACAGCAGAAACATCTTCAGTCTTTACGGTTTGGTAATACTGAATAAATGCAAACACAAATCCTAAAAGAACTACAAACAAGATGATGAAAAAATGTTGTTTTTTCATACAATTTATATCTATTATCTCTTCTTATTCTGTAGTGTTCTTTTTTATACAAAAAGCCCACCACAGGTAGTGACCGAAGTCACTCATACCGATTTCTCGATATGGCGGATTAGGCGACCCCATGATGGGTTCTCTGTTCCTAATCCGACTTTTGACCATGCCTCTATTGCTAAAGGTTTAGGCCATGCAAACTATTAAATTGTAGTTACATTTTACAACAAAAAAAAGAAACTAACAAATAATTGTATAAAAAAATACGGATTATTTATCCTGTATTTCTATGCCTCGACTTCTTCTGAAAAAGTCTTGAAGACTTCGCTGTTTAATATACGCTCCAGTAGGATCAGCTTCTACCTTTTGTCCTGAAATAAAATTCAGAGGAACCGCAACAACTTTGTTCATGGCCGTTGCCACATCCTCAATATGGTAACCAAACTGTCCGGGAGCATACTCGGTAAGCTTGATTGCCAAAGCCGAACTTTGAAACTGGCCTGTCTTTACCTGAAATTTTGGCTTTGTCCATACTTTGGATGGGGTGGTTTTGTCGGTCATTTTAATGATCGGCATGAACCTTGTAGTTTGCGGAGGTTCTGGAGAAGATTCCTCATCAATCAATGTTTTGGGATTAGGTCTTTCTTTGTCCCTCTCTTTCTTTTTTTTGATTGAATCAACACTGATGAAAAGTCTTCCTCGGTGAATTGCTGAATGCAATTCTCCTTTTCCAATCATCAAAATAATCTGTTGGTGAGTCGCCTTCAACATATCCATTGTGGCTGATTCTGGCAACCATCTGGATAGATTGGGTTTCATCTTCAGATCAGGACATTCATTGTCTTTGGACGGTCTTCCTCTTTTCCATCCACTATTCAGAAGTCTTCCTTCAACAACACATGCTGGAACACCCAGCTTTAACATCATTTCAGTAGCGATCATGATAAACTCCATGTAAAGGTACGTTCAAAGAACGATTAATGTGGAGTATATTAGAAATTAGATAAAAGTCAAATACCTTAATTATTTAAAAAATTAACAATTAACTTGATAATTCCTTCTTTATCCTTGGAATCACTTTGAGCAACAAGCAGTCAACTGTTGCAAAAAATGAAACAGTTGAAATCTAATTTAATAACTCGTGCAACCTGTTCCAAAATGGAACACCTTTAGTATGTGCAAATTATGCACATACTCAATATTTTTATTTAAGTCTGTTCCAAAATGGAACTAACTACATCTTCTCCGGAGCGGAGATTCCCATCAGTTCCAAAGTGTTCTTGAGGGTAATCTTGGTGGCGGCAGCCAAACTGAGCCGGGCTTCCTTTAATTTCTTGTCCTTGGTCAAAACATGGCACTCGGCATAGAACTTGTGAAAGGAATTGGCTAGATCAAGAGCATACTGCGGAATCCTGTGCACCTCGTAGTCATTGGCCGTATCTTCAATTATTTCCGGGAACTTCAATATCTGCTTCATTAATTCAATTTCTCTCTTGTCGGTCAACAATTCCACATCCTTTATCCTCCCCACTCTCAATATCTTCCTCGACTTCCTTAAAATGCTGGAAATTCTGGCGTGAGCGTACTGAACGTAAAAAACGGGGTTCTTTTCCGACTGCTCTTTGGCCAAATCCAAATCAAAGTTCAAATGAGTATCGGCCGATTTCATTAAAAAGAAAAAGCGGATGGCATCGGGAGACAATTCGTCCAATAAATCATCCATGGTAATTGCCGTTCCCATTCTCTTGGACATTCGAACAGTTTTTCCGTCTTTAACCACGGTCACAAACTGCAACAAAACAATTTTCAGCTTATCAATGTATCCCATCGCCTCAACTCCGGCCATCAATCCCGGCACGTCTCCGAAGTGATCGGCTCCCCAGATATTAATTACTTTATCAAACTTCTTTTTCTCAAACTTGTATTTGTGATAGGCAATATCACCCAATAAATACGTCTTTTCTCCGTCTGATTTAACAATCACTCTGTCTCTCTCGTCGCCCAAAGCAGTCGACATGAACCACTCGGCCCCTTCCTGTTCATAGGTCAAACCTTCTTTTCTTAAAAGATCAAGAACCTTGTCGACATTTTTGCCTTTGTGCAAAACGCTTTCGCTGAAATACTCATCAAACTTGATGTTTAATTTTTTAATCGTTTTCTTAATCATCTTCTCCATGATGATTTTAGCCGCAATCTTCCCGATCTTGTACGGGTCCCCTTTCCTCATCTTCTTATTCAACCTATCAATATACTCTCCCGTGTATTTGGCTTCTTCATCTTTTAAAACAGAATGGCCTAAAGACAATATCTGCTTTCCGTGGTCATTGATGTAGTATGCTTTCTGAACATTGTATCCATATTTTTTCAAAACATTGGCCAAAACATCTCCGAAAGGACCACCGCGACCATTACCGACGGTCAAAGGTCCGGTCGGATTGGCCGAAATGAATTCAACTTGGATTCTTTCCTTTTTCTTTTTAGATTCTCCGAATTTTCCCCTTTGTTTAAAAACCTCATCAATTTCTTTAAAAATATATTCTCGGCTGACGAAAAAATTAATAAAGCCGGGATTCATGACTTCAACTTTCTCAAAATGCTTTCCCTTAATATTTTCCTTTATCTTCTCGGCTATCTCCATCGGATTCTTTCCTTCCTTTTTGGCTATTTCCATGGCGATAGAAACAGAATAATCGCCAAAAGATGATTTTTGAGGTCTTAAAACTTTGATTGAAAAATCCCCTTCATATCCAAGGACTTTTAATGATTTAGAAACAACATTTTTGATTTCTTCTCTAATGTTCATATCCATATTCTATCAGAAAATAGAGAAAATAAAACTATTGACACTACTGTTTTTATGTTTTATTATCAGCATGCCTCATCGCAGGCGAGATGCCTTTACAAGGAGGACTGAACATGAATCTGATTAATCAAGTCAAAAAGATCATCAACGAAAGGAAAAGGATGAGACCCCAGGTATTCAGCCGCATTAAAGAAAGCGAAGAAACCATGCGGATGATCGATACTCTGAGGGGAAAATACCGGTACCAGGGAGAGGACTGGAACTGGAGCTGTGCCTGGTACGAATTGTACAAGCTGGCCGAGTCGGAAATAAGAGACGATGTTTTTTCCCTGGCAATGGGAAGGATAAACGACATCCAGTTCCTTTCCCACTTCTACCACTGCTCCGAACAAAAACACGCGGAAGCAGCCTGTAAAAAAGGACTGACCCTGGCAAAAACATTCGGTAACTTCGAATGGATCGCCAGAAGCTCCCCGTACCAAGAAACTATGGAAAAAGCCATCAAAGGAGCGCTTGCGGTAGCCGCGTCATCCAATGATTGCTCCAACATTATCGGCAGAGTAATGAAATGGGACATCGAAAATTCCGATGCTCTGCTGAAGCAGACTATCGAAAGAGGAGTGGCTTTGGCCAAAAACCTGCATAGCGACATTGATAATCTCAGATGCTCCGCCCGATGGTACGGAGACCCGCCCCAAAGTGAAAAACAGAAGAGAGATCTGATCCTAGCCCAAAACATGCTGAAGTCGAAGCTACGCTTCGAGCACAAAAGACAGCTCAGGAACCAGGTCAACCTCTGTGAAAGGAGGGGGTCCGAAGAACTAGAAGCTCTGGATGCATTAGTGACGTCGATCATCTGGTTCGATGAGTACGAGCGTCTCTGTACGACGGTTCCGAAGGGACAAAGGAAGTTATTAGCTAAACAGGCATGACTTCCTTATTTTTTTATTTCCGCCTTCATTATCTAGCCGTTGACGCATTTGTTTGTGCATATTATGATAAAAATGATCTTTATGGCTAATCTGGGCGTATTCTTGATAGGGGTGATTGTCTGCTTTACATCCCTCGTACTATCTCCTGCAGACGACAATGAAAAATCCGAGAGGATGAAGTATTGCAAGGTGATTGCCATATTGGGCTTGATTGTCTTGGTTGTAGCCATGGCAATATAGCCATACAGCGATATGGAACAAAGGGCTCTGCCAAAGGCACCCCTCTCTTTTTTTATATCCCAAAATCAGCTAATATAAATATATGAGCATGGTAGCCAATAAAAAAGCATATTTTGACTATGAAATCCTGGAGAAGTTCGAGGCCGGTTTGGTCTTGAACGGACAGGAAACCAAGGCCTTGAGAACCAGAGGCATCTCCCTCTCCGGCACATATATCCTTGTTAAACAGGATAAAACGGGTTCTGCCGAGGCCTTCTGGGTCGGAGCAGTAATTCCTCCCTATCAGCCGCTAAACGCTGATAAAGGGTACAATCAAAGAAGGGACCGAAAGCTGCTTTTGAACAAGGAAGAATTAAGGTATTTGCTCGGTAAATCAAAGGAAAAGGGCTTGACTTTAGTGCCACTTTCGGTTTATACTAAGAGACGCAAAATAAAGCTTGAATTTGGCTTAGCCAAAGGCAAGAAGAAGTTTGACAAAAGAGAATCTATCAAGAAAAGAGAAGTTGATAGAAAGATAAGAAATGAGTTAAAAATGAGGGGGTGAATTCGCTTCGACAGGAGTTTGAATCCCATATGCAAGCCGAGTATTCTCTAATCTCGCAAAACTTAGAGAAATCAAATCAAGTGCCAACTTATTTGAACAACCCGCACTAGCATACGCTTAGTGCCGTCCTTCTTCAGGATTCTCGCTATTGAGGACAGGGCGTAAAACAAGCGAGAAAAGACATTGTTAAATAATCCGGGAACAATGGCCTTATTACGGATTCGAGTTTAAAGCATTCTTTCCAGCCTTAAACTTTAAACTTGTAAAAGAGACTGGAATACGCTTGTAGATGTATGTGTGAATAACTTTTGGACGCGAGCTCATTACTCGCCACCTCCACAAATGATTAAACCATTATATAACAATCAAATAAGAGCTAGTGAAATAAGGTTAGTTGCCGAAGACGGCCAACAAATGGGCGTTTTTACATTGTCCCAGGCACTGGAAACAGCCAAAGAGAAAGGAGTTGATTTGATTCTGGTGACAGACAAAACCACTCCCCCGATCTGCAAGCTGGGCGATTACGGCAAATATCTTTATTCCCTGCAAAAGAAAGAAAAGAAGAATATCGCCGGCAGCCATCATTCGGAAACCAAAAATCTTCAATTAAGTTTCAACATTTCCGACAATGACATCGGAACCAGAGTCAACGCCGCCGAAAAGTTCTTGAACAAAGGCGATAAGATTAGCGTTGAATTAAGATTAAGAGGCAGAGAAAACCAACTATCCGAAATCGGTTACCAGAAGATGAACAAATTCATAGAGATGCTGAAAAGCAGAGTCGAAATCAAAATGGACCAGGAAATCAAAAAAGAAGTCAAGAAATTAACAATGATTATTTCAAAAAAATAACATGAAAGCAAAAACAAGAAAATCTTTAAGCAAAAGGTTTAAAGTGACTAAAACGGGAAAGGTCTTGAGAAGAGCCGTGGGACAGGACCACTTATTATCAAAGAAATCTTCTAAAAAGAAGAGGGCTTTGAAGAAATTGGTCGAAATGGATGCACCCCAGGCAAAAAAGATTAGAAGATTATTAGGGAAATAAAAATATGGTAAGAGTAAAAAGAGGTGTTGCCGCGCACAAAAGAAGAAAGAAAGTCATCAAAGCGGCTAAAGGATACAAATGGACAAGAAAATCCAAGTTCATTGCCGCCAAACAGGCATTGATGAAAGCTTGGTCATATGCCTACCGAGACAGAAAGGTGAAGAAGAGAGACAAGAGGTCTCTATGGATTGTCAAAATGAATGCCGCATTAAGAGAAAACGGAATGACTTACAGCAAGTTCATCCCCGCCTTAAAGAAATGCAACATTGAATTGGACAGAAAGATATTGTCTCAATTGGCTGAAGAAAACCCCGAAATCTTTATCAAGGTTTTGGCGAAGGTAAAAGCTGAAGTATAAAATCATCGGGAACATTCTTGGAATATTCACAAACATATTCAATCCCGCAATCAATCATCTCATTCTGAGATGATTTTTTGTACTTGCGAATCAAAACAGTCGGACCGGAAAAATTGTTCGGCTCCAAAACCACATCCCCTTTCTTCATTAGTTTGGTTAATTCATTACACTCCCTCTCGTCTCTGGCCACGATAATCAATAAATCTTTCTTCCAGAAAACACGGCCGAATTTAATCACCTGCACATCGTTGCCGTCTGCCTTAGGAACCTTTTTAAATAATTCTGTTAATTTATCCGAATAATTTGAATCGGTTAAAATACATCCTCCGGCCGGAGAGGGATATTCCTTGATTTTAAACTTCTTGGCTAATTCCATTTGCCCATGCCTTCCCCTTCCTGAGATTCCGTACATCTCTTCCCTTTTGAACATTCCTTTCTTTTCAGGAATTGTTTCCGGCAAAACTTTAACTGACAAGGGACGGATAATTAATCCCTTTAACCCCGATTGCTTTTCAATCAAATTAAGAGAATTGAGATTCTGAGACATGGGACGCTGGCCCAAGACTTCGCCAGTAGCGACAAAATCATATCCTTCTTTTTTCATTATCTTTCCCGCTGTTTTAATCATCAATAAATGACAATCGATACAAGGATTGATTCCCGAACCTCTTCCGTGCTTGGGAGATTTAACCATTTTCAAATGTTCGAAACTAAAATCAACCACTCTTAATTTAAGACCGATTTGTTTGGACGCTTTTTCAGCAGCTTCTGAAGAAAAGAAAAAACTCTTAAAACAAAGGGGGGTTACCTCTACCCCCGATTCTTTCAATATTTTAGCCGCCAGCATTGAATCAAGCCCTCCGGACATTAACGACAAACATTTATATTTTTTCATCTTTCAAAAACTTTTCTATTAACTCAACATCTTTCAAATCTTTTTCTCTGCCAAAATATTTCTTCCAATCAATTAAGTATCTTAATTTAACGAAGGGTAAACCGTCAATTATGTCTGCTTCTCCAATCATCCCCTCAACATCCCATCCTTCATGCCAATCCCTGCCCATCTCTATTTCAAGGCTTTCATTTTTTAACCAATCTCGATACCCATATATTTCTTTTATTTCCCACCCCTGTTTGTTTAAATACTCATTAAATATTCTATCCGAAACAATTAAATCTATATCGTGCATCTCTCTTAAATTTCTAATACCCATGGGGCCGCTGCCAAAAATAGCATATTCCCCGATAGGCAAGTTCAAATCTTTAACTCTTTGAAATAATTGTTGATTTCTGTTCATTTCTTAAATTTTAATTCTAAATCCTTTAAAGATAAAGCATTTAAAACATCTTTCTTTTCCAGCCATCCTCTCCTGGCTTGATATAATCCGAATTGCAAATCACTCAATTCTTTTTTATTATGCGCATCGCTCCCGATGGTTAATTTGATTCCCATCTCCTTGGCCAACTTGGCCGTTTGGTATCCCAAATCGGATCGGTAGGAATTCATTTCCAAAGCAACGTCATTTTTCTTGGCCGCTTTTAATACAGCTTCGATATCCACCTCATATTCTCCTCTCCTGCCCAATATCATTCCCGTCGGATGATTCAATATCTTAACCAAAGGATGCTCAATCGCTTTAATTATCCTCTTGGTCATTTCTCTTTTTCCCATCTTGAAATTAGAATGAACGCTCACCGAAACATAGTCTAATATCTTCAATGTTTTATCATTGATATCCAAAGAACCGTCTTTCAAAATATCAACTTCAGAACCTTGCAAAACTTTAAACTCAATTCCTTTCTTTTCAAAATCTTTATTCAATAAATCAATCTCTTTTCTCTGTTCAACCAATCTCTTTTCATCCAATCCGTTTTCAATTTTCAACGACTGGGTATGGTCGGCAATTCCGATGTATTTATACCCCAATGAAATAGCCCTTTCCGCCATTTCCAAAATAGAATGTTCTCCCCCGTCCCAATTGGTATGGCAATGGAAATCCCCTTTAATGTCTTTTAATTCCACCAAGCGGGGAATCTTCCTCTCTGTCGCCATTTCTATTTCTCCTTGATTCTCTCTTAATTCAGGAGGAATCCATTCCATTCCCAGCTTTTCATATATTTCTTCTTCAGTTTCTCCTTTTATTTTTCTGTCATTCTTAAATAATCCGTACTCATTCAATTTATACCCCATTTTCATTGCAATCCGGCGCAAAGCGATATTATGTTCTTTACTACCGGTAAAATACTGCAGAGCGGCTCCAAATGAACCTTCTTTGACCAGTCTTAAATCCATATCCAGCCCTTGCTTGGTTTTAATCGAAGACTTCGTTTCTCCTTTCCCCACCACTTTGACCACATCGTCCATCGAGACAAAGGTATTCATTATCTTCTCGACCAAATATTTGTCGGTCGTGTCTTCAATGGCTACCAAAAAATCAACATCGCCGATGGTTTCTTTTCTTCGGCGGGTTGAACCGGCAACCGATAAATTGACCACCCCTTTGATCTTTTTAAACTTTTCTGTAATTCTCTCCACTTCGGGAATGACTTCACGCAAAAGAAATCTGCCTCTTCCCTGTTTTAAAAACTGAATCGATTCCAAAATATTCTCTTCCATTTTCTCTCCGAACCCGAACAAAGGAGCAATCTTGTGGTCGTCCAGAGCTTTTTCCAAATCTTTTAAATTCCTGACGCCCAATTCTTTCCACAATCTTTTAATTCTTTTTACTCCCAGCCCCTCAACCTTGGTCAAATGCTCCAAATCAATCGGAGATGTCTTCTTTAATTCTTTTAAATATTTTATCTTCCCGGTTTTCAAAAACTCCTCAATCGATTCGGCAATACTCTTGCCCACCCCGGGAATGGTTTCCAACCCTTTCTTACCTTCCTTTTTATACAAATCGGAAATATCGTTCTCCATATTATCAATGGCAATAGCCGCCTGCTGATAGGCAGCCGGCTTAAAAGGTATCTCTTGCAATTCCAGGAATTCCCCTATCTCAAATAAAATTTGAGCAACTTCTTGGTTTTTCATCTTTTATCAAAAAATATGTCTTTGATATTGGCACGAAAATTTCTATTAAAAACTCCTTCAATCTCTTTCCTCAAACGAAGAAGAACGAGAACACTTAATAATCCCAATATTCCAGCAGAAATAAAAGTTGTACTGTAACCGAATTTCAGAACCATCCAGCCGGCTAAGACCCCGGCACCAGCCGTTCCTATGCTTAAAAACGTATCATCCAAGGACCACTCCGTCGCCTCCTTGCCCTTGTCGATATTTTTGGTGAAAATAGCTCTCCAGCCGGCTAAAGACATGGCCATTCCTACTCCACAGAATCCCTGGAACAAATAAATATGCCAGGGCTGGGTGGCAAAAACATACCCGAAGAGAGTCACGGCGATGATAAAGTCGCCGACTACCAAAAACAGATAATCATCTCTTTCCCCTTTGTATTTATCGAGCATCACTCCGAAAGGAAAAACCAATAAAGACCTCATCCCCCAATAAACGGCGGTGGCGATTCCCACGACCAAAGCGTTTCCTCCCTGAATCTTATCAACGATGAAGATGGCGAAAACCGGAGTAATCAAGCCCCAACCGGTCCAGAAAGCAATATCGGCCAATATCAAATATTTAACTATTTTGTTGACTTTTATCATAAGCAAAGAATTTACCTCCCAATAAATTAAAACCCGTTCTGATTAAAAATATCAATCCGACTGAGGAAATAATAATCTCTCCCGCTCGGATAATCATAGTAAAGGCAGTAGCCATAGAAGCGGTCAGATTGAGAGAAGTGAAGGCGTAGAATTGGACGGCTTCGTGCGCTCCCAGAGAGGTGGGAATGGGAATCATCGAAGATAAATAAGTGAATCCGAGAATAGACAAAGAAGGAAACAGTCCAATCCAAGAACCCAAGAATAAAATCAATATCCATCCCCTCGCCTGCATCACAACCGCCCTCAACAGTGAGAGAACGACCCCCTTTTTAAAAGAATTGTTGTTCAATTGGAAAAAATTAAAAACATCGTTCTCGACCGCAATCATCCCGTTATTGTCGCTGACTTCTTTTTTAAAAAAATTCCTGACAATTTCCCGGACAATGCTTTTCCTTCCCAAAGCTTTGATATAGAAATAAGAAAGAACGGAAATAAAGAACATCAAAGCCACTCCGAATACCATTACCAATTCCTTGGGCGGAAGATAAACTTTGTACAAAAAGAATCCCAGTCCCAAAAAGATGATGACGATATTGGCCGTCCATTCCAATATTCTTTCGATTATCACCGAAGAAAATGTTTTCTTCCAAGAAAGATTCTTTTCCTTTCCCAGACCATAAACTCTGAAAGCTTCTCCGCCCCAGACTAAAATGGGAAAAAGATACATCATGGCATATCCGCCCAGATAAATTTTGAAAAGTTGATAAAAAGGAACATCCACTCCCGCATCTTTTAATATCTCCCTCCACCTCCAATTGCCGACAAGAGCAATCAAAAAAGACAGGATGACAATGACCAATCCCTGCCAGCCGGTAAAAACAGCGAAAGCGCTGCCGATTTCTTTCCAGCCGATAATTTTCCCAAGCCAAAGGAAGATAATTAATCCCAATAAAAACGAACCTATGACAAGAAGCTTTTGTTTGGTTTGAAAGCTCATGCTTAATCTTAATTTTAGTACAAAAAAACCGCCTTTACAAGCGGTTTAAAGTTTGGCTTCGACAAAAGTAGTCAGTTCGTTTTTTACCTGCGGCCAATAATAGTCATGCCCGTCAATGTGGATTGCCTCCCCCATAGACATCCGTTCTCCGATGATATTGGAATAAGACCAAATAATGGGAGCCTTGATAACGGAAAGCAATAATTGGCCCAATTTTCCATTGGCCAAAATATCGGCCTGATTATTCAACGATAAGATGTTTTCGCTCTTGACGTTCTTCTTCCAAAAAGGAGCTCCCAATTCTATCGCAAAAACATTGTCCTTGTCTTCTTTCAAATCAGCCATGGCCGCATCGACAAAAGACGCTCCATTACTCAAACCGGCCATAATGACCTTGTCTCCCGGATTTTTATCCAAAAAATCCTCGATTCTCTGACTGAAAACTTTGGAGCTGTCGGGAAAATTGAAAAACACTTCTCTCAATGAAGCGACTTTGGCAAAAAAAGTTTCTTCGGTTCGATAGTATTGAACCACCGAAACTTTGTAGTCATGCTCTTCGATTATCTTCTTGGTCTCATTGATGATGGGGCTGAAATCAAATGCCTTATCAAAAGGAACCGTTCCCCAGCCGCCCGAATTAAAAACAATGATAATGTCGCTCTCTTCTCCGGCTTTCAATAACTGTTCTTCAAAACTTTTTCCGTTATTGTTTAAGAAAACAAAATTAAACCAAAGAAGCGAAGATATCAAAAGAGCGAGCACTGAACAGATTATAATCTTAGTTCTCTTTTTCATAATTACGATTCCTCGTATTGTATTTTCATAATCTTGTACTCTCCGCCGCCATTGAAAGAAACAAGCTCTCCGACTTTCTTTCCGATAAAAGACATGCCCAAAGGAGACTCATTGCTGATTCTTCCGGCAAAAGGATCGGCCTCAAGTGTTCCCACAATCTTGTATTCTTCTTCTTTCGAGGCACCTTTCTTCAAAACAACCTTGGCTCCCAAAGAAACCTTATTCTGTTCTGTCTTGGCCGGCTTTCTGATTGTCTTGTGATTCTTGATGATATGATCCAATTCTTCAATCCTCTTCTCCAATTCTTCCAGATTTTCCTTGTAAAAAGAGTAATCGGGATTCAAAGCATCACCCTCAAGCATGGAAGGGGCGGCTTCCGACAGTATTTCATTTTTTTGAAGAACCTTTAAATCTTCGAATTCTCTTTTTATCTTCTCCAGTCCTTCTTTTGTTAGGTAGTATGTCTTTATCATATGTTTCTTATTAAGCGAAATCCTCTCCGTTGAGGAGAGGATTTTGTTTATTATCTTAAAATTATGTTTAAAATCCCCTCCTTTTATTTTTTACCAAAATAACTGACAAGCTAAAAATCCTGTTTTTGGCACAGGCATTTACAATCGTATAAACTTGTTTTGTGATATTGGTTTCCATATTTACGATTAAATTATACTCCCCTTCTCTCCCTTGTCAATAGTTTTAATCTACAATATGATAGACACATGGAAATAGACAAGAAATTTATTACATTATTTTTATCAATTTTTGTTTTAATCATCATCGCCGGGATATCGCAGGTTCTTTTTTCTCCGGCAAACCGGCAAACGGAAGCCAAGATATTCATCATTGGCAAAGGAGAGGCGGTAAGAGAAATTGCCGTCAACCTTAAAGAAGAAAAACTCATCAATAATGTCAACGCCTTTGTCGCCTATGCCGCCATAACCGGAAAGTACTCAAAAATACAGGCCGGAGAATACCTCCTTTCATCGCAAATGAGTACGGCTCAAATAGTCGGCATTCTTTCCAGAGGAGAAACGGCCAAGGAAAACCTAACTATTATCGAAGGCTGGGATTTAAGAGACATTAATGAATATTTGACTGATAAGGGAATTGCGACGAAAGACGAACTGTATTCTCTGACCGGAAATCCGGCCAAAGAAGAAATCAATTCCAATGTTGAAAAGTTCGCTAATGAATTTGACTTCCTCAAAGACAAGCCCGAAAACATGTCTCTTGAGGGATACCTCTTCCCCGATACTTATTACATAGACAAGGGCGATACCTTGGAAACGATAACCGAAAAAATGCTTTTCAACTTTGATGAAAAATTAACTCAAGAGTTAAGAAATGAAATCAAAAAACAAAAGAAAACAATCTTCGAAATAATAACCATGGCTTCGATGATTGAGAAAGAAGTCAAAACGCTTGAAGACAAAAAAATTGTTTCGGGAATTCTTTGGAAAAGAATGAGTAGCGGAATGAGATTGCAGGTTGATGCCACCATTCTCTACGCTGAAGCCAAAGAAGGATTGAAAATATACACCAAAGACACTCAAATCAATTCTCCATATAATACATATAGGGTTGACGGCCTTCCCATAGGACCAATCAGCAATCCGGGAACGGACAGCATTATGGCCGCTGTTTATCCGACCAAAACAAGTTACTATTATTATCTTTCCGCTCCCGACGGAAGAACAATCTTCTCAAAAACACTGGACGAGCATAATTACAATAAAGCCAAGTACTTGAAATAAAAAAACCGGGGATGTCCCCGGATTTTTCTTGTTATTTTTTACCAACATTCTCAAACGCTCTTAAGACCTCCAAAGGTATTGCGAATATCATCGTATTCGACTGGTCTGAGCTGACATCGGTAATGGTCTGAAGCGTTCTCAAATGCAAGGCTCCTTCGGCATGGGAAAGTATTTCCGCGGCCTTGGCCATATTGGCTGCAGCAACAACTTCTCCCTCGGCCTTAATGATAACAGCCCTCTTGTCTCTTTCGGCTTCGGCTTGTCTTCCGATAACCCTCTTCATTTCTTCGGGAAGAGTAATGTCTTTTAATTCAACATCTGAAACAAGCACTCCCCAAGACTTGGCGCTTTCTTCTATTATGGTCTTGATGCTTTCCGAAACTTTTCCTCTTTGAGAAAGCAGTTCATCTAATTCTACCTGTCCGATGGCGTTCCTCATCGTGGTCTGAGCCAATTGAGACATGGCGTAATAGAAATCTTCGACTTGCAATATCGCCTGCTCGGCCGAGCTTATTTTATAATAAATGACTGCATTAACCTTTACTGAAATATTATCTTTGGTTATCGCTTCCTGATCGGGAACATCAACCGCTTTAATTCTCATATCTACTTTTCTGTATGACTGGAAAATGGGGAAAACCAAATTCCATCCGGGATGCATGGTGCCGGTAAACTTACCCAAAGTGAACTTAATTCCGTTTTCATATTGATTGACTTGCCTTATCGAAATCAATAAGATAACAACAACGAACGCGATTAATGTTTGTATTGCCATGTTTTTGTTTTATTATTTTTATATAAATCAATATATCATTAAATAGTCACTAAAACAATGTCTTCTGCCGTATCGCTTCCCTCTTTTCAACTTCGGAGAATATCTTCACTTTTCCGTATTCCCCGTCAAATCCGGGAGAGATATTCACCTTTCCCTCCCTCACCTTTATTATCCCTTCGGCTATGGTACTAAAAGCCGCCTCTTTCAATTCTTCAAAAGGAACATCTAATAATATATTGAACTCTGATTTGAATGCTTTGATTAACTTTTGATATTCGACATCGACACTTTTTGTTCCTGCCCCGACACCCAAAACTTCTCCAATAATTTCTTTCAAGGGAACAATACTTCTGAAAGGAACTGCCTTTTCCGGAACAAACCCCTCCGGCTTATCGGCCAGTTTTTCAATCCTGTTCATCACACCGACGGTCAACGGTTTCCCGCAAACCGGACAAATTTCGTTATAGGTCAAAGAATCTTTAGAATTCATGTAGATATTGCAAGCCCGGTGCCCGTCTCCGTAATACTTTCCTTCCTGGGGATAAAACTCAATTGTTTCCAAGAATCCCTTCTTGGTCTTAATCGCTTCAACAATGCTGAAATAGTTCAACTCCGTATCAAAAACATTGGCTTCCCTGCCTATCTTTTCCGGGCTGTGGGCATCGCTATTGGAAATAATGGAAATCTTCCTGACATCGGGAAGCCTCCAAAGCATTGCCGGATCGGCCGACAATCCGGTTTCAACGGCATAAATCGAAGAAGACATTTCTTCAAAACATTCTTCCAAAGAATCAAATCCCGATTTTGAACCGAACAAACCGAACCAGGGAGTCATACAATGGGCCGGAATAACCATGCAATCGGAAGAAATATTTAAAACAATTTTGGCCAATTCTTTGGCGTCCAATCCTAGAATAGGACGACCGTCCGATTTTAAATTTCCGATTTTTGACAATTCTTCATTTATCTTTTCCGCAATTTCAATTGAAGGAGCTAAAACAACTATGTGAATCTTTCTCACCTTCCCTCCTTTTGAATAAATGCAACTTATCTCCGTGGTCAGCAAAAACCTGGTCGGAGAATCTTTGTATTGGAACAAGCCGGGTTCGGCCGGCTTTAATTCTTCTTTGATATTTTTCATCCACTGCGGATGGGTAAAATCACCCGAAGCGATAACCTTGACTCCCTTGATTTCCGCCCATTTGGCAATATTTTCCAAATCGGTCTTTTCGGAGGTTGCCCGGGAAAACTTGGAATGAATATGGAAATCGGCGATGAACTTCATGCTTTAAAAACTTTGTATCCCTCTCTTGCCCTTTCTTTAACTTTTATTCCCACCTCCTGTCCTTTCTTGGCTTTCTTTAATTTTTCTCCTTTGAATTGCATCGAAGCAATCTTCTGTTTGAAATCGGTGTTTTCCCCTCCGGCAATCCTGATGGTGTCTCCAACCGAAACAACATCTGACAATTTGATTGCCACCACTTTGATTTTGTCAAAATAGTGAGTAACCTTGCCCAATTTCTTTTCCTTCTTGGCCGATTTCTTGGCTATCTTCTTAACAACCTTCTTCACTGCTTTTTTGGTTGTTTTCTTTTTTGTTTTCATACTATTTTTCAAGTATTTTTAAATTATCTCCTTTTTGATGCTCTACTTCTTTGATAACTTTTTGAACCAATCTCTTGGGGTCGCGGTCATAGATTATGCTTTTGGCAATCCTGCAATAGCTTTCGGCAATTCCCCTGATTTTGTCAGCCATGCCGCCGGTTCCTTCCAAAACACCAATAATCTTCTGGGTTTCAACGGCTGTTGTGAATTCGTGAAGGGTTCCGATTCTTCCACAGACGATGATTACCGCATCAGCCGACTTGGTCATGATGATATCGCGGCCGGCATAGTCGCCTCCGGTATAAATCATGATATTGAAAGGATCCAAAGGAAGTTTGTACGCTCTCAAATGTTCTTTTTCTGTAGCGGCCGGAGAAAAGCCGACATTAAATCCTCCTTCTTCGTTGCAGCCGATGGCGGCAAAATAAGGAACTCCGGTCGTGGCTCCGGAAACCAAGGTGTGCTGCTGTCTCGCAATCTCCCTGCCGACTTCTTTGGAAATCTCTTCAATCTTCTCACAGCAATGCCCGACCTCGGCCGCTCCCGAAACAACTATATTGTATTTTACTTCCATCTCTTGTTTTCTTTTTGCCATATATTATTTTTTAGCGACGATATAGAAATTGAAATAAGGTCTCAATCCAACCGCTATCTCTCCCTTGTCTAAAACCTCAAATCCCGAATCTTTAACTAATTGTACCAATTCTTCCAAATTAAAACAATGGAAGTATGTGTCCTTGCTTCCGTGCCAGGGAAGAAAAACATCATTCTTGTCCAATTTCCTCGCTTTTAACCAATGGAAAAATCCTTTTCCCTTGAGCTTTTCTTTTAAATCCCAAACTGTTAAGATTAAATAGCCGCCCGGTTTTAAAACCCTTTTTGCTTCTTTCAAAAATTGCAAACGCAAATCGAAAGAAGGGATGTGATGAAGGACGGCGATGCTGTAAACCTTATCAAAATAATCATCGGCAAAGGGCAAAGAATCGCCCGAAGCAACCTGAAAGTTTCCCTGGGGATGATTATTCTTGGCAATGCCTATCAATTGAGAAGAAGGATCAACTCCGAAATATCGGCCATCCTTAAAAGAAGGAAAAAATCTTCCGTTGCCGCAACCCGAATCCAAAACAACATCATCGGGTTTTAAATATTCAAACAGAAAATCCATTTCTCTCCAGTCCTTTTCCCTGACCCTTGAATATTTATCGGCAATGCTGTTATAATCCGATACTGTCTTCTTTAATATTTTCTTGGCGTAATTAATATCCATGAATTCAAACGAATTGATAATCAAAGAATTGTTGAAAGCCCAAACTCTAAAGGGATTGTCTTCGGCTAAAAGAAAAATAGCCAAATCGCACAAAATACCCTGTCCTTCCAATATTTCTTTGCTTAAAGAATATCACAATTTGGTCAAAGAAAAAAGGATGAAAAAGAACGAAAAACTGGAAAAACTGCTCAAAACCAGGCCGGTCCGCTCCCTCTCCGGAATAGTCAATGTTTCCGTCCTAACCAAGCCGTATAAGTGCCCTGGAGAGTGCATATATTGCCCTTCCGAAGCCAATATTCCCAAAAGCTACCTATCGGGCGAACCAGCGGTAGAAAGGGCCAAAAAGCTCAAATACGACCCCTATTTACAAGTCCAGAAAAGGATAGAAGTTTTAGAAATGTCCGGTCACCCGGCTGATAAAATAGACCTAAGATTGATCGGAGGAACTTGGTCCTATTACGATTTAAAATACAAAATCTGGTTTGTCAAAAAATGCTTTGAAGCGGCTGACGGACAAAAAAATGAAAACAACAAAAAGCAAAGCATTAAAGAATTATGGAAAGATTTGGGAAAAGCTCAAAAGAAAAATGAGAAAGCCAGATACCGAATCATCGGCCTGTCTTTTGAAACTAGGCCCGACTTCATCAATCAAAAAGAAACGGAAGAGATGAGAAAGCTCGGAGCAACCAAGATTGAATTGGGGGTTCAATCCATATACGAAGATGTATTGAAGTTGAATAAAAGAGGCCACGGGATAAAAGAAACGATTGAGGCGACTAAAATATTAAGAAATGCCGGCTTTAAAATCGCCTACCAAATGATGCTCAATTTACCAGGTTCTAATCCCAAGAAAGATATTGAAATGTTTAAAGAATTGTTCGACAACGAAAACTTTAAACCGGACTATCTCAAAATCTATCCCTGTGCTTTGGTCAAAGAAGCTCCTCTCTATAATCTCTATCTCAAAAAACAATACAAACCGTATAATGAAAAAACTTTGATTGAAACGATAAAGGAAATCAAGAAATTGATTCCTCAATACGTAAGAATTGAAAGGATTATTAGAGACATTCCCTCTCCTTTGATTGTTGAGGGCGGAGCCAAGACATCCAACATCAGACAAATGATTGAATCGGACATGAAAAAAGAAGGATGGCAGTGCCAATGTGTCAGATGCAGAGAAATAAAAGACATAACCAAAGAAAAGGTTGTCCTTTTCAGAAACGACTACAATGCCTCAAGCGGCAAAGAAATATTCTTAAGTTTTGAAGATAAAAATAGGCAACATCTTTATTCCCTTTTGAGATTGAGAATAAATCAAAAAGAAGCGATCATCAGAGAAGTCCATGTCTATGGACAATCGGCTTCCATTTCTAAAAATAATTCTGACACCCAACACAAAGGATTAGGGATGAAAATGATAAGAGAAGCGGAAAAGATTGCAAAGAAAGAATTCAAAATAAAAGAAATAAAAATAATCTCCGGCGTCGGAGCCAGAGATTACTACAGAGCTAAATTAAACTATAAACTCAGAAACGGATATATGGTTAAAATCTTTTAACTCTGGTTAAGCCGCTTGAACAAACTATCTCGATTCCTTTCTTTTCCAACTCGTCTAAAAATAAATTCATTCCCAAAGAATCGGAAGAAATATGGCCGGCGATAACGACATTGATATATGCATTTTCAGCTTCCTTTCTGTGCTCTTCCGAAGCGTGCATGGCCAGAGTTGTTCCGATTCCCGCCTGAGACATCTTTTCGTATAACTTGGGAGAACCTTCTGTTCCTCCGGTAATTTCTGTTACCGCAATCTTCCCGCATCTGCTATCCGGCTTGCCGGTAATAGCTTTGGGTCCGACTCCTATTTTTACCGCCTCCCTGTATTCGGGAATTTCTTTCAATAAAGAAACCAAATCATCTACTCTTTCCGGATTTTCTTTCTCGACTAAATTCTTTAAAAATTTAGCCACTAAATTATCGGCTGGCGTATGAACATTCATAAAATTAATGCCGAGAACATGTGCGGCATCAACCGACTTCTGATGATTGGAACCGCTGATTCCTCTTGCCACCTCTCCGATTCTTGGAAAATTTAATTGCTCGGCAACATTAATCGGGACTCCGTAGTAATTGTAAACATCTGCTTGCATTTCCATTATATCAGGCAAACCGACTAATCCTTTCCCCAACGGATGGTGACCAATTACCAAATCAATGCCTCCCAACTGCTTGGCCAATAATAGTTCGGAAGTGTCGATATCGATTCCGACCAATATCTTCTTAATTTCCTTGTCCTCGGCAATATTATATATCCTTGTATCCAAATAGGGATTAATCAAAGCTTCTTTATCAAACTCTTCCTTTGCTTTTTCCGACAATGCCTCGTATTTTTTCTTTTTTCTATCCAAAACCTTCTCGACTCCGGCTCTCCCTCTGAAGTCGGAATCGATGCCCATCTTTATCGCCAAATCAAATATTTCTTGTATTTTCATATATTTATCCTTATTTTTCTTCATCTTAATCAAAATCAATGATTTTGTCCAATAACAAAACAGGGCCGAAGCCCTGTTCCTATTTCTCTCTACACTTTCTTAAAAGCAAACTTGTTTTGTTATTGACCGTTTCCAACACTCCTCTTTCGCACTCAAATACTTTTTCTTCCCCCTTCATCTTGGCTCGTATCTCCCCCGCTTCAACAGCCGAAACTAAAGAAGTATGATTACTCATAATCGAAATATGTCCCGAGCGGGTCGGCACGGTTAAAATATCAACCTCCCCTTCAAATATTCTTTTTTCTGGTGTTAGTATTTCTACCTTCATGAAATAACTTGATTAATATTTCCTTTCATAAAGAAATCTCCTTCCGACTTGTGGTCCAATTCTCCGGAAATGATTTTTTCAAATCCTTCAATTGTTTCTTCAATCTTCACATATGTTCCCGGAATTCCCGAAAACACTTCGGCAACGGCGAACGGCTGAGACAAATATTTCTGAATTTTTCTGGCTCGGGCAACCACAATTTTGTCTTCTTCGGCCAATTCTTCAATTCCCAAAATGGCGATAATATCTTGCAATTCCTTGTATCTCTGAAGAATCTTTCTAACCTCTGTCGCCACTTTATAATGCTTTTCTCCAACGATTCTCGGGTTCAACAATGATGATGTTGATTCCAAGGGATCAACGGCCGGGAAAATACCCAACGAAGCAATCGCACGGGATAAGACTAAAGATGAATCCAAATGAGAGAAGGTTGAAACGATAGCCGGGTCGGTCAAATCATCGGCCGGAACATAAATAGCCTGGACTGACGTGATCGAGCCGTCTTCGGTTGAGGTGATTCTTTCCTGCAGCGCTCCGACTTCGGAAGACAATGTCGGCTGATATCCTGTTTGCGAAGGAATTCTTCCCAATAAGGCGGAAACCTCTGAACCGGCCAAGACAAACCTGAAAATGTTATCCATGAATAATAAGACGTCTTTCTTTTCTTCATCTCTGAAGTGTTCGGCAATAGTCATGGCGGTGAAAGGAACTCTCAATCTCACTCCGGGAGTTTCATTCATCTGTCCGAAGACCAAACAAGTATTCTTCAAAGTATCAGCCTCTTTCATTTCACGATAAATATCATTGCCTTCCCTACTTCTTTCTCCGATTCCGGCAAAAATCGAATAGCCCTGGTGGAATTTGGCGATATTGGTAATCAATTCCTGAATCAAAACAGTCTTGCCCACTCCGGCTCCGCCGAACAATCCCACTTTCCCTCCTTTGGGAAGCGGACATAATAAATCAATCGCTTTGATTCCGGTTTCCAATATTTCAACTTCCGATTTCTGGTCTTTCAGCTCGGGCCCCTTTTTGTGGATCGATTCCCTTCTTCCGGCTTTAATCGCTCCCTGATTATCAATCGGCTCTCCCAAAACATTCAATAATCTGCCCAGAGCATCTTTGCCGACCGGAACCTTAATCGGCTCTCCGGTGTCAATAACCTCGTCTCCCCTTTTCAATCCCTCGGTCGGACCCATGGCCAGACATCTTACCTTATTCTCACCCAACTCTTGCTCAACTTCAAGGACCAGGTCCTTTTCTTTTAATCTTAAGGCGGTGTATAAAGCAGGAACTTTTCCTTCCTCAAATTCCACGTCTATCACCGGCCCGATAACTTGTGTTATTTTTGCCATATGTTTTTTATTTATTCCATTGCTTCCTTGGTCGATGAAATCTCACAAACCTCGGAAGTAATCTGTTCTTGCCTTGCTTTATTATACACGAGCCTCAATGTTTCCAAAACGTCTCTGGCGTTATCCGATGCATTCCTCATCGCCATCATTCGAGCCGAATGCTCGGAAGTGTTGGCGGAAAGAATGAATTGATATATCAGATACTCGACAAAGACCGGGATGACTTCATCCAAAATAATCGCCGGAGAAGGTTCCAACAAGCAGTTATTGACCGGGCGACAAGTGCCATCCCCGTCTTCTTTTTTTAAAAAGTTCTGCACCGTCTTTTCTTGCATGGGAAACAGTTGGACGAACGACGGCTTTTGGAGAAAAGAAGAATGAAAATGGGTATAGAAGATATAGACCTTCTGATACTTGTTTTCGACAAAGGCTTTGACCAATAAATCCGATATTTCTTTGGTCTGCTTGAACTCCCAATAATCGCCGACTCCCGAAAAACTGTATTTAATCCTTTCTTTTCTTGAATAGTGAGCAATCGCTTTCTTTCCGATGGGCATGATTTCCACTTCTCCCTCTTCTCTTATCTTCGCAATTTCCCTATCGGCGAATTTCAAAACATTCGCATTGAAAGATCCGCAAAATCCCCTATCCGAAGCAACGACGCAAACCAAAATATTCTTGACCGGCCTCTCTTCGAGAAAAACCGACCTGCCGTCTCTCAATACTTTTTCCATGTCTCTCAATATTTTCGCTATCTCTTCGGAAAAAGGTTTTGATTCCAAGAATCTCTTCTGGGTCTTCTTCATTTTCAAAGCCGAAAAAGTTTCTAGGGCGCTTGTCAGCTCAGAAATATTTTTAACCGAACCTATTTTGGCTTTTACCTCCTTAAGATCCATATCCTTTCTTAATCTTCTTGATTATTTCCAAAACTTCGGACTTGCTCTTATCGGTCATGTCTCCGGTATCCCTGATTTCTTTCAAAATTTCGGGTTTTTCCAGTTCAACCGATTTCACAACTTCGACTTCGAATTCCTTGATTCTGTCCATCGGAACCTCTTCGATATCGCTATTAACTCCGGTGAAAATAACGATAACTTCTTTTTCAATCGGAAGAGGAGCCAAGTCGGGCTGTCTTAACAACAACCTCATTCTTTTACCCTTCTCGATGGTCTTTTTGGTTTGAGGATCCAATTCTTCGGTGAATTCGGAGAATCTTTCCAATTCTTGGAATTGAGCCAAGTCAAGCTTCAACCTTCCGGCAACCTTTTTGGTTGCTTTCATTTGGGCTGAACTTCCGACTCTCGAAACCGATGTTCCGATATTGATAGCCGGCTTCTGTTCTTTCCTGAATAAAGTTGAATCCAAGAATATCTGACCGTCGGTGATAGAAATCACATTGGTCGGAATATATCCGGAAATGTCTCCGGCTTGCGTCTCGATAATCGGCAAAGCAGTCAGAGAGCCGCCCCCTCTTTCTTCGGACAACATGGCTGCTCTTTCCAATAATCTGGAGTGAAGATAGAAAACATCACCGGGATATGCTTCTCTCCCCGGCGGACGTCTTAAAATCAAAGAGATTTCTCTCCAGGCCCAGGCCTGTCTGGTCAAATCGTCGTAAACAACCAAAGCGTCCTGCTTGTTGTCACGGAAATACTCTCCGATTGTCGCTCCGGCAAAAGGAGCCAGATAAATAAAACTGGCCGGGTCATCGGGGAAAGCGCAAACAACGGTCGTGTATTCCATTGCTCCTTCTTTTTCCAAAGTGGCAATCAATCTTCTCACCTTGGCTTTCTTTTGTCCGCAAGCGACATAGATGCAATAAGGTCTGTTCTTTTCATTCTTCTGATTGATGATTGCGTCCAAGGCAATAGCCGTCTTGCCGAGACCTCTGTCTCCGATAATCAATTCTCTTTGTCCTCTTCCAATCGGAATCAAAGCATCAACCATTTTAATTCCGGTGTGCAAAGGCTTAGTCACCGGCTGTCTTTCGATAACCGAAGGTCCTTTTCTTTCCAAAGGAAGATATTCTTTGGCTTTAATCTCTCCCTTTCCGTCTAAAGGCCTTCCCAAAGGATCAACCACTCTGCCCAAAAGGCCCTCACCCACCGGCACGGAGAAAACCTTTTTAGTTCTTTTAACAGTTGTTCCTTCTTTGATGTTTTTGTCGGAACCCAAGATAACGGCACCGACTTCGTATTCTTCCAGGTTTAAAACCAAACCCATGACTCCCGCTTCATCAAATTCAATCATTTCAAAATTTTCAACGCTCTTAAGTCCGGAAATCTTAACCACTCCGTCCTTAACTTCAATCACTTCACCCACCTCTTCCATTTCAGGAGCAATATCCAATCCTTCAAGCTGTTTTTTAAATTGTTCAATTATATCCATATATTTTATTTTTTAGCTTCGTTAAAACATCTTTCAAAGAAGCTTTAACCAGCACATCTTTTGTTTTCAAACGGAATCCCGCCAAAAGGGATTCGTCCAAAACGTCGTCGACTTTTTCTATACCTTTAAGAATATCTTTGATATTCTCTTTGATTTCCTTCTTGTCTTTGTCATTTAAATCGTGAGACAAAGACAGCTCCGCCCTCTTCTCTTTAAGATACATTCTTTCCACCTTTTTTAGTATCGGCGAGAAGAAAGATTCCTTTCTCCCCAATGATTTTTTAAGATTGGAAAAAATCTCCTTGGCCTTGCCCGGATTTTCTTCGAGTGCGAGATATAGGGCGCGGGCCCATGAAGATATTTCCTTTTCTATTTTCATGCTTTCAATTTCTTTAAAAACTCATCGGATATCTGTTTTCCTTTTTTGCCATCAATGTTCTCTTTTAAAAGCTTCTCGGCTAAAGCAAAAGCATTATCAATGGTTTCTTTTTTTGTCTTTTCACTTTCTTTCTCTTTCAAATCTTCGGCTTCTTTCTTGGCTTTGATTAAAAGAGCTGCTTTTTCTTCCTCGGTCTTTTTGAAAGACTCATCGGCTCTTTTTTTAGCTTCGGCTTCGGCAGATGATAAAACTTTCTTCTTTTCTTCTTCCATTTTCCTCTCCATTTCCCGCCTCAACTCTTGAACTTTATTCAATCGTTCATCGGCTTCAATGGATTTGTTTATCCCCGCTTCAATCTTTTCCCTCCTTGATTTCATCAAGTTGAGAAAAGGACGGTAAACAAAGCTCTTTAAAATGAAAAAGAGGATTGCAAAGTTGATTATCTGTCCGACCAATATTTTCCAGTCTATTTCTACGCTGTTCATTGTTTAGTGGATTAGACGAATAATATAATCAAAGAAATAACTAAGGCGTAAATGGCGATGGCTTCGGCGAAGGCAATGGCCAAAATCATACCTGTCTGAACTTTTGATGAAGCTTCGGGATTTCTTCCGATGGCCTCAGAACCCTTTGAACCGATTAAACCGATTCCCAAGCCGGGTCCGATAGCTCCCAATCCGATTGCTAATGCTGCTGCGATTTGTGTTAATGGATCCATATTTTTATTTGTTTATATTTTTATTATTCTTTCTTTCCGACCTTTTTTCCAAAAATGGAATTATCACCTTATACACGTTCACGATTGTTATCCCCATTCCCGATAAAATCATGATGACGAGGAATAACGGGAACGTATTCGCCTTTTTGTCTATCCATACTCCCAAGGCAACCGTCAAAACCATCGGCAGGGCTATCATCAATCCCAATTGCCCGCCCATCATCATCACATACCCCAAATCAATGTTCTTCTGCTGTTGTTGTGACATAGAATACGGTTATTAATGATGAGAATACCAACGCCTGGATGAAGCCGACGAATATCTCCAGTCCCAAGAAAGGCAAAGGAACTATGTATGGAATCAAAAAAGAGATGACCGTCAACAATATCTCTCCGGCAAACAGGTTTCCGAATAACCTGACCCCGAGCGACATTGTTCTAGTAACCTCTCCCATCGCTTCCAATACTCCGACAAAAAACATAATCGGACCTTCCAATTTGATATATTTTTTCAAATAGTTGATTCCTCCCAATTTCTGAATGGCACAGACATGAATGAAAACCATTGAAAAAATAGCCAAAGCCAAAGTGAAGTGCATGTCGGAACTGGGCGACCTTAAAAATTTAAAAATCCCCAGCCCGGGGATTACCTCTATCAAATTATTAACCAAGATAAAAATAAACAAAGTTGCGGCCAAAGGAAAAACTTCCTCGGTTTTTTTCCTGTCTCCGATCATTCCATCGAATAAATCAAATATTGTTTCCAATATCCACTCGAAGAAATTCTGCATTTTACCCGGGACAATTTCTCTCTTTCTCATGGCAAACAAAAACGCACCGATAATCAAAAGTGCGCAAAAGATGGCCAAGATGAATGTATTGGTAAAGTTTATTCCAAGAATACTAAAAAATGGCTCCCCCGTAAGGGCTATGTGTATGTTCATAAGCCAACTTCATTTTACTCGAAAAAGGCTTTGTGTCAAGAAATCTGCTCAAGTTCTTCCCTGACAATCCTCCTATCATCCCAAGCTTCTTTTCTCCCGTCTTCCCAGCAAATCCACGGCTCGCAACCCTTGCCGGTGATAACCACCACGTCCCCTTCTTTGGCTGAAGACAAAGCTTTTCGTATCGCCTCTCTTCTATTAAATATTTTTAACAACTTCTCCTTATTCTTCACTCCGACCGAAACCTGGTCGATAATATCTTCCGGCTTTTCATCATAAGGGTCTTCATTGGTAACGATAATCAAATCGCCGTAGCGGTCGGCCAATTCTCCTAAAACCGGCCTTTTCCATTTGTCCCTCCCTCCCCCGCAAGAACCCAAAACGCAGATAAGCTTTCCTGTTTTCGGCTTAACAAACTGATAGACTTTTTCCAAAGCCACGGGAACAAAAGCGTAATCAACAAAAACTTGGAACGGTTTCTCGATTATTTTCTCCATTCTCCCTGCTATCTGAGAAACCTTGGCAATTCCTTTTTTGCAAATTTCCAAACTGACACCTTCAGAAATAGCGATGGCAATTGCACCCAAAGCATTATAAATATTGAAATCGCACAAAATCTTCAAATCAAAATCGACTCCTTTGACGGAAAACTTGGAACCATCCGAAGTGGCGATGATATTCTCCCCTCTGATATCGGCTTTTTGATTAACGATTCCGTAAGTAATAAGGTCATCGGCAAAAAATGATAAAAAGTATCCTGAGTGCTTATCATCAATATTGACAATGTGAGTTCCGGTAACATCATTAAAGAATTTTCCTTTGGCTCTTTTGTAATTTTCAAACCCTCCGTGCGATTCAATATGCTCCGGATTGAGATTGGTGATAACAGCTGTTTTAAAATCAATAAAGCGGTGGCGGTTCTGGGCCACTCCCTCGGAAGTCGTTTCAACCAAAGCGTAGTCGCATTTGGCATTGACTGCTTCCCTTAAAAACTTATTTATCACAAACCGGCCTGGCATGGTCATCTTCAATTTATTTTCTTCTTCCTTGTCTCCTATTTTAAAAACAATTGAAGTCAGAGCAGCCACTTTATATCCGGCTTCTTCTAAAATCTTCGCAGTGATATTCAAAGTGGTTGACTTGCCATTGGTTCCGGTGATTCCGATAACTTTTATCTTCCTCGAAGGAAAACCGTAAACAACGGCAGCTAAAAAAGCCCAGGCCAAATGGTATAGATTAATCAAGTCCTTGGGAAGCATTTTTCTAATGATTGATTTTAAGGTCATTTTCCTAAATGCTTTAAAGCTTCTTTTAATCTTTTCTCCGCTCCAACGATTTCTTCGGGAACTCGAGCCACCGCATCAGCCACATCTTGTTTATTGAAGCCCAAAGAGACTAAGGCATCAAAAACATCATCTTTGGTTATTTTCTTCTTGGGAGAAACCTTCTTTACCTCCTTTATCTTTCCTGTTATTTCCAATAATATCTTCTGTAGTCTTTTGGCCCCCACTCCTTTAACATCTTCGGGCAATTCCCCTTCTTCCAATAATCTCTTCAGTTTTTCCAAAGACCCGGCCACGGCCAAGCCCATTGCCGTCTTCGGCCCGACTCCGGGAACGCTTTTTAATATTTTAAACAGTTCCAATTTTTCCGGAGACAAAAAACCATACAATTCAATGACCTTCTCTCCCATGAAAAGATAAGTGAAAATATCCCTTTCTTCCCCCGTTTTTATCTCTCTTAAATCGGAAGGAGACAAAAAGACCTCAAAGCCGAGGCCGTCCTTGTCGATAATCACCTTCTTGTCGTCCCTGTATATGATTTTTCCGTGAATATGACTTATCATTAAATTCATTATATCAAACTTGCATATTTCTACAAATTAGTGTATATAAATAACATATGCCAGTTACAAAAACAACAAAAAGAAGACCTGCTCAGATTGAAAGGCGCAGAGTCGTAAACCAAAAGAGAATTTTGGAAATGAGGAAGCTTATCAAAGAAGCCAATACTTTGCTTTCTAATAAAAACATTGAAGAAGTGGAAAAGATGCTTCCCAGAATATACAAAGCGATTGATAAAGCGGCCAAGAGAGGAGTAATCAAAAAGAACGCCGCTGCGAGAAGAAAATCGAGAATGGCGAAGAAGATAAGCAATCTAAAAAAATAAAAGAACCGGGGTGACCCGGTTTTCTCTTATAGTATTTCTTTAATTTGAGATAAACTGTCTATCTGTTTCCAAGAATTGTCAATCAGTTCTTTGTTTTTATCCCCCATCGCAATGCCGTGTTCGGTCATTTTGAAAACTTCTATATCATTGTCTCCGTCTCCGACAAAAATAATATCCTTGACATCAACTCCTTCTTCTCTGGCCAACCCTTCTAAGCTTCTTTTCTTGAAGCCTCTTGCCTCCATGCATTCGCTCTCAATTAAAATCAATTCTCCCGTATCGTCAAAAATCAAATGGCTGCCGGCATACACGCCATCAAGTCCCATTTGTCTGGTAATGTGATTCAGGTAGGCATCGATTGAACAGGAAACCAGATATATTTTATATCCTTTTTCCTTCAAGTAGGAAACTATATCTTCCGCCCCGGCCTTGAAATTTCCTCCGTTACCCCAACAATTATAGATATAATCGCGGTTGGACATCCCGGACTTTTTTAATATCACAACCAATTCCCTCCAAGCTTCGTCTATCGTTATCTCCTTTTTGAAATAACGCTTAAACGCTTCTTCGATTTCCGCTTCAACCTCCTTTCTCCCGCAAGTCAAAATCTCCCAAGAGTTTTCTTCAATTAAAGTTCCGTTAACGTCAAAACAAATAATCTTTTTCATATTTCTGAAATTAACACATCCAATGCCATATCCTGGTCTATCTTACCAACTTTTATCTCAAAATCCAAGTCGACTATCTTCTGATATATCCTTTTCAAATCTTCCAAGCTGAAATTCTTGGCCTGATAGGTCGCCTTTCTCAAAACGAAAGGGTGCATGCCGGCATTCGAACCGGATTTTACCGCAATAATGTTCCTTATCTGCGAAGCGACCATGGCCAATAAATATAGGACCGAATCGCCTTTTTCCGCATGCTCTTTCAAAAGCTCAATCGCCTTTTTCTTGTTTTTAGCGGCAATGGCATCAATCGTATCAAAAACATTGGTCTCGTATTTCGGCTTGACCATCGCTTCAACGTCTTTTTCTTTAATGCTTGAAGAATAATTAACCAGCTTCCTTATCTCATTTTCCATCTGCCACAAGTCTCCCCCGACATATTCGATTAATTTTTCCAAAGCTTTTTCATCAATTAATCCATTTAACTTCTTGACTTCTTCTTTAGCCCAGTTGTTCAATTTGACTCCGCCCAAAGGTTCGAATTCTTGGACCTTTCCTTCTTTTATTAAAAAAGCAAGGAGCTTGTCTTTGGCGGTGATGCTTGAACTTTCAATCAAAAGAAGAACGTTATCGGAATCAACGAATGCCTTCCCTCTTTCAATTATCTCTTCTTTTAATTTGGAATTGGAGAAAATATCGGAAACGACAATCAATTTCTTTTCTTTAAACATGGAAATGCCGAGCATTTCATTTCTTAAATCATCGAAGGAAGTTGTTTTCCCCTCAAGATACCTCAAATTAAGCCCGCTCTTGTGCTTTTCTTTGTGTTCATCCATTATCTCCCGCATTTTTCGTCTCATCCGGTATGTATCTTCTCCGTGCAACAGTATTATCATTTTTTTACCTGACACTTGGGACAGAAGAAAGAACTTCTTCCTCCCTGTTTTATCCTCTTAACTAATCCTCCGCAACGCGGACACTTTTCCCCTTCTTTTTGATATACTTTGACTATTTCCTGATTTTTCCCTTTTTCTCCGTAAAGGGTGCGGAAGTCGGAAAAACTGTCTCCCCTCAATTCAATCGATCTTTGGAGTATCCTCTGCGTCGCATTATATATCCTTTTCAAATCATTCTCATCCAATTTGGAAACATCTTCTTCGGGATGGATTTTAGCTTCAAACAGTATTTCCGAAGCATAGATGTTCCCTATCCCGGAAATGAAATTCTGGTCCATCAAAACCTGCTTGATTTTCCCTTTCTTTTTTTTAAACAATTCTCTGAATCTATCAAGAGTGAAGTCTTTTTCCAAAGGCTCCGGACCCAATTCCTTGAACTCTTTGGAATTTTCCAATTCCTCCTTTTTCCACAGCTCAACTTTAGCAAACTTTCTGACATCGGACAAAGCCAATTGCCTTTTGTCATCCATTTGAAAGACTACATGCAAAAACCCGTTTATCGGGTCATTGCTGAGCGGACCTTCTTTTTTGGCGATCCATTTGCCTCCTTTCAGCTCCCACTCGCCTAAAAGCAAATGTCCGGCTATCTTCTGATGGATTAAAAGGACATAGCCGTCGGACAAATCAATTAAAATATTCTTGGCTCTTCTCCTGACTTTGATTATTTTCTTTCCGATTATCTTTTTTTTAAAACTCTCCAGAGTGTCTTTCTTAATTAAACTCTTGGCGTCGGTCCAGATATCAAGAAAGGTCCTGTTCCGGACCTCTCTGTTTAAATCTCTGACAATTGTTTCTACCTCCGGCAGTTCTGGCATTATTCGATGATTGTTTTAAGCTTGGTTATTATTTCCTGAGGGGTAAAGTGAGCTTTAACCAAGAAGTCCTTGGCTCCCAATTTTAATCCTTTTTCAATATCTTCGCTTTGTCCCAGATTGGAAAGAATGATGACCGGAACATTGGCTGTCTCCGGATCTTTCTTGGCTCTTTCCAAAACCTCAAATCCGTTGATTCCGGGAAGAATCAAATCCAACAGAACAACATCTGGCTTTGATTCTTTTATGGCCGTGAGTCCGCTTTCTCCGTCAGAGGCGGAAACAACATCGTAGCCCATGCTCAAAAGCTTCTTATTCATCAACTCCCTTAGAAATCTGTCATCCTCAATTAATAGTATTTTCTTTAACATATGTTTTTATATATTTTAAACCTATTATACTACGGCGTCAATGTTTGCTTGATAAAAGGAAGAGAAAAATAGAAAGTGGTCCCTTTCCCTTCTTTTGACTCAAACCAAATTTTCCCCCGATGGGCATCAATGATATTTCTGGTGGTATACAATCCCAAACCGGAACCTTCCGTTTCCATTTTGATGACATTGTCTCCCCTGAAGAACTTGGTGAAGATTCTTTCATGCTCCGATTCAGGAATGCCAACTCCCGTATCTTTTATCTTAAAAACCACTTCCGCCTCGTGCTTTTCTATTGATATGTGAATGCTTCCGCCTTCGGGAGTATATTTGGCCGCATTCTCCAATAAATTCTGAATTGCCAACTCCATCTTCTCCTTATCAATGTTAATCAATGGAAGTTTTTCTTGCGGAAAATCCATACTCAAGCTTATCTTCTTCATTTTCAGCAATTCCTGAGAACTGTCGACAACTATTTTAACCACTTCTTCCAATTGTCCGGGCTCTTGTTTGTACAAAAATCTGCCTTCTTCAATTCTTGAAACATTGAGAAGGTCATTGATCAAAGCGATCATTCTTTCATTGCTGACATATGTTTTTTCCAAAAGATCTTTCTGCTCGCTATTCAACGCACCCGTGTCGCCGTCTAAAACCATTCTCAAGGTCCACTTGATTGCCGATAAAGGAGTCCTTAATTGATGGGCGGAGATGGAAACGAATTCGGTTTTCATCCTTTCAACCAATTTGTCTCTGGTCACATCGTGAAAAATAATCAAAACTCCCCTTTCTTCCGCTTCGGTTTTTAAAAAAACCGTCGTCACTTCCAAATCCAGTCTGTCGCCTATTGAAATTTCCTGTCGGAATAAATTCTTTATCTTTTTTTTCTCTTCATCAACCAGATAATCTCTGAACGGCTTGAAATCTTCTCCACTAAAAAACTCAAAAGCATTCTTTCCGATTACCTCTTCTTTTTCTCTTCTCAAGAAATCGACAACCGGAGGACTGATAATTTCGACTTCGTAATTTCTGTTTAAAAGCAAAATGCCGTCAGTGAGGTTTTCAATGATGGCCATCGTCTTGTTTCTTTCATTAACCGCTTCTTTTCTGGATTCCTCGGTATCTTCCAAGATATTTAAAAGCGCCACTCTCACCCGACGGAGTGCCTCCTCTTTGGTTTCTTTGAAGTTTGACTGCTCTTCGTACATTTTTTCTTCTATTTTACCACAACTTCAAGTTTTCACCAACCGATTTCCCTTCTTCTGTCGATACATTTTTAATTAAACTCTTGAAACCGAAGTCGTTGAGCATTTCGACCACCTCTTTTTCGTCGTACCCTCCCCATTCGCAATCCTCAAAATTAATCTCAACCGGAACATCTCTCTTAATCTCCGACAAATCTCTGCTCAAAAAAGCGTTTTCTTTGCCTGTAATTAATTTCTCTTTAACCTTCAAAGGAATATCTTTGTCCAAATTGGAATAAAGATTTTCAATGCTGCCGAACTCTTTGATTAATTTCAAGGCGGTTTTTTCTCCGATGCCCTTGACTCCCGGAATATTATCGGAAACATCGCCCCTTAATCCCTTATAATCAATCAATTGTCTGGGGGTTAATCCTTCGTACTTTTCGGCAATGGCTTTTTCATCGCACAAAACAGCATTCTTGACTCCCTTGTTCAAATAGTAGACCGAGGTGTTGGGACCGATTAATTGAAGATTGTCCAAATCTCCCGAAACAACAATGTTATTCTTTTTGCTCTTTTCCGACAAGGTTCCGATTAAGTCATCGCCCTCGTATCCAGCCATCTCAAAAACAGGAACGTTGAATTTTCTTAAAACTTCTTTGACTACAGGAATCTGATCATACAGCTCATCGGGAGCTTTTTTTCGGTGCGCTTTGTATTGCTCGAATGCCTGCTTCCTGAAAGTCGGCTCGGGCAAATCAAAACAAGCCGCAATGTATTTTGGTTTTAATTCTTTAATCAGTTTAAACAAAACCAAAAGGAAACCGTAAACGGCATTAACCACCTTTCCGTCTTTGGAGGTTAAGGGGGGTAGAGCATGAAAAGCCCGGTGGATTACCGAATTGCTGTCGATGATGACGAAATTTTCTTTATTCTCCATAGTCAATTGTTATTTTTCTATTATCTCCTTCCAAAACATCAAACTTAATCATATTGATATTCCCGGGAAGAACTTTTTTAATCTTTTCCGGCCACTCGATACAAACAATATTTTTAGAATTGCCGATTATTTCCTCGAATTCCAGGTTTTTCATTTCTTTGACGTTTTCTATCCTGTAACAATCGAAGTGATAGAAATTGGTGAACTTCCCTTTTTTAATCGGGAACCTGTTCATAATGACAAAAGTCGGACTAGTTATTTTTTCTTTGACTCCCAATCCTTGGACAAAACCCTGAAGAAAGGTTGTCTTGCCCGCCCCCAATTCACCCTTTAAGCCAAAAACAAGAGCTCCTTTTTGCGGCTTTAAATTCTCGGACAGGCTCTTTCCCACCTCTTTAGTTTCCTCTGTTTTCTCAACAAAATATTCCATATATTGTTAGATTATACTATTTTTAGAGCAAAAAGAAAATGATTGACTTTTGACCCCAAATACATTAAGGTTAAACCAATAATATGGAAGAAATATTGAAGGCAAAAAACAGCATAGAAAATGCCAGAAACATCGGTATTTTGACCAAAACTAATGCAAGCGACGATGCCATAGGAGCGACCTTGGCTCTTTTTTTCGCCCTGAAAAACAGCAATAAGAAGGTTTTCTTCCCGGTCGGACAAATTCCCGAAAAAATCAACGATTTATTAAAAAACAAGGAGCAAAAAAGATTCAGAATTTCTTTCAAAGAAGACGTCTCCGAGGTCTATTATGAAAAGAACGACAACGGAATAGATTTGTACCTCACTCCCAAAAACGGAGAAGCCGACGATGAAAGTTTTTCATATAAAATAATATCGGGAAGCGAATATCTGACATCCGACAATTCCACCAACTATGATTTGCTCTTAACCGTAGGAATTGAAGAATTCCAGGATGTCGAAGCTCTCTGCTCCGACAACCTCGACCAATTGTATGCCTGCACGGTCGTTAATATCGATACCGACTTGAACAATCAAAACTACGGAGAGATAAACCTGATTGAAGACTCTCAGTCGTTGTCGCAAAAGATTTCTTGCTTCTTGAAAGCAATGGGAAAAGAATACATGAATAAAGACGTGGCCAACTTCCTTTTGTACGGACTGACGACTTCGGCTAAAAATATCAAAAACAAAAAAAACGTCCCGACGATAAAATGGCTGTTCAAACACGGCGGGAACCTCAATTTACTCGAATCGGATAGCCCCCAGATGAAGCTTCTGGAATTGACTTTAAAGAACATCAATTACATTGAAGAAGAAAACCTGTACACCTCTTCCCTCTCGGAAAAAAACATTATCGACAGCGGAGCCACCTCCAAAGATTTGGCTTTCGTGGTCGAAAAGATAAAAAACTTTTTCAAAATTCCCTCTTTCCTGCTATTATGGGAGAGTAGGACTTCGCCTTTGAGCGTTAAAGGAATATTCTACTCGGATAAAAAGGGCTCGGTTCAAAAAATTGTAACCAACTTCAAAGGAGTCAGCAAAGGAAACGGAACAATGTTTTTAACCGAACAAACATCGATAAATTTAGCAAAAGACATGGTTATCTCATGTCTAAAATAAACATATGGAAACAATCACCGAAAAAATAGAGATAGAAAAAGAACTGAGCGAAGAATTCGGTAAAGACATAATCAATATTCCAACATTAAAAAAGAAAGCGGAAGAACTTTCTCTTAAAGACGTTTCAATTCTTTTAAAGGCCCTGATGTTCGGTTCCATCGTCTTAGACAGTTCCGATATGCATATCGAGGCAATCGAAGGTGGCTCCACCTTAAGAGTCAGAGTGGACGGTGTCTTGCAGGAGGTTGTTTCTTTTGATGCGCAAAAACATCAGAGAATCGTCTCAAGAATAAAGCTGCTTTCCGGACTGAAACTTAACGTTGAAGACAAACCGCAAGACGGCAGGTTTTCCATCTTGTTGAATAAAGAAGACAAAGTTGAAGAAATAGAAATCAGAGTCTCCACTCTCCCGACCGAATACGGGGAAACCATTGTTATGAGAGTCCTTAATCCCAAGAACTTAATCAACCTTGAAGATTTGGGATTGAGAAAAGACATTTATGACATCTTTAACATTCAAGCTTCGAAACCCAATGGCATGATTATCGTCACTGGTCCGACCGGTTCCGGTAAAACAACCACCCTGTACGCCTTCTTGAAGAAAATAAGGAATCCGGAAATAAAGGTTATCACCATTGAAGACCCGATTGAGTATCATCTGGAAGGAATTTCGCAAACCCAAGTCAATCCCAAAAAAGGATATGATTTTGCCGCCGGACTAAAATCAATTGTTAGGCAGGACCCCGATGCCATTCTTGTCGGAGAAATCAGAGACTTGGAAACGGCTTCGATCGCTCTTCAAGCGGCCTTGACCGGACATCTTGTTCTATCCACTCTTCACACTAATGATGCCGCCGGAACCATTGCCAGACTACAGGCCCTTGGAGAAAAACCGGTTAATATCGCTCCGGCCATCAATGTCTGCATCGCCCAGAGACTGATCAGAAAGGTCTGCCCCAAATGTACGGAAATGAAACCAATCTCGCCGGAAGAATTTGAGGAGATAAAAAAGAGCCTTGAGGGAATGCCTCAAGGAGTGGACATGCCTGAACTAAAACCGGACATGCTCGTGGCGAATATCAAAGGATGTGAGTATTGCAACTTCACCGGATACAAAGGAAGAGTCGGCATTTTCGAAGCCATGGCTATCGACGACGAAATGCAAGACTTTATCCTCACCTCCCCCTCAACTTCGGCCATGGAAAAATTAGCCGTCAAAAAAGGAATGACGACAATGAAGCAAGATGGAATGATTAAAATATTAAAAGGAATGACGACAATGGAAGAAGTGAAAAGAGTCGTTGGGTAACAAAAAAACGATTCCTGAACTGGGGGTCCTCGTTAGCGTTAGGGCTAAGCTAAAGAAGCTTCCTGAGGAGAAACCCAGCGCGAGCCAAGTTTTCCATTGACTAAAGAAACTCCCTTTCCCCCAGTTCAATAATCGTTCATTTTTGAATGCCTAAATAACATAACACACACCAAAATGTCTGTCAAGAGCTTTTCCACACCCCCTCTTCCGGAGGAGGAAAACATCGAAAACACCTTAAGGCCCAAGGATTGGGTCAATTATGTTGGCCAAGAAAGAATCAAAAAGAATTTAAAGGTGATGATTGATGCGGCCAAGAAAAGAAAAGAGGCTCCCGACCACATTCTCTTCTACGGACCGCCCGGTTTGGGCAAAACCACGCTCGCCCACTTGATTGCCAAAGAATCGGGAGCGAATATTAAAGTGACTTCCGGCCCGGTAATTGAAAAATCGGGAGACTTGATTGCTCTTCTGACCAATCTTAATGACGGTGATTTTCTTTTCATTGATGAGTGCCATCGATTAAACAGATTTGTCGAAGAATATTTATACTCGGCCATGGAAGACTTCCGCCTCAACTTAATTTTAGGAAGAGGACCGATGGCCAAGAACATCGACTTGGAACTTCCCCGTTTTACCTTGGTCGGAGCCACCACCAGACTGGATTTGATTTCTTCTCCTTTAAGAAGCAGGTTCGGAGCAATCTTCCAATTGAATTATTATGAACCGAAAGAGATTGAAGAGATAATAAAACGTTCGGCAAAGGTTTTAAATATTAAGATAGAAAAAGAAGCCATTGAAGAAATAGCCAAACGTTCCAGATGCACCCCGAGAATCGCTAATAAATTATTGAAAAGAATCAGAGATTTTGCCGAAATCGAAGGAAAGGGAGAAATAACTGAAGATATCGCCAGAAAAGCTCTCGACTTTTTGGAAATAGACAGTCTCGGCCTTGAGCCAGCTGACAAAAAAATACTGGAGATAATCATCAATAAATTTGAAGGAGGACCGGCCGGACTGCAGTCTCTTTCTGCCGCCACTTCCGAAGAAAAAAATGCCATCCTTGATATCTATGAACCGTACTTAATTCAGCTGGGCTTGATTAAAAGAACCTCCCAAGGAAGAAACGCAACCAAGCTGGCCTACCAACATCTGAACCTTCCTTTACCTAAAAATCAAAAAAAATTGTTTTAATTATACAAAAAGACCGGGACTTTCCGGTTTTTTGTTTGAAAGATAAAGATTATTTCTGTTTTAAAAATTCCCTAACCGCTTCCAATTGACTGGCACTGCCAAGCATCTCGTTCTTGTGGGCAATGTATTTGGCATACTCGGCCATGAAGATTTCTCCGGGCTTTCTTAAATCAAACACTTCCGGCTGGTCGCGGAAAACTTCTCTGTGAACCCGGCACCAAACCAATCTTCCATCGGTATCGATGTTGACTTTAGTCACTCCCATCTTGGCCGCTTTTTTAAACTGAGTCTCGTCAACTCCTTTAGCTCCTTTCAGTGCTCCTCCAGCTGCATTAATCCTGTCGACTTCTTCCTTGGGAACAGAACTTGAACCGTGCATTACCAAAGGAAAACCTGGTTTCAATTTTTGAATCGCTTCAATCACCTCAAAATGAAGACCCTGGCTGCCGCTGAACTTATACGCTCCGTGGCTGGTGCCGATGGCACAGGCCAAACTATCAATGCCCGTTCTTTCGATAAAGTCTTTGGCTTGCAAGGGGTCGGTTAATTTGGCATTGCTCTCGGCAACGGAAATGTTTTCTTCCACTCCCCCGAGTTGCCCCAATTCGGCCTCAACGGTAATGCCTTTGGCGTGAGCCGCCTCAACCACTCTTTTGGTAATGGCGATATTTTCTTCAAAAGGCTTGTCGCTGGCATCAATCATGACGGAACTGTAAAAGCCACTCTTGATGCAATCCATACAGGCATCTTCATCTCCGTGATCCAAATGAACCGCAAAGATGGCGTCGGGAAATATTTCATCGGCCGCCCTGATCATGGCTTCCAATAAACGCTTGTCGGTATATTTTCTGGCGCCCTTGGAAAGCTGAATGATGAAAGGGGCTTTGCTGTCCAAGTTCCCCCGGAACATTCCCATAATCTGTTCTGCGTTATTGATGTTATAGGCACCGACAGCATATTTGCCGTAAGCGTGTTCGAACAATTTTTTGGTTGAAATAATCATAATGTTTTATTTATTATTTCTTATGATGCGTTGTTATATAACGAACAGTCCCCGACTGTCCGCGAACGACCATTGAATGAGTGATTATTTTATCGGACTTGAAATTAACGCCCGACAACAGTGGCCCGTCGATTACGCCGGTGGCGGTGAAAGTTAATTGTTTCCCCTTGGCTAAATCTTCGGCTTTAAAAATCTTATTAACATTACCAATGCCCGCTTTTTTTAAATGCTTTTTAATATCCTCTAAATCTTTGTCGCTTCTCGGTTTAAAGCGGGATAAAATCTGGCCTCCGAAAATCTTTAACGGGACAGCCGCCAAAACTCCTTCGGTGCTTCCGCCCGTACCCATCAAAACATCGATGCCCGATTCCGGAAAACAAGTTGCGACGGCGGCAGCCACATCGCCATCGGTAATCAAACGAACTCTGGCTCCGGCCTTCCTGATATCTTTAATTAATTTTTCATGGCGTGGCCTGTCTAAAACAACCACCGTGATTTCGCTTATTTTTTTACCCAGTGCTTTGCTGATTTTCTGCAAGTTAACTTTAATTGAAGCGTCTAAATCGATTACCTTGGCAGCTTTCGGTCCGACTGCCAACTTTTCCATATATGTATCCGGGGCGTGCAAAAGAGAACCTTTTGCTCCGGCGGCAATCACAGCAATGGCATTATACCTTCCCCAAGCGACGCTGTCGGTACACTCCAGTGGATCGATGGCCAAATCCATTATCGGACTTTTCCCTTTGCCGACAATTTCTCCGGTATACAATTTCGGGGCTTCATCCTTTTCTCCCTCTCCGATAACAACACGTCCGGAAAAATCAATCTGGTTGAAACGCGAGCGCATTTCATCAACAGCAGCCCCATCAGCCGCGTTCTTGTCCCCTTTCCCGACCCACTCCGCCGCAGCGATTGCCGCCGCTTCGGTAACGCGAACGAATTCCAAGGCTAAGTTTCTGTCCATAAATATTTAAACTATATTCTTCTTATTGCCTTAATTTTCCTACTTTTCTCCCAATCTGTCAAAGTAGTTATCAAGATGCGGCCCGATTGAACTTTTTCTGCTTTTGGGCTAATATTCAGACATATAGTAAAGAAACAAATACATGAGCGGACATTCCCATTTCCACAATATAAAAATCAAGAAGGGTGCTGAAGATGCCAAGAGAAGCAAAACATTTTCCAAGCTTAGTAAAGAGCTTTCGGTTGCCGCCAAAGACGGCGGATCGGATATTACCTTTAACGCCAAATTGAGATCGGCCGTTGAAAAGGCCAAGTCAATGAACATGCCGGCTGACAGTATCGATAAAGCGATTAAAAAGGGTTCGGGAGAGCTGGAAGGTTTTTCATATGAAGAATTCCTAATGGAAGCCTACGGCCCGGGAGGAACCGCCTTTATCATCGAAGGAATCACCGACAACAAGAATAGGACTTTGGGAGAGATAAAACTAATCCTGACCCAGAGAGGAGGAAAATACGTCAATGAAGGAGGAATCAAATGGATGTTTGAAAAAAAGGGCGTTATTTCAATTGACGCTTCAAATAAAAACAAAGAAGAGATGGAGTTGACCGCCATTGAGTCCGGAGCCGATGATATCGATTGGGAGGAAAGCACTCTCTATCTGTACACCAAGGCGGAAGATTTGGAAAAAACAAAAAAGATTCTTGAAGAAAACAAATTAAAAATTGAATCGGCGGCATTGGAATGGGTTCCCAAGGAAACCATGAATGTTGACGAAGACACCAAAGAAAAAAACCAAAGATTCTTTGAAGCTTTGGACGAAAACGAAGACGTGCAAAACATATATACCAATATATGATAATTTTAGGCATTGACCCGGGCACGGCCACTACCGGCTATGGAGTCATCGACTACAAAAAAAAGAAGCTTGTTTGTATCGACTACGGAGTTATTGAAACCCCAGCCAAAACAGACATGGGAGAAAGATTAAAACAGCTCAATTTTGATTTGGACCAGATTATAAAAAAATACAAACCGGAAATGGCGGCTGTCGAAAGCCTTTTCTTTTTTAAAAACTTAAAAACAGCCATGCCGGTCAGCCAAGCCAGAGGAGTCATTCTTTTAACTTTGGCTAAAAGGAATGTTCCTGTTATTGATTTTACCCCTCAGCAGGCCAAAACTTCGGTGACCGGATACGGCAAGGCAACAAAAAACCAGGTTCAAAAAATGGTGAAAAACCTTTTAAACCTGGAAGAAATTCCCAAACCGGATGACGCAGCTGATGCCTTGGCTATCGCCATCTGCTGTTCTGACAAGTGCAAATTCAATTAAACTATTTTTCTGAAGTTTCTTTTTCCTACCTGGACGATTACTCCTTTTTGTATTTGTATTTCTAATTGCCAATCACTTACTTCTTGGATGTTCTCTCCATTAATCAACCTTACCCCTCCCTGCTCTATCAATCTTTTAGCTTCGCCTTTTGAAGATGCTAAATTTAATTTAACCAAAAAGTCTTGAACATTCATCTTTTCTTCATCGATACTGACTTCTTCTATCTCGGAAGGTAGTTTTTTTTCTTCAAAGACCTGTTCGAATTCTTTCTCCGCTTCCTCGGCTTTCTTTACGTCATAGAAAAAAGAAATAATCTCTTTGGCTAAAATCTTTTTAACGTCCCTGGGGTTAATTGTTTTTCCTTCTATACTGTTTTTAAATTCATTGATTTGAAGCATCGGCACTCTGGTGCATGATTCAAAATAATCAATAATCAATTCGTCCCTCAGGCTCATCAATTTTCCGAACATATCTTTGGGCTCATCCAAAATATTAATCACATTGCCCCATGAAGTGGACATCTTCCTTCCGTCTAGTCCGTATATCATTCTCAAGGTCATGACGTCTTGCGGTTCCTGCTTGAAGACTCTTTGCAGCTCCCTTCCTGCTTTTAGATTGAACAATTGGTCAAACCCTCCTATTTCCAAATCGGATTTGATAACGACCGAATCGTATCCTTGCAACAATGGATACATTAATTCGTGAACTCCAATCGGCTTGTCGTTGTCCCATCTTTCCTTAAAATTCCTTCTTTGAATCATCTGCTGGGCCGTGAAATTCATGGCCAATCTGATTAAATCTTCGGCCTTCATTTTATCAAACCAATCCTTATTGTGCCTGACATCAACTTTCTTTAAATCCAAAATCTTTCCTATTTGTTTTAAATAGTCTTTTAAGTTTTCTTTGATTTCTGCTTCTGTTTTTGGTTTTCTGATTGAATCTTTGTCTGAAGCGTCTCCGATTAGAGCGGTGAAGTCTCCGATAATCAAAGTTATCTTGTGTCCCAAATCCTGAAAATCTTTTAATTTCATCAAGATGGTTGCTCTCCCCAAATGAATTAACGGACCGGTCGGATCAATGCCGAATTTAATGTTCAGCTGACGCCCTGACATTAATTTCTTCTTGAGATTTTCCTTGTCGATAATATCTTCCGCTCCTCGGCTCAAAATCTCATCTATTTTGTTTTCATCTGTGATTATTTTCATATCTTTATTTTAAGCTAAAATCACTTGTCTGTAAATATGTTATTTGCTACTATTAAACCATGAACAAAAAAGATAAAAACCTTTTAAGAACGGCGGGCTACGCCCTTTCGGCTATTGTTTTAATGATGATTGCCTTGTTTTTTGTGTTCCTTAAAGACCTTCCCCGACCGGAAGTCTTTACCGAAGCGCAGATAAACCAATCGACTAAGATATACGACCGAACCGGAAAAATCCTCCTTAGCAGCGTCTATGGAGAAGAAAAAAGAACCTACGTTCCCCTCTCTCAAATACCAGACATAATGAAAAAGGCCGTTATCGCCACCGAAGATTCTAATTTCTACAGCCACTTCGGCATCGATATTCCGGCGATGTTCCGGGCGATTAAAATAGATATCACTCAAAAAACAAACTCTCACGGAGCTTCGACGATAACCCAGCAATTAATCAGAAGCACTTTTCTGACTCCCGACAAAACAATCAGCAGAAAAATAAAAGAAATCGTTCTTTCGATTGAACTTGATAGAAAATATCCCAAAGACCAAATTCTCGAATGGTACTTAAACCAAGTTCCTTTCGGAGTTAACATTTATGGCATTGAAGAGGCTTCTTTGACTTATTTCCAAAAATCATCGCAAGACCTGACCCTTCCCGAAGCGGCTCTCATGGCGGCCATCATCCAGCTTCCCAGCTATTATTCGCCATACGGCAGCCACTTGGATGACTTGCTCGCCAGAAAAAACTATGTCTTGAAAAGGATGGAGCAGGAACACTATATCACTGCCGAAGAAAGAGACGCCGCCCAGAAGGTGGAATTGACTTTCAACAAGCTTCCCAAAACAGCGGCCGTGCATTTTGTCGAGTATGTTAAAAAGGAACTTTCCGAAACCTACGGTTCTGAATTTTTAGAAGTCAAAGGATTGAAAATATACACTTCTTTGAATTGGGAATTGCAGCAAGCATCGGAAGCGGCCATTGCGGAAAACGTGGGAAACAATATAACAAGATTCGGGGCATATAATTCCGCCTTAATTTCAATCGACCCCCACACCGGACAAATATTGAGTATGGTCGGTTCGGCCGACCCGTGGGGAGAATCATTGCCCAAAGGTTGCGACCCGGCAACCAGCTGTAAGTTCGTACCCAGTTTTAATGTGGCGACCGACGGCCCGGGAAGACAGCCTGGTTCTTCCTTCAAACCCTTTGTCTATGCCGAAGCCTTCAGGAAAGGAGCGACCGACCAAACCATAGTTGTTGATGAATTAACCAACTTCGGAAGTTGGGGCGGAAAGGATTATATCCCCGTGAACTACGATGGCCGATTCAGGGGCCCTGTGACCCTCAGAAATGCCCTGGCACAGTCCTTAAACGTTCCCGCGGTCAAAGTATTGAGAGACCTGGCCGGATTGAACGACAGCATCGCTTTAGCCAAAAAAATGGGCATTACCACTCTTAACCAAGACCCCGGTTATTACGGCTTGGCTTTGGTTTTGGGAGGTGGAGAAGTCCATCTTTTGGACATGGTTTCCGCCTATGGAGTTTTTGCCAATGACGGATACCGAATCGAGCCTTCTTCGATTATAAAGATAGAGGATGCCAATGGAAATGTAATCTATGAAAATAATAAAACTCCGAGAAAAGTTTTGGAAAGCAGCGTCTGCGAAACAATCACCAGCATTCTCTCCGATAATAATGCCAGAATGCCCATCTTCGGACCTTATTCAAATTTAAGATTTGATGACTACAAAGTTTTCGCTAAAACCGGAACCACCCAGAAAAACGTTGACGGATGGGTTATCGGCTGCACCGAAGAAACTTGCGTCGGAGTCTGGTCGGGCAACAATGATAACACTCCGATGACCGGAGGAGTCGGAGAGTCGGCTTCCGGTCCGGCCTGGAGGAAAATAATCGAGAAAAGCGTGGAATTAAAAAACGCGGAGTAATCCGCGCTTTTTCTTATATCTTTATCGGCATAATCACATACAAATAACTCGCATCCCCTATCGGCCTGATTGCCGCCGGGCCTTCCGTCCCTTGGAATTCAAACGATATTTCCGAGCTCTTCATGTTTGCCAATCCGTCGAGAATGAATTTCCAATTAAAGGAAACTTTTAAATCATCTCCTTCGACCTTGGCGGCCATTGTCGATTCGCTTTCTCCTATTTCCGAATCCTGGCTTTTAATCTCTATCTCTTTGGAATCGACTTTCAAGACCACTTCATTGGTTCTTCCTCCGAATAATCCGGCTGTCTTGATTTGTTTATTAAACTCTTCTTTGTTTAAAACAATCTTGGTTTTGCTGGTTTTGGGGATTATCTCTTGATAGGAAGGATATTCTCCTTCTATTTGCCTGGAGATAAGGTTGATTTCCGGATGCTCGGAATTGGGTAAAAAGGTTTCGAATAAAACCTGCGACTCGGAAAGATATATTCTGATATTTTTCTCTTCGTCGGAAATGATGTTAATTAGTTCTTTGATTGTTTTTTGGGGAAGGATAAAATCGACATCTTTGCCGAATACATTTTTATATCCTGTTTTCAAATGAATGGTTTTTTCGGCCAGCCTGAAGCTGTCTGTCGCCACTAATCTAACTGAGTCTTTCCCGAAGACGAAATAGACTCCGGATATTTCCGGTCTGATTTGTGATGGACTGGCGATATCGACAACACTCATTAATCCGTCTTTCAGTTTTTTCCCGTCCATTTCAATATATATTTCCTTTTTAAAAGAAGGAATAATCGGGAAATCGTCGGCCGAGAATCCTTTGATTTGTGTTTTTAGCTTATTTGATTCAACAATCAAAGAATTGCCTTTTTCTTTAATATTAACTTTGTCGTCCGGCAAAGAACTGATTAATTGATTAAGGAATCTGGCCGGAACAGCGACCTTCCCTTCTTTTTCGGTCTTGCACATTCCCCACCATTGGATTCCGACCTCGAGATCGGTCGAGGAAATTTTTAAGAAATTGGGAAGCGCCTCGATTAATAAATTATCTAAAATCGGGAGGGTTAAGTTTTTCCCCGTCACCTTTTCCGCCAAACCGACTCCTTTTTTTAATTCTTTGGAAAGCATCGTGAAGTTCATATGTTTTAAATATAAGATTTATTTTTTATTATTACTATTAATTAGTTGGTTTTTGTGGATAAGATTTATTAATTGTTTTTTATCTTTTAATATAAAGGGCTTGTTTAATAATTTAGTGTGGACAATTTGGGACTCTTTGGTGATTGTTTCTGGGGACTTGATTTGATAACTTTTCAATAATCATTTTTGTCCGTATTTTTTCCCTCCCCTTCCCTCATCTTTTCCACATTATTTACTGTATATCCTTTGGAGTATTAATTCTACTTCTTGGTGGATTTTTTCATTTTCTTCGTACTCTTTTTCAATTAATTGGCAGGCGTGGATTACCGTCGTGTGGTCTTTTCCTCCAAACTTCCTGCCGATTTCGGAATAAGACATTTTTAATTCTTTTTTCAATAAATACATGGCGATTTGCCTTGGTCTGGCGAATTCTTTCTTTCTTGAGGAGAAGAACATGTTGCCGGCGGGAATATCGTAGAATTCGGTGATTGATTCGACAATTTTCTTGTAGTTGGTGACCTTGGTCGGCGAAGTAACAATGTTCTTTAGTAGTTTCTTGGCGTCTTCGAGAGAAACCGAGTTTCCGTTCGACTTTTTGTAGATAATCAGGCGGCTGATTGCTCCTTCCAATTCTCTGACGTTCTTTTGGATATTGTTGGCGATATACTCCAAAACATCGGCCGGTATGACGACATTCTTTTCTTCCGCTTTCTGCTTTAAAAGGGCGATTCTGGTTTCGTAGTCCGGGATATTGATGTCGGCAATCATTCCGCCGTTGAATCTCGATTTCAATCTTTCGGTAATGGCCGGGATATTGTTGGGATGCCTGTCCGAAGAAAGAATGATTTGCTTGTTTTTCTGGTACAAAGAATTAAAGGTATGGAAGAATTCTTCCTGGGTTTTGTCCTTTCCGGCCAAGAACTGGATATCATCAATTATTAATACATCAATGTCTCTCAAATTCTTCTTCAATTCTTCGACGCTCTGCCCTCTGATGGCACTGACGATAGTGGAGATGAGCTTTTCCGCCGGAATGTATTTTACATTCTTGTCGGGATCTTTCGCTTTTATTTTATTCCCTATCGCTTGGACCAAATGCGTTTTTCCCAATCCGACATCTCCGTAGATAAAGAGAGGGTTGTAGTTCTTGCCCGGTTCTTCGACCACGGCCATGGCCGCGGCATAAGCAATCTCATTAAAAGGCCCGGTGATGAAATTATCAAAAGTGTATTTTGGGTTAAGATTGGTTTCTTTACTCACCTCCAATTCCGAAAATCCCATCTGTTCAATCGGCTCGTCATTTTTCTTGACGCTTCTCTTTCCGGCGTTTGCCATTTTAACATTAACCGGATTGACGACATATTGTATGCTTTTAATATTTTCATCAAGCGCCTTCAATATTCTCAAGATCTCTTTATTGTGTTTTTGTTCCAACCATTCCTTGGAAAAAGAATTGGGAACGGAAACAGTCACAATATTGTCATCAATTGCGGATATTTTGGTATTGGCGAACCAGGTGGCGAAATTAGCCGGAGAGATATTCAATTGAATCTGGGACAAGACTGCCTGCCAGAGCTCCTCATTGGTCATGGTATTCTCTTTATATTCTTGTCCTTATTATACCTTAAACAATGTCAACAAGGCAAAAAGCCTTGTAAAATCAAGGGTCAAAACGAGGACTGTGGAAAGTTTGTGGACAAAAGGTTAACAAATTCAGACCTTCTAATTTAGAGAAAATTATGGTATAATAATCATATGATACCGAAATATATCGAGCCATTTTTGTGGTCATATGATACTCAAAAAATAGATAAAGAAAAAAACAAAAAAAGGATAATAACCAATGTCCTTAATTTGGGGTCCAAAAAAGCAACAGACTGGCTTTTTAATAATTATACAAAAAAAGAAATTAAGGAAGCGTTGTCCAGTCCCCTTGCCGGAGAATGGGACGAAAAATCTTTCAACCTTTGGTCAATTGTTTTTAAAACCAAGACTAATAAAAAGAAAAAATGTTTTACAACGTTTTAGATAAAAAAAGACAGAACATTCTCCCGCTCCTGTCTTATTTCAAGAAGGAGTTTTATCTGGCTGGCGGGACTGCCCTTGCCTTACAATTGGGATATCGCTCCAGCGTCGATTTTGATTATTTCGCCAATAAGGACATAGATACTGACAAAGTTTTGTCTGAAATCAAAATCGTTTTTAAGGGCCATAAAATATTGAAAGTAAGGGAGGAAGAAAATACATTAATAGTCTTGATTGACGAAGGAATACTTTTGAGTTTTTTTGGATATAAATACAAGCTGATAAAAAGTTTAATCAAAGAAGAATATTTTAATTTGGCTTCCATTGAAGATATCGGATGCACGAAGTTCTCGGCCATAATTGGCAGAAAATCCAACAAGGACTATATAGACCTTTATTATATTCTTCAAGAGATAAAATTAAGAGAACTTTTGGAGTTGGCTGGAAAGAAATTTCCAGAAATAGACACCAATCTAATTATTAAAAATCTGGTTTATTTCAAAGATATAGAAAATTCTCCGATTAAGTTTAAAAATAACAATAAAATCACGTTAAAAGAGGTTGAGAAGTTTATGAAAAGGGCGGTGGTCTTAAATTGACCAAGACGGTATTTTTTGATATAGTCTTAATATAAATCAAGGATAAAAATAACAACATGAGTTTAACCTATCAGCCGAAAAAGAAAAAAAGGAAGAGAGCTCACGGATTCTTGGAAAGAAGCGAGACCAAGAGCGGGAGAACAGTTTTGGCCAAAAGAAGAAGGAAAGGCAGAGCCAAGTTATCTGTCTAATTTTGTATGTTGCCCAAAGAAAACAGATTAAAAAAAGAGAAGGAATTCGAAGCCGTCTTTAAGGGCGGAAGGGCCGTTAAGGGCAGCAATATTTTTTTGAAGTATTTGGCCAATGGAACCGACAAAACTAAAGTTGGTTTCGTGGTCAGCAAGAAGGTTTCCAAGTTGGCGGTCGAGAGGAACAAGGTTAAGAGAAGAATGAGGGAAATCGTCAGATTGAAAAAGAAAGAAATCAAAGAAGGATTAAGCATCATTTTCATTGCCCTGCCCTCGATTAACAATGTTGAATACGGAGAAATAAAGAAAGACATTGAAAACCTTTTTGATAAAGGAGAATTGATTAAATAAATTTGTGAATATTTTTTCAGCAATCTTTAATACCGTTCTTTATCAGCCGATGCTGAATTTTTTGGTGTTGATATATGTCTATACCGGAAACTTCGGCGTGGCGGTGATTGCTTTAACTCTTTTGATTAAGGTTGTGACCAACCCTTTGAATGAAAAGGCGTTGAAATCGCAGAAGGACATGGCCGAGATCCAGCCGAGGCTGCAGGAAATTCAAAAGAAATACAAAGACAATCAGCAGAAGCAGGCCGAGGAAATGATGGCCCTCTACAAAGAGAAGAAGTTCAATCCTTTTTCCGGAGTCTTTCTTTTATTCCTCCAGATACCCATCCTCTGGGCCCTGTTCTATGTTTTCAAGGGAGGAATAGCCATCGATCCCAATATGATGTATTCTTTCGTTTCCCTGCCCCAGCAAATCAACCCTTTCTTTTTGGGAATCGATTTGTCAAAACCCAATATTATTTTGGCCGTCTTAACAGCGGTGGCTCAGTTCTTCCAAGCTAAAACAGGAATGCCCAACATGCCCAAATCCGACTCTCCGGACAAAGCCACTCAGGTTTCGGAAATGGTGACCAAACAGATGATTTTCTTTATACCCCTAATAACTTTCTTTGTTCTTTATACCCTTCCGGCTGCCTTGGGATTATACTGGATAATCACAACCGTGTTCACCATTTTCCAGCAAAGAAGCATATTTAATAAAAAAGGAATATGATCGGACAAGAAGAATTGGAGAATATTAAAGGAATAATCAAAGACTTTTTCAATCAAGTCGGTTTTGCTGTCGAGGTTGATGGCGGAGCCAAGGAAAGAGAAGGAGAAGATGTTTTGGAAATCAATATTAAAACATCCGATGCCCAAACCTTAATCGGAAAGCAAGGATTGGTTTTAGCCGACATTCAATTGCTTTTGAGGAAAGTTATCAAGAAGAAAACAGACAAAGATTTCTATTTAAGCTTAGACGTGGATAATTACAAAAAAAACAAGGAAGATTATTTGAGAGATGTGGCCCAGAGCGTGGCTGACGAAGTGTCCAGAACCAAGAAAGAGAAAGAGCTCCCTTTCACTTCTTCTTTCGACAGAAGGATTGTGCATATGGCCTTGGCCGACAGAAAAGATGTCATGACCGAGAGCGTGGGAGAAGGAGAAGAAAGGAAAGTGATTGTGAAGCCGAAGTTTTAACAATGTTTATAAAAAAGACTCCGCAAGGAGTCTTTTTAAGTATAAGTTAATTAAAGTTGTTGCGAGGCCTTCGCCGCCTTTATCTTCACCACTTCTTCCGGACTGGTGGTGATTATCTGGTCTTCGGTATATGAGGCGACGACTCTAATGGCAACGTGCTTTTGGCCGGCAAAGAAGATGCCCTCCCCGACCGGAGTTTCCAATAGGAGGAATTTTTCCTGGTCGGTTAGGGTGAAGGTCTGTTGGATTAAATCTATCGTCGCCGGACTTTGTTTCAATAATAATTGGATTGAAGAGTTGGTGATAATCGGTTTACCGTAATCGGAACGCATAAAGTCGGAAACATCCTGGGTGATGGTGGTGACTCCCAGCCAGTATTTTCTCGCTCTTTTGCAGATGCCGAACAAGAAAGAAGCACCGTCTTCGGTTTTCATCATCCACCAGGCCTCATCGATAACCAATATCCTTTTTTTCAACTCGGCCCTGATTGTGTTCCAGATATAACGCATGATGATAAACATGGCCATCGGCCTTAATTCATCCTCCATATCTCTGATGCCGAAAACAACCAACGACTTGTCCATTGAAATATTCGATTTCTGGTTGAAGAAAGAGGCAAAGGTTCCTTTGGTGAACTTTCTCAATCTTTCAACCAATGATTCAGCTCCGTCCATGGTGTCCAAAACCGATTCCAAATCGGACATTATCGGAACATTGGCTGCCCACATTTTGGGGTCCGAGTTGGCGGTAATATCCTTGGCGGCATATGTTTCGGCCAGAGCCCGGTCCATGACCGCGTCTTCTTCCGGAGACAATCCTCCAAGCATTATTCTCATTAATCCGACCAAGTTGATGATGTTCGACCTCAAAACATCTTCCGCGGTTTCGTCTTCTCTCGGTTCGGGCAGATCAAAAGGATTGATGTGGCTGTCCGAACTCAAGGATATTTTGAAGAACGCTCCGTCTACCGCCTCGGCCAAAGTTTTGTACTCGTTCTCGGGGTCGAGAATGATACACTCCGCTCCCATCATAAGGGACCTCAATATCTCCAATTTGACCGCATATGATTTACCGGAACCAGACTTGGCGAAGATTACCATATTGGCGTTTTCCATGCTGAAACGGTCGAATAAGACCAAGGAATTGTTGTGTTTGTTGATTCCGTACAATATTCCCTCATTTGAACTCAAGTCAAAGGAAACGAACGGGAAAATACTTGATAAAGGAGTGGTATTTAAGGTGTTGTGAATCTGCAATAAATCGCTGCCGTAGGGGAAAGAAGAAATCAATCCTTCTTTTTGCTGATACAAGGCCGGTTTGATATATATCAATCTGGATTCAAGAATGGACCTTAAGGTTGTTTCAATCGTTTCCAGTTCTTTGGCATTATCGGCATAAACAGTAATATATAACCCGAACTTGAACATTTTCTCCTGGGCTGTTTGCAGCCTGCTTCTCAAATCTTCCAAATCTTGGTAGGCGGTTTCCAGGGCCGGGTCTCTGATTAGTCCCTTCTCTTCCCTCTCCATGATTTCGGCCTGTACTTCGGTCACGCTTTTTCTCAATTGTTTTAAAATGCTTCCGGTTTCAATCGGATGGAAGAAGAAAGAAATATCCAAAGGAATATCCATGTTGATAATCGGAGAGAGCCAGCCGGTGGTTAAATATCGGGGATAGGAAAAAACAAAGTAGGTCTTGGCCATCTTTTCTTCCATCTGGACATAGTTCTGGGTGACCTCGATTGATGCGGGTGCAACAATGTCGAGAGCTGTAGTCATCTCTTTTTCCAGGAATTTTTCTTGTTTTGGTTTGTTTCCGAATAAAGCCATATTTTTATATTATAACTTCCGGTGGCAAATCTGGATAATATCCCAATTCTGCTTGCTTGGGGTGATGCAATCCCCACAATAATTCAATCAATTCTTCCGAGCCCAAGTTGGCCGATTTCAATCCGCACCTTCTAATTCCCAAGGAAACATATTCCATTCTTTGCCATAATTGGTATTTGCCGGTCTGGAATTTCTTTTCGGTCAAGCTGGTCTTGCTTTCGTTGGGTCCGACTCCGGGAATATTGGGCAATTCGGTCATCGGGAAATATGGAACGACGACATAGAAATTCTTGCTCATAATACTGCCATTGGAGACTATTTCTTCGATAAAGGCACGGTACTCGGCGGTCTGTATTTTTAACAGTTCGTTTTTCTGTTTGCTTTCCAAATCTTTGATTTTATCAATATATCCGGTAATATTCACTTTTCTTGAATTAACGACTATCTGGCAGCTGAAATCAAGGGAGTTCAAGAAGTTTTGGAATTGGTAAATAATGGCCATTTGTTCGTCTTCCGATTTCAAAGCGAAGTTCAAAGAAGAAACCAAAAGGATTCCTTTTAAGGATTTGTCTTTCATTACCATCACTCCTTCCCGGATCTGCTCCACGGGCATGAATTGTTGAGACGGGACTTTTACCATATGTTATTCGGGTGTTTTTTCAAAATCAATTTTCTTAATCAATTCCCCTATCTTTCCCTCCTGTTTTACCTTTAACGGAGATTTGTCTTCTTTGACGACTATTTCCCTTTTGATTCTTTCGGTTGATAAGTAGACCGGTGATTGTTTTCTTCTCCAAAGGAATATTTTGGGATTAATGTTAAAGTTGGCCCAGTTTTTGATGACCGTCGGCAATCCCAATCCCTCGATTTTGGTAAATGATATGGCTAAGGCTGTTCCGGTTAAGACAGCCGCAATCAATAAAAAAAGAAAGAAATTGGTTTGTCCGACCATAAAGTACAGAAAAAAACAAATGGCGAGGACTCCTCCGACCGTCAAGCTTTGTTTTATGTTCAGCGGGCCCAAGATCTTGGCTTCGTGTTCTATAAATTGAGGAACTCTGTATTGCATATTAAATTATAGGTTCTTTGTACGGGTCTTTGGAGTTAACAGGCTCTTTCGGTTTTTCTTCTTTTTTGATTTCCTGTTTTATTTCACTCCCCTCTTTCTTAGTATTATCGCTTACTTCCTTCTTCTCTGCAACAGCTGATTCATATAATTTGTTTAAAGAGATTCTCAAATGGCTGAAAATTCTTCGGTCAATGTCAGAGCTTATATTCCTTGCGACTTCCGTGTCCAAATCCAAATCAAGCTCAAGGATGATGGGAAATTCTTTTATCGGCAATAATCCCATCAGTGTTTTACCGACATATTTTAATATTTGAGATTTTGTTTCTTCTGCGGTTAATCCGTTGGCTTCGCAGATTTCTGAGACAATGTTAAAATTCTCTTCGGCGAAAAGAGCTTCTTTAATGTTGTCTGGAAGTTTTTCGTATGTTTTCCAGAAGAAATCTTTTTGGTTTTCTTGTTCTTCCATGTATGTGATTCTATTTTAACACATATATTTGGAGATTCAATGGGCTAAATAAAAAAACGATTATTGGTCGTTTCTATATTTACTAATAGTATTAAATATTTCCATATTTATTTCAGTAGGATTTTTAGTCGCATCAATAGGAATAACCTTAGAGCTGATTGTGCTTGGAAAACGATTAAGCACCCGACCATACCAGTTCCATTTTTTTTCTATAATATCTTTGCGGAATGAATACTTCGGATCATTTTTGTTTAATCTGGAGATTAAGACTTTTTTTGGAGCAGAGAGCAAGAATATAATATCTGGCACAACATCCCAGACCGTTAAATTATGCTGGCTCTCAAAAAATTGTTGAGGGTACAAATCATCCATCGCAAAATTTTCTAAATATTCTGAGACGAGTACCGCCCTTGATAGAATGCTTCTATCTATCAACAGTAATCCCATGTCAGAATTACTTTTTTTGATAATTTCTGGTAGGATGCTATTTTTACAATAAATTAACTCTTCAGCCAGCTTGCACGCTGCAACATTCCAACAATATAAGTCGTTGATGTTGTGTAGGTGTAAATTGACTTCTTTCCACCATTCAGAAAGATCGCTTTCTATTAATTTATTACATTCCCTTGAGCCATCTCCGCGGACAACCATGTAGGGAATTTGTTCTTCGTTCAAGCGGTTGGACAACAATTCAATCTGAAGTCCTTTTCCCGACCTATTCGGGCCGTCAAAAGCAACACTAACAACTTTCAAGCTAATCACCTCCTAGTTTTTTGTAGTTTATGAATGAGCAAAAGCATTTAAGCGCCTTTCGATTATTTTCTTTTTCTAATAATTTTTCGGCCTCTTTAATGGAGGACCAACGAAAAGAAGAATGCTCTTCGCTTATAATAACATCTTTTTGATTTGTGTCAACTATATAAACTAATTCAACAACCATGTAGTCGTTTTTCTTCCAGTGGAATCTATATATTTCCGGAGAGATGTTTTTAATATTTTCAATGCTAGTTTCTTCTTTTAGTTCCCTAACTATACAATCCCTAATTGATTCTTCAAATTCTAAGGTTCCGGTAATCGGTTGCCAAAATCCACCATCAGCATCAGTTCTTTTTAGTAATAAAATTTTAGGATCACTTTCCGATCTATCGCAAACAAATAGTTCAACTTTTATTGGTAGTTCCATTTTTTTTGTTAATTTTTAAAGATTAATTGAAATTAGAGGGTTTTTTCTTTTAAAGCTTTTACACATTGATTGATAAGCCCCGCTCATTAGTAAGATACTTTTTTTATGGTCAACAATAGAAGATTTTGTAGTTTTTTCTGGATTATTTATTTGTTCTATAAAGTCTAAAATGCAAAACCTGCGAGCATCTTCTTGGTGCCCACGAGAAACCCCTTCCATAATATTAATATTTAAATCACGAACAGAAATTTTTTCGTAATTTTTCCATTTTGGACAAAATTTATCATTTCTAAAAACGTGAATGTCTAAATGGTATTCCCCGCCGACATCATAAACACCGTCTATATTGTTTGGATTTACCTCTTTTCCCTGATAAGAAATAAAAGAGATCGCTTGGAATGGGCCCTGTTCAATATAATGAGATTCATGCCTAACCCGCCCATTTCCCTTATAAAGGTCTTTTCCTTTGGCGGTAGTCCACCCTCTTTGAGAAAATCCATTATGGGCTAAATTAACAGATGCCAAAGTTATGGTTTTATTTTTTCTTTTAAATGCAATATTGGAGAAGCAATCTATTTCTCCATATAATTTTACGGTCGAATTGATATTTTTTTCGTCACGGGCAAAGAAATTTCGGTAATCGGGGAAAAGCTTTTCATAATTACTAATTTTTAATTGTTCAAAAAAGTCTATAGGCCTAGACGATTGAGAGACGATGTTTATCTGATCATAATCAACATCATCAATATCTATCAACCACGGAACTAAATCAAGAGAGTGATATCCAGAATGTGACAGCTTCCCATATCCTTGATTGTAAGGATGATAATCTTGGTCGATAATTTCTTCTGGCATTCTCCACTGGCCGTCACTATGGAAAGATTGAATTGAGGTAACAGGACATCCTGTTGATTCATACACGTCTCTTATTAATTGTTTTATTTTGATAAAGGCCGGGTGGAATCTTCTTTGAGCCATTAGGTTGAATACTATTTTGTGGCCATGTTTTTTTTCAGCTTTTTTGTGTAGGACGATTAGCTTTTCGTAATCATTAATAATTTCTTTAGCCTTATTGATATTGGTGGAAATGTTTTCTTTTGTTGATAATGGCTTGTCCATTAATATATGCAATCCTCTAGAAAGTGCGTATTTAGCATAAACTATATGAGCCAGTGGTTCGGTAGAAATAAAAACAGCATTAATGTTTAGTTTTTTGATTTTTTCATCAAGAATTTTTTCGACTTCTTTCGTTAAGTTATTGTATTTTTTTTGTTTTGAAGATAAAAATAACGTATCTATTTTTTCTCCACTGGCAAGGAGATATTTTTCAATGTCTTCTTTTTTTTCTTCCAAATCAACAATCAGCGATATTTTTGCGTTGATGTTTGTACCATCTTTTTTTATTATTGGGAAGTATATTCTTTTTGCGTGAGGGCCCAATCCTACCAATAAAATGTTGATTTTTTTACGACTTTCCATATGTATTAAGATTGGTTAACATCATAATAAGTATATTCGATGATGTCAATATGCTCATGATATCAATAGTTTGGTGTCGTTTTTGAGCAAAATCGCTATTTATTCTTTAACCATGTAGCAAAATCAGCCCAAGACCCTTCGGTAGAAAATTTCTGAATTCCATTTTCTTCGGCAATAGATTTTTTATTTTTTGAAAGAGAAGCTACTGCATCCAATGGATATTTATAGTTCCCTTCGTATTTGTTTTCTAAAATTTCACCGTAATAGTCATTTGTAAAGATATTTTGGCCGCTTTCATCAATATACACGATGGTATCTCTCAGGATTATTGTTCTATCGTCTTTGCCATTCATTAACTTCAGAAAGTCATCCGGCTCAAACCAGTCATTTATATATTTCATATACGGACCGGGAAATCCCTTCAAGGACGGTATTATCCAGAAAGCGTCGTTTACAAACAGAGGTTCTTTGATTATTTCCCATGCTTGCTTGGCTTTTGATTTCGCTATTTCAACTCCATCATTGCTTTGAATTTCATATATCGGCAATATCTTTTGGCTTATTTCTATGCCCTGTTTTTCTAAAAAAGCTCTGACGGTTTCAAATTTATGGTTGTTTTCTGTAATATAATAGATGGTTTTCATATTCATTAGACGTCACTTTTTGTTTTAAATTGTATATAAGATTAGCTATTCCGCCCTATTAAACTTAAAATTGTTTGCTTCTTCAAGGATTTCAATGGTGGCGACCACAGATGGATTGTCAGATTTCATCAGCTTAAACCTGTCCCCATATCTTTTCGCTAAAGGGGTAAGAAATTCGTCACCCCAGGCAGGAGAGAAAGTCATGGTTCCGTCAAAATCAATTAATACCCCTTCTTTTTCAGAAACGTTTCTTAAGGATGGCTCGAGGGCGGCAAGAGCTTCTTTACCCAATTGTCTTGAGGTCAAGAGTGTCCCGAATTTTTTAATTTCTATTTTCATAATTTTATTACACCTATGCAAAACATGTTAATACCTATGCAAATAAGCTGATTTTATAGATAAGTTCCTATAAACAATCAGACATTTATTTTATTTAAATTTTACCCACCCTCTTTTTTAACTATATCGATAAATTAATATTATACTTTCATTTTAGTTCGATTAAAATGAAAGTTAAGTTTCTGTTTTCTCGGGTTAATTAAGGATTACTTTTTTATAATCTGAAAATGTTGGCTCGATGGTTTCAATGAAGTCAATCTGAAGACGGACTATCTATTTAAGGAAGTATTCACACCACTGTCTTGTGTCGTCGAAGGTGTCGAAAGATGGATTTTTTATATCTTCCAGAGAAAACCACCCGATGCCGTCAGTTTCTTCTTTGTTTATTTTTTCGGTTTGTCCCGGTTCAGGAATCCCTAAGTATATAAGATCCATATGTTCGTGTTCTTCGGGCTTTATGATGTTTAGTTGTATTCCAAATGGCCTGATTAAGTCTGTTTTTCGGGGCAATCTTTCTCCGATTAAATTGATTGTGAGACCAGTTTCTTCTTTTACTTCTCTCAGTGCGGCGCAGTCGGGAGTTTCATTAGGGTCAACATGCCCTCCCGGGGCCAACCACTTCCCTATCTTTTTGTGTTTGATAAGAAGAAACCTTTTTGTTTCTTGATTGAGTACATAAACAGTTACATTGAAATGTCTTTCTATTTTTTGTGTTTGGTTCATTTTTTATATTAATGCTTAATAATTTTTATCTCCGAATCATTGCCTTTGATTATAATCTCTGCTTCCCCTCCGATAGGAAATGTTATCAACGGACTAGTGTGTCCAAAATCAACATTGGCAATTACAGGAATATTATCCAATTCCTTCTTGGTTTTAATGATTTTAATCAGCTTTTCATTTGTTACATTGCTAACCTTTTGGAATCTACCGATAACTATTCCTTTAACTCCATTGAATCCCGGCTGGTGTATTAATGATTGCAAGTCACGGTCAAAGGTTTCGGGGCTTGTTAATTCGTCATCTTCTATAAACAATATTGTATTGGATAAGTCGGGGAAATATTCTGTTCCTTGAAGCAGATTAAGAGTGCAGAGATTACCACCCAAGATTGTTCCGGCAGCCTCCCCTTCGTTAATAACTAGATAGCCGTTATTTTTAATGATATTTCTGTTTTCTTGATTTTCATACCAAGCATCATCGCTCCAATTATCAGATGGAAGAATGGAGAACTCTTCTTCAGATAACAGACATTTTTTAAAGTATTCTAAGGTGTAGTCAAAATATAGCTTTTGACCGAAAGTTGAATAATGCGGTCCAGAATAATTAACCAATCCGGTTTTTTGATAAATCGCCCAATTGAGAGCGGTAACATCCGAATAGCCACAGAATATCTTGGGATTGTTTTTAATTATGTCCCAGTCTATATATTTCAATAATTGATTTGCGTTAAATCCGCCCAAGACGGTAAAAACCGCTTTTACCTTCTTATTAAGAAAAGCTTCGTGCAAGTCTTCAATTCTTGATTCAACGGAAGAAGACAAGAATTCGTCGTTTTCCATGACATGTTTGCCAAAAGATACCTTTAGTCCAAGCTCAGAGAATCTTTGATTGGCTATTTCTTTTGTTTTTTCGGAAAGAAGACTCAAGGACCTTGAGCTGATAATGACTCTGATTTCGTCTCCCCTTTTCAGTTTTTGAGGGAATGTTTTATTCATGAGATGATTATAGCAAAAAATTATCAATACAGCGATAGTTTGTTGGCGCGATGTGTAAATAAAAAAAGAGGCGCATTTGTTTTGTTTTTGCCCTCAAATTTTTTAAGGAATATTCCATGTTATATTCCTTATTTTTATAATGTAAAAGTACATCATCGCGAGGCCAATTACGAATCCTATGATTATTCCCATCCATAGGTTCCCAAAGACCTCTTTCAGCCCATTAAGAGTAGCGACGATAATCCATCCCGCTATGCCAAGCATAATGGCGATAATCAGTATTCTGAATGCCAGTGCCTCAATTTTATCCACTAACTTCGGTTGCTGTTGTGCCATAATAATCACATCAAAAGAAGCCATTTTCGGCTCTTTTATGATAACATATATTTATATATTGTCAATGTTTGTAGGGTGAATTCCAATCTGAAATGCAATACTTTGGAAAAACAAAAAGCCATTGTTTTTAGGATATAATGTAGTTGATAAGAAACATTAAAACTAAAACACAATGGCTCACCATCATTTTAGCATAGAAGAGAGATTCAAAATACAGGCCTGGATAGAGCTTAATCTGAGCAAAGCGGAGATGGCGAGGAGATTGGATAAGGACTATTCGACTGTATTTCGGGAGATAAAGAACAATTCATATGAGAATGGAGTATATAAAGCTCTCCATGCGAATGCCCTCGCCCGGCGAAGAAGAAAAGAAGGCAAAAGGAAATCCAAGAAGCTTCTCTGTGACAATGACTTGAAAGAAGCTTTGATTAAGGGAATGAAAAAGAAAAAATCTCCCGAACAAATCATGGGAGAAAGAAGAATAACGGGCAAGAGTTTTGTCTCCACCGAAACCGTGTATTCCTTCATCTATTCGGAAGAAAAATACTTGATTCTTTTCTTGAGACAAAAGAAAGGGAAATACAGACGCAGGCATGGGACCAAGAATCGTTCAATAGCCCGTGAATTAATGAAGAAGCGCCGTATTGATGATCGTCCGGAGGAAATCAACGAAAGAAAGGAAATGGGCCACTGGGAGGGCGATACGGTTGTCGGGAAGGATAAGCAAAACGGGGTTGCGACGTACGTCGAGAGAGTCTCCGGATACGGGAGAGGGATAAAGCTTGAAAAGGTCAGAGCGGAAGAATTGAAAGAGAAAACGGTTAAATCTTTTTCTTCCATCCCCAAGAAGAAAAGAAAATCCGTCACATATGATAACGGAAGTGAATTCGCTGAATACGAAATGATTGAAAAAGAAACAGGAATGGATGTCTATTTTGCTAATCCATATCACTCTTGGGAAAGAGGAAGCAACGAGAATTGGAACGGCCTTTTAAGGCAGTACTTTCCAAAGAGAACCGATTTTGATATGATATCGCAAAAGGAGATTGATAAGGCTGTGCGGGAACTCAATAATCGTCCCAGAAAGAGATTGAACTACCTCACCCCCTATCAAGTTTTCGTCAAAGAAATGAATCCTAAAGACTATTGCATTTCAAGCTAGAATCTACCGTAAGAAAGGTATAGTTTAGCATTCCATTAATCCAACTATAAACATCATGATGTTTCCTCCACAAAAGAGTGCCTTTAGTTATTAATTCTTTATGATCTGGATAGCCTATATTTTCTATTTTACTATGTAAATCTATAAAATCATCAGTATTTTGTATCACTGCATTGAACACTTCTGCTATGTCCCAGAGCTCCCCTTTCTCTGTATTCATTTTACCAAGAGTTCCAGGGAATTTTTTTTGAGCAAAGTCATAAAATATAAAATGAAGACATTCGTGAAAAATAGTAAAAAGTTGAAGATTGTGGTTGCCATAGATGAAGACCTGGAATTCACCGTCCTCAAGAAACCTAGGGCAAAAATCAAAAATAGAAAAATTGCCAATAAGTTCTTCTTTAGGCCATGGATAATTTTTGAATATTTTATCAACTAAAAGAAAGTATTTTTCTTGTTCTTGCTTTAAATATTCTATTGTTTTATTACACAGAGATTTAATTTCATCTTTATGAGAAATATAGTATTCCGAGATGTAATTATCTAGATATTTTCTTTTATCTTCGGACGATTCAATATTGATAAGTAATGGATGGTACCTCAATGCTCTTTCTTTCCAAAAATCACAACCACCAAATTTTTGATTATTGTAAAAATCCCAAGCTAAATCTTGGTCTAATTTTTGATCAAATTGTAATTTTATAGTTGGATGTTCCATATAAATAAAAACCCACTAACATTCTATCTTTTTAATAAGAAGAAGTCCAATGGGTAAATTAATTATTTTGTATGATCAAAGAGATCCCAGATGAGCCACTCAAGGGTCATTTTTGCATGGATACAGAAACGATCATCAAGAGCCCAAATAGAGCCTTTTTCGATTTCTGATTGGAACGGGCACCCTCCCCCGCAGATGCCCAAGGCCGAACATTCCTGACATTGGGGCATATTTAATGGAGACCTCATGCTCCATTCTTTATAGTCGGGGTTTTCGCTCATCTCGAAATCGTCATCGTACACATTTGTTGGGAAGTACTTTCTTTTTGCAAGAAAACCATGGCAGATTCCAATGTCTCCATCTGGAGCTATTACTATCTGATTTCCTCCAGTGGCACCGCAATCAAATGGCCAGACCTTGCTTTCGACGAAAGAGGTAGCTTTTCTCATTATGCGATCTTCATACACTCCCCTTTCTCTGAAGACCTTAAAAGCGTCGATAATGAATTTTGCTGCTCTTTCGTTATATCCGTCATTTAGCTTGTCTTCACCAGCAATCATAAGATTGAAACCGAGATTAGTTACCTGACATTCATCAAGTAAAACCTTAAGTGTGGTGCCAAAGTCGGAAATACTGGCCTCTGAAAGAGTGCACGAAGCACCAATGTTCATTCCGTTTTCTTTGCAAACCAGAAATCCTCTTTTTATGTCTTGATAGACAGGTCTTCCGTCCGCATAAATACGACTTGAGTTTGTTGCAAAAGAATCGCCATCAATTGATATCGAAACTTGAACATTATGTTTTTTGAGTGTTTCGGCAATTTCATTGGTTATTAAGCTTCCATTGGTCACCATATTAAGAATCGTCTTTTTGGGAAGTTTTCCATTTTGAATATATTCTTCAATTTTAGGTAAAAGAATTTTTAAAACATTCCAGTTTAGCAGAGGCTCTCCCCCGTAAAATACAATAGTTTTTTCCGATTCGAATTGTTTTGGATCTTTTGCGATTCGGTGACAGAAAAAATCCAATCCTTTGATGGCCACCTCCAGTGTCATGTTCCCGCTATTATGATCAGGAGATTCCTGGTTTTTTATGAAACAGTATTTACAGCGGAAATTGCAATTTTCTGTGAGGATAAAATAGGCCAAATGCGGATAAGGTTTTCCCAGCATTCCGAAGAAGTAATCGAAAGCTTTTTTATCATTTGCCGAATCTTGAATTAAGATTTTAGCATCTCTCAACGCTTCAATTGTGCTTAAGAAGTCTTGCCGATCTTCTGATCTAATTAAAGAAAGTACATCTCTTAAAAAGGCACCATTGGCAAATTTTTTAATCATCGGAAGAAAAGAATCTGAGATGTAAACCGGCTTCATTCGTAGAGAATGATAGCAAGCTACGGTAGGAAATTTTTTAAAAAAGTGTACATACTTTGAAAGAAATAGGATACAATTTTCCATAAGTTTCCCTCCATACTTTTAGTCATCAAGCGATACCCTCTTAAAAAATTAAATTAAGAGTTTTCCATTCTACTTATCGAATGGATTCTCTCCAGGCACATCATTGTACCTGCATGCGCATTTACATGCACATGTGCCGCACTTAGAGGCATGAGCAATACTCGTGGTTTTGCCAAGTACCGCAGATGCATCTTCCCTTGTTGGGACGGTAGGTTTCATTTGTACTTCACCTCCTTTTTTTCAATGAACTCATTGGAGTTGCCGGCAATTTCCGTTTTGAAGTGCAACTGAAATGGGATACATTTCAAGTATGAAAAAGTACAAACATTTAAGCCAGGAAGAGAGGGATAGGATACAAGCCCTCTTCTCTTCCGGGCACCTCCAAAAAGAAATAGCCGAAGTCATAGGGAGAGATGAAGGAACCATCTCGAGAGAGCTCAACAAGGGTTCGATGAAGAACGGCGCATACAAGGCCGAATACGCCCACCACAAGGCATATCTCCGGAAGAAGTACGCCCGGTACCAGGGAAAGAAGATTAATGAAAATGAAGAACTAAAGGTCTTCATCATCAAGGGGCTAATTCTGGATTGGAACCCGGATGAGATATCGGGAAGAATGAAAGAACAAAAACTGCCATACTACGCTTCCAAGACAGCGATATATGAATGGCTCTATTCAATCCACGGCCAGTTGTATTGCCCTCTTCTTCCCTCCAAGCAGTACAGAAAGAAGAAAAGGAAGAAAAAGAAAACAAAGAAGGAAATGATTCCGAACAGGGTCGGAATCGAAGAAAAACCCTTTGATTTCGGGCTTAAATCGGGAGACATGGAAACAGATACGATTGTTTCAGGGAAGAAAACCGGGAGCACGGCGGCGCTCACCGGAGTGAAGGATGTGTTTTCCAAATTGATAGGGCTGAGGAAGATATGCAGCCTGAAGCCGGCCTTGAATGAAAAAGCCATTGATGACATTCTCCTTCCTCTCAACACGAGATGCTTGGTAAGGGACAACGGGATCGAAAACAGGAATCATGAGCAGGCTCTGGTTCCGAGCTTCTTCTGCCATCCGTATTCTTCATATGAAAAACCGCATATAGAGAATGCGAACAAGGAACTGAGGAAATACTTTCCCAAGGGCTGTGACTTGAACGATTATTCACAGGAGGATGTTTCTCTGGTAGAATGGCTCTTAAACAACAAACCCAGGAAAATCCTGGGATACAAAACTCCGTATGAGGTAGCGAGAGAAAGCGGACTGATCCGCCAGCCATTAAAGGTCAGCCGATATGCGATTAATTTAATTAATTTTAATTGCCCATCAGTTGCACTTCAGGGGTGAACTTGCCGCCCCCTCGTTCATCTAAACCATAAACTATTTATTAATAATTGTCAAAATTTATTTTAAGAAAATTACTATTTGTTTTTTAACCACTTGGCGAAATCAGCCCAAGACCCTTCGGTGGAAAACTTCTGAATTCCATTCTCTTCGGCAATAGACTTCTTATTTTTTGAAAAAGAGACGACCGCATCTATCGGATATTTGTAGTTCCCTTCGTATTTATTTTCTAAAATTTCACCACAATAGTCATTTGTGAAGACATTTTGGCTGTTTTCATCAATATACACGATAGTATCTCTCAGGATTATTGTTCTATCGGTTTTACCATTCATTAATCTTAGAAAATCATCCGGCTCAAACCAATCATTCATATATTTCATATATGGGCCAGGGAATCCTTTCAAAGACGGTATTATCCAGAAAGCATCATTTACAAACAGCGGTTCTTTGATTATCTCCCACGCCTGCATGGCTTTTGATTTGGCTATTTCAATTCCATCGCTGCTTTGAATTTCGTATATCGGCAACACCTTTTGACTTATTTCTATGCCATGTTTTTCTAAAAAAGCTCTGACGGTTTCAAATTTATGGTTGTTTTCTGTAATATAATACATGGTTTTATTTATGTTTTAGACAAGCATGTCTGCGGTAGTTTCTTGAATTTGATACGTGTATGGTTGGTTTTTGGTAATCAAAAAGGAGTTGTTGCAACTCCTTTAAGAATTTTGTTATACATTAATACCTCTTTCTTTGGCTTCTCTTTCTATATCTTCGTCTGAGAGAGCTTCTACCGCAGCATCTTTCACTTTTTGACTTTTAGATTTTCCTACAAGAGGTTCAGTCATCGCTCCACTTAGCGTTTTCCCAGCATCTTTTACCGATTCGCTTATTTTTTGAGCAGCTATTTCTCCAGCTTTACCTATAGTTCTGCGTCCTATGTCGGCCCCCTGTGTGCCACCACTAATAATATTAGAAGCCAAGCTTTCTCCCCTGTTCGTATTTGCTGCTCCGACCACTCCTCCTACCATGGCTCCGAAAATAGTACTGCCAACCTTAGCCGTTGTTTTTCCGGCTCCTTCATTAAATCCAGTTGCAGATTCTTCGACTACGTTTTTCAGCATCCCCCCACTGTCTTGTATTCCTTTATTATATTCTATCTTTTTATTATACTTTTCTTTTACATAATCTACGGCCTTTTTGGTGGCCTCAGGGTTGGGATTGCCCGCAGTTATTGCTGCCCCTCTTATTTTTGATATTTCGTCATCTCTTTTTTGTTCCAGTCCGCCGCTTACAGTTTCTTTATAATCATCAGTCTGTCTTATCGCCCAATTTTTAGTTCCTTTTGCAAGTCCGCCAACTACACCAATTCCTGCTCCTCCAATATGCCCAGCTGCAATCATCGTACTGCCAAACACTCCTTCTTTCTGGGCGGTTTCTTTTCCCGTAGAATAACCTTCTCTTGCGGCACTGCCTATGTTGTCTCCTCTACCTGCTGCTCTGGCCGCTCCCACGGCTCCGCCAGCCACTCCTCCTGCTACTCCGAGAGCTGCCCCTCCGGCAAATCCTAACGCTTTTTTACCAAAACCAGTTAGTTCACCGCTTAATTTTCCCGCAGCTTTGGTTCCCGTGGATATAGAGATAAAGAGTCCGACAAGGAGGAAGATGAAGGGAACAGAGAAAGCCAGACAAAAACTCAAAATGGCATTTATGGGATCACCGCTGAGAGCAGCCATGTTTAAAGTGCTTTTTTTATCTGATGCGATAACGTTAGTTAAAATGCCCATCATTTCGTTTGCCAGATATATGGAAAGCCCCGCCGGGATCCCGATAACACACCATTGCCAAAATGACGCCCACCAATCATCCCAGTGCAAAATGTTTGGGAATAGGTTTTTGATATGTTTGAATTCGGGAAAGACTTTAGTTGCAAAAGCAATTGGGGAGAATATGATTAAAATCCATAAAATTATATTTCTAGCCACGAATAAAATAGCGTAAAGAATTAAAATGATTCCAAAGAATATCGAAAAAATAAGAAGAATCATCGCAGATGCTCCCTGGATACCAAAATTTGTATTATTGTCCAAATTTTTTAAATAAGTAAAAGCATTAGAGATTCCAAAAGCGTAACCATCAGAAGAAACCCCGCTACCAGTAAGGAAAGAATAGGTTATAATATTAAAGCCCGTAATTATGAATTCGCAGATTACCGGGGTAAAATTAATCAACAAGGCTATCAATATGAAAGTAATCAACAATTTTTTAGATTTGTTTTCTTGTAGACCCAAGATGATGGTTATGGCTATAATTACAAGTCCTAAGACCAGGACAGCATTGGCGACGTTTCTGACCACTCCCCATCCTGCCAGTATTATGACGTTATCAGTGGTGTTATAGCCAAAACCAGCAAATTTATTTGCACTTGATCCGCTTCCTATGGCAAAGTTTAAGGTTACCGTTCCGATTCTTATTGCTGTTTGAGAAATCTGGCTGAAGATATCGATTATAAAACATCTAAGTGGACAGAGGAAATCAAAAATAGCCAAATTACAATTGCAGTTGGTCGTTTTAGTGGTTTCGCTGGTTGACTTGGGAGTTGATTCAGCCGCACTAGTTAATCCTTGAATTTGTTGCTGTGCCGGAAGAGTGATATCGCCAATTTTAGTGGTAGTAAAAATTGTGTCAGTAGTGGTGGGAGTAGTTTGAAGGTCTTCAGCGGTTACGGGGTTTCCCTCCGAATCCAGTGCGTCTTCAGGAATGTTAGTATTTATATTTTGAAGTGTGGTAACAGAGGGAAGGTTGTCGGCAGAAGCAAGTATGGGCGAAATAAAAAATACAAATAATAAAACAATGATTAATTTTTTGTTTATAAAATTTATCACAAATTTAATAAATATTATTTATGATTATATTCTAACATGTATTTGTATTTTGTAAAAGAAAGCAGGCTTACAGAAAAATTTTAGATATTTTCAGCTATAGCCTGCGTAACTTGTTCTTCGGTGCACTTTATTTTTTCGTGGACACCGTCATCGAACCAGCACCCGTCTGCTTCTATTTTTAGACGGGTGTCTTTTACTATCACATTCTTCTGTCCCGACGCCTGGTGGTTTGTGCACCCAGCGACAACCAGCATTGCTACCATCAAAATGGCAACAACGATAATTAAGTGCTTCATTTTTAAACACCTCACTATATTAATGATAATATATTATTGAATTTTGTCAATATCTGTTGTGCACATGCAAATAATGCAGTATAATTATATTAAATTATGATGGACGTGAATATTAAAATTAGTCCTGAGGTTGTAATCATGCTTCCTTTTGGCATTATGTGCGACGTCATCGGTCTTATCATTCTTTGTTGCGGATTAGACGATTTTGGGCTTATCGACATTGTTCCCATGATGATAATTTTTTCTTGGCTGATAATAAGGGGGAAGGAACTGCCGAATCTTCAAGGAGGATTAAAGAATAAAATCAGAAATCTTTTTACCGACAAACGTTTCAGGTTTTTAACTCCCCTTTTGGGAGAATTAACCCCATATCTTGGGGGAATAGGATTTTTCTGGACATTAACCGTGCTTTTAAATGTAATGGAAGTAGAAGAGGAAGAATTACCAGAAGAAGGACAGTAAAATGAATTTTGCAGAACTAATAATATATCTTTTCAATCTGGGGGTGGCTATGGGAGCCGTACTCGCCTTTATCGCCATTGCGTATAACGGAATTAAGCTTTTGAATTCTACCGGCAATCCCCCATCAGTATCTGAAGCTAAAAAAAACATAATCAATTCTCTTCTCGGCTTGGCAGTGCTTTTGGTTTCATATCTTCTTTTAACAACAATCAACCCGGATATAGTTAAATTACAGAATATTTCTTTGGGCGGGTTTACCATCAGTATTCCTGTTGTTACGCCAGGAACAACGACCAAAAGCTTGGAACCAGCTTCTTTTCAAGAGCTTCCGATAGGAACGATAACCGAAGATGTCTTGGCTGGAACATCTTCTACAAGGAATAAGCTTCCCTGCTATGAATATGAACATAAATACAAGGATTCGGGGGAAAGAATAATTATCGGCAACACGGTAGATCAGAATGGAGATGGTAAAATAGACGGGAGCGACATTCTTCTCGATAAAGACCCCTTTTATTGCATGAAATTACTGAGCGATGCAGTGCAAAAAAAGACAGAAATTCATTTGAATAAACTAATAGACGATTTAGATAAACTAATGAAAACCGGATGCAAGTGTTCTGGAGACTCCTGTTATTATTCGTACAATCCTTTTTCTTCGGCCGGTCAAGTGTTCGGTGGCTTCGGCAGGTCATGTAGTACCTGTACCTCTTATTGCCAGAATTGTTGCGGTTCTTCGACCGGATGCCCTTCCGCTCTAAACAATTCATTTACCGATATAGGAGGCGGACATCTTCAATACAAGCACGACCCTTGCTCCAACAGAACAGAGATTAATTGCAAGAGACAGGAAATAAAGCAATTATTGGATGGAGCCAAGCCCGATAAAATTTGCTACGACAAAGAATTTCTCAAGGAAGAAGCTCCGGGAAACCTATTTACCATAAAACAGGGACTGGAAAGAATGCTCGCCTTTAAAGCTTATTTTGTCGAAACGACAAAAGATTTAGTCGATGCCGAATTAAAAACAAAGGAGCCGGCAGGACAAAGGATAACTTTGGCCGAATTTTATAAAATCGACAGTGAAGAATCGGAAAAATCAATAACCAAAGAACAATACGGGAATTATAATATTTTCAGGTATTGTTCCGAATACGAATGTCTTCAAGAATCGGCCAGTGGAGCTTGCATTAAAGGAAAATTAAGCGACGGAAAAAGAATTTGCAAGATAAAATCCGGGATTGAACAATATTTCTATGATGGAGACCCAGTCACTTTCTATTTTTATTCTCCCTACAGTTATGAATATACAAAAGAAGAGGCATTATTTTCAACCAATAAATGTTCTATTTTTGACCGAGATAATACCAAAGGAGTATATAGCGGGGTTATTCCCATAGGAGAAGTTGTTGACCAGACCGAGGAGTGGGGCAACGAAGTCGCCAGCAGAATTCAAGGAGTTATTGACGAAATTCAAAATATATACGATACCGGAACGGCAATATCCGATTTGCCTCAAAACTGTGACTGCAGTAATTGTACGCACAAAGCAAGCAATTGTTGCTATAGTCCGGCCTGTGGTTGCGAAGAGGGACCATGTTGCGGTTCTTGGAGTGTCAATTCTTGTTATGAATGCGAGCCGTCCATGCGCAAATGTTCATCCGGTTCAAACGGAGTGTGTTACAGTTACGAAACGAGATCTTATCAAGGATGTTCATCTTTTTGTGGCCCCGAACCCGATGAAGATGAGGCGGCAGATGATTATTGGGTTTGTCCCTATGCGAATTTTTGTAGCTTGGTCAGAAAAATATACGTAGCACAAAACATAGCTTCCTCTTGTTTTGAAAAATCGGATGATGAAGAAGAGCAAGCGATAAGAGATAAAAACCTAAATGAAACAGGATATTTGCAGAGAATGGAAGCAAAAGAGAATATTTTAATGGGTATATCCAAAACGGAAATTAAGGATGATAAAGAGTATGAAGAAGGCGAAACAGTTGATTTGACCAAGACGGTTTGCGACAACTGGCTTCAATATGATACCAAAAAGCTCACTTGCAATGGAGGTTTAAGCAAGGGAGAAACCGTGACCAATAGATTTACATTGCTGCAAAAACTTAATCTTTCCAGGACAAGGATGAACGGATGCGTTACCGGCTTTGGAGAACCATATAAGCAATCATCGACTCAATCGAGAGTTTTTACCTGCCTTGAAGGGATAAACTTAGTCAAGATTGATAACTTGGAGATGGGGACTGTCTTCCCCTACCCCAGCACCAACAGTTTGGGTTATTATAATTGCTATCCATACAATCTTTCTATTTTAACTGCAGAGCAAAAGAAAAAATGTTTTGAAAATCCGGATCGTTACGGAGATAGTAGCAACCCGGGGTGTCAAATGGAGATTAAAACATACATGGACAATTATTATTGTTGCGAGTAAAATAAAGCTATGGATAATAAAACAATAATTTTAATAATCGCTTTAATACTACTGTCTTTTGGAGTTATTCCGGCCATTGCGGCCGATACCGAACTGATAGCTGGAATGCCGAAGAACGCATCATCCGCCGAAGTCATTGTCTATATTTTTAATTTGGCTGTTGCCATAGGAGCCTTTCTTGCTGTTGTTATCATTGTGATGGCTGGGATTGAATGGATGACTTCGGAAGGCAATCCCAGCAAGGTTGAAGGAGCCAAAGACAAGATTAAAAACACCCTTTTGGGCGTGGCGATTTTAATAGGATGTTATTTGATATTGGGCGTGATAAATCCGAGCTTGACTACGATAAAAATCAACAATTTATCTTGTTCTAATGGTATAGTCGTGACTACGGTGGCGACTGCCGATGCGAAATCTAAGCAAGTTTGTATCAGCGAAAATATATCGTCAATTAGTTATTCCATTGCGAGCACCGTCGAATGGAATTTTCCGGCCGATACTCTTTTGGCCGTTTATACTTTTAGCGGAGAGAATTATACCGGGACGAAGACGGAATATTCTTGTGAAAATGGAGGATGCAGCGGTAGCTTTGGAGACATTTCCGGTGTCAAATCGATATATTTTTTAAAGAAAGAAGCGGGCTTTTATTTATATGACCAAGTGAATTATAAAACTTCGGCAAAGCCTTACCCGTATCATCTTTCAACCAGCATCCCCGACTTAGGAGAATTCAGCAACTTTACCGGATCGATCAAGAAGATTGATCCAAATCCGGCGGTTGATAATTCTGCCTATCTGGGAATTGGGTTTACCGATCCTAATTATACTGGTGCCTGCACTTTCATCGGGGAAAACGTCAGCAACATGAACGGTCCCGCTACCGAAAAATATACCTCCCCTATTCAGACCAATTCCATGTCTTCCATGATTGTAAATAAAGGGTATATCGGAACCAACTCTTTTTCTCCGGACAAAGGAACAATTATTCTTTACAGTGCCGCTGATTGCGGAGAATCGACCTCGACTTCTATAGAAATTAAAATGTGTCCGATTAATATTTTCGGAGTCCAAAAAAATATTATTGGTATTGGAGGTCAATGTCCTACATGGAATGACGGCGATGAGGTAATGTCTCTTTGGATTTCCGGCCCCATTGGGATAGCTTTAAGCACGGCACCAACCGGATTGGGCACATACGGAAAATGTCGTTATTTTGATTTGTCTAAAATTGACGGTACCTGCGAAGACATTAGGAAATACTCGGACATTTTCAATCCTTCAGGCGGGGTAAAGCCCAAATCTTTTATAACCATTGAGGCCCAGGGTAAATAAATGAAAAAAACAAAGTCGATAATTTTTTTGTTGTTAACGGGGTTCGTTATCTCCCCTTCTGTTTTCGCTGCCGATAATTCGGTAATATCGGGTATTCCGACTGGCGCCACAGCCGCGCAAATAATCGTGTATTTTTTTAATTTAGGAATGGCTCTCGGCGGTTTGTTTGCCGTCATTATGCTTATCATGGCCGGAATGGAATACATGTCGGCAAGAGGAGAACCGGCAAAGATAGATGAGGCCAAGGGGAGGATAAGAAATGCTTTTTTAGGGGTAGTTATTCTTCTTGGATCATACATGCTATTAAATACAATCAATCCAGAGTTGTCTTCTATTAAAATAAATGATTTAAGCAAAGAAGAAAAACCAGAGATAACGGAACAAAAACCAGTCGATATGTCCGGAGTTTATCTGTATAAATCGAACGGACAACTGCTTTTTCTCCAAGAAACCAAGCCGAGTTTAACCAATTACGGTTTTCAGTCGCAAACCACTTCAATTAAAATTGTAAACCATAAAGACTACAACTACGGAGCAATTCTTTTTTCAGATGGAAACCTCAGGGGAAGTTGTTCATATGTTTTAAATAGTATTAATGATTTAAATTCTGCTAACGGAGGAGAGAATAATCCCCCGATAGGCAACAACATCCTTTCTTCCATACAACTATTTAAAACACTTAATGGAGCCCCGACCATCATGATATTCAATACGGTTAATTGCGATAAAAGGAGTGAAGAGTATGGAAAAGTGGAAGAAAGCACCAGTGTCTGTACCATAACGGGGAAAAGCGGATTTGAGGACATAAAAACAGCCTGTCCCAACTTTAAAGGCAGCATTGTTTCAATTAAGGCAACCACAGATACAGGAGTTCTTTTGAAGTCAGTTAACAAGGACGCTGCCGGAAAATGTCAATTTTTCGTTGCTGGCAACTCCCAATGCATCAATACTGTAAAAGAAAGCTATATTTATACTCGCGATTCGAATAGTACCAATTTGCCAGGTTCTTTCATGCTCTTCCCTCTTTACACCAAATGAAAATAATCTTAGCCTCAACTTCTCCTCGTCGAAAAGAGCTCCTGAATAAAACAGGGCTGATTTTTGAAACCAAGGAAAGCGGATACGATGAAGAAATGCATTTGCAGATGAGTCCGGAAGAACTATCCGAACACCTATCTTTCAATAAAGCCAAGGCGGTATTTAAAAACAACAAAGATGCCATTGTCATCGCTGCCGACACCTTTGTCGTTTTCAACGGTAAATACTTGGGCAAGCCTAAAACAAAAGAAGAAGCCAGAGATATGCTTAATATGCTAAGCGGACAAGAACACGAGATAATAACCGGAGTGACTGTTATGAGTAGCAATAAAACAGTTTCTTTCAACAGCAAAGCCAAGGTCTATATGAAAAAGCTTTCTGCCGAAACAATTGATAACTATATTAAAACAGGCGAACCGCTGGACAAGGCCGGAGCGTATGCCATCCAAGAAAAAGGAGCTGTCTTGATTGAGAAAGTTGACGGAGACTTTTTTGGAGCGGTCGGTCTTCCCATCGGCAGACTATCGGAAGAGCTTAAGAATTTTGGGATAAATGTTTTGTAAGATTAATCCACTGTTCAACAGATAAAACCTCCGCCCTCTCCCCCGGCTTAAGATTATTATCGCTAAGCCATTTTTTAATCATCTCCCTCTCTATTCCCAACTCACCGGATAGATTGCCGATTAATTGTTTTCTCGGATGAGAAAATCCGGCCTTAACCGTTTTAAAGAATTGTTCGTCTTTTTTAATTCCTTTCGGCGCTATCCTTATCAATACGCTGTCTACCTTGGGAGAAGGAATAAAACAGCCCCTCGGGATAGCCATTAATATTTTCGGTTCGCTGTAGTACTGGACGGCAACAGAAAGAATAGACATCTCTCCCGGCTTAGAACAAATCCTCTCCCCCACTTCCTTTTGGATTATCAAAAAAATGTCTTCGGGAAGGTTTTTGATTTCCAACAAGTTCCTTATCAAAAAAGAAGTCAGGTAATATGGAATATTGGCTACGACTTTGTATCTTTTAATTCCCGGGACGTTTAATTTACCGCTATTGAATAAAGAGAGAATATCGTCATTGATGATTTTAACGTTTTTAATGCCCTTTTCTTTTAAAGCGGCATTTAAAGAAGAAACCATTTCTCTGTCTGCTTCCACGCAAACAAGCTTTTTGACTTTGGGAGACATTTCCAAGGTCAAAGCTCCCAGTCCCGGCCCGATCTCCAAAACCACATCCTTCTTATCAATACCTGAAAACTCCACAATCTTTCTGATTTGGTTCTTGTCTTTCAAAAGGTTTTGGCCGAGAGATTTTTTAAGTTTGACTATCATTATCTTTTTCTTTCTCTATTTTCTAAATATCTTTTAAGAGCTTCTTTTGAAGAAATCCAATTTCTTCCCTCTTTATGGGCCTCCAATTTGCCGTTCCTGGCAAGAAGATTAAGATATTTAGAAGAAAAATCAGTCCCCTTGCTCAACTCATTAAGAGGAACGAATTCTTCTTTTGTTTTTCCCGTCGGAGTCAGTACTTTCAGATATATATCTAAAGATCTCTCAACTGATTTGGCCACAAAAGAGATAAAATCTTCCAGATTTCCTTTATCGGCCTTAGCCAGGGCGTTGTAATATCTCTTTCTGTCATTTTTCAAAATTATAGCCAAAGGATAACCATTTTGCATTAATATAATATTCATTGCCAGCCTAGCGGTTCTCCCATTGCCATCGAAAAAGGGATGGATATAAACCAGCTTGTGGTGAATAATGGCCGCCAATTCAATGGGATGCAATTTGTTTCTATTTTCTTTTATAAAATTCATCAAATCATTCATTAATCTGGGCACATCCATTGCTTCCGGTGGTTTGTGCTCAGCTCCTCCGATTACCACGGAACTATTTCTATATTTCCCAGCCCATTCCTTGTCAATGCTTTGTATCACAATTTGATTCAATGACCTTATCAGGGTTTCCGATATCGTCGGTCTGTTTTCTTTAGCGATTAATTCGTATAAATAATCTAAGGCTTCTTTGTGGTTTTTAGCTTCCAAATGGTCTTTTAGCGGTTTTCCTTTTATGGTAATTCCTTCGTTTATTACAAGATAGGTCTCTTTTAGGGTTAAGCTGTTTCCTTCAATGGCATTGGAATTATACGTCATTTCTATCTCAAACTGCTCTCTTATTTTTTTAACAGCTGATTTCGGTAAGGGTCTATAAGAATTTAATTTCCTCAACTTTTCATCTATTCGGATTTCAATTTTCGGGTTTAAGTACGGCATATTCTTAATATGGTTTGTTTATATTTTTTATATATACCATATTAACACGACCCTATCGTATTTACAAGTGGCCTCTATCAGGCGATAAAGACCCAATTCCATTATAATGGCATTATGTCCAATATAATGGAATGTGGATTTTCGCCAATTTAAGCTTAAAAATGGTGTGGACAATTACCTTGACTTATCCATATATGGGGCTAAAATATAGAGTATCCAGACTGAAAGCCTGGAATTAAGAACTGACTTAATCTATAGGATTTTTAACAGAAACCCTGTAATCGGACTATTCTTATTAAAGACAAACTTACAACCGTCATCAATAAATTAGGCAAGAAAAGGCTATTTTTGGCTTTTTTCGTTGTTTTTTGCATCTGGGGCATGATTCCCGCAATCCACGGTGAATCAAGCGCAGAACAGGGCATTTCCAGCCTCCAGAACAGCTTTTTAAGCATTGACTCGGCCTTTCAGCCGATTACCAACAATTTGATTCTTCAGCAAGGAAATATTTTGGCCGCTTTACCCTCTCCCCTTTTTGTTTCTTCTCAGACCCTGGGATCCTTGTTCGATGAAGAAACGGACAGCAAAGACATTATCAAGCACGTGGTTGCGAAAGGAGAAACCTTGTCAACTATCGCCGACGAATACAATATATCGGTTGAAACCATTCTCTTGGCCAACGAATTGGACAGCACTAAAATCCAAGTCGGCCAGGAGCTTTTAATTTTACCGGTCAATGGAATCATTCACATGGTGGAGAAGGGAGAAAGCATTAATAGTATCGCCAAGAAATATAATGCCAAGAGAGACGAAGTAATCAGCTATAACGACCTTTCTTCGGAAGGGACCGTGTATATCGGAGACGTTTTGATTGTTCCCAACGGAAAGATGCCCAAGCAGGTTGTTCCTTCAACCGGCACCGGTTCAAGCTATGCCCAGGTTACCCTCCCCAATTCATACTTCATCGTTCCCACCATCGGAACGGTTACCCAGGGAGCCCACTATTCATATACCTCGAACGGCAAGGCCTACTATACCGCCATTGATATTTCCAATGCCATCGGAACACCGGTTGTGGCTGCGGCCGGAGGAACGGTCCAGATTGCCAAGAACAGATGGCCCTACGGCAACTATATCACTATTCTTCATCCCAACGGAGTTGTCTCTCTCTACGCCCATTTAAGCTTCTTTGGCAAAGGGATAGATGCCGGGACGCAGGTTTCCCAAGGCCAGATTATCGGCTATATGGGCAATACTGGAAGGACGGTAAGGGGTACGGGCGGAACAGGCTCGCATCTTCACTTCGAAACCAGAGGAGCTTCCAATCCCTTGACTGCTTTATTCGGCAGAGGAAGCAAAATATCATACTAAAAAACAGCTGAACGGAGGTTCAGTTTTTTGATACAAATATGGAAAATTACGCAACTAAATTTATAGGAAAAGATGTAAAAATAGAAATAGACAGAGTGATTAATTCAAAACATCCCAAGCACGGATTTATTTATGAAGTCAATTACGGTTTTGTCCCCGGAACTGTTGCTCCGGATGGCGAAGAAATCGATGCCTATCTATTAATGGTTGGAGAGCCAGTTGAATCATTTAGGGGAAAATGCGTGGCTGTTGTTCACCGCTTGGAAGAAGATGATGACAAGCTGGTAGTCATTCCCAATCTTAACAATATCTCCGACAAAGAAATTTTGAAAATGACTAATTTTCAAGAAAAGTTTTTCACCGTTGAAATAATAAGGAAATAAAAAAGAAGGGTTATTCCCCCTCTTCTTCGCAATCGCACTCTTCGCAATCGAGACAAGTTTTGGCTTCAGGCAAAGCAATTAATCTTTCTTCGGGAATCTCGCAATCGCATTCGCAATTGTCGCATTGTCCGTATGTTCCCTCTTCTATCTTCTTTAAGGCGATATTCACATCCCTTAGGCTTTCTTCCAAAGAGTGTTCAACCGGCAAAAGGTTTTCGTATTCTTCCACCTCATCCACCTTATCCTCGGGAGACACATTCATCTCCGGGAATTTGGTTTGATAATCATCCCCCTTCCCCTTTTCGGTGAAGGTTTTTAATTCTTCTTCCAGCGCCTGTTTCTTTTTTAACAAGTCCTGTTTTCTTTGTTCGATGAATTCTGGTGTCATATGATGTTTGTCATCTTTAAAAGACCAAAAACAACCAATAGCAGTATCAATACTATCACCGTCCTTACCAATGCTTTGGAAAGAGGGGTTGGTTTTTTAGTCATGCTAATTATTTTATCTTTTCTTCTATCTCGGTTAATTCGGCTTTAATCTGCTTTACCTGGGCAGCCACTTCCTGGTATTTTTCCTTGATGAGCTTTCTTTTTTCTTCAAGGTCGCCCATTTTGTCTTCCACGTCCCAGCGATCCTTTTCCAATTGTCGCCTGCTTTCTTCAATGGTCCTTCTTCTGGTTTCAATATCCCTTAAGATGACCTCGTCTTTGGCTTCGGCTTGTCTTCTTTCCAATATCTTGATTTCGTCTTCGACCGCCTTTTCCCTCATCTTTATATCATTCAAGCCCTTGTCAGATTTATCCTTTAGCTTGGTGTTTTCAAACATCTCTCTTTTGATTTTCTCTATCTCCCCCTCCAAAGGCTCCAGTCTCTTTAACAAATCCTGCTTGGTCTGGCCGAGAAGGATTCGGTCCCTGTCTCTTCTCAGTATTTCCAATTCCTGATTGATTTCTTTTTCCTTGACCAAAACTTTTTCGGAATTTAATTCGCATTCCCTCATCTGCAATCTCAAAGATTTTATCTCGTCTTCTTTTTCGTCCTTTTCTTTTTCAATGGTGTTCCTGTCGTCTTCGACTTTCCATCTTTCTTTTTCGGTCGCCCTCTTTTCTTCCGGTGTCTGGGCTATCGATTCTTTGGCTTCCAAGTCTTTCTTTATTTCATCAACCTTGGCTTTTCTTTCGAGAATCAAATCCAACTTTTTCTTGATGTTGTTTATCTCTTCATCGATTTCCATCCTTCTTTTTTCAAAGGGGGCCTTCTCTTCGGTCACCTTTTTTAATTTTTCCTCCAGTTCAAAAGCAGTCTCGGCAATCTTTTCCAGCTTTACCTCATTCTCATCTATTTTTTTCAATTCCTCGTTTTCTTTTTCCTTGGCTGCCTCTACCAATCCCAATTCTTCGGCGGTAGGAATTTTTTCCGTTTCGGCTTCTTCCAATCCCAGCTCTTTCGCACTCGGCAATTTTTCTTCAACTGGCAACATATCGGGAACTTTTTCTTCTATCTTTATTTTTTCCGGCATCGGTTCCGGTTCAGAGAAGACAGGCTCTTCTTGAGGGATTTCCATGAAACCAAATTCTGGCTTCGGGGCTACTTCCTCGATGGGAGCGATTTCCGGTTCGGCAAAAATAGCCTCATCTTTCTTAACGGGTTCTTCTTGGAGCACTTTTTCTTTAATATTGTCTCCGCTTTCTTTGGTTGAAAGGGCCAGCTCGTATGCCAAATCCTCGGCTTTCTTTCTTTCTTCTTCAACGGATTCTTCTTTATCTATTTCGGGAGCGCAAACCTCGGAAGTTATTTCTCCTTCTTCATTTTTTTTCCCGACAAAGCATTGAGTTAAATCAACCGATTCCTCTTCTCGAGGGTAAATCAGGATTCCTTCGGCCTCCTGCATGTCTTTCCTCATTGTCCTGATTTTTTCTTTGTCTAAAAGAAGTTCTTCCATGATTTGGGAATGAGTTAATAAACGAAAGGGCGAAAATCAATTGAAACTATTTCCTCGCCTCTTTTAATGATAGATTAATCCTGCCCTGTTCGTCAATAGAGATGACTTTTACCATGACGGTATCTCCGATGTTAACCACGTCGGTTACCTTGTTGACCCTCTGGTTGGACAATTGCGAGATGTGAATCATGCCTTCCTTGCCCGGAAGAATCTCGGCAAAGGCGCCGAACTCAAGAATTCTTTTCACTTTTCCCTGATATATCTCCCCCACTGCAACCTCTTTGGTCAAATTGGTGACCCAGTCCAAAGCTTTCTTGGCTTTTTCTTCGTTGTCAGCGGTGATATACACTTCTCCGGTATCTTCAATGTCGATTAGAACATCGCATTCATCAATGATTTCATTGATAATCTTTCCGCCGGTTCCGATGACGTCTCCGATCTGGTCGGGTCTGATTTTAATAATGTAGATTCTCGGAGCATTGGGAGAAAGTTCTTTTCTCGGTTCGGGAATGACCGCCAGCATCTTTTGGAGTATCTGCATCCTGGCTTTTTTGGATTGTTCCAATGTTTCTTTTATTATTTTCTGAGTGATTCCCCTTACCTTCAAGTCCATTTGCAAAGCGGTAATGCCGTAATCGGTTCCGGTGGCTTTGAAATCCATGTCTCCGTAGTGGTCTTCTTCTCCCTGGACATCGGTCAATATCAAATACTTTTTGTCTTCGGTGGTTTTAGAGTCGTTCATTTCCATCATCAAGCCCATGGCGATTCCGGATACGGGCTTTTTAATCGGAACACCTCCGTCCATCAAAGCCAGACAAGCGGCACAGGTCGAGGCCATTGAGGAAGATCCGTTAGAACACAAAACTTCGGAAACAACCCTGACCGTGTACGGGAACTTTTCAGCTTCGGGCAACATGCTGCGCAAAGCTTTTTCTCCGAGCATGCCGTGGCCGATTTCCCTTCTGCCCGGGCCCCTCATCATTCCCGTCTCTCCGACGCAAGAAGGAGGAAAGTTGTAGTGGTGCATGAATCTCTTTTTTCCGTCCAATTCCATTTCTTCATATATTTTTTGGTCTCCCGGAGAACCCAAGGTTAAAACAGAAAGAACTCTGGTTTCGCCTCGGCAGAACAATCCGCTTCCGTGGACTCTGGGAAGCATGCCAACCTCGCAGGAAATGTCTCTCAATTGGTCGGACTTTCTTCCGTCGAATCTGACTCCTTTTTCAATCACGCTTTCGTGGATAAGCTTTTCGGTTTCCCTTTCGAAATAAGCAAATCCGTATTTTGTCTTTGTCGGATTTTCGTGTTTTTTCAGAATCTCGGCCAATTCTTCCCTGATTTTGTGCAAATCTTCTTCACTGTCTTTCTTCAACAGTTTTTCGATTTTTCCTTTTAACAGTCCGTCGACTTCTTTTTCCACTTCTTCGTCTTTTTCCATTGTTGACGGCACTATTTTCTCTTTGCCCATTTCTTTGATAATCTTTTCTTCGAAGTCAAGAAGGTCTTTGTGATACTGGGCAGACATTTCAACCGCCTTCACAACTTCTTCTTCGGTTATCTCTTTCATGCCCGCTTCAATCATATTGATTAAGACTTCTTTTTTTGATTCTGATTTCAATCCGGATAACAACAAATCGAGAGAACCTTTTTCTCTTTCTTCGAATGTCGGGAAAGCAACCATTTTATCATCTCTCATTCCGATTCTAACCGGAGCAACCGGTCCGTCCCAGGGAATGTCCGAGGTGGAAAGGACGATGGAGGCGGCAAGCAAGCCCAAGCAGGCCAAATCGCTTTTCTTGTCCCAAGACAAGCAAGTGACGATTACCTGCACTTCCCTTCTGAAGTTCTGAGGGAACAACGGTCTGACCGCTCGGTCGATTAACCTCGAAGTTAAAATTGATTGTTCGCTGGGCCTTCCTTCTCTTTTTAGAAATCTAGAACCAAGTATTCTTCCCACGGCGTAGAAGCGTTCTTCATAGGCAACGGTTAAAGGAAAAAAATCGATTCCCTCGATTTCATTCTTGCTCATGACCGCTGTCGCCATGAGTACTGTTTCTCCCATTTTTATAAAAATAGAACTGTTCGCTCTTTCGGCGAGATTTTTGAATTGGACTTCCAACTCCTGACCGTCAATGTTTAATTTAAAAGATTTATTCTCCATGACTATGCTTTTAATCCCGATTTCTTAACGGCTTCCTTGTATCCTTTCTCATCTGTTCTTTCAAGGAATTTCAAAAGCTTTCTTCTTTTGCTGACCATTTTCAAGAGTCCCCTCTTTGAGCTGACGTCCTTTTTATGCTTTTTCAAGTGGTTTAAAAGTTTTTCTATTTCTTCACTCAATAAAGATATCTGGACTGAAGCTGAGCCGGTATCTGTTTCGTGAATTTTATTCTTGCCGATTATTTCGGTCTTTTCTGCTGTTGTTAACATATGTTTGTATTATTACTGTGTATATCTCGGGTGCCCCGTGAGGGATTCGAACCCACGACCTTGAAGTTAAGAGCTTCCTGCTCTACCAGCTGAGCTAACGGGGCAAGCGTCAATTACTGGAAAAATTTTAACGTCCATGCTTGGCCTCCCAAAAACTGGATGAAGCTTTTGACAATGGCCCAGGAGAGATAGATTATTATCAGTCCTATGCCGATGGTCATAATGGCATCTCTTCCCTGTTTGAATTTCCCCGGGTCTCCGCCTGAGGTCATCATGGTGATCGCGGCCATAACTATTCCGAAGACGGCCAAAACCGGAACAATGTACTGAAGAACATAATTAATTACATTGCCTAATGTCGTGAAAATATCGTTAAAGGTGCAGGCCGGCTGTCCTTCGTTGCCGCATTGGACCAGTCCTTCAGCGGCTAAAACCGAGGAAAAACCCAAAAACAAAAAAAGCAGTGAAGCAAAGATTAGTCTTTTTGTCTTTGTTCTAAGCATGTTAATTGACTTTGTTATGTGTTTGGAGTATATACTGTTTTTTAGAAAAAATCAAGTTGCCTGGTGCCCCCGGCAAGATTCGAACTCGCACCACTGGTTCCGAAGACCAGCACTCTATCCGTTGAGCTACGGGGGCTCTCTACTTCTTCCTTATCTTCAACCGTATCGGCGGAATGGTATCCTGGTCGAAAATGAGGCGATTTTCCATCAATTCCCTGTATTCGGGATTGTTTGACAGGTCTTTAATCGGGCTCAATCTTTTGATTAAGACCGGAATTAAGGAAATCAGCATCAATAACCCGGCCATTTCATATCCCTTAAAAGAGAAGGAGAATATGATTCCGGTCAGGAACGACAAAAGGGTCCCGATTGAAGCAGTCCAGATTATAGTAAATAATAGGCAAGGAATCAAGGAGATGATTAAAACCGTGGGAGAAATAACCAAGAGTGCTCCGATCAAAGCGGCTAATCCCCTGCCTCCTTTTAATCCCAAAAAGATGGACCAGTTGTGCCCGGCCACGGCCAAGACTCCGCAAAACACTTGGAACAATTCGGAAAAACCGAAATATCTGGCCAGATAGACGGCAAGAAACCCTTTGCCGACATCAAAGATGAAAGTGAAGATGCCTTGCCACAAACCGACATTTTTGAAAACATTGGAACCAGAATTCTTTTTCCAGCCTATTTCCATCAGATTCTTTTTGGTCGTGTATTTGGTAATCAAATATCCGAAAGGAATGGAGCCTAAAAGATAGGCAAGGATTAAAAGAAGAATGGCTTTAATCATTTAAGTATTTCTTATTTTTTATCTTTTCAATTTGATCTAAAACTCTATCCTTGTGAGCATAGATTATCAGAATAGTTGCAAAAACAGTCGGAAAGAAAAGAGATGGAGCAAAATAATAAATCCATAAAACCGCTACAGCTTCTCCGATCAGTCTTCCAATTATTTGGTCAGAAACAGCAGCTTTGAATAGTTTGCCAGAAAACTTTCTTCCCATCAAAGCTTCAACGATGATCATAAAGAAAAGAACGATTCCTAACCAGCCTAAGAATACTTGCCAGTTTAAGTATAATAATATTCCTAAGAATGTTGCAGCTCCCCTTCCCCCCTTAAATTTAAGAAAGATAGAATAGTTATGTCCTAAGATTACAAAGAATGTGGCAAGAGTTGTTAGTAGAACGGCGTTTCCAGGAATTAAATTGTTTGCCAAAATTACAGCTAATACACCTTTAGAAGCATCAAGAAGAAAAACGATAAGAAAGGAAATTATACCCCAGGCTTTTCCTTTTTCATGAGAAACAATTCTTAAAGTATTGAGAGCTCCGGTGTTTTTAGAACCGAAAGTTCTCATATCTTTATTCAAGAATAATTTAACATATAAAAGAGCAAAAGGAATAGAACCTAAAAGATATGAGATTACAGAAACTAGAATGTGGTTAATGTTTAACATAGTTTATTTATTATTATGGACAACATATGCCGTATGTCGTAATAGGCCAAGTTCCCCAAGTAAGCGCTGATCCGACATATTCATGACAATACCACCCCTGTGCGCCTGAAGTTATAACAGAAAGAGGTACTGATGCAGCCATATAGACATTATTGGCTTGACTAGGAACTCCATAACAACCTCCCCCAACAATATATGTTGAAGTTGGGCATATAGCTGATGCTGTGCAATGAGTGCCTCCAGCACAACTCGAACTAGCAGTTACTTGAGTACAATTAGCAGCAGAAAAAGTTCCAGCTTTAGTTGTTTGCACTGTTCCGTCGGGAAACAAGAATCCTCCAGAGGTGGATTGCACCGTTCCTGCAACGCTTAATTTTTGCTGGGGAGAATCTGTTCCTATTCCCACCTTATTATCCGAGGTCACGCAAAGTCCCGTAGTGCATTCCATTTCAGACCAAGAGTGTCCATTAGCCGGCTTTATTGTGGAATAGGCATCGACTATTTCTGACTTTAAAACATTAACATATTGGAATGATGTTGCCAGTATGGTTAATACCAGTATTGAGCAAATGATTGTTAGGTTTTTGTTCATATGCTTTTATTATAATACATTATGCCTCAGTTGAGCAACAGATAAGGGTTCCCGGACCGACATGGCAGCCGATGGCCATACTGGTGATACTGATAAACTCTATTTTGATTTGCGGATACTTTTCTTCAATCAATCCTCTTAATCTCTGGGCCTGTTCCAGATTATCGGCATGCGATATGCCGACTCGGCATCTCTTTCCTTCGCTCAAGGGCTTCTTGACAACCTCCTCCATTTGCTTAAATAAAGCGTTGGCGGTATCTTGAGCCTGCATTTTAAGATTGGCCGGCTTTACCACGCCGTCCTTTACCGAAAGAATCGGCCTCATTCCTATTTTTTGCATTTGAGATAAGATTACGGATAAGGCATGATTGATTCTTCCTCCGGCTTCAAGCCATTTGGGGCTTTCAATCATTCCGAAAAGGAAAGTTTTGGGAAGAAGTGCTTCCACTTCTTTTTTTATTTCTTCCAATGATTTTCCTTCTTCGCTCATTTCGGCAGCCTTGAGAGCCAAAAGACTTTCACTGGCGTCGGCATTAAAGGAATCGATAACGAGGATTCTTTTTTGTTTTTCCTCGTCAAACATTTTTTGAGCTTGTATTGCCGAATTGTATGTTCCCGAGATGGCCGAACTGATGGTTATGCAAATTACGTTTTCAGAATTATTCAGAGCTTCTTCGAAGGCTTTCTTGAACACTCCCACTGAAGGTTGAGATGTTTTAGGAGTTGTTTTTATCATTATTCTCTCTGCCTCCCTCATTTTTTCAAAAACATTATTGCCGGAAAGTTTTTCTCCTTCCGGCCAATCGATTACAAACGGAACAACTACCATTCCGTACTTATCAATCAGTTCTCTTGTGATTGGAGCACTTTCCCCGATGACGATTGTTGATTTTTTCATATGTTTTTTATTACTCTTCTAATGTTGCACACATTAACGTTCCCGGACCGACATGGGCGCCGATAAACGGCCCGGTCATGCTTATAAAGTCGACTTTGATTTTATCTCCGAACCTGTTTAATAAAAGAGACTTCAGTTCGTTCGCTTTTTCTATGTTGTCGGCGTGGGAAATGGCAACCCGGTATTTTTTTCCTTCCTGCATAGCTTTTTTGGTAACTTCTTCGAAGTGTTTCAAAAGGGCTTCGGCAATATCCTTGGCATTTATGCTTAAGTTGGCCGGCTTCACTTTCCCGTCTTTCATATGCAGTATCGGACGTAATCCGATTTTCTGCATTTGGGCCAAGATAACGGCCAGAGTGTGGCTGATTCTTCCCCCGGCTTCCATCTGATTGGGGTTTTCGGTCATTCCGAAAAAGTATGTTTTATTAACATAGTTATTAATCGTTTCGACTATTTTTTGTATGTCCTCTCCCCTTTCAGATAGCTCGCAGGCCTTAATCGCCAAAAGACTTTCCGCCGCATCAATATTGTTTGAATCAATGATGTGAATCCTTTTCTGCATTTCTTCGCTGAACATTTTTCTGGTTTGAATTGCCGCATTATATGTTCCCGATATTTTTGAACTGATGGTAATCACAATTGTGTTTTCGCTTTTCGACAGCGCTTCATCGTATGCTTTTTTAAAAGCTCCCATCGGCGGTTGAGAAGTTTTAGGAGTTGAATTGACTCCTTTCTCAACGGCTTTTCTCATTTTTTGAAAGATATTGTCCCCTTTTAATCCTTCTCCTTCCGGCCAATTAAGGCTGGGAGTCAAAGCAATTATCCCGTACTTATCAAGAATATCTTTAGTTGTTGAAGCGAAGCTGCAAACGATTACGGTTGCTTTTTGCATATATTTTATTGATTCCAAGAAAGAATTAATGTATCGGGTCCGATATGTCCTCCGACCGGAAAGCAAACCAGATTGATAAAAGAGATCTCGGTGTTTTTTAAGCTCAAGACCATTTCTTTAAGTTTGTCCGCCTGTCCGATGCTATCGGCATGGGTAATGGCAACACTTACTTTTTTACCGGCATCTCTAATCTTTTTAGTCATCTTTTCAAATTCTTCAAAGAGAGCAGTGGGAAGATCCTTAACCCCTCTTTTAATGCCGATAATGGTTAGTTTGCCGTCTTTTATTCCGAAGAGCGGTTTTATATTCATTTTTTCTGCCTGATTAATTACGGTTGGCATGAATCGCGGGACTCTCCCGCTGGCTTCAACCCATTTCGGACTTTTGTACATTGCAATCAGTTTGAAATTAGGCAACTCTTTTTTTAATCTTTCGATTACTTCTTTGATACCAAGCTTTTCTTTGATTAGGGATATTGCCTTTAAGCAAATGAGTCCTTCCGATCCGCTTCCGTGAGTTGAATCAAAAACATGGACTTTGTTTTGCAGTTCTTGAGCCAGGAATTTTTTGGCCTGCATCGCCGAATTGTATGTTCCGGAGATTTTTGAAGAAAAAGTGATGCACAAAACCTCTTCAAATTCTTTGAGTTTCTCTTTAAAAGCGGAAAGGAAATCGTTGATTGAAGGCTGGGAGGTTTTGATCAAGCTTTTCATTCCTCTTCTTTCCCCTTCCCTTACCTTTTCATAGATGTTGCCGGGAATGTTGGCCAATTCCTGAAAATCAAGCTTGAATCTGACAATTCCGACCTTATTGCTTTCTATTATTTCTTGAGGCAAGTCACAGACTTCGTCGAACACCAATCCTATTTTGTTTTGGTTTTCCATATTTTAAAAAGTTATGACTTCTTTTTTTGAACTATTTGACTATCCAGCCCACCAACAAGCTTTGCGGACAGGCATTGATGCTGGTGACCGGGTCGGTAACATTGATAAAGGAGATGTCGGTCTTCCTTATCGTCTTCAGTTTTTGCTTTAATCCCTCGGCCATTTCCAGATGGTCTCCGTGACAGATAACCACTCTGATTCTCTTCCCTTCTCGGATGTCTCTTCGCGACTCTCTTTCTATTTTATTAAACAGGGCCGTGGCGAAATCATTGGTTTTAAAGCTTTCGGTGGCAACTATTTTTCCATGCCTCATTTCGCCCAAAGCATATCGAACCTCTTCCTTTTTTCTAAACCAGAAAGGAGTATTTTTTTCCTTGTTCCACCAGTCTGATTTTTCGGCGATACAATACAGGTTAGTTTTAAGAACGGTCATTTCCATTCTTTTCAATATTTCTCTGACCTTTCTTTGTTCGGTTATCATTTCCAGGGCTTCAAGGACTACGATTGATTGGCCGGCACTGACGTTTTTCGAATCAATGATAAAGACGTGTTCCCTCTCGACATAGTTGAGCATTTCCCTCCCTTTAACAGCCGCTTCGTAGTTTTGGGAAAGCTTGGAAGAAGAAACGATGCAAAGAATGTCTTCGAATTTTTCCAATTGTTTTTTGAAAGATTCCATGAAAAATTCGGGATGAATCGGCTCTATTTTCGGCTGGGAAACCACGCCTTGTTTTTTGGCTTCTTTAATTCTCTGGCAAATATTTTCTCCGACGATATTTTCACCTTCCGGCCAGCTGATTCTCAAAGGAATCACTTCTATTCCGTAGTGGGAAATTATCTTGGCCGACAGCCCGGCTCTTTCATCGACAACGATTCCGATAGAAACATTCTCAACCGATTTTTCTCCGGTAACTTCTTTGGCCATATCCTCGATTCTTAAGCTTTCAATCGTTCCCATTTTTTTGACAATGTCTCTCACCTCATACGGGTCGTCGGTATGGATATGGATTTTAGTCCTATCCCCCACTTGGATGACATCAAGGCAGTTGCCCAGGTAGTGCAATTTTTCTTTGATTTGTTTTTCCGAATAATCTCCGTCTTCAAGCAAGGCCACTACTTCATATCTGTTGGAAAGAATCTGAACGAATCTTCTCGGCCTGTTCATTTCTTCCTTTTCGTATGACTTAATGGTGAACGGCTCGGACTGTTCTTTCAGTGTATCCAGATATGTTTCCAATATCATTAAAAAGCCCAATCCTCCGGCATCGACTACCCCCGCTTTTTTCAGCACTTCCATTTTGTTGGGGGTATCCAATAACGCAGCATTGGCTTTTTCTAAGGCGTGATAGAAGATTTTGACAATGTCTTTTTCTTCGTCCGATTTTTCTTGTATTCCCAAGGCGAAAGCTTGAATGACATCGAGCATGGTTCCCTCTTTGGGGTTTTGGATAGAATCTTTGGCTCTTTCATATCCTTTGTTAAAAGCTTCGCCCAGCTTCTTTGCGTCAACCGTCGATTCTTTGCTGATAACGGGAAGGAAGCCGGCCAAAAATCCCGTATAGATTATGCCGGTATTGCCTTGGGCGAAAGTCAGAGCTCCGTCCAAAGCATCGTTGCCCAGTTCTTCAATTGAAGAATATTCTTTGTTTTCAACCGCGTCTTTAATTCCCTTAAGTGTTGCGGCCAAGTTGTTTCCCGTGTCCTGGTCAGGTACCGGAAAAACATTGATTTTGTTTACCTGCTCTTTATCTCTCTCGATTCTTTCGTAGGAGAAAAGCAGCATTTTCTGTAATTCTTTTTGCGATAGTTGGTCCATATTAAAAACAATCTACTGATAATGGTAAATTCTTTCTTATTTCACTCTCCTTTCCACGTCTTCTAGTATCTTTTTGGCCAGGTCTTTTCCGCCCAAACCGAAAGAGATTCCCAAGGTGATGACTATTATTGCAACAAATCCGATAAAGATGGTTAAAATCAATGTCTGGACAATCTGCAATTGGTAAAGAATGGCCAAGATTGCCAAAATCCAGGCGCCCGAAGAGATGATGTCGCCCAAGAAATTGGAATAGACCATTTTTTCTTTATCCAAGCTGCCGACAATGATTTTCTTGCTGAAGTCGGCAATAAAAACGGTAAAAATGAAGATAACGATTGAAATGAAGATATTGGGATAGTACCCGATTATGTCCCCCACCAATCCGCTGATGGTTTTTAAGTTCAAGACATCGAGGGAGATGACCAAGAAAAGCAGGAAGAAATAGACTTCAACGATGATTCCGAAGAATTTGGGAACGTTCAATTTGGCATCAAATCTGTCAAAGAAACTTTCCCAGCCCAAGGCCTTGAGCATCTGGTTTAGTCTCAGTCTGTTTAAAAAATTGATAACAACCGCCCTGATTCTTCCGGCAATAATCCAACCGAAGAAAAGAATGATCAGAGCCCAAAAAAGATCGGGAACGCGGACCAATATCTCTTGATAAAACGCTTCAAAAATGTTTTGCATAGTTATTATTGGTTATTTTTAAACCTTTTTAATCTTATATTACCACTTGGCTTTGTGCAACCCTAAGTTATACCCAACTCTATTGCATAAAATATGTATCAAAAATGTCAAGACAAAGAGAGTTATCCAGAATTCCAAAGAAAGGCGAACTAACGGCTGGATAAAGATAAATGCTCCGATGACGTAATTGGTTTGGTCAAAAGGGATGAAAGCAACTCCGGGCCTTAATCGCAATCTTCTTTTAAGAAAGGCGAAACCGATATCCCCTGCTATTATTCCGATTGATAACAGTAACCCCAAGGCCCAGCCGTTTATGCTATTAATGTCCAGCTCGATGGTTTGGTAGAACGAAAGATTATAATAGTTATGAATAAAGATGAATAACGGAGTCAAAAAAGTGCAAAGGATGATTTCACAAATCACCCCCCTCCAAGTTTTGTGGCTGCCGAAAACAGGCATTCCGTTTATTGTCCTTCCCCCGTCAATAGGCTTATTCAAACCATTCAAAATATTAAAAGTGTTGGCTAAAGGAGGAGAAGCGTTGGCTAACAGCGCTGGCATGAAGAAATATATAACCGATAGTATATATAGGTAGTTAATCACAAAATTTATTGAATGATATATTCATTAATTAAATTATATAATAAAAGCCGAATATGTTCAACCGTTTTTATGATTTCCACCCCCTTGGTTTTTAGGATGTCTTTAATATATTATAAGAATATAAATAGGTCCGAGTGTCAAGTGGTGGTGTGAATACGATCAGCATCAATTGACCAGATGATATATAGATATAGTTGTTTCGAAAAATTCGGCCAAGGCGGCATTCTCGAAACACCACTTCCCTATCCATACCCCTTAGTCTTTTGCAATCAAAAGGAATAAGATTAAGAAGTAATCTAATAATAAAGATTGCTAACAAGATATGTTAGTTCTATGTATCTAGACTAATAATAGTCGGGATGCCGGGATTTGAACCCGGATTACAGACTCCCGAAGCCTGCATAATGCCATTATATGACATCCCGATATGTGTTTCACGTGAAACATTTACTAAACGTGTTTCACGCGAAACATTTTAGAGGTTTTGATTCTGGACACGATTCTGGACATTCTGGACACGATTCTGGACAAACTGTGGATATTCTGGACAAATTGGGGACAATCTGGACACGATTCTGGACACGTGTGGACCTGATAAGAATCGGACTTATATTACTACCGTGTGAAGGTAGCGTTCTACCATTGAACTACAGGTCCGGGAATGTTTCACGTGAAACATTTAAGATATTTCACAGCGCATACTCTTCCCTACCTTGCTTCAGACTATGCGATTATATCTCTTTTTAAAATAATAATCAATCGTATGTGTGGACCCGATGAGAATTGAACTCATATCTCTGCAATGCGAATGCAGTATTCTACCGTTGGACTACGGGCCCGAAGATGTTTCACGTGAAACATCTGGTAGGACATCCAAAATGTTTCACGTGAAACATTTGGAAGGAGTGTTTCACGTGAAACACTTAGCTGACCCAGTACTTTTCTTTAGTCATTTGATCTTCCTTAATAATAACATTATTTCTCTCTTTCTTGGCTTTTTCAGCTAAATCTTCTAATTCCGCTTCACTCAGGCCACCCAATTCTAATAGTTTCTTCTTTAAATAGGTTTTAGTGTTGTTTTTAGGGTCCCTTAAGACATCTTCAAATAATACATCTAATATCATGCCTACCTTGCGAGAAGGTTTAATATCCAATGTTTTCATTACCTCTTCGCCATTGATTTTAAGCATTTTGACGGAAATAGGGTCTTTAGACACCTTTTCAATCATATATTTGAAGTGCCTTAGTTTGTATGGTTCGGCTTTGGGGCACCCAGAGCCGATCCTGTCAGCCATCCTTAATTCCAGCAAATCTTCCATGTTTTCGGCTCCGACGTTTCTGACCAGTCTTCGAACCGAAGCTTCTCCAACTTCGTCAACATTGTAGTAGAAGAGGTGATATCTGACTAAATTGACTATCTTGTCCACATCTTTTTTGGGAAATCTCAATCGATTGAGTATTTTTTCGGCCATTTGAGCCCCAACCACCTCATGGTTATAGAAAGTGGCATCATTGCCTTCGCCTCTTTTAGTCTTCGGTTTTCCTATATCATGGAGCAGGGCAGCCATGCGAACTTCGAATTTATAAGCTTTATGACTTGCGAAATTGAGGCATTCTAAATTATGCTTGTAGCAATCATAGATATGATGCTTATTTTGGCCGACCTCATACCCTTCTTCCAATTCCGGTATTATATAGGCTAATAGCCCTTTATTTCGCAATGATTCTATTCCGGCAGCCGCATTTTCGCTATTAATGATCTTAATCAATTCATCCCGGATTCTTTCTTGGGATATTTTTTTCAATAATGGGGCATTATCCTTAATAGCTTGCTTGGTTTTCTCTTCAATTATCCAATCATTACCCAGAGTAGTCTTTAATCTGACCGCCCTCATCATTCGCAGAGCATCTTCTTTAAATCTTTCGTTCGGATCGCCCACAGCCCTGAGGATATGGTTCTCAAGGTCGTTTTTTCCATCAAATAAATCGATAATCTGCATCTCCGAGCCGTTTTTTAAGGATATTGCTATCGAATTGACGGTAAAATCACGCCTTTTCAAGTCTTCTTCGATGGTTTTTGACCAGGAAACCTTGTCCGGATGGCGACTATCAGAGTAAGTTGCTTCGTTTCTATAGGTAGTTATCTCAATCACGTCGAACTCGTCTTTCTTGATAGGAAAAGCGACTCCGACCGTTCCGAAGTCATTTTCATAGAAAGTTTTGATTTTCATCTTTTCAAAAATCTTTTGGGTTTCTTCGGGCAGGGCATTGGTGGCCACATCCCAGTCGGCCGGGATGGCGTCCCTCAAGAAATCTCTGGTGCATCCTCCGACAATATATGCCTCAAATCCGCTTTTTTGCAAAGCGTCTATACAGAATAAGACATTCTTGGGAATTGATTTCAAATCAATTTTCATGTTTCTATAATATAATATATTTCCTGACTTGACAACTGGTTTTCTTTTGCTAAAATGGAATTAAGAATAAGCAGTTTTTTGATTGGTCGGATTGGTCCGACCTTTTTAATAACAATTAAAGATAAATAATAAATAAAAAATAATATGGATTTTCAATCATTTTTATCAGCCATGACTCAGATTTCCGACGAGAAAGGACTGTCTCCGGAAAGAGTTTTAGACACGGTTGAGCATGCTTTGGCTTCGGCATACAAGAAAGAATACGGCAAGAAAGGTCAGGTTATCAGAGCCAAGATAAATCCCAAGACCGGCAAGGTTGATTTTTGGAGAGTCAGAGGCGTTGTTGATGACACCATGGTCTATATCCCGGAAAAAGTTGAAGTAGAAGGCGAAGAGGGGACAGAACCAACAGAAGAAATCAAGGTTAAGGTTAAAGACAGTTACCGACCGACTGAAGCCGAATTAAACACTGAAGAAATTGAAAAAGAAGGGGAGGCTGCCGAGAGAAGAGTCAGATACAACCCGGAAAAGCATATGTTGATAGAAGAGGTTGAAGAAGAGGGATTGAAATTGAAAGCAGGCGAAGAGGAAGTCGTTACTTTGGAAAGCAGGGATGATTTTGGCAGAATTGCCGCACAAACAGCCAAACAAGTGGTTCTTCAGAAGATCAGGGAGGCTGAAAAAGAAACCGTTTTGGCCGAATACAAGTCAAAAGAAGGAGAAATCGTCTCGGGAATCGTTCAAAGAATCGAAGGTTCCAACATTTACTTCGATATCGGCAAATCATTGGGAGTTTTGCCCAAAGAAGAGCAAATCAGAGGGGAGTTTTATAAGGAAGGACAGAGATTAAAATTGTATGTTTTACGTGTTGATACAACACCCAAGGGACCGATTATTCTCTTGTCCAGAAGCTATCCCAAGCTTATCTCCAAGCTATTCGAATTGGAAGTTCCGGAAATATCCGGCGAACAGGTAGAAATCAAAGCCATTGCCAGAGAGGCCGGGTCAAGAACCAAGATTGCCGTTGAATCATCAGCCGAAGGGGTTGATCCGATTGGAGCCATGGTCGGGCAGAGAGGAGTTAGGGTGGCCGCGGTCATGTCCGAACTGGGAGGAGAAAAGATTGATATTATCGAATATCATCCCGAACCGACCAAGTTCATTGCCAATGCTTTGTCTCCGGCTAAAATCATCGATGTTCTACCTCAAACCAAAAATACCGCCATCGTTGTTGTTCCCAAGGACCAGCTGTCTTTAGCCATCGGCAAAGACGGACAGAACGTCAGATTGGCTGCTAAATTAACCGGCTGGAAGATTGATGTTAAGAGCGAAGACCAGATTAATGAAATCAAAAAAGAGGAAGAGGAGTTGCATGTCGACGAAGAAGAATCAACTGAAAAATAATCTATGAAATACGAAATAAAAGAAATATCGGAAATTAAAAGAAAAGCCGAGGTTGAGGTAACCGCCGAAGAGTTCGACAATTACTACAATCAGGCTCTTTCCGAAATAACCAAGGGTGTGGAATTGCCCGGTTTCCGCAAAGGCAAAGCACCGGAAAAAATGGTGGAGGAAAAGATGAATCCGGCTTCTGTTTTGTCCGAAGCGGCTGAAGCGGCCATCAGAGATAATTGGATTAAGATTCTCAAGGAAACCAAGGCGGAAGCCGTGTCTCAACCGGAAGTGGAAATAGTTAAAATCGCTAAAGGAAATCCTTTTACTTTCAATGCCAATTTCGAAGTTTTGCCTGTAATCAAATTGCCCGATTTGAAAGCAATCGCCAAGAGTATCAAAAAGGAAGAAATCAAGGTTACCGACAAAGAAGTTGAAGATACTTTAAACTGGCTTCAGCAATCAAGAGCCAAGTTTTCTAACAAAGAAAGCGCTGCTGAAAAAACAGACTTGGTTGAGTTTTCTTTTAATTGTTCGACCATCAAAGACGACCCGATAAAGAAAGACAGAATTGTTTTGGGCAAAGGCCATTATATCAGCGGAATGGAAGACGCTTTAATCGGCATGAAGAGGGGAGAGGAAAAGGATTTTGAAACCGAGAATCCCCAAGACAAAAAAGAAAAGATGACCATCCACATTAAAATTGATTCGGTCCAGAAAATGGAGTTGCCGGAAATCAATGATGAGTGGGTTAAAACCCTTGGCAATATTACCAGTGTCGAAGGATTAAAAGCCGATATTAAAAAAGGAATAATTCAGGAAAAAGAAATTGCCGAAAAGCAGAAACAGAGAGAGCAAGCTATAAAAGAAATATTGAAAGATGTCAAGTTTGAGGTTCCTCATATTTTAGTTGAAAGAGAGGCTGAAATGATGGTTGATAATGTAAAATCAAGGGTACAAACAGAAATCAATATGTCCTTTGAAGAATACCTTAATCAAATCAAGAAAACCGAGGAAGATGTGAAGAAGGAATTCGAGAAGATTGCCGAAGAAAAGGTGAGGGGATTCTTAGTCTTGCATCAAATAGAGAAAGATGAGAAAATAGAGATAACAGACAAGGAAATTGATGATAAGATAGAAGAAATAATTAGTCAGTATCCGGACAAGGAAAGCGCCAGAAAGAATATGGATATCGAGCATGTGAAAATGCACATTGAAGACGATATGAAAAGAGAAAAAATATTCCAAGTCCTCGGATGTTAAATAATATAAAAATATGCTGATTCCAACAGTTATTGAAAAAACACAAGCGGGGGAGAGGGCATACGATATTTATTCCCGCCTTTTGAAAGACAGAATTATTTTTTTGTCGGGCGTAGTTGATGATCATATCGCCAATACCATTGTCGCCCAGATGTTGTTCTTGGCTTCAAAGGACCCCAACAAGGATATCCAATTATATATCAACAGTCCCGGAGGTTCGGTTACCGCCGGTCTGGCTATCTACGATACGATGCAATACATCAAACCCGATGTTTCCACGGTTTCAATCGGAATGTCGGCTTCGATGGGAGCAATGATTCTGGCGGCCGGAGCCAAAGGAAAAAGATATGCTTTGCCCAACTCGGAAATCCTTCTCCATCAGGTGATGGGAGGAGCGAGAGGACAGGCTTCGGAAATAGAAATCACGGCCAAGCAGATATTAAGGATAAAAGAAAACATCAACAAAATTTTATCCAAGCATACTAATCAGCCTTTAGCAAAAATAGCTAAAGACACAGATAGAGATTTCTATTTAACCGCCGACGAGGCAAAAGAATACGGAGTGATTGACGAAGTTATCTATCCTAAAAAAAACTAGAAGACAAGCAGGCGAACGCCTGTTTGTTTTTTAATATTTTTCTTGACTATAGCTTATAAAATTGAGATAATAAATTCAATAAAATCAACAAACATATTCATGCCTCAAATATTTAAAGATAAAAGGTTCGTTATATTATTTTCCGCAATTTTGTTTTTAATTATCGGAGGTTTTTGTTTTTGGAATGTAAATTTCAACAATGATGTTTCTGCAGCAGGGGAGAGTTGGCTTACCGGATGGAGCTACAGAAAGCCGATAACTGTAACCTCTACATCCGCAGCAACTGATTATCAAGTAAAACTAACCGTTTCATATATTGCTTCAAAAATGAACGCTGATTTTAGCGATTTAAGATTCACTTCGTCGAACGGTTCAACCGAACTTTCTTACTGGATTGAATCATACACCGCTTCAACTTCTGCCATCGTTTGGGTTAAGGTTCCTTCTCTTGCTTCAGGTGCAAATACAATATACATGTATTATGGAAAATCTTCGGTAGCCACTACTTCTAACGGAACCAATACTTTTATTTTCTTTGATGATTTTAACGGGACTCTTAGTAAATGGATGTCTGTAGGCTCAAATAGCCAGTGTTCCCCATCGACAAATTCTATTGGTGGAGGAGTATTTACAACATCAAATAATTATGGTTCTGCTAATACCGTTGGACTGACGAGTGCAAGTCCTCTTTCCGTCACAGACAATTTTATCGTTGGAACGAAATTTAAGATGATGCCAGCGTGTACCTATGCAGACGTTCGCTTCTTTCTTAATGTTAAGGCTTCGACTCAAGCGGCCATTAATGGTTCGTGTATTTTTTATAGAGAAGGGTCAACAATGTATAATAGACTTTATGTGGATTATAATACGTCGTCATATACTTCCGTAAGTTCTCTTGCTGATAATACGTATTATAAAACAGAAATTTCTTATTACGGTGGCAACGGTAAAATAAATCTATATACATCAGACGGGACCTTATTGGGAACCAATAGCGGGACTATTCCAAACGGCGGTAATTACATTTCCGTTGGGAACGGCGGTCATAATTATGGATCAGTTGATTGGCTTTATGTCCGTAAATATGTTTCTTCTGAGCCGACAATATCTTTCGGAGCCGAAGGAGAGCCGCCCTACACTTTTTCCTACCGCACACCGATAATGATTAACAACACTCCCAATTCAAGTACGCTGACCAATTATCAAATTTTAGTAACTGTCGACACCGCTTCTTTGGTTAGTGCCGGAAAACTTCAAAGCGATTGTGACGATATTAGTTTTACCGACAACTCAACTTCATATAATAGTGGAGACTGGACCAATAAATATCCCTACTGGATAGAATCAGGATGTAACACCCCCACAACTAAGATTTGGGTCAAAGTGGATTCTATCGCCGCTTTGTCGTACAAGTCTATTTATATGTATTACGGAAATTTATCGGCAACCATTGCCTCAAGTGGAACTAACACTTTTGTTTTCTTTGATGATTTTACCGGAACAACCATTAATACCAGTAAATGGATTAAAACCGATTCGGGAGGATATATAAGCCAAAACGGAGTTTTAACCATTAGTAATGGAACTGCAACTTGGGGCCAAACAGAAATGCACACGGTCAGTGATTTCAACAGGGCTGATGGATTGGTGGTCCAAGGCAAATACAAATCAACAATGGTAAGAGGAGCATCCTATACAGATACTACTATGCTTTGGATCAAAGATTCGGGAACAGGAACCAATTATACGGATTATATTTATGCTTTATATCCGTATGAATCCAGTGGGGCAGCTTTTGCTATGTATGAAGACGGTAACTCAAGAGGTACTGCAACTGGAACCTTTACCGCCAACACTCAATACAACATTAGACAGATAATAAAGAGTGCGGGGGCATTAACTCAAATAAGTACGGATGGAGGGGATACGTGGACAGATAGTTATAATTCAACTTATTCAACCGAAACACCATTTAAGGTTGGCTTTACGCATTATCAAGGCGGAGATGTTATCATCGACAATGTGATTGTTCGTAAATATACATCAACTGAACCGACGGTGACTGTGATTAATGAATCCCTTGATGGTTGCTCTGCTACTGGAGGAGTGATAACCAAAATTAGCGGTTATTGTATTCATACGTTTATTTCCAGCGGAACTTTTTATCCCAATAGTATTGCTTCCGTCGAATACCTTGTAGTTGGAGGCGGAGGGGCGGGTGGAAGAGAGGCGTCTACAGCTGGTTCCGGTGGAGGCGCTGGTGGATTGTTAACGTCTACGGGACTTGCCATTACACCCGGGTCATCTATTACAGTTACCGTAGGTGCTGGAGGTGTAGACGGCGGTGGCGTGGCAGGCACCAACGGTGGCAATTCTGTATTTTCAACAATTACTGCAACTGGCGGAGGCGGCGGAAGTTATTATTCTGGTGCAGATGGTGGTAGCGGAGGAGGATCAGGTCCGGGCGGTACTGCCGGAGGGACTGGTACACAAAATAACAATCCTGCGGGAATTGGTTTTGGCCACGATGGAGGATTGGGGGCATCAAATGGTGGCGGTGGAGGCGGCGGAGGCGGCGCAGCTGGTGGAAACGCTTCATCAGGAGTCGGAGGAAGTGGAGGGGCGGGCATTTCTTCATCTATTACAGGAACAGCTACTTATTATGCCGGTGGGGGAGGAGGATCAGGTTCTTCTACAGCTGGCTCCGGCGGAAGCGGCATAGGAGGAGCTGGTAATATTGGTAATGGAAACGGAGGTAATGGAGTCGCAAATACTGGCAGCGGCGGCGGCGGCGCAAGGATTGGGTACATTGTTGGCTCCGGTGGTTCCGGTATCGTTATTGTCAAATATTTGATTGACAGCACGAGTCCGGTGATTGCTCAAGTTACAGCCGTACCCAGCCCTACAAGCGACACTACTCCCGATTATACTTTCAGTTCCACCGAAGCGGGAACCATCACATACGGTGGCGATTGTTCCAGTTCCACAACTTCAGCTGTATCTGGAAATAATACAATTACATTTAATATTTTGGCCGAAGGAACTCATAGTAATTGTACAATTAAAGTAGCCGATGCTTCAAATAATAACAGCAACACCTTAACCGTTAATTCTTTTACCATTGCTTCGCATGTATCCACAGTATATTCCAACGGTGTTTTTTCCTGTTTTGTTTCCGGTGATTGCGGTACCGGAACAACTATTTTGAAATTGTCTGATTATATGGGCGGCCATGCCGAACTGTCCAGCGGAAGTGTTTACGAATACAAAGTTTGTTGTAGCGGAACAGGAATATCTAATTCATGTTCTGGTGGTTCGACTGTTTTGAGATTATCCGCTTCTACCGACGCTCACGTGGAACAAAACAACAGAAGCAACAGTGCATATAATTCAAATAGCGTCTGTATCTCCGGAACAACCGGAATGACTTGCAGCTATGCAAGCAGCTGTTCTTCTCTCGGTTCTAACTATGTTTGTTTGGCATCGATTTCCGGAGACACCAATGCCCATGTTGCCGAGTGCGGTGTTTATTCGACTCAAGTTTGCTGCCAGACATCTGTTCCCACCAATTCGTGTATTGCAAAAATATCCGCTGTTCCATCGGTGGATAAGGCGGGAAGCGTTCAACTATGTTCCGATGCTGATATTACCAACTCTTCCGACCCTTGTTATTCCACCTGCTGGACGGGAACGGGAACACCTGTTGTGACTGATTCCGATTGGAAATGCAGTACCTGCAAAGATACAAGTAACAATACTATTCCTTGCTTTAATTCGGGAGCCACCTATAGCTGGACCTTATCGGGCGGTCATTCATCTTCTTCCGATTACACGATTACCTCGGGCGGCTTATCCAGTGCCAATCTAAATATTAATTTTATCGTTGCCGACAAGACGAGAAAAGCGACTTTAAGTATTAATAGCAATCTTTGCAATGCGACAACTGGTGCCTTGTCGCCGGTATGGAAGGAGGTATCGCCATTTTAAGAAAAGATGTGATTGAATAAAGAATAAAAATATGTCAAAAAATAACATTTTTATCTTAATCCTTTCGGTGATAATTCTTTTGACCTCCGCTTATTTTTTCTATCTCAGCAGAACGGTCGATTCATATTATGCGGTATATTTAAAGACCGGCGATTTGTATTTCGGACACCTTTCAACTTTTCCTTCATTCAAAATGACCGACGTCTATTACATCCAGAAGAACGAAACAGACAATAGTTTGGGATTGCAAAAGTTCACCGATTCTGTTTTTGCTCCGGAAAATCAGATTACTTTAGTTAAAGACAACATCGTCTGGACGACCAAACTGAAAGAAGATTCTCAGATTATCAAGGCGATAAAACAGGGAATTACCACTACAACTAACGATCAAACACAAACAAATAATAATCAATCTAAATAATATGAATAAACAAAAATATCTAATTATTTTTATAGTTTTATTCCTCGGTTTAGGTTTTTGTATCTACCAATATTTGGAAACATTCAAAACAGAAGTTGCTTCTGCAACTTCAACCGTTCCCAATCCGGGACACCTTTGGAGTTCCATGGAATGCAATTCCGATACTTTGTGCGTTGATACGGTCAACAACAGATTGGGAATAGGGACGGCGAGTCCGGCGGCAAAGATAGACATAGTTGGTAGCTTACGACTGGCATCATCAAGTACATATAAGAGATTTATCAATGTAGCATCGTATGAAGCTCAGGGATTCACTAAAACTGGTACCATAGTTATTAAAGTTGGACGCACGTCTACGCATTTTATGTCAAAAATTAGAATTTCTGGTTGGTCATATACTAAATCTTGGGACGTAACGGTTTCTGGCTACGCCCAGCCGACACAGTGGTATCATACGGGAAATGTTGTTATTACTGGTAATCCTCCGTTTAGTGCATCTGATGTTAGGTTAATAACAGACGCTTCAAGTAATCAATATATTCTTCTGGGCAAGACGACAACTTCTCACAATTATTACACGATGATTGGTGTCGATGCCGAGGAAACATATAATAATGCTTTGAATTCCGCCGGATGGACTATTGATATAACCACAACTGAGCCAGTTGCGGCCTCTACTGTTACCCCGGTCGTGTCTTTGTTCGGCGGAACCTCGGTGATTCCCGGATATCTCGGTATTGGTACAGCAACTCCCGGTTATGCCTTAACCGTCGCCGGAACCGCCTGGGTCACCTCCGGTTCTTGGTCCGGCTCTGATGCAAGATGGAAAAAGAACGTTTCTACTCTTTCAACAACATCCTCTCTTGATAAAATATTAGCTTTAAATCCGGTTAACTATGAATGGAAAACAGACGAATATCCGGAAATGAAGTTCTCAAAGGATGCCCAACTCGGCTTCATCGCTCAGGATGTGGAAAACATCATCCCCGAAGTCGTCACCACCGATAACAACGGATACAAGGGAATATCATACGAAAAGATAGTTCCCGTCTTAACCAGTGCTGTTCAGGAGCAGCAAAAGGAGATAAAGAATCTTTCAGATGAGAACAAGTCGTTGAAAGAGCTTGTTTGTTTGGACCATCCATTGGCCGATACTTGCAAATAATACTAGAATTTAAGCGACTCTTGCTCCGGCAAGAGTTTTTTGTTATACTGACAATGTAAGTATATTAACGTTAATTTTGAATTTTTGGTAATTATTTAATAATCTTAAAGAATGGTAAAAAGCTTTAAAATTGAAAACTGATTATTTTTTGTGTGCCAAATTTTCATATATGAAAATATGGAAATACTATTGATTGTTGCAGCAATTGTTGCATTATTTGCTGGTGGCGTCGTCGGATATTTTATCCGTCAATCGATTGCCAGAAAAAGAGCCGGTTCAATTGAAGCAGAGTTGCAGAAAAAGATTACCCAGACCAGGCAGACGGCCGAAGAGTTGGTTAGTAAGGCCAAAGAGAAGGTTGAAGAGATAGAAAAGAAAAGCTACACCGATATTGAAGAAAGGCAAAAGGTGGTTATCAAGGCCGAAACTAGGATATTTAAGAAAGAAGAAGAGCTTGATTTAAGAGAAAAGGAGACCAAAGACAAGGAAAAAGAAATCACAGACAAGGTTGAAAAGCTAAAAGAGATAAAGAACAACCTTGAAGAACTGAGACAGGAATCAATTAATAAACTGGAAAGAGTTGCCGGGCTTAGCAGGGAACAGGCTAAATCCGAGCTTTTGGATAAAGTTGAACAGGAATACAGCGTCGAGGTTTTGGAAAGAATGAGAAAGCTGGAAGCAAGAGGAGCGGAACAGTATGAAAAGAAAGCCAAGGAAATCATAGCTACGGCCGTCCAGTCATATGCTCTTCCTCAAGTTCAAGAAATTACAACCTCGTCGGTCGTCCTTCCTTCGGAGGAAATTAAAGGAAGGATTATCGGAAAAGAGGGAAGGAATATCCGGGCTTTTGAAAAAGCGGCCGGAGTTGAATTAATCGTTGATGAAACGCCCGGCTTGGTTATTATTTCAAGCTTTAATCCGGTCAGAAGGGAAATTGCCAAGATTGCTCTGGAAAAGTTATTGAGAGATGGCAGAATTCAGCCGGCCAGAGTTGAGCAGGAAATCGAAAAAGCTGAGGAGGAAGTTAACAAAAAGGTGAGGGAAGCCGGAGAGGCAGCGGTATACGAAACCGGAGTTCTTGATTTGCCGGAAAAGTTGGTTCAGGTTTTGGGAAGACTTCAGTACAGAACCAGTTACGGTCAAAACGTGCTTGCTCACTCGATAGAAGTGGCTCATTTATCAGCCGCTTTGGCCGCAGAAATAGGCTTGAATGTCGCACTTTCCAAGAAAGCCGGATTATTGCATGATATAGGAAAGGCCCTTGACTATAAGATAGAAGGGTCTCATACTGATATTGGAGCGAAGATATTGGAGAAATTTAGCATTGACCCGGTCATTATTTCAGCCATGAGGTCGCACCACGAAGAGTATCCCTATGAAAGTCCGGAGGCGATGATTGTCCAGGCCGCTGACCAGATTTCGGGAGCCAGACCGGGAGCGAGAAAGGATAGTTTGGAAAACTACTTGAAGAGATTGGAAGACTTGGAAGATATTGCCAATTCATTTAATGGAGTTGAGAAATCGTTTGCCATTCAGGGGGGCAGAGAATTGAGAGTGTTTGTTAAGCCTAAAGAGATTGATGATTTGACGGCTCATAAATTGGCTAGGGAAATCGCCCAGAAGATACAGCAAGAATTGAAGTATCCGGGTGAAATAAAGGTAATGTTGATAAGAGAGTCGAGGACAATAGAGTACGCGAAATAAGAAAAGGTCGACAATATATATAAAAAATAATATATACACTAAAATGACAAAAGAAGATTTAATCGAAGCAATCGTTAAGAAGACAGCCATGGCCAAGAAAGATGCTGCCGAGGCCTTAAGCACAGTTATCGAAGAAATAACAAAAACTCTATCAAAGGGTGGAGAGGTTACATTAACAGGATTTGGATCATTCAAGGTTGGACACAGAGCCGCCAGAGAGGGAAGAAATCCTAAAACAGGAGAAAAGATCAAGATTCCCGCAATGAAGACACCCAAATTCAAGGCCGGAAAAGGATTGAAGGACGCTGTTAGATAAACTTAAAAACAAAAGCCACCCGTGAGGGTGGTTTTCTGTTTGACTAATTGTTGGACCAATAATTATACTAATTGTTGTACTAATTATTGTACCAATTTTATACTGATTTTCTATTGAAATTATATAGATAAATTGTTATTATAGAAATAATGTTAAGGAAAAAAGCTTTGTATGATAAGGCAATATCCTTGAGGAAGAAGGGGTTATCGTATAACGAGATTTTAGCTATTGTTCCTGCTGGACAGGGAACTATATCTAGATGGTGTCATGACATAGAGTTGACAGAAAAACAAAAAAATAGGATAAAGGACAAGAAAAGAAGCACTTTTCTCATTAAGAATTCGATAGAGTCTTCGCTAAAGAATAAAGAAAAAGATAAAATTTGGGCAGAAACAGCAATAAGTAAAATAAAGATAGATGATAGTAAGTTGTTACTATCAGGAATTATGCTTTATTGGGCGGAGGGGTTCAATAGTGATAAAAGCCAAAACGCAGTTTTTACAAATACCGATTCGGAAATGGTGAAAATAATGATGAGATTTTTTAGAAATATCCTTTTAGTCGATGATTTAAAAATGAAGGTTATGGTAAGAATAGGAGAAAGGGGAAATGTGAATAAAGCAGAAAAATACTGGTCTAAGATAACTGGCTTGCCAATGGGTAGTTTTCAAAAGCCAGAAATTTTAAAATTAAAAGAAAATAGTAGAAGTCTCGAAAGATTTCCTAATGGAATATGTAGACTTTCTATTTATGATGTGACTGTGAGAAGGAAGATAAGTAATTGTATAAGATTAATAAAAGATACAACAAGTCCCCGTAGCTCAATGGACAGAGCCTAAGACTCCTAAGCTTAAGATAGAGGTCCGATTCCTCTCGGGGACACAGGCGTTGAGGGCCCATGGCGAATTTGGTATCGCGCGCCCATGGCATGGGCGAGATGGCGGGTTCGAATCCCGCTGGGTCCACATAATAAGCACCATTCTCTAAAAAAGAGAGTGGTGTTTTATTTTACTTTGAGATATAATATGCTCATGAGCAAATCACCGATTGTAGAAATTGCAAAAAGAGTTTGTCCGGCAGTAATCACTGTCGTAGCTTCTCGCGATTTGCCCCAGATAGAAGAATTTTATTTCCTTCCCTTCAAAGGGGAGAAAGTTGCTTTTCCCAAGAAGATGAACAGTGACAAGCAGAAGACGAAGATAGGGGGAGGCTCCGGCTTTATCGTTTCCAAAGATGGATATGTTTTAACCTGCAATCATGTAGTCGAGGAGCAGGATGCCGATTACACTGTTATCTTGGAACCGGATAAGAGGTATCCGGCCAAGGTGTTGTCTCGCGATCCTTTGACCGACACGGCTATTTTAAAGATAGAAGACGGAGCATCTTTTCCATTTTTAAAATTAGGAGATTCGGATGCGGTTGAATTGGGAGAATCGGTCGTGGCTGTCGGCAATCCTTTGGGAGAATTTGAAGATACTCTCTCGGCCGGAATAGTTTCCGGCTTGAGCAGAAGGATAACCGCCTATTGCGGAAGCCAGACAACTTGCAAGGCAACTAACCTGAGAGGTTTGATTCAAACCGATGCGGCCATCAATCCCGGAAACTCCGGTGGTCCTCTTGTAAATATGAAAGGGGAGGTGATTGCGATAAACACGGCAATGATTATGGGTGCGGAAAATATCGGTTTTGCCTTACCGGTCAATTATATTAAAGAAGATTTGAAAGAGGTTAAAAAAGATGGCAAGATTAAGAGGCCGTATTTAGGAGTGAAGTATATTATTTTGAATGAACAGATCGCCAAGGCGAATAAAATAGACTGTCATTACGGAGCATTGATTGTGAGGGAAATGTTCGGGGAGCCGGCTGTGGCCAAAAACTCCAGTGCCGAAGATGCCGGATTGAAAGAGTATGATATTATTTTAGAAATCAATGGAAAGAAAATAACTCAGGACAATAGCGTCAACGATGTCCTTTCGGAATGTGCGGTAGGGGAGAAGGTATATCTTTTGGTTTTGAGAAATGGAGAAGAAATTGATTTGGAAACTGTTTTAAAAGAAAAAAAATAGACAGAAAAGATTCTTTAAGATAAGATACAGATATGTTTAATAAGAATAAAATTACATTGGCTTCAATCATTTCCTTTCTCGGGATTTTTTTCGCTCAGACCGCTTCGGCTGTATGTCCGGTTTGTGTTGTTGGAGTTTCGGCCGGACTGGGCTTGGCGAGATGGCTTAAAATAGACGACACTATTACTGGTCTCTGGATAGGAGGATTGACCATTGCCATGGTCATGTGGACTATCGAGTGGTTTAACAAGAAAAATATCAAGTTTTGGGGAAGGGATATTTTAACGGCTATTGTTTTTTATGCCACTGTAATCTGGCCGCTTCGCTCAATTGAAGTTATCGGCAATGAATACCACACCATTTGGGGAATGGACAAGCTTATCCTAACTATCTTTATCGGCAGTATTGCTTTTTTCGGTTTTGAAAAATGGTACAGATTGATGAGATCTAAAAACGGGAAGTCACTTTTCCGTTATCAAAAAGTTGTTTGGGCCTGGCTACCATTAGTAATTCTTTCAATTATATTTTTCTTTTTAACAAGATAAAAGAAAAGAAGGACTACACCTTCTTTTTCTTTTTGATGTTTTTTGTTTGCACATTTTTAGCTTTACCTTCCATCCGAGGAGGTCTGGTTAAGCGTTCTTCGTGCCTTATGTCGTATCCTGTTTTTTTGGCCATATGTTTAATTATATTTTGGACTAAAATATAATTATCGTCAAATGGGTGACTAACGGGATTTGAACCCGTACAAACACCTCCACAGGGTGTTGTGCTACCATTACACCATAGCCACCATGAAAACCAAACCTGTGTCCTCGGTGCGAATCGAACGCACAACCTACGGATTAGAAGTCCGTCGCTCTGTCCTATTGAGCTACGAGGACGTGATATATATTTCATACCAAAAATACAGCTAAAAAGCAAGGAATATTTTTGACTGGAAAAGAGAAAGATGATATAAAAAGTAGGTAAAGCCGGGGCATAGTGAAACGGCTATCACGAGTCCTTTGGGAGGATTTATTCTGAGTTCGAATCTCAGTGCCCCGAAAGGATAATTGCGAGTGTAGCTCAATGGCAGAGCGATAGCCTTCCAAGCTATACATGAGGGTTCGATTCCCTTCACTCGCTCCAATATATGCTTACTCCCGAACAAGAAAAATGGATATCTCATTTATCCGACAAGGATAGGATAACTATTGTTCCTTGGGATAAGACATGTTCGGAAAAGTTCGAAAAAACAAAAAATAAGATTCAGGCCATATTAGGGAAAGATGTGGAAGTTTTTCATTCCGGGGCTTCTAGTTTTGGTATTTCTGGGCAAGACGAAATAGATATTCATGTTCCCGTATCTCCCGAAAATTACGATTTATATGTTTCCAAGCTTAAGAATGTTTTCGGAGAGCCAAGAAGTAATTATCCCCTAAGAAGGACTAGATTTAAAATAAATAAAAATGGAAAGAAGATAGATATTATCATTGTTAATAAAGAACATTTTGATTGGCTTAATGAGATTAAATTTAGTGAATATTTAAAGGCTCATCCGATTGCACTAGAAGCATACAGGATTTTAAAAGAACAGGGCAATGGTTTTTCAGTTAAAAAATACTATCGAAGAAAAACAGAATTTATTAACCAAATACTGTCTTCCAAATTAAAAGTCGCTGTCATCGGCGGGGGAGTGATGGGTTTATATATTTCTTGGAAATTGGCGGAAGCGGGACACGAGGTCTCTCTTTTCGACAGGAAGAAAGAAGATACGATAGGAAAGAAATGTTGTTCAGCTTTGGTTTCGGAAAGAATCAAGCAATTTATCCCTTTGGAGGATAACTGCATAGAAAATGAAATATCTTCTTGTTTAATTAATTTTCCCAAAGGAAAAGTTAAACTTAACTTCAATCCCAAGCATTCGGCTTTAAATAGAGAAATGTTGATTAGTACTCTTCTTGATTTGAATAAGAAGGTTGGAACGAGAATCGTTTTGGGGCAGGAGATTAAAAAAGTACCGCCGGGCTTTGACCGGGTTATCGGATGTGACGGCGCTTTTTCTATCATCAGGAGAAGCTTGGGTTTGCCTGACCCGAAGATTAAAAATGGGATTCAAGCATATTCTTTGATAAAAAACAATTCTCACATTACCGAAACATATACTGATTACAACATTTTTGGTTTTTGCTGGAAGATTCCGAAAGGGGACAAGACTGAATACGGAGCACTGGGAAACCAAGAAGAAATGAAAAAGAAAGTGGATAAGATAATGGGAATAAAAGATGTCGAGAAAGATTCTTTTTCGGCTGCGGCCGTCCCTGCTCCTCATTTTCCTTTCTTCAATGCCGGATTGATTTTTCCCAAAGAAAAGAATGTCACCCTTTGCGGAGATGCAATGGGATTAACCAAGCCGTGGAGCGGGGGAGGTATAATCTGGGGTCTTCACGCCGCTGACATTTTAATCAAAACGTTCCCCGATTTCAGGAAATACAAAAAGGAAACAGTCAGATTTTTTAAATTCAAAATATTAAAAGGGCAGATATCCAATTTTTTGGTTCAAACTATCGGCAAAAGATTCACTAATCTTCTCCCTAAAGAGATGGAATATGACAATGACTTTCCGTCTTTTTCAATTGCTTTTAAGCGGAAAAGGTGATAGTCTTTAAACATATTTGGAGAGATGCCTGAGCGGCTTAAGGGGATGGTTTCGAAAACCATTGTGGGATAACTCCTACCGTGAGTTCGAATCTCACTCTCTCCGCTTTAATTTATAGAACTATATGGCAGAAAACATCAAACAATCTGATGTGGCAACACGTCCGCCGGTGGTGGTTGTTTTGGGGCATATCGACCACGGCAAAACTTCGCTTTTGATGGCCATCAGGGATTTCAAGGTTTTGGAAAAAGAATCGGGAGGAATAACCCAACATGTCGGTGCCTATCAGATTGAGCACAATAATAATAAAATTACCTTTATCGACACTCCCGGACATGAGTCATTTTCAGCAATTCGAAGCAGGGGGAGCAAATTAGCCGATATCGCGGTTTTGGTTATCGATGCGGCCGAGGGAATCAAGAAACAAACCAAGGAGGCCATAACTCACATTAAGAGTGCGGGAATTTTAACCATTGTCGCTTTTAATAAAATAGATAAGCCGGGGGCCAATCCGGAAATGGTCAAACAGCAATTGACCAAGGAAGACATCTGGGTGGAATCATTCGGAGGCAAAGTTCCTTCAGTTGAAATATCGGCCAAGACCGGACAGGGCATTACCGATTTGTTGGATATGATTCAGTTGTTGGCCGAAGTTGAAGAATTGAAAGCCGAATTCGGAGTTAAGGCGGAAGGAACAATCATTGAATCATATCTTGACCCGAAGAAAGGGCCGACTTCAACCGTTTTGGTTGAAAACGGAACCTTAAGACAGTCCGATTTTGTCGGAACCGATTCCGCTGTTGGAAAAGTTAAGAATTTGGGAGACTTTCTGGGAAAAGAAATGAAAGAAGCTAATCCTTCCGACCCGGCAATCATTATCGGTTTTGAAAATGTTCCTGCCGTTGGAGAAAAGTTTCATGTTTATTCTTCATACGATGAAGCCAAGAGCAATATGAAGGTGAGGGAACTGAAAACCGAGATTCTTGAAGTTGACCCAACTAAGAAATGTTTGAATTTGATAATCAAAGGAGATGCCCAAGGTTCGCTTGAAGGAATCGGAGAGGTCTTGAAAACTTTGCCCCAGGAAAATGTTTGCGTTAGGGTTCTTAAATCGGAAGTGGGGGATATAACCGAAGCCGATGTGAAGATGGCCAAGACCAGCGAAGCGGTTATCATTGCTTTTAGAGTCAAAAAAGACAAGGTGGCCGAGATTACCGCCGAAAACAACAAAGTCAAAGTATATGATTTCAGCATTATTTATGAACTGGCTCAAAAGGTGAGGGAACTGATGGAGAGAAAGCTGGTTAAAGCCAAAGAAAGAACCGATTTGGGCAAGATTGAAGTTCTGGCTATCTTCAGAACGGAAAAGAACAGGCAGATTGTCGGAGGCAATGTTATCGAGGGCGAAGTGCAAAAAGGAGCATCTTTGGAAATATTCAGGAATGGAGAAAAGGTTGGGCAAGGAAGGATTGTGGAGCTGCAATCCAATAAAAAGGATTTTGATGTAGTTAAAAAAGGGAGAGAGAGCGGTATTCTCTATCAAGGCAGCGAGAGGATAAAGGAAGGGGATGAGTTGGTGGTATACAAGGAAGAGTATATTCAAGAAGAATTGTAATATGTTCAGAATAGAAAAAGTAAACAGCATAATACAGCAAGAGCTGGGAACGATAATATTAAGGGAAATAGATTTATTTCCCGGGACGCTTTTGACCATTACCAGAGTCGAGTGTTCGAACAATATGTTTCAATGCAAAGTATACATATCTGTTATCCCCGAGGATAAGTTTGAAGAGGTTTTGGCCCTTCTCAACAGGCATATCTATGCCTTACAGCAGATGTTGAACAAGAAGATGCAGATGAGGCCGGTGCCGAAGATAGAGTTTTTCAAGGAAAAGAAGACAGCCGAGGCGGGAAGGATAGACGAGTTGTTGTTTAAGATAAAGAAGGAGGATATTGAAAAAAGCGAATAATCTTGTTATTGTTTCTTTGTGACTGGGCGTGGTGGCCAAGCAGTAAGGCAAGAGTCTGCAAAACTCTCATACGCGGGTGCAATTCCCGCCCACGCCTCACACATGCCTCGGTGATGAAATTGGCAAACATACAGCACTTAAAATGCTGCGGGTAACACCCTTGTGGGTTCAAGTCCCACCCGAGGCACAATTTAAATAATCGTCTTTTGAGTGCTTGACACATATGTATAGATATGTTATTTTTTGTTTGGTAAAGAGGAAAGGATTATGGTTTGTCCAATTTGTGGTAGGTATTACTGCGATCACACCGCAGCTGAAAGGCACCAGACCGATGATCATGTGACGGCTGATGCACTAGGAATGTCAGTCGACGAATATCGTCAGAGGAAAAACGCGCAGGAAAAGAAGGCATAATTAATTTGCCAGCACGAAGCCTTGATAGAAGATTAATTTCTTTATCAAGGCGTATTTTTTAAATAAAATAAAAACACACCGATTTCTCGGTGCGTCTTTATATCTCTAGAACTTCGATGTATGTTTCCTTGACCCCGAAGGCCTGGGCCTGTTCAAGAGTGGGGAACCATATGTCGATTTGGTATTTGCTTTTTCTTGAATGCATCCTGTCTTCTACCGTGAATACTTTGTTTCCGTATAATTCGGGCAATTTGATTGCTGTTCCGAAAGGCAACATGTTATTGGCTACGATGCCGTCCCTGACTTCAGAACCGTTTGCGGTAGTGAAGGGAGTATCGTCTGTCTGCCAAGGCGTAGAAGAGTATGCTGTAACGATAACCTTGATTTTTCGATACGTCTTTTGATCACTGCCTCCGTCTCTGTCTTCCTTTTCTGAAAATAGCGCTAACGCGTTATTCTCCAAGGAATAACTCTTTTCTGACTCATAACCTTTAGCCAAGTTAGTATTATCCGCTTTGGCATCAATGGTTAGAACCAGGGCCGAGAAAGAGAAAACAATGGCCGCCAGAAGTACGATTGTCAAATTTTGCTTTTTAAGCATAAATAAAATCCCGCCTAACGGGATAGGCATATCCTAACCCATAAAGGCCTTTTTGTCAACGAGTTTGTCCACATCAAGTTTCTATTGTTTAAGGGTTGATTATTTGACTTTTGGGGATATTTTGAGGTAAATAATATATAGAGGGAGTCGCCTTGACAATCAAAGAATATACGGTTAAGGAAGTCCTTGCTATGAATCAAGCAATGATTTCGGTTGGTGCACTGCTGTTGATTGACCCCAAGAAGAAAAAGGGCGTTAACAGGCTCGACAACACCTGCAACGTCCTAGTTAAGGAGGTTTTCGAAAGAGGAGACAAGGTGTTTGTCAGGGGCAATCACATACCGTCGAACCGGTCGATGGTATTAGACCAAGAGACCAGAGTCATCCTGGTCTAGTAATTTTTGTTTTCGACGCTCATTGGAGCGTCCTTTTTTTGACTTGATAATCTTAATTCTTTGTGATATAAGGATGATATGCAAAACGAAACATTACAAAAACTAACCGATAACGTTCAGATTCCCAGAAATGGTGAAATCGTGGACGGAAAGATTCTCGCTATAGAGAATTCTGCCATGTATTTGGATATTGGCCCGAGAAAAACGGGAATTATCTATGGTGCGGAATATCAAAACGCTAAGAACGTTTTGAAAAACATTAAGGTAGGGGACACTATCTCTGTTAAGGTTGTCACTCCTGAAAACGAAGAAGGATTCGTTGAATTGTCTTTGAGAGAGGCTGAGAAAGAATTGGCTTGGTCTACAATCAAAGAAAAGAAAGACCAGAATCTGGAATTTGCGGTAAAGATATCAAAGGTGAATAAGGGAGGACTTATTACCGAAGTTGCCGGCATTCCCGCTTTCTTGCCGACTTCTCAATTATCACCCGACAATTATCCCAGAGTGCCCGAAGGAGACAAATCAAAGATATTAAGGAAGCTGCAAGGCTTTATCGGACAAGAAATCAAAGTTAAGATTCTTGATTTTGACGAAAAGACCGGACAGGTTATCTTGACCGAAGAATCCAAAGAGAGTGAATCTTTGCAGAAAGCCATTAAAACTATTAAAGTGGGGGATATTGTTGAAGGCAAGGTTTCGGGAATTGTTAATTTCGGAGCTTTCATTAAATTCAATTTACCAGACTCAAAACCTGAAGATGCAGCCTTGGAAGGATTGGTTCACATTTCCGAATTGGATTGGCAGCTGATTGAAGACCCGGCCCAGGTGGTTGAGGTCGGCCAGGATGTCAAAGCCCAGGTTATCGATATTTCCCAAGGCAGAGTCTCTTTGTCTCTCAAGAGTTTGAAGAAAGATCCTTGGCAGAACTTGAACTACAAAACCAGCGATACTATTAAAGGAGTCGTTGTTAGATTCAATCCTTTCGGAGCTTTTGTTCAGGTGGTTGATGGGAACAAGGACAACGATACTAAAATACAAGGACTTATTCACATTTCTGAATTCGGTTCCGAAGTCAAGATGAAAGAGAAGCTTGAATTGAACAAGGAGTACGAATTCCAGATATTGAGCTTCCAGCCTCAAAGACATTGGATGTCTTTAAGAATAAAATAAAACACATATGAAAAAGAGCCCTATCTCAGGTCTCCTTAAGAATATCTTTTTAGTTATTATCGTTTTTTTGGTCCTCGGACTGGCTTTCGGCATGTTCAATGTTCCCAAAGAATCAATCAATAGCATTTCTATCACTCAATTGGCTCAGGATGTTAACGACGGAAAGGTCAAGGAGATTAAGATATTGAACAATGATATTTCAATTGAGTATATTGATGGAGCCAAAGCCGAGAGCAAAAAGGAAACAGGGGATACCTTGGGTGCTGCCTTGCTTGATTATGGAGCCAACCAGGAAAGCATTAAAAAAGTGTCTTTTGTTTTCAACGAGCCGGATACTTCTTGGGACTGGGTGGGAACCTTTTTATTGATGGTTATTTTCCCTTTGGTTTTAATGGGAGTGTTTTTCTTTATGATTTTCAGAAATGCCAAAGCCGGAGCAGCCCAAAGTTTTGATTTTACCAAAGCTAAAGCAACATTGTTCGGAGCCGAAGGCCATCCCAAAGAAAAGATTACTTTTAAAGATGTCGCCGGATTAAAGGAAGAAAAGCAGGAATTGGAAGAAATAGTTGATTTCTTGAAGAATCCTCAGAAGTATTTGAAAATGGGAGCGAGAATCCCCAAGGGAGTGTTATTGGTTGGTCCGGCCGGGTGCGGCAAGACATTATTGGCCAGAGCGGTGGCAGGGGAGAGCAATGTTCCTTTCTTTTCCGTGGCCGGATCTTCTTTCGTTGAAATGTTCGTTGGAGTCGGTTCGGGCAGAGTGAGAAGCTTATTCACCGCCGCCAAGAAACAGCAGCCCTGTTTGGTCTTTATCGATGAACTGGACAGTATTGGAAAAGCCAGGGGTCCGGCTATAACCGGAGGGCATGAAGAAAGGGAGCAGACCTTGAATCAATTGTTGACCGAAATGGATGGATTCGAGAAGAACGACAAAATAATTGTTTTGGCTGCCACCAACAGGCCCGATGTTTTAGACCCTGCTTTATTAAGGCCGGGCAGATTTGATCGAAAAGTTGTCATTAATCTTCCTGATATAAAAGAGAGAGAAGAGATATTGCAGATACACTCAAGAGGGAAGCCTTTGTCTGTAAATATTAAATTAAGAGAAGTGGCGGAAAGAACCCCCGGATTTTCCGGAGCCGACTTGGAAAATGTTTTTAATGAAGCGGCGATATTGGCAGCCAAAAAGAATGTCAAAGAAGTGGTTCAGCAGGATTTGCTTGATTCAATCGAAAAGGTTTTATTGGGACCGGAAAGAAGAAGCCATATCATGACTGACAAAGAAAAAGAAATCACCGCCTATCACGAAGCTGGACATGCTTTGATTGCAGCCAAGATTTCTCACGCCGAACCGGTGAGGAAGATTTCCATTATTTCCAGAGGTATGGCTGCCGGGTACACTTTAAAAGTTCAAAAGGAGGAAAGAATGCTCCGAACTAAGAAAGAATTCGAAGCCGAATTGGCCGTTCTTTTGGGCGGCTATTGTTCCGAGAAAATGATATTCGGAGATATGACTACCGGAGCTTCCGACGATTTGAATAAATGTTCACAATTGGCCAGAAGTATTGTTAAGAAATACGGAATGTCTTCTTTGGGTCCGATTGTGTTCGGAGATAGGAGCAGAGAGATATTCTTGGATTCAGAAAGCGAGAGCAAGAATTATTCCGAGGGAGTGGCGGTAAAGATTGATAATGAGGTGGAGAAGATAATATTAGAAGCACAGAAAGAAGCTGAGAAAATATTGAAAGAGAATAAAGATTTGTTGGCCAAGATTGCGAAGACTCTGATTGAGAAGGAAACAATCGAAAGAGAGGAATTTGAGGAGTTGATAGGGAAGTAACTCCTGCGCGTGTAGCTCAGTTGGTTAGAGCGACCGACTTATAATCGGTAGGTTCGATGGTTCGAGTCCATCCACGCGCACAATAGACAAATCAATCGTTTTCTGGTAGTTTATTTTTGTTGACTAAAAGCCCCAAATCACCTATTATAAAAAAGAGCTCTTCCACAAAAGGGGCGTATAGCTCAGTTGGTTAGAGCGTTACGTTGACATCGTAAAGGCCCCCTGTTCGAGTCAGGGTACGCCCACAGTTTGAGTAATAAAGATAATAAACATATGGCAGAAGAAATAAAAAAAGAAGAAAATGCCGCCGAAGTTGTTGAAACTGAAGTTGCAGAAGTAAAAGAACCCGTCGAAGAGAAGGGGATTATTGAAGCTAATTTGAAAGATGGCTTGCCTGATATCAAACCGGGAGATATGGTCAAAGTTCACCAGAAGGTTAAAGATATATCGGCTAAAGATAAAAAAGTCAAAGAAAGAATTCAGATTTTTGAAGGGCAGGTTTTGGCCAGAAAGCACGGCAAAGGAGTTTCCGCTACAATTACCGTCAGAAAAGTTGTTGATGGAATCGGAGTGGAAAAGATTTTCCCGATTCATTCTCCTTCAATTGAAAAAATAGAAATTGTCAGAAGCGGAAAGACAAGAAGAAGTAAGCTGTATTATTTGAGAACCGCCAAAGGAAGAAAGGCGAAGTTAAAAACAAGAGAAGGAAAAGAAGCGGCAGAGTAGGGCGAGTGATGAAATTGGCAGACATCTATGCTTGAGGTGCATAGGGGATTATTCCCGTGCGGGTTCAAGTCCCGCCCCGCCCACATAGATGCAGCACGGGCGATTAGCTCAATTGGTAGAGCACTTCGTTTACACCGAAGGGGTTAGAGGTTCGAGTCCTCTATCGCCCACAGGACGCCGAGGTAGCCAAGTCGGTCACGGCGAATGTCTGAAAAACATTAGATTCCGGTTCGATTCCGGACCTCGGCACAGATAAGAATCGCGCGGGTGTAGTACAATGGTAGTACGTATGCTTGCCAAGCATAATACGGCGGTTCGATTCCGCTCACCCGCTCCATAATTATTTAAAAAGTATGAAAATAACCTGGTGTGGAGATTCTTGTTTCGAAATAGCGAGTGTTTCCAAGGACAAAGATAATGTCTTGACTGTTGTCGACCCGATTGGAAAAAAGTCCAATAAAGCCGATATCATACTTGAAACTCATCCCGAGAAGAGCGGATTTGAGACGGACGAACAGTTCGTTATTTCTTCTTGCGGAGAATATGAAAGAAAGGGAGTTTTCATTCAGGGAATAGATTCTTTCCAGCCGGACAAGAAATCAAAAAATATTATCTATGCAATCGAAGTTGAAGATGTGAGAATTGTTCATTTGGGTTATTTCGGGGAAGGGGACATCTCGGAAAAGCAATTGGAAGAAATGGGCAATGTTGATATTTTGATTGTTCCGGTTGACGGAGACAAAACCGTCAGCTATGCCGAAGCGGCCAAGATTGTCTCCCGCATTGAACCTGCAATAGTCATTCCGATGTGCTATGATGGTAAAAAGAAGGACAAGGGATTGGCACCTTTCTTGAAAGCACTGGGACAGAAAGATGTTATTCCTCAGGATAAATTAAGCATACAAAAGAAAAACATTTCTGTGGGAGAAAAAGCGGAAATAGTAATATTAGAGGAAAAGTAAAATGGCAAAAAAAGAAGAAAAAGAAATTCAGGTCATCGGCAGCGTTGAAGAAAGAGAGATTTCTTCGGAGATGAAGGAGAGCTATATCGACTACGCCATGTCGGTTATCGTCTCAAGAGCCCTTCCCGATGTGCGAGATGGATTAAAGCCGGTGCAGAGGAGGATTTTGTATGCCATGTATGATATGGGCGTGAGAAGCGACGCCAAATTCAGAAAATCAGCAGCCGTTACCGGAGAAGTTTTGGGAAAATACCATCCGCACGGAGACAGTTCCGTCTACGGAGCTTTGGTCAGAATGGCTCAGGATTTTTCTTTGCGATACCCCTTGGTTAAAGGTCAAGGAAATTTTGGATCGATTGAGGGAGATCCGCCCGCCGCTCAAAGATATACCGAATGCAAATTGTCGAAGGCCGGAGAAGAGTTGTTGAAAGATATTGACCGGGATACGGTTTCATGGACCGACAACTATGATGCGACCAGAAAAGAACCGGCCGTTTTGCCGTCTCCTTTGCCCAATTTATTATTAAACGGTTCTACCGGTATTGCCGTTGGTATGGCTACCAATATTCCTCCCCACAATTTAAAGGAGGTTTGCGAAGCCTTGATTCATTTGATTGACAATCCTAAGGCGGAAACAGAAGATTTGTTCCAATTCATCAAGGGACCGGATTTTCCGACCAGCGGAATAATCTACAACAAAAAAGATATTTTATCGGCCTATTCCCAAGGCAAGGGATCATTTTTGACCAGAGGAAAAGTTGAGGTGGTTGAAAAAGAAAAAGGATATCAATTGATTGTTTCCGAAATTCCTTATCAGGTGGATAAATCGGCCTTGATTATTCAAATGGCCAATTTGGTTCAGACCAAGAGATTGGAAGGGGTGAGAGATATCAGAGACGAATCGGACAAGGAGGGAATGAGGATTGCAGTTGATTTGCAGAGAGGAGTCGCCCCTAAGAAAGTATTGAATATCTTATACAAATACACCGATATCCAGAAGACATATCACTTGAATATGTTGGCTTTGGTTAACGGAATCGAGCCGAGAGTGTTGTCCTTGAAAGATGTTTTGGAATTATACTTGGTTCACAAGCAGGAAGTCGTTGTCAGAAGAACCAAGTTTGATTTGGAGAAAGCCAAAGAAAGAGCCCATATTTTGGAAGGTATTTCCAAGGCATTGGATAATGTTGATGCGGTGATTAAGACGATAAGAGCTTCGAAAGATAAAGAAGATGCCAAAGTCAATCTAGTCAAGAAATTCAAATTGACCATAATTCAGGCCGAAGCGGTCGTCGAAATCAGATTGCACCAATTAGCCAAATTGGAAAAACAAAAGATTGAAGACGAACTGGCTGAAATAATGAAGCAGATAAAATTCTTAACTAAGATTTTAGATAGCAAAGCTGAACAGAAGAAAGTGATGAAAGCGGAGATAGAGAAAGAAGTTGAACTGTACGGAGACGAGAGAAGGACCGTGGTCATGGCTCATTCACCGGAAACAATTTCCGAAGAAGATTTGGTTCCTTTGGAAGACACTATCGTTACCTTGACTTCCGGCGGATACATTAAGAGAATCAATCCTTCCGAATATAAGAAGCAGAACAGGGGAGGACAGGGCATGCTCGGAATGAAAACTATGGAAGATGACGAAGTCTATCATTTCTTCACCGCCAAGACCCACGATTCATTATTCTTCTTTACCGATTCCGGAAAAGTATTCCAGACCAAGGTCTACGAAGTTCCGGAAGGACAGAGAGCTAATCGAGGCAGGGGACTGATGAACTTCCTTGAGATTTCAACTTCGGATAAAGTTTTGTCGGTTTTGAACTTGGACAAAAAGGACAAAGAAGATAAGATAAACTCCTTGGTTATGGTTACCAAAAAAGGAGTAATCAAAAAGACTCCCTTGAAAGATTTTGAAAATGTAAGAAAGGGAGGATTGATTGCCATCAAATTGAAACCCGATGATTCTTTGTGCAATGTCAGAAAGATTGGCGACGGGGATGAGGTGATTATTGCCACCAAGAACGGACAATCAATTCGTTTTTCCGAAAAAGAGGTCAGGCCGATGGGCCGACCGGCTTCGGGCATCCGCGGAATCAAATTAAAGAAGGGAGACGAGGTTATCGGAATGGAAGTCATTAAAAAAGAAAGACTTAAAGAAAAAGATTATTTATTGGTTTTGACCGATAACGGCTTCGGCAAGAGGACGTTATCTTCGGAATATAAGACTCAGGGTAGGGGTGGCTCAGGCGTCAGAATAGCCCATATTACCTCTAAAACAGGCCAATTGGCGAAGATTGAGGTCATTACCGATAAAGAGGACCTGATTGTCATTTCTCAGAAAGGACAGGTTATCAGGACTAAGATTTCCAGCATTCCCAAGCTGGGCAGAGACACCCAGGGAGTGAAGATTATGAAGATGAAGCCAGGAGACAAGGTGGCTTCGGCAACCTGTTTGACCGAGAAAGAAGAGGCCGAGTAATTTACATTTCTTAAATTATCTTATACAATATTCTTATATGAACGAAGGGTTCTTAAATCCCCAACAGATTCTTAAGAATATTCCGTTGAAGGAAGACATGATTGCCTGTGATTTCGGTTCGGGCTCGGGAGGATGGGCGATTCCCTTGGCCCACGAACTCAAGGCCGGAATGGTCTATGCCATCGATGTTTTGGAAAGTGCAGTTTCCGCTTTAGATGGAAAGATTTCCGCCCAGCAGTTATTTAACATTAAAACGATATCGGGTGACATAGAAAAGGGAGTGAAGATAAAAGACGGGTATTTTGATTTAATATTAATGACCAACCTCTTGTTTCAAGTTGAGAACAGAGATTTTGTCATGCAGGAAGCGAAGAGAGTTTTAAAGCCGAACGGAATGGTTTTGATTATCGACTGGAAGAAAGATGCTCCGGTCGGTTCTAAAGAGGGAAGACTGTCCATTGAAGAGGCTGTTTTGTTGGGAGAGAAAAACGGATTCAAAAAAGAGAAAGAAATTGGTTCGGGTAATTTTCATTGGGGTTTATTATTAAGAAAAATATGAAAAAAATATTTATTCTATGTGCGTTATCTATAATTTTTTCGGTCGTTTTGCCATTATCAGCAATGGCAGAATCATGTCCTGGTGGTAAATGGGAAGATAACATAACGTCAGATGGTCGTAATTTAGGAAAATGCGTTTGTTATGTTGCGAGTGAAACATACCCTAATTGTAGTGGTAGTTGTACTAATGGCAGAGTCCTTTCTGCAGGAGAATGTGTTTGTCCTCAAGCTAACCAATATTGGAATGGAAGTTCTTGTGTTGTTACAACCCATACTGATGCTACAACTAGGAATAATTGCAGTGCTATTGTTTGCGAAGCTCTTTCTTATTGTAGCGGAAGCAACTGTCAGGGCAGTACAGATAGAGAACAAGGATATTATAGCGATTCTTTAGGCAAGTGCGTTTGTCCTACAGGATACTATAGTAACGAAGCTCCGACTGTAGGTGGATCTAGTAGTGGCTCCGGTGTTACTTCTGGTTCAACAGGGAGTGGCTCATCAACTATATCCAGTACTTATACCCCAGGAAATGTTGGGGGAGGTTCACTTAGCTTACCAACAGTGACCAGCACGGGAGTTTTAACCAATCCCATTACTTCGGGAAGCTTTGCCGATTTACTTAACAGGATAATTGATTGGATTTTGAATATCGCTTTGGTCTTGGCTCCATTGGTTATTGTCTACGGAGGGTTCATTTATATGACTGCGGCAGGGGATACCGGTAAGGTTACCCAAGGAAAGAATATCGTCCTTTATGCCGTCATCGGATTCATTGTGGCGCTTCTGGCCAAGTCCCTTATTGGCATTTTTACAGATTTAGTGGTAAAATAGTTTTAAATTAAAATAACAAAAATATGAAAAAGCAAACACTAATTCTTATCTGTCTCTGGGTAGCCGTGTTGTTTGTCCCGTTTATGTCTTTGGCTGATGTTGTTGATTACGATGAAGATAACGCCATTGCGCAGACGATAACCAACATTACCAAGTGGGTTACTAATATATGTCTGGGCATAGCCATTCTGATGTATGTTATCGGAGGATATTTCTGGGTGATTGATAATGGTAACTTGGAAAGCGTTAAGATGGCCAAGAATATCATTCTGTCGGCAACAATCGGATTGGCCATCATCTTAATCGCCAACAGCCTAGTCAGCGTAGTAAAGACATTAGTTGTAACAAATGATTAATAACCATATAAAGGTCGGATAATAATTAACAAACATGACTATGAAGAAAAAAATATTAGCCTTGATTGCCTGCGCAATAGTATTATCGTTTATCGGAACAGGCTATGTTGCCGCTGCAGAAGACAATTTGGATGGTTGCAGAATTACAAGAACAAGCAGATTGCCCACCACATTGGACTGTGAGACAACGTCAAGCAATGGAACGCTTTACTGTTATTATGATGACGGAGATTGCGGAATGTGCTGCTTATTGAACGGAATCTACAACATTACCGATTGGGTATTCGTTGTTTTGATGGCTATTTCATCACTAATGATTATTTGGGGTGCTGTATTATTCACCACTTCTTCGGGAGACCCGAAAAAGACAGGCAACGCAAGACAGCTCATCATCTATGCCGCAGTTGGTATTGCCGTAGCTCTATTTTCAAGAGCGGTTCCTCCGGCAGTCAAGATGATCATCGGAGCTTAATATGTTTGAATATTGACACCCACTTGTTTTTGTTATACAAAGTGGGTGTTTTATTGCCGAGGTGGCGGAACTGGCAGACGCGTATGCCTTAGGAGCATATGCCCTTGTGGTGTGAGGGTTCAAATCCCTCCCTCGGCACTCATTTAAAAACTGCCCCTTGTGGGGCAGTTTTGTTATTCAACTTCTATTTTTTTGTTTTTGGCTCTTTCTATCTTCGGCATCCTCACTGTCAGTATCCCGTCTTTGACTTTGGCATCTATTTTTGAGGTATCTATTTCTCGGGGAAGAATTATCTCTTTAGAAAACGGTCCCCAGTAGCACTCTTTGAGAAAGTATCTTTTGTCTTTTTCTTTGCTCGGGTCTTCTCTCTCTCCTTTGATAACCAAAATATCGTTATCAAGGGCAACGTCAATTTGTTCGCTTTTGATTCCGGCGATGGCTGATTGAACAATCAGTTCTTTGTCGGTTTCGTAGACGTCGACAACCAATTGGCCGTGCGGAGCGTCCCATCTTTTTTCTTCTTTTGGTTCGATATTTTCTTTTGCTTTTGCCATATTATATTTTAGAAACACTTTTTAATTTTTTAATCTTTTTAAAGGCGAACGACAAACCGATGAAAAGAATGAAAATAATGAAGAATGAGTAGAGGACGGAAGATCCCTCAACTGTTTCTTTTATTATAGACGGTTCTAAGAAAAAGTTAAAGAGGGCATGGGTCATAATTCCCAGAACGAAGCCGATGAAGATTAAAACGCGTCGCCATTTCATATTGTAGATGGCCAAAGCGATGAAGAGCCCGATTGTTCCCGAAGATAAGGCGTGAAGAAGGGTAGACGAAACAAATCTTCCCAGACCCAAGATCAAAGGATCGGATAAAGTTACAAATCCTTGCCCAAAAAAGGCTAAAATGTTTTCCGCGGTGGCGAATCCCAAAGCGGCGATTATCATATATAAAGGGATGTCTATCGGTTCGTCAATGTGAGAGCTTTTCATGATGGAATATCTGGCGGCTACGTATTTGAACATTTCTTCAACCAGAGCGATAACGAATACGGCTTTAATGATTAGGTAGGTTTTGGTGGGCAAATTAAGAGTTTGCAATTCTTGCCTGAGGCAGAATTCAAAAATAACAACAGGGATACAGACCAAGAAACCGCAAATGAACACTTTTATCACTTGTTTTTTTGGCTCGGGCAGAACATCTTTTTTTAAAAAGAAAAAAAGCCAAATCAGTCCGGGAAGAATCGCCAATATTAAATAAAGAAAAATATAGTTATCCATTGATTTTTAAATTAGAGTCCGGTTTTAATTTTTGCCAGGTTGTTTTTTTAACGTTGGGAGAAATCAAGGCGGTAAGACCGATCATTGAAGCATTGTCTCCGGTAAACTTGGTCTGGGGAACGATGCAGTTAATTTTTTCTTTTTTGCAGAGTTTTTTAAACTCTTTGATTATTTCTTTATTGGCCGAGACTCCGCCTCCGATGATTATCGATTTGGCTTTTAATTCTTTAGCCGCCTTCATTGTTTTGGAAGTCAGAACATCAATGATAGAGCTTTGTATTTGATAAGCCATTTCATTTATATATTCTTTGGAGGTTCTGTCTTTTTCCTTTCTCTTTTTGAAATCGTAAAGGACGGCAGTTTTCAATCCGGAAAAACTGAAGTCATAATTTTTGTCATGAATCATGGGTCGGGGCAGAGAAATATTGTATACAGCTTTTTTAAAATCTTTGGCTCTTTTACTGATGGCCGGACCGCCGGGATAGGGGAGGCCCAATATTCTCGCAGTTTTGTCAAAGCATTCTCCGGCCGCATCATCTCTGGTTTGACCGATTAATTTGTATTTGCCGATATTTTGCATTTCGATTATTTGGGTGTTTCCTCCGGAAACAACCAAGGCTATGGCCGGAAATTCTATTTTTTCAATCGGAGAAAGCCAGTTACTTAAAATATGACCTTCCAAGTGATTAATTCCGAAAACGGGAACGTCCCAATAGAAAGAAAGGGCTTTGCTCAAATTGACTCCGGTGTACAGGCAGGGCTCCAATCCCGGTCCGATTGTCACGGCGATTTTGTTTATTTCCGGCGCCTGGTATTTTTTGAAGAATTCTTTCAGGTCTTTGAAGATATCGGGATTCCTTTCCAGTATTTTTTGCAATCGTAATATTTTTTTATTATCCACCCCTTTTTTGTTTTCCTTGAGCAGCCCGGAATTTTTCAATGATTTGATTAAGAGGGGGACGAGGGCTTTCTGGTGTTCTCTCTTGGCGATGGCCGGAAAAACTCCGCCGTAGGGGGAGTGAATCAACGATTGCGAAGAAACATTATCGGAAAGGAGTTCAAAATCGGAGAAAGAAATCTTCTTTTTTTTCAATCCCGATTTTATGACGCTCACTCCCGTATCGTCGCAGCTGGTTTCGATTGCAAGTATTATCATATTGACATTAATTCAAGTATTGTCTAAATTGTAGACGAAAAAGAAAGTTTCCGCAAACCCCGTTGACTAAAACGATTTTTAAGTTTATATTATAACTATACTTTAAACGATATGACTAATAAAAACACAGTATTTTCGCTTATTCTAATTTTGATTCTGGCTGTTATTGCCGGAATCTTTTGCTATCCCAATCCATATAACCAGATGGTTGACAACATCAATTCAAAATATAATTGGAAGATTTGGCATTTCCCCGAGACAGACTTTAAGTTGGGCCTTGACCTGAAAGGGGGAGTTCACTTGGAATATCAGGCTGATTTGAGTAATATTGGGGATCAGGACAAGGCAGATGTGATGAACGGATTAAGAGATGTTATCGAAAGGAGGGTAAATATTTTCGGAGTGACCGAGCCAGTGGTTCAGGTATACGGTTCTGACAGAATTGCCGTTGAATTGCCCGGAGTGGAAAGCATTGATTCGGCAATCAGCTGGATTGGAGCGACTCCTTTGCTCGAGTTTTGGGAACTGAGGCCTCAGGAAGAAATAGACAAAATTAATGCCAAGAGGGAAGAGCTTAAGGATATGACGACCATCGAAGAAATTCAAAAGGTGGCCGACTGGGAAGTAGCCTTCGAAAATCCCTATCAAAAAACCGATTTAACCGGAAGATATTTAAAGAAAGCTTCTTTGAGCTTCGACCAGACAACCCATGCCCCGATTATCGACCTTCAGTTTAATGACGAGGGAGCTAAGATATTTGAAACTATCACCGAAAAAAACGTCGGGAAGACATTAGCCATTTATTTGGACGGGAAATCAATTGTTGACACCAATGGAGATGGGAAAATCGACGATTCCGATTTATACGCTCCGAGAGTGGATGAAAAAATCAGCGGGGGAAAAGCAGTCATCAGCGGACAGACCGATGTCAAAGCAGCTAAATTATTAGTTCAGAGATTGAATCAGGGTGCTTTGCCTGTTCCGTTAGGTGATCCGATTGTCCAAAAGAAAGTCGGACCGACTTTGGGAGCCATTTCTTTAAACAATGCCGTTTGGGCCGGAGTCTACGGTTTGCTCGGAATTATTATTTTCTTGATTTTATTCTACAAGCTTCCCGGATTGTTGGCTTCTTTTGCTCTATTATCTTATTGTTTGATATTCTTATCGCTGGTTAAATTAATCCCGGTCACCTTGACTTTGGCCGGTATCGGCGGAGTCATTCTTTCAGTCGGCATGGCTGTTGATGCCAATGTCTTGATATTTTCCAGAATGAGGGAGGAATTAAAAGCCGGCAAGGATACTTTAACCAGTATTGTTGAAGGATGCGAACGTGCCTGGCCTTCAATCAGGGACGGAAATTTCACCACATTAATCGTTGCTTTCATTTTGTACTTCTTGGGCACCAGCTTTATTAAGGCCTTCGCCTTTGCCTTAATACTCGGTATTTTAATCAGTATGTTTTCGGCAATGGTTATTTCCAGAATATTCCTTGAATTCGTTGCCAAGAGCAGATTAGGAAGAATTAAGTGGCTATGGTCATAAACATATGAATTTTCTAAAATACACAAAATTATATTTCGCTTTGGCGATAGTGATGGTCGGATTATCTCTTTATAGTATTTTTACTTACGGACTGAAGATGGGAATCGATTTTGAAGGAGGCAGTTCCATCAGTGCCACCTACAAAGCCGAGAACATAGATTTGGAAAAAGTGAAAGCAGCTTTATCCCAGATTCCGGAAATGGAAGGAGTGCAGATTCAGCCCTTGGACAACAATGAAATCGTTTTAAAGGTTAACAAGAAAGACATTTCCGCAGAAGCTTATCAGAATGTTTTAACTCAGTTGAAGACAGTGGGAGAGATTGAAGAGAATTCAGTCAGCGTCGAAACCATCAGCCCCTTAATCGGAAAGGAATTGAAAGACAAAACAATTATTGTGGTCATTGTTGCTTTGTTGGCCATGTTGATTTATATCGCCCTGGCTTTCAGGAATGTCGGAAAGCCGATCAGTTCTTTCCAGTACGGATTTTCTTCAACCTTGATGCTTTTCCACGACATTATTATTCCTTTGGGAGTTTTAGCCTATTTGGGAGCTCAGTTGAGTATTCCGGTAGTCACCGCTTTGCTGACCGTAGTCGGTTATTGTATCAATAATAATGTTGTTGTTTTCGACCGAATCAGAGAGAATTTGCAGAAAGACAGAAAATCTTCATATGCTGAAATCGTTAACAAGAGTTTGAACGAAACCATTGTCAGATGTATCAATACTTCTTTGACTGTAATCATTGCTTTGATACCTTTGTACTATTTTTTCCACAATGAAGAGAGCTTGAAGTACTTCACTTTGACCATGGGAATCGGAGTCATCGTCGGTATTTTTTCTTCAGTCTTTTTGGCCAGCCCCTTATTGGTCGCCTGGAACAATTACAGGCAAAATAAGGGGAAAAGGTAGTTTTGTTGACAAACATCGTTTTAAATGTTATAAGTAACCAATATGGAATTTGATTACAAAAAAATAACGCAAAATATATTGAAAAGCCTTCCGGACAGAACGAAAGCGGTCATCTCTCGCAGATTTTCGTTAAACAAATCCGGCAAGCCGGAAACTCTTGAAGCCATCGGCAAGAGCTACAACATTACCAGAGAAAGAGTGAGACAGATTGAGAACGACGGAATGAAGAGAGCCAAGAAGATTTTGGAAAGCACCGAAGTCAAAGATGAGTTTAAGAAAATTAAAACATATTTTGAAAAGAAGATTGATTCATGCGGGGGAGTGAGAGAAGAAAAGAAACTTTTGGAAGAAATTGCTTCAATTGAACAGAAAGACAATATTTTATTTTTATTGAGCTTGTCCGACTCTTTGGTCAGAGAAAAAGAAGATGATAATTTTCACGCTTTTTGGGCGCTGAACAAAGATTTGGTTTCGGGAGCCAAGAAAGTTTCCAATGATTTTGTTAAGTCATTGAAAGAGAAGGGAGTTCCGGAAACTTTGGAAAGTTTGTATTCAGAATACAAGAAAAACGGAGGCAAGGTTTCTTTTGAAGCTTTCTCCTGCTATTTGGAAATCTCCAAAGATATTTTTAAGACTTTGGACGGCAGCAAGGTTGGATTGAAATCATGGCCGGAAGTAAATCCGAGAACGGTTAAAGACAAAATCAAATTGATTTTGAAAGAAAAAGAAAAGCCGTTGCACTTTAAAGAAATCGCTGAAATGATTTTTGATTTGAATGAGACTTTGACTACTGGGAAGAATAAAAGATTGCACCCTCAGACGGTTCACAACGAATTAATCAGAAATACCGACTTCGTTTTGGTGGGCAGGGGATACTACGCTTTGAAAGATTGGGGATACAACCCCGGACAGGTTAAGGATGTTATTTATCAGGTTTTGCAGGCTTCCGATAATTCTCTTAATAAAGAAGAAATCGTTAGCTCGGTTTTGAAGCAAAGGATGGTTAAGGAATCAACAATTCTTTTGAATTTACAGAACAAAAACTTCTTCCTAAAAGATGGAGAAGGAAAGTATAAAGTTCGAGAAGCATAAGTTTAAAATTAATCAATGCCAGAAGAAATACTGTACGTAATTAAAGGGCTTTCCACTCTTTGGAAAATTAGCGTTCCCTATCTTTTGGTCTTGAAAACTATTATCGTTCAATTTTGGTGGCTTCCACTGCCTTTTTATTTGAAACATCACATCGATTTCATCTACAATCTTTTTATCGGCGATGATTGGGATTCTGATAAGATAAGAAAAAGGGTTGTGGTAGAGATAAAGATTCCTCAAGTCATTGTCAGGCCGTTAAGGGCCATGGAAGCGGTTTTCGCTTCTTTTTGGGGAACGTATGACCCGCCCAGTAGCTGGAAAGAAGGTCATTTCAAAGGGAAAAGAATATTGGGAGCTTCTTTTGAGATAGCCGGAATTGATGGCGTTCCTCATTTTTTTGTGAGATTGCCGGAAAGCAACAAGAAATTGCTTAAGGCGGTTATCTATTCGCAATACCCCGAAGTGGAAATTATCGATGTTCCCGATTATACCAAGCAAGTGCCGCAGGATATTCCCAACAAAGAGTGGGATTTGTGGGGTTGTGATTTTGAGGTTATAAAGTCCGATGTTTATCCGATTAAAACTTATGAATCTTTCTATGAAGAAAGACCGGATGTTTTGAGTGAGGAAAAAAGAATAGATCCACTTTCTCCGTTATTTGAAACTATTTCTTTGACAGTCCCTGGTGAGCAGTTGTGGTTTTCCATTTTTGTAACACCTCGAGGACCCAAGGAAACCGATTTTTTTGACCGAGCCAGAAAAGAAATCGATAAATTGGCGAAGAGACCGGAAAAAGCCAAAAGCAATCCCTTGTGGTTAGATTTTTGGAATCTTTTGATACACGGCACAGATCCTTTGGGCGAAGAAGCCAAAGAAGATACATTTCTTCCTCCCGAAATGAAGTTGACCACCGGAGAAAGGGATGTTGTTGCAGCCATCGAAAGAAAGAAATCAAAAAATGTCTTCCTTTGCTACATCAAATATGTTTATGTGGCCAAAAGAAAGGTATTTTATAATAGTGCTAAAGGATTCGGAACCAGTTTCTTCTCCCAGTTTGGAACTCAGAATTTAAACAGCACCAAGCCTTGGAGCATGACCACCACCAAAGTCCATTCGCCGACTTTTTTCCAAGCCAGAAAGCTTTATTTGAGAAAAAGAGATTTGATAGAAAATTACAGAACCAGAGACCCGGGATTCGATCCTTTTCCTGTTGAAGGAGCGTGCTATCATTTAAATACCGAAGAATTAGCCACTTTATATCACTTCCCGAGCTATGAAGGTGCTCCGTCAGCCGCTTTAAAGAGAATGGAAACCAAGAAGGGCGCTCCGCCTTCTCAATTACCAGTGGAATAATATATATGGATAAATCAGAAATCATATTTTTCGGACAAACGACCTTTAGGGGAGAAATGAAAAGGTTCGGAATCAAAACAGACGACAGAAGGCGTCATATTTATGTCGTCGGTAAAACCGGTATGGGTAAAACCGAGCTTTTGAAGAATATGGTTATTCAGGATATCAGGAATGGCAACGGAGTCGGCTTTGTCGACCCGCACGGAGAAGCTTCCGAAGAAATATTAAGGTTCGTTCCCAAGGAAAGAATCAAAGACGTGGTCTATATCAATCCGGCCGATATTGAAAATCCGATTGCTTTTAATATCATGGAAGATGTTGACGCCGAATACAGGCATCTTATCGCCGGTGGACTGATGGGTGTTTTTAAGAAGATTTGGCCCGACGTCTGGTCTTCTCGAATGGAATACATTCTAAACAATGCCATTTTGGCTTTGCTCGATATTCCCGGTTCGACTTTATTGGGAGTCAATAGATTATTGTCCGATCCCGAATGGAGAGCGGAAGTGGTTGAAAAAGTTAAAGACCCGGTGGTCAAATCTTTTTGGTTAAAAGAATTCAGCCGATACAGCCAGAGATACGAAGTCGAAGCCACCGCCGCCATTCAGAATAAAATCGGACAGTTTATTTCTTCTCCTCTGGTCAGGAATATTATCGGACAGGAAAAGTCAACGATAGATATCAGGAAGATTATGGATGAAAAAAAGATTCTGATTATGAATCTTAGTAAAGGAAGAATAGGGGAGGACTCTTCGAGGTTGTTGGGAGCACTATTGGTTACCAAGCTGCAATTGGCCGCCATGTCGAGAGTTGATACGGCCGAAAAAGAAAGAAATGATTTTATCTTGTATATTGATGAGTTCCAAAATTTTTCAACTGATTCTTTCGCCAATATTTTATCCGAAGCCAGAAAATACAGACTGTCTTTGGTCTTGGCCCATCAGTATATAAAGCAAATGGAGGAGAAGGTTATGGACGCGGTGTTCGGCAACGTGGGAACGATGATTGTTTTTAGGGTGGGAGCCGAAGACGGAGAGTTTTTGGAAAAAGAGTTTTCTCCCGAATTCTATACCCATGATTTGGTTAATCTTCCCAAACAGAATATCTATGTTAAATTGATGATTGACGGTTTGACTTCCCGACCTTTTTCTGCGGAAACTCTTCCTCCGGCAATACCGACCGAAGATGACCACGAGAAAGAGATTATTGAATTCTCAAGGAAGACATACGGAACCTTAAGGCCGATTGTTGAAGAAAAGATATCCAAATACGCAGGAGTTGAAGATCTTCCCAAGATGGAGGCAAGGGAAAACAGGCCGCAAAAAGATTTGTATGATGCCGAGTGCGGCAAATGTGGAAAGAAGGTCAAAGTTCCTTTTAAGCCGGACGGAAAAAGGCCGGTCTATTGCAAGAGTTGTTTAGGCAAGAATGGGGGAGAGCAGTCCAAGAGTGCTTTTGAAAAGCTTCCTTTCATTTCTTTAGAAGAAACGGCCAAGGAGTTTACCCCGGTTCAGAAAGAAAGGAAGAAAGAAAATATTGTTAAACCGGAAATAATTGATTCAAATAAATCCAAAAAGAAAATTGACTTTGAAGGATTGAGGAGTGTGATAAAAGAAGCAAAAAAGGAGAAAGAAGAAAAGGAGGAAGCTCCGAAAGATAAAGGAACCATCAATCCTGGAGAAGTGATTAAGTTTTAAGCTTGTCTTTTTGCCTTCTTTTTGCTATATATAATCTATCTTTGGCCCCATCGTCTAACGGTTAGGACACCAGATTTTCAATCTGGTAATCAGGGTTCGATTCCCTGTGGGGTCACAATGGAAGAAAAATACTACTTAAAAGTCGGAAGAGCGGCAGACTTGAAGGACAAAAAAGAAAGAAGGGTTTACCGTTTCTTGGAAATGTTAACCGGGCTCATCACTCTGACGATATTGGTTTTGTCGGTTGTTTTTTCATACAAGCTGCCCATTTTGGTTTCTTTCTTTATCATAGTTTATGATATTTATTGGTTTTTAAGAACAATTTATTTTTCTTTTTATCTGAAGACCGGGTATGAACAGATGAAGAAAAATGAAAAGGAAGATTGGATTAAAAAATTGAACGAGTTGGGGCGTCCGAAGAACGGAATCAATATTGATTCTTGGAAAGATATTTATCATCTGGTAATTTTTCCGATGTACAAAGAGCCCTTAGAAATAGTTGAATCAACGTTTGATTGTTTGATTAATACCGATTATCCCAAAGACAAAATGATTGTGGTTTTGGCCTGCGAAGAGGCAGACAAAGAAAACGCCAGAGAGATTGCTTTAAAGATTAAAGAAAAATACGGAGATAAATTTTTCAAGTTTTTGATTACCTGTCACCCCGAGGGATTACCCGGTGAATTGGCCGGACACGGAGCCAATGATGCCTGGGCTTCGCAAAAGGCAAAAGAATTAATCGACTCTTTAAATATTCCTTATGAAAACGTCATCATTTCTTCTTTTGATATTGATGCCTGCGTTTATCCCAAACATTTCAGCTGTTTGGCTTATTATTATTTAACAGTTGAAAAACCATTAAGAACCAGCTATCAGCCGGTGCCTTTGTATTTGAATAACGTCTGGCAGTCGCCTCCGCTCTCAAGAGTGTTTTCCTTTTCTTCTACTTTTTGGCACACCATGAATCAGGAGAGGCCGGACAAGCTGATAACATTCTCTTCTCATTCAATGTCTTTCAGAGCCTTAGTCGATGTGGGGTTCAAGCAGAAGAATGTTGTTTCTGACGATTCGAGGATATTCTGGCAGTGTTTCTTTGAATACGACGGAGACTATAAGGTCCAGCCGATGTATTATCCTATTTCCATGGATGCCAATTGTGCCGAAACATTTTTAAAGACAATGAAGAATGTTTATAAGCAGCAGAAGAGATGGGCCTATGGAGTAGGGGAGGTGCCTTTCTTTATTTTCGCTTCTTTGAGGAATAAAAAAGTTTCTCTCAAAAAGAAGCTTTCAATGGGTTTTGATTTGATTGAGGGACATGTTTCTTGGGCCGTTTCTTCCGTCCTTATTTTCTTGTTGGGCTGGCTTCCTTTATGGCTGGGAGGAGCTGCATTTTCTCAGTCTCTTGTTTCTTATAATCTGCCCAAAATCACCAGTCTCATTCTGACCGTAACCATGTCCAGCTTGATTATTAGCATCTGGGTCTCTATGTTGCTGTTACCGCCCAAACCGGTCAATTACGGCCGTTATAAGTACGTTTTAATGGCTTTGGAGTGGATTCTGATACCCTTTGTGATGATATTCTTTTCTTCTTTGCCGGCTTTCCATGCCCAGATGCACTGGCTGTTTGGTAGATACATGGGATTTTGGGTGACGCCAAAGGTGAGAAAATAGGGCGTATTGACAATTAATTTAAAATGCAATACAATACAATTGTAACTTAATATACAAAAATATGGCTTCTGCAAACAACGAACAAATTCAAGTTCGCATTGATTCTGAAACTAAAAATGAAGCAAAGAAGATTTTAGATAGTTTGGGCATGGATATGAGCTCGGCAATTAAAATTTTTTTTCGTCAGATAATAAATGCTAAAAATTTTCCTTGCGAATTAAGAGGGGAGAACGGATTTACCTTGCGAAATGCCGAAATTTTACGTGAATCAATCGCGAGTGCAAAAAGTAGCAGCAAATTTTTTAAAAAGGGACACGATCTTATTAAAGATGCTCTAGAAGATTAAATTATGTTTATTTTAAAATATTCTAGCCGATTTAAGAAAGATTTAAAGAATTATAAACATAATAAGAGTGTCCTTATCGAATTGGAGAAAGTTTTAGATGTTTTAATTAAGGACAGTGAACTGCCGATTAAAAATGTTAATCATCGCTTGTCCGGAGAGTTTAGGGATTGTTTTGAATGTCACATAAGACCGGACATTCTTCTTGTTTATAAGATAGAAAAAACAGAAATAACCATTTTGTTATTAAGAATCGGCTCTCACTCGGATATTTTTTAATTATTCCAAATGAACCTTTTCTTCAAATGCTTCCAGCCTTCTTTTCAAAAGAGGGTATTTTTCTAATTGAGGGAATACTTCTTCAGCCGCCTCTCTGGCCAGTTTAGTTTTTTTGATATCCTTTAAGGCATTCATGGCAAAATCGGGAAGTCCCCATTGGCGCACTCCGAAGAAGTCACCCGGGCCTCTTAATTTCAAATCCATTTCCGAAAGCTTGAAACCGCTATCGTATTTAATCATCGCTCCTAGTCGTTCCCTCGTTTTTTTACTTTTAGAATCGGTAAAGAGAAGACAATATGATTGTTGCTCTCCTCTGCCGACTCTTCCCCTGAATTGATGCAGTTGAGATAACCCAAACCTGTCGCTTCCTTCAATCATCATTACCGTTGCGTTGGGAACATCAATTCCGACTTCTATAACCGAGGTTGAAACAAGAATATTGTATTTTTTGCTTCTGAAATCTTTCATCGTTTTGTCTTTTTCTTTACTTGTCATTTTTCCATGAAGCATGGCTAATTTAAATTCCGGAAAAACTTCTTTAGAAAGATAGTCGTATTCTTTTTTGACGTTTTTCATTTCTTCATCTTTCTCATCTGATTCTATTCTGGGACAAACAACAAAAACTTGTCCTCCTTTAGTTATTTCTTTTTTAATGAATTCATATTTTTTTTCTCTTTGGTTATCCGAAACTATTTCGGTGATGATTTTTTTTCTGTTTTTTGGCATCTCGTCGATGATTGATAAATCAAGATCGCCCCAGACGGTTAAAGCCAGAGAGCGGGGGATAGGGGTGGCGGTCATGGAAAGGAGGTGGGGAACTTTGTCCCTGTTATTTTGAAGAGCGGCTCTTTGCTTAACTCCAAAGCGATGCTGTTCGTCAACAATTACCAGTCCCAAGTTTTTGAATTTTACCTTTTGTTCTTCCTTTTTCTTTTTATTGCTGACGATCAAAGCCTGGGTTCCGATTAAGATATCGATATCGCCATTTTCAACTTTTTCCAATAGTTTTTTTCTCGATATCTCGATAGTATCTGAATGGAGTTTCTTTGAGTAGTATTTATCTTCTTTTCCGGTCAAAAGACCCACGTTCAGATTGAAGGTTTTAAGCATTTGAAAAAATGTCTTGAAGTGTTGCTTGGTTAATATTTCTGTCGGAGCCATCAGAACGACTTGAGCTTTGGCTTTAACCGCATTAATTGAAGCCAATGCGGCAACAGCGGTCTTTCCCGAGCCGACGTCTCCTTGCAATAATCTGTTCATGGGATTAGGCCTTTCCATGTCTTTCAATATCTCATCCAAGGTTTTTTTCTGGGTTTTGGTTAATTCAAAAGGAAGAGAATTTTTAACTCTTTCTATCAGTTCTTTGTTTGTCGGAATCGACTGCGAATTTTCTTTTTTGATTTCCGATTTCTTTTTGAGATTGAAAAGAGAGATGAAGAATATCTGTTCAAAGGAAAATCTTTGTTCGGCTTTTTGGGCCAATTCAAGAGAAGAGGGGAAGTGAATTTGTTCCAAAGCTTCTTTTAAGGGAAGCAATTCATATTTATCAATTATTTCTTGAGGGAGTGTTTCCGGAATCTTGTCCTTAATTGCTTTTATAATCGGTTTGATTATCCACCTTAAGTATCTTGAAGAAACCCCTTGGGTTTCGGGATAAACAGCCATTATCCTGCCCAGGTGAGTCGTTTCTTTTAATGATGTTTTTTCAAAAATAGGTGATGAGATTTGAAGACTTCTGTTTTGAATGACAAGTTTTCCGGCCACTATTATTTCGTCTCCGATTTTTAAAATTTTATTTAAATATGGCTGATTAAACCAGACGAGTTCTATTGCTCCGGTATCGTCTTGAATCAGAGCCGTTGTGACAATCATTTTTTTGACCCAGGTTCTTTGCTGCTCCAAAGAAATTATCTTTCCTTGGACGCAGGCCTTTTCATTGATTTTTACATCAGCTATCTTTGATATCTTGGAAAAGTCTTTGTATTCGCGGGGAAAGTAGTATATTAAATCAGCCATGGTTTTTATCCCCATTCCTTTCAATCTTTTGCCGTAAACTGGACCGATGCCGGGAATTTCTTCTATTTTGGTTGAGAAATTCATAATTTTTATGGTATTGTTTTACCATGATTATGGTATAAATCATGCCATATGATTGTGCCCTCGAGAGGATTCGAACCTCTATCGCAAGCTCCGCAAGCTGGTATTCTATCCATTGAACTACGAGGGCGTTGTTTATATACTATACAAAAAAACAATTAAAAACAATGCCTTATTGCCTGTTGTTTTTTTCTTTTGTATAATACACTAAAGATAATAATTATTAAAAATATGGATAAAAGAGCATTGGGTGTTATTATCGGAGCAGTCATAATTGCGATATGCGGTTTTGTTTATTACGGGCTGAGAAGCAATAGTGCTCCTAAAGCCAATGAAGAGGGAGGGTTTAACGGAGTAATTGAAAATCCGGTTGAAAGCATGCCGGAAACCAATCCTTTTGAAACAACGGTTAATCCGATGGACGGCTATACCAATCCCTTTGAAGAATAATCATTAAAAATAAAAACATGAAAAAGATAATTTTTCTTTCAATAGCTTCTTTCTTCTGTTTTTTGGGAACAGCTTTCGCCATTGACGCTCCGGCATATCCCATAACTGAACTGGGTGATTGCGCCAATAAGGCCGAGTGTGCAAATTATTGCAATCAAGCGGAAAACATGACCGCCTGTATTTCCTATGCCGAAAATAATAATATGCTTTCCAAAGAAGAAATCAGTCTTTCCAAGAAGGTGGCGGAGAAGGTTAGGGAAGGGAAGATGCCGGGAGGATGCAAGGACAAAAACAGCTGTGAGACTTTTTGCCAGAACAATATTGCCAATCTTGATGAATGCTTGTCTTTTGCCGATGAAATCGGAATTTCCGGAACAAGCATTGAAGAAGGAAAGAAGATTGCCAAAGCCTTAAAAGAAGGGGCCAATCTTCCTGGCGGGTGTAGCGGTAAAGCCGAATGTGAGACTTATTGCGCCGAACCCAGCCACATTGACGAATGTCTTGATTTTGGAGAAGCCTCGGGAATTATCGGGGCCGGAGAGATAGCCGAAGCCAGAAAGATTTCAGAATTTATTAAAAACGGGGAAACTCCCGGAGGATGCAAGAGAAAAGCCGAATGTGAGACTTATTGCCAAATTGAATCTAATTTTGATGAGTGCTTGGCTTTTGCCCAGAAGGCGGGCTTCTTGAGCGAGAAAGAAATGGAAATGGTTAAGAAGACGGGAGGGAAAGGGCCCGGCGGGTGCAAAAGCGAAGAAGCCTGTGCAACTTATTGCGCCAATCCGGCTCACTTGGACGAATGTGTGGAATTCGGAGTTAAAACGGGAATGATTAGCGAAGAAGAAAAAGAGAACATAGAGGGTGGAGTTGAAAAGTTGAAAAACGGACTGGAAGAGATTCCGGCAGAAGCGAGAGGCAATGCCGAAAGTTGTTTGAACGAAGTTTTTGAAGGGAAATTGCAGGAAGTTTTAAACGGAACCGTTACAATAACCAAAGAACAGGGAGAGAAAATCGCACCATGTATGGAAGGGGCTGTTAACAAATATATTGAGAGCCAGATGCCCCAGGGCGGCGGGTCTTCTGGCGGAGGCATGCCAAGTGGTACCCAAGGATCGCCTGAAGAAATTCCCACTATTCCCAGTGGAGTTCAGGGCCCGCCTGAGAATATTCCTACCGCTCCCGGCGGAATTCAAGGGCCTCCGGCCAATATACCGACTGGAGCACCTTGTTCCTCTCCTGAAGAATGTATGAAAATGTTCGGACCGCAGCAATAATACAAAAAGAGGCCGTTAAGGCCTCTTTATCTTATGAGTATAATTTACTATGGCTTCCTATAGCAATGAAATAAATAATTTTTCCATTATTTATTTCTTCGAAAACAGCCCTCCAGTCGCCAGTTATATTTATGCTTCTGAAATTTTTTAATTTTCCGGAAAGCTGGTGGTTATTCAAAATAGGAGAGTGTGCATCATTGGTAAGTATTTCAAGGCGAGACCTAAAAGAATTTTTAATATTTGGAGGGCATTTTTTAAATTCTTTTATGAATTTTTGAGAATATTCAATCAGCATGCTTATTTACCTTTAAGAAAATCAATGGCTTCTTTGTTATTCTTAAAAGCATAATATGCTTTGCTTTTTCTTTCCTTCCTGGATTCGTTTATTGAGTCCAATAGGTACTTGCTGGGGGACCCTTCATCCATAGTCAATAGAAATGTTTTATCTCTGACGAGCTGTTTTAGGAATCCATTAATAGCTCCGCTTAATGTCAGCCCCAAATCAGAGGCTACCTTTTGGGCCTCTTTTTTAACCCTTGAATCGGTCTTGATGTTTATAACAGCTGTTTCCATATTTGTATATACTTAGTATATACATTAAATAAATTGCTGTCAATACAAAAACCCTTTAAAAGGGTTTTATATGAGGAGGGAGAGGGATTCGAACCCTCGGTGAGTTGCCCCACAATAGTTTTCAAGACTATCCCTTTCAACCGCTCAGGCATCCCTCCGCGATAGGGAAATGATATATAAAAAGAGGGTGATTGTCAATTTGATTATTTGTGGAATCCCAAATCGGCCGGATTGCTTCCCCCGGAGATATGTTCCATTTCTCCACCTCCTTTTTCGAATTCGTATCTCAGCTTCTTAACTTCATTGCTTAAATCAAGAGTTTCTTTGGGCATTTCTTTTTTTATATATCCCTTTGACCAATAATCAAGAATTAATTTACTGTCCCCAAATGCCTTTTTAATGTTTTCTTTCAAGGCAATCTGGAGGGCATATTTGCAGGCCAAGAGTTCGCCGAAATTATTGGTGACGTTTTTAATAATCAAATGCTTGCCTCGGTGATTGATATCTTTCTTTTTTAATATTTTATCCAAAAGGTCGTTTCCGTTTTCGTCGGTAACGCTGATTTCAACTCCAGTGCCCGCTCCGGTTCCAGCATCAAAATATATTCCTTTTTCAGCGGCGGTATTTTTCGAACCATATTCGGCTCCGGCGTCCAGCCATCTTTCGGCCTGGTCTTTGGTTTCAAATCCTTTGTATTTGGCACCGACCATTCCCGAAACAATTTTCTGGCATTGAGGCCAGCTGTCGGTTATTCCGTTTTTTCCATTGATTGAATAGGCGTAGTATTTTTTCTTGGTCATATCGGTATTTTAACATTTAAAATCCATCGAATCAATTTTTCTTCTTAATCAATCCTACCGCTACCGGGATGATTGATATTATGATTATGCCGATGACGATGAGAGAGAAGTTTTGTTTTATCAAAGGAATGTTTCCAAAGAAATATCCCAAGCCGACAAAGAGGGAAGTCCAGACAAACCCTCCGACGATGTTATAAACAAAGAATTTTTTGTATTCCATTTTCCCTAATCCGGCGACAAAAGGAGCGAAGGTTCTGATGATGGGAATAAAGCGGGCAAGGAAAATGGTCATACCTCCGTATTTTTTATAGAATTCTTGGGTTCTATCAAGGTACTCTTGATTAACCTTATTGGATAATTTTTTCCCAAAGAATTTTCCTATGAAGTAATTTGCCGTGTCTCCTGCGAAAGCGGCAAGCCAGAGAATTGCAATCAGGATATAGATATTGAGAGAGTTGATTGCGGCAATGGCTCCGGCAGCAAAGAGTAGGGAATCGCCGGGCAGGAAGGGAACGAAGACCAGCCCGGTTTCGATAAAAATAACGGCGAACAGCAAAAGATAGGATAATGTTCCGTAGGCATTAACAATTTCGGCTAAATAGATGTCTATATGAAGAATTGTATTAATTAAATCCATGATAAAATTATAATAGTTTACCGAAGCTTTGTCCATTGAATAATTGACACAATAACTGGTTAAGGTAAAATATAAATAAACAAATATGAAAAAACAAACAATATTTACAATCTTCGCAGTGGTATTATTGGGATTAGCTTTCAGTCTCTATCAATATTTAGAAACCTTTAAAACAGAAGTTGCTTCTGCCACTTCAACCGTTCCTAATCCGGGACACCTCTGGAGTTCCATGGAATGCAATTCCGATACTTTGTGCGTTGATACGACCAACAATAGATTGGGGATAGGGACGGCGAGTCCGGGAACTAAGTTGGATGTTAACGGAGGCATAAGAGCAATTGGTTCAGGGTTTACGGGAGCCACAGGAAAAAGCGCCGAGATCCAATTATATAGCAATACAGCTTATTTCCAGGGATATGATAGAACGGGGGATGCCTTTATACCAACCTATTTCCGTGGCAATCCAATTATTTTAGAAGGTGGTAATGTCGGCATCGGGACGACAGTGCCAAAAACTCAATTACATTTAGGTACAGAGCTCCCAGTTTTATCTATTGGAGCTATTACCACTTACGGTGGTTCCAGCGGCAACGCTATGGCTGCTATTACAAGTACTCTTACTGCTGGAGGTCAAACTGGCGGTTCATTAAATTTCCAAACTAACCCCTGGGGAGTCATTGATAGTTCTTATGTCCCTGTTACTATGATGACTATTCTTCCACGGGGCAATGTCGGCATCGGCACTACTTCTCCTGGCTATAATCTAACCGTTGCCGGCACCGCCTGGGTCACCTCCGGTTCTTGGTCCGGCTCTGATGCACGATGGAAGAAGAACATTTCAACTCTTTCAACAGCATCTTCTCTTGATAAAATATTAGCTTTAAATTCGGTTAACTATGAATGGAAAACAGACGAATACCCGGAAATGAAATTCTCGAAAGACGCCCAACTCGGCTTTATCGCTCAGGACGTGGAAAACATCATCCCCGAAGTGGTCACTACCGATAACAACGGATATAAGGGAATATCATATGAAAAGATAGTTCCCGTTTTGACCAGTGCCATACAGGAGCAGCAAAAGGAGATAGAGCAATTAAAAACAATGGTCTGTTCGGACCATCCTTTAGCGGAGATTTGTAAATAGGGCGGGCTACTCGGTTTAAGTACTCACGAGCGCAATGTTTATAAGGTCTAAAAATGATAGCTATTTCAGTTTTTTCTCTTTAAGAAACTCCGGATCATAGATTATTTTTACATCCTGATAGAAAGTATATTCGCATTTATTTCCAGTATTTTTCTCCCATTCTTCTATGATACGAATTATAGATTGCATGGATAGCAACAGACATTGCAAATCATCTATACCGCAAGAATGGTCGTGCTTTTCAAAACCTGGGGCGCAGATTGACCATGACACTCTTTTATTATTAGGAGGCAGGTCTTCAGGAGTATCTATGGTAACAGTGATAAATTCGGATGTATCTTTAATTGGATATTTTGCAATAAGCATATTTTAAACAAATGGGTTATGGCGGAGAGGGAGGGATTCGAACCCTCGAGTCGCTTTCGCAACTAACACCTTAGCAGGGTGCCCCATTCGACCACTCTGGCACCTCTCCAATAATGAGGTCATTCTATACAAAATAATGCTGTTGGTCAACTTCTCTTGCGACGGTTAGCCCCCAGACTTCTTTGGCTCCGGACTGTTTTAATGCCTTGGCGCATTCTTCCATAGTCGATCCGGTGGTATAGACATCGTCCAGGAGAAGTATAATTTTGTCTTTAATTATTTCTCCTTTTTCGATTTTAAAACAATCTTTAATATTATTAATTCTTTCTTCTCTTTTCAGCTCCATCTGCGGAGCGGTTTCCCTTATTTTTATCAGCATATTGGATAAGAGGGGAATGCCGGTGGATTCGGAGATTGTTTTTCCCATCTCTTCCGATTGATTGAATCCTCTCCTCCTTTTCTTTTTGTCAGTCATGGGAATCGGGATGATGATAAAAGACTTATTTATTTCCATTCCGATAGCTTGGAGGTGGGTTAAAATAAGTATTGATAACGGTTGGCAGAGGTCTTTGATGTATCCGTATTTGAATTTATGAATGGCTTCTTTTAGTATTTTGTTTTTAAAAGAAGCGGCCGAGAATATTTTATCCAGATATCTGTTTTTACATTTATCGCATTTGTCTCTTTTTTCCAGTTTTTCGCAAAGGCAGTATTGATAGGGGTTTATCTCTATCAAAGACAAACAATCTTCGCAGAGATAGGGCCCTTCTTTTTTGCAATTAATGCACTTTTTAGGAAAAATCAAGTCCCAGATTTGTTTTAGATATTCCATTGCTTTTTAAAAGGTGTTATTATATCAGTATAGCATTTGTCAATGCATTTAAAAATGCTATAATATTTTTAATTATGATTTTCGCCAAAAGAAAAAGTCAAAAAAGCCTGGGCGTCGATATCGGAACCAAGGTTATCCGCGTGGTTGAGATTTCGGGAAAGAAAGGAAAATTGGCCTTGGAAAATTACGGGGAGGTGAATCTTGACGTGGCCTGCAAAGAATTCTTCAGGTCTTTTGACAAGAAGAATCTTAATCCGTCGGTTGATAATATTTCAGCGGCCCTCAAGGCTATAATCGAAGAAACGGGGATTAAAACCAAGAAGGTTGTTTTTTCTCTTCCTGATTTTGCCACCTTTTTTACCACTTTTGAACTCCCTCCGATGAGCAGTAAAGAAATAGCCAATGCTGTCGGATTCGAAGCGAGGAAATATATTCCCTTGCCTCTATCGGAATTAGTTTTAGACTGGCAATTGATGAGCAAGGAACCTTCGCCGAAAGAAAACAGCAAGATTTTGGTTATGGCTGTTCCGAAGATTATCGTCGAACAATACAAGACCATTGCCGAGCAGGCCGGACTGGAACTGACCGCTCTTGAGGCCGAAGCCATGGCTTTAAAAAGAGCGGTGGTTAATGAAAACGATCCAACTTCTTGTTTATTGGAAATAGGATTTCAATCGACGAATATAAATATCGTTGAAGACGGTTTTATGAAAATGAGTTTTAGTTTTGACATTGCCGGAAAAGATTTGACTTTTAGCATTTCCGAAACATTGAATATCTCGACCGGCGACGCTGAAATAATAAAAAAGAAGCAGGGATTATTGGTTAACGAGGAGGGAAACATTTCTCATATTTTGACACCGATTCTTTCGGTTATCTCCGAGAGGACGAGAAAGGTCATTAAAGATTTTGAGTCAAAGGAAGGGAAGACAGTGGAAAAGGTAGTTATCGCCGGAGGGACTTCGCTTTTGCCGGGAATATTGGAATACTTTACCGAGAGTTTGAACCAAGACGAAGCACAGCCAAAGATAGTGGAAATTGCCAAGCCTTTCGTTAAAGTCGCTTATCCTCCTATTTTAGATAAAAAAATGGAAGAAATTAACCCGACCTATGCCATAGCGCTGGGCGAGGCCTTGAGAAAGTTTGAATAAGAAAGTATAATAGACTTCAAGGATAAAAAACATTTATGGCTATTGAAATAGCACCGGTTAAAAAAGAAACTTCAAATAAGGAAAATATCGCCTTGCTTTTTTCGATATTGATTTTAATTGTTTGTTTTGGATTATACTTTTATTTTTCGCAAGTCCTTCTGGCCCAAAAAGAAACAGAAACGATTAATCTCAATACGCAGTTGTCGGCCCTGGGCCAAGAAGATATCAAAACCAAGGAAGCAGAATTGGCTTTGGCCGGAGTGTATATCAATGACTTTAAGATTCTTTTTGAAAATAATCCAAAGGCATCCAATTTTTTTGGAACCTTCCAGAAATGGGCCCACCCCAAGGTGGTTTATTCCGGATTCAGTTTTGACGTCTCCGGGAAGATTAGCATGGCCGGAAGAACCAGCGGATTTCAAAATGTGATGCAGCAGCTGGCTCTTCTTAATCAAGAGGGTTCGATTCAAAGTTATCAGATTTCCAATGTCGGGATGACGGAGAATGGGGGAGTCACCTTTAATTTAGATTTGGTTTTGAAACCGGAAGTTTTAAAATAATATGGAAAAAAGAAATACAAAAATTTTAGCGATTGCCGGCCTTATTCTCTTACTTTCCATCGGAGTGGTTTATTTTCTGGTCTTGCCCGCGTATAAGCAGATGGGATTGCAGGACGACCAAATTAGGCAGATAAAGGAACAGATTGAAGCCAGAAATAATTATTATTCCACCGTTGAAGCGAAAGTAAAGGCACTGGAAGATTCGGGATGGGCCGAGAAGAAGAAAACCATTGAGGTTAACTTCACATCTTCTCCTTTTTTCGTTCCCAAAATGAATGTTTTTTTCAGAACCATGGTTTCGGGCAGCGGAATGACCCTTTCGGGAATAACAGCATCTCCCGCCGTTTCGGTCAAAACTGTTGCCCAGACACCTACCAAAAGCGAGGAAACGGTTCAGGTAAGCTCAGGTTCTTCGACAGCAGACTCTCAACAAACCGTATCGACTACTTATTTTGATAGGTTGCAGGGCCCGGTTAAGAAGGTAACTTTCAATCTTTCCGTTTTAGGAACTTATAATTCTTTCAAAAAATTATTATCCGACTTGGAAACGCAGACAAGAATAGTTACGGTTAAGAGCGTTTCGGTTTCTTCTTCTCTGCAAGGAGCGGGAAAGAGCGCTTCCAATTTATCGACTTTTAATTTAGTAGTAGATACTTATTCTTATTAATATGGAAGAACAAGAAATAAAAAAAGAAAAAAGTGTTCTTGAAAAAGCGGCTCCGTTTATTTTAATCGTTCTCGTTATTTTTATCGGCTATTTCGGGTTAAGCAAGATTAATTTCGGCGGTAATGCTGGCACGATTTCCAATTCTTCTACGCAGAATAACGTGTCGGTTGAGGTCGATATAGATTTTTTGAACTCAGAAATCTTCAAGGCCTTGAAATTCATTCCTGACTCGTCGGTTTTTAGTCCGGCGACGGGAATCATTCCCGCAGGAAGGGAAGATCCGTTCGCTCCGGTCAACTAATTTAAAACAAGATGTTTATACAAAAGCTTTTAGAAAAAAAAATAATAACCGAAGAGCAAAGCAAGGTTCTTTCGGCCGAATTCAAGGAATTCAAAGGGACGGAAGAGCAGTTTTTGCTGTCTAAAAAAGTAATCAAGGAAAACCAATTGAACGCCATCAAGGCCGAAATATACGGCATGCCCTTTTTTGAGAATGCCGAGATTTTGGAAGTGCCCAGCAATGTCCTTTCGATGATTCCCGAGGAGTCGGCCAGAGTGTATAAAATAATTCCTTTGGGTCTGCGGGGCACTGTTTTGGAAGTTGGATTGGTTAATCCCGACGATATTAAAGCAAAGGAGGCTCTTAATTTTTTGTCCCGACAGAACAAGATAACATACAAGACTTATTTAATCAGCGAGAATTCTTTTGAATTGTTTTTGAGGCAATACAGAAACGTCAGGGAAGAGGTGGGCAAAGCTCTTTCCGCTCTTGAAACCGAACTGGGGGGAGAAGAAAATATCGAACTTTACTCCACCGATTCAAAGCCCAAAGCTGAGCGTCTTTCCGAAGAGGCCCCGATTATCAAGATGGTGGCGGTTATCTTGCGTCACGCCGTTGATGGAAATGCTTCCGATATTCACATTGAACCGGAAGAAGAACAATTGAGAATCCGTTTCCGAATGGATGGCAGCTTGTACTCTTCTTTGTTTTTGCCGATTCATACTCATCCTTCAATTGTTGCCAGAATTAAAATCGTTTCCAATTTAAGAATTGATGAGACGAGAATCCCTCAGGATGGAAGATTTTCAGCCAAGATAGACGGCAAAGATATTGACTTCAGAGTTTCAACTTTCCCGACTAAATTGGGAGAGAAGGTGGTAATCAGAGTCCTTGACCCGAATGAAGGGTTGAAGAGCTACGAAGAAATAGGTTTAACCGGGTATAATTACAAAACAATCAAAGATGCGGTGTCGAAGCCATTCGGTATGATTCTGGCCACCGGTCCGACCGGCTCCGGTAAAACCACAACTTTATATTCCATGCTTCAGGAATTGAACAAGCCGGATGTTAACGTGGTAACCTTGGAAGACCCGATTGAGTATTTTGTTAAGGGGGTGAATCAGTCGCAGGTCCGTCCGGAAATAGAATATGATTTTGCTCAAGGGCTAAGGTCAATTGTGAGACAGGACCCGGATATTATTATGGTCGGTGAAATCAGAGACGAGGAATCGGCTTCGCTGGCCACTCAGGCCGCCTTGACTGGTCACGTTGTTTTGTCCTCTCTGCATACCAATAATGCGACCGGAGCGATTCCCAGATTGATTGATATGAAAATTAAACCCTTTCTTTTGCCGGCAACTTTGAATATCGCCATTGCTCAGAGATTGGCCCATCGACTTTGTCCTTATTGCAAAGAAAAGACAAGGCCCAACAAAGAAGTGGAGAAGATTTTAATGAAAGAATTATCAGCTCTTCCCGAGGAATCCAGAAAGTTTTTTACCATGCCAGCGCAATTGTATGTGTATAAGGCCAAAGGCTGTCCCAAGTGTAACATGAAGGGAGAGAAGGGAAGAATCGGTGTTTTTGAAATATTAAAAATGACTCCTGAACTGGAGAAGATAATTCTTGAAGATCCGAGCGAACAAAAAATAATCCTTGAGGCCAAAAGACAGGGAATGGTGACGATGAGGCAAGACGCTGTTTTGAAGGCGATTCAAGGAATGATTTCTTTGGAAGAAATCTTTAGGATTACCGAATAATCTTAAACAATGAACTATCAACTTTATCTCAAACAGCTTTTAGAAGCGACCATAAAGAACAATGCTTCCGACCTTCACATTTCTGAAGGCCATCCTCCGGTGATGAGGATAAGCAGGAAGCTGACTTTTTTGACCAAAGAAAATCCTTTGACTGCCGAAGATGCGCAGGGGATTTCTTTCGCCTTGATGTCGGAAGAGCAGATTAATGATTTCGTCAAGGAAAAAGAAATTGATTTTTCATACAATTTTGAAGGAAGAGCTCGTTTCAGGGTTAATATTTTTTATCAGATGGGAACGGTTTCGGCCGCTTTAAGATTGGTTCCGGAAAGAATCCGTTCATTGGAAGAATTAAGAATGCCGGTTCGACTGCATCAATTCTGCGAATATACTCAGGGGTTTGTTTTGGTGGTCGGACCGTCCAGCCACGGAAAAAGTACGACTCTGGCGGCGATGATTGATGAGATTAATCATACCAGAGCAGCCCATATCCTTACCATCGAAGACCCGATTGAGTATGTTTTTAAAGACGATAAGTCGATGATAAACCAGAGAGAGCTACATTTGGATACTTTATCTTTTGCTAAAGCATTGAAATCTACTTTCAGAGAAGACCCCGATGTTATTATGGTCGGTGAAATGAGAGATAACGAAACTATGGCTACCGCCATTACCGCGGCTGAGACCGGGCATTTGGTTTTTGCCACCCTGCATACCAATTCGGCCGGCCAGACCATTCACAGAATCGTTGATAATTTCCAAGGCGACCAGCAGTCGCAGATAAGGGCGCAACTGGCCAGTTCTTTGGTCGGAATAATTTCACAGAGATTGGTTCCGGCAATCGGCGGGGGAGTGGTTCCGGCTTGCGAAATCATGTTTAACACCCCGGCTATTTCCAATTTGATCAGGGATAATAAAATCTACGAAATACCGTTGGTGATAGAAACTTCTTCCGAGGCGGGCATGGTTTCCTTGAATCGGTCATTGTCGGAGCTGGTCAGAAAAGGTATAGTGGATATTGAGAATGCGGTAAAGTATTCAAATAATCCCAGAGAACTGAGAAAATTAATTTAATGAAATATTCTTATCAGGCAAAAGATTCAAAGGGAGGTGCCCAAAAAGGAGTAATCGAGGCGGCTAATAAAGACGTCGCTTTGGAGATTTTGAGCAAAAACAATCTTTTTCCTTTAGAAGTTAAGGAATTCGGAGTCAAGGAGACCGGGGAAGCGGCAATGAGTAAAAAAATAACCATATTTGGAGGGGTGTCAATGAAAGATGTGGCTATGTTTTCCCGACAATTGGCCATTATGATTGACAGTAATGTTCCTCCGGCCGAAGCTATCGAAGCTTTGGGCGACCAGACCAAGAACGCGACTTTTAAAGAAAAAATATATAAAATTTCCAAAGATGTGAGAGAGGGAGTTCAGCTTTCCAAAGCTCTCGGGCAGTACCCCAATATTTTTTCCGTCTTTTACGTCAACATGGTCAAGTCCGGAGAAGTATCGGGAAATCTTCCCAAGATTTTGGAAAAGATTGCCGATCATTTGGAGAGTGAATATGAAATTCAGTCTAAGATGATGGGAGCGATGATGTATCCGACGGTGATTTTGATAATTTTCGTTTTGATTTTCATTGTCATTATGATTTTCGTCATTCCCGGATTAGTCGAGGTTTTGAAGGGGACGGGACAGGAGCTTCCTTTTGCCACCAAATTGATTATCACCCTTTCCGACTTCTTTGTCACCTATTGGTATTTAGTTCTCGGAGTGTTGATGGCTATTGTCGGCTTCTTTATATATTTTCCCAAAACAGTTGTCGGAAAAGACATCTTTGACAGAATAGCTTTGAAGATTCCCGTTTTCGGACCTTTTTTGAAAAATCTGTTTCAGGCTCGTTTTGCTGAAAACTTTTCCACTCTTATCTCCGCCGGCATTCCCATTAACGAAGCCTTGGAAGTGGTCGCTGATCTGGTCAGCAATAATGTTTACCGAGATGCTATTTTATTGGCCAAAGAAAAGGTTATTAAGGGTGAGACCGTTAGTCACGTTTTTGCCCAGCAATCGGGAATAATTTCTCCTCTTTTCGTCCAGATGGTGGCGGTAGGAGAGCAGACTGGAAAACTTGACTCCTCATTGATGAACGTCGTCAGGTTTTATAAGAGAGAAACAAGTATTTTTGTCGATTCGATCAGCAGCATCATTGAGCCAGTTCTGATTATCGGTTTGGCTTTAATGGTCGGTTTCTTGGTCGCCGCGGTATTATTGCCCATCTACAAAATCAGCACCACCTTGCAACAGTAATTATTTGACAAGAAAGCGGATGAAAGATAAAATGGAAACATAATAAGTAGGTAAAGGTCGCACCTTAAGTGGTGATTGTATCAAAAATAAAAATATGCAAAAAACAAAAGGTTTTACTCTAATTGAGTTATTGGTTGTTATCGCCATTATCGGTATTTTGTCAGGCTTGATTATAGTTAGCATGAGCGGTGCTCAGAATGCAGCCAAGGATGCAAGAATCAAAGCAGCCATGGATCAATTAAGATCAACGGCCGAGATTTATAAATTGAACAGTGCTACGGGAGTTTATTCTACCGACCCCATTGCCGCCGTTACGGATTGTCCCGCAGCGGGAGCGACTAGTTTCTTGTCTGCAGCCGATGGAGCCGCATTGTGCGCCGATATTGTATCTCAAGGAGGAACATTGGTTATTAGTGTTAACGACAGCACCTCTGCTCCTAAATATTGTATCAAGGCGGTCCTGCCCGGAGCAACATCGTGGTGCGTTGACAGTACCGGAGCCGTAGGAGCAACAAACGTTGACTGCGAGGCTACCAATTATAATTGTGCTCCGTAATTTATAATGAAGCTGACACCCCTCTGGGGTGTTTTCTTTTATTTAATATGATAGAATATATTCAATGATTGAATATATTTTTATCTTTATATTCGGATTGATAATAGGCAGTTTTTTAAATTGTGCTATTTGGAGGCTGTATAAGGAAGAAAGTTTCCTTTTCGGGCAATCGTATTGTCCTTCTTGTCGTCATAGTTTGGGTTTTTGGGACTTATTTCCTTTATTAAGTTACCTTTTTTTGGGAGGGAAGTGCCGATATTGCGGACAAAAAATATCAATTCAATATCCTTTGGTTGAATTATCTACCGCCGTTATATTCTGTTTTGTTTATTTTTATTTCGGCCCGATTGATATATTGTTTTCCTTTAATTTTTTCCAGGTTATTTTTTGGTGGATAATGATGTCTTTTTTGACGGTTATTTTTATCTTTGATTTAAAATATTACATTATTCCCGATGAAACCATTTACCCGGCTATTTTCTTTTCCATGATTTGGATTGTATATTTGTTCTCTTTCGGGGCAATCGGAAAAATGGATATTGTTTATACTGTCTTTTCGGCTCTCGGAGCCTCTTTATTTTTCTTTTTGATCTGGTTTTTTAGCAAGGGGATGGCCATGGGGTTCGGAGACGTTAAATTGGCCATATTAATCGGCCTTCTTTTGGGCTTCCCCAAAATTATCCCCGGACTCTTTTTGGGTTTTCTTTTTGGTGCTATAATAGGCTCAGTATTGATATTGTTTAAAAGGAAGGGCTTTAAATCGGAAATACCTTTCGGGCCGTTCCTGTTAATGGGTTTGTTTGTTTCCCTTTTTTGGGGAGAAAAGATAATTAATTGGTACCTGTCTTTATCTTTTTAACATGAATAACAAAAAGGCGTTTACCATAATCGAGCTGCTGGTAATTATGGGTGTAATAGTTATCTTTACCTCGCTTTTTTTCGTTGATTACGGAAGAGACAGCAATACTTTCGCTTTGGAAAGGGTTTCTAATAAAATGGCTCAAGACCTGAGGAGAACCCAAGAGATGAGTATGAGCGGCCTTATCGGAGATGTTAATACCAATGCCTACGGAATATATTTCAACAAAGGTTCCGGCAGCGAAAGACAATACATTATATACAAGAATAATGATGCCAATATGTATTATGAATCTTCTTCTGTCGATTCAATCAAAGAGACGGTAATCTTTGAAAAGGGAGTCAAAATATGCGATATTTTAATAGATTCGGGCAGTGTAAACAGCGTCAGCGTCTCTTTCCAGCCGCCCGACCCCATTAATTATATCGACAGTTATTATTCCGGACACGAAGCATCAATTGTTTTGTGCGCCGAAGATGATGCTGCAAAAACCAGAAGGGTAAAAATTAATAATACGGGGAGAATTGAAACCGCCAATCCATGATTAATTTGAAAAACAAAGGATTTTCATTGTTGGAAACATTGATTGCCGTGACAATAGTCGTCATCGGCGCTTTGGGTGTTTTTTCAGCGGTTGCCAAGTATTCAACATTAACTCAAAACGAAAAAGACAGTTTGGTCGCAGCTTATCTTTGTCAGGAAGGGATAGAAATAACTAAAAACATTAGAGATACCAATTGGATTGAAGGTGCGGGGAGCTGGAAAGACGGATTGACTGGCTGTTCTTCCGGTTGCGAGATTGATTTTAATGACAGTGCATTATCAGCGTTTTCAGCCGATGATTACTTATACATAGATAATTCAACGGGATTGTATGAATATAAAACATCGCCCGGCTCGGAAGACATTGAGACTTTTTATACCAGAGAGATAACGATTACCGAAGTAGGTGATGACGAATTGGACATACAAGTCAGTGTTGTTTGGCCCGGACACAATATGATTGTTAAACAAAATATATATAACTGGAGATGATTAACAAGATTAAAAATTCAAAAGCTTTTACCATGGTCGAGACAATGGTCTCTATCGCCCTTTTCGGTTTTATTTCAATAGTTTTGATTAATGTTTTTGTTTCGGCGATAAAGGGACAAACGAGAATTTTGCAAAATCAGGAGTTGATGGACCAGTCAACCTATGTTTTGGAATACATGGCGAAAATTTTAAGAATGGCCCAGAAGGACACCGCGGGGGATTGTACGGGAACAGCCGGAGCAAATTATGGAGTGGGAATAAATTCAATAAATTTTGTTGCCTATGACACCATGGAAGAAGATTACCGTTGCCGCCAGTTTATTTTAGAAAATGATATTATCAAAGAAAGAAGATCGACCGATGAAAGTGCGGCTAACTTGGGAGCATCTCAAGATATGACATCTTCAAAAGTTAAGGTTGAAGGATTGACCTTTGGCGTTACTGGCAATGTTGTCGGTGACTTGGTCCAGCCCAAAGTCACTGTTATGGTTAAAATGGAGAGCAATATTTCCTTAAATCCTCCCGAGATTACAGTTCAAACAAGCGTTTCTCAGAGATCGTTAGATATTTAATGAATATGTTTAAAGAAAAACAAAAAGGTATTTCAATATACTTGGTGATAGTGATGATATCGGTTCTTTTGGCGGTTGTTTTGGGTCTGGCCAGCCTTATCATCGGCGGTTCAAAACTGTCCAGAAATTTGAATTATTCGGTTAAAGCTTTTCATGCGGCCGATACGGGTATAGAAAAGGCTTTGTATAATATCAAGATTAGTGGCGGGGTTTGTGACAATTCTTCTTCCGATGGAAGTTTTGATACGAATTATAATTACGACGTGACCATGTCCACTTCCGGTGCAGATTGTTCCAGCTTGGGAACCTCGATTACTTCTCTGGGGCAGTATTTGACTGTTAAAAGAAAGATAGAAGTTTCCTATTAATATGAAAAAGGAAGAAGCGAAGAAAAGAATTGAAAAATTAAGAAAGTTGATCGATTACCACAGGTATCTCTATCACGTTTTGGACAGGGAAGAGATATCGGATTCGGCTCACGACTCATTAAAAAATGAGCTTTTTGAACTGGAAATGCAGTTTCCCGATTTGATAACTCCCGATTCTCCAACTCAAAGAATTGGAGGAAAGCCTTTGGATTTTTTTGAAAAGATTGAAAGGCAGAAAAAGATGTATTCGTTCAACGATGCTTTTTCGAGAGTCGATATGGATAATTGGGAAAACAGGAATAAAAAGCTTTTGAGTGAAAAAGATTTTGTTGAATATTATTGCGAGCCGAAATTGGACGGGCTGGCGATTGAGTTGGTTTACATTAAAGGTTCCTTGGAAATCGGTTCAACCAGAGGGGACGGGAAAATCGGGGAGAACGTGACCCAGAACATTAAGACGATAGAACCGATTCCTTTGAAAATCAGGGAAGAAAAGGAAATCATTAAAGATTTGAAAAAAGAAAAGCTTTTTGACGTTGCCAAGTTGATTGAAAATAAAGGCCTGAAAGAGGTTATCGTCAGAGGAGAGGCCATCATTACCAAAAGGGAGTTTATCAAAACAAACAAAGAAAGAGAAAAACAAGGATTGCCCTTATATGCCAATCCGAGAAATTTGGCCGCCGGTTCAATCAGACAGCTTGATCCGAAAATCACGGCTTCGAGGAAATTGGATGCGGATGTTTATTCTTTGGCTTCCGATTTCGGGCAAAAGACACACGAGGAAGAGCACAAGATTTTAAAAACTTTAGGTTTTAAAACAAACAATAAATACAATCGTTTGTGCAAGAACATGAATGAGGTTTTTGATTTTTACGCTTATTGGCAAAAAAACAGGGAAAAGCTTCCTTACGAAATAGACGGGCTGGTTGTTTCGATAAACGATAATAAAGTTTTTGAAAAATTGGGAGTGGTCGGTAAGGCTCCCCGGGGAGCGATAGCTTTGAAGTTCCCCTTGAAGCAATCGACAACGATTGTCGAAGATATAAAGGTTCAAGTCGGGAGAACGGGAGCGATGACGCCAGTCGCCCTTTTGAAGCCGGTTGATATCAACGGTGTTACAGTCAGTCGTGCCACTTTGCACAATGAAAAAGAAATCGAAAGGTTGGGCTTGAAGATCGGTGATACGGTCGTGGTCGGGCGTGCCGGAGACGTTATTCCCGAAGTTATTAAAGTTTTTCCCGAATTGAGAACCGGCAAAGAGAGGAATTTTCATATGCCGGAAAGATGCCCGTCCTGTGAGACCAAGCTGGTCAAACCGGAAAAAGAAGTTGTCTGGAGATGTCCCAATCCCCAATGTTTCAGCAGAAAGATTCGCTGGTTCGGACATTTTGTTTCACGCGGAGCTTTTAATATTGATGGCTTGGGACCGAAAATAGTGGAAAAATTCATTGAAGAAGGACTTCTATTAGACCCATCCGATTTATTTGATTTGAAGGAAGGAGACATTCTTCCTTTGGAAAGGTTTGCCGACAAGTCGGCTAAAAAAATAGTTGAGAATATTCAAAAGAGAAAAGAAGTTTCTTTTTCTCGATTTATCTATTCTTTGGGAATCAGGAATGTCGGACAGAAAACTTCAATCGATTTATCCAAAAAGTTTAAATCGATAGAAGATTTGTCGAACTCGAATATTGAAGAATTGGAAAATATTTCCGATGTCGGTCCGATTGTATCCAAGTCAATCGTTGAATGGTTTAAAGATAAGGATAATATTAAATTTTTAAAGAAATTAAAGGAAAGGGGAGTCAGCTATTTTTTTGAAAAATCGGGAAACAAGTTTTCCGGTAAAACATTTGTTATCACCGGAACGTTGAATAAAATGAGCAGAGAGTTAGCCAAAGAAAAAATTATTTCTTTGGGCGGAGAAGTCTCCGAAGCAGTTTCCAAGAATACCGACTATTTGGTTTTAGGAGATAGTCCCGGGTCTAAATATGAAAAAGCCAGAGACTTGGGAGTTGAGATAATTAAAGAAGACAAGTTTTTAAAAATGATAAGCTGATGTCTATTTTAAACCAATTAAGAAAGATGGATTGGGTTTTGATAATCGCTTCGATTATCTTGGTTGCTTTCGGATTGGTGGCGATATACAGCACTTCTTTAAGGGGAGGGGATTTTTCCAATTTGTATAAGCAGATAGGATTTTTTGTTTTGAGTCTTGTCTTAATGTTTTCGGTCAGCTTCATCGACAACAGAACAATCAGAGAAAATCCGGCAATCATTCTTTCTTTATATTTTTTATGCATTTTATCTTTAATCGGAGTTTTCTTTTTTGCTCCGGAAATCAGAGGAATCAGGTCTTGGTATGACATAGGGGGATTTTCCTTTAATCCGATTGAGCCGACTAAAATAATATTGATTTTGATTCTGGCGAAATATTTCAGTAAGAGGCACGTGGAATTGTACAGGATAAGGCACATTGTCTTATCCGGTATTTACGCTTTGATTCCTGCAGCTTTGATTTTCATGCAGCCCGAATTCGGTTCGGTTATGATTTTAGGGGCTATCTGGATAGGGATACTTCTGGTCTCGGGGATAAGAGTGAGGGACTTTCTTTTATTATGTCTGGTTTTTGCAATTGTTTTTTCTTTAAGCTGGACTTTTATCCTCAAAGATTATCAAAAGAACAGAATATTCAACTTTGTCGCACCTAATGCCAGCGACCCTTTGGGCGAGGGATGGAGCCAGAGTCAGGCACAGATAAGTATCGGTTCGGGAGGACTCTTGGGGAAGGGAATCGGGCAAGGGTCTCAAACTCAGTACGGTTTTTTACCCGAACCGCAAACAGATTTTATCTTTTCGGTAGTGGGGGAGGAAACTGGATTGATTGGTACGACTGTTTTGTTGTCTCTTTTCGGAATTTTATTTTGGAGGATTTTAAAAATTGCTCTTGATGCCAATTCCAATTTTTCCAGGCTCTTTGCCACCGGCCTGGCTTTTTCCATATTTTTTCAAATGATAATTAATGCGGGGATGAATTTGGGTTTATTGCCTGTTATCGGGATTCCTCTTCCTTTGGTAAGCTACGGCGGAAGCAACCTTTTATTTACTTTTATAGCTTTGGGAATATTGCAGAATATGAAAATTACAGAATCATAGCTTTACAAATAAGACATTAAATTGTAAAATTAGTAAAACATATGAAAAAAGCTTTTACCTTAATAGAACTGTTGGTCGCCATATCAATTCTCGGAATCATTTCGAGTTTTGTCATTATTCAAATGGTTGGGGCGGCTAATGCGGCCAAGGATGCCAAAAGGAAGGCCGATGTCGAATTAATTAAAAATGCCCTGATTCAGTATCGTTCGGAGAACTACAGCAAGGGTTCCGTTCAACCGGCTACTTGTGAAATAGGAACCAATTGTTCCGAGTTTGATTCGGACATCGTATCGTTTTTAGAGTCATTGCCCAAGGATCCGGACGGGGCATCTTATACCTATCGTTCAGCTGACGGCAGCGATTGTTCTATTACGGCCACTCTTTCTAACGGCAGCGCTTACACTTATAGCTGCGATACCGAAACGATGGATGTGGGGGAGAGCGTCAACGGTATTTGCGGAAACATCACCAGTGCCGCTTCTTTGACTTCAAGCACTTCCGGTCTTTGCAATCAAGGATTGGCCGTTTTATTTACTGGCGAAGGTCCGTGGACATGGACTTGTTCGGGAACAAACGGGGGAAGCAATGACACTTGCCTGGCTTTTGTGCAGTTGACTTGCTCGATATCAAGCAGCGACTGTTCATCGGAAGCAACAGAAGTTTTGAGGATGTATAGTCTTGCCGGAGGCCATGCCGAACTTCCCGGCCAAACCAATTTTACACAAAAAGTATGTTGTACCGGTCCGGAAATTGGTAACAGTTGTTCAGCTACCAAAAAAGCAATTATCCTTAAGCTGTATTCGGCAACCGGCGCTCACGTGGAGCAAAACAATCTTTCTAATTACACATTTGATGCCTGCTTATCCACTGTCGATAGTCACAATGTAACGTGCAGTTACGCTTCTGACTGTTCTTCAATCGGTCCGGAGTACCAATGTTTGGGTTCGATAAGCGATACCACTAATGCCCACGTTGGGGGATGCAGTGATGCCTTTGCGACAAAGGTTTGTTGCAACGTCTATTAGAGCCCTTGACAATACTTTAATATATTGATAGGATAGGTTTAATTTGCAAGATAATCACTTGTTATTTTGATTTCATTACAAACATCAAGACATTAATTTGCTTTTCTTAACCCGACATAAAAAATAATTCAGGGTATTTTTTTGTTTGAATGCCGAAGTTTTTAGTCTTTAAATATAATAAAATATGAAAATCAAAACCAAAAGCTTTGCAAAAAGCAAAATATCCTATCTCTTGCCCAGCTTAATTTTCATGCAGCAGGAGAGCGGTAGACAATTTTGGGAAGAGGAGTTGAAGGACCTTTTCGCAGAGGTGTCTCCCATTAAAGACTATACCGGCAAAGAATTTGAATTGCATTTCCTTGACTACAAACTCGGTAAGCCCAATTATCTGACCGGTTTTGATGCCAGAGAAAACAATGATTCTTTTGTCGCTCCCTTAAGAGTGACAGTCAAGTTGACTAATTTAAAGACCAAGAGAAGCCAGGAGCAAGAAATATTCTTCGGTAATTTTCCTCTATTGACTGACAGAGGAACTTTCATTTTGAACGGAGTTGAGAGAGTCGTGATTTCCCAGTTGATTCGTTCTCCCGGAGTTTTCTTCCCTTTGAATGTTAACAGGGGAAAGAGATGCTTTGCCGCCAAGATTATCCCGAACAGAGGTTCATGGCTTGAGTTTGAAACCGAAGCGACCGGAGTTTTGACTGTTAAAATCGACAGGAAGAGAAAGGTTCCGGCCACAACACTGTTAAAAGCTTTGGGCGGATTCAATGATGACGACATCAGAAACATGTTCGTCGGTTTTGACAATGGCGAAACCAGTTATATCGAAGAAACTTTAAAGAAAGACTTGACCCATAGCCAAGAAGAAGCTTTATTGGAAATCTATCAGAGATTGAGGAGCGGGGAAATGGTTAATCCCGACTCAGCCAGAGAATTGATTTTCAATATGTTTTTCAATTTTGAAAGATACGATTTGTCTAAAGTCGGAAGATGGAAGATGTGGTCAAGAATGTTTGAATTGAAGCCCAAGAAAGACAGGGAAATCACCAAAGAAGACAGAGTTTTGTCGGTTAATGATTTGGTGGCGGTGATGAAAGAAATCATCAAGATGAACAACAATCCTATGGCCGTTGCCGATATGATTGACCATTTGGGGAATAGGAGGGTGAGAACAATTTCCGAACTGCTTTCCAATAAACTGAGAGTCGGTATCGCCAGAATGTCCCGAATCATCAAAGACAGGATGTCGACTTTGGACTACGAGAATTTGGTTCCGGCTCAATTGATTAATCCCAGGCCTTTCGTCGCTCAGGTTACCCAGTTTTTTACCGCTTCTCAATTCTCTCAATTCATGGACAATACCAATCCTTTGTCGGAATTGGAGCACAAGAGAAGATTGACCGCCACCGGCCCCGGAGGTTTAACCAGAGAAAGAGCGGGATTTGATGTGAGAGACGTGCAGCCTTCTCACTATGGAAGAATTTGTCCGATTCAGACCCCTGAAGGTCCGAATGTGGGCTTGGTTACTCATTTATCATTATACGCCCGATTGAACCCCTACGGTTTTATCGACACTCCTTATTTTAAAGTTGTTAACGGAAAAGTGGGGAATGATGCCTATTATATGGATGCCAACGAAGAAGAGAGATACAATATCGCTCCGGCTTCCATTGTTTTGGACGACAAAGGAAATATTTTAAATGAAAGAGTCGAAGCCAGAATTAAGGGAGAACCGGGAGAAATTGAGAGAGAAAAGATTGACTACGTTGATGTTTCTCCCCAGCAGTTTATTTCCGTTGCCACCGGTTTGATTCCTTTCTTGCAGAACGATGATGCTAACAGAGCCCAGATGGGTTCAAACATGCAGAGACAAGCCGTTCCTTTGGTCAATCCGGAAGCGCCGTTAGTCGGTACGGGCTTGGAAGCCATGGCTGCCAGAGACTCGGGACAATTGATTACCAGCGAAGAAGCGGGAAAGGTTGTTAAGGTTGATGCCAAGATTGTGGAAGTCAAGGGAACAACTTCGGGAAAAACCATTTCATATCCGGTCAGGATTTTTGACCGAACCAACCAGTATTCATGTTTCCACCAGAGGCCTGTGGTGAACAAGGGAGACATTGTTAAAAAGGGAGATACTTTAATTGAAGGAGGTTCGATTAACAAAGAAAGATTGGCTTTGGGGAGAAATCTTTTAGTCGCCTTTATCTCTTGGAGAGGAAATACCTTTGAAGACGCCATCGTCTTATCAGACCGATTGGTTAAAGAAGATGTTTTCACTTCCGTTCACATTGAAGATTTTTTCTGCGATGTTCGAGAAACCAAGCTTGGACCGGAATTGACCACTTCGGATATTCCCAATGTCGGAGAAGACAAATTGAAAGATTTGGATGAAGACGGAGTTGTCAGAATCGGAGCCGAAGTCGGACCGAATGATATTTTGGTCGGAAAGATTTCACCTAAAGGTGAAGCCGATTTGTCAGCCGAGGAAAGATTGTTAAGAGCCATCTTTGGAGAAAAAGCCAAGGAGGTCAAAGATACTTCTTTAAGATTGGAACACGGCAAGAGAGGAAGAGTGACCGATGTCAAAGTATTTAACAGAAGCGACGGCGTTGTTTTGGAACCGGGCGTTATCAAGAGAATCAGAGTCAGGATTTCCGAGGTGAGAAAGATTCAGGTCGGTGACAAGCTGGCCGGAAGACATGGAAACAAAGGTATTATCGCCAAGATTTTACCGGCTGAAGAAATGCCGTTCTTGGAAGACGGAACCACCGTTGATATTATTTTGAACCCGTTGTCAGTCGCTTCGAGAATGAACCTGGGACAGATTTTGGAAACCCATTTGGGCTTGGCCGTTAATAAATTGGAATACTTGGCCGAGACTCCTTCATTGGCCGGAGCTACCGAAAAAGACATTAAAGAAGAATTGAAAGCAGCGGGCTATCCCGAAGACGGAAAGTTGAAATTGGTTGACCCGGAAACAGGAGAATTCTTCCCCGAGAAGATTACCGTCGGATACATCTATATGATTAAATTGGCGCACATGGTTGAAGACAAAATTCACATGCGTTCAATCGGACCATACTCTTTAATTACCCAGCAGCCTTTGGGAGGAAAAGCCCAATTCGGAGGACAGAGGTTCGGTGAGATGGAAGTCTGGGCATTGGAAGGATACGGAGCAGCCTACACTTTGCAGGAAATGCTGACCATCAAGTCCGATGATGTTGCCGGCCGTGCCGCTACCTATGAATCGATTTTGAAAGGAGAAAAGATTAAGAGTCCGAACATTCCGGCGTCGTTTAATCTTTTATTAGCAGAGTTGAAGGCCCTTTCCTTGAACATGATTATCAAGGGAAAGACTGAGGAAGAAGACTAATTAAATATACAAAAATATGTTTGTCTCCAATTTAGAATCTATCAAAATCAAATTGGCTTCTCCTCAAGAGATACTTAACTGGTCTAATGGGGAAGTGACCAAGCCGGAAACCATCAACTACAGAACGCAGAGACCGGAAAAAGACGGTTTGTTCTGCGAGAAGATATTCGGACCGACCAAGGACTACGAATGTTACTGTGGAAAATACAAGAGAATCAGATACAAGGGAATCGTCTGCGACCGCTGCGGGGTTGAAGTTACCAAGTCATCGGTTCGAAGAGAAAGAATGGGCCACATCAAATTGGCCACTCCCGTTTCCCACATCTGGTTTTTGAAAGGAATTCCCTCAAGATTGGGAATGGTTTTGGGTTTGCCCCTTCACAAGATGGAAGAGGTGGTTTACTTTGTTTCATACATCATTACCAAAGTTGATGAAAATTTGAAAGCCAAGGTTTTGGAAGAAATAGAAGAGGAATTCAAGACCAAAGGAAAGGAAATCAAGGGCAATAAAGAAACCGAAAAAATGCAGGCCAGCGCTTTGGATGATTTAAAGAAAGCCAAAGACAAGGCCAAGCAGGAAGTTGCTTCAATTAAGCCCTTGGAGATTTTTAATGAATTGGATTACCACCGATTATCTTTGAAATACGGTGAAATATTTGAAGCCGGAACAGGAGCGGAAACTTTGAAAGACTTATTCATCAAGGTTGATTTGGACAAGGAGATTGAAAAAATCAAGAAGCAGATGGAAGAAAAGAAATCAACCGAAGAAAAGAAAATTGTTTTAAGAAGGCTGAAGCTATTCAGAGACATGAAGCATGCCGGAGTCAGGCCGGAGTGGATGTTTACCGAAGTTCTTCCGGTTTTGCCACCCGATTTGCGTCCGATGGTACAATTGGATGGAGGAAGATATGCTTCTTCTGATTTGAACGACCTCTATAGAAGAGTCATCAATAGAAACAATCGTTTGAAATATTTATTGGAGATTAATGCTCCCGATGTTATCGTCAGGAACGAAAAAAGAATGTTGCAGGAAGCAGTCGATGCTTTGATTGATAACAAGATGAGAAAGAGTACAACCACTCAGGCTTCAACCGGAGGCAGAAGGCTATTAAAGAGTCTGGCTGATATGTTGCAGGGAAAGCAGGGAAGATTCAGGCAGAACTTGCTTGGAAAAAGAGTTGATTATTCAGGCCGAAGCGTTATCGTCGTCGGACCGAACTTGAAGTTGAATGAGTGCGGTGTGCCGAAGAAGATGGCTTTGGAATTATTCAAACCTTTTGTCATCAAGAAATTATTGGAAAAGGAAATGGCCTTTAACGTCAGAGGCGCTTCGAGATTAATCGAAGAAGAAACCGATGAAATCTGGGCTGCTTTGGAAGAAGTGGTTAAAGACAAGTTGGTATTATTGAACAGAGCCCCGACCTTGCACAGGCTCGGTGTTCAGGCTTTCCATCCGATATTAATTGAAGGAGAAGCAATCAGATTGCATCCTTTGGTTTGTACCGCTTTCAATGCCGACTTTGACGGAGACCAGATGGCCATCCACGTTCCTTTATCCGAAGAAGCTCAACAGGAAGCAAGAGAGAGAATGATGTCTTCGGTTAACTTGTTGAAGCCTTCAACCGGAGACCCGATTATGGTCCCGACCAAGGATATCGTTTTGGGTTGTTATTATTTAACCAAGATTATTCCCGGCTTGGAAGGGGAGAACAAGTATTTCAGCTCAAAAGAAGATGCTTTGATTGCCTATAACTCAAAGAAGCTTAATTTGAAAGCTCAAATCAAAGTCAGAATGGAAAACGATGAGTTTGTCGAAACCAGCGTCGGCAGGATTATTTTTAACGATGTTTTGCCTGAGAATTTCGAATACCAGAATGACATGATGGATTCAAAGACTTTGAAGAAAATGATTAACAAGGTTATCGATATCTACGGCAACAATGCGGTTGAAACATTGGATAATATTAAATTGTTGGGATTCAAGTATGCCACTCGCTCGGGAATCACCTGGGGTATGGATGATTTGAAGGTTCCGACAGAGAAGCCCGCCTTGATTGCCGAAGCAGAAAAGAAAATCAAGGAAATAGAAAAGTACTACGAAAAGGGTTTGCTTTCCAGAGATGAAAAAACCAGTCAGGTTATCGAAGTCTGGAAGAAGGTCAAAACCGAAATCGAAAAATTGGTTCCCAAGGCTATTTCTTCAGCCAGTCCGGTTTTCTCAATCGTTGACTCGGGTTCGAGAGGTTCCTGGTCTCAGCCGGTACAGATGGCCGGTATGAAAGGTTTGGTTGCCAACCCATCCGGAGAAATTATGGAATTGGCCATCAAGAACTCTTTCAAGGAAGGCTTTGATGTCTTGGAATATTTCATGTCTACCCACGGTGCCAGAAAAGGTACTGCCGACACCGCTCTTAGAACTTCGACTTCAGGATACCTAACCAGAAGATTGGTTGATGTCGCTCACGATGTCATCATCAATGAGGAAGATTGCGGAGACAAAGAGGGATTGGTTGTTTATAAAAAAGACGCCGAAGACATAAATCAGGACTTTGTCTACAAGATTTTCAGTAGAATTTCCATGGAGAAGGTTACCGATGAAAACGGTGAAGTCATTTTGAAGTCAGGCCAGCCGATTGATTTGAAGACCGCCCAGAAAATCAAAGAATTGAAGAGTGTCGAAAGTTTGAAAGTCAGGTCTCCCTTGTCATGCAAATGCATGAGGGGAATCTGCCAGAAATGCTACGGTCTCGACTTGGGTTGGAAAGGAATGATTAAGATGGGTGAAGCGGTCGGAGTTATCGCCGCTCAAGCCATCGGTGAACCGGGAACTCAATTAACTATGAGAACCTTCCATACCGGAGGTGTGGCCGGCGAGGCTGATATTACCCGTGGTCTTCCCAGAGTCGAAGAAATCTTTGAAAGAAGACCTCCGAAAGGTGAGGCCGAGATGGTAACCAAGGACGGAGAAGTGATTGAAGTCGACGAGAAGAAAGGATTGATCAGGGTGATGACCATCAAAGATGGAAAGAAAAAGGAAGACGATGTTAACGAATACAGAGTTTCTCCCAATGTAGAGTTATTGGTCAAGGAAGGACAAATGGTCAAGAGGGGAGAAGCTATCTGCGCCGGTTCGCTTGATATGAAAAAAATATTCAAGCTTTTGGGAGCCAAGGCTGTTCAGGACTACATCATCAAAGAAATTCAAAGAGTGTATGTCTCTCAAGGTGTATCGATTAACGACAAGCACGTTGAATTGATTGTCAGGCAGATGTTCTCGAGGGTGAAGATAAAGGATGCCGGAAGTAGCAGGTTCTCAGCCGACGAGATTATTTCCAAAGCTCGCATGCTTGAAGAAAATGAAGAATTGGAAGGCAAAGAACCGATTAAAGCCGACGACCTATTGCTCGGAATTTCCAAGGTTGCCTTGAATACCGACAGTTTCTTGTCAGCCGCTTCCTTCCAGGAAACATCGAGAGTATTGATTGAAGCATCGCTCCGAGGAGAAGAAGACAAACTCCGAGGATTGAAAGAGAATGTCATTATCGGTAAGCTTGTTCCAATTGGTACCGGTTTGGGGTATAATAAAGGAGATAAAAAATAATCTTTTAAGATACCATGAAAAAAAAGAAGGGAAAGAGCGCAAAGAAAATTGAAAATACCAAAAAGAAAGCTGAAAGAAAAGAAAGAGAGGGCGGATTTAGTTTCTCTCTGCCGGAAAGAACCAAAAGGTATTTGTTGTGCTCGTTATCATTCCTTCTTACCGTCGTGTTCTTGTTCTCTTTTTCGGGAAAAGCCGGAGCTATCGGCAATTCTTTGAAAAACATTTTCGATACTCTAATTGGAAACGTCATTTATATCGTTCCCGTTATTTTCTTGATTTACGCTATCGTTCTTTTGAAAGATGACGAATCTTTCAAGGAGCACAAAAATTCCCTGATTATTTCAACCGTTCTTCTGGTTTTAAGTTTGAGCGGGATTTTTGCTTTACTTGAATTGAGAAATGTTCCCGAACTGGTTTCTGAATTCGTTTGGACCAATACCGGCAACGGGGGATGGCTGGGATATGCCCTTGCCTGGCCTTTATTGCACGGTTTCGACTACATCGTTTCCTTTGCTTTGTTCGGAATAGTTTTGGCCGTTTCTTTGTGGATTATCATCCAGCCGTTTAGGCGTGCGATTGAAGAATACGAAGAAGAGGAAGAAGAAGTGAAAGTTGAGGTCAAGGAAGAAAAGAAAAAATCTCCTCTTTTGAATTTGGAGAAAATAATTCCCAAGAAAGAAGAGCCGAAGATTGAAGAAAAGAAAGAAGACAAGAATTTGAAAACTTTTGAGCAGAAGAAACAGGAAAACAAGGAATACAAATATCCTCCGCTTGATTTGCTTTCTAAAAAAGGAGGCGCGCCCGAAGGAGGGGACATTACCTACAATTCTTCCGTTATCAAAAGAACCCTTCAGACTTTCGGCATTCCGGTAGAGATGTCGGAAATCAATATCGGACCGACCGTGACCCAATACACCTTAAAACCGGCCGAGGGAATCAAGCTTTCCAAAATTACCACCTTGCAGAATGATTTGGCCCTGGCTTTGGCCAGCCCGACCATCCGTATCGAAGCCCCCATTCCGGGAAGGTCTTTGGTCGGAATTGAGATAGGAAACAAGAAAAGGGCCGTTGTGGGCTTGCGTGAGATTATGGACACCGAAGAGTTTAAAACCTCTCCAGCGCCCCTTTTAATGGCTTTGGGAAAGGATGTAAAGGGCATGCCTTCGTTTGCCGACCTGGCTGAAATGCCCCATTTATTGGTTGGTGGAACAACCGGTAGTGGAAAGACCATTTGCTTGAATTCCATCATTTTGAGCTTATTATACAGGAACAGTCCCGAAGAAATGAAATTGGTTTTGGTTGACCCGAAGAGAGTGGAATTCCCGGTCTATGCCAACCTTGAACATTTGTTATGTCCCGTCATTTATGACGCCAACCAAACCTTGGTTGCCTTGAAATGGCTGGTTGGAGAAATGGAAAGAAGATTCACTGTTTTGGCCGCTGGTCACAGCAGAGATATCGGTTCGTATAACGAGAAGCAGGAAAAGAAAGGAGAGCAGAAGCTTCCATACATTGTTTTGATTATCGATGAGTTAGCTGATTTGATGAGCGTTCGAGGAAAAGAAATCGAATCATATGTCGTCCGCTTGGCCCAGATGTCTCGTGCCACCGGAATTCATTTGATTCTGGCGACACAGAGACCGTCGGTTGAAGTCATCACCGGTTTGATTAAAGCCAACATCACCTCAAGAATCGCTTTGAAAGTCGGCTCGTTAATCGACTCAAGAACCATTCTTGATTCTTCCGGGGCTGAAAAATTACTAGGAAGAGGAGACATGCTTTTAATGAGTAAAGAGGTTTCTAAGCCGAGGAGAGTCCAGAGTCCGTACATTTCAGAAACGGAAATCAAAAAGGTGGTTACCTGGATTACCGATTCCAATGTCGAGGTTAAAGAAAAGACCGAAGAAGAGCCGTCATTCATTGAAACGGAACCGGAAAAAGAAGAAAATTCTTTGGTCGGTGAATTGACCAAATCAATGGAAACTCCCGAAGCTCAGATGGATACTTTTTTCTCCAAGGAAGATCCGATGTATGAAGAAGCCAAGAGAACGGTTATCCAATCAAAAAAAGCATCGACCTCATTATTACAAAGAAGGCTGGGTGTCGGTTATGCCCGAGCGGCCCGCTTGATGGACATTCTTGAAGAAAGGGGAGTGGTCGGTCCGCAAGACGGAGCCAAGCCCAGAGATGTATATATGAGCGAAGAATCTCCTCAAGATTCCAATAATGGAGAACAGGAACTTTGATTCCTGTTTCTTTTTTTGGTATAATAAAGAAAAAATATGGCAAGAAAAAAAATAGAAGAAAAAGAAAAGATAAACTTGGCCGAAGCAATTTCCGAAATTAAGGAGAAGTTCGGAGAGGGAGCGATAATGAAATTGAAAGACGCCCCGAAAGTGAATGTCGATGTTGTTCCGACCGGATCTTTTTCGCTTGATTTGGCTTTGGGAGTGATGGGAATTCCGAGAGGAAGGATTATCGAGATATACGGAGGGGAAAGCACGGGTAAAACAACCTTGGCTTTGACTATTTTGGCGGAGGCTCAGAAAATGGGAGGTGTTACCGCCTTTATCGATGCCGAGCATGCTCTAGACCCCGACTATGCCAAAAGAATTGGAGTCAATACCGACGAATTGTTGATTTCCCAGCCCGATTCGGCTGAGCAAGGATTACAGATAGTCGAAAGTTTGGTCAGGTCGGGTGAAGTTGATATTATTGTTGTTGACTCGGTGGCCGCTTTGGTTCCCAAGGCGGAAGTAGCCGGAGAAATGGGCGAGATGCAGATAGGTCTTCAGGCGAGATTAATGTCTCAGGCTTTAAGAAAACTTTCGGGAATTGTTTCCAAAACCAAAACTATTATTATTTTTTTGAACCAGACCAGAATGAAAATTGGAATCATGTTCGGCAATCCGGAAACAACTCCCGGCGGTCTGGCCCTAAAGTTCTACAGTTCTGTCCGAATCGAATTAAGAAGAATCGCCCAGATTAAAGCCGGAGAGGCGATAGTCGGAAACAGAATCAAAGCCAAGGTGGTTAAGAATAAAGTGGCGGCTCCTTTCAAAACAGCCGAATTCGATATTTATTACAATGAAGGTATTTCCAGAGTTGCCGAAGTCATCAATATGGCCGTTAAAGAAGGAATAATCAAGAAATCGGGAGCACATATGCAGTACGGAGATGTGAAGTTGGGAGCGGGAGTGGAAAAAGCCAAAGAGTTTTTGAAAGAAAATCCAAAGATAGTCAAAGAGATGAAGGAGGAGATAATGAAAATAGAAGAAGCTAAATAAAACAAAACAACCCCGAAAGGGGTTGCTTTTTTATCTCGCTACGAATGGCATTAAGGCCATTATTCTCGCTCTCTTGACCGCGGTAGTCAATTCTCTTTGGTGTTTGGCGCAAGCGCCGGTTTTTGTCTTGGGTTTTATCTTCCCCGACTTGGAAATATACCTTGAAAGTACTTCCGTGTCGCGGAAATTGATTTCCTGGACATTTTTTTTGCAGAAATAACAGTACATACTTTAATTAATTAAATATTAAAAAGGAATATCTTTGACGTCGATTTCGTCTCCGTCTTCAATAATCGGAATGTCCTCATCGACAGTTTGTTTCTTGGGGGCGGGGAATCCTTTTGATTCACTCGATACTCCTTGTGCTCTCGGTCCCATTTGCATGGATTCTCCGATGATTTCAGTGGTGTATCTTTTAACACCGTTTTTGTCGTCCCAGCTTCTGTTTTGGATTCTTCCCTCAATCATGACCAAAGAGCCTTTGGTTAAAAACTGTGAAGCGATTTCAGCCAGTTTTTGCCACAAGACGATGCGGTGGAATTGAGATTCTTCCTGCTTCTGTCCGTCTTTGCCTTTCCAGGTTCTGTTGGTGGCTAAAGAGAAAGTGCAGACGCTTTGCCCGGAAGGAGTGGTTTTCATTTCAATATCCGTTGCCACTCTTCCGATTAGAAACACTTTGTTTAAATTCATGTTTTTGCTAATTATTTTTTATTATTAGCGATTAAGTGTTTATTTTCCTTCCAGCATTTCATCCAATTTTTCTCCGATTTCTTCCAATTGGACTTTCGGCTTCTTGGGTTTTTCTTCGATAGCCGGTTCTTCTTTGATTTCTTCAACCTTAACCGGTCTGGTTCTCATCGGCTTGATGGGAGCCTCGGTTTTCTTGGTGTCTTTTTTGATAATCAAGGAGCGAAGAATGTCTTTGTTTTCCTTGAATGTTTTTTCAACAGAATCAAGCAGTTCTTTTTTGTCTCCGGCCTCGGGCTTTAGATTGAAGAAGTAGAACCAAGCTTCAATTTGGTTTGAAACAGGGTAGGCGAGCTTCTTTCTCTCGGGAACCGCATTTCCTTCTATTTTTCCGTGCTTTTGCAGTTCTCCTTTCATCTTTTCAATGAAAGAAGAGATTTCGGCCTCGGTAAAATTGGGCGAAATCAGCAAATTTATTTCGTAGAATAACATTTGTTTTTACTTATTTATAATCCTTATCTTACTTAGCGAAGGCAATTTAAGGTATTAACAATATACCAATTTTAGGGGTTTTGGTCAAGGTTTATTGTTTTTTGATTTTTATTTGTTATAATATGTATATATTAAAATAATTGAAAGATATGAAATACAAAGCCTTTACCTTAATCGAACTTTTGGTAGTTCTCTCCATCGTCGGAATCTTAGCCGGCTTTGTCTTCGTCCAGACGAACAATGCCGTCAATTCAGGCAAGGACGCCAAGAGGAAATCGGACATTGCTCTGCTGGCTTCGGCCGCGGTCGGCTATCAGTCGGAAAGTATCAGTATGCCGATCAGTTCCGGCTGTTCCATCAATGTCGATTGTCCGACTGCAATCAACGAAGCCTTGGAAGGTCAACTGGGAACTCTTCCCACCGACCCCAACTCCGGTTCCTCATACAAATACCAATCAGACACCGGAACCGACTGCACCATTTCCGCCGTTCTCTCGACCGGGGAAACATATCAGTATTCCTGCAACGGCGATGAAATGAGCCAGTCTGCTCCTCAGGATGGTGTTTGCGGCTCCAGAGCTAATAATTCATCTTCCGGCTATCCCTCTTCTCAAACTGATTGGGGAACTGACACCACCTATTGTGCTTCAACTATTCCCTCAACCACTCCTGCCTATCCTTCGACTCCCGGTTCTTCCGTTTCCTGGACTTGTCCCGGAACATATCTTGGAAGCTCAACAATTTGTACCGCCTACCATGCCTTAGATGGTGTCTGCGGTTCGGGAACTGCCAATACCTATACCATTCCCACAAATAACTTCTGTTCAACCGGAACAGCTTCTTCCGTTTCCGGAGAAGGTCCTTGGAACTGGACTTGTGCCGGAGTATACGGCGGAACAACCCCGACCTGTGTTGCTAACAAATCAATTGATGGCGTCTGCGGCACTTCCAACAACGGCAACTACTACGATACTTCTTCAATCGCCGCTCCCTGTTCCATCGGTGCCACTTCTGCCTATTCCGGTTCCGGTCCCTGGTCTTGGACTTGTGCCGGGGTATACGGCGGAACAACTCCGACCTGTACCGCCAACAAGAAGGTTGATGGAGTGTGTGGAACATCCAATGGCACCAATGTATATACCATTCCCACTGTTAACTTCTGTTCAACCGGAACAGCTTCTTCGGTGTCCGGTTCCGGACCTTGGAACTGGACTTGTATAGGACAAAATACCGGTTCGACGGTATCTTGTTCGGCTAATAAAAAAGTTGACGGGGTTTGCGGATCATCCAGTGGAGTATATCTATCTTCTCCTCCCACCTCTAATCTTTGTTCGACCGGAACAGCTTCTACTTCTGGTTCTTGGTCTTGGACTTGTGCTGGAGCAAACGGCGGAAGTTCTAGTGGTGCTTGCACGGCATATCAAAAACAATCTTGCTCTGCTGTCGGAGGAACTACGGCTACTTGCGGAACTCAGACATGCTGTGTTGTTAACGGGTCATCGTGCCCTACCGGTTATTCTAATTCTGGCTATACTACAACGGCAGCAACTAGATGTGGTGAGCACTGCTTTAGTGATCCCCCCTCGGCCCCTTGTTATGGAGGTTATTGCTATGGTTATTGTACGACAGGATCTCATACATTTGGAGCAGTAGGGACAGAGAATTGTACGGCTTATGCACGGCACAGGTTGTGGCATGGAGGCGAAAACAGCGATGACCCTCTTTTCTATTTATGTATTCCTTTTACTTGTTATGCCAGTGTTACCCAAACCGGATGTTACTAAAATGAATCCAAAAATATTCAAAGCATACGACATTAGGGGAGTTTATCCCGAAGAATTAAACGAAGAAGCTGCGTATAATATAGGGGCCGCTTTCGCTTTGTTTATCAAGAAAACCAGTGATAAGGAAAATCCTCAGATAGTTGTCGGAAGGGATAATAGAAAATCTTCCGATTCTTTGTTTGAAGAATTGAAAAGGGGAATAATTGAACAGGGGGCCGATGTTATTAATGTTGGATTGTCGACTACTCCAACCACGTATTTTGCCGTGGCTGAGTATGGGTATGACGGAGGAATCAATATTACCGCCAGCCATAATCCAAAACAATACAACGGTTTTAAAATGGTCAGAGAACAGGCAATCACTTTGAGTGAAACCAACGGGATTCAAGAAATAAAAGAGATGGCTTTGAATAATGAATTCGTTAAAGCGGAAAAAGAAGGAAAGGTTACAGAAAAAAAGGTTATTAATGAATATGTCTGCAGTAATTCGGTTCCCGATAAATTTAATTTGAAGGTCGTGGTTGACACGGCCAATAGCACTTCCGGAGTCTTGGTTCCCCAAATGTTTAAAAATGTTAACCTTATCCATATTTTTAGCGAGCTCAACGGGGATTTTCCCAATCACGAGCCCGATCCTTCAAAAAAAGAAAATATTGCATTATTGGAAAATAAAGTCATTGAAGAAAAAGCCGATTTGGGAATAGCTTTTGACGGAGACGGAGACCGAGTTTATTTTGTTGATGAAAAAGGGGAAGCGGTTCCTTCAGACTTAATTTTAGCCTTTATTTCTTCAATCATTTTAAGAGATTTTCCCGGCGGCAAGGTTCTTTATGACATCCGTTCCAGTAATATCATCAGGGAAACCGTTGAAGCGATGGGAGGGATAGCTGTTCCAAGCAGGATAGGCCACTCTTTCATTAAAGATAAAATGAGAACCGAAGACATCTTTTTCGGGGCTGAATATTCGGGACACTATTACTTGAAATACGAAGGCAATTATTTCGAAGCTCCTTATTTTGCTGTTTTTTCAATTATGAAAGAAATGCAAAGCACCAGGAAGACATTGTCTCAACTGATCAAACCTTTTAGGAAATATTTTCATTCCGGAGAAATTAATTTCAAAGCGGAAAATAAGGATCAGGTGATAGAAAGAGTTAAGGATAAATATAAAGAAGGGAAGGTGTCATATATTGACGGATTAAGGGTTGATTTCGACGATTGGTGGTTTTCTTTAAGAGCTTCCAACACCGAGCCGGTTTTAAGATTGGTTGTTGAAGCTAAACGTGAAGAATTGATGAGGGAAAAGGTTGAGGAGATAAGGGCCTTGACATTATAATACGATTTGATATTATATATTTGTAATATAAAATATGAGCACGAAAACAAAAAATAAAAGAATATCGGTTTTAATTCCTCAGCATATCGCAGATGAAGTCGGCAGGATTTCTAATATGGAAAGTAAAACTCAAAGTGAAATAATAAATAAAATGTTCGAAAATTGGTTCAATGAAAAACTTTCCCAAGATGCTAAATTTTTATCGGGCATTAAGTTTGACGATATTCCGACAGAAGAAGAGTGGATGGCGATACAGCCTAAAATTAATGATTTATGGAAATAAAGCAAGGAGATATTCTTCTATGTAATTTAGATCCAGTTAAGGGTCACGAACAGGGTGGTTATCGTCCTGTTTTAGTTATACAAAATGATATTTTAAACCGTGACTTGAGTACTATTATAATTGCTCCCCTTACCACCAACTTGAAAGGCATAGGAAGAACAACGACGGTTTTCATTCCCAAATATTCGCCCCGTTTAAAAAAAGATTCCCTTGTTTTGTTATTTCAATTAAGGGTTTTAGATAAATCCAGAATTAAAGAAAAGGTTTGCAATATTGGACAAGATAAATTTTTTGAAGTAAAAAAACAACTGGGTTATTTATTTTAATCCCATTTTTTTCCTAACCTCAACCATTTTATTTTCGGCTATTTCTCTGGCCCTGTCTGCCCCTTTTTCCAAAACCCTATCAATATATTCGGGCTTTTTTTGAAGTTCTTTTCTTTTTTCTCTGATCGGTTCTAGTTTTTCAATCAGTAGATCGGATAGAGATTTTTTGAAGTCGCCGTAACCCTTTCCTTTAAAATCTTTTTCTATTTCCTTTGTTTCTTTTCCCGAGAAGAGGGAATAGATGGTTAAAAGATTGGAAACGCCTTTTTTATCAGTTAAATCGTATTTGATTTCCTTTCCCGAATCGGTAGTTGCCGACATTATCTTTTCTTTTATTTCTTTCGGTTCGTCGAATAAGCCGATACATCCTTTGGTGTCGTCGGTTTTGGACATTTTCTTTTCCGGATTCTGTAAAGACATAATGTTCGCTCCCTGTTTCGGGGTTAGTGGTACGGGCAATTTGAATGTCTTGCCGTATTTTTTGTTGAATTTTTCAGCGATGTTTCTGGTCAGTTCAACATGTTGAATTTGGTCTTTGCCGATAGGAACGATATCGGCGTCGTATAACAAAATGTCGGCAGCCATTAAAACAGGATAATTCAAAAGTCCGGCATTGATGTATTCTTTGTGCTTTTTGGATTTGTCTTTGAACTGGGTCATCCTCTGCAATTCTCCCAAAGAAGTTATCGAGCCCAAAAGCCAAGCCAGTTCGGTATGCTGTTTAACTTGTGATTGGATGAAAAGGGAACATTTATCGGGGTTTAATCCGACAGCCAAATATGTCGTTGCCAAATCGAACATTTTCTTCTGGAGAGTCTTTTCGTCGTAGGGAGTGGTGATGGCATGCCAGTCAACGATACAGAAAAGGCACTCTTCTTTGTCTTGAAGTTCAATCCACTGCTTTACAGCTCCCAGATAATTTCCTATATGTATATCGCCCGTGGGCCTGATTCCTGAAAATACTCGCATATTATATTTGATTTATTATCTTTAGGAAAAATTCCTTATCTTTTGGGTGGGTTAAAAGTTCAGCGATTTGTTCTTTTTCCACCCATCTTGCTTCGGGATTTTCCGGATCAATCGGATTTAATTCTATTTCCGAAGTTTTGAATAAAAACAAAGTTTAAGTATTAATCCGTCATCATTCAAAACAACTCCTCCAGCGCTTTCGGTTTTTATAACTTCCATACTATCCTACTTCAATTATAACTGGCAGAACCATGGGTCTCCTTTGAGTCTTTTGGAACAAGAAGTCGCTCAAAGTGTTCCTGACGTTGTCTTTGATATATGTCCAGTTGACCACCTGTCCAGAAGCAGTCGCTTTCTCTATCGTCACAATGACTTTTTTTCTGGTTTGGTACAATAAGTCTTTCGATTCTCTCAAGTAGACGAATCCCCTGGAAATAATATCGGGAGAATCCTGGACTTTTCCGGTTTTTCTGTTGACTACCGCTATTATAACAAAGATTCCGTCTTTTGCTAACGCCTGCCTGTCTCGCAAGACGATTTCTCCGACATCGCCGACTCCCAAGCCGTCAACCATGACGTATTCGGAAGGAACCTGTTTCTTTTCAATGAAGGCTTTTTGCGGAGTAATATTGATAATGTTTCCGTTGTCGGCCAATATCACATTTTCTTCTTTGAATCCGCATTCCTGCTGGGCCAAGTTTGAATTGGCGAAAAGCATGGAGAATTGTCCGTGAACGGGCATGAAGAATTTGGGATTCATCAACTTGATCATCTGCTTCAATTCGTCTCTCTGGGCGTGTCCTCCGGCATGAATATCAACCATTTTGTAATGGAAGACATTGGCTTTTTGTCTCAGCAAATCATCTTTTAACATCTGAACGGTTCTTTCGTTTCCGGGAATGACCGAAGAAGAGAAGATGATGGTGTCTCCGGGCTTAACCGATATCGACGGATGTTCTCCGGTCGCAATTTTCATCAGTCCGGCATTTTCTTCACCCTGGGCTCCGGTACAGAGAATAGTCACATTCTTGTCGGGCAAGTTATTGGCATCGGCAACTTTTTTCAAAAGAGTTCCTTTTTGCGATTTTAAATAGCCGAGCTTCTTTGTCAATTCGACGTTGCTTTTCATGCTGTGTCCGATGAAGCCGACTTTTCGTCCGTGCTTTTCGGAAATGGTAATAGCCTGTTGGACTCTGTTAATCAAAGAAGAGAAAGTAGCCATGATGATTCTTCCTTTAGCCGCTTCGAATATCTTATTCATGTTTTCGAAGATTTCTTTTTCGGAAAGGGAATGGCCCAATTCTTCGGCTCCGGTCGAGTCGGATAAAAGAAGAGTGATTCCTCTTTTTCCCATTTCTTCCAGTTTTTTAAAATTGGTTGCCGGTTCATTGACCGGGAAGTCATCAAACTTGAAGTCGGAAGTATGAACGAAATTACCAACAGGCGTTTTGATGAATAAGCCCATGTTGTCGGGAATATTGTGGTTCTGTCTGAAGAATTCCACATCGAAAGAACCCAGCTTGACCTTGCTTCCGTCTTTAATCTCGGTTATGTCCAATTTTTGGTGTTCGGGGAACTCATCCTGTCTTTTAATGATAATGCCTCGGGCAAGGGGAGCGGCATAGACGGGAGGGTTGCCGATTCGGTGAAGGATATACGGTATCGCTCCGATGTGGTCGTAGTGGCCGTGGGTTATCAATACACCGACAATATTCTTGTATCGGTTGTTTTCCAACAAGTATGAAATGTCGGGAATGATGTAGTCGATTCCGGGCATGTCTTCTTCGGGCATTCTAAAACCGACGTCGATAATCAATATCTCGTTCTTGTATTCCAAAAGCATCATATTTCTTCCCACTTCGCCCAATCCTCCCAAGGGTATTACCCTTAAGGATTCATCTTGCGGCTGGGGGGTTTTGATATAATCTTTTTTCGGCTTGGGGCGGGCGGGTCTTCTTCGGTTATCATTATGAAAAGACCTCTTTTGTCCGCTTCGGGCGTGATGCGGCGCCTGCGGAGCGTGTGCTCCCGGCGTTGATTGTGTTTGTGTTTTTGTTTCGTTAATCATATTATTTTACTATCGGATACTGTTTCGGAAATACTCCTGACTTGAGAACAGCCTCTTTATTTTCGGCGATCCAGGTATAGAGTTTTTCCACTCCCTCCTTGGGGGAGATTTTTGGAGACCAGTTGAAATTATTTTTAGCTTTAGTTATGTCGGAAATGTAGGCTTTCTGGTCTCCCGGCCTCCAGTCTCCGAACGAATATTTGAATTTTTTGTTGGAAAGTTTTTCCAAAATATCGAATAATTCCCAGATGGAAAGGGAATATTCCAATCCTCCTCCGATATTGAATGCTTTTCCTCTTGTTTCGTTGATGTTCATTAAGGCGGTATCATATGCTTCCAAAACATCGTCAACATATAATACATCTCTGACCTGTTTTCCGTCGCCGTATATTGTTACCGGCTTATCGAACAATAAAGCGTTGATGAACCAGGCCAGCCAGCCCTGTTCCTCAATTCCGAACTGATGGGGCCCGTAGATGCCTGATTGTCTGAAGACGACGGTTTTCAATCCGTAGATTCTGGCCCAATCAATAGTATATTCATCCCCAGTATACTTACTGCACCCGTAGGGGCCGTGCGGGTCAATAAGCCTCTCTTCAGAGATTCCTTTAATATTTTTGTATTCGTATCTTTTTTCTTTTTCTATTGTTTCCAAATCCGTCATTTCTCCGTACACTTTGTTGGTGCTGGTGTAGAGCAATGCCGCTTCGGGAGCTTCTTTTCTCAAAGCTTCCAAGACATTAAATGTTCCCATTGCGTTTATCTCAAAGTCTTCTCTCGGTTTTTGAACCGACGTGACCATGGTTACCTGAGCGGCCAAGTGCAAGACATAGTCGGGTTTGTATTTTTTAAAAGTCGATTCTATCTGCTTATTGTTTCTGATATCTCCCTTGACGAAAATTATCCCTTTTTTTGTCTTGAGATATTTGAGATTTTCTTTTGAGCCGACCCGGGAAAGATTGTCGAAAACCACAACTTTAAATCCCTTTTTGAGATAATATTCGGCGGCATTGGTTCCGATGAATCCGCAACCTCCGGTAATGATGATGGTTTTATCCTTATTCATATTATTTGAGGAAATCAAGATTTTCGGGAACCTCTTTCAATGGTTCTTCGAATCTCATTTCCGGTATGTTTTTGTAATTAGTGTTCTTAATCCAACCTTTGGTTGTATAGAAATAACCGGCCCCGTTTTTTTCTTTAATCGTGTCGTAATCGGAAGTGCATTCAACGGATACCCAGTTGGCCAATTCCAATGTCTCATTTGATGCATTTATGGTTACATGGGCGTAACCGGAAGGGATAATGACGCTTTGTCCAGCTTTTGCTTTGACGGCGTAGATGTCTTCAATGGCCTCTTTTCCTTTTTGCATAAGGAAAACAGCTTCTCCCTTGATGACGGTATAGATTTCTCCGTAATCGGCACAGTGGAAATGCCCCTTGGTTTTTACATATTCTTCGCCCATTAAGAACGGGGGAATGACGGTAATGTCGTACCTTAATCCGTTTTCTTCCTTCAGTCCGCGATACATGTAATAGATTTCCTGCTCGGGATTGCTTTTGGCAACCTCTTTATTGAGGAGGACGTCTTCCATGTCTTTAAGTTTTCTGATGTCGGGGTTTTTTAATTCTACTTCCATACTCTTTGTTCTTTAATATACCAGTTTTCTACATTGACGAATCTTTTTGATGCGTCGGTTATTTTTTGCGTATCAATTCCTTTGATGTTTTTCTTGGTCAGATAAAGATAGTCGGTGGTAAACAGGGGGATGGCCGGGGAATCGCTGATAATCAAATTCTGTAAATCGTCTAATGTTTTGATTCGGTCGGGATTGGTGTAGTCGTAGTATTTCCTGGCTTTCTCCATCAGTTCGTCGGCTTTGCTGCTGTTGTATGAGGAAAGATTCAGTCCCGGGTCGATTCTCTGCGATGAATGCCAGAAAGGAATCGGGTCGGGTATTCCTCCCATCTGTTCTCCGAAAAGAAGAATGCTGAAATTTCTTTCTCTGATAACTTTCTTGGCTTCGCTTTCGGTCAATGTCTGTATTTCAATTTTTATCCCTTGCTTTTCCCACTGCTCCTTTATCATCTGCGCTGTTTTTTGCAGTATCGGGTGGCTGGTTGTTTTTAAAACAAAGGATAGCGGTATTTCTTCATCGGGAACAACGAAACAGACTTCATTCAATTTCTTGATTGTCGCTCCGGCGACTTTTCCCGTTCCGGCGGTCAAATTATTGGGAGTTAAAATATCGTCTTTGTATTTTTCTTGGAATTTGATGACCGCGGCTTTGGTTTCCTGTCCGAAGGTTCCGGAAATGGTTCCCGAAGGATATATTGCTTCGTCTTGGGCCAGACATTCTTGGAGTTTTTTAACTTCGGCTCCGCTGCTTCCCGATTGCAACGTCTGGGTGAATTTAAAGCCCGATGATTTTTCAACGGTTTTTGTTCGGAGCCCGTCTTTTAATACGTATCCGTTCTTGTCCAAGATTTGCGTTCCTTTTGTTTCATCATATGACAATGGTGCTTCGGGATTATTTAATCCGTAGAAAGAGGGAATCAGGGGAGAATCAATGACTTCTCCTTTTCCGTTCAAAACATTACTGGCGACTTCCTGTTTATTGATTAAATAGGAGAAAGCTTGCCTCATTTCTTTATTATCAAACGGCTTTTCCAGATTATTCAAGAAGACGGCGAAGTAATCGGGAGTTTCAATGGAATTCAGGTTGTATTTTTTGAAATTCTTGTCGTTATAGTCGGTGGCTTCAACATTTCCGGAGTCAAGATTTCCTTTTTTTAAATTGTTCAACAAGTCTTCCTGTTTGTTGAAGAAATAGAAATCGATTCTCTGGAGGTGCGGCTTTTGCCCGTAATAATCATTGTTGACACTTAATATCATCGACTTCACGGTCTTGTCGCTTTTTTGGATGGTTTTCTTAACCAGATACGGTCCGCTGCCAATCGGGCTTAAAACATTCAACTGAGTGTTCGATGTTATCGATTGGACATTCACGTCTTTCCAGATGTGCTGGGGCAATATCTTTAAATTAACCAAAGATTCTTCAAATCCGCTGTACGTCTGTTTCAGTTTGAAAATTGCTTTGTAGTCGGACACTTTTTCGATTTCCACTCCTTGCCAGTTGGTTCTTAAGGGACTTAAGTATTCGGCATCCTGAACCAGGTCGATGGTGAAGATAACATCATCGATGGTTAGATTAACTCCGTCATGCCACTTGGCGTTTTCTTTGATTGAAAAATCGATTGTCTTGCCTCCTTCTTCGACATTGTATTCGCTAATCAGATCGGGAACGATATTCCCGTTGCCGTCATAGGTCATCAAGGAAGAAAAGATCAGTTCGGTTAAATCCCGGTCGATATCGGAAAGGGGAGCGTAAAGAGGATTGATGAACTGCGGCTGTCCCAATACCCCCTCTCTTATCCTCCCGTAGTCCGCCGGCACCACATTGGTGTTTCTGATGTAGAAAGACGAGACAAGGAAGATGAGAGAAGAGATAAATAGCGTGAAAAGAATGCCCAAGGCAATTTTTTCTTTCCTTTTCAAAACTTTAAAGAATTGCAACCATTGCTTTTTCGTCGGCCATCGGCCAACGGAAAGAGAATTTTTGTTTTTGGAAATCATTAAATTAGTCCACCAAGTTAAAGATGGCAAGGCCGATAAAGGCGGCGGTCAAAACTATCGTTATCCAAAGCAGGTTCTTCTGGAATCCTCTTCTGGTGCTGTATACTTCGCTGCCTCCTCCGAAAGCCGAACCCAAAGCGGTTCCTCTCTGTTGAAGAAGGATAGTGATTACAAGCAAAACTGAAATTATCGATTGTGCGATTAAATATGTCTTATTCATTTTATTTAAATGCCATTGAGGAAAGCCTTTCCGTTCCCCAGATGATTAATGTGGTGAAAAATAGATTGTTTATTCCGAATATTTCAAACATGTCGGCGGGGAACAAAGCGTCCACCAGCCAGACCAAGAACATCATAATAACTATGGAGAAAAGGTTTAAAGTGACTATTCTCAAAGGCAAGGTGATTAAACCCAATAATGGTCTTACAAAAATCATCAACAGGCCCATGACTGCGCCAACAAGTAGAATCGTTTTAAAGCTTCCGTCAAAGGTCACTCCATCGAGAAGATAGATGGAAATGCCCATTCCCACTATGCCGGAGAGCAGTTTCTCTACCAAGTTATTCATGTCTATATATTATCAGATTTGGATTTAAAGTCAATATAATGGTATAATATTTAAAAATATTAAAAATATAAATTATGAACAAATCTAAATTATTAAGTATCATTATTATCGTTTTCGCTTTCGCCACGGCCTTCTATTTTTATCCCTTGGTGCCCCAGCAAATGGCTTCGCACTGGAATATCAATGGGGAAGTTGACGGATACATGAGTAGCTTCTGGGGATTATTTTTAATGCCGATATTAATGGTTGTTTTTACCGCTTTGTTTTTCTTTATTCCCAAGATTGATCCGGAAAAGAAGAATATCGAGAAGTTCTACGGAGAATTCGATAGATTCATTGTCGTTTTCGATCTTTTCATGGCTTATGTCTATATCCTGACCATTCTTTGGAACATCGGATATAATATCAACATGACAGCATCTTTAATGCCGGCTTTTGCTGTTTTATTCTATTTCTGCGGTTCTTTGATCGGAAAGGCGAAGAGGAATTATACAATAGGGATAAGGTTGCCTTGGACTTTGGCCGATGATACGGTTTGGGACAAGACGCACAAAATAGGGGAAAAGTTATTCAAGATTACCGCATTGTTTATCTTTTTGGGAACTTTCTTCACGCAATACGCTTTCGCTCTCATGTTTATTCCCTTGATTGCTTCCATTGTTTATCTTTTTATTTATTCCTATCTTGAATATCAGAAAGTTAAAAAATAAAACATGAAAATAAGGCCGTTATCTAACAATATTGTCATAGAAAGAATCAGGGAAGAGAAAGCTAGGGCAACCCTGCTTTTTCAGCCGTCGGAAAAAGACGGTCCGCAGCAGGGAAAGGTGATTTCGGTCGGACCAGGAAAGAAAAACTCGGCTGGCAAGATAGTTCCCATGGAAATCAAGAAAGGACAAGTTGTTTTATTCAGCAAATACTCTCCTCACGAAATAAAGGTGGGGGATAAGGAATACCTGATTTTAAAAGAGGAAGACATTTTGTGCGTAATTGAATAATTTTTTATTAAAGAAAATACTTTATTTTTCTTTTTTGGTAGATTGAAAATTACTTAATTATACAATACAATAGAAATATGAATAAAATCATAAAGCTTTATCTGACAGAAGAAGAGGAGGCGATGATGAAAAGAGGAATGAAGAAGTTAAAAATTACCTCGCCTTCTTCGTATATTGAGTATTTAGTAAAGCTTGATAAAAAGAGAAGATCTTACGAAGAAAATTACAAAAAGGATAAATTAGCCAAGGCGTCTAAACAATAAACATATGGAAAGCATACAAATCATTTCTTCAATCATTGTTCTTCTTCTCCTTTTCTTGTTTGGAAATTTCCTCATCATCTTGAGAGTGAAGAGCCAGACCAAGAAGGCCTTTAAAGAAGTTGATGATTATTTAAGGAGAAAAATAGAATTGGCCAATCAGATTATTTCCGAGGTTTCCAAATACGTTTCATATGAAAAGGATTTTTTAAGAAACGTTTCCGAAGCCAAGAAGAAGGCCGAACAGGCCGAGACGGTTGAGGAAAAGAAAAAAGCCAGCAACATATTATCAGTTGTTTTCAATGCCGCTTTTTCCGCAGCCGACAAACACCCTGAATTGAAAGTTTCCCAGAAGATGAAACAGTTAAAAGAAGAATTCAAAGAGATTGAGGAGGGGATAGAGTCATTCAAGGATTTATTCAATCAAATAGCGGAATCTTTGAAAAAGCTCTTGAAAAGCAAGCCATTTGGTGTAATATATGATTTGTTCAAGAAAGAAGAGAAAATCGTCAAAAAAGAAGTTGAAAAAGTTAAGAAGAGAATAGTTAAAAATAAAAAGAAATAATATGTCTATAATAGAAATAGTTTTAGTTGTCATATTCCTAATCCTTTTGTACATTATTGTCATGTACAACGGATTGATTACCTTGAGAAACAGAGTCAAAGAAGCTTGGTCGGATATCGATGTCCAATTGAAGAGAAGGTATGATTTGATTCCCAATTTGGTCGAAACGGTCAAGGGCTACGCTTCCCACGAGAAGGAAACCTTTGACAGAGTGATTGCTGCCAGAAGCAAGGCCATGTCAGCTCAGGGAATTAAGGAAAAAGGAGATGCCGAGAATATGCTTTCGGGAACCTTAAAGAGTTTGTTCGCTTTATCCGAGAATTATCCCGACTTGAAGGCCTCGGTCAACTTTTTGGAATTGCAGAAAGAATTGACCGATACCGAAGACAAAGTTCAGGCTGCCAGACGTTTCTATAACGGCAATGTTTTGGATTTCAATAATAAATTGCAGTTATTCCCGACCAATATGATCGCCGGAATGTTCGGATTTAAGGTTTCGGAATTCTTTGAAGCGGAAGAAGGGGAGAAAGCAGCGCCGAAAGTCAGTTTTTAATAATTAAGATTAAAGAAAATGAAAAATATTTCCAAGTGCATTTTGAAGCAGAAAAAGAGGCAGAGGAGAAAATTCAACAAGCTTTCCGACAGGGACCTGAAAAGGAAAGGACTTTTGAAGAAGTAATATGTCTACTCTATATAATATAGCCGACTCTAATGTCAGGAAAACATGGTTTTTGATAACCTTTTTTCTTGTTTTTGTGATATTAATCGGATGGATTTTCAGTCATGCCTTGAACAGTCAGGCCATATTGTATTTCGCCGTTGTTTTCAGTGTCTTAACCAGCATTTCTTCCTATTGGTATTCGGATAAGATTGTTTTAATGACAACCGGAGCGAAACCGATTGAAAAGAAAGACAATCCGGAATTGTATCGAATTGTTGAGAATCTTTGCATCACTGCCGGCTTGCCCGTTCCTCAGATATATATCTTAAACGAAGCCCAGCCCAATGCTTTTGCCACAGGCAGAGACGAGAAGCATGCGGTTTTAGCGGTAACCAAGGGGTTGTTGGGAAAGCTGGAAAAATCAGAACTGGAAGGAGTGATTGCTCATGAACTATCACACATCAAAAACAAAGACATGTTATTAATGACAGTGGTTGTTGTTTTGGCCGGAGTCATTTCCGTTGCCGCCGATTTCTTTTTGAGAATGACCTTTTGGGGAGGACACAGAGACAACGATAATAATTCAAACAGCAATGTTGTCTTTTTGGTATTGGGAATTGCCGCTGCGATTTTGGCTCCCATTGCCGCAACTTTAATTCAATTGGCAATTTCTCGAAACAGAGAGTTCTTGGCCGATGCTTCGGGAGCATTATTGACCAGATATCCGGAAGGGCTGGCCAGTGCTTTGGAAAAGATAGCTGCCGATGGCAGTCAGTTGAGAACGGCCAACAGTAGTAATGCCCATCTTTTTATTTCTTCTCCTTTCAGAGGAAAAGAAACCAAAAGCTGGTTTAATAAATTGTTTTTAACACATCCGCCGGTTGAAGAAAGGCTGGCTAATTTGAGGGGGATGAAGATTTAATTGGAGAGGTACAAAAGCGGCTTAATTGGCAGTCCTGGAAAGACTGTGTGGGGCAACTCACCGAGGGTTCGAATCCCTCCCTCTCCGCCAATTTTCACTTTTTGTGAAATCGTAAGAAACAGCCTCGGCGCAAAGCGCCTCGGCATGGTATTTTTCCGCAATTTTAAAGGCATTTTTGAAATCCAAAACCAAAGTGCGGTCGGCAAGGCGGAAGTTCGAACCAATCTTTTTGAGAAAATCCCGAAAGGATTCGGGATTTTCTTGTTGAGCGTATTTTTCGGCTTGGTTGGCGTCTTTTAGAAAGGCAATGGCAAGTTCGAACCGATTATTGCTCTTTCGCCCAAAAGCGGTAATTTTTTCTTCCAAATCTTTTTTAGCGAGAATGAGCTTGTACTTTTTGGCGGTATATTCCGCTTGCGACAAATTGCCGTCCAGTTGTAAATCAAGCAAGCGATCAAGTTTTGTTTCTATCTCTACAAGCTCATTTCTCGCTTTTTGGGCGAAAGAGCTTTCCGCTTGGGCAATTTTAATTTTTTCGTTTTCAAAATAATTGATTGAAGCGTTTGCCCAAGCGGAAGACAAAGAAACTTTTTTGATTTCCTCTTTTATTTGAGAAGTGATGGCGTCCTCTCTGGCGTACCTTTGAGAGCAAGGATTTTTCCGTTTGGTACATCGCAAATAGTTGTGTCCTTTTTGTGTTTCGGTGGTAATAAAGCAACCGCACTCTCCACAACGGAAAAATCCTCTAAAAATGTAAGGTTTCAATTTTGGCGATTTCGGTTTGCTCTTGTTCGCCATCACTTCTTGAACGGAATCAAAAAGTTTCTTTGTGATAATCGGTTCATGCTTTCCGTCATACAATTCTCCGTTATATTCAATCATTCCGTAATAGATTTTGTTTTTCAGCATATATTGATAATTTGAGACGGAAAGCATTTTGCCTTTCTTGCCAACCAAGCCCAAGGAATTGATAATCTTTCGGATTTGAACGAGGGGATATTCGCCAGTGGCATACATTTCAAAAGCCCGCTTGATATACTTTGCCTTTTCCTTGTCCACAGCGATACAGCGGGCGTTCTTGTCGTTCACATAGCCCAGTGGCGCCCAAGCGGGCCATATTCCATTTCGCAATTTCTGGCGAATACCCCTCTTTATATTTTCCGAAAGATTATCCACATAATATTTTGATTGCCCAAAAGCAATGGACAACATAAATTTTCCCTGTGGTGTCGGATCAAACCAAAAAGTAGGAAATTTTAGCGTGGTTATTTTGCCAGTATCTACGAGATAGATTATTCTTCCGCCGTCTATGGAATTACGAGCAAGGCGGTCAGGGTGCCACGCTAAAATTCCCTCGGCTTCATTTTTCTCTATGCTCGCGATCATGTCGTTAAAAATTTCTCGCCCCGGCTCTTTGGCGGTTTTGCTTTCTACAAATTCACGGACGATATTAAGGTTTTCCTTTTTGGCATATTCTCGCAATTCAAACATTTGCGCTTCAATGGAAAGAACTTGTCGCTCTGGTTCGTCCGTGGATTTACGAGCATAGAGAAAAATCTTTTTGGTTTGTAAATTTATGTTGTCCATATTGTTTTTAGATTAGTTTTTGGGCAATCAAAGAAAAATACGCTCAACCTTTCGCTGAAAGCGAAAGAAAAAAGATTGGTTTGCAAAATTTCATTTTGCCCGTGCTTCGCACGGCGAACTTCCGCATTGCCGACCGCACTTTGGTTTTGGATTTCAAAAATGCCTTTAAAATTGCGGAAAAATACCATGCCGAGGCGCTTTGCGCCGAGGCTGTTTCTTACGATTTCACAAAAAGTGAAAATTGGCGGTGTTTTTTGATTGATGTTCGAACTTTTTTTGAGCAAAATCCTGAAAACTAATTTGGACTCGGCGGGGCAAACTATTTTTCTGGGGGAATGGAATTGCCCCGCCTCGGCTTTCTTCCCGCCCGCAGGAGGGGTCTGGGGAGGAATGCGGGCGGGATTTTGAACCTTTCCTTTTTCGCTTCCGAATTTCGTATTTTGCAAAGCAAAATGCGCCACCAAAAGAGATGTTGCCCTTGACCCACCCAACCCATTCGCGGGCAACGCCAAGGAACTCCCTAAAATTTTTGTTTGACTAGATGCTAAAAATTTCATATACTAACTATTGATAAGTGATGATTTTAATACTATACAACTATAATAGTAAAACTATACGAATATGTCAAACGAAAAATCCACAATTGGCGAGAATATAAAGAAATACCGAAACAAGCTTGGTATTTCTCAAGATGTGCTCTCAAAAAAAGCAGATTTGGCTTTTCATACGATTGCTAAAATTGAAGCAGGATCAACTCCTAACCCTACTATTGATACGGTCAAAAAAATTGCGGACGCTCTCGGCGTTTCGCTTGATGTTTTAATGAAATAAAAATATGAAAGGAATTATTTACATAATGACAACAGCCGTTTCTGGCTTAATAAAAATAGGCCAAACTGGCAACGCTAATTTTCAGGAACGAATGCGTTTTCTTGAGGCAAATGGCTACTATAATGTTTCTGGTCTTAAAAGATTTTTTGCGATTGAACTTGAAGATTACAACGACAAAGAAAATCTTTTAAAGGAAATTTTTAATAAACATCGGGTTGGGGATAGTGAATTATTTGCTCTTGATTATGATTTAGTGCGACAACTTTTGTTATCATTCGAGGGTAAAGTGATATATCCAAAAGATGTAAACAAAGAAAAGGAGTTTGACGAAGTTTCAAAAGCGAGAGAGCAAGGAGTACGATTTAGTTTTTATAAAAAAGGAATTAAGAACGGAGAAGAAATTGTTTTTATAGCTGATAAAGAAATCACTGCGAAAGTGGTTGGCGAGCGCGAAGTAGAATATGGCGAACAGACTTGGAAACTTTCGCCATTAACATACAAAATATACGAGCAAAAAGGTGAATTAAATTCTAGCGGTGCATACCAAGGGGCCGCTTATTGGCAATATAAAGGCAAACGATTAAAAGACTTGCCGGAGCACAATTAAATATAACTATGCCAAAGATTAAAGACATTCCAAAAGTTGATAGGCCTCGGGAAAAATTGATTAAGTCCGGGGTAAAATTTCTAAAAGATTATGAACTTTTGGCTATTCTTTTAGGTACTGGCACAAAAGGCAAAAACGTTCTGGAGGTTGCCCAAGATATTCTTTCAAATTATCCCAAGAAAAAGTTGCTAGGATTGAATTTTGATCAATTTAAAAAAATAAATGGCATTGGACCGGCTAAAGCTACACAAATTTTAGCCGCTTTTGAATTTGCGGGTAGAGTTTTAGAGGTTGATTCTTCAAACACCTTGCCCATAGTCCAAACCCAAAAAGATATAATTGCTCAAATTTCCTTTTTGCGTGAACATAAAAAAGAAAATTTTGTTGTTTTATACTTGAATTCACGCAACGAGCTATTGAACAAAGAAACTATTTCTGTCGGTACGCTAAATGCGAGTTTGGTGCATCCGCGTGAGGTGTTTGAACCGGCGGCGCGAATTTTCGCCGCTCAAATTATTTTAGCCCACAATCACCCTTCCGGGGACTCAGAGCCATCAGAAGATGATTTGGATTTAACCAAAAGAATGGTGGAAGCAGGCAAAATATTGGGGATTGAAGTCATTGATCATGTCATTATTTCAAATTTGAATTCGTTTAGTTTTAAAGAAAAGAAATTGATATAAAAATACTATGGAAAATAATCAAACACAAGAAAAACTCCTTGCCGAAATTGAACGGCTGAAAAAGGAATTAAAGAAAAAGAAGAAATACGGTTTAGTCTGGGAAGAAAAGCCGGAAGATGTTGTTGAAATGTGCAAAGAAAAATTGCCGGTTCTAAAAGAAGTAAAGGGCAAGGAAATAATTACGGATAAAAATAAGCCGATGAACTTGTTGATTGAGGGCGACAATTATCACGCCCTTTCAGTTTTGAATTATACACACAAAGGGAAAATTGATGTTATTTATATTGATCCGCCATATAACACAGGGAAAGCTAAAGAGTGGAAATACAATGATAAATATGTAGATGAAAATGACGGATATAAGCACAGCAAGTGGCTAAATATGATGGAAAAAAGATTGAAGCTTGCAAAAAATATTTTGGCAGAAAATGGAGTTATCTTTATATCAATAAACGATTATGAAGGATCACAATTAAAAGTGTTAATGGATAACATTTTTATTGAAGACAACTTCATAGCAAAATTAGTTTGGGAAAATAAAGAGGGTGGTGGGAGTTCTGATAGTGAATTTTTTAGAATAAAACACGAATATATCCTCGTGTATGCAAAGAAAAAAGAAAATTTATTTTTGGATGGTGAATATGCGGAGGAAGATTCAGCATATAATTATCAAGATGAATTTATTAAAGAGAGAGGCAAATATAAACTAATTAAGTTAAACAGCTTCAGTATTCAGTATTCTCAATCTTTGGATTACGAAATTAAATTACCTAACGGAAAAACAATACTACCATCAGAAAATGGTAAAAGGGGTTGTTGGAGGTGGTCAAAAAAGAAATTCGTATGGGGTGTAGAAAACGAGTTTATAGTATTCAAGGATAATCAGGATGGAGATATGTGGGTATACACTAAACAATATTTTAAGGTTGATGAAAATAATAAACCAATAAACAGAAAAACACCCTATCGCGGAGTTATATCTAAATGGTCGAGTACTCTGGCTACAAAACAGCTAGAAAAGATATTTAATAGCAAAAAATTTGATTACCCTAAGCCTTATGAACTGATTCAATTTCTTATAAAGCTTTATACAAATAAAAATTCCATTATCCTTGATTTTTTTGCGGGATCTGGGACAACTGGGCATGCTGTTCTAGAATTAAATAACGAAGACGGTGGAAATAGAATGTTCGTATTATGTACAAATAACGAAAACGATATTTGTGAAGAAGTCACTTTTCCAAGAATACAAAAAGTAATAAATGGTTATGATTTTAAGGGGAATGATAAAAAAATACTTTTTCAAAAAAAACTTACTTATAGTCAACTTGAAAAATTTGACGAAACTATACAAGAAATAAAAGAAGTAATCGAAAAGAATAAATCACTATTTGATAAAATAGAAAAAAAACTTGAAGATAATATAATCAAAATTATTGGCACAAGGAATATTAGTGATAAAAAAATAGGCCTTGGTGGAAATTTAAAATACTTCAAAACAAATTTTGTTGATTATAAAGAATCTACTGACAGAAATAAAATTAAACTAACAAAAGAAGCCGTAGAAATGCTCTGTGTCAAAGAAGGAGCATTTGAATCGGTATTAAATAATGAAGATTTTAAAATTTTCAAAAATCACGACCATTATGCCGGAGTAATTTTTGATCAATTGGCAATTGCAGATTTCAAAAAAGCGATTAAGGATATAAAAGGTAAAATCAGCGTCTATATTTTCTCTCTTGGTGATGATTCGTTTGAAGATGAGTTTGAAGATATAAAACAAAAGGTAAAATTATCGCCAATTCCCGAAGCGATTTTGAAAGTTTACCGAAGAATTTATAAATAAAGGAATAAAAATATGCAACTAAAAATATATCAAGAAGATGCTATAGCCGACTTATTAGATAAAGCCAAAAAGCTTTTAAGCGCGGACGGTGGCAAAAAATTGGTTTTTAAAGCACCGACTGGTTCTGGCAAAACAATAATGATGGCGGAGTTTTTAAAGCAATTGGTTGATGACAAAGAAATCAAACAGCCACTTAGTTTCATTTGGGCGGCGCCGAAAAAACTGCATATTCAGAGCAAGGAAAAATTGGATAATTATTACGAAAAAAGCCGAACTTTAGAATGTTCGTATTTTGAAGATTTGAACGATAGAAAAATAGAGGAAAATGAAATTTTGTTTTTCAATTGGTCTAGCGTGAATAAAAAAGGAACTAATACCATTGTCAAAGAAAATGAACAGGAATTTTATCTTTCAAAAGTATTGGAAAGAACACGCGAAGAAGGTAGAACAATCGTTTTGATTATTGATGAAGTCCATTATTCAGCCGGACAGATGGACAAAAAAGAAAAGTCGGCCGCGCTTCAGCTTCGCAAAGATATTGACCCAAGTTTAACAATTGAAGTTTCAGCGACCCCGATTCTTGAGGGTGATTATGATGTAAAAATTCTGGTGGATGATGTAAAAAAAGAGGCGATGATAAAAAAGTCGCTGGTTTTAAATGAAAATTTTGTAAATGTTTTTAAAGAAGGCAAAATAAAAACGGAATTGGGTGAAAAAAAGTATGACAAAGATAGTGAAAAAACAGTTATAGGTGAAGCTTTGAAAAAAAGAGCGGAACTAATCAAAAGCTACAAAAAAGAAGGTAGCAATATAAATCCTTTAGTCTTGATTCAGTTGCCAGATAGAAAAGGACAAAGAGAGGACGAGTTGAAGGACAAGGTAATTAAAATTTTAAAAGATGATTTTAATATTTCTACCGAAAAAGGAAACAATAAGCTGGCTATTTGGCTTTCGGGCGAGCATATAAACAAAGAAGATGTAGAAAAAAATGACAGCGAAGTAGAGGTTTTGCTTTTTAAACAAGCGATTGCTTTAGGTTGGGATTGTCCGCGAGCGCAAGTGATGGCGTTGTTTAGAGAATGGCATAGTCCGATATTTTCTATTCAAACAGTGGGTAGAATTATGAGAATGCCAGAACCAGATCGAGGTAATTATTATGGTGAAGAAATTTTGAATTATGGTTATATCTATACAAACATAACCAATGTCGTAATTGACAAAGATGTTGCTCCCGGCTATGTATCGTTTCTAACCAGCAAAAGAATAGATAAATACCAGCCAATCAATTTAGTTTCAGTTTATTCGAAGCGACATCGTGAAAAAACCAGATTATCTCCGCGCTTTATTGAAATATTTTTAGCTCAAGCGAAAGCAGATAATCTAAAAAGCAACATAGATAAAACGGCAAAAAAAGTTGATATTAAGATCATTTCTGATTATAAAGCCGGCGACATTGATACATTAGCCGGTTCAAAAATTGTGGGCGATAAATCAATCACCGTGAGCGATGCTGATTTGCAGAAATTATTTGATTATTTCGTGAGAAATAGTCTTCGGCTTTTCTATCCAGAAGACAGGTCTGTAAATAGAGTCAAGGAATCTATTTATAAATTTTTTGAAAAAGAGTTGAAAATGGATTATTCAGAAAAGTGGGAAGAAATTGTAAAGATAGTTTTGGGCGATAGTAATCCGCAGCGTTTTTTAACTGTTTTAGATAAAGCGCAAGTTGAGTATAAAAATGAAACTGAAATAAGAGAGGGAGAGCTTGCTAAATTAGACAATTGGAATGTTCCCGAAGTTTTATCTTTTGGCAGTGATTATGCAGAGGAAGCAAAGGACAAGTCAGCGATGAAGCCGTTTTACGTAAAATATTTATCCGAACTGGAAAAATCTTTTGCAGAATTTTTGGATAATTCAGGAAAGGTTGAATGGTGGTTTAAAAACGGAGACAGAGACGCGACATTTTTTGCCGTGTCGTATGATGAGGACAAAACGCCATTTTATGTTGATTTTGTAGTCAAATTTAAAGATGGAAGAATTGGTTTATTTGATCCGCACGGGACACAATTTTCTGACTTTGGACCAAAGTCTGATGGATTGCAAAAATATATTAAGGAAGAAAATAAAAAAGGTAAAAAACTGCTTGGCGGATTAGTTGCTAACACAGGGACAACAACAAAAAACGGTCGATGGGTTTATTTTACCGATAGCGGTGCTAAGTTCAAAAAAGGAGAATTTGGTAATTGGACAGATTTGGAATTTTAATTTAGGTGGCGCGCCAGTTTTCAACTGGCACGAAATTCGGAAGCGAAAAAGGAAAGGTTCAAAATCCCGCCCGCATTCCTCCCCAGACCCCTCCTGCGGGCGGGAAGAAAGCCGAGGCGGGGCAATTCCATTCCCCCAGAAAAATAGTTTGCCCCGCCGAGTCCAAATTAGTTTTCAGGATTTTGCTCAAAAAAAGTTCGAACATCAATCAAAAAACACCGCCATAAATATTATGAATAAGTGGGACGTAAATAAATACATTCAATTTATAGAAAATAGTACAGACCCTCTTTTAAAAAAATATATGAGGGCTGAATTAGATTATATTATTAGCACTGTTGAAAAACCAAGAGAAAAAATACTTGTTGACGTTGGTGCTGGATATGGAAGAGTTCTTCCTGTGTTATCAAAACTTTTTAAACATGTTATTGCTGTAGAAATAGATAAGGAAATGTTTTCTTATTTAGAAGAAAACATAAAACAATTTAATAATGTTTTATTTATTAATGGAGATGCTCAAAATTTACAGCAATTATTGGGAAAGGTGGAGAGGCCAGTCGTTGTTTCTTTGCAGAATTCTTTAGGCACTCCATTTGGTGATGCATATAAGATAATTTCAGAAATGGTGAAGATTGCTAATAATAAAGGAGAACTTATTATTTCTTTGTTTGTCCAAGAAGGGCTTAAAGATTACGGAATCCCTATATATAATAGAGCATCGGGGTTAACTGGTAGGCCAGATTTAGAAAAAACAAATTTTGGAAAAGGTTTATTTATTAGTGAGAATGGCTATCAAAGTCATTGGTGGAATAAAGACGAAAGAAAGAAAATATCTAATTTAGTTAAAGGAAAAATAATCACCGAAATTACTACAGAATATTTTTATTTACTTCACGTTAAATATTATTAAAAAATATGAGTAATTGTGAATATTGTTATAAGTACACAGAGGGATTTTTAAAGACTCCCGATTTAGATAAATTTCTTGCTGGTGGTGAATATCACGGAGATCTTAATTTGAGGTGGGAGAGAATGAACGGTATTATCGATGAGATTTTAAAAAAATATGACAGTCCTAAAATTATAGATTTAGCGACAGGATGTGGGTGTGATAGCATAGCTCTTCTCAAAAGAGGTTACAATGTTATATCTAATGATGTGAACGAATTTTTTATTCCAATTATTTTGGGTAATGCCAAAGAAAATAATGTTTTTCCACAAATAAGAATAGAAGACTGGAGGAATTTTTTAAACTCCGACAAATATAAAGACGAAGAATTTGACATCGCATTTATTTTAGGCAATTCTTTCCCAAATTACCTTATGAAAAAAGAAGAAAGAGAGGTTGCTTTAAGGGGTTTTTGGAGAATTTTAAAACATGGAGGGGTTTTATTTTTTGATACAAGAAATTACGATTATATTTTAAATGATCGAGAAGATATTTTAAAGAACCCAGAAGTAAATTTTAAATATTTAGGCAATACAACTTTTATAAAAAATAATAACTATAAAATTTTTCCGACTGCAATCGGAAAAGAGGCGGTTCATTTTTGTGTTAAAAATATTTTAGCCAAACAATATGATTGTAAGGATTTATGGCCAGCAACAGAGAATAGGGTCAGGGAAATGATTGAAAATTCTGTTGGCGAAGTTAATTTAGAAATTTTTTACGATTACAATAAAGAAAAGCCTGGTCATTATGATTTTATTCAGTATAAACTGACTAAGCTATAAATATTGATGTTAATAATACTTGACATATTGTAAAGTATAGATTACATTATAAATATAACAATAATCTATAATAATATGTCATACAAAAACTTTAAAGTGGCCAGAATGTTAATGGCTATGTTTATCGCCATGACCGTCTCAATAGCTGTCAGCATAGAAAATGTCTTGCTCGCTGTTTCAGCTATTGGTATTGGAATGATTTCAATGGTTTTAATAAAAAGAAGCGTCAAAGAGGTCTTGGTTGATGAAATGGTTAAAACCATTGCCGGCAAGTCGGCCCTGATGGCCTATACCATTACAGTTCCGGTTTTGGCTTTCCTTTCTTTGATTCTAATGTTCTCCAATTTGAGCAATAGAGGTTCGGAAATGTATAATCTGGGAATCATTTTGAGCTACGTCGCCTTATTTAACATGGCCGCCTATTCTTTGGCCTATTACTATTACCAAAAGAAATATGGCCGAGATAACGAATAACATTAAAATATTAAGAGCGGGAAAGGGAATGACCCAAGAGGACTTGGCGGAAAAAGCCAAGGTGACCCGCCAGACCATTATCGCCATTGAAAAAGGCAAATACGTTCCTTCTCTGGAATTGGCTTTTAAGATTTGCAAAGTTTTTGATAAGAAGATAGAAGAGATATTTAAAACCATATGACATTATTCGTCAGACATCCGATAAGAAACAAAGGCAAGCTCAATTCCTACGAAAGACAGATAGGTAAGTATAAGGAAAACAAAAGGAATAAAGAAGAGAAAGTGGAAAAAAAGAAAAAGTAGTTTTCATTGACCTGTTCTTTTCTTTGATATACAATTAGAGTATGAACAAGATTAAAGAATTGAAAAAGACAATATCGTCGGTTTTAAAAAGAAACAATGTTAAAAAATTGTCTGTTTTCGGTTCGGTTGCGAGAGGAGAAGACAAGAAGGGAAGCGATATCGATTTATTGGTTAAATTCAACGGTCAAAGAGGATTGACTGATCTGGTCGGTCTTAAGATAGAATTGGAAAGCAAACTTAATCGCAAGGTAGACATTAATACATATAATTCAGTAAGTCCTCTATTGAAAGAAAAAATAGAAAAGGACGAAGTTGTGGTATATGGCTAACAAAGATAATGCTATTTATCTCGAACATATATTGGAAAGCATAAAAGCCATCAAAAGCTATATTAGGGGTGTTGATAAAGCTTCTTTCTCTTCTTCTTTGGAAAAGCAAGATTCTATTATTAGGAGACTTGAAATAATCGGAGAAGCGGTTAGAAAGTTGGATAAGGAATTTAAAAAGAAATATAACAAAATTGAATGGGCGGAAATAGCCGGAATGAGGGATATTTTAATACATGATTATTTCGGAGTCGATATTAATTTAGTTTGGAATACTGTTAAAAAAGACGTTCCCAAATTAGAAAAGTATATTAAAGAGATTATTTAATGAACAAACTCAGTCAAAAAACAGAAGAAAACATTCTCATCGTTACCGCTTTTTTCGTTTTGATTTCTTCAATGATTCATGCAACGATTTCGGCGGGAATAGCCATTGTCAGCTTAATTGTTTTCTTCGGATATAATTTCCTGACTAAAAAATCATGATATTCGCTACCGGAAATCACCAAAAGCTTAAAGAGTTTGAGGAGATTTTGGGAATTAAATTAAATCACTCTGATTTGGATTTGGACGAAATCCAGTCAATTGAGGTTGAAGAAGTGGCTGAACACAAGGCCAAGCAGGCTTACGAAATATTGAAAGAGCCGGTCATTGTTGAAGACACCGGGTTGTATTTTGAAGAATTGAACGGAATGCCCGGAGCGTTTATAAAATTCTTTATCAAGAAACTGACCTTGGACAAAGTTTGTTCTTTGATTAAAGAAAACAGAAAGGCCAAAGCGATAACCTGCATCGCTTATTTCGATGGAGAAGAATTAAAGACTTTTATCGGAGAAACCAAAGGGGAGATAGCCAAAAAACCAAGAGGAAATAACGGATTCGGCTGGGACCCCATTTTTATCCCCGAAGGATATGACAAAACTTTTGCCGAATTGACCGACGAAGAAAAGACTTCCAAGTTTATGAGAAAGGAAGCTATCAAGAAATTGAAAAAGTTCCTTTTTGACAAAAATAAATAAAAGAGCGATAAGGGGGGCAGGAAGGTGATAGGTACGGAAAAATCCCTAAGTCTTATTTTGGCCATAGTGGCCATACTATCAGCCAGCTTGATAATTCCATTATTCCTTTGGCCTGAACAGACTACAGGATTCATTTCTCTTTTTATTGGGTTTATATAGCCCAATTATTTTTGGTAGAGGGTAGTTGACAGAATAGATATGATATTGTATGATATAAAATAAGATTATCATGATCGAAGTTGTTTCGGCTCAAGACAGAGCCATGTCCGCTCCCGTAAGAGAGCAAGAAGAGGCCCAAAAGGTTTCTTCTATGATGAGGGGATATACTTCCCTCTATGGCGAAGAAATTATCAGGATTATTCGCCAAGACGATCGGATCGATTTCAATTCCGTAAAAGGAATCGAAATCGAAACACTCTTCGGGCTGGCCGTTGGCTATTCCCGAGGAGCAAGTAAATTCATCTATCTTTCCGCAAATGCTGGAATGATAGACAAGCTCTTTCTTTTCTTAAGAAAGAAGGAGCCAAACTATTCTCTCTGTTTGGAGGGAATAGGCAAAAGGAAGATAACAGCGAATATCTTTCTTTGAAAACCCAAAACTTTTTAAGAAGAAAAAACTTAAATTGTGGCGGGTTTTTTCATTTGCATTTTTATCACTTTCGGTATATGATTGATAAGTAATAAGACATTTATTTTTTAAATATGGACGGCATAAATTTCACAAATAAAGCTCAAAAGGTTGTGATGCACGCTCAGAACTTGGCCAGAGACATGGGACAGCAGCACGTTGACGCTCTGCACGTTCTTTCGAGCATTCTTTCCGACCAGGACAACATCGTTTTAAATTATTTAAACAAGGTCAATGTTGACATTGAAGATTTGGCTAAGAGAACCAGGGGAGCGTTAAGTCAGATTCCGCTGTCTTCCAATGTCCAGCCCATGGGCCAGTTCTATTTGACTCAGGACATGGTCAATGTTTTGGAAAAAGCCAAAGAAGAAGCCTTTAATATGGGAGATGAATTTGTTTCTTTGGAACATTTGTTTTTGGGGATGCTTTCTATTAGAACCTTGGCCGGGGAAATATTGGCCAAAGCTAACTATTTAAAAACATTCGGCAGCGATGAAGCCAAAGAAAGATTGGATTATTATTCCGCCCAGAAAGTTTTCAATCAATTAAGGGGAGGAGAAAAGATAACCAGTCCCAATCCCGAAGCCAGATACAAGATTTTGGAAAACTATACCAGAAATTTAACCAACTTGGCCAAGAAGGGAAAACTCGACCCGGTTGTAGGGAGAGATGATGAAATCAGGAGACTGATGCAGATTTTGTCGAGAAGAACCAAAAACAACCCCGTCTTAATCGGAGAGCCCGGAGTCGGTAAAACGGCTATTGTTGAAGGGTTGGCCCAGAGGATAGTCAAAGGAGAGGTTCCCGAAAGCTTGAAAGACAGGGAAGTCGTTTCTCTTGATTTGGGAGCGATGATTGCCGGAACCAGATACAGAGGAGAATTCGAGGAAAGGGTGAAAATGCTTTTGAAGGAGATAAGGAAGGGAGAGGGAAAGTATTTGCTATTCATCGACGAACTCCACACTATTATCGGAGCCGGTTCGGCCGAAGGAGCGGTTGACGCTTCCAATCTTTTAAAGCCCGCTCTATCAAGAGGGGAATTGAGGGCTATCGGAGCGACAACCTTGAAAGAATACCAGAAATACATTGAAAGCGATGCGGCACTGGAAAGAAGGTTCCAGCCGATATATGTCATTGAGCCGACCATTGAAGACACCATTTCCATCTTAAGGGGAATTAAAGAGAAATATGAGCTGCATCACGGATTGAAAATCAAGGATTCGGCTTTGGTTGCGGCCGCCGAACTATCGGCCCGATACATTACCGACAGGTTCTTGCCCGACAAGGCGGTTGATTTGATGGACGAAGCTTCTTCATCTTTAAGATTGGAAATAGAATCCAATCCGATTGAATTGGAGGATTTAAAAAAGGAAATTCAGAAATTGGAAATTGAAAGAGAGGCAATCAAAAAAGAATTGCAAAGCGCCACTCCCAAAGAAAAAGAAATCTTGGAAAAAAGAGAAAAGGTGATTAATAGAACTTTGGCCGAGCTTTCGGAAAAGGCCAACACTTTTTCAGTGAGGTGGAAAACGGAGAAAGAAACCATTTCCAACATCAAGAGCTTGAAAGAAAATATTGAAAAAGAAAAATACAATTTGGAGAGATTGTTAAAAGAAGGCGATTTGCAGAAAGTGGCTGAAATTAAGTATGGAACTTTGCCCGACTTATTCACCAAATTGAAAAAACAGGAAGACAAGATTGTCAGGCTGCAAAAACAGAATCCCATCTTGAAGCAGGAGATCGGGCCGGAAGAGATTTCCAGGGTGGTTTCGCGCTGGACTGGTATTCCGGTAACCCGATTATTGGAGTCAGAGGTGTTTAAATTGGAGAACATGGAGAAAGAGATGGGCAAGAGAATTATCGACCAGGACGAGGCGATTAAAGCCGTTTCTAACGCCATCAGAAGGTCGCGGGCCGGCATTTCCGAGGAGTCCCGTCCTTTGGGTTCTTTCATGTTTTTGGGACCGACCGGAGTGGGAAAAACCGAGACTGCTAAGGCTTTGGCCGAATTCTTATTCAATGATGAAAACGCCATGATTCGAGTGGACATGTCCGAATACATGGAGAAGTTCGATGTTTCTAAGATGATCGGTAGCCCTCCCGGCTATGTTGGATACGAAGAAGGAGGACAGCTGACCGAGAAAGTCAGAAGAAGACCGTACAGCGTCATCCTTTTAGATGAAATCGAGAAAGCCCATCCCGAAGTCTTTAATATCTTGTTGCAGGTTTTGGAAGACGGCCGCTTGAGCGATGCCAAAGGAAGAATGGTTTCGTTCAAGAATACCATTTTAATCATGACTTCCAATGTCGGTTCGGAAATAATCGCCAAGGAAGCCCCCTTGGGTTTCGTTGATGACACTAAGTTAAGCCAGAAAGAGGGATTGAAAGGAAAAGTCCAGGCCGCATTGAAGGAAAAGTTCAAACCGGAATTCATTAACAGAATCGACGAGATAGTCATCTTTGATTATTTGGGAGCGCATGAAATAAAGCAGATTGTCGATTTGGAATTGAACAAAGTCCAGAAGAGATTAACCAAGAAAGACATTAAGATTGTCGTTACCGAAAAAGCCAAACAGTCTTTGGCCAGGCAGGGATTCGATCCCAACTTGGGAGCGAGACCTTTGAAGAGGATTATCCAGAAATTAATTTTGGATCCGATGGCCATGAAGATTGTCACCAATGATATTAAGGACGGCGACACCATCAGCATCGACGGGGAAAAGGACGAAATCATTTTGAGGACTATTTCCAGCAGCAAAAAGAGAATATTGAAACCGATTAAAGCAAATGCAGTTAAATAATTTTGTCAAAGCGATTTTATTGATAATGTTCGGAGTATTGTTCGGAGTCGTCTCCTCTTATTTCACCTTCAAGAATTCTTCAGTCAATCAGATTATCAATAAAGAGGAGAAGGTGTATATACAAGAGAATACGGCTTTGACCAATGCGATAAAGAATATTAAAAGCTCTATCGTCGGCATTAAAAGCGGAAACAAGATTAACGGCTCGGGAGTTATTGTCACTTCCGACGGCTTGATTGTTACCTTGGCGGAAAATGTTCCCTTGGGATTGGAATCCAATATTTCCATTGATGCGGAAGACAATATTACTTATCAGGTTTTAAAAAGAGATTTGGCAAACAATCTGGCTTTGATTAAGGTGGAGAAGAATAATCTTTCGACCAGAAGCTTTTTCGATTTGTCTAAAATCGAAGAAGGGATGAGAGTTTTTATCCTTTCCAAATCTTTCAACTACAGCGCTGTTAAATTCTTCTTCAGTGCCAACGAAGGAATAGTCAAAAGTTTTAACGAAGAAATAATTAAAACCAATATTGTTGAAACGGGAAGGGTGGAAGGCAGTCCGGTTTTCGATATCGAAGGTAATATTCTCGGCTTGGCTTATAAAGACGTCAATAATTTTATTAATATTATTCCGGTTTCAAAGATAAAGTCTTTTGCCGGATTGTGAAACTTTATAACGTATTGATAAGCTTTATAAAGTTTGGATTTTGATATTGTTGAAAAGAAAATAATTTGATATAATCAATTCATGGAATTTACCGTAAGACAATTTCTCGCTTGGGTTCTGATTATCATCGGCCTGGGTATAGTATTTTGGGACATTTCTTCATCCTATTTCTATTTTACCGCCCAAGAGAAATTCCCGCAGGTTTTTGCCGAAAATACGACGGTTAAAACAGATATTATTAACACGGGAACGACCATTCAGGACCAGGTAGGCAATGTCATCAAAGACCAGATAAAGCAGTTGGTTCCGGAAAACACGGTAACGCAATTATTAAATATTACTTCCTGGATTATTTTCGCCTCTTTCCTTTTGTGGGCGGGAGGGAAATTGATCGGGGTAGGCAGCGATTTTTTAAAGAAAAGTTAAAATGGAAACAGAAAGAACAATTGAAGAGTTGAATAAAAGGATCCTCGTTCTGGAGGACCGTCTTTGACTTGGTCAATGTTAAAAAAAGAGCGGCTGAATTGGAGAAAGAGGCGGAGAAGCAGGATTTTTGGAGTGACAAGGAAAGAGCCAGAGATGTTTCGCAAGAATTAGCCGATTTAAAGGAAACGATTGATTCGATCGGGGAAATTAAAAAGAGTATCAATGATGTTGAGGAGTTGAAAGAAATACTTGATAGCGATGGATTGTATAATGAAGTAGCGGATATTGAAAAAAAGATAAAGGAAAAGGAAAAAGAAACCTTTTTCAGCGGGAAATACGACAAAGGCAATGCCATGCTTTCAATCTATTCCGGAGCGGGAGGTCAGGATGCCCAAGATTGGACGGCCATGCTTTTACGAATGTATCAGAGGTATTGCGAAAAAAAAGGCTTTAAAGCGGAAATGCTGGATGAGTCATTGGGTGAAGTCGGGGCCGAAGGAAGAAAAGGGATAAAATCAGTCAGTGTTTCGGTGTCCGGTAAATATGCTTACGGATTATTGAAAAAAGAAACAGGCGTGCATCGATTGGTGAGGATTTCTCCTTTTTCCGCCCAGAAATTAAGGCATACTTCATTCGCATTAGTCGAAGTTTTACCGGAAATAAAAGAAGGGGAGATTGAAATCAAGCCGGATGATTTAAGAATCGATTTTTACAGATCATCGGGTCCGGGAGGCCAGTATGTCAATAAGAGGGACTCGGCAGTGAGAATTACCCATATTCCTAGTAATATCGTTGTTACCTGCCAGTCGGAAAGATTGCAGGGAAAGAACAAAGAAAGGGCGATGAAGATGTTGTTATCGAAACTGTATCTGTACAATCTGGAAAAACAGGAAAAAGAAATGTCGGATATCAAGGGAGAAAAAATATCAGTCAGTTGGGGCAATCAAATCCGTTCCTATGTCCTTCATCCGTATAAATTGGTCAAGGACTTGAGGACCGAAGTTGAATCAACCCAGCCCGACAAGGTCCTTGACGGGGAATTGGAAGATTTCATCGAAGCTGAAATAAAAATATAATGATAGAATTCAAAAACGTTACAAAAGAATACGCGCCCAATCTTTTCAAGGAAGCCAAGGTGGCCTTGCAGAATGTTTCATTTGAGGTTAAGACCGGAGAGTTCGTGACGCTTTGCGGGCGTTCCGGAGCGGGCAAGACGACCATTTTGAAACTGATTTCCTGTGAAGAAAAACCGAGTTCGGGAACGGTAATATTTGACGATATTGATACTTCTACCGTCAAAAAAAGCGATGCCTATTTGATTCATCAGAAAATCGGTTTTATTTTCCAGGACTATAAATTGCTTTCATACAAGACGGTCTATGAAAATGTCGCCTATGCCTTGGAAGCATTTGATTTTAATGAAAGATTGGTCAGAGACGAGGTAATGCAGGTTTTGGAATTGGTCGGATTGGAAGGTAAAGCCAACTGTCTTCCCAGAGAATTATCGGGAGGGGAAAAGCAGAGAGCTTCAATTGCGAGAGCCTTGATTCACAGGCCGGAAATAATCTTAGCCGATGAGCCGACCGGAAACCTTGACCCTTACCACACCAGAGATATTATTAAGATATTATTGAAGATTAATGAAGGAGGAGCGACGGTAATCCTTTCGACCCACGATAAGGAAACGGTCAATTCTCTGCATAAGAGAGTGATAACTTTGGAAAACGGAAGAATAATCAGGGATGAAGAAAATGGAGTTTTTTCTCTATAATAATATGATGAATTTTTTAAAGAAAATATTTAAAAGCGGATGGGAGGGATTCATGAGGCAGGGTTTTTTAACCTTTGCCACTTCTTTGGTTATTTTTATCGCCGTTGTTTTAGGAGTCGGACTTTTCTTTTTTCAGGGAGGAGTTTCTTACTTAACCCAGCAAATCCAGGACAAAATAGATATTTCGGTTACTTTCAAAGCAGATATCGCCAGAGACACCATTCTTCAAATCAGGGATGATGTCAGCAAGCTGGAAGAAGTGAAGAAAGTAGACTATATTTCTCCGGAAGACGCCTATAACACTTTTGTCGAAGCTCACGAGGGAGATCAATATATGGAGGCTCTGGGATTATTAAGCACCAATCCTTTTTTACCGTCTTTGAGAATTCAAACCAAAGAGCCCTCTCAATACAAACAGGTCTCGGAGTTTTTTCAAAAGGAAGAATACAAAGATTTGATTAGCGAAGTTAATGATTATAAAAGGGGAGTGACGATTGAAAGGTTGGGAGATATAACCAAGAGTGTCCAGATTTTAGGATTATTCGTTACGTTCCTTTTGAGTTTGGTCGCCATAATCATCACTTTCAACACTTTGAGATTGAGTATTTATTCGCAGAAAGAAGAAATTGAAATCATGCGTTTAGTCGGAGCCAAGAACAGCTTTATCCGTGGACCTTTCTTGGTCCAAGGAGCTTTGTGCGGATTCTTTGCGGCGGTGATTTCATTCATGATTTTCACCATCGTTTTGTTTATTTTTAATAATCAATTAACCACTTTATTTATCGGATTTGATTGCTTGGCTTTCTTTAAAAATAATGTTTTTGCGGTAATCCTGCTTCAATTGGTAGTCGGAGTCGGACTGGGCTTGATTTCTTCCTATTTTGCTGTTAGAAAGTATTTGAAGGATTGATATATTCGGAGGTCGTCTAATGGTAGGACACCAGGTTCTGGCCCTGGTAATTGGGGTTCGAGTCCCTACTTCCGAACAAATTTTTAGGTTCGAATCCTGTGGTCCGAGTTTTTACAGAAACCGACTTTTGTCGGTTTTTTGTTTTGTGATATAATATTATTAACTAATTAATAATATATTGTTATGGAAATTCGTTTAGCAAAAATAGAAGACGAAAAAAGCGTTTTAAAACTATTGGATGAACTAGGTGAAGAATTGAATAATAAGACTATTTATTCCGAACACAATATCGAAGCTCAGAAAATAGGTGGACCTATTTTTAAAGAAATTATCAGTCGCGAAGATACGTATATTTTTGTAGCAGTTGAGAATGAAGAAATAGTTGGCTTGGTAACTTTTTATCTTTTACCGAATATAAGACATGGAATGCATCGAGGACACATAGAGGATTTTGTTGTCAGCAAAAATATGAGAGGCAAGGGTGTTGGTACTAAGCTATTTGATGCAATCAAGAATTTTTGCAGGAAGAGTAATATTAAAGTTATCAAGCTTGATACCAATAATGATTTAGAAGCACATAGTTTTTATAGTAAAAATGGAGGAAAGCAAACAGAAGTAATGTATCGTTTCGATATAGATTAAGCGTTAATTTTTAATAAAAAGGTTCCGAGTTTGTTCCACCCTCTTAAGCAGAGACGGAAACCGACTTTTGTTGGTTTTTTGTTTGTGGAAACAACCTCTTTTCTTAATCTTCAAAATGGTATATTATGGTAAATAATAGTTAATTAAACAAAAACATGACCAGAAGAATCAAGTATTCGTATTTCGCCTTTTTCTTGGCCGTAATTTCGGCCTTGGTGCATAATTTAATTTTCGCCTTGATGAAGGAAGAAGAGTGGTTCTTTTTTGGCTTAGCCATATTGTCTTTCATCGCTTTCATCCTTTTGCTTTTTTATAACATAATGGAATTTATCATCACGAAAGAACCGGCTGATTTATGGAAGCTCGGCTTTTTGGGATTGTTCGGTCTCTTAGGGCTCATTCCCGGACTTGCCCCTCTGTTTTCAATTTTTAGCTTGTTCGCATTATTCGGGACAAGAGAATATATCTAAATTATGAATAGAGACATATTATTCATTGCTATTGTCTTTATCCTCGTTATTTCCGGAGTCTATTTGGTTGTTTTTAATAAAGAAACAATCAACTCGGATTCTTCTTTTAATGTTTTAAAATCTTTGAACGAGCAGACTCAGGCTGGTTTTTCTAATATTGAGGGAAGAGTTTTTGTCTGGAACTATGAAACCGACGGGGAAACAACCGGCTCGGTCAATGTTTCCGGAAAAGGATTTACCGCTATCGGCACAACCAATGATCAGACTGGAATGGTTAAGAAGTACTTTGAAGAAAACGGATACAAAATAGACTTTTTCAATATTTCCGCGGGCACTCTTTCCGGTGTTTCCGGATACAAGAAAGACGGGAGCGTTTGCGTTGTCACAACAACTATCTGGAAAGACGAGCAGGGAATGCCCAGGGCCGTTGATAAACTGGACGTTGATGTTTCTTGCGGAGAATTAGAAGAATAATTCAAAACATATGGAAGATTGTATTTTTTGCAAAATCATAAATAAAGAAATTCCGGCCCATAAGATATACGAAGATGATTCGGTTTTCTCTTTTTTAGACAATCGTCCGGTAAGCAAAGGGCATGTTTTGGTGATTCCCAAAAAACACGCCAAAGACATTTTTGAATTGGATGAAGAAACTTTGAAGAAAATATCATCGGTTGCCAAGAAAATCGCTCAAAAAATGAAAGACAGCCTGAGTATCGATGGAGTCAATCTGTATCATGCCAGCGGAGAAGCTGCCGAGCAGACAGTTTTTCATTTCCATCTGCACATTATTCCGAGAAGAAAAGACGATAATCTTTGTTTCACCCGCGCCACAGTGGCCAAAGAAAACATCAGTCAGGAAGAATTGAAAGAAACAGCCGACAAATTGAAAATAGGGGAATAAGGGGATATAATATAAACAAATGAAAAAGAAACCAAAAGCAATTAAAAAACCGGTGATTGTTGAGAAAAAACCTTTGAAAAAGGACATTGAATCAACGGCCAAGAAGGTGAAGATAAAGGTAATCGGAATCGGTGGCGGTGGAGGCAATATTATTGCCGAGCTTTTGAAGAAGCTTAAGGATTTTTCAACCCAGAAAGTTGATTTTGTCGCGGTCAATACCGACAGCCAAGCTTTAAAATCGTTACCAAAGGCTTTAAAAACGCTTTCTTTCGGCAATAAATTAACCAGAGGGCTGGGGACGGGAAGAGATGCGGAAATCGGGGAAAAAGCGGCCAAAGAAGACATTGAAAAACTAAAGGAGTTGTTTTCCGATGATAAAGACCTGTATATTTTTATTTCTTCTTTGGGCGGAGGCACCGGAACCGGAGCCACTCCGGTTTTAACCAGGTTGGCCGACGAGATGGGTTTGAATACCTTGGGAATATTCACCCTTCCTTTTACCTTTGAGGGAAAGAAGAAGATGGATGTGGCTTTGAAATCGCTTGAGAAGATAAAGGAAGGATTGAATGCTTTTCTGGTTCTTCCCAACGAAAAGATTTTCACCTTAACCAAAGAAGAGATTTCTTTTGCCGATTCTTTGAATTTGTTGAATGACCGTTTGGCCGAATCATTGGAAGGGCTGTTGAGAACCATTTATTCTCCGGGACTGATCAATATCGATTGGGCCGATATTAAGACCATATTGGAGGGAAAAAGAAAGATTGCCTATCTTAATTTTTGCAAAGCCAAATCAAGCCAGAATGTTGAAGATATTGCCAAAGCCTTATTAAAGAATCCGATTCTCGAATACAAGTTTGAAAATGCCGATAACGTCATGTTTAATGTTGAGGCGTCAAAAGAATTATCATTGCAATTATTATCGCAGATAAGCGAAAGAATCGGGGAACTGGCTCCCAACGCCAAGATTATTTTCGGTTTGTCCCAGAATCCCAAATTGAGAAATGAATTAAGGGTGACCATCTTAGCCACTTCGAGCGAGGTGGAAAAAAAGAAATCCAAGAAAAAAGAAGAAAAAGTTGGAAAGAAGAAAAAAACAAAAGTTAAAAAAGCAAAAGTTCTGAAAGTTGAAGAAAAAGATGTTGAGGTGAGAAGAAATGCTTTGGAGATAAAAGAGGCGGAAAAGAAAGAGGAGGAGAAAGAAGAGGAAGAAGAAAAGATATTTGAAATCCCGGCATTTTTAAGAAAATCGAAAGACAAAAAATAAACTATGAAAAAAACAGTCAAAAAAGCTATTTTTCCCATTGCCGGAATGGCAACCAGATTCCTTCCTTTGAGTAAGGTTATTTCTAAAGAATTGATTCCTTTGGTTGATAAGCCGTTGATTCACTATATCGTTGACGAGGCGCTTCAATCGGGTATCAAGGAAATACAATTGGTAACCAGAAAGAACCAGAAAGATGTGGTTGAATATTTCAAATCCAATCCGGAGCTGGAAAAGATTTTGCACGACAAGAACAAGAAAGAAGATTTGGCTGTTTTAAAAGAAATGGACGAAGTTTTGAAGATGATAAAGTTTTCTTCTTCAATCCAGAAGAAAGCCGCCGGCAACGTTGATGCCATCTGCCAGGCCAGAGAGTTCGCCGGCAAGGATCCGGTCGGAGTTTTCTTCTGTGATGACATTATTTATTCCAAAGATATTCCCGGCTTTCAGCAATTGAAGGAAGTATATGAAACCTGCCAGAGGCCAGTTATAGCCTTGAAAAGAATGCCTCGCGAAGTTTTGTCCAAGTACGGAGTTGTCGCCGTGGAAAAGATTGCCAACAATGTATACAAAATTAAAAAGGTTGTAGAGAAGCCGAAAGGGGAAGCTCCTTCCGATTTGGTTATCGTGGGGCGATATATCATCACTCCCGAGGTTTTTGAGAAGATAGAAAGCAATAAATTAATGAGAATGAATGATTATTCCATCAGTCAGGTCTTGGGAGAAATGGCCGAAGAAGGCAAAGTTATTTACGGCTACGAGATAAAGGGAGAGTGGCTTGAGTGCGGAGACAAGATGACTTGGTTCAAATCATTTTTGACATTATTATTGGAGCATCCCGAGTTCGGCAAGAAAGCCAGAGAATTATTAAAAGAGGTAAAATGATCCACGATTTAATCATTATCGGAGGAGGTCCGGCCGGAATGACGGCTGGAATATATTCGGCTCGCCAGAAGCTTGATTCTTTGATTATAACCAAAGAATTCGGCGGACAGATGACGCACAAGGCGGTGGACATAGAGAATTATCCGGGATTCGACAAGATTTCCGGTTTTGAATTGATTGCTAAATTCGAAGACCAGATGAAAAGCAAGGGCGTCAAGGTTTTATACGACGAAGTTAAGGAATTAAAAAAAGAAGGAGATGTTTTTTCTGTTTTGACTGAAGAAGGAAAGACCCTTGAATCAAAAACGGTTATTATTGCCACTGGCGCCGAACCGAGAAGATTGGAAGTTCCGGGGGAGAATGAATATACGGGGAAAGGGGTCAGTTATTGCACGACCTGCGACGGACCTTTGTATAACGGCAAAGATGTGGCTGTCATCGGCGGAGGAGATACCGGATTCGAAGCGGCTATCTTTTTGAATAATTACGCCGATAAAATATATATTCTTGAATATGGAGAGACGGTCAAGGCGGGGAAAGACAATCAAGATAAGGCCAATTCAATTGAAAAAATACAAATAATCACTTCGGCGGAGTTGAAAGAGATAAAAGGAGATGGTTTTGTTAATCAAATTGTTTTTAAAGACAGGAAGAGCGGAGAAGAAAAGACACTCGATGTCCAGGGAATTTTCGTTCAAGCAGGATACCAGCCGGCGACGTCTTTTTTGAAAGATTTAGTTGATTTGAATGAGAGAAAAGAAATAGTTGTTGATTTTGAAACTTTTGAAACCAAAACTTCAGGATTATTTGCTGTCGGCGATGTTAATAACGGAAGGGTGAAGCAAGTTGTTGTTGCCTGCGGAGAGGGAGCGACAGCAGTCATCTATGTTTATAAGCATCTAAATAAATAAAAACAATGAGTAATGAAATCAAAAGCATCAGGGCGAGGGAGATACTGGATTCGAGAGGCAATCCGACTATCGAGGTCGATTGCGTCACCGAAAAAGGGAAGTACGTTGCTTCCGTCCCTTCCGGTGCTTCAACCGGGACCAAGGAAGCTTTTGAATTGAGAGACGGAGGGGACAGGTATGGAGGAAAGGGAGTTTTAAAAGCGGTGAGAAGCGTTAATGAGATAATCGGACCGAAGATTTTGGGAATGGATGCGACCAAGCAGAAAGAAATCGATGAGGCGATGATTGCTTTAGACGGGACCGATGGCAAGTATAATCTGGGGGCCAATGCGGTTGTTGCAGTCAGCATGGCTGTTTGCCGGGCCGGAGCCGATGCCAAAAGCATGGACCTATACGAATATATAGCCGAATTGTTCGGTAATAAAGAGATTAAAATTCCCGTGCCGGCTTTTAATATTATCAACGGAGGGGCTCATGCCGATAATCATCTTGATTTTCAGGAATTCATGATTGTCCCGCAAATGGAAAGCATGAGGGAGAATCTTCAGGCCGGTTCCGAGGTTTACTACAAATTGAAAAAATTTTTAAAAGAAGGCTATCCCGATTTTCCGGTCAATGTGGGCGATGAGGGCGGGTTCGCTCCGCCGATTGAAATGCCCGAGGTTGCCTTAAGCTTGATGGTCAAGTCGATTGATGATGCCGGATATTACGGAAACAAGATGAAAATAATATTGGACATTGCTTCAACCCAGTTTTACAAAAAAGAGAAAGGGGCGAGCGAAGGATACTATGGAATCAAAGCGGGAGTTCTTTCCAAAAGCGAATTGTTGAATTATTACTACGACTTGTCCAGAAGTTATCCGATTATCGGATTGGAAGATCCTTTTTCCGAAGAGGATTGGAGAGGATTCGAAAAGATTACCGAGAGGATAGGCAAAGACATGATGATTATCGGAGACGATTTGTTGGTCACCAATCCCGATATTATCAAAGAGGCGGTCATGAGGAAGGCCGTTAACGCCGTTATTTTGAAGATAAACCAGATTGGGACGGTTACGGAAACACTTGAGGCCGCCAGATTGGCCAAAGAGGCGGGCTGGAAAACGATTGTTTCCCATCGTTCCGGAGAAACTTGCGATAG